>BNJT01001701.1_pt1 | contig 713491 bp, 1210 predicted proteins | sample 8540491 | NCBI WGS metagenome assembly BNJT01 (sample SAMD00202455, study PRJDB9452) | human saliva metagenome | host: Homo sapiens | reverse complement strand
GAAGTTATTATTGCTACTGCGCCTCCTGGGCCAGCCCCGGCGTGAAGGTTAGTCGCTGCAGCTGCTCTTCGACAGCGCAGGATCCGGGTTCCAGGCGGCGGAAAGGCGATAGGACCAGGGCGTTGCGGAAAGGCACTCGCGGAATTCGGCACAAAGAAAAACCAGGGGCGCCTACTGTAAATGCAGCAACTGCTCGCCCGGAGAGAATCTCAGGGATCCTTCTAATAAGTCCCGCGAACCGGCGCGCCACGAACGGATGCAGGACAGCATGACATTTGCCGTCAATAGCGCCGCTATTGACAGCAATGGCAACGCAGTCATGCGCCCATTGTGGGATGCGACGGCCGCGGGTGACTTGTTCAGGAGGATCCTAGGCTGATACTTGTACCCCATGCCGTACACCGGACTGGATCAGGTCGCTGTCGGCAGGATGCGCCCCATCCAGGCGCAGATTCTTCACGTGCGTGTCGACTGTGCGGCTGCTGACCACCCGGTGGTCTTCATACAGGCGCTCCAGCAGGTCTCTCTCTCTCCTGGCTGAACATGGTTCGGCATGGCTGCCAGCACCGACAGCAGGCGAAATTCGACCGGCGTGAGCTCCAGCGGGCTGCTCCAGCCACGCCGCGTGGCGCACCGCAGTCGATCCACAGCCCGTCGGGCGGCGGCGACACGTCCGCGGCTTCCAGCACGGCTCCTCGGCCACCGTCTTCTGTTGCGGCTTCGACTGCATCGGGCCAGCGTGCGGCGCAGCACCGCCCGCACCCGCGCCACCATCTCGCGCGGGGCTGAAAGGCTTGCATGTAGTCGTCGGCCCCAGCTCCAGCCCCAGCAGCCGGTCGATCTCTTCGGACGCGCGCCGTCACTGGCGATGAGGCAACCGACGAGAAGGTACGGATCCGCGGACAGATGTCGATGCCGTCACGGCCCGCAGTGATCAGGTCCAGCAGCACCAGACCCGAGGGTTGGTGCGCTGCGTTGACCACCAGCCGGCCATCGGCCAGGATCCCGGTCTGGAACCGGCAGCATCCAGGTATCGACAGATTCAGGACGCCAGCTTCGGCCTCGTCCTCTCGACCACCAGCAGCTGCAACGGCCGGCCAGATTGGTCCAGATATTCTGCTGCGTCATCCATTTCTCGAAGAATGCTCGGGGCAGCGCTTCGATCCGGACGCGCAACCCACCTGCGAACGGCGTGAGGCTCTGCCATGATGTATGTACCGCTGCGCCCCTCGACGATGCCCCTGCAGATACAGCCCCAGCCCCGACCCGCCTGTGCCTGTTCCACGCCTCATTATCGGTAGAAACGGTCAAAGAGACGTGATGTCTTCAGGCGACATGCCGGGCCGGAGTCGTCAGAAATCGATGATCACGCCCGCTGCCCGCCTGACAGCCCACCTGCACGGTACCGCCCTGGTCCACGTAGCGCACGGCGTTTCTTCCAGGAAGATTTCTGAAAACGGACGCACCGGATTCGGATCCCGAAATTGTTTATCTGGTCCGAACTGACCTTTCTGTGGACAACCTGCGGACAGCCGGCGCTCCTGCCAGCTCGACAGAAGCGTGGTGTCCAGCAGCCCACCACGTCCACCTGCTCCCAGTGATACGCCAGCGGTGCTGACCTGTTGGTATGTGGAGGTTGTCGACCAGCTTGGACAGAATGCCCACTTCACCTGAAGGATTGCACCATCTGCTGGTCCAGCGGCTGGAGCCCATCCTCCACCGCCCTTCCAGCTGCCGCGCATGACCCGCAGCGGCGTGCGCAGTCGTGCGAGACGTCCGCCATGAAGGCGCGGCGCATGTTCGTTGCTCTGCAGCGTGCCGGCCAGCTTTGTTGAACACCCGTGCCAGCTGCCCCAGCTCATCCTGCGAGGACACCCGGCACGCGATGTCGTATCATCCCGCCGTCAGCGCCTGCGCGGTCGTGGCCAGCCGCCCTTGCCGGCACCAGCATCACCCGTCCCAGCAGCTGGTGGCAACCACGGCTGCCAGCAGCACCGCCAGCCCCGCGATGTACCAGGCCGCACTTCCTGACGGCGCTGGAAGGCCAGATCGGCCGCATCCGTCACCGGTGAAGCGCCGGCTGCCCACCCAGCCGGCCACCACGCCATCCACCAGGATCGGCACGAATGCGCATCCGGCCCCGGATCGGGTTGCCACCACGAAACGGCCACTGGCATCCTGGTAGAGGCCATGGTGTGCCGCGGCATCCATGGGCGGCTTGGCGCCACCCCGCCATCCGGGTCCCGGCGCCGGCGCAGGCGGCATGTCGGGGTGCACATCCCCGCCATCGACCAGCACGTCCAGCAGGGACTCCTCGGCCGGCGGCGACAGCCACCAGCGCATTCTCCGGCGGCCAGGGAGGCCCCTTCGTGCCCCCTTGCCCGGGCGGGCCGACCATCCGCCTGCGTGGCCGACAGGTTGACAGCCACCACTCAGTTCGACGCCTGGCCCACATCGGCAGAGGCCTGGTCCGCTGCGGCCTACGCCGCGACATGTCACCCGGCAGCAGACCATTACAGCAACCCTTCGGCAGAGGGCCACCGTGTGGGAGCGCCTCGTGCACGCGCTGCATCCGGCGCCACGCGCTTGTCTTTTCCCGCTGTCCGGGCTGCTCACATCAGCCTGCGCGCCCGCCCTATGCCCTCGGTGCATACGGCATGGGTAACCAGCCATTGGTAAGCCTGAAGGCCTGCGGCCCAGAATGGGCAGAATCGGCATCGCCGCGGCCCTGAATGCAACCGTAGCCGCTATAGCGCACAATGTGCCGCCACAGGTCGTCACGTTCATCCCAGCCACTGACCGCCCAGACCCGCGCCAGTGCGCCGCCAGCACCGTCGTCAGCATCGTTCAGGCGCCGGGTCTCCGCACCCTCATCTCAGGTAGCCCGCAGCCGCGCTGGAAACTGATTGATGCGGTTGGCAATGCTCAGCGGCCACCGCCATCACGATGCAGCCTGGCCGCCAGTACGGCCACGAACAACTTGAAACCTATGCCGATTCTCATGCTGCCTCTAATTGAACACAGGAACGTGGCTGTTGCGCGAAACGGCGCTCCCACGGCCGAGAATCCGCATATCCTCATAATCTGCGGGTTCGATTGCCGCAGCCCCTCGGAATACCCTCAACCTTACCCAATACCATGAAAGGCTCCCATTTCTCCGGTGTACCGTTGGTGACCGGCTCTGCTGCTGGCCGGCTGCTGCCAGACCATCTCGGCTCGACAAGGCCGGACTGGCCTCGAAGACGCCCGGCACCGTGGCCCGCAAGGCCATTCTCAATGTGATGACGCCGGCGGCTGGGCCGCACCGACATCCAGACATCCGCTGCTGGGCCTGCTCGCCACCTGCGGGTAGCCTGTGCGCCACCGTCGCCGTCAATATCGAGCAGGAACGCCCAGGTCAATCCTGTAGCCGCCTGCCCGCCATCGCCTGGAAGGTTATCGACGAACGCGCCGCCCGCTACTTCCCACGTCCCCGGCTTCATGGTCCGCACCGCCCTGGCCCCTGCCCAGCGGCAAATGGTCAGAGCTACGCCCAGCGCATCGACAGCGCGCCCGCACCGAAGAAGACCTCAGCCGCACCTTCGAGGATCTTCCACCGGACACCGTGCCCTTCGAAGCGCCTGTTCTGGCCAGGGGTACAACCCGTGCGCAGTACTGGCGGCGCCAGCGTGCAGGTCTCCATCAGTTGCTGAAGACCACGCCAAGCGCAAGTCCCACCCCTACGGCGATGCCGGCAGCATCCGGCGTGAAATCTTTCACCCGTCGCGGCGGCCTGTACTTCGGCATCACCTGCTGGACCACTACCCGCCGACCACCCTGAGATAAGTGCACCGCTCGCGGACTACAACGCCGGCCACTACGCCAGCCGCAACGCTGCCCAGCGCGCCCGCTGTACACCGGCCAGAAGCTCACCGACGGTGACCCGCTTTGGACCACGCCAACCTCCATGGCCACCCCAGGCCGGACCGAGCGCGCCGCCCGCACCTTCGGCAAAGCGTAGATCGGCCAGGGCGACGACAGCTCCGCGCCATGCACTGCAGAAGGGCGACACCCCGCCTTTGCTGACACCCTGCTCATTACAGGCCGCCTTCGCTTCGCGCGACCGCGCCGGCAGCGGCAAGCCCATGCTGCGCCATCCTGCCCGACATCCAGCTCAACAGCCCCAAGATCCGCTCCTGCAAGCTCACGCCGCCTGGTTTGCCGGCGCGACTGGCTGAGTGCCTGCGGTGCCTGGAAGCGGGTGGGTGGGGAGTGAGGGTGTCAACAGCTCAGCCGCCAGACGCGCTTCGAAGAACGGCCGGTCAGTTTCTCTCCCTCCCGCCGCGGATCCCCATGCCGATCGAGAGCGCTCGTGCCAGCATCTCCCCGTGGGCGCATGCCGATAGCTCTGGGCGGGCTCGCAGATCGGCCGCCCCGGTCGATCGATGAGCGGGTACCGGCGCGGTGGCCGCCTGCTCGCGAGCCTTCGGCCTGACCGCTCCGCCGAGCCAGCCTGCCCGTCACTGAAGACTCCGCTGCTCGGCGGGTGCCGCCGCCCGCGGGACCGTCCCCTCCTGCGGACACCAGCAGCGGCGTGCGGGGTGGCGCCGCCAGCAGTGACCAGCACTGGGCGAGGTCGACGCGCGCGCGATACCCGCCGGGCTGTATCGGGGCGGCGCACCAGGAATGGCGCAGGCAATGGCACGGGTGACGACCCATGGCGACCATAGACGGCCAGCACCAGGCCCAGTGGCTGCTGATCCCGGCCGGCAGCCCCAGCGGACTTCGGCAGGGCCGACAGCACGTTGGGCTTTACCAGTCCGGCAGCCAGCAGCAGGTTGGAAGCGCGCGCAGCCATCCTAGCGCCCGTCGCGCATCAGCCACCAGCGCAGCACGCCACGCACCGCCGTACGCAGCGCGTTCGGCCCCAGGCCACCAGCAGCGCCTGCGGACTGGTCATCAAAGCATGTCGTCGTCCTGCGTGAGGGCTCGCCAGACTCATGCCCACCAGGACGTACGCCCAGCACGCCGCGACTCCTGCCGTCTGCCGGCGGCAGCCTCACAAAGGCCGACAGCGGCAGGTCGCGCAGCAGGAAAAGAGCGAAAGGGCGGCGAGGAAATCGTGCAGGGCTACTCCTTCCGGCCAATGGCTCCGACACGTGCACAGGCTCGCGTGCATTCCCGGCGTGTCGCCAGCCACCGCGCCGATTCTTCGCGGAAGCTGTGGGCCGCCGTCGCCTCAGCGCAAGACCACGGCCCTACAACGCAGCATCTTGCCCGGATTGAAAGAGCCTCCGGATCCAGCGCCGCCTTGATGCGCGCTATCAGCGCCACACCCTCGGCTCCCAGCCTCGGTCTCCAGGAAAGTCCATCTTGTGCAGGCCGATACCGTGTTCGCCCGATGCGGTGCCGCGCCCAGCGACAGGACGCGAGACGATCTCTGCCCGGTTGAACGCCTCGGCGCGGGCACCGCGTCAGCTTGTCCGACAGTCCACCAGAATCAGGCACGGAGGTTGCCGCCGCTCACGGCCGACGATCAGCTGACAGCGGGAAGCCGCTCGCTTCCAGCAGCTTGGCGCTTGCGCACTCGTTACAGAGCCCGCCAGCCGCGAGATGGGCACGCAGGTAACGCGAGATGGCCCGTGCACCGGGTCGCATCTGCAGGCCGCTGGCAAAAGTAGAAGCGTCATGCCCGGGCGTTCCAGCAGTCGGTGCGCTCTTCGCTTCTCGGCCCAGGCAAAGTCCGTCCCGCCCTCGTCGGCAGCCAGCTGCCGCACCAGCTCCACCTGCTCGGCCACGCCGGCCGGGCATGAACCGAAGAACAGCGTGTAGCCTTCGCGCAGGTCCATCTTGCCGTGCCGGCTTGATGGCGCGGATGGCGGCGGGTCCAGAATTCGCAGCGCGCGCGCACGCCCAGCTGGATGGCCTGATGACGCTCGACGGCCTGCTCAGCCGACGGGAAGTGACCACCGCGGCCGACACCGCCGCGGGCAGCGGATGCAGGCGCAGCGTGACCGGTGATGATGCCCAGCGTGCCCTCGGCCCCTTACGAAGAGGCGGAGGTCATAGCCGGCCGACGACCATGCGTGCGTGCCGGTACGCACCACCTTCCTTCCGGCCATCACCACGGTCAGCGCCAGCACGTTCTCGCGCATGGTGCCGTAACGCACGGTTGGTGCCCGAGGCGCGGGTGGAGGCTATGCCGCCGATGGAGGCATCCGCCCCGGATCGGATGCGGGAAGAAGAGCCCGGTGTCATGCAGCTCCAGGTTGAGCTGCTTGCGCTCAGCCGGCCTCGCACCGTCACCAGCAGGTCTCGGCAGCCACCGACACGATGCGGTTCATCCGCGGCATGTCCAGCGTGATGCCACCCCTGGATCGCTGCTGAAGCTGGCCTCGATGGACGAACCCGCCCCCAGGGCACGATCGACGTGATGTGCGCGACAGAGCTTCACAGATCCACCACGTCCTCGGTGCTCTCGGCAAACACCACTTCGGGCAGGGTCAGCGGGTAGATGGATTCATCGCGGCCGTGGTGCTCGCGCACCGTGCGACACCGAGAAGCGTTCTCGAAACGCTGCTCCAGCGCGGCCTTCAGGGTTTCTGTTCAACCGGCGCCGCGGCGCTCCTCCCATGCTCGTCATCGTCTTTCCTGGGTTTGGATCATCAGGGTTGCCAAAGCGGCCCGGCGGAATCCGCCATCACCCGCGGGCCGGGCCAGCGCCGAAGGGTGGATTCTAGATCGCTGCGCAACTCCGGCGCTGCATCGCAGCATCCGCTCACCTGCAAACCCCTAGCTCCACAACGTGCCCCGTACAGGGCGCGGGGGTCCTAACGGGTTGTAGTATCTGGGAATATCTGAACAGAAGGAACTCCCATGGCCCCGGTCATTACCTCGCATCGAAGATCTCCGAGTCATTGCCAAGCGCCGCGTGCGCTATGTTCTACGACTACGCGGACCCGGCTCCGGACAGAATCCACCTACCGCTCCAACGAAACCGCTTTCCAGAAGATCGTTCCGCCAGCGCGTGGCGGTCAACATGGAAAACCGCTCGCTGGAAAACACGATGATCGGCGAGAACGTGACGATGCCGGTGGCACTGGCCCCACGGGACTCACCGATGCAGCACGCCGACGGCGAGATCCGCGAGCCCGCGCCGCCGAGAAGTTCAGGGTGCCACCACGCTCTCCACCGTGGCAGCATCTGCTCCATCGAGGACGGCGAGCACCCAGCCGCGTTCCGGTTCCAGCTCAGCGTCATGAAGGACAAGGGCTTTGTCGAGGCGGCTCATCAACCGCGCCAAGGCCGCCAGTGCTCGGCGCTGGTCATCACGCTTGACTCGGATCCCGCCAGCGGCATAAGGGACATCAAGAACGGCCTGTCTCGCCCCCAAGCCCACGCTGACCAACCCTTCATCAACCTGGCCACTGACTCTACTGGTGCTGGCACATGCTGCACACGAAGCGGCGCACCTTTCGGCATCACGTCGGCCACGCCAGCGGTGTGAGCGACACCAGCTCGCTGTCGGCCTGGACCAGCCAGTGTTCGACCCGGCCCTGTCGTGGGACGACGTGGCCTGGATCAAGGACAAGGGGCGGCAAGATCATCATCAAAGGGTATCCTGGAGCCAAGACGCCCACCTGGCCGTGAAGTCGGGTGCCGACGCGCTGATCGTCTCCAACCACGGCGGCCGCCAGCTCGACGGCGCCCTGTTCCTCCATCGAGGCCCTGCTCGCATCGTCGATGCAGTCGGCAGGGACAACATCGAGATTCATCTTGACAGGGCGTGCGCTCCGGTCAGGACGTGATCCGCCCGTGCCATGCGGGCGCTCGCGGTGTGTTCATCGGCCGTCCCTCCGTACGGTCTGGGTGCCATGGGCGAGCTGGCGTCACCAAGGCGTTGGAAGTCATCCGCAACGAAGCCGATCCACCAGCGCTTCTGCGGGTTGCGTAACATCAAGGGATGTGAAACAAGGCATCCTGGTGCCCGGCACCTACCCGACGTGAGCGAAAAATGCTTCTTCTGGCACGATTACGAAACCTTCGGGCGCGACCCGCGCCTTGACCGGCCGGCGCAGTTTGCCGGCATCCGCACCGACCTCGACCTGAACGAGGTCGGTGAGCCGGTGATGCTGTACCGCAAGCCGGCTCCGACCACCTGCTCTGACCCCGAGGCCTGCTCGCTGACCGGCATCCCGCCGCAGGAGTGCCCTGGGCCAAGGCCGCCCGATCACCGCTTTGCCAACGCGGCGCTGGCTGAGCTGGGCGCCAGCGGCACCATCGGCGTGGGCCACAAACCCATCCGCTTCGACGACGAAGTGACGCGCCACCTGCTGTGGCGCACGCCGCGACCACCCTAGCGACCGGGAATGGCGCAACGGCTGCAGCCGATGGGATCTGCTGGACGTGGTGCACACGGCCGCCCTGCGCCCCTGAGTGGGCATCGAATGCGCCCCCGCCACGACGACGAGCCGCCCTCCTTCAGCTGGAACATCTGAGCGCCGCCAACGCGCCTGGCCCATGCGCAGGCGCACGATGCCTTGTCGGACGCGTGCCACCACGTCCTGGCGGCTCCTCATCCGCAACCGCCAGCCCCGGCTCTGGAACTTCTGCCTGGCGCTGCGCCAGAAACAGGCCGTGCTGACCGAGATCGGTTCCGACCGTCCTTTCATCCACGTCTCTGCCATGTACGGGGCCGAACGGGGCGGCATGGCGGTGGTCTGGCCGCTGGCCCAGCATCCCACCAACCGCAACGAGCTGATCGTCTGGGACCTGATTCACGACCCCGCCGAGCTGGCCGACCTGGATGTGGAACAGATCTGCCTTCGACTCTTCCTCGAAGACCGAGGACCTGCCCGAGGGCATGACGCGCCTGCCCATCCGGAGCCTGGCCATCAACAAGTCCCCCATCGTCATCGGCAACCTGAAGGTGCTCACGCCGGCCGTCATCGAACGCTGGCGCATCGACATGGAGACCATCGCCCGTCACACCGAACGGCCCGACGCCTGACCCCCGCAGCTGGCCAGTCGCATGGACGAGGTCCACCAGCGCCCCGCCCGCAGGGCCCCGCCCCGGACGTGGATGGCGACCTGTATGGCGGTTTCATCGGCAACGACGACCGTCGGCGCCTGGACGACTGGCGAGAAACGGCTGGATGCCACCGCACAGCAGGCCGCCGCATCGCCGGACACCGATCATTCACATATTCAAATCCTGTCTTTGAGGATCCTGACTTGAGGAAATGTCTTCCGATACCGTGCAAGGCAATTTCCGGATATGCTCATTTGTACTGAAGAAAACAGCTGGGTGGCACACTGTCACGCCAGACTCCATCAGGCTGGCGATGCCGATGACGTTGGCGAATTTCGCCATCGTCTGATGAGCTCAACCAGTCGCTGTCACCCGACGATGAACACGGCCAACGGCCGCTGGAGGCTCTCTATGACTACGCGTGAACAACTCGCCTGACAAAAACAGCGCGCACAGACGCTCCAGACTCCTTCCCAGTCTGCACGGAAGACGACATCTACTACTTCCGTGAAGGCACCAACAACCGGCTGCTCGCTGGATGGGCGCTCCACCCCTGCACCCATAGCCACGCGCGGAAGGTGGCAAGCCCGAGAAAGGTTGCTGTTTGCTTGTCTGGGCTCAATGCCCGCGAAGTGCGGGTCATCGGCGACTCTAACGGTTGGCAGCATGGCGCCAGCCCGCTGGCCGTGCGTGGCGACAGCTCCGGCATCTGGGAAGGCTTTCGTGCCCCACGCCTCGGTCGGCGATTGCTACAAGTACCGCATCCTGTCGGCGCCCACCGGTGAATGGCTGGGCAAGGGCGACCCTTCGGCTTTGCATGGGAAGAGCCGCCCTGCACCGCCACCCGCATCGCCGACGCTCTCCCATCGCTGGACGACGCCGAATGGGACGAAGACGCGCGGTCAGGCCAACGCGCTCAACGCCCCCATCAGCATCTACGAATGCCACCTGGGCCCGGATGCGCCCGGACGACAACCCGCACGGCTTCCTCAACTACCGCGACATCGCGCCCAAGCTGGCTGACCACGTTCAATCGCTGGGCTTCACCCATGTCAGGCTGATGCCCATCAATGAGCACCCGTTCTGGTCGGTGCGGGTTATCAGACGGTGGGTTACTTTGCTCCCACCTCGCGCTACGGCAGCCCGACCGACCAAGGCGTTCGTCGACTACATGCACGGGCGCGGCATCGGCGTCATCCTGACTGGGTGCCTCGCACTTCCCGGGAGACGCCCACGGCCTCGCACCGCTTCGACGGCACCGAACTGTACGAACACGCCGACCGCCGCCAGCTTCACCCCGAGTGGAACAGCTGGATCTTCAACTACGGCCGCCACAGGTGCGCAGCTTCCCGCTCTCCAGCGCCGCCTTCTGGCTGGACCAGTACACACATCGACGGCATCCGGGTGGACGCCGTGGCTCATGCTGTACCTGGACTACTCCCCGCCAGGACGGCCAGTGGATCACCGCTTCGGCCGCGAGAACCTCGGGCCATCCACTTCCTGCGCCAGCTCAACCAGAGTGCTCTACCGCGACTTCCCCGATGTGTGACTCATCGCCGAGGAATCCATGGCCTGGCCCGGCGTCTCGCGTCCGGTGGCCTGGGCGGCCATAGCAACGACAACTGAGACCACGAACGGTCCCGGCTTCGGCATGGAACGAACAGTGGCTGACGCACTACGCGTCGTGGTTCGAGAAGGATCCGGTCTACCGCAGCTACCACCAGAAAGCGCTCAGCTCAGCCAGTACTACGCCTTCAACGGGAACTTCGCTGCCGCTCTCGCACGACGAGAGGTGGTCTGCGGTGGCAGCGCAGCCTGCTGTCCACGATGCCGGGCGACGACTGGCAGAAGTTTGCCAACCTGCGCCGCTCTACGGCCCGATGTGGGACCCACCCGCAGAAACTGCTGTTCGCATGGGCGGCGAATTCGGCCAATGGACCGAACGCCACTCTGAAGCAGCAGCATCGACTGAACGCTGCCGACACCTCTCTCCACGTGGGGCATCAGCACCTCATCGGCGCGCTCAACCACCTGATGAGCACCCAGCTGCCTGCACCAGCGACGACTTCGACGGCAGCGGCTCGAGTGGATCAGCGCGACGACAGTGCCCATAGCGTGCTGGCCTATCTGCGCCACGGCAACGACCCCGCGACACGCTGCTGGTCGTCTTCAAATTACACGCCTGTGCTGCACCACACACCACTGTCGGCGCCCTGCAGCAGTGGCCGCTGGCAGGAGATCTTTCATAGCGATGCCTCCATCTATGGCGGCACCGACGTGCGTGAACCAGGGCCTGTGGATGCCCTCGACGAAGGCACCCATGGTCGCCCCTACTCGCTTTGAGCTGACCCTGCCGCCGCTGGGCCTGCTGGTTCGGCATGTCGACACGCCGGCTGCCAAGGCACTGCCTGAAGCCGGCCCGCAGCGCCTGCTGCAAAAAGCCTGAAGCCGCCCCCTGCCATGCCAAACCGGCCAAGGCTGAACGCAAGGCCACTGCCGTGCAAGACCAGCTGCAGCGCTATTTGAAAACCAGGGCGCAGAGCCCAAGCAGCAGAGTCCAAAGCTGCGGCCTCGGCAAAGCGTGCTGCGGCACCCAAGGCTGCAGCACCCGCGTCGTGCGGCATCCAAGGCTGCCACCGTCACGCCGCGGATAGCGCCAAGAAGCGCTGCGGCAGGGGACAACCGCCAAGGCCACCAAGGCAGCCGCCCGAAAGGCCAGCAGCCGCACCACGGCAAACGCCAAAGGCCAAGCCTGCCAGCAGCCGCAGCAAGGGCTGATTGAGGCACCCCGGGACGGCATCCCCTCCCGGATTAAAAAGCCGCCGATAGCTTTCATCCGTATCGGCGGCTTTTCTGTAGTCATGAGCCGACTGCGGGCTTCCGGCTGTCACGCCCACGCCCCGGCGATGGGGCCAACCGCAGGCTCAACAACAACTCAGCGCCCGAAGAAGCCTCCGGTGCGGACGATCAGCTCACCCGGCCGATGACCCTCTGCCAGCCAGTCCATCTTCTGCATGACCCGTACCGGACATCACGCGCCCAGCTGGCGAACCTTGCCGCTCATTGGCGCGCAGCTCGCCCTCGAAGATACGCGGTGCCCGCGCATGCGAGCTGCAGGCGCACGGCGTTGATCTGCCGGCGCACCGTCTGCAATCGGGCGCGGGCCCCAGTTCCAGCTGCACCACGTCGCCGCCAGACCGCCCCAGGTGTGGTCCGGCTCCACCCGCCTTCCAGCAGCTTGCGGTGCGCTCCAGGTAGTAGGTGGGCATTCCAGTTGGGCTGCACGGGTACCCAGCAGCAGATTGCGCGGCACGATCTTGCTGTAGTCGCCCGAAAGCTCGATCAGCTCAGCCAGATCACGTGCCACCTCGGCCACCGCCACGGTGTCGGTGTGCTGCGAACATCCGCCCCTGCGACAGCAGGCTGCGGTCGCCCTCGCGCTCCAGTCCCGGATCGCGCCAGTTGTTGGTCCAGTACACCCGCACCGTGATCTTGGGGTTCACTGAACGCGCACCCAGCGTGTAGGCGTTGATGCCCTGCAGCACCTCGAACCGGCACGGCGCAAATGGAGGCCAGCACACTGGCCTTGCTGGCGTGTGCTGCCAGCATGCCGCCAGATAACGGTTTCCGGCAGTAGCGTGGCGTTGTAGGTGCCCACGTTGTCAGCCGTCTTGAAGCCGGCGTTGCTCTCGAAGCGCACCGAGGGGTAGTCGCGTGCCACGCGCACAATGGCGTCCATGAAGCCATAGGCGGTACCGAACACCAGCTGGCAGCCATCGGCACACATCTGCGCAGCACCCGTCGGCGTCCTGTTTTCGGTCACGCGCTCGGCCGCACCAGCTGCGGCGTGCGCGGCAGCCGCTTCAGGTACTGGGCGCTGAGCGCATGCAGGTGGCTGGCCGAATACGGATCGATCGGGCCGTCATACAGAAAGCCCACGCGCAGCGGCTTGGAAGCAGCGCGGCTGGCCGCATGACTGGTACCCGCCGTGGCGGACTTGCCTGCGGTCGGCGTGGCAGCCGCATGGGGGCGCCGAGCAGCCCCGGCGGCCTTCCGGTCAGTACTCTTCGGCAGCCCGCGCGGACAGCGGCAGACCGGCCTGCGACAGCAACAGCCCGCTGCCAGCAGCCAGCAGCGCAGGGGACGACGATTCATTTACGCGACATCTTGGGGAGATTCCGGATTCAGTGGACATTGCAGAATCAGCGACCGGCAGGCACCTGGCCTCAACGTTTCACGTAGGTCATCAGGCCTTCCAGGAAGCGGTCATCACCCACCTTGCCGGACGGGAGCAGTCGCGGTCATCGACCGTCACCAGCGGCCTTTCCAGATCTGCAGCGTGTCGTCGCGCAGCGCCTTGCGCTCGACGGCGCCCGGCCTCGGGCGTCAGCTGTCCGGACAGGGCCACCAGGTCCACACGGCCGTCACGCAGCCCCGCCAGGTGGGCGCGGGCTTCCAGCGCTTGTCCAGCACCTGCTGCACCGTCTGCACACAGTAGCCGGCCCAGTCGAAGGCCACCGACCCCAGGTGCGCCTTGGGCGCGCCTGACTCATGTCGGCGCCCCCAGCCAGGCGTACTTGCCCACCCGCTCGGCCTGCTTCAGCGGGTCGGTCCTCCGGTGGTGCTGTAGATGATCACGTCGGCACCGCCGCTGCAGTCGTCTGGGTGGCCTCGGTCTCGCGCACCGGGTCTGCCCAGCCGTTCACCCAGGCCACCTTCACGCGCGCCGTGGGTTGACCGACCGCACCCAGCGCAAAGGCATCGATAGTTTGCGGACCACCTCGGGAATGGGCACCCGGTGCCACGAAGCCCACGGTGTCGGTCTTCGTCATCTTGCCAGCGGCCACCCCGGCCAGGCACCCCTGCAGGCGCGCACCCAGGAGCGGATGTTGCCTGCGGACGCCCAGCCCGCCACCTCCCAGCGCGACATCCGCATTCCAGCGCCAGACGCTTCATCAGCGCCTCGTAGGTGTGCGCCAGTGCCGAAGATGAGCCGATTGCCGTCTCCACCAGCTTGCGGAAGGCCTCTCGGCATCAACGTCCTTCTCACGTTGTCCGCAGCACCCGTCACGGCCACCCGGTCACCCAGCCGCCGACGGCAGGGTATCACGCCCTCCTGGTGCGCAGCGCGACCAGCCGCCGCCATCCGGCGTGGTGGGCAGCACGAAGCTTCCACCCTTCAGCCGCCTCGCCTGGCTCGCTCGCAGGCTCTGCCTTTGGCAGTGCACGGTCCGCCGCAGCCGGCGTGCCCTGAGCGGCGCTTTCTGACCGGCAGGTGTATCCCGCCCGGCCGAAGCGCTTTCGCCCGCCGCCGCGCCCTGCCTCGAGCAGCCGCCTTCTGTTCGGCGGCAGCGCGCGCCTCGGCCGGAAGCCTTCGCTGAAGCGGCTTCAGTTTTCGACGGCGGCCTTGTCGCCCGCAGCGGCAGCAGGCTGGACCTTCGGGCTGGTCCAGGGTGGGCTGTGCCGCAGCGGCGCAGCCAGCACGCAGCATCGTACACGCAGCCAGCGGGCGCGGCCTTTGCACCGAGTGCAGGAAGTTTCATGCAGCGAAGCTTCCGCAGGCGGGGACGCCCCCGGAAAGGGCCGGAACGCCAAAAAGCCAAAGTCATGATTTTACCAGCGCGGTTTCAGCGACAACGGATACAATCCCTGAATCGATATCGAACGTTCTGGCAGAAGTCCCGCCAAAAACGCGCACGACAGGCTGTTCCGGCACACGTGAAAGCGCCCCTGCCTTCGACAACGCCAGATCGTGCGCGGTCACGGCGTCTCGCGCAGCCGCACCGTCAGCGCCCCACCCGATCAGTCGGTCATCAGCGGTCATCGGCCGCAGGCGGGGCCGCCAGCGCCGCCAGGAAGTCGCTCATTGGATCACCGGCCGCGGGCTGACCGTGAGAGGCCAGATCCACCGTGGTGGCCGCCAGCTCGTCAGCCAGCGCCACCTGGATGACCCAGTGCACCGCGCCAGCAGCCGCCATGGGCGGGCCGGCTGCACCAGCGCACCAAATGCCAGCAGCATCGCCATGGCGATCGCGGCGCCGCCAGCAAAGCCCACCAGCTTGCGCGCGCGCGCCTGTGGCCGGATCATCCACCACCACCTCCAGGGCGCTACACCGGCAAAGCAACGCCCAGGCCAGCCGTTCTGGCGCCGGAATGCAGCCTTCGGCCGGCGGCACGGCACGCGCCGCCACGCCCAGCTCGGCCAGCGTCTCCACCACGGTCTCGCCCAGCCAGCGATATGCTGTCGGCCACGGAGGTCGTCGCCATGCGCGGGTCGTCCAGCGGCAGCAGCAGCGAGGCACTGAGCAGCCACGGCCCCACCAGCACGGCACCACCACCGGCACCGCGCGCTTGACCAGCGGCAGGCGCACGGCGTCAGAATCCGCCAATCCAACGACATGCGCAGCATCGCCCGCCGGCGTTCGCCTGCCCACGCCGGTAGCTGCCGGCCTGTCGGCCAATGCATGCCGCGAGCGCAGTCACGATGGCTGGCCCTCCTTCACGGTAGTCCAGACCTTCATCCGCGGCCGCAGCATCGGGCTCCTGCCAGCTGGCGCTCATTCCAGCTGCTCCCGGGCCGCGTCCAGGTCCGACGCACCGGTCGCCCTCGTCAGCGGAGAGACCCCACTCATGTCCCTTTCAGCGCGTCAGATGCGGGATGTTCAGCGTTCATGTTTTCTGCGACATCCATCTGTCGCTCAGGGCAGAGATGATGCGCCAAAATGGTCGCCATTGTCTCGAGAAGGCCTGCCACGTGCCGTAGGACAGGATCCCGCCGCGGCCGGTACATACGTCACCTTCGCAAGTGAGTTCTCACCTCCACGAAAGCCAACAATATCCTTTGCCACCATCGGCAACACCGCACAGTGCGCATCAACCGGCTGTTCGGTCCCGGCCATGAGGTCTCGATCGCTGGGCCGGAACGAGGCCAAACCCGCGGTCTCGCGCAGGACCGTATCGCCGCGGGCGATCGAAGATGCCGAAAAGCGGCAAGCCTCAAGCCGGCGGCACCACTGTCGTCGAGCCCACCCGCGCAACACGCGCGTCGCTGGCCATGGTGGCGGCCGTCAAGGGCTGCAAGCTCATCCGGTCATGCCGAATCCATGTCGCTGGAGCGCCGAGCGGCTGATGCTCGCCTCCATGGCGCACGCTTCGAGCTGACCCCGCGTGAGCGCGGCATGCCCGGCGCCATCGAACGCGCCCGCGAGCTGCTCACCGAAACGCCCGACGCCTGGATGCCGCAGCAGTTCGAGAATCCGGCCAACCCGGCCATCCACTCTGAGACCACGGCCAAGGAGATTCTGGCCGACTTCCCCGAGGGGCTGGACGTGCTGATCAGCGGCGTGGGCACCGGCGGCCACCTGAGCGGGCGTGGCCCGCGTCCTGAAGAAGGCCTGGCCCAACCTGAAGGTATTTGCCGTGGAACCGGCGGCATCTTCCGTCATCTCCGGCGGCAAGCTCGGCCGCACCCCATCCAGGGTCTGGGCGCCGGCTTCATCCCCCAAGAACCTCGACACCAGCCTGCTGGATGGCGTGGTGACCGTCGACGGCGAGGATGCCAAACGCTTCGCGCGTGACGCTGCGTCCCAGGAAGGCCTGCTGGTGGGCATCTCGTCGGGTGCCACCCTCGCCGCCATTGCCAGCAAGCTGCCCGAGCTGCCCAAGGGCGCCCGCGTGCTGGGCTTTGCCTACGACACCGGTGAGCGTTACCTGTCCATCGACGGCTTCCTGCCGACCTGATCTCCCAGGTTTCACATCAAAGGGGGTCTGGCCCCTTTTTCGACCCCCTCAGCCCCGTTTCAGAGGCCACTTTTCAGAGGCTGCCATCCCATCTGAAACCGCCCTCCGAGGCCCCTTCAGGCCCCACGGATGGCCCTCACCAGCATGTAGCCTGCCAGCCCGGAACAGCAGGCAGGCAAAGGCACGCTTCAGAAGCGGCACCGGCAACCGATGCGCCATGTAGGCCCCCACCGGCGCAAACAGCATGCTCATCGGCACGATGGTGAACAGTGCCCGCAGGTCCAGATACGCTAGCGCCCCACCGGGCAAGCCCTCGCCACCAGCCCATCACCATAGCCCAGCGTACCCGAGAAAGCGCGATCGGAAAGCCGCAGGCCGCACTGGTCGCTATGCGGCCTTGGGCAGCGGCACGCCACGGCTGTTCAGAAAGGCACCGTCACGAAGCCGCCTCCGGCGCCGAAGATCGCCGACAGGACCCTGATGCCGCGCCCACGGCTGCCAGCCCGAGGCGCCCCGGCAGCCGTGCCGGCATCTCGCTCCACGCGCGCGCCCGCAGCATCCGGCTGCCCATCCACCCCACGAAGAGTGCAAAAGCCACCGCCAGCACCTGTCCGGGCAGCCACGCCACGATGCGTGAACCCAGCTGCCCCCACCAGGATGCCCGGCGCCAGCAGCCAGACCAAGTTCCACTGCACCGCCCCTTTTGCGGTGTGATGCGCCCGCACTGCTGGACAGCGACGTGAACATGATGGTGGCCAGCGCCGTGGCCAACGCCGTTCTGCACCACCATGGCCGGGTCATGCCCCCACATGGTCAAAGATCATCACCAGGAACGGCACCAGCACCATGCCGCCGCCCACGCCCAGCAGGCCAGCCAGAAAACCGCCACCGCAGCCCATCAGCAGCAGCATCACCACGGTAGCGTCGTCATCTTCCTCTCTGCGTCCTTTTCTTTCCCAGCGTCTTGCCGAAACACGGCTGGCGCATCGTCCGCGCGCATTCGCCTTCACCGCTCCGAGCGCGCAGGCCTCCTCGACCGCCCGCCTCTTCGCGCACCTCGGCGCGACGATCTATTGTGCGCCAATCGGCCCTAGGCCGTCGGTAAGGCTGCCAGAAAACTCCCACGCCAGCTTTCGCACGGCAACCCCCACTCTCCCATCCGATCAACCGGCCTCGCCCCTACGCTGCCACCCGTCGTTGTCTGACCGCCCCAGCCTGCTGCACGCCACGGCCCATGTCCTCATGCGACGGCATGACAGCAGTCAGATACCACGGCATACCGGCGGACGATGCCCCCAGGAGATTTCCCATGCCCGCCTCTCCACTCGCCGCGACGCATCCCCATGCACGCCACCCGCCCTTCGTCGCGGTCCACCACGGCCCCGAAAGCACTTCCCCCAGTGCCCTGCCCACCCTGTCTCTCCCTGCTGGCGGCCGCATTCGCTGGCTGGCGCGCCGTCCGCAGCTCGCAACGATTCCTGAACGGATGCTGACCCCGAAGCCGTGCAGAGGCCACCGCCAGGACGCCAAATGGCGAGCCCTATTACCTGAGCTTATCAGGTGGGCGAAACCGGCCTGGCTGCCGCCTTCGATGACGGCAGCATACCCATGTGGAATTCGAGCGCCCCGTGCCCAGTGACCTGAGCGCTCGCTCGACAACGCGGGCGCCCTGTTGGCTGCGAAGCCGTGGGCAACGTGCTGGCCGTGAAGGAACCCATGCCGGCATCCTGCTGCGCCAGGGGCGAGAATGCCAGCTTCATTGCGCCCAACCCCAAGGCGCTCACCCCGCCGTACGACAGCTAGGGCAACATCGTCTGGGCCGCCCATGCTGCAGGGCTCGCAATCGCGTGCCGCTGAAGGCACCACCGACAGGCGCTGGAACCGCCAGCGCGGGTACAGACTGAACTCGAACCTGAATCAGGCCGCCGGCCTGCGCGCCTCGATGGTGCAGACGGTTGCACCAGCCCAGTCAGGAGCGGTCGAGCACCAGGCTCGCCACGGACCGCCCTGGCACACGCCTTCTGCGTCACGGCGAAACAGCGAGCCACCGCGAAGCGCGAATCACCACACAACCACGAACGAACTGGGCCTTAGAGCCCGTGGCCCTCAGCAGAGCGTGCCCCGGGGCAGTCGCCATCATCGTGCACGAGCGCCCGCCCCCGGCAGGCCGGCGGGTGCGCCCGCCCGCCACGGCGCCGCCGCACACATCATCGTGTCGTATTCGCGCTGGACTTCACCGCCTTTGCCGACAACAGCGCATCAACTGGATGCCCAGCACCTGGTCATGACATCGGGCTGGGCAAAGACCCCTGGCCCAGGCCGATGAGATTCGCGTCGAAGTTCTGAGCAGCGCCGAGGATGCGCGCCGGCCCAGGCGCGCCTGGCCGCCACCCGGGAACTCGCTGCAACGGCGTGATCAGCAGCCCGGATCCGGACCAGCACGCGCACTTTTGCCGGCAGCCGAGGCACGCGGCAGCGCACCGCGCCGGGTCAGCCGACCCTGCGCATCCAGCCGCGTTGATGGATTGCCGCTGGAAGCGGCCTGAGCCTCAGCGAGCGCAGAGCGACGCGCGCGGCCAGCGCCTCTTCGTCCGCGTGCTGAACCACGGCGTTTTTCCGGCCATCGGACGACGTGCCACCAGCGAAGCGAGCCCATGTTCGCCGCAGCGTGCATACCGAACATCGACACCGGCGGCAGATTGCGTGCCACCGTGAACAGGCGCTCGTTCTCCACACTCCGGTCACGCATGCCGTCGAAGAAACGGGCGCTCATGCGATGCGGCAGATAGCGCATCATGCATCGACATAGCCACCATTGCGACACAGATAGGGTGAAGAAATCGGCAATGTCGCGAGTAGAACAGGCCCGCCGTGGGAATGAACGAAGCCAGCAGGATCCGCTTGTCACGCAGCGCCGGGAAGTGGTCGTACAGCTTCGATGCCGTCAGCGAACACCCGCGCCGTGGGGTGCTGCTGCTGAAGCGGTGGGCAAACTCGTCCTCGATCTCGAAGAAGAGCGTCTCGGGCAGCAGCTGATGCACGCGCGAGGCGACCACGCCACTGCCGATGCCGGGCCAGGACCACCTGGTCATAGCCGTTGCCAGACGCCGCACCTCGTGTGCGGCGCGCTGGCCAAAGATGGGGGAAGACGGGCACACGCCGCCCGTGACAGTAAACCGCGTCAGATAGCTCAGTGAGGACATCCGATGGAACAGGTCCGTCCCATCTGAATCGATTCTATCAATGCCGGTGCAGCAACTCGCACGCACCGGTACGACGGGCGGACCAACGCACGGACCGCAGCATGGCCCCTGCAGGACGCCATGCCCAGCCCCGGCCGATGAAACCCCTTTTCGGCACCGACCCGTGTATCCGCCGCATGTGGCTTTTTGTCACACAGCCACTGGTCGGGTCAAGGTTGCGATGGTAACGGATCATGCCGCTGTCCCCAAGAAAGCCCCGCCCCACATTCAGCAGAAAAACACTACGCGCCCCACGGCCGGCAATCGCGCCAGCCGGGGGTTTAATATTGAAGGTGGAGCCCCATATACTTCGGAGACCCCTGCATCAGGCAAGGCCCGGCCTCGCTGGCCGCCCGGCTCATGGGCAGGATGCAGGACCCTGTCCAGGCCTTCCTCAGGAAGTTTCCTTCGACCCGGTGGAGTTCATGGAAAACCAACAGCCCAATCAGCAGCGCCTGATCACGTCCCTCGTCGTGGACGACGACGCAGAGATCCGCACGCTGCTGGCCGAATACCCCAGCCAGAACGGCATCCGTGTCACCGTGGCCCGCGACGCCACCCGAAATGCGCCAGGTCTTCGACGAAGCTCCGGCCCGACATCATCATCCTGGACCCGATGATGCCCGGCGAGGACGGCTGACCGTCTCGCCGTGAGCTGCGCTCGCGCTCCAACATCCCGGTCATCATAGCTCACCGCCCGCCGACGAAGTCGACCGCATCATCGGCATCGAGATGGGTGCCGACGACTACCTTGGCAAGCCCTTCAGCCCGCGTGAGCTGCTGGCCCGCATCAAGGCGTGCTGCGCCGCACCCGCACCCTGCCCCCAGCCTGGGCGGACGCCCAGCAGGTGCGCTTTGCCGGCTGGACGCTCGATTCCGCGCACGCCACCTCATCTCGCCCGACAACGTCATCGTGCCGCCTCGGGCGCCGAATACCGGCTGCTGTCCGTGCTCATCCAGCACCCCAACCGCGTGCTGGACCGCAACCAGCTCATGGACCTCACCCTGGGCCGCGAAGCCACCCCTTCGACCGCAGCATCGACGTGCAGATCAGCCGGCTGCGCAACCGGCTCAACGATGACGCCCGCGAGCCGCGCATCATCAAGACCATCCGCAACGAAGGCTGGCATCCTGGCCGCCCATGATCGAGCGCGTGGGCTGACGCTGTCCTCCCGGCGTGTGGGCCACCGAAGCTCCCTGCGCCCGCCCGCTCCTGCCCTGGAGCCCACCCATGAGGCTGCCGCCCGGCCCCTCTACGGCCGCATGGTGCTGGTGCTGGCTGCCTCGCTGCTGTCTCGCAGGGCGCCAGCCTGCTCGTCAACTTCTTCGACCGGGGCAGCTCGCATCTACCGGCTCAACGCCGAACAGATGGTCAACCGTATCGCCCGCACCGCCAGCCTCATCAACCGGCTGCCGCAGAACGCCCGTCAGGCGTGGTGGCCGAACTGGGCGCCAAGAGCGACTTCCGCGTCCAGCCTCGTCAATCAGCCCATCGAGATCGAGAGCGGCTTTGCCGAACTGAACCAGTACGAGAAGAACTCGCCGCCTCCATCCGCGATGCCATGCATCCACCGCTGCTTACCACGGTGGAGATCACCCGCGCCTCCCGGGCCGAAAGCCCTGACGAAGTGGAGCCCCCAACGCCACCGCCTTCGAGACCTGGCTGGCCCGGCGCTTCTACTTCATGCTGCCTGCCACCTTCTCGGTCGTCGCCCAGGTCTGAGCTGGAAGACGGCACCTCGGCCGCCTTCTTCGTGCGCATGCCGCAAGAGCCCTCAGCCAGCTGGAAGCCCTCGTACCCCGCCTCGCTGATGGGCGCCATCATCCCTGCTGATGTCGCTGCCTCATCGGCCGCGTCATCACCCGGTCGCTGCGCCAGCTCGACCGCGCCGTCCAGAACATCGGCAAGAACCCCGTCGGCGCTCAGCGACAAGCCTGTCGTCATCCCCGACGAAGGCCCCATCGAACTGCGCCGCCTCATCGCCCGCTTCAACGAGACCCAGGAACGCATCCGCCGCTACATCATCGAGCGCTCCAGCCTGCTGGCCGCCATCTCGCACGACCTGCGCACCCTCATCACCCGCATGCGTGCTGCAAGCGCCGAACTGCCGCCCGAGGCCCAGCGCGCCAAATTCATCCATGACCTGAAGGGAATGGAAGACCTGGTGGGCTCATCGCTGGACCCTTTGCCGATCTGGGCAAATCGCGCAAGCGCTACCCTGTCGACATCAATGCCCTGCTCGACGGCATCACCACCGACTGGACCGACACCGGCCACCAGGTGCTCCTCACCGGCCGCGCTCACAGCGCCTATCCCACCGAGCCCCTCCATGCTGAAGCGCGCCATCAACAACCTGGTCTCCAACGGCATCCGCTACGGCAAGCAGGTCGAGATCAGCATCATCGACAGCCTGCGCCAGCTGCGCATCTTCATCCGTGACCACGGCCCCGGCATCCCCGGAGGCTGACCGCGAACGCCCTTCGAGCCCTTCGTGTGCCTGGAGCCCTCACGCAACCGCGAGCAGCGGCGGCTCCGGCATCGGTACGGCTATCTCGCGCAACATCGCCCGCTGGCACCGGGGCGACATCTACCGACAACGCTCATAGACGGCGGCCTCATCGCCGAACTGCGCCCGCCGCGCCGCCCTGACACCAGCAGCTGAGCCCCCATGCGGGCCCCAGCGGCTCCACGGCCCCCTCAGCCCCCATCCCGGGCCCTGCCCCCGCCCGTCAACCCGAATCGCCCTGCCGCGTTCTTCCCGATTGAGGCCTCCACATCCCGGACGGCCTCATCGCCCGGCGCAGGCATCCCCTGCCCGGCCCCCGCATATCCCTTCCATACCGAAGGAAAGCCATCATGGCCTCTGTACAACGCCTTCCCCTGAACATGGCGAACGCCGCATCCTGCCCCGCCAACCAGCCCCGCCAGGGCTCGGGCCTGCGAAACACCACCCGCCTGCTGGCCGGCCTGCTGACGGCCGGCAGCGCCAGCGCCTGGGCGGCCGGCCCCAGCGTCGACCTGGAAGCCAGCGTCAGCCAGCAGTTCCCCCAACGACCAGATGCGCGTGCAGCTCGTGAGAGGAAAGCCGGGGCCACACCATCGAGACGCTCAACGCCCAGGTCATCGAGGCCATCAACCAGGCCCTGAAAAGGCGCGACAGCACCGACCGTCAAGGCGCTCACGCCAACGGCATCAACACCCACCAGGAATGGAACAAGAACGGCGAGCCTGACGGCTGGGAAGTCAGGGGCAGTCTGGTGCTGGAAGGCACCGACACCGCAGCCGTCGCCCACCTGGCCGGTCACGCTGGCCAGCACGCTGCAGCTGGATGGCGTGAGCTACCAGCTCAGCACCGCACGCCGCCAGGCCGAAGAAAACAACCGATCCAGCAGGCGGCGAACGCCTTCCGGGCACGCGCGCCAGCGCCACGGCCACCGCCTTCGGCCAAGGGGCTAGTGAAATCAAGCAGTTCCGCCTGGACAGCAACCACCGTTCCGACAGTGACTCGATCGGCGCTCTACGCCGTGCTGGCCTCACGCTCCATCGAATCCGGACAGACAACGACCCAGCGTGCCCGGTGAAGGCGGCGACACCACCATCACCCCTCACCGTCCGCGGCACCATCGAGCTGCGCTGAACCCGCATCTGAACGGCACTGACACGGGCGGCAGCCCGGCCACACCGCCCCTGCCGCCCCGGGCTCCCGACGCATCCTGCCCAGGAATACCCTGCCCGTGCCGCGCCAGACTCCGCGTCTCAGGCAACCCGCCCCAGGCAGTTCACCAGGTGGGCGCTCGTCTCGCGCAGCCGGTCGGACAGCAGGCTCACCAGCTTCAGCAACACCCTGTTGCCCAGCACCGGCTCGCGCGTCAGCAGCGCCAGCAGCGCCGCGCGGGTCAGCACCGCCACCCGGCATTCGGACTGCGCCACACAGGACGCAAAACGCCGCCGCCCATCCACCATCGACATCTCGCCCAGCGTCTGGCCGGGTCGCGCCACGGCAATGCGCACGGATAGTTAGTGCTCGTCACGGCGCACCACATCCACCTGGCCTTCCATCACCAGCATCATGTAGTCGCCCGTATCACCCTCGGTGATCAGCGTCTGCCCGGCCTGCGCTGCATACACGCGCATCACCGCACCCAGCAGGCGCGATTCGGTGCGCCCAGTCCGGCAAACAGCGGCGTGCGCATCAGAAGCCCATGCAGCTCCCTCGGCAGCGCGCGCGCCCGAACCCAGCGCACTGCAGGCGACGTTCCGCCAGTCCTCGGCCACCGGGCAGCGTGCCGGCACATGGTCACCGGCCCCTCGTTCCGGCCGAACACCCTCGCCCGCCGGTTCCAACGTCACGACATCCTGAATCTCGTCCATTCGCCCTGCCTTTTCGCAGCACAAAGGGCCATATTAAGCCGTGACATCACGCAGCGCCCACAACCCGAAGCGCCACTTTGGATCCCGATGACCGCCCCGGGGCCCGGACCGAAGGCCGACCGTGTCGCACACAGGATGCACTCAGGACGCCCCGGGACACCCGCATGAGGCTCCCTGGAGCGCACAGGATGCCTCGGCCTCAGCCCCGCCGCAGCGCCAGCCGCCGCTCGCTCACCCCTTCGGCCAGCGCCTCCAGCACCGTCACGCTGCTGTCCCAGTCCAGGCAGCCATCCGTGATGCTGCGACCATAGATCACGTCGTGCGCCCGGCCACTGCGGATCCTCAAGCGGCCACCCGCGATGCTGTTTCCACCATCACCCTGCAAGATGCGCGCGACTCGCCATCGGCCAGCTTGCTCGGCAATGTCCTGCGCCACCGGTACCTGGTTCTCAGGCTTCTTCTGGCTGTCTGCCATGCGAGCAGTCGATCATCAGCCGGCAGGCCAGTGCGCCGCAGCGCCCGCCCCACACAGGCAGCCTTCACGCTGTCGCGGTGCGATAGTTGGGGCACCTTGCCGCCGCGCAGGATGATGTGGCAGTCCTCGTTGCCCGCCGTGGACACGATGGCCGTGTTGCCGCCCTTCGTCACCGACAGGAAAATGGTGCGCTGCGACGACGCCTGATCGCGTCCAGCGCACATGCGCACGTTGCCGGTCCGTCCCGTTGCCCTGAAGCCCACCGGGCACGACAGCCCTGAAGCCAGCCTCGCGGTGCACCTGCGACTCCGTCATCGCGCGCCCCGATGGCCCCCACGAAATCAGGTCCGCAATGTACTGCGGCGTGATCATGTCCAGGAACTCGGTGCCTCGCCGGTATGCCCATCGCATTGATGTCCAGCAGCAGCCCCGGGCCAGCCGCAGCCCCTCATTGATGTCGAGCTGCCATCCAGCCGCGGATCGTTGATCAGCCCCTTCCAGCCCACCGTCGCGCGGCTTCGAAATACACCCGCATCACGATCTCCAGCCGGTCGCCGAAGCGCTGCGCTGCTCCATCAGCCGCGTTGCATAGTCACGCGCAGCAGCCGGATCGTGGATCGAACAGGCCCGATCACCACCAGCAGCCGATCATCCATGCCGTGCAGGATGCGATGGATCGTCTGGCGCGCCTTCGACACCGTGCCGGCCACCGCCGAACTCACCGGAAACCCTTGATCAGATGCGCCGGCGTGACCAGCTCGTCCAGGGCCAGAATGCGCAGATCATCGGTTGTCGTGGCGGTACTCATCAGCTTGAACTCCTTGGAAAGGGTGCCCCATGATCGTCTTCATCCGGAAAGCTCTGAAACGGAAGCAGACCATGAAGCGCCGGTACAGATTGGTTTCGATCGTCCCGAACCCGCTGCCTCCGCAAACCGACGAAACCGCCAGTCGCAGAACGCTGGCGGTTTCTTGGGTTAAAGCCCTCTCGTGTTACCCGAACATGGGCCTGACCCGCCATTCCGCCTGCGGGAATTGCACCAGAGCCAAAATATCGGGCGGAGTGGAACACGAAAAACGGATCTCGAAAGCAGAACGCGAAGAAAGCTTCGGGAACGGGGCAAAGGCCACACCATGCAGACACGCTGCCCACAGGCACGGAACCCCGTTCACAGTGTGGCTTAATGTGGGACAAAAACCCCGGCCGGCGTCAAACACGGGTCAACCTCACCTGTCAGAGCACCGGCCCGGCACCCATCAGGCCGTTCCTCCCACGTCACGCCCTCGATGCGCAGCGTGGGCTGCCCCACCCCACCGGCACGCTCTGGCCGTCCAGCCGCAGAGCACCGATGCCCGGATCCAGACTCATGTCGCTGCCGATCATCGTCACCGCGCGTCAGCGCATCCGGCCCAGTTGCCGATGATGGTGGCCCCTCTCACCGGGATACTGGATCTTGCCGTTCTCCACCCAGTAGGCTTCGACGCCGAGAACACGAATCCTGCTATTGGTGATGTCCACCTGCCCGCCCCCGAAGTTTACGGCATACAGCCCGGCGCTCCAGCGACGCCAGAATCTCGTCCGGCTCGTGCTTGCCACCCAGCAAGAGATTGGTCATGCGCGGCATGGGCAGATGCGCAAAGGACTCACGCCGGCCATTGCCGGTCACCGGCAACCTTCATCAGCCGTGCATTCAGCGAATCCTGCAGATAGCCCTTCAGCACCCCTGTCCTCGATCAGCACGTTTGCGCTGCGTGGGATTGCCTTCATCGTCGATGTTGATGCGAACGCGCCGGTCGGGCAGCGTGCCATCATCCAGCACCGTCACCCCTGCCACCCGCTCACCAATGCGCCCGGAAAACACCGCGACTTCTTGCGGTTGAAATCGCCTCCAGCCTGTGGGCCCACGCTCGTGCAGCACCCGGGCCAGCCCCCGCCCCAGCACCACGCTCAGCACGCCACCCGGCGCCGGCCGTAAGTCCAGATTCACCAGCGCCTGCCGCACCGCCTCGTCCACATAGGGCAAAACACCCGTTCGTCCGAGAAATAATCCAGATCGAAAACGGCCACCGCCACCTGCATGGCGCCTCGCGCCGAGCCATTCTGCTCGCGACGATCACCTGCACCGACACACCCGCACCAGCGGCCGCACATCCGCCGCCAGCTACCCCGTCCGAACGCATCACCATCACCACGTCATGCTCGGCGGCAAGACCCGCCATCACCTGCGTCACCCGCGGATCCTTGCGACGCGCATAGGCCTCGATCCGCTGCAGCAGCCCCACCTTGCCGGCCGCTCCATCGAGGCAACGGATCATCCATCCCGTACAGCAGGCGCGGTACCTTCCTGCGCCTACGCCGCCGCGCGCCGTGCAGCCTGCGCATCACCCACCCGCGTGCGGCTCGAACGGCCACTGCGCAATCGTCGCGCGTTGCATCCGCCGCCGACATCAGCGCCTCGCGCATTGATCCGTCCGAATACGCAAAAGGCCGAACGATCCCCCGAGACCGCACGGACCCTACCCCCTGCTCGATCGCAAAGCTGCCTGATCGACGATGCCCTCGTCCAGGCTCCAGCCCTCGCTGCGGGTGTACTGGAAATACAGGTCCGCGTAATCCACCTTGTGCTCGAAGATCCGCCCGATAGCTCTGTCCAGGTCCTTCACATCCAGACCATGCGGCTCCAGCAGGACACTCCCTGCGCACCGCCAGCGGATCACCCGCCGCGTCATTCCGATTCATTGCCGTATTCGTTTCCATCAAGGTCATTCAAACATGTTCTCGGCTTCTGCCCTGGCCAACCACGGCCAGGACCCTGCAGGTCCGACCATCATCATTGACTTCATAAAGCACATATCGCCCCAGCTTGATGATCCGGCGAACTCCATGCCCGTACTCAGGAACCTCTTGATACAGGCGAGGATATTTTTCCAGAAGAGCGTTGATTGAAAATATCCTGTCGCATATGCCCTGAGCCTCCTGCAAGGGAAACCTCATCAAGCAGGTAAACAAGAAAAACGCTCCAGATCATCAAGAGCTGCCCCTGCTCCACTTGACCTCATAGGCTGCCATTGTGCAGCGTTCCATGCGGAGCCTGAATTCCATCATTGCCTTCTCAACCGGAACATCCGGACGTGTATCGTCCCTGCCGCAGCAACCTTCGCACGTACCCAGTCGATGTGCTGTGCCTCTGCCAACTGCTCATCAGCCACATTTCCTGCAGAAGCCGCATATGCTCTGGGCACCCATCCTCCGGGCTGATCCGGGGAAGCTTTTCGGCCAGCTCCCTCAGAAAAATTGGCATTCTGATAGTGTAGATCCGTGTCGTGTTCATGATTCCGCCCTCTCAGCACCCGATGCTGCAGCGCCGGCAGGCTCGCGCACCGAGGCCAGCCGTTCCGCATCCATCTCTGCCATCACCACACCTTTCCCCTTCGGGCAGCACCGCACACACCCTCGCCCCATGGGTCCACCTCCAGCATGGAATGCCCCCTACGTCCGCCGACCCGACGGATGCGTGCCCTGGCCCGAGGCCAGCACATAGCACTGCCCCCTCCACCGCGCGGGCACGCAGCAGCAGTTCCCCAGTGCGCCTGTCCTGTCGTAGGTGAAAGCCGCTGCATCACCATCAGGTCCAGCGGTGCCATCTGCCGGTACTAGCCTCGAAAGCGCAGGTCAGCAGACCGAAAGCCCCACCCGCAGCAAGGCACGTCCACCGGCACGTCCGCCACCACCGAGTGCGCCCGGGTGAATGGGCCACGGACTCGCTCATACGACTCATCGCTCCCGCTGGAAGCCGGAACAGGTGGATCTTGTCATAGCGCGCCAGCCGCCGCCCGTCCGGGCCATACACCGACAGGCTGTTGCACACCTTGTTGATCTTCGGCGAACGTACCGGCACCGTCCCGCCCAGCACCGTCATCCCGTACCGGTGGGCTGCATCCGACAGAGCACTGCAGGGGCACCTCCGCCCTTGCCCTGCATCGGCCACTCGCCCGCATCCGGTTCCAGCGATGCCCAGCTTGTCGCGGTCATTGCCGCTCATCAGGCAGAAATACTCAGCAGCAGCGCCAGCTTCGCGCCCTGCTTCGCCGCCTCGCGCCAGCAGACCATCGGCCACCTCCAGGTTCCGGATCCACATCCGGCCCGGACACCATCTGCACCGCTGCCTTTGATCTTCATAACCATTCCTCGTTGGGTCGGCCTGCATCCTAACGCAAACGACGTGCAGCGGCAGCCCCGGCACCTTCAGCAACGCCCTCCATGGCGTCCATACCGCGCCATCGCTGCCCGCCGCCCATCCGGCCCCTTCCGCACCTCGGCGCCCCCAGCGACCGCCCGACGCCTGCCCTCTACAAAGTGTGTCGAAAAACTGCCACGATGGATCTCGCACTCCGGCACGGACATTCGGCAGTACCGGAACCCGACGCCGAAAGCCATGCACAGGCACCGGACAGATCGCCAACACCGGCAGACGACCATGCCAGAGGCAGAACGCCACGACATGGACACGACGCCGTCATCCCTTTCGTGAGACAGACCGACATGGCAAACCCTAGAACAACATGACAGTACAACTGTCGCAGCCCCAGGTTGCGGCATCCCGCGCCGCCAGCGCCCAGGCGCATGACATGGATGCGCTGGACAAGCTGGTTGCCCGCAAGGCGGCTCAGCCCCAGGCCAACAAGGCCGCTGGAAGTGGCTAACGCCGACGCCCAGGCTGTTGCCGAAAAACGCTGCGCCCGCCCAGATGGCCAGCGCCGAAGGTGCCGTGGCCGCCGACGCTGCGGCAGCCGGCGGCGTGGCTGCCGAAGCCGGCGCCGGCACGGCCGCTGCCGGACTCAGCCCGCTGGCCATTGGCGGCGGCGTGCTGGGCCTGGCTGTCGTGGCCGCCGCAGCCGGTGGCAGCAGCAGCGGTGGCAGCAACGGCCCCTGCCAGCGCCACCCTGGCCGTGAAACCGCCCGTCAGCAAACGTTCCTGCCGACACGCAGCAGCCTGCTGCACCGTCCGCCGAGAAGCCGCCCGTCGCGGAAGCACCCGCCACTTCCCGCCGCCGACGCCCCGGCTGCCCAGGCCCTGGCCGCTGAAACCCCGGCCAACCCGCCCGCAGCCCGCAGCCGGCGCCCCAGAAGCCGGTCCGGACCGTCGCGACCGGCCCTGCCGTTGCTCCAGGGCGAGCCTGCCGCACCCAAGGTGGGCCGAAACCGGCGAAGACGAAGCTCTCCAACCTGAAGACGCTATTCGAGAACTCGCCGGCAGCAAACACCCGGTCAAGTTCGTCCAGATCACCCACATCCAGGCATCCGAAAGCGAACACCCCAACGCGCGTTCCGTCCGCTACGGCGACGAAGGCCCCAAACAGACGCCCAGCGCCGATCATGACACCGATGTCCAGGGCATCCATGCCGTTCGCCCTTCGTCCGGCGCCCTGCCGGCCGAAGGCCAGCAGGCCCAGGTGATGCTGCCAAGGCGGCAAGACCGTGCTGACGGCCTACGAAGTCATCGAAAGAAGATCCCCGATGAGCCTGGCCGAGCCAAGGCCCATGCTGAGAAGCTGGGCGGCAAGCTGCTGACCATCGATGACCAGAAGGAACTGGACTGGCTGAACGCGAACCTCCAGGGTCTGGGCCATCAGGGCGAGAACAACGACAACAGCAAGGCCGCCTGGATCGGCAGCAACAAGCTGCACCAGGGCAACGCCATGATCACCACCGGCACCGATGACACCGGCCACAAGCCCGAGACCATCGCCCAGGGCGCCGAAGCCAAGCTGTCCCGCTTCGTCATCGAATCACGACAACCACCAGGCCCCGCTGACCCTGGACGGCAAACCCGTGCAGGAAGGCCAGATCATCAACGCCGAAGACTTCGACAAGCTGGTCTGGAACTCCACCTACAGCCAGTCCGGCGCCATCCGCTTCCAGGCTGTGGACAGCAATGATCCCGACACGGCCAAGCTGCCGCCCAACGCCCAGCCGCAAAACATCTCCATCACCGAATCGCCCGAGGTGAAGCAGCCCACGGCGCCGGCGCAGCCTGCCCAGGGCAGCGATAAGCAACCGTCCGCCGGGGACAGCGCAAGGCCCAGCAACCGGCAGAAGGCGAGCATGGCAAGCCGGTCAAGGACGCCCATGAGGGTGACGCCGAGCACAAGGGTGACACTGGAGCACAAGGCCGACCCGCAACCGGCCGAGCACCTGCCCCAGTACCAGGCCCAGCACCCCGTCAAGGTGGCCCACGACGCGACCGCCAAGCTTGACCCCGCCATCTTCAAAGGGCAGCGATTCCGATCACCTGGCCGGTGCCGTGAAGATCCTGGAGGTCAAGCCGGGCACGCTGAAACTGGATGGCCAGAACGTGGAGGCCACTCAGGTCATCACCGCCGACCAGTTCGAGAAGCTGAGCTGGGACGCCAGCACGTCCAAGGGCGGTGAATTCCGCTTCATCGCGGTCCGCCCCGAAGAAGGCCACGCCCACTACGACACCAGCAAGGTTCAGGCCCAGACTATCACCATCGACGAAGCTGCCGCAGCGCCCAGATATAAGGGAAGGCGACGCCCAGACCGTCGATGTTCGTCAGAACATCAACGCAGACCCTGGGTGAAGCCTCCTCAAGGGCACGGCTGCCGACGATGCACCGGCCTTCATCCGCATCGAAAGTCAATGAAACGGCTGACTCCAACTCGGCAGAATCCGGCCCTCGTCTCGTCAACAAGGGCCGTGACGCCTACACCCCGCTGAAAGAAGGCAGTGAAGTCAGCTTCGAGGACTCTCAAGCACATCGCCTGGGACTCCGCCCAGAACAACGGCGGTCCTTCACCCTCCAGGCGTTGGACCATCACAAGCAGCCCATCGCCGGCTCGCCTGTGCAGACCGTCACCGTCCATGAGACGCCCAACCTCCCGAACTGAGCGGCAGCGACGCCAGGAAGTGAGCGTCGCCTCATAACGCCAACCATCACCTGGATGCGGCCCTCTTCAAGGGTGCCGATGGCGTGACGCCTGCCGGTGTGCGCATCCTCTACATCCGTGGCGAAGACGGCTATGAAGGCCCGGTGCTGAAAGTCGGTAACGACGGTGCGGCACGAAGCGTCTCCAAGGACGATATCATCCGCATGGAGGATTTCGGCCGCGCCCACCTGGACGCCAGCCAGTCTCGAGGGCAAGGCCTCTCAAGTTCGCTGTGCCGGTGGATGAACAGGGCAACAATGTGCAGGGGCGCCGATGCGGCAAACCCCGTGTCGCGCGAGGTGAAGATCACCGAAGCGGCAGCCTCGCAGGAAAGCGGCAGCCAGCCGCAGCAATCCCCTGCCCCGCAGGCGGGGAACCCCTCGCAGCCAGGAAATGCCTCGCAGCCTTCCGGCCCGAGCGCAGCTGCGGGCGAAGTCAGCCGCACGGAAGGCGAGCACGGCGACGCGCCTCAACAGGGTGGTCTCGACCTCGGGCCAGAATCAGCCCTCCGGCCCCCAGAACCAGGCTCAGGGTCAGACGCAAGACCCGGTGCAGGGGCCAGGCCCACTCGCAGTCGGGTGAGCATGCCCGACCCCGCCGGCAGCGCCGGAGGCTCGAAGCAGACAGACCCCGCCGTGCAGGAAGGCAGCTCTCAGTCGCAGGGCGCTTCCCACGCAGGAAGGCAGCCCGAAGACTCAGGAGACTCCGGCACGCAGGAAAGAAGGCGGCAAGCAGACTGCAGACCGTCTCCACCTCGCCGGCAAACGGTGAGCAGCCGCCGCAATCCCCTGCTCCGCAGCAGCAAGAGAGGCAAGGTGTCCCCAGCCCCCGCACCGGAAGGCACGGAGTCGCAGCAGCATAGCGAGTCGCATGAGGGAACCTCTGACCAGCATTCCGCATCGGTCCGAAAGCCCTGCCCCTGCAGCTCAAGGACCTGCTGGGCCACGAGAAGAGCTCTTCGGTGAAGCATCGTCGACTGCAGACAACGGCCACATCAGCTACGCCCCAGCGGCAGCCTGGTGTCGAACCCGATCGACCCGCTGCACGAGGTGCCGATGGTCTGATGCAGGCGCGCAACGCGCACGCATCTTTGCCGTCATGCTGCCGGGTCCTGGGTTGCAACCCGGCAGCACTTTCCCGCTGAAGGCCGTGCGCCTTCATCAGGAAGACCTCTGGCGGAATGGTCGTCTGTGCGTGCGGCCATTCCGCCTTCTTCCCGCCCGATCACGGACAGCGGGCCTTTCGTCCGTCACCAGCCCCTGTCCATAAGCCTGCGAACAAACGGACGAAATCAGGGCACGAACGGCAGGCGTGACTGGGGACAGACACCCCGGTTTCACGCCGAGGCAGCCCCAATCGACCGCCTCGAACCCAAAGCCGCGGTGCCCTCAAGACCTTGCCAAGATGAGACAAAGCGCACCTTGTGACATCTGGCAACCACCCCCTTTCCGGAACTGAACGGGCCCACGGTTGTCTCACCGCCTTCGCGCGCTTGTCCCAGGCGGGGCACCTGACCTTCCAGGCAACTGCCGCGCCAACGTTCATCGTGAGACTTTCAACGTTCGTAGATCGATGCGGCAACCTGGGAACCGCACGACAAAAACCCCAGCCCACCCAAGGCAGCGCCGCTGCACGCCAGGCCGCCCAGGCACCCGCCGCTGACGCCGCCAAGATGGCTACAGGCTGCTGACAAGGCAGAGCTGGACAAAGATGGCCCAGGCCAAACAGGCCGAAGCCGTGAAGGAAGGTGGCAGAGACCACCGCTGAAGGAGCGTGGCCACCGCCGACGCAGCCGCTGCTGCCGAAGGCTCGCTGGGCGCAGTGAGCGGTGAAGTGTGGTTGCCGAAGCCGAAAGCCGCAGGCGCCGCCGGTACCGCCGCCGCCATCAGCCCGCTGGCCATTGGTGCCGGCGTGGTGGGCGTTGTTGCCGTGGCCGCCGCAGCCGGCGGTGGCAGCAGCGGTGGCTCCAGCAGCCAGCCGATCGCCCAGAACAACAACCAGCAAGCCGCTCAGAACCAGGGCAGCCAGAAGCCAGCTGACCCGGCCGCCGAGCAGCCTGCCCAGGACACCAAGCCGGCCGAAGGCACCAACAAGCCTGCCGAAGGTGCCAAGCCTCACCGAACCGGCCATGGAAGAAGAGTCTCGCTAAAGCAGGCCGATTCGAAACCGGCCGATCAGCCCAAGGTTGACCACCCTCAGTCGAGGATCTCACCAAGCCCGCCACGGCTGCAGGCACTGGCAGAACCGAAGGTTGCCGCGGATGGTGTCACCAACCTGACCAAGTTTGCTGACCTCTTCGAGACCGCTGGTGCCAATGGTGGCAAAAGCTGAGTACATCAAGATCAGCCGCATCCTCAGCGCCGAAAACGCCAAGGACGCTGAAGCTCGTGCCGTCGACAGCGACAACAGCCGTGCCTATGAAGTCATCGACGCTGGTAGCCCATCACTCTGGCAGAAGCCCAGACGATGGCCGCCGCTGGGCGGCAAGCTGATGTCCATCGACACCGCTGAAGAAAAGGCCTGGCTGGACAAGAATCTGTTCGGCGCCCGGGTGAGTATGACGGCGACAGGTCCCTGCCGAAGCAGCAGCAAGAGGTGAAAGCGACAAGCTGCTCAACAGAAAGTCCTGGATGGCCAACGGCTTCCAACGGTGCCTGGCTGGGCAAGAACGCCACTGAGGGCGCCGGATGCCAAGGCCAACGCCGTCATCCGCAACGGCAACAACGCAGACGGCTCTGGTGCGCATGAAGCTCTACGAAGCTGCAGGCACTTTCACGCTCAGCAAGTTCGTCATCGAATATGAAGGCTACTGTCGCCGCTGCTGCTGGACGGCAAGCCCGTGGTCGAAGGCCAGATCATCAACAAGGCCGACGCCGCCAAGCTGGCCTGGAAACGCCGACCTGAACAAGGCCGGCAAGATCACCTATCAGGCCGTCGACAGCAATGATGCCGCCACGGCGCTGCCCGTCGCCGACGCCATGGGAAGGCACGATGGCGCTAGTCCGAATCGGCCGACGTCACACCCGATGACCACGCCGGCCAATCCGAGCGCCCAGGACAAGCCGGCGCAGGGCGGCACGGAGGTCAAACCCGCCAACGACGTCCGCAAGCTGACAAGACCGGGCCAGGACACCCAGAACAGCGACCAGCGGCCTGCCAAAGCAGGAACCGCCGGCCACGGCTCAAGGTACGGCTGAGGTCACGCAGGTTGCCGCCAACGGCGAGATCAAGTTGAGCCAACGTCGCCACCCGCGTTCGAGAAGGCGGCTGGCGAAGGCAAGAACGTCGAGTTCATCAAGATCGTCAGGGTCGACACGTCCGAAGGTGAGGCTGGCACGCGCATCTTCCGCGAGGTCGAGACCACCAGCAAGGTCACCGGCAAGGCTCCGGATGCCCCTGCTCCGGTCACACCGTGTCCACCACCGCTCACGAGGTCATCAGCACCAAAGAGCCCATCACCCGCGCTCAGGCCGAAGAAATGGCCAAGGTACGGCGGCGGCAAGCTGCTGACCATCGACAGCGCCGAAGAAGCCCAGTTCATTGGCCAGAGCTGTCTCGGCTCGCTGGGCGAGTATGACGCGATGAAGCGTTGCTGAAGCTATGGGGTGACACTCGCCAAGGCTGCGCAACAGGATGTCTGAACGGACAGCTTGCCAAGAACGGCGCCTGGCTGGGCAAGGACAGCACCGCAGGTGCCGTCGCCAACGCTGACGCCATCATCCGCAACGGCAATGGCACTGACCTGCCCAAGGGGCTGACAAGGCCTCACGATTTCTCCGGCGAGAAGCTGAGCCGCTTCGTCATCGAGATCGAGAACTACAAGGCCCCGCTGACCCTGGAAGGCAAGCCGGTCGGATCGGGCACGATCATCAACAAGCAGCCGACTTCGACAAGCTGGTCTGGAACGGCGACCACAACATGGGTGGCAAGATCACCTCGATGTGCCGTGCAGAGCAACGAAGCCAATGCCGCCAAAGATGGAAGGTGCCGAAGAGAAGACCCTGACCGTGTCCGAATCGGCCACCATCACGCACCCGTCGGCCCCGGCCTCCAACCCGGCTCAGAAACCAGCAGCAGGGTGGCGCGCGCACGCCCGAGGTTCAGGACAACAAGGTTCGACCGGCGGCGAAGGCCGAAAGGCGATCAGAAAGCTGGAGAGGCAGCAACAGGGCTGGCGATCCGCCGAAAGCTGGTGAGCATGGCACGGATGGCGGCAATCACAAAGCCGACACCCCGAAACAGCACGACTGGTAGCGACGCCAATATGGTAACGGCAACCCGGCGGCCAGGCGCTGCAGCGGGTGGCCTCGACGGGTGGTGCCGGTGCTCAAGGCGGCTCCAAGCCCCAGGAAGGTGGCCTGACCTGAAGCCGGTGGCACCACCCAGGATGCAGGTTCCCAGTCCCAGGGTCAGACTCAGCAAACCCGTGCTGGCTCCGACCCTCAAGCTGGCAGCCCGAGCGGCAAGCCTGCTGCCCCGGCGGCCACGCCCAGTGACGCCCCAGCCAACCTGCTGGTACTCCCTGAGGCTCAGACGGGCGGCGCCGTCAACCAGCCTGCTCAGCCTCCGGGTCAAGGGCTGCGCCCTCCCACGAAGCCAACAAGTCCGTCAACGTCGCTCACGACGAAACCAATGCCAAGATCGGCGAAGTCTTCGAAGGCACGAACTCAGCCAACAAAGCCCGAGGCTGGTCACAGGCCACTGGCTTTGCTGCAGGCGCGCTCAAGGTCGATGGCAACGTCATTACCGACGGCGCACTGATCAAGGCAGCGGACTTCGACAAGGTGACCTGGGACGCCTCCAAGGGCGAAGGTGGCACCTTCAAGTTCACGCCGGTTCAGGCTAACGGCGATGCACCGCAAGGTGCTACCGAGCAGCACATCACCATCAACGAGGCACCTGCCCGTGGTGAATGCCGGAGCCGAAGCTGGGTGTGTACCCGACTGAAGCCGTGAAGTTCGATGTAGCGCACGATGCTCTCAAGGGCGCGCTGACCAAGGACTCGCAGACCAGCCCGTTTGCAGGCACGGACGCCGAAAAGGCCCCGGATGCGGTGAAAATCGTCTCCGTCCAAGGCCCGGATGGTGAGAACGACGCACGCCAACATCATGACGCTGCGACGCTCTGCCCGCAACCTGACGGCAGGTCAGTTCATCGACAAGGCCGATTTCAGCAAGGTTCAGTGGGATGCCTCCGTCGACCACGGCAGCGGCAATTCCATAAGGTCCAGTTCGTTCCGGTCACGTCCGATCACCAGGAAATCGCCGGCGCGCAGACGCAGACCACGGTCACGAAGCCGCTGAGCAGCCGAATTATTCGGGCACGACCTTCGGTGCCGAAGCCGAACATAACGGTGACGCCACGTTCGGCAAGGCGCATGTTCGATGGATCTGATGCCGCGAAGGCACCGATGTTCATCCGCATCACGGAGATCTCTCCGAGCAATGCAGAGTAGTGCGATCATCGCGTACTGCACCTGGTGGGTGATCGCGCGCAGGACCTGAAGGTGACGATCTCATCCGGAGAACACGGTCTCAGTGCTGCGTCAGTTCGAAAACCTGCGCTGGGATGCGTCCCACAACGGAGGCGGTTCCTTCAAGTTCACCGCTCTGACGGTGACGATGAAGCCCATCGACTCCAGCGTGGTGCACACCGTCACGGTGACCGAGAAGGATGCGCCCTGGCCATCAACCCCCAGTCGCTGTTCGGCGCTTCGAAGGTCAGGGCGCTGCTCTACGATCAGCGCCAAGTCGCTGGCCGCCTACACTCCCGGCCGAGCCCAGCAGCAACCTGCTGGACGACCTGCACAACCACAGATCAACCTGCTGATCTGATGGCAGCCTGAAGGCCCGTCACCGTCATCCGGCAGCATCGGGTGACGGCCCCGCCGGTCCGCCGGCACGACGATTCCTTTCCCGCAGCTGCAACACTCGGTTGCACTCAGCCTCCAGGCCGCTTTCCTGAGGGCAGCGGCCCTTCGCTTTTCATGCGCCGACATTGGCACGCCGCTCTTCTGCGGGTGTCGACTGTCTCGTCAGAAACGGTATCCGCTACCGAAAAACTCCATATTTGCCGCACACCCGGCGGCCCCGGAAGCCGTCCATGCGCTGCCGGTGCTGCCGCCGCGGTGCGTCACCAAGATTCAGGTTCGAGCATCTCATGCCTCATTCTCTGCTGGCCTCATGAACACCCTGCAACCCTCCTCTGCCTCTGCAAACACGTTTCGGCCCCTGCTGCGGGCACAGACGAACCCTGCATCCGCAGCTGGGTGCAGACAGGTCACGTCACCCGCCAGCCGGAACATGCAGGCAGCCGATGACGCAGCATGATGCAGACCCTGGAGCGCGCAATACGGCCCTCTGGGCGACTACCAGGAAGCCGTGGTGCAACGGAAGGCGCCCGCCGCGCCTGGCTGCCCACGGACGAGCCGCCGGCGCTGCAGCAGGCGATGCCACCGCCACGCTGGGCGCGGTCGAAGCCACGGGTGAGGCTGCCGGTGCTGCCAGCGTCAACGGTGCAGCACAGGCGGCCCACGTGGCAGGCGCGTTCAGCAGCCGCACCGGCGGCATCCGGTCTGGCCGTCACGCCGGGCGCGTTCGCCTTCAGCCCGATGGCAGCTGGCGGCGGTGCTGCGCCGCACTGGGCGTGCTGACAGCCACTCGCATCCCGGGGCGAAGGCCCCATCAGCCAGGCCAACCGGCACGCCAACGAGCTTTCCCAGAACCTTCGGCCCTCCCTCGCCCGCAGCCGGCCCCGCGCCCACACGCCTGCACCGGCGCCGGAACCTGCACCAACCCTGAACCTGCAAGCTGACGCCCGTTCCGGTACCGGAACTCGCTCAACCGGCGCCACAGCCTGCCCCGCGCCGGAACCGTCACCTGCACCCACGCCGCAGCCTGCGCCTGTTCCTTCGCCTGTCCTGACATCCCGAACCGGCCCCTGGCTCCGACAGCCTGCGCCGGAACCCGCGCCCCAGCGCCGGCGCCACAGCCCGCCCCTGCGCCGGACCCGTCGCCTGCACCCGCACCGCAGCCTGCGCCCGTTCCTTCGCCTGTCCCGACACCCGAGCCGGCCCGGCCTCCTGAGCCCGCGCCGGAACCCGAACCACAACCGGCGCCACAACCTGCCCCTGCGCCGGAACCGTCGCCTGCTCCCGCCCCACAGCCTGCTCCCGAACCGGCTCCTGCACCCGCACCACATCCTGTCGCACCCAGCTATGACGACGCCCCCGTGACCCGTGCGGCCCCTCACAACGAGGCGGTGGAGCTGCGCGCCAGCACGTTCACCGGCAAGGATGCCGACATGCCCCGTCCTACGTACGTATTGAAGGCATTGAGGCCAAGGCGCTCGATGCCGGATCGGCCGCGCTGCATCTGCGCGCCGACGACGGATCGCTGACCCTGCTGTTGAGAACGGAGATTGCCGCCGCAGATTTCGGGCCGTCTGGTCTGGAACAGCGCCGACAACGACGGCGGCAGCTTCCGCTGTAGCCGCTGGACAGCGAGCGTCAACCCATGACGGCGTCCAGCCGCAGACCGTCAACGTCTACGAATCCCCCGCCGTGCCGGACTACGCCAGTGCATCGCGAACCACTGGCCGTGGCACACGACCAGACGCTGACGCTGGTCAGAACCGTTTGCCGGCAACACGGGCCGACAAGGCCCCGCCTTCATCCGCATCGAGAAGATCAACCTCCCAGTATGAGTGCACACTCGGCGCGCCGCCCGCAGCGTGATGCCGACGGCGATGGCCCGGCGCGCCCACCGCCGTGTCGAAGGCGATGTCATCACGCCAGACTTTCGGCAAGGCTCAGCCGGAATACCTCCAAAATGACGGCGGCAGCTTCCGCTTCCGCCGCTGACGTCAACCAGAAACCCATTCTCGGGGGCGCCGAACAGACCATCACGGTGCACGAATCTCTCCTTGTACCGGACTGACCGGCGGAGCCGGTCGTCCACCACCTTCCCACGAACAGACGATCATCTTCCCTGAACTCCGACTTCTCCGGTACGAACCAAGCCATGCGCCGCCGCCATTCGCATCGAGGACATCACATCTGAACAACTGCGATGGATCGCCCATCCTTGCTACTGGAAGGTAGGGGTAAAGAGTGGCCCTACGCCCATCTCTCTGTCGGCCAGACCATCACGGCCGAGAACTTCGGTAAGCTGATCTGATGAGCGTGGAAACGAAGGCGGCAGCTTTCCGCTTCGTGGCGCTGGATGACAACGGGAAACCCTTGATGGCGTTCAGCCGCAGACCATCAGCGTCTATGAATCTCCGGATGCGCTGGACTCACCCCAGCGTGCGTAATCCGCTGACGGTGGCGCACGACCAGACGCTCGCTCTTAACCAGGAGCTGTTTGCTGGCAAAACGCCAAGCAAGGCCCCAGCCTTCATCCGCATCGAGAGCATCGCCTCTGAGCGATGACGCTGAAACAGGCGCTGCCCCTGCAGCGCAATCGCCGACGGCGCCCCCACAGCCGTGAAGGAAGGCGATGTCATCAGCGCCGCAGACTTCGGCAAGCTCAGAAGCTGAACAGCGCGCACAACGACGGCGGCAGCTTCCGCTTCGTAGGCACCGATTCCAATCAGAAACCCAATCTAACCACCATCGCACAGACCATCACGGTCATGAGTCCCCAGCTGCTCCGGACTACCCCGCAGCCCGCGAGCCGCCGTCGGTCGCACGACCAAATCGCTGGCGTTGGCGCAGGACTTGTCTGCCGGCAAAGACGGCCAACAAGGCGCCCGCCTTCATCCGCATCGAGAGCATCACGCCCCAGGATGGCGACGGCACCGGCATCGCCCTGCAACGTGATGATGATGGTGCTGGCTCCGGTGCGCCCTACAGCCGTGCGTCGGAAGGCGATGTCATCAGCGCCGCAGACTTTGGCAAGCTCAGCTGGAATACCGCCCACAACAACGGCGCAGCTTCCGCTTCGACAGCGCTGGACGCCAACCAGAAGCCCATTCTGGAGCCTCCGCGCAGACCATCACGGTCAGTGAATCCTCGGCTGCTCCGGACTACCCAACTGGGCATCGCGAACCCCGGCCGTGGCACACGACCAGACGCTGGCGCTTGGCCAGGAACCGTTTACGGGCAACACCACCAACAAGGCCCTCGGCCTTCATCCGCACCGAGAGCATCGATGCCAGGGATGGCGACGGCACAGGCGCTGCCCTGCAGCGTGACGCGCCGACGGCGATGGCCCCGGCGCGCCCACGGCCGTGTCGGAAGGCGATGTCATCAGCGCCGCAGACTTTGGCAAACTGAGCTGAACACCGCCCACAACGACGGCGGCAGCTTCCGCTTGCGCCACTGGATGCCAACCAGAAGCCCATTCTTGAGCGCCTCCGCACAAAACCATCACGGTCAGGAACTCCCCGGCCGCCCCGGACTATCCTGCTACCTGTGAACCGCTGTCGGTCGCACACGACCAGACGCTGGCTCTGGACAGACCTGTTTGCCGGCAACACGGCCAGCAAGACCCCGGCCTTCATCCGTATCGAGAAGATCACCCTCAGGGTGACACTCGGCGCGGGCGCAGCCCTGCAGCGTGATGACGCGCGACGGCGATGCGCGCGCCCTGCAACCACCGTGTCGGACGGCGATGCTCATCAGCGCCGCCGACTTTGGCAAGCTCAGCTGAACACTGCCCACAACGACGGCGGCAGCTTCCGCTTTGTACCACTGGACGCCAACCAGAAGCCCATTCTGGGGGCGCTGGAACAGACCATCACGGTGCACGAATCTCCCACCGCCCCGGTCTACCCGGCTGATCCGGTCATTCGCGCCGTGGCCCACGAGCAGACGGGCCACCTCCCGGAGCACCTTGCCGGCACGAACCAGGACCATCAAGCCGGCTGCCATCCGCATCGAGGCCATCTGAGCCTAGCAGCCATGACGGTGCAAGCCTGTCCCCGTAACTGCGGGGCGGCGGTACGCCCACGCCTCGTCACGGTCGGCCAGACCATCACGGCCGAAAACTTCAGCAAGCTGACCTGAACACCGTGGGCAACGAAGGCGGCAGCTTCCGCTTTGTGCCCCTGGACGGCACCGACAGCCCTACGTGGGCATTCAGCCGCAGACCGTCAGCGTCTCACGAATCCCCCGCCGCGCCGGGAATACCCCAGCGCACGCAGCCCGCTGGCGGTGGCACACGACAGACTCGACCTTCTCGGCCAGGAACTATTCGTCGGCAGCGCATCCAGCAAAGCACCCGCCTTCATCCGCATCGAAAAGATCACCGCCAAGGATGGTGACGGCACAGGCACCGCCCCGCAGCGGGATGCCGACGGCGATGGCCCCGGCGCGCCCACGGCCGTCTCGGAAGGCGATGTCATCAGCGCGGCAGACTTCGGCAAGCTCAGCTGGAACACCGCCCACAACGACGGTGGCGGCTTCCGCTTCGTGGGCGCTGGACGCCAACCGGAAAACCCATTCTGGGGGCTGATTCACAGACCATCACGGTGAGCGAATCCCCGCGGTGCCGGACTACCCCAGCACGCGCGACCCGCTGTCGGCTGCACACGACCAGACGCTGGCGCTGGTCAGGACCTGTTTGCCGGCGACACCGCCAACAAGGCCCCGGCCTTCGTCCGCATCGAGAGCATCACGCCCTGGATGGCGACGGCACCGGCACCGCCCCGCAACGGATGATGATGGAGCCGGTCCCGCCGCGCACCCACGGCCGTTCAGCAAGGCGATGTCATCAGCGCGCCGACTCGGCAAGCTCAGCTGGAACACCGCTCACAACAACGGCGGCAACTTCAGCTTCATGCCGCCGGATGCCAACCAGAAGCCTCATTCTGTGCCACCGCACAGACCGTCGGCGTTCACGCGAATCTCCGGCAGCACCGGACTACCCTGGCGTGCGCAATCCGTTGACGGCAGGCGCACGACCAGACGCGCGCCCTCGGCCAGGAACTGTTTGCCGGCAACACGCCCGGCAAGGCCCCGGCCTTTATCCGCATCGAGAGCATCGACGCCAAGGATGGCGACGGCACGGGCGCTGCCCTGCAGCGGGAGTGCCGACGGCGGCACCCCCACTGGCCGTGCGAGCAAGGCGAGCGTCATCAGCGCCGCAGACTTTGGCAAGCTCAGCTGGAACACCGCCCACAATGATGGTGGCAGCTTCCGCTTCGTGGCGTTGGATGCCAACCGGAATCCCATTCTGGGCTCCGATGCACAGACCATCTCGGTGCACGAGTCACCGAAGGCTCCGGACTATTCCGGCCGGGCCCCGCAGGTGGTGGCATTGATCAGGTGCGCCAGATTGATGCCAGCGTCTTCGAGGGCAACGACCCCGCCCGCAAGCCGGCATTCGTCACCATCAACCAGATCGAGGCAGACAATGGCGTGAACCCCGCCCCGCTCTACATCCAGCGCGAAGGCGGGGTCAAGGAAGCCGTACAGGCAGGCGCCACCATCCGTGCCGAGGATTTCGACAAGGTGCACTGGGATACCAGCAGCAACGATGGGGCGCTGCTTTCACCTTCACGGCGCACGACGCCGAACGGTTTGCCATTGAGGTAGCACACGCGTACCGTCACTGTGCATGAATCGCCGCTGCCTCCGGTCTCGAACGCCATCAGCCTGCAGTATCAGAGCGGCCTACGCAGCCCATGACGGATCGGCTGCCTTCAACAACGGAATGGCCTACAACGGCCACAACACGCCCCAGAAACAGCGTCCTGCCGCCATCCGCATCACCCACATCGACGAAAAGAATCCGTCGGCGACCGAGCACGCGGCCCCTACAGCTGGGATGCTGGCCACCGCACCCCACTTTCCGTGGGCAGGAAACAAATTCGGCTGCCAGCAATATCCGCTGGGACACAGCTCAAACGGGGCGGTACATTCCGGTTCGTGGCCTCGACAAGGACGGCATCGAGATTGCCGGCTCCGCCGAACAGACGATGACCGTCATCGAATCGCCGGCGGCCTCGTCTACGCCACGAACACGCCCAGTGCCTTCACCCCTCACAACCGTCCCCTGACACTGACAGGACCCTGCTGGCTGGTACCGATCCTCGCGGGAGCCCACCGCCATCCAGATCACCAACATCGACGAAAAAGGACGATACTCGCCCCGGCACGTCCGCGCTGGCCATCGACCGTGGTCATGGCCAACTTGACCCGGTCTCCGCAGCAGCGGATCCAGGCCAGTGACCCTGACAGCTGGTATGCGCTCGGATGCAACCCGGCGGCTCGTTCACCTTCTCGATGATCGGTGCGGACGGAAAGTCCATCCCGACCACCAACCCCTGCCAACCCTGGCAGCACTCTACCCTCACCCGCACCATCACCATCGATGAAGGCGTTCAGGGGCCGGTCGTGCTCAGAATGCCTCAACGCTGCACGCTGGCTTCCAGCAGGTACTGGAGACTCGGGCAAGAATCACCTGAACGAGATCCACGGCACCGACGCCAGCCGCGCCCCGGCCAGCATCGAAATCACCCGCATTGAACAGCCCAACGACCGCGACACCAGCCACTCACCACTGCAACTGGCCACGGCACTGATGGCTCCGGCGCCCGTCAGATCACCGAAGGCTGGGGACCATTGATGCCGCAGAGTTCGCCTCGGCTGACCTGGATGCCAGCAAGACCGATGGAGGCAGCTTCAGTTTCAGACCGCTGGACGACAAGGGACGCCCTGTTCGTGGACGACAGCGGCCAGGAAATGGTCTCGCACCATCACCATCGACGAGCAGCCGCAGGCGGCGGGTACTTCCCACCAAACCCGTCGGCCCCAACGCCATCACCGCGCTGGACAAGAGCATCATCAGCAGCACAGCCATAGTCCGACCCAGTCTGGACGGCAGGTTCTTCAAGGTCATAAGCATCGAGGCGTATGAATCTCCCAATGCCAAACGCGTGATGAACTGGGATCTTCCGGGCGGCCCCTGCCCGACGGTGGTAGTCGGGACCGACCGCCTCACGAGGTCATCCGGGCGGACGGTATCAGCCTGGCGGATCGCGCAGCAGCGCGCCCAGGACATGGGCGGCAAGCTGCCGTCCATCGACGATGCTGCAGAAAGAGGTTTCATCAAGGCCAACCTGTTCACAGCGGCCCTGACATCTCGACCCACTACCACTAGCATCAACCAGGGCAACGCTGTACACGACGCCGGCAGTGGCGCCAAGTCTCATCATCGAGTACGAAAACTACCGCCAGCCGCCTGCGCTGAACAGCGAACACGACCCCGACTCTCCGGCCAGGTCGAAGAAGGACAGATCATCGTCGGCTCGAACTGAACCAGGCCCACCTGGGCTGGGACAGCAGAAGAACCACGGTGGCGTCATCACGCTGGTGGAGGTGCAGGGTCAGGAAGTGGAAGACGGCTCAGGCAAGAACCCTGCCCTGTTGGGGAACCGTACGAAATCACACCTTTGCCAGGGACGCCCGCGATCCGGACGTCGGCCACGAACGCTTCACCATCATCACATCACAGAGGCCGAAGACGGCAGCACCACCTTCGGCAAACCCGCCGTCTCGGGCCGCTCAGCTGGCATCGTCGGGCCACCGTGAGGCTGCCGACACGCTGGACGCTGCAGGAACTGCTGCCCGGCACGCCCTCGGCCGGAAGCGACACGGCTGACAAGGGCGCTGCCGTCCACCCTGGGCAACCTCTGGCACGGCACCGACCTGCTGCTGCACGACCCGCTGGCCAGCATCCGCCGCCGGCTGACGGCATTCAGCACCCGGCGGGGGCGAGGAGACGTTCCCTCGCCGCGGCCTCACCCCCGCCCCCGCCAGCTCCTTCGTCCGCGGTCTCATGCTAACGCTTGACGATACTATCGACGATCGTTAGCATGACGGATGGCCATTCAATCATTCAGATGCAGCGATACCTAAGCCCTCTGTTTGCTGGCCACCGCAGTGGCCTGATGGGTCAGCATAGAAAAGGTTGCCATGCGAGCTGGCCATGCTGCACAGAGCCGGCAGACTTTCTGATGACCTGGCGCATTCCGCCCTGGCAAACCGGCTGGAACTCCCTCAGGGAGATCGCCACGGGCCAGTACAGCATCTCGCATCAACGATCAATGGCGCATCTGCTCTCGTGGCTGAGGCACGGACGCCACTGCTGCTCGAGATCACCGACTATCACTGAGAGGCTCCGCACGCGTACGGTTCTTATCCTCACCCCGGCGAAATTCTCCAGGAAGAGTTTTTCTGCCCATGGGCATCAGCCGCAATCGTGCTTGCTGAGCGAAACCACGTCCCAGCGCCGCATCGGCGATCGTGGTCGGGCACACGCGGCATCAGCGTCGATACCGGCCTTCGGCTTTCTGCGCTTCTTCGGCACGCGTCAGACGGCTTCTGGACCGGGCTGCAACTCGACCATGAAATGGAAATGGCCAAGGACACCTGGCAGCCACGCTGGCCGACATCACTCCCATCTCCACCTGAGCCCCGCCGCGGCTCTACCCCTGTCCCTCGCACAGCCGCTTCGCCGCGGTCCCGCCACGGTACTGATCCAGCAGGGTGCAGCGCGCCGCCAGCAGCACCGCCAGCACGAACACCGCTGCCACCACGGCGTACTTCAGCGGGCTCACCCTGAACTTGCGGCCCGGCCAGTCGAAGAAGGTGAGCACCGTGACGATGCACCAGATAGATGGAATAGCTGTGAACGCCCAGCCACCGCAACGGCCGCGTCTGCAGGAAGGCCGCCACCACACCGCGATCCGGCAGCAGCGACCACACCCACAGGCCGAACACGAAGGGAATGGCATACACCCAGGCCCCCAGATCCGCGCGCGCATGTCGATGAGCGCCAGCGACAGCACGGCCAGCACCAGCTGACACGCCCCCAGCGCGGGTGACGACAGGTGCGCAGACGGGGCTGCACCGCCTGCCAGCCACTAGCAGACCAGCACGCCAATGAAGCAGCTGAGCAGCCCGCGCGGCATGCCATGGACATCCGGCGCCAGCACCTGCGGTCCCAGCCTCGAGAACAACCCGCGCAGGAAATGATCCAGGCACAGCACCACGATGGCCACGCTTGCCCAGACCTGCGCCCGGTGCTGCGCACGAAGAAGAACAGCACCGCAAAGGCCAGATGCTAGCCAGAACTCCACCGACAGCGACCATGACGGTAGTTGTGCAGCGCCTCGGTCATGATGCCCACGCCCTGCAGCATCACCAGCCCAGCAGGAAATACGACAGCTTGAAGAACTCCACCGCAAAGGGCGTTTCACCCTCAGCTGGACGCCCGCCTGCGCCGCTGCCCACTTGGCGCCCTGCACCACGATCACCGCCCCGATGGCCGTGAGCGTCGTGACCAGATGCAGCGGATACAGCCGGAAGAAGCGCTTTGACGAAGAACGCCCGCACCTGCTCGCCATCCTGCAGTCGCTGGCCATAGCACTCATGGCCATGATGGCTCCCGCTGATCACGAAGAACAGATCGACGAACAGCCAGGCATTCTGCACCAGCTCCCCATTGCGCCGGCGCCCCGCCCCAGCGCGCGCCAGCACAAAGGCATGAAAGAACATCACCATCAGCGCAGCCACCCCCGCGCAGCCCCTCGATCGATCGAATCACGCTCCCTGACCCAGATTCTCATGTCCGCGCAAGGGTAACACCCACCCCCGCATCCCTCGCCCCGGCACGGGCATGTCCCCAGCCCCCTCGAAATAGCGCTACGCTTGCAAAGTCCGGCAGAGACAAGCGCCAGCGAGACCCCTCTCCCACGAAGGCTACAGGCTCACGGTGGTGCTCCCTTTCGGCGCCTCGAGCTTGCTCCGTAAAGCCGAAAAGGAGCATCCCGCGCCGGGAGCTTCACCATCGGGGCCACGGTCTTCATCCCGATGAAGCCCTCGCTCCACATCAGCCGGTTTTCGACCATTCCCGCCCGCAGCAGCCATGACAAATTACGCCGCCGACCGCCACAGCGCCTTCTTCCGCCGCAACCTGCAGGCCATTGGTACCCGCACCGAAGGCGGCCTCTCCAGCCTGGACGCCCCTCACTGGCATCCCGCTCACCCCCGTGGCCATCGACGAGGCCTGGGTGCGCCACCAGATGCTGGCCAGCCGCCTGAAGTCGCCCTGCGGCGCTTCCGCAACCTGCTGATGATGGCCCTCATCGAGCGCGCGACGTGCGCGGCGAGGCCCTGCTGGAAGAAGCGTTGGGCGCCATCACCCACTGCCGAGGTCTCGTGCGCCATGCCCTGCAGGTGGCCGCCACCGAGCTGCAGGGGATAGCGCACCCTGCTGACAGCCGCGGGCCGTCCGCAGGACATGCTGGTGGTGGGCATGGCAAGCTGGGCGGTGGCGAGCTGAACGTCTCGTCCGACATCGACCTGATCTACGTGGCGCGCGACGCGGGCGAAGAACCGCGCTACCGGAGCGCTATCGCCCGCCGGCTGAACCAACTGCTTTCCAACGTCACGGCCGACGGCTTCGCCTTCCGCGTAGACACCCGGCTGCGCCCTGCTGGCGACGTGGGCCCGCTGATCGCCGCCACCCTGCCCGCCCCTGGGCAGCTATTTCCCACGAGCAGGGGCGCGAATGCGAGCGCTTTGCCCGGCTCACGGTCGGGTGATTGCCCACACGGCCTGGCCCCTCGACAGCACGCGCGGCGACGAACAGCAGCCGATGCAGCAGGTGGTGCCCTTCGTGTTTCGCTCCCCCTATCTCGATTTTCCGGCGTTCACCGCGCTGGCCAAACTGCACGACAGTGATCCGCACCGAGGCCGGCAGATCGAGAGCCGGCGCGCTCGCAGCGACAACGCCGGTTTCGACGTGAAGTTGGCCGCGGCGGCATCCGCGAGATCGAGTCTCTGCGCCCAGATGTTCCAGATCGTGCGTGGCGGGCAGGATCCGTCCCTGCGCGAGCGCAGCACCGAAGGCCCTGCAGCGGCTGGCACGTCGCCGCCTGCTGACGAGAGTCCGACGTGGAGCAGCTGTTGCCGGCCTGGCGCCTGCTGCGTCGCACCGAGCATGCGCTGCAATACCAGGAAGACGCCCAGACCCACTGGCTGTCGGACGATGCCGCCCAGCACGCCGCCATCGCCGCCATGCTGGGCATGAGCGCCAGCGAGTTCGATGCCCGGCTGAACGATGCCCGCAACCATGCGGCCTGGCCTTTCGACGAGCTGCTGGCCCCGTCGCGGATGACGGGCTCGAGGCCGCCCCGAAAACACGGCCGGCAGACTTCCAGGTGGCTACCAGCCCGTTGGCTTCCCCGGCGGAAAGCCCCCTCGCGCCTGCCCCTCGAAAGCACTCGATGCCCCGGCCCGCCGAGGCTGACCTAGCAACGCAGCCCCTGTCGCCCATGACCCCCGAAAAAGCCGCGGCTGCGGTATCGAGGTCCCCTGCGCGAATCGCGCGCCTACCGCAAGGCACGCGACACGTCGCAGCAGAAGGTGGAGCACCTGCTGGCCAGGCCCTGCACCTCCAGCCCGGCCCCGAGAGCTGTGGACCCACGGCCCTGATCGGGCGGCTGTGCGATTTCGAATCGATTGCCGGGCGCTCGGTGTACCTGGACATGCTGATCCAGCACCCGGCGCCTTCCCGCACCTGCCGTGGATGATGGCGCAGGCACGCTGGGCCAGCGATTACCTGCGCAGCCACCCGGTGGTCATCGACGAACTGGCCAACGGCCAGCTGCTGGAGCCGCTGGACATCCCGCACTGACGCAGGAACTGCGCGAGCAGCTGGACGCCACCGTGCTGGCTGGCGTGCTGGATGACGATGGGCGCCCCGCCCCCGACATCGAGCGCCAGATGGATGCAATGCGCGAGGCCCACCACGGCGCCGTGTTCCGCCGCTGGGGCAGGATCTCGAAAAAGCGCCTGACGGTGGAGGTGCTGAGCGACCACCTGAGCGCACCGCCGACGCCGTGCTGAAGCGACACTGGAGCGCTGCTGGGCCAACCTGCCGCGTCGCCACCGGCCCGATCCGGGCAGTTTGCCGTCATCGCCTACGGCCGACTGCGGCAAGGAGCTGGGCTACCGTCCGACCTGGACCTGGTGTCCTCTACGACGACCCGCACGAGGACGCCCCGCGCATCTATGCCCAGCTGGCACAGCGCATGGCGGGCTGGTTGCAGACGCGCACGGCGGCCGGCACGTCTCTTCGAGGTGGACCTGCGCCTGCGCCCCAACGGCAACGCCGGCCTGCTGGTATCCAGCCAGAACGCCTTCCGGGTCTATCAGACCGAATCGGCCTCGGGTGTGGAGCACCAGGCGCCGACCCGGGCACGCTACGCGGCCGGCAGCTCGGCCATCGGCAGCGCCTCTCGAGACGCTGCGTGCCGACATCCTGGCCCGCCCGCGCGACCAGGCGGCGCTGCGCACCGAGATCCTGTCGATGCGCCAGAAGATGCACGACGGCCATCCCAACGACACGGGGCCTCTTTCGACCTGAAGCACGATGCGGCGCGGCATGGTGGACATCGAGTTCATGGTGCAGTACCTGGTGCTGGCCCATAGCCACCAGCACCCGGCGCTGATCGAGAACAAGGGCAACATCGAGCTGCTAGGCCGCGCGGCCAGCGCCGGGCTGATCCTGCCCTGAGGCCGGCAAGGCCGTGGGGATGCCCACGCCGCTACCGGCGCCTGCAGCACGAGATTCGCCTGAACGACGCCGAGCGTGCCCGTGCCATGGCCACCGTGGCGAAATGAGGCCGGCGCCGTGAAGGCGCTGTGGCAGCACCCGTTCGGCTGAGGGGCCTGCCCGCCAGGGGCGTGCGCAACGATGACCCACTCGCTAGAACTGGTTGCCCCTATTGTTCAACTGAACGCAGTGCGAAGGGGGAGAAGGAGCATCCGGACCGCCTGGCTGATGGAGGGGGTTGCCCATGGGGCAGCTCTGGCCAGCCACCGTCCCGCAAAGCCGGCACCTGCCCGCCCCGCCCCGTCCTGGAGATAAACAATCATGCGTCAATGTCGGATCGTGATGGGAAGATCTGGTTCGATGGCCAGCTCATCGACCGGCGGGATGCGAAGATCCACGTGCTCAGCCACAGCCTGCACCACGGGCCGAGCGTCTTCGAGGGCGTGCGCGCCTACGACACCGAGCTCAGGCACCGCCATCTTCCGCTCGCCTGAGCACACCCGGCGCCTGCTCAACTCCGCCAAGATCTTCCAGATGAAGGTGCCTTCGACGCCGCCACGCTGGAAGAGGCCCAGAAGGCCGTCGCGCGAGAACGGCCTCAAGAGCTGCTACCTGCGCCCGCTCATCTGGCTGGGTGACGACAAGCTGCGTCCCGCCCCGCGGTGTGAAGGTGTGACGCGCGATCGCCGCCTGGCCGTGGGCGCCTACCCGGGCGAGGACGGCATCAACAAGGGCATCCGCGTCAAGACCTCGTCCTACACCCGCCATCACGTCAACGTCTCGATGGTGCGTGCCAAGGCCGGCGGCCACTACATCAACTCCATCCTGGCCAACAACGAGGCCCTGGCCGACGGCTACGGACGAGGCCATGCTGCTGGACACCGAAGGCTACGTCTCGGAAGGCTCGGGCGAGAACCTGTTCATCGTGAAGCAGGGCAAGCTCTACACGCCTGACCTGGCCTCCTGCCTGGACGCAGCATCACCCGCGACTCCATCCTCACCATTGCCCGCAACCTGGGCATCGAGGCCCGCGAGAAGCGCATCACCCGCGACGAGGGTGTACTGCGCCGACGAAGCCTTCTTCACCGGCACCGCGGCTGAGGTCACGCCCATCCGCGAGCTGGACAACCGCGTCATCGGTGAGGGCACGCGTGGCCCCATCACCACGAAGCTGCAGTCCGCCTTCTTCGATGTCGTGAAAGGCAAGGATCGGCCTCACCGTCACTGGCTGCAGCCGGTGAATGCCTGAGCCAGCCTCCGAAGAAAGCCGCGCCCTCCATTGCCGGACGGCGTAGCATGAGGAGGCGCCGCGCCCTGCCATGCAGGGGCGTGGCCAGCCACACCGTCGGCCTCTTCGCCCTCTCGACATGCCCGCACCCCGCCGTGCGGGCATGCCATGCAGGAGGTGCTCCCGCTTCGCAGTGGCCAGCCCAGCGGCCCCTTCCCTTTTCGTTCCCTTCGTCGAACCCATCTTCCGTTTCCGGTGCCCCCATGAGCCAGTCGCCCACCCAGAACACGGCTGTCGAGCTGGACGCCTCCGACCCGCCGGTGCTTCTGCCCCAATCCCAAGATGACGCTGTGGAGCCAGCATCCGCGCGTCTACCTGACGTGACCCGCATGAGGGTCAGGCCCGATGTCCTTACTGCAGCACGCTGTACCGGCTCAAGCCGGGCGTGAAGCTGCCCCACGGACACTGAACGGGCCCATCGCCCGACACGCCGCGCCGTCTCTCTTTCCTTCTTTCCTGCCCCATGACCCCAGACGCCATCCTTCACCAAAGCGCCACCCACGCCCAGGAGACCTATTACCAGGCCCTGGTCGATGCCGATCTGACGCGCTGATGGCCATCTGGGTCGATGACGATTCTGGTGCTGTGCATCCTGCCCTCGGGCGAGCGGCTCTCGGGGCTGGACGCCATCCGCGACACGCACGAGGAAGTCTTTGCGCAGGGCGGCGTGCGCGTGACCTGCCACGAACTGCAGTCCTTCGAGACAGCCACCGTCTCGGTGCATCACGTCATCGAGCAGTTCGACTTCAATCCGCCCGACGAAGCGCCGCAGCGCTTCCTGGCCTACGCCACCAACGTGTTCCTGCGCACCTGCACGGCTGGCAGCTGATGCTGCACCACGCCTCGCAGGCCGGCGACGAGATCGAACTCAGCACCCCTGCACCGACACAGCTGCACTGACCCTCTCTTCTTGGGATGACGCCATGCCCAGCCTCGATCCTGACCGATACCGTCGCCAGCCTTGCCGAGCTGAAAGAGGCCCCTCTGGAAACTTTCAGCGCTGCTGATGGACACGCCATCGCTATCCTGGACAAGGACAAACCGGCCTTCTATTGCGTATCGCCCGAACTCTATGAGTACTTCATGCGGAGCTGGCCGAAGATGCCGAGCTGACCAGAATCGTGGAAGAGCGCCAGCACGAGGAGCCCATTCCCGTGGAGCTGGAGTCGCTGCGTCGATGAAGTATCAGCTCACCTTCAACCCCAAGCCCTGAAGGAGTTCAGGAAACTGGGGGCAAACATCGCCAATCAGTTTCTCGACAAACTTGAGGAGCGACTGCAAAAACCCGAAGGTGCCCAGCGCCCGCCTTATCGGCATGGCCGACTGCTACAAGATCAGCTTCGCAGCAGTGGTTATCGTCTGGTCTATCAGGTACAAGACGAGAAGATCATCGTCCAAGTCATCGCCGTGGGAAAGCGTGAGCGTATGGAGGTCTCATCAGAAAAGCGGCACGACGGCTGTAGAGCCGACTGAACACGATCTCTGGCCTTCCTGCCCGCCCCACGGTAGCCATGTTCCGGCCATGATCGCCAGTGATGTCCATCATCCGTGCGAATGACCATGACCCGATGTTTCACCCACGCGCTGCTGGCGGCGCTCTTCTTGCCACCTGCACCGGCTTCGCCCAGGCCGAAACCACCCTCACCATTGCATGTGGTTCCTGTCGGGCAGGACTATGATCTCCTGCAAGCACGCATCCGACGAATGGGCGCGCAAGACCGGCAAACCAGGTCAAGCTGCTGTCCGTTCCCGTGTCCAGCACCGAGACCCTGGGCCTTTACCAGAAGATGTTCGCGGCCGGCTCATCCGACGTGGACGTGGTGATGGTGGACGTGGTCTGGCCCGGCATCATCGGCCAGCATCTGCTGGACCTCGCGCCCCACGCCAAGGACGAGGTGAAGAAGCATTTTCCGGCCATCATCGCCAACAACACCGTGCAGGGCCGCCTGGTGGCCATGCCCTGGTTTCACCGCAGTCGGGCTGCTCTACTACCGCAAGGACCTGCTGGAAAAATACGAACTGTCCACCCCCACCACCTGGGATGAGTTCGCCAAGGCAGCTGCCACCATTCAGGAAGGTGAGCGCAAGGCTGGCCGGGAGGATTTTTCAGGGGTTCGTCTGGCAGGGCCAGCCCCGATGAAGGCCTGACCTGCGACGCGCTGGAATGGGTGCACAGCCAGGGGGCGGCACCATCGTCAACGAAGCCGGCGAAATCACCATCGACAACGAGAACGCCGCCCGCGCCCTGGATCGGGCTGCCGACTGGGTCGGCACCATCTCGCCCCAGGGCGTGCTTGGCCATGCCGAAGAAGATGCACGCGCCCTCTTCCAGAACGGCAAGGCCGCCTTCATGCGCAACTGGCCCTATGCCTGGGCGCTGGTTCAGGGCGCCAACAGCCGCGTGAAGGACAAGGTGGGCGTGGCCCCTTCCAGCTCGCGCGAGAACGGCAGCACTGCCACCCTGGGCGGCTGGCAGCTGGCCGTGTCCAAGTACACGAAGCACCCCGAAGAAGCGGCCGATCTGGTGATGTACCTGACCAGCGAGAAGGTGCAGAAACGCCGTGCCATCGAGGGCGCCTACAACCCCACCCATCCCTGCCCTGCAAGGACAGGACGTGCTGGCTGCCAACCCGTTCTTTCGGCACGCTGTATGACGTGCTGCCCAACGCCGTATCCCGACCATCCAGCATCACCGGCCCCAAATACGACGCCGTCAGTCAGGCCTTCTGGAGCGCGGTGCATGACGTGCTGAACGGCCGTGCCAAGGGGTGCCGAGGCCGTGAAGAAGCTGCAGGAACGGCTGGGAGAGGTGAAGAAAGAGCAATGGCAAGAGAGGGCTGAACCATGACGACCCGCAGACCCCGCAAGGCGCCCAACAACGAATGGTGGCGCGGCGGCGTGATCTACCAGATCTATCCGCGCAGCTTTCAGGACAGCCACGGCGACGGCGCGTGGGCGACCTGAACGGCATCACGCAGCGGCTGGACTACGTGAAGGCACTGGGCGTGGATGCCATCTGGCTGTCGCCCTTCTTCAAGAGCCCGATGCACGACTTCGGCTACGACGTCTCGGACTACCGGGCGGTCGACCCGATCTTCGGGACGCTGGACGATTTCCGCACGCTGGTGGACCGCGCGCATGCGCTGGGTCTGAAGGTGATCATCGACCAGGTGCTGTCGACACACTCTGATGAACACCCCTGGTTCATCGAAAGCCGCCAGAGCCGCAAGAATCCGAAATCCGACTGGTACGTGTGGGCCGATGCCAAGCCGGATGGTTCGCCCCCAACAACTGGCAGTCCATCTTTGGCGGCAGTGCCTGGCGCTGGGACACGCGGCGGATGCAGTATTACCTGCACAACTTCCTGCCCAGTCAGCCGGACCTGAACTTCCACAACCGCAGGTGCAGGATGCGCTGCTGGCCGACATGCGCTTCTGGCTGGAGCTGGGGGTGACGGTTTCCGGCTGGATACCGTCAATTTCTACTTCCACAGCCAGACGCTGCACGACAACCCGCCCCAGTCCTGTCGAGGCAAGGCCATTCCGGAGGCGGATCGGGTCAACCCCTACACCTGGCAGCGCCACCTGTACGACAAGACCCAGCCCGAGAACCTGAATTCCTGAAGTACTGCGCGCGCTGCTGGACCAGTTCTGCAACACCACCACGGTGGGCGAAGTGGGGGCAGACAATGCGCTGGAGGTGATTGCCCAGTACACGGCCGATGGCGACAAGCCGCACATGGCCTACAGCTTCGATCTACTGCACGAGCACCATCTCGGCCGAGTACCTGCATCAGGTGTTCGGCAAGTTTTTGGCCGCATCGTGAAAAGACGGCTGGCCATCATGGGCCATTTCCAATCATGACTGCCCTGCGCATCCGCACCCGCTGGGTGGGCAGCAAGGAGGCGAGGCGGTCGCCCGACTGGCGGCGGCCTGCGAGATGATGCTGCGCGGCAGCCCTGCATCTACCAGGGCGACGAGCTGGGCCTGCCGAAGTCGAGCTAAGCTTCGAGCAGTTGCAGGATCCCCTACGGCATTCGCATGTGGCCTGAGTTCATGGGACGCGACGGCTGCCGCACGCCTTCCCGTGGAAGAAGCGCGGTACCAGTGCTCGGGTTCTCGGATGCACCGAAGACCTGGCTGCCCATCCCGCCCGAGCACCGCGAACTGGCCGTGGACCAGCAGACGCGCAATCCGGATTCGATGCTGAATTTCTACCGGAACCCGCTGGCCTGGCGCAAGACGCACCCCGCCCCTGCTGAAGGGGCGACTGAAGCTCCTGCCCGCCGATCCGCAACTGCTCGGCTACGAGCGCCGGCTGGACGACGATGCACTGCTGCGCGTCTTCAACTTCAGCGGCAAGAAGGCACGGCTGCTGCCGCTGCTGCGTGGCTGGGCCGACGGCCCTCATCGATGAAGGCAGCGGCCTGACCGCCGAGATCCGGCGCGGTGCGCTGGTGCTGGGGGCCGTGGTCGGGGGCAGTGCTGACCCGCCCCTGAGCGGGTTCAGCGGCGCCTCGCCCTGCTCCTGCATCCAGGCTGCTTCGGCCTCGCGCAGCTTGGCGTCGGCGATGGAACCGTTGTAGAAATCCAGGTCGCCGGCGTTGCGGGCCAGCCGGAGCTGCTCGATGGCCGGCTGGTTGTGCCCAGCGCCAGGTAGCCTTCGGCCGCCGCCAGGTGCGACATGCCCTTCTCGCCCTTGGCCGGATAGGCCTCGCCCAGCATGCGCCACAGTTCGCGCGTCGCTCTTTGTCAGGCGCGTTTCATTGTGCAGCAGCGCAATGGACTCATCCCACTTCTTCGCGGCGTTGAGCACTTCGGCGCGCTGGCGCAGCAGCGCCCGGAGCCAGGGAAAGTCCTTGGCTGCCGCGGCTGAAGCCTGCTCGGCATCGGCCACCCTTGCCGGCCGCCAGCAGATTGGCAATGCGCAGCCGCACGACATACGGATGCGGCTTCGTCGAGCAGCTCTCGGTCTGCGTCAGGCCTGTCCCTGTGGCCAGTGCGTCGTGCCGCATGTAGGCCATTGGCACAGACCGAACCAGGCGGCGGGATCCTTCTTGCCTTCCTCGGTCTTGAGCTGCGCCTCGAAATGGCGGCGCACCCTCGGTCTGCTTGTCCACGCTGTCGGCGCTGACGGCGCGTGCCCGCACGCATCAGCCGGAAATCCACGGAATCAGCCGGAGGGTCTGGCGGTGGCTGCCAGCCGCTGGATGCGCAGCTTCAGGTCGTTGATGCGCTCGGCCGTGACCGGGTGGGTGCGCAGGTAGGCCGTGGTGTCGCCGCCTTCGTTGAAACGGTTCTGCTGCTGCAGGCGGCCGAAGAAGACCGGCAGCCGTTCACGTCGAAGCTCGGCCTCGCGCATCACCCTGCAGGCCGATGCGGTCGGCTTTCGCGCTCGGCATCGCGCGAGAACGAGAGCATGGAGCGCGTGGCCATGCTCTCGCCCAGCGTGATGGCCCCCATGCCGCGCATCCGGATTGTTGCGGATGGCCAGCGCCCCCAGCACCATGCCGGCCATGGCCAGCATGCTGGCCTGCTTCTGGTTTTTCAGCATGCGGGCAATGTGGTGCTGGGTGACGTGCCCCATCTCGTGCCCCAGCACGCTGGCCAGCTCGATTCGCTGCCGGCCACGGCCAGCAGACCTGTATGCACGCCAATGAACCCGCCCGGCAGGGCAAAGGCGTTGATGCTGTCGTCGCGCACGACAAAGAATCAGGAACGGCTGGCCGCGTGCCGGTTCGGTACCGGTGAGCAGCCGGCTGCCGAAGCGGTTGATGAAGTCTGTTCATCTCGGCATCGTCGTAGACGGTGCCGTCGGAACGCAGCTGGCGCATCACCGATTCGCCCAGGCGGCGCTCGGCCGGGCTGGACAACCCGTCACTCGATCGGCCGAGCCCAGGTCGGGCAGGCGCTCGATCTGGGCATGAAGCGATGCCGGCATGGCGATGGTCAGCGCCAGCCCCAGCAACCCTGCCCGGCCCAGACGGCGGAATGCGGCGTGCCACGGGCCCTGCAGGCCTGGCGGGCAGCGCTGCCCCGGCGGGCGGTGCCGCGTGTGCCCGGCCTTCCTGCTGCGCCGTTGTCGGCCCCCAGGCGCCCGGTCTGTTCCGGCTCGTGATGCCCTCATCGACAGATTCTCTCGTGTTCGGATTGCCTGGACGGAGCCCCAGAGGGCCCCACACCATGGCGTGCTACGGTCTTCCAACGTCCGGCCCCACCCCTGCGACGACAAGGGTGGCCCTTCCTCCTGCTATGATGGCACGATGAACGATCTGACGCATTTCGACGCCCAGGGGCAGGCTCAGCCATGGTGGATGTGGGCGGCAAGGCTGAAAACCCGTCGCACGGCCGTGGCCGAGGGCTGGATCCGCATGCAGCCGGGCCACGCTGGCGCGCATCCGTGAAGGGAGTGCCGCCAAGGGCGACGTGCTGGGCGTGGCCCGACTGGCGGCCATCATGGCAGCCAAGCGCACGTCCGACCTCATTCCGCTGTGCCATCCCATCGCGCTGTCGCGCGTGGCGGCCGAGTTCACCCTGGACGAGGCCGGCAGCCGCGTGCGCTGCGAGGTGACGGCCGAATGCACGGGCCGCACCGGGGTGGAGATGGAGGCGCTGACGGCGGTGCAGGTGGGTCTGCTGACCATCTACGACATGTGCAAGGCCGTGACCGTGGCATGGTGATGAAGGCGTCCGGCTGCTGGAAAAGCGCGGCGGGAAGTCGGACTGGCACAGCGATTGAGAGAACCATGATGAAGAAACACATCCTGCTGGCCACCACGCTGCTTGCCCTGACGGGCACGGCGTCGGCCGCCGGCTTTCTTCACGCTGCAGGCCGATGACCTGCAGAACGGCAGCTTCACCCGCAAGCAGCTGCTGAGCGCCGAGTACGGCTTTGGCTGCACGGGAAACAAATCCAGTCACCGGCCCTGTCCTGAAGAACGCCCCGTGGGCACCCGGAGCTTCCTGCTCACCATGCATGATCCGGATGCCCCCACCGGCGGCATCGGCTGGACGCACTGCTGGTGGGCCAACATTCCGGCCAAGTGGACCGACTGCCGGCCGGCATCAGCGTGGGCGACACGAAGCTGCCCGTGGCGCCCCTGCAGACGCGCACCGACGCGGGCAAGCCGGGCTACATGGGCGCCCTGCCCGCCCACGGGCCGGGCGCATCGCTACGTGATCACGCTGACGGCCCTGAAGGTGGCTGAGCTGCCGGGCGTGACGGCCGATTCGACGCCGGCGCTGGTCGGCTTCGCTGGGCCCAGCCCACGCCCTGGGCGCCTCCAGCATCACGGTGATGTACGGGCGCTGAGCCCGTCAGAACAGCATCGTCGCCAGTCCCAGGAAGATCAGGAAGCCCAGGCCGTCGGTGGAGAAGGTCAGCAGCACGGACGAGCTCAGGGGCGGGATCGCGGCCCAGCCTGTTCAGGGTGAAGGGCACCGCCACGCCCAGGGTAGCGCCGATGAGCAGGTTGAGGACGATGGCCACGCCCATGGCGATGCCCAGCAGGCGGGCAGCGTCGGTGTCGTGGTAGAGCAGCCAGGTGGCCAGACCCGCCACGCTACCCCAGACCATGCCGTTGAGCAGTGCGACGGTCAGTTCCTTGCGCAGGATGCGGCCAAAGTTGCCGCCGTTGATCTGCCCCTGGGCCAGCGAGCGGATCATCAGCGCCATGGTCTGGTTGCCGGAGTTTCCGGCCAGACCGGCCACGATGGGCATCAGGGTGGCCAGGGCCACGATCTTTTGAATGGTGCCGTCGAACAGGCCGATGACGCGCGAGGCCAGGGAAGGCGGTGACCAGGTTGACGGCCAGCCACAGCCAGCGGTTGCGGGCTGACTGCCAGACGGAGCTGAAAAGGTCTTCCTCTTCCCGCAGACCGGCCTGGTTCAGGGCGTCGGTCTCGCTTTTCACGGATGACATCCACCACCCTCGTCGATGGTGAGTCGACCGATGAGCTTGTGGTGGTGTCGACAACCGGCGCGGAAATCAGGTCATACCGCTCGAAGGCCTGGGCGGCATCGCGCCACGTCGTCGTCCACGTCCAACGACAGGATGTCGCGGTGCATGACGGCCGAGACTTCGGTGTCCGGCTCGTTGAGCAGCACCTGCTCGATGGACAGGCCGCCGTCAGCATGCCGTTACGATCCACCACGAACACCTGGTCGGTGGCGCTGGGGCAGCCTCGTCGAAGCGGCGCGGGATAGCGCAGCACCACTTCCAGCGTCACGTCCTCGCGCACGCGCACGAACTCGAAGCTCCATGCTCCGCCCACCGAATCCTCGGGGTGGACATGGCGGGCACGCAGCTGCTCGCGCTCCTCGGGGGTCAGCTCACGCTGGATCTTCCACCACCGCCGGCGGCAGATACTCTGACTCAGGTCGGCCACGTCGTCGGCGTCCGAGTTCCTGACCGCCGAGACCAGCCTCGTCCTCGGTCATCAGGTCGATCAGGTCTTCCAGAACCGGCCTGAAACCTCCAGCAGCACGGCGCCATCGGCTTCAGCGCTTGACCGAATCCCAGACCAGCTTCCGCTCTTCCGGTGGCAGCGCTTCCAGCACGTAGGCGATATCGGCCGGGTGCAGCTTGCACAGACGCTCGCGCAACCGCGGGCAAGGAGGAGACTCCGGTCCGGATCGCGCCGCGACCTTCGATGCCGTCTCCAATGTCGATCCCGGACTCGGCGTCGAGATGTCATCGCCCTCCGCGGCAGCGTCCCCTTTCCGCTCTGGCCTCCGGCCGGGTCCCACTGTCGGCCTTCGTCGCCACGTCTCCCATCAACCCGGCGGCGGCCTTCACCCGGACGTCGGCAGACTTCAGTACCCCTCGTGGACGGGTCCATGCCGACGGCCGCCAGGGCGCTGTGCCGCCCCGGAATGGACGTGATGGCGGATCGGTTGATGATGAGCATCCCGCTGCCCGCTATCCGCGTGCCGCCCCTGCTCGGTGCAGATGCCCTCCGCCGGGTCATCCTGCGACGTGGCTGCAGACGCGCCGGCGTCCGCATCCGACGCGATGCCCTGCCCTCGACAGACGCGTCATGCGCCTGCCTCGCCATGGGCATGTGTCCTGTCGTGGGACGCGGCATCCTCCTCGTCGTCGTGGCTCCTGCGCCGCTTGGCGCACGGTTTCGGCGTAGTGGCGGGCCGTTTCCTGCGCAAAGGCGTGGCGCTCCAGCAGCAGCTGCACTTCGGCCAGCGCATGCTGCGCGTCTTCGGCGTCGCGCGGGAGAACACTGGTCTGGGCGGCTGCGGTGGCTTCTTCCGGTGCTTCCAGCCGCTGCCTCCGAGTGCCGACATCGGGACGGATTCCGCCAGGGTCAGGATGAGAGGACAGGCTCGTGTCGGCTGCGGTCTCTTCGGGCACGGACGATGCGGCCGAACGGGGATCGACAGGGGAGGTATTGCATGGCACGGGCCTCAGGCGAGCAGCCGCCGTCGTCGGGGAGGAGGCAGGCAGGTCCGGACGGTGGCAGGGCAGGAAAGACCACAGGCATGGGGTGGCCAGGCTTGAAGCGTGCGTGGGCTGGCAGACAGCCCCGCAACCTTGGACGACAGGGTCAGGGAATGCAGAAACCGGGCCAAAGCGCGCGGCCCGAACGGCGGCGCGGTCCATGGTCCCGGCTGGCAGCCTGCAGGCGTTGCGCCACCCAGAGCTTTTCTCAGCACGCAATCCGCGATGTTAGCGCAATCAGCGTGCCGTGCGCAGTGCATCCAGCACGGGACGACATCGGGCCGGACGCCGCGCCACAGGCGGAAGCTTTCGCAGCCTGGCCGACCAGCATGCCCAGGCCGTCGCTGACTCGACACCCGGCCGCCATGGCCTGCTGCATGAAGGGCGTGGGCCGGTCGGCATAGATGCAGTCGTAGGCCAGACGGCAGCCCCTCGAACAGCCGGGCTGGCAGCGAGGGGCCGTCGCCATGCAGGCCGGCGGATCGTGGCGTTGATGAGCACGTCGGCTGCCGGCGCATCGGCCAGCGCCACCGGCTCCACCCGGACGGGCAGTGCCTGCGCCCCTCAAGATGGGGTCGATGTCGGCGGCCAGCGCCTGCGCGCGGGCCAGCGTGCGGTTGGCCACCACCAGCCGGGCCACGCCGGCCTGGGCCAGCGGCAGCATCAGGTCCCGGGCGGCGCCCCTGGCGCCCAGCACCGTCACCCGCAGACCCTGCGAGCGACAGCACGCAGTCGCCGCTGGATGTCGTCGACCAGGCCGGCGCCATCCGCTGTTGTCGGCGATGATCCGGCCTTCGATGAAGTAGAGCGTGTTGGCGGCACCTGCGGCCCTCGGCACGCGGGACTGCGCCTCGTCGGCAGGCGGAAGGCCGCTTCCTTGAAGGGCAGCGTGACGCTGGCGCCCCGCCCTCCTTCGTCCTGGAAGCAAGTGCCGCATGGCACGCGGCAAAGGCCTCGGGCGGATCGGTCTCGATCAGGCGCCGTTCATAAAGCGATGGCTGGCCGGTCTGGGGCCGCGAAGGCGGCGTGGATCTCGGCGAGCGGCTGTGGGCAATGGGGTTGCCCACCACCAGGTAGCGGTCAGGTCCTGAAGCCATCGGCATCACCGCTTGGCCGACTTTGTCTGCAGGCTGCCGTTGGTGCAGGTCCAGGTACGGACGATCTGCAGGATGTCGCCGTCCTTGCGCATCTCGGGCGTGAACTTGTCGTAGGGGCGCCGGCCAGCACGATTTCCTTACCTTGCGGTTGAGCACGTCGTAGCGGGACTTCTTGTTGATCGGCACATCAACGACGTTGCTGCACTTGTCCACCTCGACGGTGACGGTGAGCGAGTCGTACATCTAGCCCCGGGCTTCTCGGGAAGCGCTCGGTACCGATCTTCTCGATGCGGTCAGCCCAGGCGCTGACGTAGCGGGCGTGGTTGACGCCAGTGGCGTTGACGCCGCAGGGTCAGGCGGCTGGGCCGGCGGGCGTAGTCTTCCAGCTGGCGGTCGATCTGTGCCTGCATGCGGGCGATCTGCCGCTGCAGCTCTTCCTGCTCGCCGCCGTTGGCATCCTGCGACTGCTGCGGCCTCGGCCTGCGGGTGGGCTCGTTCTGCGTTGTTCAGGGCCAGCAGGCGCTGCTGCTCGGCCTCCAGCTGGCGAATGCGGGCCTGCTGCTGCTCCAGTGGTCTCGCCGCTCACGGGCTCGTTCCGAGGGCAGGCAGCGGGGAACGCGCCCTGCCCTGGTCACGGTCACCACCGGCTTCCATGTTCACCTGCGCCAGCACTTCGGCGTTGACGGGCTTGGCGCGGGTGGAGGCGCTGAGCAGCACCACTTCCAGCTGCGACTCCGGCGGGCAGGGAAGCGATTGGGATCAGCCGCCGAGAAGCGGATGGCCAGCATGACGGCGTGCGCCACCAGCGACACGACGATGCCGACGTGAGCGGGTCCATCCGGGTTGAAGGCAGCGGGCCCATGGCGTAGCAGCGGCCATTTGCAGAAATCACTCCGTATCGATCTGAATCCGAGGCGCGCCAGGCCCGGGGTCTTCAGTCCGGGCGCTGCAGGCGTTTGCCTCCGCCCCACAGGGTCGGAGTCACGAGATCGGCGACCAGCCGCACAGCACGGGCCTGGACGGTCAGGTCCAGCCTCGTCCCAGTCCAGCAGGTCCACCAGCAGGGGCCTGACCTGCGCTCTGCGGCGGCAGGCCAGTCACCCTGGAAGTGGGGGCGGCAGCCGACGCACCGTCTCGGTCGCGGATGGCCATGGCCGGGAAGCGCTGTTCGCTGCTGCGCGACCCAGCGCAGGCACCAGTAGCGCTCCATTGTCTGCTGATATTCGCCCCACTGTGCCATAGCGCCTCCGAAAGCAGACATAATTGCATACAGCGATGTGTCATTCATAGTGCGAATGGCGGGACTTCTGCCCTCCAGCGACGGCCACCAGCTGCATCTGGTTGATGAGGTCGACGTAGCGGCGCAGCGGCGAGGTGCCCAGGCGTACTCAGGCCACCCAGGCCCCTGGTGGATGGCCGGGTGGGTGGACATCTTCACGCGGCCGAAGCTCTGCGAACGTACAGGCCCGAGACGGCGTGATCGGCCAGCAGCTCGTGCCCCAGCGCGAGTTGGCCAGGATGGCCATCTCGGCCACGATGCGGTCACAGGCGCGCATCACGACGGCGCGGGATGATCTCGACATGCCTCGCCGTCAATGCGGAAGGTGAAGTCGACGCGCCGAGCGGACTTCGGGCGGCCACAGCACCTTGTCCCGCTCGGCCGACAACACCTGCGTGAAGCGCCACAGCAGCCGGAAGGCGTCGGCATGAAGCAGCCCGCCAGCGGATCTTCCTCGCCGGGTACCGCTGCCAGTCCAGCTGCGCCTCGGTGTCGAAGGGCTCCAGTTCGTCGTGGCGGATGTTGCGCGCCACGCGATGCGATCCACCTGGCTGAATCTCGCTGGCAACCTGCAGCGTCTCGATGTTGATGTCCAGGCACAGCGACAGCGCCGACGCACATGCCCTCGTCCAGCGAGAGCTGCGCACCACGGCGTCGAGGCAGCATGGTGATCTTTCTCACCGGACTGTAGACGGTGGTCAGGCGCTCGCGCGCGACCTGATCCACGCCATCGCCGGGGACGGATGCCCAGCGCCGGGGCGGCAATGTGCACGCCAATGCGCGCTATGCCGTCGTCCAGCCACTGCACCGACAGGCAGTCGTCGATCTCGGTGGTGCTGGAGTCATCGATGGAAAAGGCCCTCGACCGGGCTTTCGGGCAGATGGTCGAGCACCGGCGGCTGATACCTGCGACAGCGCGGCCGGGGAAATCGGTCCCGTCGGGGAAATGCGAGCGCAGGAAGCGCTGTTCGTGAACGGCGCGCGCGCTGGGCAGCGCCCCCACCTTCAGCAGCAGCCGCTCGGGCGACAGACCGGTCTGCTGGCAGGCCAGATCCAGTGCACGCCAGCCCACCGACTGACGGTCGGCGTGCCACCAGCAGGTCGGGCACCTGGCCGGCGATGAGCGCCGGCAGCTGACCGGCTTTCAGCTCGGCGGCCAGCCGCTGGATTTCCTCTTCTGCAGGCGCTGCGCTCGATGGCGGCCAGCGCGCTCGCAGGGGTGTCGGGCTGGGCCGGGCGATAGCGGCCAGCTACCTGCGGTAGAAGTACACCGGCATGCCGTGCAGGCGCATCAGCATGGCGGTCTGCTGCACGACGCTGGGATTTTCACCGTAGTACTCGGCCACCAGCAGCTGGTAGTCGCGAACTCTTCCTGCGGGGCCACTTCCTACAGGGAAATCGATGTCGATGTTCTCGGCCTCCTGCAGGGCCTCGGCCAGCATCTCTGCGGGGCCCGGGCGATGCAAAAGCGCAGCATGATGTTGGCCTGCTTGACCTTGATGCGCTTGCCGGTGGTGAGTTCCACCTGCAGGCTGGTACCGGTGTCCTGCAGGATGGTGCCCGTCTTGAACTGACCGGCCTCCTCGAATAACAGGTAGTTTTGGCTCATTGACGGGATAATCTGGGGGCGGTCCGCCGTTTGGGAAGATGCAGGAAAAATGACCGGCGGTGGCAGGGAAATGCCCGGCCGCCGCAGACCAGGGCCCCTGACGGGCCCTTTGTCCCGTGCCTGCACAGTGTTGTACGGTGAAGCAACCGGCCATTATACGGGCGTGCCCCGGCCCTTTCAGGAAAGAGCCAGGGTAGGGAAAGGGTCAGACTGCCTCGGAACCGGTGCAACGATCGGCGCTGCACTTTCGGGGGATCCGTCCGAGCCCTTCCCGGGTCCGACGGAACATGATCGCCGCCCTGACGGCCTCCGTGCAGACGGACTGACGGACGGCGCCGGAAGGCGGATGGAGCCGCGCTCTTCGTTGCGCCTGTTACTTCCCGTTGCCTTCCCGCGAGGCCCAGTCCGCCAGCAGGCGGCCGTGAATGCCGCCAGCCGCCGTTGCTCATCACCAGCACCTGGTCGCCTCGGACGGGCGGCCGCCAGGATGGCGGCCTCCAGGGCCAGCATGTCGCGGAAGACGGCCACGCGCTCGCCCAGCGGAGCCAGGGCGGCCTGCGCATCCCAGTCGATGCCCGCCGGCATAGCAGACACCGGTCTAGCGTCCTGAGGCTGCCGGGCAGCTGGGCCTTCCAGCGTGCCGGTACGCATGGTGTTGGAACGCGGCTCCAGCACGGCCAGCAGGCGCCTCGCCAGGATGGCTGCCCGCCCTGCGCATGCGGGCCCGCAGCCCGGCAATGGTGGTGGCAATGGCCGTGGGATGGTGCGCGAGGTCGTCGATGACGGTGACGCCACCGACGGTGCCACGCACTTCCAGCCGCCGCCGCACCCTGGAGGCCGCCAGCGCCTCGATGGACTCGGTCGGCGTGATGCCGATGTGCTCGGCCGCCACGATGGCGGCAATGGCATTGGCGGTTGCTGCTCGCGGCAGGCGGCACGCGCCCTGCTCGACATCGCCGCGCCAGAGCGTGAACACGGTGGCATCGGCCTCCTCGGTCACGTCGCTGGCGTGCCAGCCGCCAGCGCCGGGCGCCGGTCTGGCTCCAGCAGCCACGGGCCAGCACCCGCTGCAGCGCCTCGAGTCCGACGGCCAGATGATCGCCCTCGCCCCGGGCACGGTGCGCACTAGATGATGGAACTGGGTCTCGATGGCCCCAGATCCGGGAAGATGTCGGCGTGGTCGTACTCCAGGTTGTTGAGCACGGCGGTATGCGGCCGGTAATGCACGAACTTGGAACGCTTGTCGAAGAAGGCCGTGTCGCTCCATCGGCCCTCGATGACGAAATAGGGCTTGCGCCCCAGACGCGCCGAGACCGGAAGTTGCCCGGCACACCACCGATCAGGAAGCCTCGGCTGCGCCCGGCAGCCTGAAGGATCCAGGCCAGCAGCGCGACGCGGTGGTGGTCTTGCCGTGCGTGCCGGGCCACGCCCATCACCCAGCGCCGACCAGCACCTGCTCGGCCAGCCACTGCGGCCCCGAGACGTAGGGCAGCCCGGCATCCAGAATGGCTTCCATCAGCGGATTGCCCCGCCGCACCACGCGTTTGCCACCACCCAGACATCGGGCTTGAGCGACAGCTGGGACGGATCCCAGCCCTCGATCAGGTCGATGCCCAGCGCGCGCAGCTGATCGCTCATCGGCGGGTAGACGTTGGCGTCGCGTGCCGGTGATCTTTGAAGCCCGCCTCGCGGGCAATGGCGACCACCCACCCATGAAGGTGCCGCAAATACCAGAAATATGTATGTGCATCCGACGATTCTAGCGGCAGCCACCTCCCCGATGACACGACGACCGGCCTGGCGGTCGCTGCTGTGCCGCTGCGGCGACATGGGCAGGTCGGATCCGTGCCACCCGGGACCACCGTGACGCCGCCCGGAAGGGCAGCCGGCTGACCGGTCGCCATCCCGGTAAACTTGTTGCCAGCCCGCGCACGTTGTGTGCAGCAGGAGCCCGGGCAACAACCACACCGCAACGGACTGCACGCCGTGCCCTGAAGGCATCCTGAGTCTCAGACTCTGCCCGCGGCAGCTGCCCCTGCCCTTTTTCATGCCGATGACCGATCCATCCACCGCGCTGCTGCCCAGCGACGCTCCCACTCCGACCTGCGCGCCGAGGTCGCCGACCAGGCGGCCCGACTGATTGCCGACGGCGGTCTGGACTATCAGAGCGCCAAGCAGAAGGCGTTGCGCCGTGCCTTTGCCGGCACCACGCCACCGGGCCGCCTGGTCCCCACCAACGAGGAGATCGACCGAGCTGCGTCGAACATCTCGAACCTCTTCGACCCGCAGCACGGCCCGGTGCAGGAATATCGCCAGGCCGCCTGGTGGCTGGAGCGCCTGGCCGAGCACCATCCTTATATGGTAGGTGCGGCCTGAAGGGCGTGGTCACCACCCACGCCGCGCTGCGCATCCAGTGCTTCACCGACGAGGCGCAGGAACTGGAATTCCTGCTGCTGGATGCCGGCGTCGATTACGACGTGGTGGAGGTCGCCCATTTCTCGGGCCGGGGCGAGGACGTCCCCCGCCCCTCGTCTCTTCATGACGGCCGACGGCCTGCCGGTGATGATCTCGGTCTACCGGCATGACGACCTGCGCGGCGCCCTCAAGCTGCGCCCAGGGCGCCGAACGAGGCGATCTGGCCGCCCCTGCGCCGGCTGATGGACGAGCCCGCGCCCGAACCCTTCTTCCCACTTCTTCTGTCACAAGTCCTCTGCCATGATCCTGCATCGCTTCACCCGTCCCCTCGCTGCGGCCCCCTGCTGCCCGCGCTGCTGCTGGGCCTTTCCCCTGCCCCTGACGAGCTCGGCCATGGCCAGCGCCCCTGGCGGCGAGCAGCCGTGCCCAGGCTGCCAGCACGGCGCCACGCCTCTCGAGCAGCTGGCTCAGGAAAAGTTCCCGGCCCCTGACGGCACGGCGCTGGACGTGGCCACGCTCAGGGCAAGCCCGTGGTGATCAACTTCTGGGCCACCTGGTGCCCGCCCCTGCATCCGCGAGATGCCCGATCTGGCGGCGCTGGCCCGCGAAATGGGTGATCAGGCCGCCTTCATCGGCGTGCCGCCGACACCGACGCAACGCGAAGAAGTTCACGCGAAGAACCCCGACATCGATTTCCCGCTGGTGCTGGCCGGCTACAACGCCCTGAATCTGTCGCGCCAGTGGGGCAACGAGCGCGGCGGCTCGCCATTTACCGTGGTTCTGGACGCAAAAGGCCAGATCCAGTGGCGTCACAGCGGCACGGTGGATGTCGACGCGCTGCGTTCGATGCTAAAATCCGGCGAACTGCGTTGAGCGTCCACGATCTTGAACGTATCTGGCAACAAAAATGGCCTCCTGATCATTCACAGCCCCAAATCTCAACCTGCTGGGCACTCGTGAACCCTGAGGGTCTCACGGCCACACCACGCTGGCCGACATCAATGCCCGGCTGGCCCACCTGGCCCCGCCGGCATGGGGCTGCCTTCGACCATTTCCAGAGCAACCACGAAGGCGCACTGGTCGACCGCATCCAGGCCGCCCGCACCGACGGGACCGCGTTCATCATCATCAACCCCGCTGCCTACACGCATACCAGCGTCGCCATGCGCGACGCTCCTGGCTGCGGTGGCCATCCCCTTCGTCGAGGTGCACCTGTCCAACGTCCACCGACGCGAGAGCTCGCCACCATTCCTATTTTTCCGACTCTGGCCGAGGCCACCGTGGTGGGCATGGGCGCCCATGGCTACGAGGCCGCGTTGCGCTGCAGCTGCACCGGCTGGGTCTGCTGGACGAACCCACTGGAGACAGCTGCTCCCGGGCCTCTGCCTGAAGGGGGAGCCGTCATCCTGATATCTTCCCGCTGGGCGAGACGCGGTAGCCCTGCAGCCCTTCGCTTTGCCGGCCAGGCGCCCCTGCCAGGCGCCCGATTTCCCGATCCGCCGGTCCGAGTGCTCTCAGGCATCCGGGCCGGATTCTTCACAGCCAACCGGCCCGTGTGGGCCAACTCCATCATTCATCAGGGACAAGCAGCATGGATTTGCGCAAACTGAAAAACCTTGATCGATCTCGTTGCCGAGTCCAGCATTTCCGAACTGGAAATCACCGAAGCCGAGGGTCGGGTCCGCATCGTCAAGGCACCGCCGCCGTCGGCCCAGCCGGGCGCCCGTCGCCCAGGTCGTACAGATTCCGGCCAGCCAGCCTGCGGCCGCTGCACAGGCCCCCGGCTGCAGCCGCCCGGCCACAGTGTCGCCGCTCCGGCTCCGTCGCGCGGCAAGACGGTCAAAGTCGCCGATGGTGGGCACGCTGTACCGCGCCCCCAACCCCGAAGCGGATCCGTTCGTCACCGTCGGCAGCACTCGTCAAGGTGGGCGACACGCTCTGCATCATCGAAGCCATGAAGCTGATGAACGAGATCGAGTCGGAATTTGCCGGCACGGTGGTCGAGATCCCTGGTCGAGAACGGTCAGCCCATCGAGTACGGGCCAGCCGCTCTTCGTCATCGAGTAATCCGCCGCGGGTGCCCAGCATGTTCGAGAAGATCCTCATCGCCAACCGGGGCGAAATCGCCCTGCGCATCCAGCGTGCCTGCCGCGAAATGGGCATCCGCACGGTGGTCGTCCACCTCGAGGCCGACACCGGAGGCCAAGCACGTCCGACTGGCTGACGAGTCGGTCTGCATCGGACCGCCGCCTTCGCGCAACAGCTACCTGCACATTCCGGCCATCATCAGCGCCGCCGAACTGACCGACGCTGGGGGCCATCCACCCCGGCTAGCTGGCTTCCCTGTCGGAAAACGCCGACTTTGCCGAGCAGGTCGAGCGCAGCGGCTTCGTCTTCATCGGCCCCGCCCCGCGTCCATCCGCCTGATGGGCGACAAGGTCTCGGCCAAGGACGCCATGAAGCAGGCCGGCGTGCCCGTGGTGCCCGGCTCGGACGGCGCCCCGCCCGATGACCCGAAAGGAGATCGTCGCGACCGCCCGCAAGGTGGGCTACCCGGTCATCACTGGCGCAGCCGGCGGCGGCGGCGGACGCGGCATGCGCGTCGTGCGACGAAGCCTCGCTGCTGGGCTCGGTGGCCACCACGCGCAGCGAAGCGCAGGCCGCCTTCAACAACGGCCCGTCTACATGGAGCGCTACCTCGAGAACCCGCGCCACATCGAGATCCAGGTGCTGGCCGACGAGCACGGCAACGCCATCTACCTGGGCGAGCGCGACCGCTCCATGCAGCGCCGTCACCAGAAGGTCATCGAGGAAGCACCGGCACCGGGCGTGTCGCGCGAACTCATCCACAAGATCGGCATGCGCTGCGTCGAGGGCCTGCAAGTCCATCGGCTATCGTGGTGCCGGCACCTTCGAGTTCCTCTACGAGAAACGGCGAGTTCTTCTTCATCGAGATGAACACCCGCCTGCAGGTCGAGCACCCCGTCACCGAGTGGATCACCGGCGTGGACCTGGTGCAGGAGCAGATCCGCATCGCCGCCGGCGAGAAGCTGCGCGCCTCACGCAGGGACGACGTGACCATCAAGGGCCATGCCATCGAGTGCCGGATCAACGCCGAGGACCCGTACAAGTTCACCCCTCGGCCGGTCGCATCACCAACTGGCACACGCCGGGCGGCCCGGGCGTGCGTGTCGACTCCCACGTCTACAACAACTACTTCGTGCCGCCGTTCTACGACCTCGATGATCGGCAAGGTGATCTGCTATGGCGACACCCGCCACCAGGCCATCCAGCGCATGAAGATCGCACTCTCCGAGATGGTGGTCGAGGGGCATCAACACCAACATTGCCCCTGCACCGCGACCTGATGGAAGACAAGCGCTTCAACGAAGGCGGCACCTCCATCCACTATCTGGAAAAAGCTGCTGGCCGAAACCAAGCGATCCGTCCTGAACGTCCCGACGCACTGAGCATCCCATGAGCCAGTCCTGGATCGAAATCACCCTCGAAGTCGACAAGGCCGAGGCCGAAGACTGGGCGGACGCCCTGCTGGAAGCCGGGGCCCTGTCGGTCCAGGCCGAAGACGCCGACGCCGACTCGCCCGACGAGCAGCCCCTGTTCGGCGAGCCCTGTCCCCGGCCTGCCCGGCACCGGTGCGGGCTACCCTGCCCCAGACCTTCGGCTGGAAGCGAACCCGGCTGGCCGTGCTGCTGGACGCCACGGATGAAGACGCCGACGCGTGTCAGACTCCGGCCCGGCGAATCTGGCCGTGCTGCGGGAAGCCGCCGACAGCCTGGAAAAAGCCCCTCGCCCTCCATCGTGGGCACCCGCCGTGGACGACCAGGACTGGGTGCGCCTCACCCAGGCCCAGTTCGACCCGATTCCGGTGGGTCAGCGCCTGCGATCCTGCCCAGCGGCACGCTGCCGAAACCCCAGGCCAGCGACCGCGAGGCGCTCATCATCGATCCGCCTGGCCTTCGGCACCGGCAGCCAGCCATCCCACCACGCGCCTGTGCCTGGAATGGCTGGACGAGCATGACCCGCGCGGCCTGCGCGTCATCGACTACGGCTGCGGCTCGGGCATCCTGGCCATTGCCGCTGCCCGACTGAGCGCGGCCGAAGTCATCGGCATCGACATCGACCCTCAGGCCGTGCTCAGCACGGCCGAGAACGCCCGCATCAACCGCGTGGAAGTCACCGCCCTGGGCGGCGACGCGCCGCTGCCGCCACCAGCCGATCCTCGTCATCGCCAACATCCCGTCCACTCCGCTCAGCTGCTGGCCCCATCCTGTCCAGTCTGGTGGCTCCGGGGACGACTGGTGCTGTCCGGCGTGCTGGAGCGGCAGATCGACGAAGTGGCCTCGTGCTACGACCCGGCCCTGAACGTGCAGGCCTGGCGCACCCGCGACGGCTGGGCCTGCCTGAGCGGACGGCGCTGATCCCGTGCGACGGAAAACCAGACACCCCGTCGCCCTGACACCGCGTCCATTTGCGCCGGTCCGCACAATATGCGATCTTCGCGCCCGGCAGGCAGCACACCCGCCGGAGCGCCCCTATCTTCAGACCCGTTCCGCCCCACCGTGGCCGCCCTGCTGCCCCAGGTTGCCGGCACGCCCTTCCTGCGCCGGCGTCACCCTGCTTTTTCCTCACCATCTTCCAGACGGTAAGATAGCGACATGGCGCTCGCAACCACTTGTCCGCAATGCAAGACCAGCTTCAAGGTCGTCCCTGATCAGCTCAAGCTGCGGCGCGGCCTGGTCCGCTGCGGAGTCTGCCAGCACGTCTTCTCGGGCGTCGAGCACCTGCGCTATGTCGATCGGGACGAGGACACCAGCCAGCCCTGACGCGCTGGCCGCGCCCACCATCACCGCGCGCAGCCGTCCGCGCCCGCGCCCACGGCCCCGACCAACAGCACACCCGGCGCAAGCGCCGACGCGTCGCCTGCGCACCACCGCCCCTGTGGCTGACGACGACCCGACACGGACACGCTCTACGTCCGTCGATACCGGGACAGATACCGGCGCAGCCGACAGCCCGTCTGCCGAGTCCCTGCGTCCGACGACCAGGACGCCCCGGACGACACCAGCACCCGGCGCCCCTCCAACGACAGGGGCCGGCGTCAGGGGCCACTAATCGCAACCGTGACAATCGCGCGGGACGAAATGGCAGCGAAGCCCCGCGTGCCGCGCCGGCGCCCCGCCCTGCCGTCACCCAGGAAGAAGACGACCTGAAGACGGTCTTCTTCCTCTCCGACAGCGAAGAGCCGCTGCCCGGCCAGACTGCCGACGACAACATCCAGCTGCCCGCCTCGCTGCGTTCCGGGCAACACGGCGCCCCAGCCAAACGCCATCGACCGATACCCAGGCGGCCGGCGCCCTCATCGACGAAGCCAACCGCATCTGGCGTCAGCACAAAGCCTCGGCACGCTCGATGGCGATGACGACAGGGAAGCAGCCGCCACGGCGCCGACTACAGCGGTGCATCGGAAAGCAGCCGCACCGGCAGCCGTACCGGCCACAGTCGTCGCAGCCGCCGCCATGGTGCGGACAGCAGTGCCCACAGCGGCCAGCGCACCCTCGTCGGCTGGCTCACGCCTGCCCGGCGGCGGTACCTGGCCATTGGCCTCGGTCCTGGCTGCCGTGCAGCTGGTGTCCGTCTATCGCACCGAGATCGCCTGCCACCTGCCCTTCCTGCGGCCCGTGGCCCTAGTACGGCCAGCCTGCTCACCGGGCGGGACATCAAGCCCCATGAGCCTGGCGCCCTGTCCATCGAGTCCTCTCGAGCTGCGCAACACCCGCCAGCCCGGCAAGACCCGCATGACGGCCATCCTGCGCAACCGCAGCAAGCTGCCCACCCGCTGGCCGGCTATGGAACTCACCCTCACCGGCCCTCCAACGCCGTGGTGGTACGCAAGGTGCTGCTGCCAGCCAATACCTGAAAACCCCGGCCCAGGCCGCTGGCATGCCGCCCAACAGCGAACAGCCCATCGACCTGCTGCTGGAAACCTCCGACCTGAACCTGGCCGGCTATTCCGTGGCGCTCTTCTATCCCTGATCCCTCGCGCCCTGCCGGCCACGCCTTTGCTTTCCGCGGGCCTGGCCGGCTCAAGGTCTCCTCCTGATTTCCTGCCGGCACGCCGGCCCATTCCCACAGGCACACCATGTCCCGATACGTTCTGATCAGCGGCTCCGTCGCCTTCGACACCATCATGGTCTTTGACGGCTACTTCAAGGACCACATCCTTCCCGAGCGCGTCCACCAGATCAACGTCTCGATGCTGACCCCCAGCTCAAGCGTGAATCGGGCGGCTGCGCAGCCAGCATCGCCTGCTAACCTGACCCTGCTGGGCGGCCATCCGGCCATCGTGGCTGCCGTGGCGCCGACGGTGCCAGATACGTCGAGCAGCTGAAGAAGCGGGCATCGACACCCGCCAGCTGCTGGTGCTGCCGAGTACTTCACGCCGCAGGCCTTCATCACCACCGACATGGCGGCCAACCAGATTGCCGCCTTCCACCCGGGCGCCATGACGAGGCCCACTGCGCCCGCATCGATGCCTTCCGGCATCCGGAGTCAGCTGGGGCATCGTCTCGCCCGACGGCAAGCAGGCCATGGTCGAACACGCCCAGCAGTTTGCCGATGCGAAGATCCCTTCATCTTCGATCCGGGCCAGGGCATGCCCCGTTCAACGGCGACGAGCTGAAAGCCATCGTGAAACAGGCCACCGCGCTACGCTGAACGACTACGAGTTCGGCATGCTGTGCAACAAGACCGGCTGGACTGAAGCCGAAGCCGCCGAGGCCGCCGGCACGATGATCGTCACCCTGGGCGGCGACGGCTCGCGCCTCTATCGGGCGGGCCAGATCGAGACCATCGGCCCATCATCAGCCAGGCGGTGGACCCCACCGGCTGCGGCGACGCCTATCGTGCCGGGCTGCTGTATGGCCTCGCAGGGCTGGGGAATGGGGCAAGTCCGCACGCATGGGCAGCATCATGGGCGCCATCAAGATCGAGGCAGCCGGCCCGCAGAACCACCGCCCCTCGCGCGACGACATCGCCGATCGCTTTGCCGCCGCCTACGGCAGCCGGCCCTGGTAATCAGAAACGAAACGGGCCGGCAACCTTCGCCGCCCTTGGCATGAGCAACCTCGCGGTGACTCAGCGGCCCCCAGAAGCGCCAGCACCACGGTGAGGGTCAACCGGCACCAGCACCACCTGGATCACCAGGGTGCCACCAGCGGCGTCAGATCGAACTGCCCCCACCATCGGCAGCACCCGCCGGAAGGGTTTCAGCAGCGGCGCAGTGAGTGCTGCCAGCGGCCAGGCCAGCGGGGCCTGCGGATTGATCAGCGACAGCACTGCCGAGGCAATGATCAGCAGCATGGCCAGGTGCAGCGCCCAGCGGGACCGCCCACAGCACGCCAGCAGCACCACATGAAACCGGGTTTGCCATGCCAGGCACCCCAACAGCACGGCAAACGCCAGCGACGTGACCAGCCCCAGCACCAGGGGCCGCCACGATACTGGGCCAGTCCAGCCGCCCGGAAGGCTTCAGCACCATGCCCAGCGGGCGCACCAGCCACTGCGTGAGCGCATGGGCAAAGCCCACCAGCGGATTGCCAAACGGCGACACGCCCTGCCAGCGCGCATAGGCCCGCAACAGACAGGCGCTGGCCAGCAGCGAGGCCAGCGTCTGTATCAGCATCCAGAGAATCGACTGCATTCCGGTCCTCCAAGCACAATCGAAAAATGATCTGCCGCTCTGGTGCTGCGCAGGAAAGCGCCGCATGCGGCCAACATAGGCATGTCGGGCTGCACGTGCAAGGCAGCAGCCGCGCGCAAGCCCCTTCACCGCAACACATGCGGAAGATCGACGCCCTGACAGAATACCATCCCCCAAAACGCCGACAGCCGCCGGGTGACCCGAAGCGGCTGCCGCAACGCTTTCAAGCGTCCTGGATCAGAAAGCGCCTGTCATCGGGGCGACGACCCACCGGGAACGGCCAGGCAGCCTGGGCTGCCGGCGCATCGGCCTTCGGCTTGCGACCGCGACGAGCAGGCGCTGCTGCCACCGGTGCGGCGGCTTCCGCGCTCGCACTTGCGACCGCGGCGTGCGGGCGTTGCTGCCGCCGGTGCAGCAGCTTCCGCCTTCGGCTTGCGACCGCGACGGGCGAGCACGCAACCACCGGCGCGGCTTCTTCCTCCTTCGCCTTGCGACCGCGACGGGCGAGCGCTGCAACCACCGGTGCAGCGGCTTCCGCCTCGGCTTACGACCGCGACGGGCAGGCGCAGCAACCACGGCCGCAGCTTCTTCCACCTCGCCTTGCGACCGCGGCGAGCGGGCGCTGCTGCCACCGGTGCAGCTTCTTCCACCTTCGCCTTGCGGCCACGACGGGCGGGCGCAGCGACCACCGGCGCGGCTTCTTCCACCTTCGCCTTGCGACCGACGGGCGGGCGCGGCTACCACCAGTGCAGCGGCTTCCGCCTTGGCCTTGCGACCACGACGGGCGGGCGCGGCTACCACCGGTGCAGCGGCCTCCGCCTTCGGCTTGCGACCACGACGGGCCGGCGCGGCTACCACCGGCGCGGCCTCTTCCACCTTCGCCTTGCGACCGACGGGCGGGCGCTGCAGCCACCGGTGCGGCGGCTTCCCGCCTCGGCTGCGACCGACGACGGGCAGGCGCAGCAACCACCGGCGCGGCTTCTTCCACCTTCGCCTTGCGACCCGACGGGCCGGTGCAGCAACCACGGCTGCGACTGCTATCGGTGCCTTTGCGACCACGCGACGTGCGAGGCGTCGTCGTCAGCACGGCTGCTTCAGCTTCACCTTGGACTTTGCAGCCACGACGGACCGGCGCAGCAACGACTGCTTCCACCTCGGCCTTTGGCTTGCGGCCACGACGTGCGGGCGTGGTCGTCAGCACTTTCCCAGCTTCCACTTCCGCCTTCGTCTTGCGACCACGACGAACCACGGGTTCCGCCACCGTCTCCGGCGGCCTTGCGACGTCCGCGAGTTGCCGTCGTTGTTGCCGCAACAACCGCAGGGGCCGATGCACGCGTCGCGGTGGCACGACGGGTTGTGGTTGCGGTAGCAGCCTTCGTGCTGCGCGTGGCCGATGCGGTACGCCGACGGTCTTCTTGGCTACCGCCGTCTTCTGCTGGTGGTTGTTGCCATCAGTCACTCCTAAGCAGGGAAATTCGATTGGCGATCAATGTCTGCACCGATTGCACGCCATGCACCACCAACCGAGGGCAATTTTCTGACGGCCCGATCATAACGTGAGCAATATGCGTGTTGCAATCGCACCAAGAAGAATACCGAAGGTTTTTCGCGTTTTTCGGGGGCAGCAGATAAACGGTTTCCGCGCACCCTTGTGCAGCAGCACTGCACAGCGACAATCGATATCCGCTCGACAGACGCCGGACTTCTGACCCCTGAAAGCATCACACGCACTTGAAGCGCCCAGGACTGGAACGCTGTAAAACAGGGCGCAAAGGACATGGTGCAAATGGCAGTGACGGCGCGTCATGAGCATTTCACCCACCTGCATTTCACGCATCACCCATGTTTCGTGCACGGGTTTCGCCGCGAATCATGCGATGCTGCCGTCATGGCATCGGGTCTTCACCCGGCGTGATGGAAGAACGGAAACAACCGTTCGACACCACCCGCAATGCTGCAACACACACATCAGCGCATCAGCTGCCTTCCGGAAAAGGGACGCACCACACCATGTGCATCCAGCGGCGACTTCAACCGGGACCACTGGAACCAGGGGCCAGGATCCTCCTTGCGCCCCGGTGCCACATCGCTGTGCCCGGCAATGTAGCGAATGGGATAGGCCTGGAACAGGGCAGCCAGCAGCTTCTCCAGACGGCGGTACTGGCTTTCGGTGAACGGACGCTGACTGCTACCTTCCAGTTCGATGCCGGTGGAAAAATCGTTGCGCGCTCGATCGAAGGCGCGACACCGGCATGCCAGGCCCGCAGATCCGGATGGACGAACTGCACCAACTCGCCATGCCGGCGCAGGAAAGAAATGCGACGACACCCGCACACCAGCCAACCCTGCAGTACGGGTGCGCCGTGACATCCAGACGATTGGTGAACAGGGCCTCCACCGCGTCACCGTGAAATGCTCAGAGCGGCAGGCTGATGTAATGGAGGATGACCGTATCGATGACGATGCCCTCGGGCACTCGCATCATGGTTGGGGCTGTCGATCACCTTCATCTGTTCAGCAGCCAGGGCGTTCCGCGCTCATCAGAATGCCAGCCGCTGCAGCCGATAACGCAATGCGCGGAACGTGATGCCCAGCAACCGCGCCGCCGCCGTACGATTCTGGCCGGTACGCTCCAGCGCCAGCAGGGATGGCGTCGCGCTCACTCTGGTCGAATAATCGGGCAGAGATGTGGGCACCCATCAATCAGCTTCCAGCCGCGGGGTTTCGCCGACGACTGGCATCGACGATGTGCCCTGCCCTCATCGACACCAGCATCGGACGCTGATGCCGATGCCCGTACCCTACACGCCAGGGTGCAGCAGCCAACGGCTGACCCGGATGCACGCCCCGGGCCGCCAGTCCTGATGCAGGGAATCATCCAGCTCACGTTCCTTCTCGTCGGTCACGATGGGACGCAGCCCCAGGTCCTCGACCTTGATCACGCGACCATCAGAGAACGCCAGCGCCCGTTCCAGGGATGTTCTCAGCTCGCGCACGTTGCCCGGAAACGGATAGCTCTGCAGATAGCGCAGCGCATGCTCGAGAGCTGCGGAACGCCCCTCCACCGCTGCAGCTGTGCCAGCCGCTGCAGGATGGCATCGGCCAGCACGCCCAGTCCTCCTGCCGCTCGCGCAGCTCGGCATGCCAGCTCGATCATTCAGCCGATGAAAAAGGTCCTGCCGGAACCGTCCTGTGTCACACACTGCGCCGGGTTCTGGTGGTGGCGCTGACGATGCGCACATCCGCGGCCTCTTCCGTCACCGCCCCCACCTTGCGGATGCGCTTTTCCTGGATGGCACGCAGCAGCTTCACCTCGCATGGCCAGCGGCGGGTCGGCCCACCCTCATCTCAGAAACAGCGTGCCGCCATTGGCCGCCATGCAGAAGCCGATGCGATCGGAATCCGCCCCGTGAACGCCCCTTGCGGTAGCCGAAACTCCGACTCCACTCAGGTTCTCGGGAATGGCGCCGCAGTTCACGACGATGAAAGGCCCTTCGGCACGGCCGCTCGAGCGGTGGATCAGCCGCGCGGCCGAGCTCGCTGCCGGAGCCGGACTCACCCGTGACATGCACGGGCGCCATGCTACGCGCCATGCGCGCGATGGAAGCGCACTGCATCGATGGCGGGCGACGTGCCCAGCAGGCAGGTGGACTTTGCCCCGGCTGCGCCGCCGGTGGTGCGACGATTCTTCGTGGCCGGGGTATCCGAGAGCTTCAGGGCCGAACGCACCAGTGCCCGCAGCGCATCCAGCCCCACCGGCTTGTTCAGATAATCGAGGCTGCCTTCAGCGCCGCCACGGCGTTCTCCGCACTGGCGTAGGCCGTGATGACCGCCACCGGCGTGTCGCGCCACTGGCTGTTGATGAGCCGCACCAGATCCAGGCCGTTGCCATCGGGCAGGCGCATGTCGGTCAGGCACGGCGAATAGCGGTAGCGCTCCAGCATCGCACGTGCCGTGGACAGATCTCGCCGCCACGTCCACGCCCATGCCCACGCGCGTCAGCTCAGCAGCTCAGCGCAGGCTTTCCTCGTCGTCCACCACCAGCACGGGGCGTCCGCCGGGGGCGAGACAGTTATCGTCGTCGGCGGTGACTTTCAGTCATCGCTCTCCATTCTCGAAGGTGCCGCGGCAGCGCTCTGCTTCCACAACCTGTCGTTGCTGGGGCGTGATCACGAAACCCGCCCCATAGCGCTGCCGGATGTCCTCACCCAGCAACGCGGAAGATTCATAACGGATGGTGGCGCCGTTGGCCGTGCACAGCTCCTGTGTCAGGTGCAGACCCAGCCCCGTTCCCCGCGTCTCGGTCGTGAAGAACGGTTCGAACAGATGCTCGCGCCGATCTTCAGGAATGCCGGGCCATCATCAGAACCCACAGCTGCAGCACGCCCGCCACTCTGCGTCCGAGCAGCAGCAGCACGCGCCCTCACGGTCCGAGGCATGGCGCAGCCCGTTTGGACAACAGGTTGACGAGGATCTGGCGCAGGTGATTGGGGTCGAAGGTGATGGGGGCATGACTGTCGTGGCGCAGCGCGATGCGCTCACCGCCATCGCGCCCCCGCCACCACGGCACCACCGGCCTTCACGTTGCCCATGAACTCCGGCATGAACTGCGCGCAAAATGCCCGCAGGTCCAGCACTTCGCTCAGCGCCCCGCGCCGCGCCATCGGCAGCACGTCCTCGACGATGCGGTCGATGCGCATCGTGTTCTTCTCGATGATGTCGGCCAGGCGCTTCTGGGCTGTCGTGCCCGCCTGCTCGCCCAGCAGTGCACCGGCATGGCGGATGGCCGAAAGGGGATTACGGATCTCGTGGGCGATGGAGGCCGACAGACGGCCCATCGACGCCAGCGAGCTGCTGGGCCTGATCCTCGATGCGCTTCAGGTCCTCCAGCAGCACCACACGGTCCAGCAGTGCGCGCCCGCCCTGCCCGTTGTCGCCCCGGATGAGTACGAAGTCCATCAAGCTCGTCGGGCGGAATGTTGCCGCCGGTCAGCACCCGGACCCGCAGCCGCACGGTGCAGCCTTCACGGCGACGGATCTGCAGGTCCGCCACGCGTTCGGGCGTCTCCCGGGACCTGGCGCGGCGCCTTCAGTGTCTTGGGATCGGCCTCGGTGAAGGGAACGCCCATGGGCGGGTTCAGCAGACGCCGCGCCTTCGGATTCATGCTCGCGTGGCACGCCCCGCGGATCGAAGACGACCGCCCTGATCCAGCTCGGCCACCACCAGCGCATGGATGGCGCGCTGGTTGCGGAGATCTTCACCGCGCCGGATGGCCAGCCGCTCCTGCATGGCCAGCGGCGCCGGGCCGGGCGGCTGATCACCAGCGCCGTGAAGAACAGCGTGGCACTGATGAAGGCGGCGATCATCAGCTCGTTGCCGATGGCCGTGGTGCCCATGTCGCCACGCTGCAAAAAGCGCAGCGTGGTCTCGCCCAGCAGCATCATCGAGGCCGCTGCCACCGCCGCCAGCAGCAGGCAGGGTGGCCGACAGGATGGCTACGCCCGCCACCGGGGGTGATCATCAGCGCCCCGAGGCCGCTGCGGCCGTTGCCGCATGAGACGATCAGCCCAGCACCAGCACGTCCACGGTGATCTGCGCAAACAGCTGAAGCGAGAAGCCCCGACGGATGCGGCGCACCGCGATGGAGCTCAGCACCGCAAAGCCCATGTAGAGGCGGTCAGGCCGATGAAGAGCGTTCGCTGGAACGGATGCGCTGCCGGGGTGTCAGGCCCCAGCACCGGAATGTAGATGAGCGGCAGCAGCGCAATGATGAGGCGCCCGTCGGCCAGGTAGCGCAGCGAGGTCCAGAAGGTGCCGGCCTGCTGCGGGGCAGCTCATCCGGATCCGGCGACAGCCGATTCGTTGATGCGTTCATGCCGCAACCCGCCGCGTGCGGCGCTGCGCATGCGTCATTTCGAGGCGTTGCCCGCTCTGGGCCTGCCTGCGCCTGGTGCGCTTTCACGGCACATGACACGGCCATGGGCAAAGATGGCCTCGGAAGCCGGCAGGTGCAGGTCGCAGATCGAGCAGGCCACCATCATGTCCGCATCGGCCGGGCGGGCGGGCGCAGCGTCACGCACGACTGCTGGCAGCCGCCTGGGCATCGCGTCGGGCACGGGCTGCCGCCAGGGGCGCCATAGCGCCGCACAACATGATCGCGCCGGCAATCACCAGCATCCAGAAGATGGTTTTCACGTTGATTCCTTCCTGGCGATCAGATCCGGTTGAGGATCACTTCCAGCACGAAAGCGGCTGCCCACGTAGGACAGCAGCAGCGGGATGAAGCCACCAGCGGGAGCCGGATGTGCAGGCGTCCGCCACCCCCACAGCCGAGCGCCCAGCAGCAGCAGCAGAAGATGGTGGCCACGCGAGAACACCGTCTTGTGGTTCAGCGTGAGCGGTCGCCGAATCTCTTCACTGAACAGGCCGCCACTGAGCGTCGTGAGCAACAGCGAGCACGAATGCTACGCTGACTGACATTGAGAGGATGCGCTCGAGCACCATGAGGCGGCGGCAAGGCCGATGGCCGCGCGCGCCACGGTGTTGTGATGAGACCAGCGCGGTCCTGTCGGCGCGGATGCAGCCGGGCGCTCGGCCGCCGCCATGAGGCAGCGCCCGCAGCGCGGCCAGAAAGACTCACGCCGCCAGGCCAGCGTGCCCACCACCAGGTGCGGCACGAGAGCGGCGTCTGCCGATCCAGCGGGAACGCGGCACCGGGGAAGAAGACGGGCGGCACCACCACGACCATGGCGCGGCGCCGGCAGCACGGGCAGGCGCACGCTCATGTGGCGGCTTTCCAGCCAGATGAGCAGCAGCGCGATCAGACCGTGGCACGACAGCAGATAGGCAAAGCCGAAATGAAAGACCTCGTCGACGCGCCACCAGGGTGAGATGAGCACCAGCGCATGGGCCAGCAGCCCGGCCCCCAGCACGACATCGAGACCGCGCCAGCCGACGGCGGCACCAGCCGCACCGCGGGTGCCGGCGCAGCCGCAGCCGAGCCGCCAGCGCACCTGACGCCCATGACGCGAAGGAAGATCGGCGTTTGCGGCGCGCGCCTGCAGCCCTGCGCATCATGGCGCGAAGGACCGCACGCCAACACCAGACCGTCTGATCCGACCGCCAGGAGGATGAGAGTCAGTACAATGCCCACTGTCGCAGTTTACCCCGCCTGGGCACCGGTCGCGCAACATCGCACCGCCCTGGCGCGCTCCCCGCCACGTTTTCCACCGCCTTCGGGCGAGTCTCCTCATCGTTCGACAGCCTTTCCAGCGCCTTGCGCGCATTGTGAAGACCATGCGCGGTGAGGCTCGCCTGACCAAGCCAATACCCAGGAAATGTTTGCGGAAATCCGCATCGCCCTGCTGAGGCCGACGTGGCCCTGCCCGTGGTGCGCGACTTCATCGCCCAGGTGAAGGAAGGCACTGGGCCAGGAGGTGCTGCAGTCGCTCACCCCGGCCGGGCGCTGGTGGGCATCGTCCACAACGCCATGGTGGACCTGATGGCGGCGAGACCGCCGAGCTGGACCTGGCCTCCCAGCCGCCCGCCATCATCCTGATGGCCCGGCCTGCAGGCGCTGAGCAGAGACCACCACGGTGGGCAAAGATCTCCAAGTGGCTGCGCGAGAACCGCAAGAAGAAGGTGCTGACGGTGTCCTGCGACGTGTACCGCCCCGCCGCCATCGACCAGCTCAAGACCGTGGCCCAGCGGGCCGGCGTGGACTTCTTCCCGTCGCAGCCGACCAGAAGCCGAGCCCGACATCGCGCGCGCCAGTGGACTGGGCCAGGAACCACTATCACGACGTGCTGATCGTCGACACGGCCGGCCGGCTGGGCATCGACCAGGCGATGATGGACGAGACCGCCTGCTGCGACACACCTGCACCCCATCGAGACGCTGTTCGTGGTGGACGCCATGCAGGGTCAGGATGCGGTCAACACGGCCAAGGCCTTCAATGACACGCTACCGCTCACGGGCGTGGTGCTCACCAAGCTCGACGGCGACTCGCGCGGTGGTGCGGCCTGTCGGTCAAGGCCATCACCGGCAAGCCCATCAAGTTCGTGGGTGTGGGGCGAGAAGCTCACCGGTCTGGATGTCTTCCACCCCGACCGGATGGCCAACCGTATCCTGGGCATGGGCGACATCGTGGCGCTGGTGGAGCAGGCCCACGCCAGCGTGGACCGTGCCGCGGCGCAGGAGCTGGCCGAAAAGCTCAAGAAAGGCTCGCGCTTCGACCTGAACGACTTCCTGGCCCAGCTGAGCCAGATGAAGAAGCTGGGCGGGCTCAGCTCGCTGATGGAGAAGATGCCGGCCGAGATCCAGGGCAAAAGGCCAGCGCCGAGGACATGGACAAGGCCGAGCGCGACATGCGCCGCATGCAGGGCATCATCCATGCCATGACGCAGCCGAGCGCGGAAGCCCGAGCTGATCGAGCCACCCGCAAGCGGCGCATTGCCGCGAGCGCCGGCGTGCACGTGCATGACGTGAACCGGCTGCTGAGACCGGTTCTCGCAGATGCAGTCCGTCATGAAGAAGATGCAGAAAGGCGGGCTGGCCAAGATGATGCGTGCCATGAAGGGCATGATGGGCGGTGGCGGCCTGCCCGGCATGGGCGGCGGCCCCGGCCCGATGGGCTGATGAGGGATCCGGGAGGGTGGAACTGGCGGGAGGGCTCATTCGGTGAGGGGCTCATTCGCACCCAGAGGCATCCGGGGCGATCGCCTTTCCTGACAATCCAACCGATTCGCGGCTATTCGCAACCGTTCCGCGCTGATTGGTTACATATCGCATTAGATTGGTCACAGAATTGCGGTCTAATGGCGCAGAAAGTGACCTGTCCCTAATGGGACAGAGAGCTAGAGGGTTTCATAACGCCCCTGAGCCTGCCTGCCGGGAAGTTCCTCCTTCCCGACACGCCGGCGCTTCAGGAGACTCAAACCTCTCATCCTGCGAGCCGGCATCCCGGCCCGAGCCTTTCCATTCGGGTGACCGACCGTGCGTCTTGCCTATCTGATCATTGCCCACCAGCAGCCCGAGCAGCTGGCCCCGGATGCTCTACTGCATCCAGCACCCCGACAACGTCTCACCTGGTCATGCCCGACAGCAAGGGGCTGACCGGCAGCGACCGGCCCTGCGAGGCCGTGGTGCGTCGGCACCCCAATGTCTTCATTGCCCCGGCGCGCGACATGCGCTGGGCGTCCTGGAGCCTGATGCAGGCCCGGCTGGACGGCATCCGTGAACTGCTGGCACGCCCCGAGCCCTGGGAAGTGCTGATCAGCAACCTCAGCGGCAGGACTTTCCGCTGAAGTCGCAGGAAGAGATCCGCGCCTTCTTTGCAGCCAACGAAGGCCGCAACTTCCTCGACATCGTGGAGACCCGAGAAGGTCTGGAACGACCCTTATGCCCGCATCCAGCGCATCCGGCTGGAGCCCCCGTTCATAGCGGCTGGAACGTGCCCAAACTGCGCATGACCGCTGGTCGCGCCATCTGGGCCCAGGCCCGCTACGTGGTGGCCGCCCCTACATGGCGCCTGCGCAGCTTCTGTCAGCACCTCATCGAATCCAGCCACCTGCCCCGCTGGGCGAGACCCACGCGGCATGGCTACCGCCCGTCGGTGCTGCCGCACAGCTTCATCATGGAACTCTCCCCATGCCGACACGGTGGAAAACCGCCTGCTGCATGAAGAGGACTGGAGCGCCGGGGATCGCACCCAAGGTGTTCACGCTGGCCGACCGGGGAGCGCCTGGAGCGCTCGGACAAGCTCTTTGCCCGCAGGTTCGACAGCCGACGGATAACGAGATCCCTGCGGGTGCTGGAAAAAGAGGGGTGCTGGGCGCCAAGGCAGGCTGACCCACAGAAGGTTGACCGAAACAGGCTGACGACGGCCGGGCGTTCCGGCATCCGGCCTGCCCTCGAACAGCCTCAGCCAGGTTTGCCGAAACACAAAAAGCCAAGCGACCCTTGGCGGGGGCCCATGGCCGCACGCAGAAGGTCGCCTCTGGCGTCTCCTCCCCCTTCGGGGATCACCACGCCGATACGCATCCTGCGTGTCGGCGTGCTCTGCTGATAGGCCACGCCGCAAGGGCGAGATACGACTCGCGGCGCGGTCCGGATAACATCGAATCAGATAGCACGGCTCAGATGAGATCGCCCCTGAATCTGCTGCCTTGGCGGGCAGCCGGCCCGTGGAATGAGGCATTCATGCCCTCTTGAGCGCACAAATTGACTATCTTTAACATAAAAGATGCGGAACGGCGCAAAAACCTCTTTGCAATGACCGAGACCAGAGCATAAATTCATTCGTCTCCTCCACCTCCTCCTTTGGTGGATTAGCCCGCACGCTTATCCGTGCGGGCTTTTTCTTTCTGCGGTCGCTTTTTCTTGTCCAGCTCAGTTGGTGCGTACTTACTGGGTCTCCTCTCACCTGCCGCCGGGTGTCTCCATGTCCGGCTGGTCTGAGACCGCATGGCTGCATTGTCTTGCTTTTGCACCCAGGCATTCCATTGGGGGCAACCCTAAGCATCTGCCCGCCATGACGCTTTCCCTCTTTGAAGACGCGGCCGATCCGCAGATCAACCTGCTGCCCTGCGACGGCATCGTCAACGACCATGCGCACGGTGTTTGCCGCCGAGGCCGATGCGATGCTGGCCTGGCTGCTGGCCGAAGTGCCTGGCAGCATGAGCGAGATCCAGCTACGGAAGCGCATCGTCACGGCCCGCCGTGTGGCGTGGTATGGCGACGAAAGCCTTCGACTACCGCTATTCAGGCGTCAACCATCGCGGGCACGCCTCGCAGGCCCTCTCCTACGGACGTTGCGCGACCGGGCGAGTGCCCGGGTGGAGTCTCCTTCAATTCCTGCCTGCTGAACCGCTACGACGGCGCACTCAGGGCATGGCCTGGCATAGCGACGACGAGGCAGAGCTGGGGCCGGAGACGGTGATTGCCTCGGTCAGCTTCGGGGCCACCAGCGGTTTGCGTTCCGCCACCGCCAGACCCGCCAGAAGGTCGAGATGCTGCACTGCGGCGGCCGCAGTACGTGATGCGCGGCCAGACGCGAACCCACTGGCGGCATGCGCTGATGAAAAGCACGCGCGTCACCCAGCCGCGCGTGAACCTGACGTTCAGGACGATCCGGGCGAGAGGGTGAGACGCCTTCAGACTGCCTGAAACCGCCCCTCCTCGAATCAGCGTGCTGCCGCCTCCTTCTGCAGCGAGGCTGCGCACGCTCATGGTCGCTCCTGGCATCTCGCCGTCCGGAGACGATCGCCTCACTGCCAGCGCGAGGCCGCCCGATGGTATAGCCGCCATCCACCAGGATGCTCTGCCCCGTGATGAAGCGTGCACCCTCACTGGCCAGCCACACGGCCACGTCGCCGATATCCTCAGGCTGCCCCATGCGTTTCATGGGCGTGTGTTCGACGAACGGCTGATAGGCGGCCACATCACCGCTGCTGCGTGCCATGGGCGTATCGATGATGCCGGGACAGATGTTGTTGATGCGGATTCCTGGCGGCCGTATTCCAGTGCCGGGGCGCGGATCGCACGGCATCCAGCGCCCCTCTGCTGGCGGAATAGATGGAGGGAGCCGGCCAGCGCCATGCGCCAGCCAGGATGAGGTGTTGATGATCGCGCACCGCCTTCACCCTGAGCCAGGAACGCCTCGATCTGGTGCTTGGCGCACACAGCCAGACCCCCTTCAGGTTGGTGCCCAGCCTCATCGAAGTCCGCCGCGCTCTGTTGCGTGATGGGGCGAAATGCCCCCAGGACACCGGCATTGTTGAAAGCCACGTCGACGCGCCCGAAGTGTTCCCGCGTCCTGGCGACCAGCGCTCTGCGCGCGCAGGACACATCCGTGGGCAGAGCCAGAGCCTGGTTGCCAGGCGGCGCGGGGTCTGGCTGGCCTGCCGGTGTATTTCATCCGACGATGCTGCGGTTCGAAACACGTCGGCCCGCCACGACCACGCTGGCGCGGCTCGTGCATAGGGCCAGTGCGGCGGCACGGCCATGCCGGGCTCCCGCGTGACGATGGCAGCCTTGCTCTGCCAAGCGAAAGCGAAACGCTCGTGCGGTGCATCCGCGGATTGAAGGGTCATGTCTGTCATGGTGCTTTTGATGTTCCAGGAAGTGAAATGAGGGTGACGGCGAAGGCACATCGGGTTCCAGTATCCGCTCGATCCCGGGTGAGAGAACAGACACCATCGGTGCAGCGTCCGGATGCGCGGGCTGATGGATTTCGGGCGGAAGCCGTCGCGAGAGCGTGAATTCATCGTAACATAACGGCGCCCGGGCGCGATAAGACACCACTCATCGCATGCACTGTTCGATCCACGGCATCAATGAAGGCCTCGGGGAAAGGAAAGAACGAGCCTTTCGTGTGGCCGTCACATCCTCGTCGGGAGCCGTGACGCGAAAGCCATTCAGGGACCTTCCTTGAACCCATCAACCGGGCTGATATGCTGCTTGCCCTAGATTCACCTGCAGCCCTTTTCCCGATGCGAGCGACCGAACTGGGAGAACTTTCAGCTAGCTGTGGCCATTGCCGATGCCGGCAGCTTTCGCCGAGCGGCTGCACGGCCCCGAACCTGAAAGCCCTCCACGCTGTCGCGCCCACGCTGCGCATGCTGGAAGACAGACTGGGCGTGCAGTTGCTGCTTCGCTCCACCCGGCGTCTTTTTCCCCGAGCGGAAGCCGGACAGGCGTTGCTGACGGATGTCCGGCCGGCGCTGGAGCGCATCGACGATGCGGTACAGCGTCTCAGCCAGTACCGCGAGGTTCCCGCGGGTTCGATACGACTGAGCGTGCCGCATCCCACGGCAGCCCTGCATGTGCTTCTACCCAGATTGCGCGAATTCTCGGAACGTTATCCGGACATCTCGCTGGAGATATCGGCTGACAATGGCTTCGTGGACATCATCCAGGATGGCGCTGATGCCGGCATCCGCCTGAGAGCGATGTCCCCGTGACATGGTGGCTGTTCCCGTCAGCCCCAGGTCCAAGATGTGGCCGTGTGGCGTCGCCTGACTATCTGAAGCGGCATGGCACCGTGACACCCGCCGACCTGCAACACCACCGCTGTATCAATCGCCGGCTGATTCAGGGGTGACGGTCTGCAGCGCTGGGGAGTTCATGCGGGACGGCCGCCTGCTGAGGATCAGCGTGCCGGGCAAGCTGAGTGCTGAACGACGCCGGCCTGATCTCGCCGCCGCCCTTGATGGGCAGGGGACTGGCCTATTCGGCCGATCAGCGGCTCGTGGCGGAGCATCTGACGGCAGGTCGCCTGGTCGCAGGTACTGGCAGATTTCAGCCCACATGCCGATCGAGGGCTTCTGCGTACTACCCGAACCGCCGGATATCCCGTCACGCTTCGGGCGTTGGTGGAGATGCTGGAAGGACACGCGAGCTGGCCGCCCATTGGAGGAGATCCCTTGTACGGACCCTACGGCGCTGGCGGCCTGAGCACCGACAGTCGCATCCTGTATTGGCTGGCACGGCCGGACACGATGACACATTGGGGAAACGCATCCGATCCCGAAGGCACACGTGCAAATCATCTGCCCTCCATCGCGGTAGCCGGCAGGCACTGGATGGGACAAGATCATCGGCATGCCGAGGAAGCCCCTGCCGCAGGCGTGTCTTCCCGGCCAATCAGCTTGCCACCCGCACGATTCAGGGCCCAGGTTTTGGTACCCTGTCGGCTGTCTTCATCGCGGTGCCATTCCACGGTGACGGCATGGATGAAAGGCATCACCGTCGGTTCCCGCTTCGGCACGGGGCCGGCACCATGCGTGTTCAGGAAGATATTCATGCAAAAGAACCACAAACCCACCCTCTCCTCGGTGCGCACTCCGGCGCTGGGCCTGCTAGCTGCGCTGCGCGCTGGCATTCGGTGCACCGTCGCTGCACGCCGCCGACAAGTCCGAACTGATGTCGGGCGCCCGCGAGAAAGTGACGGAAGTGAAGGATTCGCTGTCCGGCAAGATGAGCGAAGCTGCCGACAGCAAGACATCCGCCCTGAAGGAGAAGAAGGATGCGCTGAAGAAGGACGGCAGCAAGCTTCAGGACAAGGCCGCCAGCCAGAGGACAAGGCCAAAGGAAGCCACCAGCAAGGCCAGCGCCACGAGGAGCTGCCAAGGACAGCGCCGCAGGGTCTGTCGGCAAGCTGGACCTGAACGAGCGCAACCGAAGCCGGAACTTGCGCAACTGCCCGGCATCGGCGAGGCACGCGCCAAGGCCATCGTGAAGGGACGCCCCTACACCGGCAGGATGAGCTGAAGCGCAAGAAGATCGTGCCGGCCAGCGTGTACGAGAAGATCAAGGGATCGCGTGATCGCGCGGCGTTGATCACCTCTGCCGTCGGCGCCCATCGAATTCTTCCGGTTGGGCGCCGATGTATCCAGATGCGTGAAACGGAAGCCATCGACATACCTCAATCCATAGCCGAGGGGCACGATCGAGGCCGATGTGGGCAGATCCAGACCATGGTGGGGAGCATCGGTCCGCGTCCCCAACTGTCCTTGAAGATCATGCCGACGGCGCAGGGCCAGCAAGGGCAGCGTCAATGAATGCGCCAGGTTGTAGCAGAACGCCCCCACTCTCCTGCCGAAGAGATGGCCCAGCACCGACAGGTCCGGTACGAAGAACAGCACCAGCAACAGCATCAGATCGCCAGTCAGCCAAGCATAGGCCTGCCCTGCGCAGATGCACAGCAGGAGTCCTTCAAGCTGCGCATGAGCCAGCGAACCCCGCCGGTGACGCTTGCCGCTCTCCTGGAACCATCCGGGTACACTGCCGGCAGGCGCATCTGCGGGGTGCCAGCACTGAGGACCACAGGGGCCGTAGCCTCACGTGCCGCCACGCTGTCCGACCTCATGCCATCATCCTGTGCTGTCAGGACCGCGCATGTCAGCCGCAGGGTCATGGATGGCTACGCCACGCTGTTCCGGACGAGGGATCCCTGCATGATCGACTCTCCTGGATGGTTTGTCCATTCACGGACAGGGATACGATACAGACAGACCCCGTCAGGCTTTCAAAGCCCCACCCCAACGTTACCGATACCGAAGAGATGTCGCCATTGAAACTCGTGCCGAGCCCGGCGCCGAGCACAGGGATGCCGAGGCCATGAGGCGGAGCGCCCCGCACGGGACGTCCGCAGAACCGGAAGAACTGGCCTCAGCCCGGGGCACAGGCTCAGCCCCGGACGCGAGGCCCCGTGTTGCAGCCCCGTGAGAAGGCGAGAGAAGGCCCAGCGACGTGCCCCGGCCGCGGCTTCAGGCGAGATTCCGCCCGAGGGCGAACGGCTGAACAAGCATCTGGCGCGCACGGGGGTGTGCTCGCGGCGCGAGGCGGACGACTGGATTGCCCAAGGCTGGAGTGCGGATCAACGGCCGGCCGGTGGAGATGGGGGCAGAAGGTGATGCCGGGCGACGTGGTGGAAGTGCGGCAGGCAGCGCGTGCCCGGCAGCGGGACAAGGTGACGATCCTGCTGAACAAGCCGGTGAGGTTATGTGAGCGGCCAGGCCGAGGACGGCTACCGCCCGGCGGTGACGCTGATCGATGCGCAGAGCCGCTGGGCCGGCGACACGAATCCACGCCGTTTCGAGCGCAGCCAGCTGCGCGGGCTGGCGGTGGCGAGGCCGGCTGGACATCGATTCGGTGGGGCTTCGGTGCTGACGCAGGACGGGCGCGTGGCCCGGCGGCTGATCGGTGAGGATTCGACCACCACCAAGGAATATCTGGTGCGGGTGCGCTTTATGGCGCGGTGGAGCGCAATGTGCAGGCGGCCTTTCCGCCGGATCGGCTGGAGCTGCTGCGCCACGGGCTCTCGCTGGACGGGCGAGCTGAAGCCGGCAGCAGGTGGACTCGGGGAGAACCCCCGAGCAGCTGCGCTTCCGTGCTGCAGGAGGGCGCTCACCGTCAGATCCGCCGGATGTGCGAGCTGATGGGTCTAGCGGTGACGGGGGCTCAAGCGCATCCGTGTGGGCAACGTCCTGCTGGGGCGCCTTCCGCCCGGCCAGTGGCGCTACCTGGGGGCTGGACGAAAGCTTCTGAATGCTCCACGCCGGCGGCGATGCCAGCAGCTTCTCGAATTCCGGCAGCGGCATGGGCGCGCCCAGCGCCTGGCCCTGGCCGTAGTCCACGCCGATGCTTTCCAGTGCCGGCACGCATCAGGTCGGACTGCACCGACTTGGCCACGCTGGCAATGCAGTTCGTGCGCCAGCACGGTGAGGGTGCGCAGCACGGCCTGACCGGCCCCCTGATGGACGAGCGATTCGGTGAAGGCGCCGTCGATCTTCAGGTAGAGGCCACGCCGATCTCGCCGATGGCCGACAGGTTCACGAAGCCAGCCCCCACGTTGTCCAGCGCGGCGCGCGCGCCCAGCTGGCGCAGGCCGCCAATCGGGCGCTTCATCATGTAGCCGTCCTGCATGGCCACGGTCTCGTTGATCTCGACGACCAGCTTGGGAGCGACCTGCTGGTAGCGGCGCACCTGGCTCAGCAGGTAGGTCTTGAAGGCTTCGTCACTGAGCGCCTCGGCCGACAGGTTGAGCGAGATGAAAGTCCAGGGCGCGGAAGGCGCGTTCGTTCCTGTCCAGCCAGCGCAGGGTCTCGTTCAGCACCCAGCGGTCGATGGTAGCCATTTCGCCGCGGTAGATGGCGGCCTCGATCAGGCCGGCGGGGTAGACGCAGGTGCCGTCCGGGTGCGATGGCGCAGCAGGATCTCGCCGCCAAGCCGGTTGGATTCGCCCAGCCCGACCACCGGGCTGGATGGCCAGCTCGAAAATCGCGAATTCCTTGGTCCGGCGCGAGGCGGTCCAGCGCATCCATCTCGACCTGGTGACGCTGGCGCTCCCCTTCCTGCTCACCGTCCTGGAAGATGACGACCTGGTTGCGTCCTTGCGCTTGGCCTCGCGGCAGGCGTTGTCGGCACGGTCGATCAGCTGGCTGCTGGTCTGGCCACGCAGGGGCCGGGCTCATGCCCACGCTGGCGGTGACGGCAAAGCGCTTGGGCGCAATGACGAAGGGCGGCCGGCAATGGCATCCAGGGCACGATAGGCCAGCAGGCGGTGCGGAGGCTCTTTGCCGCTGAGCAGCACGGCGAATTCGTCGCCCCATGCGGGCAATCTCCGCATGCTCGCCCAGCCGGCTGCGCAGTCGGCGCACGACATCCACCAGCACCGTGTCACCGGCCTGATGCCCGAACACGTCATTGAGCACCTTGAGCGGTCTAGGGTCGATGTAGCAGAGGGACACCTGATCCAGCGTTTCATGCTCGTTCAGCAGTGCCTCGAGGCGCTTCTCCAGACCATGGCGGTTCAGCGCGCCGAGTCAGCCTGTCGTGCTGGGACCCGTGGATGAGGTGGTGTTCCGGCCTGCTTGAGCGCCGTGACGTCGGTAAGGCTGACGTCGTGACCGGTATCGGTCTTCTGGGCCTGCACCCGCAGCCGGCGATGGCCGCTCACCTTCTCCAGACGCCAGACGAAAAGTCGGCTTCCTCGAAGTTCTCCAGTTCCTGATGGATGCGTTCGAGCCAGGTCCTGCGGGAAAGCGTCACTGAGGGCGGAGAGCGTGTCGACGTGGGCACGATCCAGCGAGGCAGCTGTCGCCCCTGGGCCAGGGCGAGGCATCTGCCCGTGCACCCGGGGCATGATGGGGATCGATGCTGCCAGCCGGCACATCGAACAGCCGTACCGCCACTTCGTTGTAGCGCGCTCGATGCGGTTTTCACGATCGAAAGGACAGCAGGCCGATGGGCACGGCACGGTAGGTGGCCTGGTAGCGTCCCCAGGGCCGTCATGGCGGCTTCCTGGCTGCGCAGCTGGCGCGGCAACGCTCGGCCGCCAGGTAGCCGATGACGGCGGTGGGCGTTCATCACGGCCAGCAGCGTGGTGGACTGCAGGTCCAGCCAGGGCAGCGGCGACTGGGTGATGCCCAGCAGGAAGAAGAGCGTGTTGGCAGCCGCCATCCCGTCCAGCAACGGGGTGCACAGGTACCAGACCGACATCACCGAGATGCGGCGGCTGAGGTTGACCACCACCATGCCGACCACGGTGACGACGATGGCACCGCCCACCAGGTACAGCAGCGTCTGGAAGATATCGGGCGGCAGCAGGCCGGAGACCGCCAGCGCGAAGCCGCTGGCAATGTACATGCCATGCAGCCAGGTGCCCTAAAGCGGTGGCCCTGCAGCCGGGACTCCATCAGCCCCCACATCAGGGCGGCGCAGGCGCAGGGGAAGGCCATCTGGGCCATCTGCTCCAGGCCCATGCCCACCATGCTGGCGGCCGAGCTGCCCAGCCAGAACTGGATGTAGCCGCCCGCACCATCGGGAAGACGGCACGTGATCCCAGCCAGAAGGCCAGCAGCCGCACCACACGGATGTGCATCAGCTGCCCGGCCACGAAGGCGGTCAGCCCCAGCAGCGCCAGGATACTGCCCAGCAGGGTGCCCTGGGCCTCGATCTGGCGCTGCGCCTCGATGAAGCGGGTCTCGTCCCACAGGTTGAGCGAGGCGCCGGGCCGGCGATGGACAGCTCCAGACGCAGTACGGCGGTCAGGGTCATGCTCGCCGCTGAAGCGGCGGTGGCCGGCTCCGGCAGGGGGCAGTGGCAGCTCGGGCAGCGTGATGGCGTAGCCCGGGCAGCGCACGGGCCGCGTTGACGGGCTCCTGCTCGTTGTTGAAATGCGTAGAGCAGCGCCTGGCCGGAATCGTCCAGGATGACGGCATCGCCCTTCTGCAGGAACGGTTGGCGATGTGCAGCACGCGCGTGCGCTCGACAGTGTCAGCGGGGATGCGGGCCAGCACCCACAGGGTCTTGGCGTTGCCGCCTTTGCCACCCAGGTCCAGTGGCGGTCCCTGCTCGCGCAGTGAACCCAGCACGCTGGTGAGTTCGTTGAAAGTTCTTCGATGACGCCAGGATCCTGTAGGGCAGGACCTGATCCGGCTTCGAATAAGCCATCGGGTAGGCGTACATCCACACCACGTACGACACCGCAATCAGCAAAAGCACCCACGACGCCAGTTGGCGCGCGCCTGGCGTTGTCGTGCTGCTGTGATCCTGGGGCTGCGTCATTCGCTCCCGGGAGGGGTCCCTGGTTGTCGTGCGGTGATCATGTCATCCCGGAATGGGATACATTGGGCGAACACACAGGTGGGGGCCGACGTCGGCCGGGGTGCGTCCATCCCCAGCAAAAAGAATAATGTCCACCGACAGACGGCAGGTCCTGCCTCCCGAACGGGCTGACGAGCGGTCAATCGAGGGCCTGCAGTCGACGAACGGTCGGTTGGCGAGGATGAGTGATGCGAAGAAGCGACGTCGGATGGCTGAAAGCGCCAGCGCTTCCAGGCCGCAAAGACCGCATCGGGATAGGCCGACTGGCCCCGGCTGCCGTTGTAGCGCCCCAGGGCCATGAAGAGGTTGCCGTTTTCCAGGGTCGAGGTAGTGGCGCAGGATGACGCAGCCGTAGCGGATGTTGACGCGCATCCGGGAAAGAGCGCGTCGGCATCGCCGCTGCCCAGCACGCGCGTCCAGAAGGGCATCACCTGCATGAAGCCGCGCGCCCACCTTCGAGATGGCGTACTGGCGAAAGCCGCTCTCCACCTGGATGAGGCCCAGCACCATCTCGGGGTCCAGGCCGGCACGCTGCGCCTCGTAGCGCACGGTGAGAGAAAGGCCTGGCGTGCCTCGAAGCCGGGCATGGCGCGACGCGGCAACCGGTCGGACATCTGCGTGAGCCACTCGATCTTCTGCGCGCGCGATTCCCAGCGGCTCGGCATCGTGTGGGCATCGATGGCGCTGACCAGCGCCACCCGGCACCGCATCGGCCAGCACCTCGTACTGCTGGCCGCCCGCCCAGGCGCTGCCGGGCAGGACAAAAGGGCAGCCGACAGCGCCGCTGCCCCCAGCGCTGCAGCAACGTGCCTGACAATCAAAGCGTGGGCAGCAGCTTCTGCACCTTTGGCCAGCACATCGGCCGGGGCAACCTTGTGGGTGACCAGGCCGCGCCGCACTGTGAGTTCCAGCAGCCCTTCCTTCAGGCCGCGGTCGCCCACGGTGATGCGCAGCGGCACGCCGATGAGTTCCCGATCGGCAAACATGACGCCCTGGGACGCTCGTTGCGATCATCGACCACGTAGCGGATGCCGGCGCCTGCAGGTCGGCAGCCAGCCGGTCGACGGCCTCGCGCACGGCCTCGAGCGCTCCAGCCCCATGGGCAGACCACCACTCGAAGGGGCGATGGACGCCGGGCCAGATGATGCCCTTGTCGTCGTGGTTCTGCTCGATGGCGGCGCCCAGCAGGCGGGTGACGCCAATGCCGTAGCAGCCCATTTCCAGCGGCTTCGACTGGCCGTTCTCGTCGATGAAGGTGGCGTTCATGGCCTGGGAATACTTGGTGCCCAGGTAGAACACGTGGCCCACCTCGATGCCGCGCTGGATGGCTAGGGTGCCCTGCCCGTCCGGGGACGGGATCACCGGCCTGGACGTTACGGGATGTCGGCGATCATCACCTCGCCCACCTGCCCTTCGGGGCAGCGGCTCGGCAGAGTCACGGCCCCAGTTCACGCCGGTATAGTGGTAGTCCACCTCGTTGGCGCCGCAGACGAAGTCGCTCATGTTGGCGACCGTGCGGTCCACCACCATGCGCACGGGCTTCTTCAGTGCCCACCGGGCCCAGGTAGCCAGGCTTGGAGCCGAAGTGTTCGAGGATCTCTTCCTCGGTGGCAAAGCGGAAGCCCTTCAGGCCCGGCACCTGCCCACCTTCACTTCGTTCATTTCATGGTCGCCGCGCAGCAGCAGCAGCCAGACCGTGACCTTGGGCGGCTGACCGTCCGCGCCCGGGGTCTCGGTGCTCAGCACGATGGACTTCAGCGTCTGGTCGAGCGGCAGCTTTGAGATACTCGGCCACCGCCTCGCAGCGGGCCTGGCTGGCGTGGCCGTGCGGGTGAGCGGCTGGTGCGGGGCCATGCGGGTGGCCAGCAGGGGCACGGCCTCGGCCAGCTCGATGTTGGCAGCGTAGTCGGAACCCGTGCTGTAGACCAGCGCGTCCTCGCCCGTGTCGGCGATGACCTGGAATTCATGGCTGGCCGATCCGCCGATGGAGCCGGTGTCGGCTGCCACGGCACGGTATTGCAGCCCCAGCCGGTCGAAGATGCGGTGGTAGGGCGTCGAACATCTTCCGGTAGCTGACCAGCGCGCTTTCCGGGTCGCGGTCGAAGGAGTAGGCGTCCTTCATGGTGAACTCGCGCCCCCGCATGACGCCGAAGCGCGGCCGGCGCTCGTCCCGGAACTTGGTCTGGATGTGGTAGAAGTTCTTGGGCAGCTGGCGGTAGCTGCGCAGATCCTGCCGGGCGAGGTCGGTGACCACCTCTTCGGAGGTGGGCTGGATGACGAAGTCGCGCTGATGGCGGTCACGGATGCGCAGCAGCTCGGGCCCGTATTCTTCCCAGCGGCCGGACTCCATCCAGAGCTCGGCGGGCTGGATCACCGGCATCAGCAGCTCGATGGCGCCGGCGTCCATTTCCTCGCGGATGATGGCCTCGATGCGACGGATGACACGCAGGCCCAGCGGCATGTACGTGTAGATGCCGCCGGCCAGCTTGCGGATCATGCCCGCGCGCGTCATGAGCTTGTGGCTGACGACTTCGGCGTCGGCAGGCGCTTCTTTGAAGGTAGGCAGGTGCAGTGCGGTGGCTTTCATGGGCTCGCTCTATATAATGGGCAACATTCTAGAGCGTGTCATGGTGCTGGCCAGCTGAGGCCGGGATATCCTTGTGCACGCCACAAAAGAACGCGCCCGCACGCCGACCGGACACTAGCCACCATGCTCGACAAACACGGATACCGACCGAATGTCGGCATCATCTTGCTGAATCAGGACAACCAGGTGTTCTGGGGTAAGCGCATCCGTGAGCAGTCCTGGCAGTTTCCGCAGGGCGGCATCAACGCGGCCGAGTCCCCGCAGCAGGCCATGTACCGTGAGCTGCACGAGGAAATCGGTCTGGGCCCGCAGCACGTCAGCCCTGCTGCGCCGCACGCGCGACTGGCTGCACTACGACGTGCCGGTGCGCTGGGTGCGCCGCGAATGGCGCGGCCACTACCGGGGCCAGAAGCAGATCTGGTTCTGCTGCGCCTTCTGGCCAGCGACGACACTATCTCGCTGGACGGCCAGGGTCATCCCGGAGTCTCGACGCCTGGCGCTGGACCGGCTACTGGACGCCGCTGGACGAGGTCATCGAGTTCAAGCGCAAGGTCTACGACAAGGCCCTGAACGAGCTGGCCCCGCTGGTGGAGGGCAGCGTGGGGACACGGGCAGTCTGACCACGAACCGGCTGCCGCCCCTTCGCGCGGCTTTGTGATGGGCATCGCCGCCATGGCGACGAGCAATCTGCCGCACCAGAGACAGCCCCAGCCCCACGTTGCCGGCCTGCTCGGAATGGCCATCCACCCGATAGAAGGCCTCGAAGATGCGTTCGCGCGCCGCCTCGGGCACCCCGGCCCCGCGATCCAGCACCTCGATGCACAGCCAGTCGGTGACTTCGCCGGCCAGGGCCTCCTTCCCGGCCCCCGGAATGATTGACCCCGGCATCGCTGTCCCCGGAACGGCGGGGGTCCGTGTCAGCCTCCGGGCTAGCCCACCGCCACCGGCCCAGGCTCCCGCGACAGGCACAGCAGCACCGGCTCATCGCCCTCCGGCTGATAGCGCCGGGCGTTTCTCCAGCAGGTTGCGCAGCAGCCGGCGCAGCAGGCGGGCATCGCCGGCCACGGTCGTGTGGGCGGCGCCTGACCTCCGATCCCGTCATCCCGTTCACGCCTGACGGCGTTTCGTCCATCCATCGGCGCCTCGTCCGCGCCGCCTCCTCGGCGGCCAGCTGCGTCAGGTCCACCGGCTCACGTCGCAGCTCGTCCAGGCTCAGGGTATCCAGCCGGCTGGCCAGCAGGATCTCTTCCACCAGCGCATCCAGCTCGCGGATGTTCTGGCGCACCTCATCCGTGTGATGCGTCAGATCGGCGGGGTTCTCCAGCATCAGCTCGATAGCCATGCGGATGCGCGCCAGCGGTGAGCGCAGCTCGTGCGAGGCATTGGCCAGCAGCCGACGCTGGGTACTCAGGAGCGCCTCCCTGCCGGCTCACCAGCGCCTCGATACGCTCGGCGGCGTGATTGAAGCTGTGCGCCAGTGCTGCCACCTCGTCCTGACCGACACCTCGGCCCGCACCCGCAGATCGCCCGCAGCCTGCGCATCCACCGAGCGCTGCAGCGCCTCCAGCCGACGGGTGATGCGCTGTGAGACCGGCCAGGCGGCCAGTCCCACCGCCACAAAGAGCAAGGCCAGCACCAGCGGCGCGCTGATGGGCAACTGCGGCGGCGCAGGGGCGCCAGGTGCGGATCAGCAGCGTGCGATCGTCCGGCAGCGCCACGCGGTGGATGACGGCCACCATCGCACGCCGGGGCCCTCCGCGTCACGGGCCTGGCCATGGCGGCCATGCGAGGGCGACGCGCATGAAGGGCCTCGCCCGGGGGCAGGGACGCATCCAGTCCGGGCGGTGGGGGCATCTCTTCCAGGCGGGCTGTTCTTCCTGCCGCACCCCGGTATCGTCCGCCGGAAGGGCCGGCCAGCGGCGGCCAGCACCCTGCCCCTGCGCATCGATCACCTGCAGGTCGATGCGCAGGCGACTGCTGCCAGTGCCATAACGCCTGCTGCAGCCGCTCCACGCCCTCGGTGGCCGCGGGAATCACCTCGGCCGCCAGGGCTTCGGTGAAAGCTGGTTCTCCTGCGCCTCGGTCCGGTTGTCCAGCCGCCACTGCCAGAAAAGGGCCACCGCGGCGGCCATCAGCAGCAGACTGGCCAGCAGCGACAGGAAGATGGTCAGGGGACAGGCGACGCATGGGTATCCATATATAGAAGGATCGGACGGACCGGATGGTCGAAGGCGGCGGTACCCTTCGATCAGGTAGAGCCGTTGCGCGGCCGCGCGAACACATAGCCCGCGCCGCGCACGGTCAGCAGCCGCACGGGCTGGCGGGGTCCGTCCCGATGGCCTGACGGATCTTGCCCACTGCACGTCGATGGAACGGTCGAAGGCTTCCAGGGGCGCGCCCTGACCAGGTCCATCAGCCGCTCGCGCGACATCACTCGGCCGGCATGGCGTGCCAGCGCCAGCAGCAGGTCGAACTGGTAGCTGGTGAGCGTGCGTTTCTCGCCCGCCACGCGCACCTCGCGGGCCCCTCGTCGATCTCCAGATCATCAAGCACCAGTACCGGGGATCGTCGTCACCACGGAGGTACCCGTGCAGCGGCTCCCCTGGGACAGCCCGCTGCCGGCCGCGATGCCTGAGCCACCGGACACCGCCGCGCCCCCCGCCCGCGCGGCGGCACCGAGTGCCCGGCGCCAGTGGCGGCGACGCCCCGTCCTGCATCCCGGCGGCGGGGATCCGCTGCGTGCGGCGCCGAGGCACGGCGCAGCAGCGCCCGCACCCGGGCCAGCAGTTCGCGCGGCTCGAAGGGCTTGGGCAGGGTAGTCGTCGGCGCCAATCTCCAGGCCGACGATGCGGTCGGTGGTCTCGCCCCGCGCCGTGAGCATCAGGACAGGCACCGTGGCAGCCGCCCCGGCATCTGCCGGATCTGGCGGCACACGTCCAGACCGTCCCCGTCGGGCAGCATCAGGTCCAGCAGCACCAGCCCCGGCACCTGCTGTCCCCAGCGCCGCCAGACCTTCCCGCGCCGTTCCCTGATGCTGCACAGCAAAAACCGGCCTGCCCCAGATAGCGGCCCACCATGTCGGCCAGGCGGCGGTCATCGTCGATCAGCAGAATCTCGGGAGACGACATGGGAAGACCTCCTGCAGGAAGGGGATGGATAACGGCGAAACGCAGGGCAACCGACATGATATCGATTGCCCGGCACAGGCTCTCAGCGGCTCAAGCGTTTACTGAGCGGCCTCGGGTTGCGGCTGCCCAGCCTCGCCCGGCGCGCCTTCAGGCGCTCCCATGGCCGGCCGCGGCATGTCGGTCCCTGCCCTTCATGCCCGGGCATGGCCCGGCATGGGCGGGAGCGCTGGCCGTGCCCGTCGTGCATGCCATGGGCTGGACGGGGCGGATGCTGGGGACGCTCGGTCAGCTGCTTGCGCTGCGCAGGCGTCAGCACTGAGGCCATCTCCAGCCAGGCGTTCATGGAACGCTGCGAGATCTGATCCATCAGCTTGCTGCGCTCGGTACGCAGGGCCTCGAAGCCGGCGCGGTCCAGCATCTCGGCCTGGTAGAGGGCCTCGGCCCGCTGGTCCAGGGCACGCATCTGCTCATGCAGCGGGCGCAGGTCCTGGAAGGCGGCGCTGGCCAGCTTGCTGATCTTGTCCGCCTGCTCGGGCGTGCCCTTCACGGATCTCGATCACCTGATCGATGCGTTGTGCCAGTCGGCGCTCAGCCCAGCGCGCGCGGTTCTGCATCTCGGCCTCATCGCGCTTCACCCTGCTTTTGCGGCATCCGCTGCCGACAGCTTCCGCCTTCGGCCTTGGGGCGCAGGCGGCGGGACCATCGTGCATCGGACGCACACCGAAGGGGCCCACGCCGAACAGATCCAGTGCGGCCATCGGCGGGGGCGGCATCATGCACGGCCCATCATGGCGTCCCATGCGCTCGTGACCGTGGGCCTGCTTGCCCGGATGAGCGTGGCGCTGCATGGCCGGCGCGCCGTTGCGGACCTCGCCGGCCTGCTCGGCCTTGGCAGTGACGACAACCGGTGCAGCCACCAGGGTGGGCGTGGCCGCCGATGCAGCGGAAATACCGGCCATGGCCAGTGCGGAAGAAACAACCAGAGTCCCTGATCTTCATGTCATGCTCCTGCTGGGGTTGAAGGAACGGATCCGGAGGCATCTGGCGCTGAGGCGCTGTCCGCCGATCCGATGGACTGCATTGTGGGCAGGACGGGCCAAGGCCGATTGAAGCCTGTGTAAAGTTCAAGTAAAGCCCCAGCCAGAAATTGCCTGCATCTGTATCGATTTCCCCGCGCCGGCTCGCCTGTAGCCACGCCAAACGGGCCACCGTCCTAGAATGTCTGGGCCTGCCATGGCAGCGGATCGACCCCGAGGGGTCTTGTGCGCGCCCCGGCAGGACATGCTTTTGCCACCGACTTGAGCCAACCAGACCGATATGGCCCATACCTCCCCGATACTGCCGGTTCGCTGGCCGCGACGCCCGCCGCCCCTTCCGTGCAGCCGGCCTCACCTGCCTCGATCAAGCCGCCGCGCGACCTGCGGCTGGACTTCTTCCGGGGCCTGGCGCTGTGGTTCATCTTCATCGACCACATCCCGTCCAGCAGCATCGGGCAGATCACTTTCCGCAACTTCGGCTTCAGCGACGCCACCGAGATCTTCGTCTTCATCTCGGGCTACACCGCTGCACTGGTCTATCGGCAGCTCGCTGGAAAAGCGCGGCTTCGTCTCATATGGCCATGCAGGTGCTCGAGGCTGCTGGCAGCTCTACGCGCTGCCCAGCATCCTGCTGTTCATCTTCTTCATCGCGCAGATCTCGTGGGTGGCAGTACGCTGCGGAAACGCCTCGTTCATTGAGGAACTCAATGTTCAGGCCTTCCTCGACAGCCCGCTGGAATCGGTGCTGGATGCGCTGATCCTGCGCTACCGGCCGGTGAACCTGGACGTGCTGCCGATGTACATCGCGCCGTTTCGCCCCGCCGTTGCAGCTGAGTGATGGCGCGCCTGTCCCGTCCGCTGACCCTGGCGCTGTCACTGGTGCTGTGGTGGGGCGTGCAGAAGTACAACCTGGCCTGGCCCGTGTATGAGGCTGGCGATGTCTGGTTCTTCAACCCGCTGGCCTGGCAGCTGATGTCCCGTCATCGGCATCCCAGTGCGCCTCGGTACGCAAGACAGGCTCGCCCTGGCTGGCCTGGCGCCCCTGGTTGGCCTGGGTGGCCGTGGCCGTCCCGCTCTTTGCCCTGCATCGTGGCCGTGGCCGGCGCGCCCGCCATCGATGAAGTGACCAAGCCGATCGTGGGTTCGTGGCTCTACCCCCATCGACAAGACCAACCTGGGCCTGGCCCGGGTGCTGCACTCCGCCGTGGCCCACCTGGTCGGCTATCTACACCCGCGCCGACGCCCGCTTCCTGAACTGGCGCATCACGCTGCCCGTCATCCGCTCGCGGCCAGCACTCGCTCTGACATCTTCTGCCTGGGCATCCGCTGTCGTTCGTGGCGCATTTCCGCTGGTGGAGTTCGGCCGCAGCTGGACGATGCAGGTGCTGGTGGTTCTGGGCGCGGTCTGGCCGTGATGACGGCCCTGGCCTACCTGCTGCACTGGTACAAGACCCGCAGCAACCCCCAAGGCAGCGCTCCTGCACCTAAAGCGGCTGAAACCCCGGCTCCATCCCACAACGCATGAGGAGGCCCACGATGCACACCCTGACCCGTACCCGCCTGCCGCCCCTCCGTCGCTGGCCCTGATGGCTGCCCTGCGCGCCCTGCCGCTGGCGGTTTCTGCCCAGCAAGGCACGCCAGCCGCCACGGCGCAGACCTCCGTGGCACCTCAGACCACCAGGGCAGCCAGCCCCCAAACGACCAGCCAGAACGTCGGCCAGCCCGGCAGCACGCCCTCAGCCAGGGGGCGTTCTCCAGCCCCTCCGCGGCCAGCCCCTGCTGCCGCGTCGGCCGCCGCATCGGCCGTCACATCTCCTCCACATCTCCCACCGCACCGGCTGTCCCACCAGCTGCGGGCTCGGCAGGCAGCTGGGCAGTCCACTCCCCGGCGGGGCAGCCGGCCTCTGGCGTACAACCTTCCTCTGCCGTGCAACCGGCCGCTTCCGGGCAGCCCGCCACATCCGGACAACCAGCGGCTTCCGGGCAAACCACCACTTCTGGCCAACCCACGGCCTCCGGGCAACCCGCGCACCCGGGCAGCGCGCAGCTCCGGCAACAACCTGCCGACATCTGGTCCAAAACCAATGTCTCCGGCCAGGTCCCCCTGCTGCTAGCAGGCACGCCAGCCGCCACCCCGCCAGCGGGCTCCGCAGGCCGCCCTCAGCCGGTGGGCAGTGCACAGCCTCGCCCCTTCCCCGGCCGCCAGCAGCTCGCCGCCGGCCCCGCTTCCTTCCACCGGCACGCCCCCACGCAGCCTGCCAACAGCGCCACTGGCTTCCGGCCGCCGGACACGGCCGACACGGCCAAGCAGGCCCGCAAACCGTTATCGTCCCGGATGATCTCCGTCGGAACCCGGGCGCCTGCCTGATTGTCAGGCTGCGCTGGTGCGCGGCAAGGGCGATCTGCGGCGATCGCGCTGATCGGAAAAGCACCAACCCTTCACCGGCCCGCCCGGCCAGTGTCCCCAGCACATCGGCCAATCTAGACGCCGGCGGCAGCATCAGCAGCCGGCTGCGCGCCACGCTGCCGTCGCCGCCCGCAATCCGCTGGCCGAACGGCTGCAGGAGCGCCTGATCCAGGACCTGGGCCCCTGCCGCCCGGCCGCACCATCCACGTCGAATCGGTCGGACTGCGCAACAGCACCGTAGCCGAGCAGGCCTCGCTGATCAGCAAGCAGGTACTGCCACGCAAGCCCGCGCTCAGTGATCTCGGAACCTGGGGCGCACCGACACCCGCCGGGGCCCTGCCGCCCGCCAACACGGGCACGCGCCCTGGATCGGGGCTGGAGCAGCTGCGCCGGCACGCACATCGACACCATCGTGATGGATCCGCCCTATCACCCGCAGTTCGAGGCCTTCTACCGGACCGACGACTATCGCCAGTACATCCGCTGGACGATGAACCCGCACGACCAGCCCTATATCTGCACACGCTACGACGATCATCGACTACTGGGCGTCAACCGGGCCGCATCGACCTGACTCCGGGCGAGCGACCGCCAGGCCGCCGCCGTGACCTTCACCGAGACCTGCATCGCCTATCAGCTCTCCCGGATGATCGACCGCGGCCTGTCGCGCAAGTGAGGCCGTCTCAGGCCACGACCATCACCCGGCTCCACTCGTAGCCCCACGCGGATCAGGCGCGCCGCCCGCGCCTTCGGCCACAAAGGCGTGCGTCCCGAACAACACGTTGTCTCCACGCCGATTCAGCCGGTACTCACGCAACGTGCGGGTCGGCTCCTCCTGAAAGCGGCCGCTGGCCGCATCCAGATTGGGCATGCAACGCGCGCAGGGCGCCACCATCTGCAGCACGTAGCCCGGCCCGATCAGCCGCGCCATGTCGTCTTCTTCGTGCGGCTGTAATTCATCATCATGAATGACGATGTTCGGCCGAAAAGCGCTCCATGCCCCACGGGCTGGGCGCCTCGCGCCACCAGACGCCGGTTCAGCGCATCCAGCGAGCCCCGTGGACACCACCAGCAACGGATAGGCATCCGGCAGCCAGGTCGTCACCTCCTGCTCCTCCCCAGCGCGGCTCGCACTGACGCCGGAAAGCCGGGTCAGCCCGCACCAGCCGTATCGGCTGCGCCCATGAGTACTGGCTCAGCCATTCGTTGACAACTGGGCCCTTCCACCAGTTCGCACCTCGCTGCGGAACACCGCCGAACGCAGACGGGCGCAGCATCCGCATCAGTCTGGACACGGGCACCTCGATGTCTGTCCCTCATGCCGGGTGCCCGCAGGCGCAGTACGCCATCTCTCCGGTGTCGTCTGGATGAGTGCGCAGAGCCGGATGTGTACGCTGTGTAACAAAACGTCCATCGGCATCCACCAGCATCCACTGCCGGTCGATGCCAGACCGGTTTCGAGCAGGTGGGCCTCCGACAGCTCGATGCCGCCACAGGACTTTGACGGGATAGATGAATAGACCGGTCACGATGGCCATCGTCTCACCCCTCCATTGAGAACTGGGCACTGCTCATGCCGGCAGCAGCGCCTTGAAGCCGATGTTGTTCATGCAAGCCTCGGATAGCTTTGAGCCAAAAACGGTGTTCATAATCACTGAATTCATATAGAAATCTGTCTGTTCCATAAGGATATGAGTTGGCTTCCCGGAGGCGATTGAGCAGCTTGAAACCCGCACTTAAGAAAGAGAATGATTTTCATCGTTATCAACATCTTTCTATCACGCAAAGGCTCTTGATTTTCATCAAGCACGCGCCCATGCAGGCACCTCGTAATAATTCCGATAGACAGCACAGGGCTGCCACATAAGTTCTGTGAATTTTTCTCATGAAAGAGTACAAAACGACTTTTGGTGATCCTAGCGATCATCGCGATCGGGGCGTTTACGGTGCTCGGTTACTTCGGTAAAGAGGTGTATAACGAACGCCCGCCGATTCCGACCGCATTCGTGAGCGAGGACGGCAAGACCGTTCATACCGAGGAAGACATCTACGCAGGCCAGACCGCCTGGCAATCCATCGGCGGCATGTCGATCGGTTCGATCTCAGCGCACGGCGCCTACCAGGCTCCGGACTGGACGGCTGACTGGCTGCACCGCGAAGTGCTGAACTGGCTGGACCAGCAGGCCCAGCGCCAGTTTGGCAAGAACTTCGAGCAGCTGTCCGAGCGCGACAAGGCCACGCTGAGCTACGACTCGAAGGTTGCGTTCCGCACCAACACCTTTCGACAAAGTGCCACCAACAAGGTCACGTTAAATCGGCAGACCGCATCCGCTCCATCCAGAGCGTCGCGGCCTACTGACGATGTTGTTCAGCGACGACCCGGCCTTCCAGAAGCTGCGTTCCGCCTACGCCATGAAGGAGAACACGCTGCCTGATCCCGAGCTGCGCTCGAAGATGGCTGCCTTCTTCTTCTGGTCGGCCTGGGCTGCGTCCACCAAACCGTCCGGGCTGATGTCACCTACACCAACAACTGGCCGCATGAGCCTCTGATCGGCAACGAACCCACGCCCGAAAACGTGATCTGGTCGATCGCCTCGGTCGTGACGCTGATCTTCGGTATCGGCCTCATCATCTGGGTCTGGCCTCTTCACCCACCAGCAGCACATCGAGGTCGAGGCTCCCAGGCCGACCCGCTGTCGCTGATCGCTCACCCCCGCAGAAGGCGCTCGGCAGCATCTGCTGGTCGGCCCGCCCCTCTTCCTGGGTGCAGGTGTTGCTGGGTGGCGCCACCGCCCACTACACGGTTGAAGGTCAGAACTTCACGGCATTCCGCCTCCGAGTACCTGCCGCACATCGCTGACCCGCACCTGGCACATCCAGTCGTCCATCTTCTGGATCGCCACCGGCTTCCTGGCTGCTGGCCTGTTCCTCGTCCCCATCATCAACGGCGGCAAGGATCCCAAGTACGAGAAGCTGGGTGTGGACGGCTCTTCTGGGCGCTGATCGTCGTGGTGGTCGGTTCCTTCGGTGGCCAGTTCGTGGCGCTGAAGGGCTGGATGGCCACGAACCGAACTGGTGGTTCGGGCCACCAGGGCTATGAGTACGTCGAGCTTGGCCGCGTCTGGCAGCTGGCGCCTCGTCGGCCTGGTCTTCTGGCTGGTGCTGATGATGCGCGGCATCTACCCGGCCCTGCGCGCTCCTGGCGACAAGAGCCTCGCTGATCCTGTTCACCATGGCTGCTGCTGCCATCGGCACTCTTCATGCCCCGGCACTGATCTACGGTGAGCACACGCACATCTCCACTGCGGAGTACTGGCGCTGGTGGGTGGTGCACCCAGGGTGGAAGGCTTCTTCGAAGTGTTCGCCACCCTGCTCGGTCGGCTTCGTGTTCTACAACCCGCGTGGTCAGCAAGCACACGGCCACCACGTTTGCCAGCCTGCTCGCCGCCATGCTGTTCATGATCGGCGGTATCCCGGGCACGTTCCACCACCTGTACTTCGCGGGTACCACCACCCCATCACGGGCCATCGGCGCGGATGTTCTCCGCCCTGAAGTGGTGCCGCTGGTGCTGCTGGGCTATGGCGCCTTCGAGAACTGGACGGCGCAGCACAAGGCCATCTCGATGAAACCGATGCGCTGGCCGCTGATGTTCTTCATCGCCGTGTCCTTCTGGAACATGCTCGGTGCTGGCGTCTTCGGCTTCCTCATCAACCCGCCGATCTCGCTGTACTACCTGCAGGGCCTGAACACGGCCGCCAACCATGGTCACGCCTCGCTGTTCGGTGTGTATGGCTTCCTGGCGCTGGGCTTCGCTGATGGTGCTGCGCCACATCCGCCCGACCCTGAAGCTGAACAACCGGCTGATGGGCATCTCCTTCGTTGCGCTGAACCTCGGTCTGGCACTGATGTTGTTCACCAGCCTGCCGCCGGTCGGCATCATCCAGGCCAACGCTTCCATCAGCGTGGGTCTCGTGGTGGGCACGCAGCGCCGAGTTCGTGGAGCAGGACCTCATCATCCACACACCCTGCGCTGGGTGCGTACCATCGGTGACATGCATCTTCATCTGTGGTGCAGCCGCCTACGGTCTGCAGATGGTGCTGGGCCTGATGCACAAGGAAACCGGCGCCGACGTGGAAAAAGCCTGATTCACCAGGCTTCACTCAGGCGGATGAACCGCTAGTCCCGGTTCCCTTCGAGGGCTCAGGCGAAGCGATGCAGAACATCGCATCCACCGCTTGGCCCTTTTTCTTTCCGGCGCTCGATCTGCGGTCTCAGGCCGCTTTCATGAGACCGGGGAGCTGCCACCATCGCAGCGCCAGCCACGATCGTCCCACCAGCCCGATCGTCCCGTCAGCCCTCGTCCCGCCGGCTACGATAGGGACCGCAGCGCCCGCGAACAATGCGCTGCGTGTTGCCATCTTCCGGCCGCTCGGCCCGCCAGCGCGCGCACACCCTCGCGCACTCCAGTCAGGCTGGTCCTTGGCCGCATCATTCAGCCAGTTGGCCACGGAATCCTGCATAGGCAGCCGGATCCGCCCGCAGCGGCTCCAGGATGGGGCAGGCCCTTTTCGGCTGGCGCTTGAGCGCCGCAATATGCCCCGCCCAGACCGGGGCCGCAAAGCCTCGCTGGCAAAGCGGCGGACCCGCTCCGACGCATCTCCCGTCCACCCGGCCAGCGGCGCGATGCTGGCCTCCAGCTCCGCCACCAGATGCGGCCGGACTGCCATCCAGGCCCATTCACGCACCCCGGGAAGTGCGGGTCATCAGCCAACGGACGGATCAGCGCCAGACGGGCTGCCACATCCAGATCGTCCCGCACCCCCACCAGGAAGCACCCCCAGCCGCGCACCGTATCGGAGGGATGATCCTGCAGGCGCACCAGTCCCTCAGCCCCCAGGCCTGCCACAGCAGCTGGCCCGCCAGCCCCCATCCGTTTCAGGATGCCCCTCGTCTTTGGCCGCCTGCATCCGATTCACGATATCTTCGGACAACCCCGGGAAAACGGAAGTCATCAGCACGCCAAAATCCACGGCCAGGCACTCTGCCAGTATGGCCGCCTCGATCCGGCCTGCATTCAGCTCGGCCAGCCGTGCCGCGTCGATGGCGGTGCCACGCGACTTCGGGGCCGCGGGACTTTGATGCGCCCAGACTCTTCGTGACGCCTCGTGCGCCCACGCCGGTGGAAGCTACCTTTCATGGCCCCCTTTTCGGCCCCCTGTCTTCGTGGCCATCGCATCTCCTGCAAAGCTCGTTCATCATTCACGCGATCTTCGCACGCCTGCACGCCCCTCTTCCCATGTCCGCGCCCAGCCCCTCATCGCCTTCAACAAACCCTGCAGAGCGTCATCTGCCAGTTCAGCCCGCACGAGACCCACCCCAGCCTCAAGGACCACATCGACGCCCTGGGTTTCTATCCCGCCGGTCGACTGGATACCGACAGCGAGGGCCTGTTGCTGCTGACCAACGACGGCAGGGCTGCAGGCGCGCATCGCCGAACCCCGCCACGGCAAGGAAAGAAAGACCTACTGGGCCCAGGTGGAAGGCGCGCCTGACGAGCACAAGCTGGCCCTGCTGCGCCGCCCGATGGACCTGGGCGACTTCATCACGCAGCCTCGCCCGGACACGCCTGCTGGCCGCCGACGAGACCGAACAGCTCTGGCCACGCCAGCCTCCCGGTGCGCGTGTCGCAAGACCGTGCCCGACTTCTGGCTGGAGATCCGCATCCAGGAAGGCAAGAACTGCCAGTGTGCCGCTGCATGACGGCCAAGGCCGGCTACCCCTGCCTGCGGCTCGTGCGCATCGCCGTGGGCGCCCTGAAATCTGTGGGAACTCGGGCCTGGCGCCCGGTGCATGGCGATTCGTGTCTCCGGCCGCGTACCGTCGCTGAACCGTCGCCGAACCGCGCCCTGTCCACCGCTCGTCCGGCCAGGCGTTACCTCTGGAAGGCGTGGCGTGCCTGCCTGCAACATCCCGGGCCAGCACGCGACACACACCACGACACTGCCCGTTAAGATCTGGATGCCCTGTCTTCCATGGAGCCTTCCCTGATGCATCTGCGCCCAGTCTCACCTGAACAAGCCCCCTCAGCCCCACGCCCCCGCAGCCCCCGTGCCACGGCCAGCACGCTGCAGCCCCGACCCATGCCGGCCTTCGCAGCCCGCAGGACAGCCCTGGCTCTGCCGTCGCAGCAGCGCCGACCTGCTGCGCGACGTGCGGCTGGCGCTGCTGATGCTGGGTCTGGGCGTTGCCACGGCCTTTCGTCGTCCCCACGTCCAGGCCAAGGAAGCCCCCATCCCTCCGCCGCCGTGGCCACGGTCGAAGCCACCACGCCCACGAACATCCCCGGCGTCGTGCAGGTGGGCCAGCCCATCAACGGCGTCACCCAGTACCAGCTCTCCAACGGTCTGACCGTGCTGCTGGGCCCGGACGAGATCCAAAGCCCACCACGACCGTCAACTCTGGTCTACAAGGTGGGATCGCGCCACGAAGGGCCGGGCGAAGCCGGCATGGCGCACCTGCTGGAGCATCATGCTCTTCAAGGGCACCGAGAAGATCCCCGATCCCAAGAAGGAGCTGACCCGGCGCGGCATCGACTGGAACGGCACCACCCTGGTATGACCGCACCAACTACGCTGGCCAGTTCAACGCCAGCGACGCCACGCGCGACTGGATGCTGCCCTGGCTAGCCGACACGATGCAGAACATCCGCATCGACGCCGGCAAGCTCAAGAGCGAGCGCCCGGTCGTCATCAACGAGATGGAATCCAACGAGAACCGGCCCGGCACGGTGCTCTACCACCAGCTCATGGCCACCGCCTACGGCTTCCATCCCCACAGCCGTTCCGTCATCGGTGCGCTCTCCGACCTGGACGCCGTCGCGCCCGACAACCCTGCAGAACTTCTACGGGCGCTACTACCGCCCGACAACGCGGTGCTGATCATCACCGGCCAGTTCGACGTGAACGGCACGCTGACTGCCGTGCAGAAGGCATTCGGCAGCATCCCGCGCCCGAAGACGCCCATCATCCAGCCCTACACCCTGGACCCCGCCCAGCAGGGCGAACGCGAAGTGGTCGTGCGCCGCACGGGCGGCGTGCCGCTGCTGCTTGCCGGCTATCACACGCCCGCCGGTGCAGCACGTGACACCGTGGCCCTGTCCCTGCTGGCCGAGATGCTCACGCGCGAGAGCCCGACGGCCCGCTCTACCAGCAGCTGGTCAGGCCCGGCTACGCCGTGAACGTGGGCGCCTTCGTCCGACCTGTACGACCCTGGCAGCTGCTGTTCAGCGCCACGCTGGCCTCGGAGACAAGCGGCAGATCGTCTGGGGACACCCTGCGCAAGGTGGTCGAGGCGAACTGCCGCTGTCGCAGGAGAGCCCTGGACCGCACCAAGCAGGACGTGAAGAACGGCATGCAGCGCCTGGCCGAAGACCCCGAGGCCCTGGCCATGGCGCTGACCGAAGCCGTGGCCCAGGGAGACTGGCGTCTGCCCTTCGCCCAGGCCGACTGGGCCCAGGCCATGACGCTGGACGAGATCCGTGCCGCCGGCCGCCGCTGGCTGGTGCGCGACAACCGCACGCTGGCCTGGTACCTGCCCACGGCGCAACCGGTCCGCGCACCCAACCCGTCGCGCCCCGACATCGCCGCCCCTGCTGAAGGACCACCAATGGCAGCAGGCCGAGCCTTCACGGCCGATGCGCGCTCACCCCTCGCCAGCATCACTGAACGCACGCAGATCGGCCAGCTGTCCAATGGCATCCGCTACGCCATCCTGCCGCGCAAGGTGAAGGGCGACCGCGTGAACCTGTCGCTGAACCTGCAATGGGGCAACCTGCAGAACCTCTCGGGCCGCTGGCGTGAAGCCGACCTGCTGGACGCCATGGTGCTCTCAGGCACGAAACAGCTGCCGCGCCCAGGCCTTCGAGGACCGCCTCGCGCGCGCTGGACGCCCGCCTGGGCATCGACGCCAACGCCAGCTGGCGCCAAGGTGTCGCTGAGCGTCCCGGCCAGGAACCTGTCGGACGCGCTGGCCCTGGCCGTGAGCGAGCTGCGCGAGCCCGTGTTTCCCGAAGGACGTGTTCCAGGAGCGGCGCGACCAGGTGCTCTACCGGCATCGAGGCCCAGCGCCATCAGCCGGAAGCACTGGCCGCCGAAGCCATGGCCGTCCGCGGCCATGCCTACCCGACTGATGATCCCCGCCACTACCGCACGATGGACGAGGTCGTCACCGACCTGAAGGCCCAGACCCCCGAACGGCTGACGAAGTTCTGGCAGGACTTTCGCCGGCGCCTCCCACGGCCAGTTCTCGGTCGTGGGCAACGTCGACCCCTGAGGCCCTGAAGGCCGAGCTGCAGAAGCTCCTGGGCGACTGGAAGAGCCCGCAGGCCTATGCCCGGATCCGCATGGACTACCACGGCCTGCCCGCCGCCACCGAAATGGTGGAAGTGCCCGACAAGGCCAACTGCCGCTGCTGCAGGCCCGCAACATCCCCATCTCGGAAGAGCACCCCGACTACACGGCGCTGTCCATGGCCGTGCGCCTGCTGGGCGGCTCGGGCCGATGCACGCCTCTTCCACCGCCTGCGCGAGAAGGAGAGCATCAGCTACGGCGCCTACGCCTCGCTGTCAGCCAGCCGTACGTGGACAACGCCATGATCGACATCCGCGCTATCCCTGGCGCCGGCCAACATCGACCGGCTGCAGAAGGCGCTGCAGGAAGAGATCGAGCGCGTGCACACCGACGGCTTCTCCCAGGCCGAACTGGACGAGGGCCCGCAACGCCCCTGATGGACCAGCGCCGCCAGTACCTGGCCAGCGAGGGCCAACGTGACCAGCCTGCCGTCCAGCAACCTGTTCTGGAACACCGACATGGGCCGCTGGACCCGCCGTGACGAGCAGATCCGCGCGCTCACGCTGGAGCAGGTCAACGCCGCCTTCCGCAAGTGGATCGATCCGAAGAAGGCCCCTGACCGTGGGCGCCGGCAGCTTTCGGCCGCCCGGGCAAAGGCCACTGAAAAAGGTCCAGAAGTGACGGGAAACGACCGTCGGCCCACAAAACCGGCGGTCTCCTTACCATAAAAGACTTCCGAAACAATTCCGACGCCCGGCGCACGGCCGGGTCAACGGAAGCTCCTCCCGGCTGACCGACCCCATGCTGCGCTCGATCTGGTCCATTTCTTCCCTTTTGATCGGCATGGGCCTGCTGCTGGTCGGCTCCGGGCCTGCTGGGATGGTGATCGGCCTTCGTGGCGTCTACGAAGGCTTCAGCAACCTGCATGATCGGCCTGATCATGTCAGGCTACTACGTCGGCTACATCGCCGGCGGCTGGATCTGCCCGATCCTGATCCGCCGCGTGGGCCACGTGCGCTGCTTCGCCAGCTTTGCGCGCCCTGTCCGCCGCCCTCACGCTGGCCTTCGGCATGGTGGTCGACCCCTGGGATCTGGCTGGTGCTGCGCGTCTTCAACGGCCTGGCCCTGATGGGCATCTACATGGTCATCGAGAGCTGGCTCAACGAACGCAGCCAGGCCACACCCGGCAGCCAGGCCAGCATCTTCGCCGTCTACATGGTCGTCAACCTGGCCACCGTCGCCGTCGGCCAGTACTTCGTCACCTTCTACGGCGCCACGGCCATCGAGTCGTTCATCATCGCGGCCATCCTGTTCTGCATGGGGCTGCTGCCCATCGCCCTCACCCCCGTGCCGCAGCCCCTGCCCATCGCCACGCCCAGCCTCTCGCTGGGCACCCTGGCACGGCGTACCCCCTCCGGCGTGGCCGGCGCCCTGTGCTCCGGCCTCGTGCTGGGCGCCTTCTGGGCCCCTCACCGCCATCTACGGCCGGGCGCTGAACTTCTCCGACATCGACATCGCCAACTTCACCGCCGTCGCCATCCTGGGGGCGCCCTCACCCAGTGGCCCATCGGCTGGATGTCCGACCACCGCCGTGACCGCCGCGAGATGCTCATCGCCGTCGCCGCCGGGCGCCACCCTCGCCCTGGTCGCCCTCAGCGTGGTGGACTCTGGTGCTGATGGCGGTGCGGAGCCCAACGACCACATCGCACTCTCCTTCGTGCTGGGCATCTTCATGTTCTCCATCTACGGCATGGCCGTGGCCCAGACCCATGACCGCTTCCCCGCCAACGAGGGCGCTGGAAGCCACCCGAGGCCCTGTTGCTGCTACGGCGTCGAGCGCTGCCATCGGCCCTCTGCCCAGCGGCCTGGCCATGCAGTACCTGGGCACCCAGGGCTTTCCCGCAGAGCATGGGCGTCTTCACCGTCCTGCTGGTCATCATCTTCGTCTGGTGGCGCATCCACCACGACGATCCCGTGCCCATGGAAGAGCGCAGCCCTTCCACGTCGCCTCCGACTCAGGTCTCGCCCGTGGGCGTGGAAATGGACCCCGCGCCGACAGCCCTCTGAGCGAATCCCGCCCCGGATGACGGCAGCAGCACTGAAACCCTCTCGCCCGAGGAAGCCGCCACCGCCGCCGCCGAAGCCGTGGCCGTCGCCCAGAACGTCGCCAGCGAAGCCGCCGAAGCCGCAGTCCGCCAGCAGGAAGAAGCGGCCCAGCAGACCGCCACCCAGCCGGGAGGCCCAGTCTCGAAGAAACCCGAGACCCGCTGGGACAGAATCCGCCACTTCATCCGACGGCACGTCACCCAGGGCAACAACGACTGATGGATTGACGCCGCTTCACTCGAGGTCGAGCAGCACAGTTTCAGTGGCTTCAGTGCCTTCGCTGCATGGGAGCGCCGCGGGGGCAATCCCTGTGGGCTTTACGGGCGCAAACCCGGCATGGGCAGTTCACGCCCCATAAAATGCTGGCGCCGAAGGCGCCCCAGGGACAGCCCCCACGTCACCCTTCCTTCCACATGGCCAGCCGCTCTGCCTTTCAGCGTGCCCCTGGGCGACACGACGTAACCCCACACGCTCCAAGGCCCGTGCGCAGCCCCCCGCCCGCTGCCCCTCGGGCATCACTTACGCAGAGACGCAACCCGCCCCTCAATGCAGGGCGGCGTACGGGTGCCCCCTGAGGCGCCTTCGGGCGCCAGCCCCCACGCGGCAAGACACAACATCACCCCAGCGCCCGTAGAAGCCACAGGGGGTACCCGTGCGACGGCCACCCCCAGCGAAGTCGAGCCCCGAAAGTCCCCTGTGTGCACAATCAATCCCTCTCATCCAGGGACGCCCCCTCAACGAAAAGGCCGGCGTGCGGGTAGCCCCCTGAGGCGCCTTCGGGCGCCAGCACCACGGCAAGGCACAATATCCCCCCAGCGCCCGTAAAGCCACAGGGGGTCACCCGTGCGCGGCCTCCCCATCGAGCTGTAACCCCAGCCCCCACCAGCCGAGGGCCCCAGACGCCCCAGTAAAACACCCCGACACGCAGACAGGGGCGCCCCCTTCAGGGTTATCCCCTGCCCCCGCTTGATATATCCTTGACCACCCTCAGCCACACAACCATCTCCCCCATGAAGAACTTCCGTCCCTCCGCCCTCCTGGCCGTCCCTGGCCCTCTCCGGCCTGATGGCCACCACCGCCCAGGCCGCTGACACCCTGCGCATTGCGCTGCCCGGCCCCACCACCGGCCCCTGTCGCCCAGTACGGCAGCATGGTCCGTGAAGGCGCCTTCACCGCCATCGAGCAGATCAACGCTGCCGGTGGCGTCAGCTGGCCAGCAGCTGGAAGGGGTCGTCATCGACGACGCCTGCGAACCCAAGCAGGGCCCCATCGCCGCAAACCGCGCCATCAACGAGGACATCCACTTCGTGGTGGGTCACGTCTGCTCGGGTGCCACCATTGCCGCAGCCGCCATCTACGATGAAGAAGGCGTGCTGATGATCACCCTGTCGGCCACCGCGCCCGCGCTCACCGACGGCAAGAACTACGAATACATCTTCCGCGTCACCGGCCGTGACGACCAGCAGGGCCCCTGCTGCTGCCCAGTACATCCTGGACGTGGCCGCTCCAGGAAAGGTCGCCATCCTGCACGACAAGCAGTCCTACGGTCAGGGCATTGCCAACGCGGTGCGCGTCACGCTGGAAAAGGCCGGCCTCAAGCCCGTGCTCTTCGAGGGCATCACTGCGGGTGATGCCGACTACTCCGCCATCATCACCAAGCTGCGCAGCCGGGCGTGGACTTGTCTACTACGGCGGCTACCACCCCGAGATGGGCCTGCTGCTGCGTCAGGCGGCTGAGACAGGGCGTGAAGGCCAAGTTCATGGGCCCCGAAGGTGCGGGCAACCTCGACATCAATGCCATCGCCGGCAATGCCGTGGAGGGCATGCTGCTGACGCTGCCCAAGGACTTCTCCGCCGATCCGGCCAATGCCGCCATCGTGAAGGCCTTCCAGGCCAAGAAGCGTGACGCCAGCGGCGCCTTCCAGCTCTCGGCCTACGCCGCCGTGCAGCCATCGTCGACGGCATCAAGGCCACCGGCAGCGACGACCCCGAGCAAGTGGCCAAATGGCTGCACGCCAACACCGTCAAGACCCCGGTGGGTGAGCTGAAGTGGACTGCGCAGGGCGACCTGGAAAGCTACCCCTACGTGGTCTACACCTGGCACAAGGACGGCAGCAAGACGCTGGCCAAGTAAACCAGGCAAAACATGACACCAGCGCCCGGCCAGCACGGCCGGGGGCTTTTCATGGCGGCACGACAGGCGGCGCCGATGCCACATTTCGGCAGCCCTCCCCGCGTCAGCGACGACCTGTCGATGCTTCCCTCATTGCACAGGCCTGTCCCTTCAGACCCTGAGCACACATCGCCTATCGCCCTGCCCCGGGCGGCAGGATCCCCCTGTCGCCCTGACTGACAGCATGGGCGCGATGGCGCCCGCCCCTTCCGGGCTTATCATTACAGGTTCGTTTCGGGCCAGACGCCCGGAACGTGTCCTGCCGCCATGCCCACAAGGCGCCCACGCGGCAGGAGCCCTCCTCCGGTCACCCCCTGCCGGCGGGGTACCGCGTCCGCCATCCCCGGACAAAGGTCCCTGACCTTCACGGAAGGATCGGACAGGCCCTCACGGAGCCTGCCCGCGCCTCCCTCCAGACCCGAACAGGACGCCCACCTGTCGCGCCCGCTGCCGTTCGCCCCTCCAGCCGGCAGGGGTTGTGCCGCGCCCGGTGCCGTCGTCGCTTCCATGTCCGAATACTTACCGCAGATCGTCCAGCAGACCTTCAACGGGCTTTCGCTCGGAGCCATCTACGCCCTGATCGCCATCGGCTACACCATGGTGTACGGCATCATCGGCATGATCAACTTTGCCCACGGCGAGATCTACATGATCGGCGCCTCACGTGGGCCTGGTCACGCTCACCGCCCTGGGCACCCAGGGCAGCGTACCGCTGCCGCTCGCCATCGGGCTGATGCTGGCCATGCGCCATGATCGTCACCGCCCTGTACGGCTACAGTGTCGAGCGCATCGCCTACCGGCCCGTGCGCGGCGGCCCCCCGCCTCGTGGCGCTCATTTCCGCCATCGGCATGTCCATCTTCCTGCAGAACTGGGTGGCGCTGGGACAGGGGCTCGCGTGATATGGCGGTACCCTCGCTCATTTCCGGCGGCATCGACATCCCGTTCGGCGACTTCGACGTGACCTTCTCCTGGTCGCGGATCCTGATCATTGTCGTGACCGTGGTGCTGATGGTGGGGCTGTCGCTCTACATCCGCCACTCGCGCATGGGCCGCGCCTCGCGCGCCTGCTCGCAGGACATGCAGATGGCGCGGCTGCTGGGCATCGACACGAACCGCGTCATCTCCTTCACCTTCGTGCTGGGCGCGGTGCTGGCCGCGGTGGGTGGCGTGCTCATCGCCATCACCATCGGCAAGCTCAACCCTTCATCGGCTTCATCGCCGGCATCAAGGCCTTCACCGCCGCGGTGCTGGGCGGCATCGGCAGCATTCCCGGCGCCATGCTGGGCGGCGTGCTGCTGGGTCTGGCTGAAACCTTCGCGGCCGCTTCATCTCCGCGCAGTACAAGGACATCGTGGCCTTTGGCCTGCTGATCCTCATCCTGCTGTTCCGCCCCAGCGGCCTGCTGGGCAAACCCGAGGTGGAGAAAGTCTGATGGCCAGCACGCTCCGTAACGCCCTCGTGGCCACACTGATCACGGCCGGCCTCACTCATCCCGGTGCTGGGCCTGCAACTGGTGCGCGAAGGCGCACGCACCCACATCGAGACTCACTGGAACCTGGTGCTGATCGCCTGCGCCGCCGTCTTCGTCATCCAGCTGCTGCGTCCGGCACTGGCATCGCATCTTCGGCGGCCTCTCGTCCGCGTGCCCGGCACCGAAAGGCTCAACTTCGTCCACCGCACGCCCACCGGCCAGCGGGTGCTCGTTGCCCTGATCATTCTGGCTGCCATCGTCTGGCCCTTCTTCGGCAGCCGCAACCAGGTCGACATCGCCACCATCGTGCTCATCTACGTCATGCTGGCGCTGGGGCTCAACATCGTGGTGGGCTTTGCCGGCCTGCTCGACCTCGGCTTCGTGGGCTTCTACGCCGTGGGCGCCTACACCTACGCCCTGCTCTACCAGTGGCTGGGCTGGGGCTTCTGGCAGGCCCTGCCCGTCTCCGGCGCCATGGCCGCACTCTTCGGCTTCCTGCTGGGCTTTCCGGTGCTGCGGCTGCGGGGAGACTACCTGGCCATCGTCACCCTGGGCTTTGGCGAGATCATCCGCCTGCTGCTCATCAACCTCACGGACTGGACCGGCGGCCCCGACGGCATTTCCGGCATTCCCAAGCCCACCGTGTTCGGCTATGAAATGAGCCGCAAGGCCAGCGAGGCCGGCGCCCAGACCTTCCACCAGCTGATGGGCTGGAAGTTCTCCAATCAGGACATGGTCATCTACCTGTACCTGATGGCGCTGGTGCTGGCGCTGATCACGCTCTTCGTGTCCAACCGGCTGGTGCGCATGCCGGTGGGCCGCGCCTGGGAAGCCCTGCGCGAGGACGAGATCGCCTGCCGCTCGCTGGGTCTCAACCCCACCCGCATCAAGCTCTCGGCCTTCACGCTGGGCGCCATGTTCGCCGGCTTTTGGCGGGTGCGTTCTTTGCCGCCCGCCAGGGGTCTGGTCAATCCCCGAATCCTTCACCTTCATCGAATCGGCGCTGATCCCTGGCCATCGTCGTGCTGGGCGGCATGGGCTCGCAGCTGGGCGTCATCCTGGCCGCCATCATCCTCACCGTGCTGCCTGAAGCTGGCCCGCGAGTTCGCCGACTACCGGATGCTGATCTTCGGTCTGGTGATGGTGCTGATGATGATCTGGCGTCCCGAGGGCCTGCTGCCCGTCAAGCGCCCGCACGTGGAGCTGACCCGATGAGCCACGACCCCATGAACGCCCCTGACAGCGCCCGCAAACCCGGCCCCCTGCTGGCCGTGCAGGACCTCACCATGCGCTTTGGCGGCCCTGCTGGCCGTCGACGGCGTGTCGCTGACGGTCGCCCCGACGAGATCTTCGCCATCATCGGCCCCAACGGCGCCGGCAAGACCACCGTCTTCAACTGCATTGGCGGCTTCTACCGTCCCACCGGGGCAGCATCCGGCTGGATAGCCACGAGATTGCCGGCAAGCCCAGCCATCAGGTGGCCCGTCACGGCCTGGTGCGCACCTTCCAGAACGTGCGCCCTTTCAAGCAGCTCACCGTGCTGGAAAAACCTGCTGGTGGCCCAGCACACCCAGGTGCAGAGCGGCCTGCTGGCGGGGCCCTGCTGCGCCTGCCCTCCCTACCGCCGCGCCGAGGCCGAGGCCATCCGCCATGCCGCCCAGTGGCTGGACTTCATGGGCCTGCGCGAATACGCCAACCGCGAGGCCGGCAACCTGGCCTACGGCCATCAGCGCCGGCTGGAGATTGCCCGCTGCATGATCACCCGACCGCGGCTGCTGATGCTGGACGAGACCCGCCGCCGGGCCTCAACCCCCAGGAAAAGGTCGACCTGCAGGGACCTCATCCGCCGGCTGCGCACCGAATTCAACGTGGCCGTGCTGCTCATCGAACACGACATGAAACTGGTGATGAACGTCTCCGAACGCATCCTGGTGATGGAGCACGGCAAGCCCATCATGACCGGCACCCCCTGACGCCGTGCGCAACGACGAGCGGGTGATCAAGGCCTACCTGGGAGAAGCGTAAGACCATGGCTTCCAACCACACCACGGGCCAGCCCAGACGACGGCCGCCCCATGCTGCAACTGGAAGGCGTCAGCACCTTCTACGGCCCCATCCAGGCGCTGGATGACGTGAGCCTTGTCGTGAACCGCGGCGAGATCGTCACCCTCATCGGCAGCAACGGCGCCGGCAAGACCACCCTGCTGATGACCGTCTGCGGCAACCCGCGCTGCCGCCGGCCACATCCGCTTTGAAGGACAGGATATCGCCCGGCTGGACACGCCGCAGATCATGCGCAATGGCATCGCCATCTCGCCCGAGGGCCGGCGCGTCTTTGCCGACATGACCGTCACCGAGAACCTGCAGATGGGCGGTTTCTTCCAGAACAGCGAAGAGATCGAGGCCGGCCTGGAACACGCCTTCAACCTCTTCCCGCGCCTGCGCGAGCGCGCCCACCAGCGTGCCGGCACCATGTCCGGCGGCGAGCAGCAGATGCTGGCCATCGGCCGCGCCCTGATGTCGCGCCCGCGCCTGCTGCTGCTCGACGAGCCCACGCTGGGCCTGGCGCCGTTGATCATTGCCCAGATCTTCGAGATCATCCAGAAGATCCGCAGCGAAGGCGTCACCGTCTTCCTGGTGGAACAGAACGCCAACCGCGCCCTGCAGCTGGCCGACCGTGGCTACGTGCTGAAAACGGCCGCATCGTGCTGGAAGACAGCGGCCAGAACCCTGCTGGCCAACGACGACATCCGCAGGCGATATCTGGGCGTCTGAACACAGACGCAGGAAGCGTGGGCACAGTTCAGCGCTGCCCACGGCGGACAGCAACACGTTGAAAGGCCGCAGAACAGAGCTGGTGCCTGCAGCAACCGACTCAGACCGCCAGCCCGTCGGCCTTCATGCCATCAGCCCTTCCGCCCCAAAGCGCCGCAGCGCCTCGACACCCCGGATGTCGGTCGACTGCAGCGCGTAGTCGAACTGCTGCAGTCCGGCCAGGTCACGGCGGACCTGCGCAAAGAATCTCTGCTGGCGCGCACGTCGCTGCTGCCAGAAGGCGTTGTCGTCGGCTAGGGAGGAATGATCTGATTCACGATCAGATGCCGACACGGAAGGTCGAAATGCTGCAGCTGCGCCACGGCGCGGCGCGTCTCGGCCAGCGGCAGCATCTCGGGAATCATCACCAGCACGATGGCGGTGTGCGCTGCATCGGTCAGCAGCCGACCCTGCTTCGGCAAACAGCTTCTGGCGGCGCTCCAGAACATCCAGCGCCTGCCGCCAGCGCTCCTGCTTCAGCTCATCCGAAAACGGATGACGCTGGCCGCTCTTCTGCCAGAACGGCAGCGCGGCCTCGCGCAGCTTTCTGCTGCCGCCCTCTGCTGGGCCAGCAGCCCCTCGGTCCAGGCGCTCCATCATCTTCGGCAGCTCCAGCAGCCGCAGCGTGGGCCGGTGGGGTGCGGTGTCGAAGACCAGATGCTGAAAACCCTGCTGGCGCTGCTCCACCACATGACGGCAGATGGCTTCCAGCATGGCGGCTTCTTCAGCCCCGGGAGGATTTGGCCGCCTCCAGGTGCTCGCGCAGCCGGGGGCAGCATTTCGGGACGGGCATAGGCCGCAATGGTCTTTTTCCACGGCGGCGAAAGTGCTCGTCCCACCATCCGCGACGGGTCCAGCTCCAGCGCCGACAGGTTGTCGTCGAGGGCCCGGGCCGTGCCCGACAGCTTTTCCTGCAGCACGTCGCCCAGACTGTGGGCGGGATCGGTGGAGACCACCAGCACCTTGCGGCCCAGCGCCGCCAGCCGGCAGGCCAGGCTGGCGGCATGGGTGGTCTTGCCCACCCGCCCTTGCCGCCCACGAACAGCAGCGGCCTGTCTTGCAGCGATTAGCAGCAGTCGGTCCATCAGCAGCAGCCGAAACGATCGAGCGGGGAATGCGGCATGCCCATGCGGGTATGCCACTCATGGAACTCTTCCATCAGCAGCGGCTGCAGCTCCAGCGTATACCAGGTCATGGGATTGGGCACGCCCAGGCTCTCTGCAAACACCAGCAGCATGAACAGATCGCTTTCGTCCCGGTACGCGCGGCTGAGGGTACGCCGGTAGGGCGCATGGTAGAACTCATGCAGCCCTTCCGAGAACGCCTTGAAACCCTCACGCCACTTCTTCATCGCCGTCCTTGCGACCGGACCAGTTGCGCTTGAGCACCGAGATGCACTCCAGCGAGGCCAGGATCGAGCAGGCCAGGATCACCAGATCCAGCACCACCAGCAGCCAGTTGCCTTCGTCATAGAAGGACTTCAGCTGCAGCAGCAGCGCGATGACCGACACGAACAGCAGGAAGGCCATCGGGATCAGCGTGAACCAGACCTTGCGGCCGGCCTTCAGCAGCATCACCGTCACCACCAGCAGGGTCAGACCCGCCATCAGCTGGTTGGTGGTGCCAAAGAGCGGCCAGATCAGCATGCCGCCGTCGCCCTTCAGGCCACCGGCACCGAAAGGCCAGCAGCATGCAGCTGCCCACCGCCAGGAACGTGGCCACCCAGCCCTTCTGGAAGGACTTGATGTTGTAGATCTCGCCCCACTCCTGGAAGATGAGCGCTGCAGGCGCACACCCGTATCCATCGTCGTGCCGGCAAACAGCGCAGCCATCACCGTCAGCATGGTGGCCGACAGCGTGGGGTCCAGCCCGATGCCCGCGTTCATCACGGCAGAACCACCGTCGATGAAGGCGCCGATACCGCCCTTGCCGAAGGCCGAACACACCGCCCGCCAGTCAGCCAGCGTGGCAAAGCCTGCCGTGGCCACCAGAATGGCTGCCAGCGCCAGCATGCCCTCGCCCATCGCACCGAAGTAGCCCACGAAGCGGCTGTCCGGCTCGCGGTCCACCTGCTTGGAGGTGGTGCCGGTGGAGACCAGGCCATGGAAAGCCCGAGATGGCGCCACAGGCAATGGTCACGAACAGCAGCGGCATGATCGGCGGGCGTGCCGGCCGGCACGTTCTCGTTGACGGGCCGGGGCCACCACGGTGGGGTTCACCAGGAAGATGGCGGCATACAGCACCAGCAGACCCACGAAGAGCTGCAGACCGTTGATGTAGTCACGCGGCTGCAGCAGCATCCACACCGGCAGCAGCGAAGCCACGGCCGCGTAGACGAACAGCAGGGATGATCCACCATGCATTGGTGGGCAGGCCCATCATGTCCTCGGGCAGACGCAGCGGGAAGACCGGGCCCAGATAGATGAGCAGATAGAGCGCCACCACGCCGAGCAGCGACACTCAGAACAGGTTCAGCTTGTAGCGGTAGATGCACTGGCCGATGATGAGGCCACCACCAGCGCCCCCACACCGGCAGCACAGACGACGGCGTCTTGATCATCATCTGCGCGATGACCACGCCAGAACACGGCGTTGACCATCAGCAGCAGCAGGGAAGATCACCACCATGAACAGGCTGCGCGTGCGGCCATTGACCACCCGCCCGGCAATGGCGCCGATCGACAGGCCCCGGTTGCGCACGCTGGCCCACACCGCCGACATGTCGTGCACGCCGGCAATGAAGATGGTGCCGAACACCACCCAGATGAAACGCCGGCAGCCAGCCCCAGATGACCGCAATGGCCGGCCCTGACGATGGGCGCCGCCCCCGCCACCGACGTGAAGTGGTGACCCCCACAGCACGTACTTGTTGGTCGGCACGTAGTCGATACCGTCCGCATGGCATGCGAGGGCGTCTCGTAGTTCGGGTCGAGCTTGAGGATCTTCTGCGCAATGAAGCGCGAATAGACGAAAATAGCCGGCTGCCATGAGGGCAAGGCCGGCGACCAACAGGGTGACTGCGCTCATGGCGCCTCCTTTGTCACGCGCCGTCGGGAGCGATCGGCACGGGATGTTTGCAAACGTCCTGCGTGGCGCGTCCACAAGGGAGCGCTCCACGACATCGTTCAATTTTGTCAAACATTCATACCCGTGTACCGGGCCACCCAGGGGCAGCGCCCGGCACACGCTGCAGCAGTCATCTCAGGAAAACCCCATGTGGCATCCTCCACCAAATCGCCAGCCGATGCCGACGTCTCTCAACGCGGCGTCGGTCAGGGGTCATTCGGTCGGTCAGGGTCATTTCGGCTCGAAAGCCCTGTCCGTTCTGTCAGAGCCTTCCCTTCGCCCTCTGCCAGGGCCTGCAGGCACATCAGCAGCCACTGATGGCAACGCCCCACCGTGTCGATCTGCACCGCCTCGTCCGGCGAATGCGCGCCCGTGATGGTGGGGCCGAAGGAGATCATTTCCCAGTGCGGGTAATGGGTGGACAGAATGCCGCACTCCAGCCCGGCATGGATGGCCTTCAGCGGCGGCCGATGGCCAAAGACCTGCTCACCGGTGCGCTGGAAGATCCGCACCAGCGGCGAATCCGGCTTCGGCAGCCAGCCGCCATAATCCGCCGAGTAGTCGGACTGGCCACCCGCCAGCCGCACCACGGCAGCCATCCGGTCGGCCAGGTCCAGCTTCTGCGGCTCGGATGAAGACCGCAGCAGGCAGCTGATGTGCAGCGCGCCGTCCTTGCAGCGGATGGCCGCCAGGTTGGTGGAGGTCTCCACCAGACCGGGCATGGACGGGCTCATCTGGTCCACCCCGTTGGGCAGCACGCGCAGCACATCCAGCAGCCGCTGGGCATCCTCGATGACCTGCGTCACCTCCTCGGCCGGCTCCAGCACCAGCTCCAGCCCCTGCGAATCCTGCGCCAGCCCCTGATGGATCTGCGCCGCCAGCCAGGGCCAGCATCTCGCGCACGGCCGTGGCAGCAGCCTCGTCCGGCAGGCCGATCAGCGCCTGCGCCTCCCGTGGGATGGCATTGCGCAGAGTGCCCCCGCTCAGGTCGGCAATATGAGTGGCCCGATGGCCACCAGCACCTGCGCCAGAATGCGGATGGCATTGCCGCGCAACCGGTGGATGTCCACCCCGAGTGCCCGCCGCGCGAGACCGCGCACCATCAGCCGATAACCCGGCATCCGCACCGCCCGCGTGGCATACGGCGGGGTGTAGCTTCCATCCACACCGCCTGCGCAGCCGATGCACAGCTCGCCCTCGTCCTCGTAATCCAGATTGATGAGATAGCGGCCCTTCAGCCAGCCGCCCTGCAGCCCCTTCGCGCCCACCATCCCCGTCTCTTCCGACGACGTGAAGAGCGCCTCCAGCGGCGGATGCACCAGCGTCTTGTCGGCCAACACGGCCAGAATCAGCGCCACCCCGATGCCATTGTCCGCCCCCAGCGTCGTGCCATCGGCCGTCAGCCGGCCCAGTCCGCATGCACCTGCGTCGTGATCGGATCGCGCGTGAAATCATGCACCTTGTCGGCATTCTTCTGCGGCACCATGTCCAGGTGCCCCTGCAGGATCACCCCGGCGCCCCCTCATGCCCGGCACTGGCCGGCTTGCGAACCCGGATGTTGCCCACCGCATCGCGCTCGGCCCGACAGGCCCAGCCGCGCCGCCTCGTCCAGCACGTACTGCTGAACGGCTTCCTCATGATGCGAAGGCCGCGGAATCTGCGTGAGCTGATGGAAATAGTGCCAGACCGATGCGGGCTGCAGATCGAAATCGTGCTCATGCGGGGCTCCTGTAGGCTGCTGCGCCAGGGGCCGGTGGCATGAAAGCCGGAAATGAGGCGCTGGCGCGGGGGCTTGTTATGTCGGTGGATAAGGCTATTGTAGGCCCCGCCGGAAATCAGCCCCACGCACCGAAGGAGGTCCCTAGAGTGCCTCTTGCAAGTGTCCTGGCACCGGGGCGCGGGCACTGCCACGACCCTGCGGCCAGACACAGCCCGGCGCTCCTCCTCCGCGGGCCTCACGGGATTCCCCTGAACCTGCCCAGAGAATCCGTGGATCGATCACACGTGGATCGACTTGTAGCGGAAGCGCTTGGGACGGGCTTCCTCGTCGCCCAGGCGGCGACGCTTGTCTTCCTCGTACTCGCGGTAGTTGCCGGCGAAGAACGTCCGATTGCGAATCGCCCTCGGCCGCCAGGATGTGCGTGGCGATCCGGTCCAGGAACCAGCGGTCGTGCGAGATGACCAGGCAGCAGCCGGCGAATTCCAGCAGGGCGTCTTCCAGCGCCACGCAAGGGTTTCCACGTCCAGGTCGTTGGAGGGCTCGTCCAGCAGCAGCACGTTGCCGCCTTCCAGCAGGGTCTTGGCCAGGTGCAGGGCGGCCGCGCTCGCCCGGACAGCTGTCCCACCAGTTTCTGCTGGTCGGGGCCCTTGAAGTTGAAGCGGCCGATGTAGGCGCGCGACTGCATCTCGAACTTGCCGACGTTCATGATGTCCAGGCCGCCCGACACGTCTTCCCAGACGGTCTTGTCGCCCTGCAGCGATTCGCGCGACTGGTCCACGTAGGCGATATGCACGGTGTGGCCGATCTTGATCTCGCCGCTGTCAGGCTTCTCGCGTCCGGTGATCATCCGGAAGATGGTCGACTTACCGGCGCCGTTGAGGGCCGATGATGCCGACGATGGCGCCCGGCGGGATCTGGAAGCTGAGGTTGTCGATCAGCAGACGGTCGCCGTAGGCCTTGCGAGACGTTCTGAACTCGATGACTCTGATCACCCAGGCGCTCGGCCACGGGATGAAGATCTCCTGCGTCTCGTTGCGGCGCTGGTATTCGTAGGGACGACAGTTCGTCGAAGCGGGCCAGACGGGCCTTGCTCTTGGCCTGACGGCCCTTGGCGTTCTGGCGCACCCATTCCAGCTCCTTCTTCAGGGGCTTTCTGGCGCGCCGATTCAGCCGCTTCTTCCCTGCTTCAGGCGGTTGCTCTTCTGGTCCAGCCACGAGCTGTGAGTTGCCGCGCCAGGGAATGCCGCTGCCCCGGTCCAGTTCCAGGATCCATTCGGCGGCGTTGTCCAGGAAAGTAGCGGTCGTGGTGACGGCCACCACGGTGCCGGTGAACTTCTGCAGGAACTGCTCCAGCCAGTCCACGCTCTCGGCGTCCAGGTGGTTGGTGGGCTCGTCCAGCAGCATGTCGGGGCGCGACAGCAGCAGGCGGCACAGGGCCACGCGGCGCTTCTCGCCACCGGACAGGGTTGCCGATCTTGGCATCCCACGGCGGCAGGGCGCAGGGCATCGGCCGCCACTTCCAGCTGCAGCTCGATGTTGTCGGTGCCGGCGGCCCTGGATGATGGCCTCGTACTTGGCCTGCTCGGCGGCCAGTGCGTCGAAGTCGGCGTCCGGCTCGGCGTAGGCGGCGTAGATCTCTTCCAGCTTCTGCTTGGCCTCGACGATCTCGCCCAGACCGCCCTCGACGGCCTCGCGCACGGTCTGCTCGGGATCCAGCTGCGGCTCCTGCGGCAGGTAGCCCACCTTGATGCCCGGCATCGGCATGGCTTCGCCGTCGATCTCCTTGTCGAGGCCGGCCATGATCTTGAGCAGCGTGGACTTGCCGGCGCCGTTGGTGCCAAGCACGCCGATCTTGGCGCCCGGGAAGAAGCTCAGGGAAATATCCTTCAGGATCTGGCGCTTGGGTGGCACGGTCTTGCTCACCCGGTTCATCGTGTATACGTATTGGACATAGACAGCGGCAGCCAGCGCTGCCGGAAAATGAAGCGGACCGGACAGGGAAAAGTCTCAGGCAGCCCGCCGTGCGGACGGCGGCGGGAGCTTTTCGATGAGGAAAGCGAACGGCGCCGGCAGTAGTTCGCCATGGCCGAGGCGCCCTGAAGGGCACACGGCACGGAACACCCGGCCATGCCGGGAAGGGCCTGAACGGCCCCTGCCTGCGGGGGATTATCGCAGACGGCCCGCCGGCAGCCAAACCCCGATCACTTCCGGGGAGGCGGCAGGGCAGCGGCACTCGCGCAGGGTCTGCGCGGCAGGAACGGGCAGCACGGCGGAGGATTGCGCCGGCACCACGGCCATGCAGCCACGGGGTCCGAAGCGCAGCTGCATGATGAAAGGCTGGGGCTTGCCGCGCCGGCCGTCCAGGATCTGGCCGTCGGGCCCACGCAGGAAGGTCTGGTCCAGCACCAGGTCGCTGCTGTCGACGAAGGCGGCCTCGCCCAGCATCACGCGGCGGCCGCTGTAGCGTTCGGCCATGGTCTCGATGGCGGCCAGGCAGGCATGGTTGGTCTGCGCGGCCAGCCGTGCATGCGGCAGGTCGGACAGCGAAGCGCCCGGATCCTGCCGCAGCATCTCCGCCAGCTGCTCGCGGCGGTCGGCCTCGACATCTTCACGGGCGCCTTCCCGGATGGCTTTCTGCTCCAGGGATTCCCGCTTGCCCCTTCCCGCTGGTCAGCGACGCGCATCCGGTCAGTGCGGCCGACAGCAGCAACACGGCAGCCAGGGCACGACGGGAAGACACGGCGGACAAGGAAGAAGGCAGCAGGGAAAAACGTCATGGCAGCACGAACTTGGAAGTCTGGGCGGGGAACGCACCAGCTGCGGGTCGGACAGGCCGGCCGCGCGGCGCTGCCCAGGGCCTTGGTGCTGGCCGTGGCCGGGCACTGGCCGTACTGGCGGTGATGCAGCGCGGCGGCCAGCAGTCGCTCGTTCGGGTCGCCCAGCTGGTGCTCCAGGTCATCGGCCACCTTGCGAGGTGGGCTCGAAGCCTGCGTCGAAGCCACCGACGCCCTTGTCGTTGACGCCGTTGAATTCGATGGGAAGTATGACATACCGCAGTTGTCTGCGCGCGGTAAAGCCGTAGGGCTTGCCGCAGGTGGTATTGCCGATCTGCACCACTCACGTCCACGCCGCGCAGGGCCGTTGATCAGCGATTCGCTGGCCGAGCAGGTGTTGTTGCCCGTCAGCACGTAGACGCGCTTCAGCCCCAGGTTGGGCAGGGGTCTGGCCGTAGCGGGTGTTGGTACCTTCGGTGCCGCTGGTCACCGTCAGGGAAGCGCATCAGGCTCTCATCCTTGCGGCGCTTGTCGTTGTACTGCAGGCGCTCGAAGACCTTGTCCTTGGTCAGCGTGGGATCACTCAGCATGTAGGCCAGCTGCGCCGACTGGTACAGGTAGCCGCCCCGTTGTAGCGCAGATCCACCACCACATCCTGCACCTGCTGGCCCTGCATTTCGGTCACCGCCTTCACCAGCTGCGCCTCGGCCAGCAGGTTGAAAGCCATTGAACAGCACGTACCCACCTTGGCGCCCCCGGCACCGTCAATCACCCAGGGTGGTCTGCACGGGCGGCGCGGTGTACTGGCCAGCGCTCAGCTCGACCGCGCGGTTCTTCTCGCCCCCTTCCACCGGACGGAACTCGAAACCGGTGTTCTCGCCCTCGTTGGCCTTGAAGAGCACGCGGTTCAGCTCATCGACTCTTCCCTGCACCTCGGTGTTCACCACATCGATGCGCTTGCCGGCCGCCGTGACGACCCACAGCAACCGGTCACCCCGAGCCACATTCAGGCGCTCGGCCGGGGTACCCGGGGTCACCAGCGTCACCCGCACATCACGCGGCACCTCGCTCTTCAGAACGCCCAGGTCCACACCATAGCCGCTGACGGCACCCGCCTGCGACTGTGCCTTCCAGTCGGCCGTGGGCATGGCAAAGCTGAAACGGTCCTTGCGCGCGCCATTGGTGTTCTTCTGGGGCGAGAGCAGGTCACGGAACCAGCTGCTCATGCCGTCCTGGTAGGCTGCCTGCGTGTAGGGTCGGCGGCACCACCAGGGAGGCTGGCATCTCCTGATACCAGAGGTAGTTTTCCTGCAGGTAGGCCCGCACGAAGCTCTGTTCGATCAGCCGCGAGCCCGAACGATAGCCCGACGGGAGATTGCCCTGGGCATCTCGCGCCAGCGAGTTCTCGGGTGCGCACTGGTTGGCCAGCTGCGTCGACGATCCCAGCAGGATGGCCGAGCCCACCGCCGGATCGACGGCAGCCACGGGCGTGGGCGCTGCGCCACCGCCGCCGCCACCACCACAGGCAGCAAGCGCCGTGGCCAGCAGCGCAGAAACAGCCGAAAGGGAGAATTTCGTGGCGTTCATGCAGCGATCATGGCGAAAAGCCACCATGACCTGCAATGTACATCGTCACGCTTGCTGCCGGATGGTTCCCCATGGCCGCCGGACGCAGGCGGGGCAGCGGGCGAACGCCTGCCCCACCGGGCGAGCCGCCCCGGTCAGACCATCAGGCGACGGGAATCAGGCGTTGCCCAGCAGGCTTTTCATCCTCACCCGGCAGGTTGTCGGCCGGGTGCAGCGGTGGCAGGCCCAGGATCATGTCCGAAGCCTTCTCGGCGATCATCAGCGTGGACGCGTTGGTGTTGACCGAGGGCAGCCTCGGCATGATCGAGGGCATCGACCACGCGCAGGCCCTGCAGGCCAGCGAACGCACAGCTGGTGATCGACCACCGAGTCCCGGCGGTAGGCCGGCCCCATGCGGCAGGTGCCCACCACGTGATACACCGTGGCACCTGTCTCGCGGGCAAAGTCCAGCAGTTCCTCGTCGGTCTGGTACTTGTCGCCCGGGACCTCTTCCTGAGCCACGAAGGGGCGCCAGAGCAGAGGTGGACATCATCTTCCGCCCCAGGCGGATGCCGTCGATCAGCACCCGCTGATCGCGTTCGTCCGTCAGGTAGTTGGGCTGGATGCGCGGCGCATCGAAGGGGCTGGCCGTGCGGGCCTGCACGCTGCCTCGGCTTTCCGGCCTGCCCTGCCAGATGCCCAGCGTCATGCCCGGCCAGCCATCCAGCAGGCCCACCACGCCACCGCGGAAGCTGGCCGGCGCGAAGACGAATTCCAGGTCGGGGCGCTCGACGTCCGGGCCGGCTGCGCCAGTAGGTGTAGGCCATGGAGGCGCTCAGCGACAGGACGTTGGGGACGCCCTCGCATCCATTTCACGAACTCGCTGATGAGCCGGGGGCTGAGCACCACTTCGTTGATGCTGACCACATAACGCAGCCGCGACACCAGACGGACGCGGTAATGGTCCTGCAGGTTCTGTCCCACGCCGGGCAGATCGGCCACCAGCGGCACGCCCAGCGATTCGATGAGGGAACGATCCCCCACGCCAGAGATCTGCAGGAGCTTGGGTGTGCTGACCGCCCCGGCCGCCAGGATGACCTCACGGTTGGCCCGGATGGTCTGCTCCTGCCCCCGAGCCCGCCCCGGACGCAGCGCACGCCGACGGCGCGGGTGCCCTCGAACAGGATGCGGCTGACATGGGCGCGCGTGCGGACCTCCACGTTCGGACGCTGCATGGCAGGCTTCAGGAAGGCCGGCCGAACTGCAGCGCCGTCCATTGTGGATGGCCCGCTGCAGGGTAGCCGCCCCGTGTGGACCATGCCGTTGTAATCGTCGGTGAGCGGGATGCCCAGTTCGGACAGCCCGTTGACGAAGGCGTCACAGATGGGGTGCGACCAGTCCTGGTCGGTGATGTGCAGGCTGCCGGAGCGCCCGCGAAAGCGGTCATCCCCACGCCGACCTTGCGTTCGGAACGCATGAAATACGGCAGGATCTCCAGATAGGGACCAGCCGGGATTGCCGGCCGCTGCCCAGTCGTCGTAGTCCTGTCGCTGCCCACGCACGTGCGACAGGGCCGTTGATGGAGCTGGAGCCCCCCAGCACCTGCCCTGCGGCAACCGGAAGCGCCGGTTCACCACCGGCCCTGGCTCCACGGCGTAGTCCCAAGTCAGGGCGGCGGCTGTGCACATTCCAGACATAGCCGACCGGCAGGTGGATCAGCGGGCTCCAGTCACGTCCGCCCGCCTCCAGCACGCAGACACTGGCCCCGGAGGCACTCAGGCGATCGGCCAGCAGGCAACCTGCCGTTCCGGCACCCACCACCACATAGTCGAACCTGGCGTCCTCATCCGTCCCGATAGCCATCATCCGCTCCGCAACAACCCACCGGAATCGACGGGCGCTAAACGATATACCGATAAACCGTCGATAACCGGATCATCGATTAAATTCATCAATGATTGCAATAAAAACTTACAAATTTACAGATTATCACGCCGCAGAAACGGCGCCTGTACGCGCCTTATCGCAGCACCAGATTGTCGCGGTGAATGAGTTCCACGCCTTCGATGAATCCCAGGATCGACTCGATGCGTGAGGACGGCTGCCCCGCCAGTCGCCGGGCGTCGGTGGCGGCGTAGTTCACCAGGCCCCGCGCCAGCTCCCGGCCATCGCTCGACAGCACCGCCACCAGGTCGCCTCGGGCGAACTCGCCCTGCACAGCCGTCACGCCCACCGGCAGCAGGCTTCCGCCGTGGCCACACAGGGCTTCCTCGGCCCGGCATCCACCACCACATGGCCATGCAGCTGCAGGTGGTCGGCCATCCAGGTCTTGCGGGCCGCCAGGCGGGCGGTCTGCGCCACGAAGCGCGTGCCGATCGATTCACCGACCTCCAGCCGCAGCAGGACGTCGGGTTCATGCCCGAGCAGACGATCGTCGAGGTACCGCTGCGGGCTGCCCGTCCGCGCTGCCAGCACCTTGGTCAGCATCCGCCCGTGCCCACGGCGCTGCCCGCGCCTCCCGCCATCTTCTCCAGCGCCGGGTCGCCGGCCTGCACCTCGGGCAGCAGCACCGCGTTCGGATCGCGTCGCGGGTCGGCCGTGAACAGGCCGTCCTGGTCCGTGAGAATGACCAGCCAGTCGGCTCGATGAGGTTGGCCACGAGCGCGCCCAGCGTGTCGTTGTCACCCACCTTGATCTCGTCGGTCGTCACCGAGTCGTTCTCGTTGATGACCGGCACCACGCCCAGCGCCAGCAGCGTCTTCAGCATGGAGCGTGCATTCAGGTAACGCCGGCGGTCAGCCAGGTCTTCATGGGTCAGCAGCACCTGCGCGGTCTCAATGCCGTGGCGCTGGAAGGCGTTCTCGTAGGCCTGGGCACTGCCCATCTGGCCGATGGCGGCCGCAGCCTGCAGCTGGCGCACCTCGCGCGGCCGCTTCTTCCAGCCCAGCCGCTTCATGCCTTCGGCGATGGCGCCTGAAGACACCAGCACGATCTCGGGCAGGGATCCGTGCGCCGTCGTCGGATTCGTGCGCGACATGATGCCGGCGGTGCCCGGCCGCAGCGCCTTCCGCGTGAGGCTCATGGCCGCCTGCGTGCTCGCCCTGCGCATCGGCATGGGCGGCGGCGGTCGCCCGCGCCCGCAGTGCCGCCACCTGGTCGGCCCAGTGGTTCAGCGCCTGCTGGTCCACGCCCTGCCCGCCGCGCGTCACCAGCGACGAACCCACCTTGATCACCAGTCGCTGCGCGGGCATGGCGTTCTTCATGATTCTGACTTCCTTGCAATCCCGTCATCCGGCCCGGAGCGCGGCACGCCCGCCCGGGCCCGGCACATCATCAGCCCGGCAGAAGACACTGCCCGGCCTTGCCTGGCATCCCGGTCAGGATGCCGGTCCTTCCTCGGTCTGTTGGCCGCTCGCCCTCAGCGGCCGCAGTCTCGCCGTTCACCACCTCGGCGGCGTTTTCCCCGGTCAAAGCGCACGTCGGGGTCAACATCCTCGGGCGGGCGCAGCGACTCCAGATAGTCCCAGATGGCATAGCACAGCTCACGGCAGCCCTGGCCGGAAATGGCCGAGATGCAGTACACCGGCCCCTGCCAGTCCAGTTCCTTCACCAGCCGCTCGCGCACCTCGTCCACGGCCTCGGGCGACATCATGTCCACCTTGTTCAGCACCAGCCAGCGCGGCTTCTCGTAGAGGGCCGGGTCGTACTTGCGCAGCTCCTCCACGATCGTCTTCGCCTCGTCCACCACGTCGCGGTCGGGGTCGAAGGGGAAGATGTCCACCAGATGCAGCAGCAGCCGCGTGCGCTGCAGGTGTCGCAGGAAACGGTGCCCCAGCCCTGCGCCCTCGGCTGCCCCGCCGATCAGCCCCGGCACGTCCGCCACCACGAAGCTGCGGCTGTCTTCCACACGCACCACGCCCAGATTGGGGTGCAGCGTGGTGAACGGATAGTCAGCCACCTTCGGACGGGCATTCGAGACCTGCGAGATGAAGGTGGACTTGCCCGCGTTGGGCATGCCCAGCAGGCCCACGTCGGCCAGCACCTTCAGCTCCAGCTTCAGCCGACGCTCCTCGCCCGGCCAGCCCGGCGTGGACTTGCGCGGCGCGCGGTTGGTGCTGCTCTTGAAATGCAGGTTGCCCAGGCCACCGTCACCGCCCTTGGCCAGCACGACCCGCTCACCATGCGTGGTCAGGTCAAAGAGCAGCTCGCCCGTGTCCTCGTCATGGATCTGCGTGCCCACCGGCATGCGCAGCACGATGTCGTCACCGCCCTTGCCGTACTGGTCCGAGCCCCGGCCGTTCTCGCCGCGGCGCGCCTGGTACTTGCGGGTATAGCGGAAATCGATCAGCGTGTTGATGTTGCGATCCGCCTCGGCCGGGATGGAGCCGCCCCGGCCGCCATCGCCGCCATCGGGCCCACCATACGGGATGAACTTCTCGCGGCGAAACGACGCCGCCCCGTTGCCGCCAGCCCCGGCGATCACCTCGATCCGGGCCTCGTCGATGAATTTCATGGCTCACTCCTGCCGGGGAAGGCCCGGACGGGACTTTTCCTGAGACTGAAGCCCGGCGCGGATCCCGCGGATCTCCAGGGGCTTCATGATGGGAACTGCCCCATGCGGCACCTCACAACAGGCGCAGGCACGGGCAGCAGAATCTTGCAAAAATAACAGCAAACGCCTGCCCTCGTGGCGGCAGGCGAAAAAGCCCCGAAGCACCGGGGCCTTGGCGGAAGGCGATGCGCCCTCAGGCAGCGTCTGCCAGCGCCGGGGTGATGCTCACCACCTTGTTGCTCTTCGGGCCGGTGATGCCGAAGGTGACCACACCGTCCATCAGCGCGAACAGGGTGTGATCCTTGCTCCATGCCGACGTTGCGACCAGCGTGCATCACGGGTGCCGCGCTGACGCACGATGATGGAGCCAGCCGAGACGAACTGGCCGCCGTAGGCCTTGACGCCCAGCATCTTGGGCTTGGAATCGCGGCCGTTTCGCGTGGAGCCGCCGCCTTTCTTTTGTGCCATGTCAGATTACCTGCACGAAATGTCCTGTCGCCCGAACGAGGCAGGGGACAGGACGGGTTGATCGGTCCCGGTCGCCTCAGGCGGCTGCGGGTGCCTCGGCCTTGGCCGTGCCCAGCTCGGACGACACCTGCGTGATGAACAGCTCGGTGTAGTTCTGGCGATGGCCCTGGCGCTTCTGATAGTGCTTGCGCCGCCGCATCTTGAAGATGCGCACCTTCTTGTGACGTCCCTGAGACAGCACGACAGCCGACACGCTTGCGCCACCCACCAGCGGCGCACCGATCTTCACCTTGTCACCGTCGTAGACGGCGAGCACCTGGTCGATCTCGATGCCGGCTCCGATGTCTGCGGATATCTGTTCTACCTTGATTTTCTCGCCGGCTGCAACCTTGTATTGCTTGCCACCGGTTTTTATGACCGCGTACATGGAAACCTCCAAAGAACACACCTCCCACCCGGGAAGGCGCAACCTGAAATTATAGAATCGGCCAGCCTTGGCAGTCAAACATCCGGCTGAGGCACCACGCACTCCACAGCCACAGCCACAGCCACAGCCACAGCCACAGCCCAGCCACAGCCCCGGACTCGGGGGCGCATGCCCGAAAAGACTCCTCCCTCCCCGCGATGGCCCCGGATTCGGTCGCCCAGCCCCTTGAAACCCCTCCCACACCCCCTGAAAAGCGCCCCATTCCGGAAGAATCGGCCACTGCCGATCGGCATCGGCCATCCGCCCATATAATCAGGTCTTTCCCAGGGCATTCCGTCTGGCAACGTGGCATCATTCGGGCGCTCCTGCCATCAGGCAGGGCCCCTTGCCGGAACCGGGCACCTTGGTCAGGCCAACGCACAACAGCTTCCCATCTTGAAACCCTACGACGCCTATCCGATCATCTCTGAAGATCTCGCCGAAGTCGATCGGGTCATCAAGGAGCGCCTCGACAGCCCCCGTCGCCCCTGATCCGCACCATCGCCACCTACATCATCAGTGCAGGCGGCAAGCGGCTCCGGCCCGTGCTGCTCACGCTCTTCGCCCGCGCTCTCGGCTACGGTCAGACCGAACAGCAGCGTGCGCAGGGTCACCACTGGCTGATGGCCGCGGTGGTCGAGTTCATTCATACCGCCACCCTGCTGCACGACGACATCGTCGACGAATCCACCCTGCGGCGGGGCGCCCCCACCGCCAATGCCCAGTTCGGCAATGCCGCCTCGGTGCTGGTCGGCGACTTCTACTCCCGCTCGTTCCAGATGATGGTGGAAGTCGAGCAGCTCCACATCCTCAAGACCCCGGCCGACGCCACCAACGTCATCGCCGAGGGCGAGGTGCTGCAGCTGCTCAACTGCAACGACCCCTGACGTGGACGAGGCGGCCTACCCGCAAGTCATCCGCTTCAAGACCGCCAAGCTCTTCGAGGCCTCGGCGCGCATCGGCGCCGTACTGGCTGGCGCACGCCCGAGCTGGAAGACGCCGCCGCCGCCTACGGCCGACACCTGGGCACCGCCTTCCAGATCATCGACGATGTGCTCGACTACTCCGGCGAGAGCGAGACCCTGGGCAAGAACATCGGCGACGACCTGCGTGAGGGCAAGGCCACCCTGCCGCTCATCCGCGTGATGGAAGTGGGTTCGCCCGAAGACCGCGAGATCGTCCGTCAGGCCATCCTGAACGGCGAGACCGAGCACTTCGACCTCATCCACCAGGCCATCCAGCGCTGCGACGCCCTCGGCTACGCGCGCCAGCTGGCCGAACAGGAAGCAAACCGGGCACATGCGGCTTTGGCGCAAATGCCCCCTCCCAATATCGCGAAGCTCTGGTATACTTATCTTCTTACTCGGTTTCGCGCAACATGTAGTATCATTGCGGCAAGCCATTCGGGGTGTAGCTTAGCCTGGTAGAGCGCTACGTTCGGGACGTAGAGGCCGGAGGTTCGAATCCTCCTCACCCCGACCAGGACATCAAAAAGCCGGATCGTGCCACGTGCCGATCCGGCTTTTTCATTCAGCTCCGTGCGGGCTCCTGCCCTCCTGTCCTGCCAGCCCGTGCCTGCGCCCGGTCCCCCGGCTCTGGCCCCCAGCCCCCCAGCTCCCAGCTCCCAGCTCCCAGCTCCCAGCTCCCAGCTCCCAGCTCCCAGCTCCCAGCTCCCAGCTCCCAGCCAGTCTCTGTCAACGCACGCGCTTATGTAAAAAATCTTGTCGAGCGCGCCCGATTGCGTGAACATGGCGAAACAGGAAATGGCCCCTGCCCATAGGGGGCATTCAAGGAGGCGCTTGCCATGACACGCATGACCCGGGACGCCAGATCCGTCCATCACCGCCCACGTCACCTTGCCCTGCTTCCGCTGGGCGTCCTGCTCGCCAGCGCCCTCAGCGGCATTCCTGCTGCCCTGGCGGTCGACCAGCCTCCCATCAGCTGGTCGATCATAAAGTGCCCCAGATCGAAAAGCCTTCCCCGGCCCCTATCGGGATCTGGTCGAGTATGGCCATGAGCTGAGCGCACGCACCTTCGCCGTCATCGGCCCCGAGGTCAGGAACAGGGAAGATGCGCTCCGCGGGCAACAACCTGGCCTGTGACGTCCTGCCATCAGGAGGACGCCACCAAACCTTCGCCATGCCGTGGATCGGGGTCACGGCGGCCTTTCCGCAGTATCGAGGGCGCGAAGACGCCATCAGCACCGTCGAGGAGCGTGTCAACGGCTGCCTGGAACGCAGCATGAACGGCAGGCCCCCTGCCCTTGGGCTCGCGCGAGATGAAGGCCTATGTCACCTACATCGCCTTTCTGTCGCGAGGCATTCCGGTCGGCATGGCAGTCGAGGGAGCTGGCATGGTCAAGAGCAAGATGCCGAACCGACGCGCAGACCCCGAAGCGGGGGCCAAGGTCTACCAGGAACACTGCGTCGCCTCGCCATGGCGCCAACGGCGCAGGCCAGCGTGTCGGCAAGGTCGGCGATGCCCAGGGCTACCTGTTCCCACCCCTTTGGGGACCGGACACCTTCAACAATGGCGCCGGCATGAACCGGATGATCATGGCCACGCGCTTCATCAAGCACAACATGCCCCAGGGCGCCAGCTTCGACGCTCCCCAGCTGACGGATGACGAGGGCCTGCGACGTGGCAGCCTACATGCTGTCAAGCCGCGTCCCAAGAAAGCCCATCTGGATCGGGACTTCCCGGCGCGCTGGAACAAAGCCGGTCGATTCCGCGTTCCCGCCCTACATGCTGGGCGCCACGCCTGACCAGCACCGCTGGGCCCCTTCCCGCCCCTGGTGGAGAAACAGAAAGCCATGGCAGCCGAACTGCGCGCCAAGGCCGAAGCAGCGAAGAAACGCTGAAGCAGCCGAGCCGAGGGATCTCCGAGGAATACGGGAGCCTCCCGCCTCCCAACATCTGATGCACAATAATGACTCGTTAACGTTAGCATCCTCAAGTCCAGGGAGACCGATCCCATGCTGCAACCTTCCCGTATCGCCCTGGCCGTAGCCGCCGCGCTGGCCTGCGGCACTGCCCCTGGCAGCCCCCACCGGCAAGCCCGGCCCCGCACCCTCCAAAACCCGTCAGCCTCGACGCCTCCGACTTCAAGCCCACCAGCGGCTGCGAAAAGCTGGAAGGCTACGACCCCCAATGGGCCAATCACGGTGACGACTACGGCCTGAATCAGCCTGAGTCCAAAGCGGACAAGCCGAAAGGTGACAAGGACAAGAAGCCACAGTACGTCTGGGGGCTTCTATCAGATGCATGAACATGACGGCACTCTGTATGCCGCCTTTCGGCGGCAAGATGACCAGGAACGTCACTCCCGGTGCCCTGGTGGCGCTGGACGCCGACACCCTGGCCCTGAAGAACACCATCAAGCTGCCCTTTGCCACCCATGCCCCTGGCCCTCAGCCAGGACGGCAAGCGCGCCATTGCCACGCACACCCTATGTCAACGCCTTCAGCCTGGTGAACCTGGCCGACGGCAAGATCACCTGCCGCAAAGGCCGACACCGACGTGAAGGGCCAGAAGTATCGGGGCCGCTACGTCGTGCTGGATGAAGCCGGCAACTTCTACATCAACTACAACACCTTCGCGCCCGGCAAGCCGCCCAGCTACCTCATGAAGTACACCCCGGAAGGCGAGCACGCACCGGGCTTTGCCGTGCAGTCCATCGGCAACGGTCTGGTCATCCCGCTGGCCTACTTGGATGGCCGGGTCCTGACCGGCACCCATGGCGTGACAGCCGTGGACCCGAAGACTGGGGCCTCCACCCCGCTCACCGGCGTGGACGAGGGGCTCAACATCTACAACTATGTGGCGGGCCCCGGCAAGCAGCTGCTGGCGAGCGTCTACGGGGTGGGTGCACTGCCCAACCTGCTGCTCATCGATCCGGCCACTGGGGCGCGCAGCAGCCTGCTCACCGGCAGCGGCACCGTCGAGGTGGGCTATTCACCCTGAATCCGGACAGGTCTTCTCCACCAACTACGAAAGCCACACCCTCACCGTGACATCCCTGCCCGCCCAGGCCACAGGCTTCGTGCCCGGCCAGTTCGTCAACATTGCCTTCCAGGATGCGCCTTCCAACCTGCACGTGCGCCACACCGCCAAAGGCACCGATGTCTACCTGACCACCAAGGACTGGGAAGGCGGCAATGCCACCCGGGCGCCCGCCTGCATCGCGTTCACATCGCGCCTTCCGTGAAGGGCATCGATGGTCTGGACAAGCCCGACGCCTGCACCGTCACCACCTTCGACATGCGGGACCGCTCGGTCTCGGCCCCGGTTGCCTGCAAGCTGCTGGATCCGAAGGCCACCTGGAAGGTCGAATACGAGCGCGCCGGGAAGAAACTGCCCGACCTGCAGAAAAGCCTGCGCAGGGCCGTCACATCCGAGCAGGACGCCAAGGTCAAGCTGAAAAAAAGGCCCAGGCCCAAGGCCCGCAAGCAGCCCGGCAAGGCCAACACCCAGGCCGTGAAGGACGCCCAGCAGGAAGTGAAGCAGGCTCAGATGCTGCAAGGCTTCCTGAAAGACCAGATGCCGGCTGCCGAATCCGGCCTGCGGATCTTCCAGCACATGGCCGGCCAGTAAGCCTCCGCCAGACCTTCCGGGTATCATGCGCCCGACCCGTCTGACCCAGGGAACCCTGCGTTCCCTTTTTCATGTTTGCGGGAAGGGGCAGACACGGACCCGCAGATCCGCAGGTCCGCAGGTCCGCAGGTCCGCAGGTCCGCAGGTCCGCAGGTCCGCAGGTCCGCAGGTCCATGGTCGCAGCATCCTTCCCGCCCATTCAGGAGATCCTCACGAGCCAAGTCACCCTCGCCGGCAATCCCATCAAGGTTGGCGGCACCTTCCCGCCAAGGGCAGCAAGGCCCCGCCTTCACCCTCACCACCGGTGAGCTGGGCGAAGCCACGCTGGCCACCTACGCCGGCAAGCGCAAGGTGCTCAACATTTTCCCCCAGCGTCGACACCGGCGTCTGCGCCGCCTCGGTGCGCCACTTCAACCAGGACGCCGGCAAGCTGGCCAACACCGTCGTGCTCTGCATCTCGGCTGACCTGCCCTTTGCCCAGGCCCGCTTCTGCGGCGCCGAAGGCCTCGTCCAACGTCGTGATGCTGTCCTCCTTCCGCAACCCGGAATTTCGGACCGCCTACGGCGTGAACATCGAGAACGGCCCGCTGGCCGGCCTGTGCGCCCGCGCCGTGGTGGTGCTGGATGAGAACGACCAGGTGCTGCACAGCCAGCTGGTATCCGAGATCAAGGACGAGCCCGACTACGCCGCCGCCCTGGCCGCCCTGTAAGCCCTCTGCATGCCGGACGGGGCATGAGCCCCTCATCCTCCCGCAGAAACGATCCCGGTATCCGCGCCCAGTCGCACGGCACCGGGATCCGTTCATGCGTGTCGAATATCATTGATCGGGCCTTTCACGCCGCAAAGGCTTGCAGAACCCCGATTCCCCATCACGCTCACACCATGGCCATGTCCCTTCCCAGCCGCCTGCCGGATGTCGGCACCACCATCTTCAGCACCATGTCGGCCCTGGCCGCACAGCACGGTGCCGTCAACCTGGGTCAGGGGCTTTCCGGACTTCGACTGCGATCCCGCCCTGATCGAAGCCGTCAGCCGCGCCATGCGCGCCGGCCACAACCAGTACCCGCCCATGCCCGGCTGGCCGGCCCCTGCGTCAGGCCGTTGCCCGCAAGATCGCGGCCCTGCCACGGTCACGCCTACGATCCCGACACCGAGATCACCCTCACCGCCGGGGCCACCCAGGCCCTGTTCACGGCCATTCTGGCCGTCACCCGGCCTGGCGATGAGATCATCGTGCTGGACCCGTGCTACGACAGCTACGTGCCCGCCATCCGCATGGCTGGCGCCGTCCCCGTGCGCGTGCCGCTGCAATCCGGCAGCTTCGCACCGGACTTCGAGCGCATCGCAGCCGCCCTCACGCCCCGCACCCGGCTGCTCATCATCAACTCGCCGCACAACCCCAGCGGCACGGTCTGGACGGCCCAGCAGATGCAGCAGCTGCAGACGCTGCTGGCCCCCACCGACGTGCTGCTGCTCAGCGACGAGGTGTATGAGCACATGGTCTTCGACGGCCAGCCGCACCAGAGTGTTTCCCCGGTACCCGGAGCTGGCCGCCCGCAGCCTGGTCGTCTCCAGCTTCGGCAAGACCTTTCACGTCACCGGCTGGAAGGTGGGCACCGTGGCTGCCCCGGCCGCACTGACGGCGGAATTCCGCAAGATCCACCAGTTCAACGTCTTCACCGTCAACACTCCCATGCAGGCCGGCCTGGCCGACTACCTGCAGCATCTGGAACACAACCCGCAGGATCCGGGCCACTACCTGAACCTGCCCGCCTTCTATCAGCGAAAGCGTGGCCTGTTCCGGACAGGGCCTGGCAGGCACAGGCTTCCGGCTGCTGGATTGTGCCGGCACCTATTTCCAGGTCGTGGACGGACCGGCCTGTTGCAAGACAAAGCCCCTGCGCGCAGGCGTGCTGGAACACCGCAGCGACACATCAGCCGCTCCGACGGTCACGGACCACGGCAACAGCGGCAGCACGCCGAATCATCCCTCTGACGGACAGCGCCCCGCTCATTCGTCGGACGCCCCCCACCGAAGCCGCCTTCTGCGAATGGCTCACCGCTTGCATCGGCGTGGCCGCCATCCCGCTGTCACCCTTCTACGGCGACGGCCGCAACCAGAACCTCATCCGCTTCTGCTTTGCCAAGAAGGACGAGACCCTGCACGCCGCCCTTGAACGGCTGGCCCGGCTGTAGCCGGAAGAGGCGTTGCCCCGTGGAGATCAGGCCCATGGCCTGACCCGGACCCTGTTTGCGGTATACAGGCCCATCTTGCACCAGTGCATTCACCATGAAACAATGAATGCACATTCATTCCACGGAGCCAGACCGCCATGGCCATGCTCACCGTCCGCAATCTGCCTGATGAAGTCCATCGTGCGCTGAAAGCGCGTGCAGCCTCCCGTGGGCACAGCACGGAAGCCGAGGTACGTGCCATTCTGGCTGATGCCGTCAAACCTGCCGAGCGAATCCGACTCGGGATCGCTGCTGGCCGGCATTGGCCAGGAGGTCGAGGCTGACCGATGAAGAATTCGCCATCTTCGAGAACGTCCGGGACAGGACATCCACACTAGCGGTGGATCTTGAATGATCCTCCTCGACACCAACGTCATCTCCGAGCCCATGCGCCGGGAACCCGAGGCCCGGGTATTGGCCTGGCTGGACCGTCAGCCGTCCGAAACCCTGTTCCTGTCCGCCATCACGGTTGCCGAGATCCGCAAGGGCATTGCATTGTTGCCAGCTGGCAAGCGACAGACCCTGCTGGCAGAGCGCCTGGACAAGCTGCTGCTGCCGATGTTCCATGGCCGCATCCCTGCCTTTCGACATTCACACGACACCGGCCTACGCCTCGGTCACTGCCCATGCAGCCGCAGCGGGGTGCACCATCGCCCCAGCTGACGGCTTCATCGCCGCCATCGCGCTGCAGCACCATTTCAGCGTGGCCACCCGCGACACCCACCCCTTTTTCAGGCCGCTGGGCTGGATGTCATCAATCCATGGACGACGGACTGATGCTCTCCCACATGCACCCCCAGCTGGCCGAGTTCTTCCAGTACCGGCTGGCCCAGCAGGAACTCATGAAGGAACTGGGCGAATCCGGCGTTGCCCTGTCCATGCAGCAGGATCTGCGCGCCCTGCGCGGCTGGTACAAGCTGTTTGGCCAGCGCGTGGGCGGCCCCATCCTGGACATGGCCGAGGTGAGCGACCTGGTGGCCGACACCGACGAGCGCCCGATCCGCTTGCGGCGCTACCGGCCGGACATCACGGCCATGGAAGCCCCTGCCCTCATCTACTTCCACGGCGGTGGCTGGAGCATGGGTGATCTGGACACGCACGATCGGGTCTGCCGTCGCCTGGCACATGCCGCGCAGGCGATCGTGATCGCCGTGGACTACGCGCTGGCGCCAGAACTGCCCTGGCCCCAGGCGCCGCACGACAGCATCGCGGCCACGCGCTGGATCCTGCAGAACGCCGCCCTCACTCGGCATCGACGCCCGGCGAGTGGGTGTGGCTGGCGACAGCGCGGGTGGCAACCTGGCCGCCATTGTGGCACTGGCCTTGCCACAGCTGGCCTGCCAGATCCTCATCTACCCGGCCACCGACCTGCGCAGCGGCTTCCATCCCCTGTACCCATCGCTGCGCGACAACGCCCAGCGCCCGCCACTGACCACCGAACAGATGGCCGAGCACATGCGCCTCTATCTGGATGGCCAGGAAGCACATGCCCGACACCCGCAGGCCTCTCCCTGCTGGCCCCTCCCATCGCGGCGCAGCCCTCGGCGCTGATCATCACGGCAGAACTGGACCCGTTGCGCGACGATGGCGCCGCTTACGCGCAGAAGCTGGCGGCAGACGGCGTGGACGTGCTACATCGCAACTACGCGGGCCTCACCCACGGCTTCATCGAGATGGCCGGCGTGCTGGACTGCGTGCCCGAGACCTTTGCGCTGATGGCGCAGTGGTTCCAGGCCTGCTGCCGGCAGGCCACCGCATCCGGTTCGGCCCAGCAGCTATCGTGATCCTGTCAGGCGCCCGAGGATGAGCCCGGGCGCCAAACAGGGCGCCGAACGACGCTCAGATCGACGTATCCACCCGCACGCCCAGCCAGAACTGGCGTCCCAGCCCCTGATAGTCACGCACCGGCTCGATGTCCCGATCCAGCGCATTCAGGAGCTTCGCTTCCAGCTTCCAGCGCGTGTCCAGCTTCCAGTCGGCACGCAGATCCAGCACGGCATAGCTGCCCAGACGCACATTGCCGTCCGGACGTGATCCCACGCGGGTAAACGTCGCCCCGGTGCTCCAGCGGTCTGCCAGATAATCGGCCCCGATACTAGCCTGATACGCGGCACGACGGTTCAGGCGCTGACCCGTGCTGTCGTCCCTCGCATCCAGAAAGTCGAAGACCGCCGTCAGCCGCACGAAGCCCCAGTCATGCGCGGTCTGGAGCGTTGCCCCTTTCAGTGTGGCGCGTGCTGTGTTGGCCGCGCACCCGAAATACCCGGCCGGGCACGTGGTACCGGTACTGTCCGGGTCATAGCCGATCAGGTCGCGGATGCGGTTGCGATAGATCGTGATGCCCGCCCGCGTGTTGGAAGACTGCCAGACCAGACCCAGCTCGGCATTGCGGCCCTTTTCCGGCTGCAGCGTGCTCACGCCATAGTTCGGGTAGTACAGATCATTGAAGGTGGGCGCCCGGAAGCTCGTGCCCACCAGCGCCCGAACCTTCAGGCGATCCGTCAACGCCTGGCTGGCCCCTCAGGCTGCCCGTGGTCTGCCCGCCGTAGGCGGGAATTGTGGTCATGCCGCAGGCTGGCCTGCACATCCAGCTGACCATACTGCCCCGTATATCCGGCCAGCAGCGCCTGATTGTGCCGCGTGCGCTGTTCGGATGCGCCGGCCACGCCAGCCGTGGCATAGCTGTTGCTGCCCACCTTCTCGTGCAGGTACTCCCAGCCCAGCACCACCTGCTGGCCCGGCTGAAGGCGCAGCGTGTTCTGCCACGTCGCCTGGTTGCGCGTCGTCCGGTAATGATCCGGTTGCACCGCACCGCTGCGGTCATCATCCACGCCATGCGCCAGTTGCGCCGACGTGATCCAACGCGAGGACTGCTCACCCCCGATAGTCGAGGGCGGTGCTCGTGGTCCTGGCCCGGCGACGGAAATCCGGCGAGGGCATCCGACAGCCCGGTGGTCGCATCGAAGCGGGCGCTGTCGTACTGCGCATTCAGCCGGGCCTCGGTGGCCGTCAGCCCGATGCGATGCCCACTTGCGGGCGACACCCCACGTTCACCGTGCCCATCGTGCGCTTGAAACCATCCCGATCAGGGGTTGTAGTAACCATAACGGTCACCCGGGCGGATGGCCGATTCGCCACGATTCTGCTCATGCCCCACGCTGGCCGCATAGTCGATGGCGCCACTGGCACCGCTCAGGCCAATGCCCGCCTCACGTCCCCCGATAGCCGCCCAGCGCCGCATGGGCCTGCAGGCGAGGCGCCCCTGCCACGCCGGGTGACCAGATTCACCACGCCGCCCACGGCATCCGCACCATACAGGCCCGACACCGGCCCCCGCACCACCTCGATATGATCGATCTGCGCCAGGTTCATGGAACCGAAATCGGTCTGCCCCAATGAGGCCGAGCCGATGCGCACACCATCCAGCAGAACCACCACCCCGCCGGCCGCCACCCCGCGCAGGAAATAGCCACCGCTCTGGCCAGGCCCGCCATTGCGTGCCAGCTGCAACCCGGCAAAACGGCGCAGTGCATCGTCCACCGACGAAAGGCCGCTGTCCTCCAGCATCTGCCGGCTCACCAGCACCACGTCAGCCACACTGTCGGTGATCGGCTGCGCCTCGCGGGTGGCCGTCACCACCAGCGGCGCCAGCGCCGTCGGCTCTGCTGCCAGGGCCGTCGACATCCCGGCGCCCGAAGACATCATCAGCGCAACGGGCCACGGCGGTCCCGCATGAAAGCGAAAACACCGGTTTTTTTGGGAGAAATGATTATCAGTAGACATGTCGGCCAACGTAAAAAGAAAGACACCGTAAAGAACAGACACGGATTGCCAGAAATTCTTCACTTTCAATGATCGCACGCTTCCAGCCAGCTGCCATGGTGCCCCTGTCGCAATCGCTATATAACCGTGTATATTTCGACTGTCTCCATTTCCACACCATCCATCCAGGAGGACCTCTCCATGAAGAACATCGCCTTCCGGAAGCAGCTGCTGGCCCTGTCGGTCCTGTCGCTTGCTGCCGGCACCGCCCAGGCTGCCGACATCACCGTTTCAGCCGCCGCCAGCCTCACCAACGCCTTCAAGGAAATCGCCCAGCGCTACGAAGCCAAGTACCCGGATGCCAAGGTCCAGCTGAACTTCGGCGCCTCGGGTGCCCTGCTGCAGCAGATGGCCAAGGGAGCCCCGGTCGACGTGTTCGCCTCGGCCGACCAGGCCACCATGGACAAGGCCGAGAAACAGGAGCTGATCAATCCGAAGACCCGCCACAACTTCGCTCGGAACACCCTGGTCCTCATCGTGCCGGCCGACAGCACCCAGTCGCTCGACAAGCTGGCCGATCTGAAAAAAGCCTCCATCCAGAAGATCGCCATCGGCAACCCGGCCAGCGTGCCGGTGGGCAACTACACCAAGGAAGTCCTGGAAGACGCCCGCCTGTGGAAGCCCGTCTCGACCAAGGCCGTCAACACCCAGAACGTGCGCCAGTCGCTGGACTATGTGGCCGGGGTGAAGTGGATGCCGGCTTTTGTCTACGGCACCGACACCTACGTGATGAAGGACAAAGTCAAGACCGCCTTCGAGGTGCCCACCAAGATCCCCCATCCTGTACCCGCTGGCCATCACCAAGGACAGCGCCCAGCCCGAAGAGCGCGCCGCTTCCAGGCCTTCGTGCTGGCCCCCGAGGGTCAGGAAGTGCTGGCCAGGTTCTTCTTCAAGAAACCCTGATCCCGGCACGCCATGGAATCCGCCTGGCCAGCACTGCTGCTGTCCCTGAAGGTGGCAGGGCCTTGCCACCGCCATCGACCTGGTCCTGGGCGTGGCGGTGGGCTGGCTGCTGGCTCGACGGCGCTTTCCGGGGCGAGTTCCTGGACACGGTGCTCACGCTGCCCATGGTGCTGCCGCCCACCGTGCTCGGCTACTACCTGCTGGTACTCATCGGCCGGCGCGGCTGGCTGGGCGGATGGCTGCACGACACCTTCGGCATCAACCTGATCTTCACTTGGCAGGGCGCCGTCATCGCCGCCTCGGTAGTGGCCTTTCCGCTGGTGTTCAAGCCCGCGCGCGCGGCCTTCGAGGCCATCGACGGCCAGCTGGAGCAGGCCGCCCGCATCCTGGGCATGAAGGAAGCCGCCGTCTTCTTCCGGATCACGCTGCCCCTGGCCTGGCGCGGCATCATGGCCGGCCTGCTGCTGGCCTTTGCCCGTGCCCTGGGCGAATTCGGCGCCACCCTCATGGTGGCCGGCAGCATCCCCGGCAAGACACAGACACTGTCCATCGCCATCTACGAAGCCGTGCAGGCGGGTCAGGACGACACCGCCAACCTGCTGGTGCTGATCACCTCGATCGTTTGCGTCGCCGTGCTCCTGTCAGCCGGCAAGCTGGCCCCCGGGCGCATCGCTCACCGATGATCCCTTCGGCCTCAGGGCGCATCGCCCACCGATGATCCCCTTCCTTCGGCCCCATCTCACGGGGCCGCGCCACCTTCCCCACATTTCCACCCTGCCGTCGCCGTGAAGCTCGACCTCGACATCCGAAAGACGCTCACCTCCGCCACGCGCACCTTCACCCTGTCGGTGCAGCTGCAATCCGCCCATGAGCGGATCGTGATCGTCGGCCCTTCCGGATCGGGCAAGAGCCTGACACTGCAGGCCATTGCCGGGCTTATCACCCCGGACGCCGGCCACATCCGACTGGAGGGCGACACCCTGTACGACGCGTCCAGCCAGGTCTGCCTCCCCCAGGCCCGGCGACTGGCCTACGTCTTTCAGGACTACGCCCTCTTCCCACATCTGACCGTCTACCAGAACGTCGCGTTCTCGCTCAGCCACTGCTGGCGCAACCCGCCCAGCCATCCCGAGCGCAGCCAATGGCACCCTTCGGTGGCACGCAGGCTTGATGCCTTCGGGCTCGCCTCGCTGGCCAGCCAGTATCCGTCCGAGCTGTCCGGCGGACAGCGCCAGCGTACCGCCCTGGCCCGCGCCCTGGTCACCGAACCCCGGGCCCTGCTGCTGGACGAGCCCTTCTCCGCCCTCGACCCCCACCTGCGCGCCACCATGCGCCAGGAGCTGCTGGCCCTGCAGCAACGCCTGCGCGTGCCCCTCATCCTCATCACCCATGACGTGGAAGACGCCAAGGTGCTCGGTCAGCACGTGGTGCAGATGGAGGACGGCCGCCTGCAGGGACTGATCTCTCATCCGCCAGGGCTTGCGCCCCCGACAGGCACGCGCGATCATCGACCCATGGATTCGCGTGACGTTGCCCCTTCGCTGACCCCAGTCCAACCCCGACGCCAATGCCGTGCCGGATCTGCTGCGGCGCGCGGTCTCGGGCGTGCTGCGCAACGCACAGAACGGCGACCTCCCGCTGTTCGCCTGGACGCTGGGCATGCCCCAACCGGAACTGCTGGCACTGCTGGCCCGGCTATTCCCCTGAAGTCGACCCCGTCGAATCCATGCCGGATGTCCAGTACCAGAAGCTGCTGCGCATGTGCCCGCCAGACTTCGCCGCCATGCTGACCCTACTGCTGGCCAACCGAATCCCGAGCAGCCCGAACGCCTCACCCGCTGGCTGGCCCACGCCATCGCAGCCGCCTGCTATGGTGAACGCGAACTGTGGGAAGACCTGGACCTGGGCGGGCGCGACGATCTGGGTCAGCTGCTGCAACAGTACTTCCCTCCCCTGCACGCCCGCCTGCGTCACGGCCACAACTGGAAACAGGTCCTGCTGACCGAGTTCCACGCAACCTGACGCTGCATGGCGGCCCCTGGCCGCCAAGACCCCGGCCATCACTCCAGCATGGGGAGCCAGACCTGCCGCCCCGGGAAAAATGACCCTTTCTTTCGCCTTGCGCCCCTCTCTTTTTGCCTTGCATCTCCCACGACATGAGCACGCCTCAAGCAACTGCCACCGACGCCCCGAACACGACATTTGTCACGGATTCACCCCACAAACCAGCACGTAGAATTGCACGGTTCCATCTGGATGACCATCGGTGGCGCCAACTTCGGTGGCGCAGGGCGTATCGGGCTGCTGGCCCAGATTGCCGAGAGTGGTTCCATCTCGAAGGCCGCCAAGGCCATCGGCATGAGCTACAAGGCAGCCTGGGATGCCATCGACGTCATGAACAACCTGGCTGGCCAGCCGCTTGTCGAGCGCACGGTGGGCGGCAAGGGCGGCGGGGAACCCGCCTCACCCAGCGTGGCCAGCAACTCATCGACAATTTCAAGACTATCGAGAACGAACACCGTCGCTTCGTCGAACAGCTGTGCGCTCAGGCTGACGGCATTGCCGACGACTACCTTCTGATACGGAGAATGAGCATGAAGACCAGCGCACGCAATCAGTTCCTGGGCAAGGTTTCCGCCGTCCACCGCGGTGCCGTCAACGATGAAATCGAACTCGACGTGAAAGGCGGCCACAAGGTGGTGGCCACCGTCACCCACGAAAGCGCCGAGAACCTGGGCCTGAAGGTTGGCGCCGAAGCCTTCGCCCTCGTCAAGGCCTCGTCCATCATCGTCGTGGCCGACAGCGAAGGCGCCCGCTTTCTCGGCCCGCAACCACCTCACCGGCAAGATCAGCCGCGTGCAGCCCGGTGCCGTCAACACCGAAGTGGTCATCGAAGTGAACGGCGGTGGCACCGTGGCCGCCATCGTCACCAACGAAAGCGCCCAGTCGCTGGGCCTGGCTGAAGGCAAGACGGCCAGCGCCATCTTCAAGGCCTCCAGCGTCATCATCAGGCGTTCCGGCCTGATAAGCCCTTGTCTGGCCCCTGGCGGGTCAGATACCCCAGGCCCGGCCCCTGCATGGCAATCCGCCCCTGCAGGGCGTCGGGCCTGTCGCATCAGGAGATTGAGAGACTCAGGGCCCGTTGCCCGACAGGCCGTTCTCCACCGCATAGACGGCAATCTGCACCCGGCTGGACAGATTCAGCTTCTTCAGGATGTTCTGCACGTGAATCTTCACCGTGCTCTCGGCCACATCCAGCCGCCGGGCAATCTCCTTGTTGCTCTCACCCCGCGCCAGGCACTGCATGATCTCCCGCTCGCGCGCCGTCAGGTGCACCCGCTCGGGCGCTGCGCCCGACTGGATGGAGGAAGGGCTCAGGCGGCGTCACCGTCGCACCGGGCTGGCTGCTGCCCTGCGAACGGAACTGCTCCACCAGCTTCATCGTCATGGACTCGGCAATGACAGGTTCGCCGCGCTTGGCCTTGCGGATGGCGGTCACCAGCGTCTCGGCCTCGACATTCTTCGTGAGATAGCCCACTGCGCCGGCCCGCAGCGCCTCTCCCAGCTCCTCGGCCTCTTCCGAGACGGTCAGGATCACCACCTTCGACTGCGGCACATCCTGCGTGAGCAGATGCAGCGTCTCCAACCCCGACAGCCCCGGCATGTTCAGATCCAGCAGGATCACATCCGGGCGCAGCGCCTGGCGCGCTTCAGCCCTCCAGCCCGTCGGCCGCCTCGGCCACGATGCACAGATCCTCCTCGCGCTGCAGCAGCTGACGCACGCCGGAGCGGAACAGGTTGTGATCATCGACAAGCAGAATGCTGATGCTCATTTATCAGAACTGGAACTCAGGGGCTCGACAAGATAACAGAACGGCGAAAACTCAGGCCTCGGTAATCCGACCATTTCAGGACGCCAGCCGGTCGCTCTGCGACAGGTACAGGGAAACCTCCGTCCCCTGCCCCGGCGCGCTGCACATCTGCAGCTGCCCGCCCAGGCGTGCCGCCCGTTCGCGCATGATGGACAGCCCCACATGGGTTTCACTGCGCTCAGCCACCTCCTGCGGGTCATAACCCTCGCCGTCATCACGGATGCTCATGCCGAAATCACGGTGATTGTCGATGCGCACCGTCACCTTGCTGGCATACGCATGCTTGCGCACGTTGGAAAGGGCCTCCTGCAGAATGAACAGCACCTGAAGCTGCTGGTCAGGGGTGCAGTGGCGCACCGTCCCGGTCATCCAGGTGCAGCTCCACATTCAGCCCGGTCTGCCGGCGGAAGCGCCCGATCGTGTCGTCCACCGCCTTGCGCAATGACTCCTCGCCCAGCCGAGTCCGGAAATTCTGCAGCAGCTCGCGCACATCCTGATAGCTCTCGGAAACCCCTGTCTTCAGCAACGGCACGATCTCCTCCACCTCGTCCCAGCGACGCTGCTGCACCGCGCTGCCCAGCATCTGCGTCTGCAGGTTCAGGAAGTTCAACCCCTGGGCCAGACTGTCATGCAGCCCCTGCGCCACCAGATTGCGCTCCTCGGCCACCGCCAGCTGACGCGCCTTGATGCTCAGCCGCTGGTTGTCCAGCGCCGCCCCCAGGTGCTGCCCCAGCATCTCCAGCAGCTGAAGCTCCCGGGGGCGACATCGTCGTGCGCTCACGGAAATGCAGCGAGAAAGTGCCCAGCGTCGCCTCCGGCGTCACGATCTGGAAGACCGACACCGCCTGGAAACCATCACGCATGCAGCCGATCTCCTCGGGGCGCGGCAGCTTGCGGAAGTCCCGGATGATCATCGTGCCGCGCTGCGTGGCTTCGCCGCAGAAGCAGGCATCGGTTCGCATGCAGTGCTCGCTTTCCTGCAGCGCCGAAGAGAAACCCAGCGACACGACAATATGCAGCCGCTCCCCGACGGGTCCAGCACCCGGATGCTGCCTGCCGCCGCATGAAACTCGTCCATCACCCGCTGCAGGAAGCCCCGGCACAGCGCCTCGATGTCGTTGGGCTTGTTCAGGAACGCCGTCATGCCGTAGAGCGCGCTCAGCTGCCGGTTCTGCCTTTCCAGCTCGGCCGTCTTCTGACGCACATGCTCGCCCAGGTCCTCGTACAGGCTCTGCAGCTCGTCCGCCATCCGGTTGAAGCCCTGGGCCAGCACGCCCAGTTCGTCGGTATGTTGACGGGCACCCGCACCGAGAAGTCCCGGCCGCCATCCGCTGGATACCGCCCTGCAGCGTCTGCACCGGCCGGATGATCCAGCGGTACAGCAGGAAGATCATCGCCATCGTGCCCAGGCAGGCCATCACGATCAGCACGCTCTGCAGGATCCGCAGCCGGGTTGTCTTGCTGGCGTTGCCGACCTCCAGCACGTGCACCAGCCGGTCGGCCTCGGCCACGAAGCCCGGCAGCTGCGCCAGATAGGCCGTGCTGTCCCCTCCACCAGCGCCTCGTGGGCCAGATCCGCCAGCTCATCCCAGCGGGTCGTCACAGCATGGAACTGCTGGCGCAGCGGCGCATCGGTGGACAGAAAAGAGCGGTCTGCCCGGAAGATCCCCCGCAAAATGCGCCAGGATGCGGCCCTGCTCCCGCAGGTCCACCACCACCTGGGCCTGAGCCGCCTCATCGTGCCGGAGCAGGTTCAGCCCGATACGGTTCGCGCGCATCCGCAGGCTGCCCGTCTCGTTGATGGCCGCTGCCGTGCCCGCCAGCTGCCACGACAGCCACAGCGTCCAGCCCACCATGCTCAGCACCAGCGACAGCGCCACCACGGAACTGATGACGATGCGGGTGGACAGCCGGTTCTTCCAGGCCGGCGCAGCCTGCCTTCGCCTGCGCCGCTCCCGTCACCCTGCCCACCCTCCGGCAAACGGTCAGCGCCTTCCTCGCGCTTCGGACCGGCCTCGCCATCCGTCATGGACGCGACGCCATCAGGTGCCCTTTCTTCTTCTGAAGCCCCCGCCGAACAACCGTTATGTTCGACTCGACATAACGACTGGAAGCGCCTGCCCTGCGACGAGGTCCCGTCGTTCTTCGGCGAACCTGATGCCCGGTCATCCAGCGGCATGGGTGCTTTCCATGGAAAGGTGTCCCGTCGAGGTGCCTCGGGGCGTTGCGCCTACTGCACCAATGGCGTGTCGGCCCCTTCCAGATCAATGCCTTCGATTTTGGCACGGCCCAGCAGAACCTGCACATACTGCCGCCAGGCCGCATCCCGGCTGGCTGCGGTCAGTGCCTGCGCAATTCCCTCTTGGACCTGCTCGAAGGGCAGCTGCTGCCCCTCGTGGCGACGGTTGACCCGGATGATGTGCAGTCCGTAGCGGGTCTCGATCAGGCTGTCGGCAATGGTTCCGGGGGCAATGCGCCACAGCGCCGCCTCGAACTCCGGCACCGTCTCACCGCGCTGCATCTGCCCCAGTGCACCGCCGTTCTCTGCGGACGGGCAGTTGGAACGCTCGGCTGCCATCGCCTCGAATCGCTCGGGGTGCTCCTGCAGCAGCGCCAGCGTCTCCTTCGCCACCAGCCGCAACGCATCCAGCGGCGTGCGCTCGTTCACGGCAAACAGGATGTGATCGGCATCCACCCATCCGCCCACCCGGAAACGCTCCGGATACTGCTCGTAATGACGCCGGCAGCTGGCCTCATCCACCACCGGCACCGTGACCTGCGTGGACAGCAGGGTAATCGGCCGCTTCCTCGGCATCCGCCACCGGATGCCCCAGCTCGGCCGCCTCGTCCAGCATCACCCGCTTCAGCGCCAGCGCAATGCAGGCACTGCGCAGCGGCTGCGGGGTTTCTGGTGGAAAGGCAGCTCGGCTGCCACCCTCATCATCGGTGATCTCCACACCATTGACCTTGATCGACACGCAAAACCTCCTGAGAAATGATTGGGCCACGGAAGTCGTCCTTCCGTGGCCCGATGTCCGGCCCGCCTGATGATATCGGACGGCCGGGATCATGATGAAAGCCATCCGCTGCCGGACGCATCCGGCAGCGTGACGACAGCTTCAGCTCAGCGCTGGCGCACCAGCTGCCAGGCACGACCCAGGTAGGTCAGCGAGGCAAAGCCGCTCCAGACATGCACCAGCCGCGTGAACGGGAACAGGATGAACAGCGTCATGCCCGCGAACAGGTGCAGCTTGAAGATGATGCTGACATCGGCAATCAGCGACGCCGCATCCGACTGGAACGTGACGATGTGCTGTGCCCAGGTCATCAGCCGGACCATCTCGGCACCGTCCATGTGACCGGCCGACACGATGATGGTCGTCAGCCCCAGCAGCAGCGTGAGCAGGATCCAGATCATCAGCACCTTGTCACCCAGGGAGGTGACGGCGCGGATGCGCGGGTTGGTCGAGACGCCGATGCAGCAGCGGCGACAGCCCGATCAGGCACATCGTGCCCATGATCCCGCCGGCCGCCATGGCCACCACCTGCTTGAAGTGGTGAGTCACCCCAGCATGTCCCAGATGGCCACGGGCGTGAGCAGACCCACCAGGTGACCGAAGAACAGCCCCAGAATGCCCACGTGGAACAGGGATGTTGGCCGTACGCAGATGGCCGCGGTACAGCACCTGCGAGCTGTCGCTCTTCCAGCTGTACTGCTCGCGCTCGAAGCGCACCAGGCTGCCCAGCAGGAAGATGCTGAGCGCGATGTGCGGATAGATCCCGAAGAAGAATGCGTTGAAGTAGCTCATGAGATCTCCTCAGCGATAGAACTTCACCGTCTGCACCATGCCGTTGTCCGGCTTGAGCAGGGGTTCGAACCGTCATTGCCCGGTCCGATGGTGTCGAGCAGCGTGTCCATGTCACGTGCCGGCGCATCCTCCATGGGCTGCGCCTTCACCGGCGACATTTCCTGCAGGACCGTGAACACGGCGGCATACGGGTTCTCGCGCTCGGCCAGGCGACTGCCCACCAGCGCGATCACGTTCACCGCATCACCCAGCAGGCGTGCGGCCTCCTCCGGCGGACGCTGTGCCAGGAACTCCAGGAACAGCGGCAGGTAGTCCGGCGTCTCGCGCGGGCTGCCTGCCTCGTCACAGGGTTCGAAGCCGTGGCGCTGGTATTCGCGCAGCAGATCCAGCAGCGCGTCACCCGCTCACGGCTCTCGCCGTGGATGTGCTCGAACAGGTACAGCGACTGGCGACGCGAGCGATCGAACTCCGCCACGTACTCCTCCTGCAGCCGGATCAGCTTCGTCGTGCGCAGATGCTCGATGAGCGGCCCCAGCTGCGCGCGGATGCGCGGCGTGGGCGCCAGGACTGCCTCGATCTCGGGCAGCGCGTCGATCAGCTCCTGCTCCGGGTAGCTCAACAGCGCCGAAAGCACTCGATAGATGATCATCACGACTCCTGTTCAGCTTCCTGCGCGCGGGGACGCTTCAGCTGCAGGTGAATGACATCCACCTTGTTCCGCTTGCCAAAGAGCGACTCATTGGAATAACCCGACGAGCAGCCGTTGCCGAAGCTGAAACCGCAGCTGCCGGTATCGCTGAAGTTGCGCTCCACCGCGGCCTTGTGCGAGGTGGGAATGACGAAGCGGTCCTCGTAGTTGGCGATGGCCATGGTCTGATACATGTCCTCCACCATCTCGGGCGTGAGACCCACGCGCTTGATGACCTCGAGCGAACCCCTTGCCGTTGATCATCTCGCCGCGCTTGAACGCACGCATGGCAATCATCCGCTCCAGCGCCTTGATGATCGGCTCCCTCGTCGCCCGCCGTCAGCAGGTTGGCCAGGTAACGCACCGGAATGCGCAGGCTCTTCACGTCGGGATGATGCTGCCTTCCACCGTCTCGTGCGGCATCTGCTTGTTCTCGGCTGCGCTCTGGATCGGCGACAGCGGCGGGATGTACCACACCATCGGCAGCGTCCGGTATTCCGGGTGCAGCGGGAAGGCCACCTCCCAGTCCACCGCCATCCGGTACACCGGCGACTTGCGGGCAGCCGCCAGCCACGTCTCGGGGATGCCTTCCTTGCGGGCAGCCTCGATCACGTCCGGATCGTTCGGATCCAGGAAGCACTCCAGCTGGGCCTTGTACAGCTGCTTCTCGTCCGGCATGGAGGCGGCCGCCTCGATGCGGTCGGCGTCATACAGCATCACGCCCAGATAGCGGATGCGGCCCACGCAGGTCTCGGAACAGACCGTGGGCTGGCCCGCCTCGATCCGCGGATAGCAGAACAGGCACTTCTCGGCCTTGCCCGACTGCCAGTTGAAGTAGATCTTCTTGTACGGGCAGCCCGAGATGCACATCCGCCAGCCGCGGCACTTGTCCTGGTCCACCAGCACGATGCCGTCCTCTTCGCGCTTGTACACCGAGCCCGACGGGCACGAGGCCACGCAGGTCGGGTTCAGGCAGTGCTCGCACAGGCGCGGCAGGTACATCATGAAGGTGTTCTCGAAGGTGGAGTACATCTGCTTCTGCACCCCCTCGAACAGGTGATCCTGGCTGCGCTTGCTGAACTCGCCAGCCAGATCGTCCTCCCAGTTCGGGCCCCACTCGATCTTGTCCATCTTCTCGCCGGTCAGCACCGACACCGGCCGTGCCGTCGGCGGCGTCTTCATCCGCGGCGCCGACTGCAGGTGCTGGTAGTCGTAGGTGAACGGCTCGTAGTGAGTCGTCGATCGACGGCAGGTTCGGGTTGGCAAACAGGTTCGCCAGAATGCGCAGCTTGCCCCTTGGCGCGGCTCGAGCTTGCCGCTCGAGGTGCGCACCCAGCCCCCGTTCCACTTCTTCTGGTTCTCCCACTGCTTGGGATAGCCGATACCGGGCTTGGTCTCGACGTTGTTGAACCAGGCGTATTCCACGCCATCACGGCTGGTCCAGACGTTCTTGCAGGTCACCGAGCAGGTGTGGCAACCGATGCACTTGTCCAGATTCAGCACCATTCCAATCTGTGCACGAACTTTCATCAGACTTCTCCTTGTGCCGTTTCCGCGTTCACCGGCTCATCCATCCAATCGACCTTCGACATCTTGCGCAGCAGCACGAACTCGTCGCGGTTGCTGCCGATGGTTCCGTAGTAGTTGAAGCCATAGGCCAGCTGCGCATAGCCCCCGATCGTGTGCGTGGGCTTGAGCACCGTGCGCGTGACCGAGTTGTGGATGCCGCCGCGCTTGCCGCTCAGCTCCGATCCCGGGCGTGTTCACGATCTTCTCCTGCGCGTGATACATCAGGCACATGCCGCGCGGGATCCGCTGGCTGACGATCACCCGGCAGGGCGATCACGCCGTTGGTGTTGAAGACCTCGATCCAGTCGTTGTCTTCCACGTTGGCACGCTTGGCATCATCTTCCGAGATCCACACGTGCGGGCCACCCCGGCTCAGCGACAGCATCCGCAGGTTGTCCGAATACGTGCTGTGGATACCCCACTTCTGGTGCGGCGTGAGGAAGTTGAGCGCGATTTCCGGGTTGCCGTTGGGACGTGCGCCGAACATGCTGGCCGTGGACTTGGTGTCGATGGCCGGCTTGTACACGCAGAAGCCCTCGCCGAAGTCCAGCATCCAGCGGTGATCCTGGTAGAACTGCTGGCGGCCGGTGATGGTACGCCAGGGAATCAGCTCGTGCACGTTGGTGTAGCGGCGTTGTAGCTCACCTCTTCCGACTCCAGACCCGACCAGGTGGGCGCCGAGATGATCTTCCTCGGCTGCGCCTGGATGTCACGGAAATGGATCTTGTCGTGCTCGCGGCCCACCGCCAGGTGCGTATGGTCGCGCCCGGTGATCTTGCCCAGTGCCTCCCAGGCCTTCACCGACACGTGGCCATTGGTCTCGGGCGCCAGCGTGAGGATCATCTCCGCCGCATCGATGGCCGTATCCAGTCGCGGCCGGCCCCTTGCTCACGCCCTCTTCCTGCACGGCCTTGTTGAAGCCGACCAGGTCGTGGATCTCGTGCTCGGTGTTCCAGTTGATGCCCTTGCCGCCGTTGCCCAGCTTATCCAGCAGCGGACCGATGGACGTGTACTTGCGGTGGATATCGTTGTAGTTGCGCTCGACCACCACCATGCTGGGTGCCGTCTTGCCGGGGATCAGGGTCGCATTCACCCTGCTTTCCAGTCCTTCGGGCTCGAAGGGCTGACCCAGCTCTCCCGGGGTGTCGTGCATGAGCGGCACCAGCACGATGTCCTTGCGCGTGCCCAGATACGGACCACCGATCTCGCTGAAACGCTTGGCGATCAGCTTGTAGATCTCCCAGTCGGTCTTGCTTTCCCAGCGGCGTCACCGCCTCGGACAGCGGGTGGATGAACGGGTGCATGTCGGACGTGTTCAGATCGTCCTTCTCGTACCAGGTGGCCGTGGGCAGCACGATGTCGCCGTACAGACAGGTCGTGCTCATCCGGAAATCCAGGACCGTCACCAGATCCAGCTTGCCCTCCTCGGGCATCTGCTCGGGCGTGCGCACCTCGGTCGGACGCACGGTGTCGCTGGCGTCACAGAAAACCGAGTTCTGCGCACCCAGCAGGTACTTCAGGAAGTACTCGTGCCCCTTGCCGCTGGAACCCCAGGATGTTCGAACGCCAGACGAAACAGGTTGCGCGGGAAGTTCTTCGATTCTCGGGGATCATCACAGCTCATGCGCTGCGAGACCGTCCTTCAGGCCGCGCACCAGATACTTCACCGGATCCTCACCGGCCTTCTCGGCGGCATCGACGATTTCCAGCGGGTTGTTCTCCAGCTGCGGTGCCGACGGCAGCCAGCCCATGCGCTCGGCGCGGGCGTTGAAGTCGATCAGCGCCAGCGGCTCCATCGCCTTCTTGTCGGCCGTCGGTGCGAGGATCTCGCCCACGCGCAGCTGCTCGTGCCGGTACTGGCCCGTGTGCGCATAGAAGAAGCTCGTGCCGTTCATCTGGCGCGGCGGACGCGACCAGTCCAGACCCGAAAGGCCAGCGGTGCCCAGCCGAACTGCGGACGCAGCTTCTCCTGACCCACATAGTGCGACCAGCCGCCACCGCTCTGTCTCACGCAGCCGCACATCATCAGCAGGTTGATGATGCCGCGGTAGGACATGTCGGTATGGAACCAGTGGTTCAGACCCGCACCGACGATCACCATGCTGCGGCCACGCGTGTCGTGCGCGTTCTGTGCGAACTCGCGTGCCACTTGTGTCACCAGCTCGGGACGCACGCCCGTGTGCTTCTGCTGCCATGCCGGCGTGCAGGGAACATCGTCCTCATAGGACTTGGCCACGTTCTCGCCGCCCAGCCCCTGGTCAACACCATAGTTGGCCATCTGCAGGGTCGTAGACGGTGGCCACCAGACCCTCGCTGCCATCAGCCAGCTTCACGCGCTTGACCGGCACGTTGCGCGGCAGCAGGTCGTCCTTCTCGCCACCGAAGTAGCTGAAGTACACGGCCTTCACGTCGTCGTGCATGCCCTTCAGGCTCAGCACCGGATCGATTTCCCGCCGCTGCCGCCGTCACGCTTCTCCAGGTTCCAGCGACCCACCTTGCCGGTGTCCCGCCTTGTCCTCGCCCCAGCGGAAGCCGACCGAGCCATTGGGCGCCACCATGTCACCGGTCAGCGCATCCACCAGCACCGTCTTCCATTCGGGGTTGTTGGTCTCGCCCAGGTTCTCAGGGCAGGTGCGAGGCACGCAGGAAGTAATCCGGCACCAGCTTGCCATCGTGTTCCTTCAGCATCACCAGCATCGGCATGTCGGTGTACTGCTTCAGGTAATCCACGAAGTACGGCGACGGGATTGTCGCGGTGGAACTCGGTCAGCACCACGTGGCCCATGGCCAGCGCCAGCGCAGCGTCCGTGCCCCTGGCGCGGGGCCAGCCACACATCGCTGAACTTCACCATCTCGCCGTAGTCGGACGAGACCGCCACCGTCTTGGTGCCCTTGTAGCGCACCTCGGTGTAGAAGTGAGCATCCGGCGTGCGGGTCATCGGCACGTTCGAGCCCCACACCACCAGGTAGCCGGAGTTGTACCAGTCGGCTGACTCGGGCACGTCGGTCTGCTCGCCCCACACCTGCGGGCTGGACGGCGGCAGGTCGCAGTACCAGTCATAGAAGCTCAGACAGGTCCCCCGATCAGGCTCAGGTAGCGGGCCCCCGAGGCATAGCTGATCATCGACATCGCCGGAATGGGCAGAAGCCCGATCACCCGGTCAGGTCCGTACTTCTTGATGGTCAGCGCGTTGGCCGCCGCGATGATCTCGGTAGCCGTGTCCCAGTCGGCACGCACGAAGCCGCCCAGGCCGCGCACGCCTTGTAGCGGCGCGACTTCACCGGATCCTGGCTGATCGACTCCCAGGCCGAGATCGGATCCATCGTCTTGCGGGCCTCGCGCCACATCTCCATCAGCTCGCCCCGGATCATCGGGTGCTTGACGCGCTGCGCCGAGTACACGTACCAGCTGTAGGAGGCGCCCCGCGGACAGCCGCGCGGCTCATGGTTGGGCAGGTCCGGGCGCGTGCGCGGGTAGTCCGTCTGCTGGGTTTCCCAGGTGATCAGCCCGCCCTTCACGTAGATCTTCCAGCTGCACGAGCCCGGTGCAGTTGACCCCGTGAGTGGAGCGCGCAATCTTGTCGTGCTGCCAGCGGGAACGGTAGGCGTTCTCCCAGGGCACGGTCTTCCTTAACCACGGCACCATGGCCTTCGGAGAGGACGAACGCACCCGGGAAAGGAATTTCAGCCGATCCAGAAAAATGACTCATCGTCGATACCTTTTTGTTTAGAGCAGCCGGCTTGCGCCGGCCATGTTCAGAAACCACTCAGCAGGGGGTGCGGGCACCCTTGCGGGCATAGAACCACCAGGTCACCACCATGCAGCTGAGGTAGAAGGCGATGAATGCGTACAACGCCATGTCCACCGAGCCGGTTGCCTCCAGCGAAGTGCCGAAACTCTTCGAATGAAGAAGCCGCCATAGGCGCCCACCGCACCGGAGAAGCTCAGCACGGCCGAAGCCTCCTTGTTGCCCTGGACCACCGCCTGGCGCTGGGCCTCGGGCGTCTTCTCGGCTTCCTGCGTGCGCCGTCAGGAAGATGACGGGAATCATGCGGAAGGTGGAACCGTTGCCGATGCCCGTGAGGGCGAACAGCAGGATGAACATGCCCAGGAAGGCCGGGAAGTTGCCTGCATCGCCTTCCGAGGGCAGCGTGAACAGCACGCCCACCACGGCCAGCACCATCAGCAGGAAGGTGTAGAGCGTCACCGTTGCACCGGCCTTCAGCCGGTCGGAGATCCAGCCGCCCACCGGTCGCGTCAGCGCACCCACCAGCGGCCCCAGGAACGCATACTGCGTGGGGTTCACGTCCGGGAACTGCGACTTGGTCAGCAGCGCCAGTCCGGCCGAGAAGCCGATGAAGGAACCGAAGGTGCCGACGTAGAGCCAGCACATCAGCCAGTTGTGCTTGCGCCGGAAGATGATGGCCTGATCCTTGAACGAGGCCTTGGCATCGGCGATGTCATTCATGCCGAACCAGGCCAGGATGACCGAGATCACGATGAACGGCACCCAGACAAAGCCGGCGTTCTGCAGCCACAGCGTTTTTCTCGACACCCTTCTCCACATAGTGCAGGCCCTCACCCGTGAAGCTGCCCACCATGGCGCTGGAGATCACCAGCGGCACCACGAACTGCGCCAGGCTCACCCCCAGGTTGCCAATGCCCGCGTTGAGGCCCGTGGCCGTGCCTTTCTTCGCCTTCGGGTGAAGAAGCTGATGTTGGCCATGCTGGAGCTGAAGTTGCCGCCCCCAGACCACACAGCGCGGCCAGGATCAGCAGCGTGCTGTAGCTGGTGCTGCTGTCCTGCAGCGCAATGCCCATGCCCACGGCCGGCAGCAGCAGGCTCAGCGTGGAGATCACCGTCCAGCGGCGCCCGCCGAAGATGGGCACCATGAAGCTGTAGAACACCCGCAGCGTGGCTCCCCGAAAGCGCCGGCAGCGCGGTCAGCCAGAACAGCTGGTTGCTGGTGAACCGGAAAGCCCACCTTGTCGAGGTTGACCGTCACCACGCTCCACAGCACCCAGATGGCGAACGAGAGCGTCAGCGAAATGATCGAGATCCAGAGATTGCGCCGCGCGATGCGTGCGCCGGTGCTCTCCCAGAACTCGGGGTTCTCCGGATCCCAATGGTGCAGGACATGGCCCTTCACGGTGGTGTCGTTGGATGTATGGCATGGTGATCTCCGTGTCTCCTCTGACTTGTTTATTGGGCGGCAGCCTTGCCCTGCACGCCCTCAGCTTCCTCGCGCGGGTGCTGAACATCGCTGTAGCGGCTGAAGTGCATCCAGATCAGGCTGACCGAGACCGTGCCGAACAGCAGCATGAAGCAGCTGGAGCGGACGCCCGTCAGGTCAAGCGCGATGCCGAACAGCACCGGCAGCAGGAAGCCGCCCAGGCCGCCCGCCAGACCCACCACGCCCGAGACCGCGCCGATGTTGTCGGGGTGAAGTCATCGGAGATGAACTTGAAGACCGAGGCCTTGCCGATGGCGGTGGCAATGCCCATCAGGAACAGCAGGAAGGTGAACACCCACGGGTTGTGACCGATATGGAAGCTCATCGGGCCGTTGACGGTGCTGATGGTCAGGTCGGTCTGCGGATAGCTGAGGAAGAAGAAGCAGATCCACATGATCCACAGCACGTACCAGGTGGTGCGATAGGCGCCGGCGCGGTCCGAGATCCAGCCACCGATGGCACGCAGCACGCCGCCAGGCGGCGAGAAGCAGGCAGCCAGGAAGGCAGCCAGCTGGATGCTGAAGCCGAACTCGTTGATGTAGTACTTGGTCAGCCAGAGGGCCAGCGCCACATAGCCGCCGAAGACCACCGAGTAGTACTGGCAGTAGCGCCAGACACGCGGGTCACGCAGCACCTGCATCTGCGCACGCAGCGAGGTGGCGGACGGGACGTTGTGTGCCGGGTTGGTGCGCGAGAAGACCCAGAAGATCAGCGCCGTCACCAGCATGCCCACCGCATAGACCTTGGGCACGATGGTCCAGGCGCCACCGGCCGCAGCCATCAGCGGCGGCGCAATGAACTTGGTCATGGCCGAACCCGGAGTTGCCGGCGCCGAACACGCCCATGGCCAGACCCCTGACGGTCCTTCGGGAACCAGCGCGCCACATAGGGCGTGCCCACCGAGAAGGAACCACCGGCCAGACCGACGAACAGCGACAGCAGCAGGAACTGCCAGTATTCGGTGGCATAGGCCATCAGCCAGATGGCCGGCACGGTGGACAGCATCAGCAGGAACAGCACGATGCGGCCGCCGAAGCGGTCGGTCCAGATGCCCAGCGGCACCCGCACCAGCGAACCCGTCAGCACCGGCATGGCGGTGAGCAGCCCGAACTCGGTTTCGTTCAGGCCCAGTTGCGCCTTGATGGGGATGCCCAGCACCGCGAACATCATCCACGCGGCGAAGCAGACCGTGAATGCGAAGGTACTGGAGGCCAGCACCGAATAGGCGCCGGGGAACGGGACTGTGCTGGATCTTGTCGACCATGGCGGAAATAGCCTCTTTTCATTCTTGTAAGGAGCCTGCCCGGGGCTTTCGCCACGACAGTCAGAAAATGGCACTGACCGTCAGGATCATCCCGGGAGACCCATGCGCCAGAATGTAGAACTTGTTCACATCGTTCACCATTCCTCATAGGGGGAATACCCCACCTACCCCGGGACTAGTTCCAAAGAACTATATTCACCAAACCACTGATTTCACGGGAGAAAACATGCAACGACCCGCAAGATTTCATGCGTTGCACAACCATTCCCGACGGCATTCATGAACTTCATGAATGGAAAGGGCGCAGAAAAAAACCGCCGGATGGGCGAGACAGTGCCAGCCGGCAAATCCATAAAGACCCTGTCAGATAATATTGATCGTTATTGAAAACGATTATCCGTACATATCCGCTTCGTGGTCCGCCCCAAAAATTCGGGTCTGTGCCATGAAAAAGGCTGCCCTCGGTCATAGAATCTCCTCCATGCAGTCTTTCCGGCCCGCACCCTCACGATCGCCCCATGAGCGCGTCCCGGTGCGTCGGGCATGCCGCTCTCTGCCGCCAGAGCCGTCCGCTCGCCGACCCCGCCATGTCGCCGGGCCTGTCTCACCATCCCCTCTTGAACAGCATCCTCCCATGGACAAAGACATCCAGACATCCTGTCCCGCCGCCGACCCTCAAGCCGGTCGTGCAATCGGCCGGCATGGCCGCCATCTTCATCGTGCTGTCCCTGGCCGACGGCGACGATGCCGCCGACACCGTGCGCGACGCCCTGGGTGAAGTGCCCGGCCATGCTGCGCACCCTGAACCTGCGCCTGCCCTGGTGCCGCCCTCAGCTGCGTGATCGGCATCGGCCACGACGCCTGGCCCCGGCTCTTCCCCGATCACCCCCGGCCCAAGGGGCTGCACCCCATGAAAGGCCTTCAAGGGCGCCAAGCACACCGCCCCCGCCACGCCCGGGTGACCTGCTGCTGCACATCCGCGCCACGCGTACCGACGCCTGCTTCGAGACTGGCCATGCGCATCCGCGAACAGCTGGGCGACGCCGTCGTGCCGGTGGACGAGGTCCATGGCTTCCGCTATCTGGATGCCCGCAGCATGGTGGGCTTCGTCGACGGCACCGAGAACCCGCAGGGTCAGGAGGCCGTCGAGGCCACGCTCGATCGGCGACGAGGATCCGGCCTACGCCGGCGGCAGCTACGTCATCGTGCAGAAGTACATTCACGACATGGCGGCCTGGAACGCGCTGCCGGTAGCCGAGCAGGAGAAGGTCATCGGCCGCACCAAGTATGACGACATCGAGATGGACGACGACGTGAAGCCCACCAACTCGCACATCGCGCTGAACGTGATCGAGGACGAGGACGGCAACGAGCAGAGCCATCCTGCGCGGCAACCTGCCCTTCGGCAACCCGTCGCGCAACGAGTACGGCACCTTCTTCATCGGCTATGCCCGGGTACCTGGAAATCATCGAGCAGATGCTCACCAACATGTTCATCGGCCGTCCGGAAGGGAACTACGACCGCCTGCTGGACTACAGCCGCGCCGTGACCGGTACCGCCTTCTTCGTGCCGTCCGCTTCCTTCCTGGAAGAAGCGCTGGGCGGCGACTGAACCCGAACGGCACCGGCGCACTGCCCGGGTCAGACGACGCCCGGGTCGGATCTTCCCGAAGCATCAGGTCGGTGCCGTTCGTAGCAGGAGGCCGTCCGTTGGGCGCATGGTCCCCCGCCAACTGATGCAAGCGGCCGCAGGGGCGCGGCACACTCATGGGCCAGGCAGGGTCCGGGGAATGGATCCTTCCCGGCTTTTCCTGATCCATGAGGGTAGGTTGCCCGTGTCCGCAAATCTTCCACCGCAAGCAAAGAACGAACGTGCCGACAAGGCCGATACCGTGCAGCTGCCCGGCATTGCCCGCGTGCTGATCCAGCACCAGCTGCTGTCGCCCGAGCAGGCGCGGGAAGCCCATGCCAAGGCCCAGGCTGCCGAGAACGGCAACTTCCTCGACGAGCTGGTCATCAACAGCAAGGTGCTGAACCCGCTGCGACTGGCCACCTTCCTGGCCGAGACCTTCGGCATGCCGCTGATGGATCTGGCCAGCCTGGACTTCAGCACCCTGCCCCTGGACCAGATCGACCGCAAGCTGCTGGCCGAGACTCGCGTCATCCCGCTGATCAAGCGCGGCAACCGCCTGGCCGTGCTGCTGTCCGACCCGACCGACAACCAGGCCATCGAGCGCGTCAAGTTCCAGCAGCAGGCCATCATCGACCCCATCGTCGTCGAGCACTCCAAGCTGGTCAAGCTGATCCAGAACCTGGACCAGAGCACAGCCGACAAGCTGGCCGACCTGATCGGTGACGTGGAAGAAGAAGAGTCCGCTGTCGCCGATGGCGCCGTGGCGCTGGAAGACAACGCCGACGTGGACGACGCGCCGATCGTGCGCTTCCTGCAGAAGGTGCTGATGGATGCGATCCAGGGCGGCGCCTCGGACATCCACTTCGAGCCCTACGAGAAGTTCTACCGGATCCGCTTCCGGGTGGACGGCGAGCTGCGTGAGATCACGCAGCCGCCCCTGGTCATCAAGGACAAGCTCGCCTCGCGCATCAAGGTCATCTCCCGGCTGGACATCTCGGAAAAGCGGGTGCCGCAGGACGGCCGGATGAAGCTGGTCATCTCCAACAACCGCGCCATCGACTTCCGGGTCTCCACGCTGCCCACGCTATTCGGCGAGAAGATCGTGATGCGTATTCTGGACCCCTCTTCCGCGAAGCTGGGGATCGATGCGCTGGGCTATGACCCCGAGCAGAAGAAGGCGCTGACCGAGGCCATCGCCCGTCCCTACGGCATGGTGCTGGTCACCGGCCCCACCGGTTCGGGCAAGACCGTGTCGCTCTACACCTGCCTGAACATCCTGAACCAGCCGGGCGTCAACATCGCCACCGCCGAGGACCCGGCCGAGATCAACCTGCCCGGCATCAACCAGGTCAACGTCAACGACAAGGCGGGCCTGACCTTCGCGGCGGCCCTGAAATCCTTCCTGCGTCAGGATCCGGACATCATCATGGTGGGTGAGATCCGCGACCTGGAAAACTGCCGACATCGCCATCAAGGCCGCCCAGACCGGCCACATGGTGATGTCCACGCTGCACACCAACGACGCCCCCACCACGCTCACCCGTCTGATGAACATGGGCGTGGCGCCCTTCAACATCGCCTCGTCGGTGATCCTGATCACCGCGCAGCGTCTGGCCCGCCGGCTGTGCACCCAGTGCAAGCAGCCCGTGGACCTGGACGATGACGCCCTGCTGGCCGCCGGCTTCACCGAAGACGACCTGGACGGCAGCTGGCGCCCCTAAGGCCGTGGGCTGTGAGCGCTGCAACGGCTCGGGCTACAAGGGCCGGGTGGGCATCTACCAGGTCATGCCGATCTCCGAAGAGATCCAGCGCATCATCCTCAATTCCGGCAACGCCATGGAAATTGCCGCCCAGGCCAAGCGCGAGGGCGTCAACGACCTGCGCACCTCGGGGCTGATCAAGGTCAAGCAGGGGCCTGACCACCATCGAGGAAGTGCTGGGCGTCACCAACGAATGACCCCCCTGTCCGGCTGGTTCACCCCGGCCCTCCCCCACCGCTTTCCGAAAGAACCGAAAACTCCGGGTGACGCAACAACATGGCAGCCAAGGCAATGACCGCATCGGGCGCAAAGAGCGCCACCTCGCGGCCCAAGGAATTCAACTTCGTCTGGGAAGGGCGCGACCGCGCCGGCAAGACGCTGCGCGGTGAAACCCGGGCCAGCGGCGAGACCATCGTCGTCAACACCCTGCGCCGGCAGGGCATCGTCGTCACGCGCATCAGAAGCAGCGCTACAAGGCGGCGCGCGGCAAGATCCAGGACAAGGACATCACGCTGTTCACGCGCCAGCTGGCCACCATGATGAAGGCCGGCGTGCCGCTGCTGCAGGCCTTCGACATCGTGGCCAAGGGGACCGACAACGGCGCCGTGCTAAGCTCTTCACCGACATCAAGGCCGATGTGGAAACCGGTACCGCGCTGTCGCAGGCCTTCCGCAAGTATCCCTGTACTTCGACAACCTCTTCTGCAACCTGGTGGGCGCGGGTGAACAGGCCGGTATTCTGGACGACCTGCTGGACCGGCTGGCCATGTACAAGGAGAAGATGGAGGCCATCAAGGCCAAGATCAAATCCGCCCTCTTCTACCCCACGGCCGTGATGGTGGTGGCCTTCATCGTGGTGGCGGTGATCATGCTGTTCGTGGTGCCCGCCTTCAAGAGCGTGTTCGAGAGCTTCGGTGCCGACCTGCCCGCTCCCACGCTGTTCGTGATGGCGCTGTCGGACTACTTCGTCCAGAACTGGTACATCATCTTCGGTGGCATTGGCCTGGGCATCTACTTCTTCCTGCAGGCCTGGAAGCGCTCGCCCAAGATGCAGATGTTCATGGACCGGCTGTTCCTGAAACTGCCCATCTTCGGGCCGGTCATCCGCAAGGCCACCATTGCGCGCTGGCTGCGCACGCTGTCCACCATGTTCGCCGCCGGCGTGCCGCTGGTCGAAGCCCTGGATTCGGTGGGTGGTGCCGCAGGCAACATCGTCTACCTGCAGGCCACCAAGAAGATCCAGCAGGAGGTCTCCACCGGTACCAGCCTGACGGTGGCCATGAACAACGCCAACGTCTTCCCCAACATGGTGCTGCAGATGGCCTCCATCGGCGAGGGAATCCGGTTCGCTGGACTCCATGCTGGGCAAGTCCGCCGACGTGTATGAGCGCGAGGTGGACGATGCGGTGGAAAAGCCTCTCCTCCCTGATGGAACCGCTGATCATGGTGGTGCTGGGCACGCTGATCGGTGGTCTGGTGGTGGCCATGTATCTGCCCATCTTCAAGCTGGGTCAGGTGGTGTAATACTTCCATCCGCCACCTCGGGAAGACGCGGACGGCAGCACGCACCGCCCTTCCCCGGAAAACCGGGGCGGCCATGCCCGCATGGTCGCCCCTTTCACATTTCAGGGGAGCCCGGACAGACTCCCCGCTGACACACCCTCGCGGCAGCTCATGACCGCAGGAATAGACCGCAGGGGTCTGCCCGGCCCCGCCAGGAACCAGGGAAACAAGCATGGGCATCGAAGACATCTACTGGATCACGCCGGAATTCTCCGTGATCGTCGCCGGCGTGGTGGGTCTGCTGGTGGGCAGCTTCCTCAACGTGGTCATCCACCGGCTGCCGCTGATGATGCAGGCCCAGTGGGAAGCCGAACTGGAAGAAGCGCTGGCACAACAGAACCCCGCAGCCGCAGAAGCTGCCCCCAGTCGAGAAGAAGCCCCCCTTCAACCTGCTGGTACCGCGCTCGCGCTGCCCGCACTGCGGCCACCAGATCACCGCCCTGGAAAACATCCCGGTACTGTCGTGGCTCTTCCTGCGCGGTGCCTGCCGCGAATGCCGCAAGCCCATTCCCGTGCGCTACCCGCTGGTGGAGCTGCTGACCGGCGTGCTGGCCGCCGCCAGCGTCTGGCACCTGGGCTTCGGCGTCACCGGCATCGCCGCCGCCATCTTCTGCTGCGTGCTGGTGGCCCTCACCTTCATCGACTACGACACCCAGCTGCTGCCCGACAGCCTGACGCTGCCGCTGCTGTGGGGCGGGCTGCTGCTCAACCTCACCTCGCACGGCATGGCCCCGCTGCCCGATGCCGTCATCGGCGCCATGACCGGCTACCTGTCGCTGTGGAGCGTCTACTGGCTCTTCAAGCTGATCACCGGCAAGGAAGGCATGGGCTACGGCGACTTCAAACTGCTGGCCGCCCTGGGCGCGTGGTTCGGCTGGCAGGCCCTGCCCGCCATCATCCTGATGTCCTCGGTCATCGGCGCCGTCGTGGGCATCAGCCTCATCCTCTTCAAGGGCCATGGCCGCAGCCAGCCCATCCCTTCGGCCCCTACCCGGCCGGCGCAGGCCTGGCCATGCTGTTCCTGGGCGGCCAGGTCGTGACCTGGATGGGCGTGGGCGTGCAGCCTTCGGTCATCATCGGGCCCTGAACGGCACCGGCTGGCACCAGAAGGAGCATGATTTGCCCGCAGCTTCTCGGGCTCCCCGGAAGCTGCCCTTCGATGGCATCAGCGGGCCAAACCAGGCAGGGTTCCACGATCAATACTGCAGGACGTGTACGATGAAGAACATCGCACCCGAATGTCCCTGCTCCTCACGCCCCTGCCCCATGTCTTCGCCTTCCCCCCTCCCCCCACAGCCCATCACCCGCGCCTGTTCACCCATCGGCCTGACCGGCGGCATCGGCAGCGGAAAGAGCAAGGTGGCGGACCTGTTTCGTCGAACGCGGCGCGGCGCTGGTCGATACCGACGAGATCGCCCATCGGCTGACGACCCCGGGGGCGCCGCCATTGCGGCCATCCGCACGGCCTTCGGCAACGAGGTGATTGCCCCCGACGGTCGGATGGACCGCGCCGCGATGCGCGCTCTGGTCTTTGCAGCCCCGGCACGACGCAAGGCGCTGGAAGGCATCCTGCATCCCGCTGATCCAGGCCACCGTGCGCGATGAACTGTCCCGAGCTTGCCGAAGCGCGACTCGGCCTCCCGACCGCCCTACATGCTGATCGCGGTGCCGCTGCTGGTTGAATCCGACCACTGGCTGCACCGTGTGGATCGCGTGCTGGTGGTGGACTGCCCCGAGAGCTTCAGGGTGGCACGCGTGATGGTCCCGTTCGGGTCTAGTCCGAGGCGCAGGTGCGCAGCATCGTGGCAGCGCAGGCCAGCCGAGCCCAGCGGCTGGCAGTGGCCCATGCCGTCATCGACAACGGCGGCAGCCTGGCAGACACGGCTGCCCAGGTGGACCGGCTGCATGCACGCTTCCTGGCCGAGGCGGCACAGGCCTGAAAGCCACCATTCAGCGGCCCGCACACCACGGTTGCCCGGCTCCCGCAGGCTCTGGCAGGGGTGCCGGCGGTGTCGACAGGGTTATCATCAGGGACAGCGCAGGCCGCGCTGCCCTTGCCCGATGCCGGGCATTCCGGCCTCCTCACGGTTTCATCCGGCTGACTCCATCATCCGGCCCACCCCTGCATGCACCCATGATCATCTACCCTGCATCCCTTCAACGAGCGTGTCCGCACCATGCTTCGGCTCGATGAGCTGTACCGCCGCTTCGAGCGCCTGGTATCGCGCAACGACTCGCTCTCGCACCACGCGGCGCTGGGTACGCTGTTCGAGATCATGGAACTGTCGTCACGTGCCGAAGTGCGCGCCGACCTGCTGCACGAGCTGGAGCGTCAGCGCCAGACGCTGGCCTCGTTCAAGAATGACCCCGATGTGGCCATCGACGCCCTGTCGTCGATCCTGGGCGAGATCGAGGATGCCGCGGCCGCCCTGCAGCAAAGCGCCGGCAAGGCCGGCCAGGCACTGCGCGAGAACGACTGGCTGATGAACATCCGCAGCCGCAGCGTGATGGCCGGCTGCAGCTTCCAGGTGGACCTTCCCTTCTACTATGCCTGGCAGCACCGCCCGCCCGAAGAACGGCGTGAAGCCATCATCGAATGGGCTCGTCCCTTCGGTGCCGTGCGCGAATGTCTGACCATCGTGCTGCGCCTGCTGCGTGAATCCGGCCAGAAAAGCCGCGTGACCTCGCAGAACGGCAGCTACCAGCAGCAGCTGGGCGGCAAGACCCTATCAGCTGGCCGAGATCCACCTGGACGAGACGCTGGGCGCCATTCCCGAGTTCTCGGCCAACAAGTACATGCTGTGGATCCGCTTCGGCCGCCTGGACCGCGAGTTCAAGACCCGTCCCCTACGAAGGCAGCGTCGATTTCGAACTGAGCCTGTGCAATCTCTGATGAAACCCGCCGACGCTCCGCCCCCTCTCGCCGCATCACCGTCAACTGCCCCACCTGCCAGGGGGCCGTCCCTGTTGCCCCGGAGAAACCGCTGGCGGCCGTTCTGCTCGAGCGCTGCCGGATGATTGACCTGGGCGCCTGGGCCAACGACGAATATGTGGTGCCCGGCCAGCCCGTCGAAGCTGACGACGACATCCCGCCTCCCGGCCCCTCGGCACTGACGGACACCACCACGCATCCGCGCCGGGCGCACGACAGCCCCGGTGCGGATGCCATCCACGCTGCACACTCACAACGCAGCGTATCTCTCGCGCCATAGCACCGGGCCATCGATCCCCTGTCCGTTTCCTTCGATCGATTCCGCCCCGGCACACTGCGTTCCGCTCCTTCGCAGACCCTATCCTTCAGATTGGTAACGAGCCCTTTTCCACGCCGCCCTGTGGAACAGGGCCCATGCCACCTCCGATGACCGGCCACTCCGGCTGATCGCTCTGGCAAGGATATGTGACGCGATGCACAAGCAGGTTTCCCGATCGTTCTCTCAGGCCCTGGCATTGCGCCCGGAAAGCATGGCCACGCCGCCGTGCCACCACGGTGCAGCATTCACCCGTTTCCGCCCCACTCTTCTGGCCGCAGCCCTGCTGGCAGCCCTGTGGAGCGCACCAACCCACGCCGCCCTCAACGCTGTCAACTACACGGTGGACTCTGATGGTACGCCGGGATGGGACGCCACGGATGGCCCCCGGTCTCGACACGGGTCCGAACAACCAGCGGGTACGCACCCATGACGAAGTCACCTACCAGGTGGCCATCTCGTATTCCGGCGGCACCAAGGATGCAAAGGTCGAACTGACGCTTCCCAGAAGAGGCGATGGAAAGCCGCTTGCCGAGTGGCCCGCAACACCCCCGCCGATTGCGTGGCCAAAGGCTCACGTGTTTCGAGCGATCGGCAGACGCTTGTCTGCGCCCTGCCGGACTACACCGGCTCCGGCACGAACTCAGGCAGGTTCAGGGCCCACGTCCTGGGCTCCAACGCCAACGGCACCCCGATGCCGCCCCCACCCTGAAGGTCAGCTCGCTCAATACTCCCACCATCGCCCCGGCCACGCTGCCGCCGGCACTGACCATCACGGCTGCCCCGTTCTACGACGTGGTGGTCATGGACACCTATCCCGGCAACCCCATGGCCTACGGATTCCAGGCTGGGGGCGGCCCCAACAAGGAAGACGGCTTCTACCATCGCATGATGGTGGGCCTGATGGCCCGCAATCCCAGCGGCAACGGCAAGAAAGGGGTCGAACAGCTTGATCCCACCAAACCCATCGAGATCAGTCTCAATGTTGCCGGCTACCCGCAATCGGTACGTCTGGACAACTGGCGCACTCGCGCCAACACTGAAGCCGCCGACCTGCCCAGCGGCAGCTTTTGCCGACGGCTGCGGCAGCATCTGGCAGGGTGCTCCCAGCCAGCTGGCTGGCCGCGGCATCAACGCCTATCAGAGGGTCGGTGACATCAGGGGGCCAAGCAAGGAAAAACTGGATGGTTGCCAACGGCGGCGACTGTGAAGCCTTGCCTACCGCCAATGGTCTGCCGGACAACAACATCGTCAGGATCCGCCTGACCGGCGTCGACACCAGCCTTGCCCATACGCCAACCCAGATGCGGGGCGGCAGCTCCATTCCGCCCGACGAACACTGGGTCGCCAGCAAGGCCCTGGTGTTCTGGACGGACCTCAACGACTACCCACCCGAGCAGACCATTCAGCACACGCTGAGACTGGCTGATTTCAAGGCGACCTCCATCAGCAATCAGGCCGCCCAGAACACCCGAACCAGCAATGATTCGTTCACGCACGAACTGATCAACCGGCCTGACGGTTACTCCAGCAAGATCTATACACCCGACGCCGCCCAGCGCCCCCGATCGGTACCGTACGCGATCCGGCCTATACCGGGATGACTTCGTCGACTACATGGCCCATGGCCAGATCGTCAAAGGCGCGTGTCGTGTTCACCAACAAAGGCAGCGTCGCCTTCGGAACCCTGTCGATGTGCGAAATCATCGACAGGACCGCATTCGACCTGGCGGACCATTTCGGCGCCACCTTCACGCCCCAGAGCGGTGAGGGTGCCGTGCAGTATGGCGTCCGTTCCGGGTGGCCGTTACTTTGCCAGCACCGACAGCGCCCTCTCCCCGCCTGTCCGCTGCATCCGTCACCGGAGCGTCGGAGTACTCAGGGCCAACTGCACAGATCCCTCCATCACCTGGTATCGCAAGTGGCAGGATGCAGAAGCGGCCGGCGGCGTCACCTATGTGAAGGGCACCGGCAACCTGCCGGGAGGCAAGAGTGCCTACCTGTACATCTCGGGACTGAAACTGCGCGAGACCTGGGCCGAGACCATCACTGTTCAGACGCCCGACTCCTTCGGTACGCCAGAAAGGCACCGAGATTGCAGAAGGCACCATCATCCGTAACCGCGGAACACTGGCGGCTGACAACATACCCGAAGCCCTGGTGCAGAGGTTTCAGCCTTCGCTGCGTGACCACCTGCAGGTCACCAAGCGCGCACCACCACCCGCATCACCAAGAAGATCATCGAGCCGGCCAACGCCGCCCAGCCCGTGGCTGCCGGCACCACACTCACCTTCCAGCTGCAGCCGCGCTACGTCACCGTGCTGCCGCCCTACCCCCGGCACCGTCACCGTCACCGACGTGCTGCCGCGCGGCATGCGCTATGTGCCCACCAGCGGACGCATGGGCGGCCAGCCCGTCGAACCTCCAGGTGGAAGAGAACACCCCCTCGCAGGGTCTCACCCGCCTGGCCTGGACCTACACGGATGTCACCCCGCACGTGGGTACCGACCTGGAAGAGGCGCCTTCCCGCCCGACATCACCTTTCCGTGCGAAGCTGGCACCGACACTGCCCAACGGCGCCACCCTGCGCAACCAGGCCGTGGTCAGCGGCGGCGCCATCGATGCCGACGAGACTGCGAGTTCGATACCGCCAGCGGCGGCTTCAAAGACCTGCGCCAAGTCGGCCGATGCTTCCGTCACCATCGACACGCCTCCGGGCTTCGTGCTGCAAAAGACCGTCTCCAGGAGCAGATCGAGCCGGGCGAGGCCTTCCATTACGACATCGCCTTCTATGCGATGGGCCAGACCCTGCGGCAGATCGACATCCCCGACGTGATCGACATCCTGCCCTTCGTGGGCGATGGCACGGCCGATACCGCGCGCTCGTTCAACAGCCGCGACCCGGCCTCGCGCTTCGATGCCGGCGCCTACCACCTGCAGGCCGTCGAGGCCCCCTGACCATCGATCCGGGCATGCGCATCTACTACACCAACCGTGCGCCTGCCGAGATCCACAACGACGCGCGTGACGCCAGCAACGCCATGCCCGGTGGCAGCACCCGCTGGTGCCAGGCCTCCGAGTTCGGCCAGGCCGGCTGCCCGGCCAGCATCGGCGAGAGTACAGCCATCCGCACCCAGTCCACGCTCACGCGTCTGGGCTCGGGCGAGCCTTACGAGATCCGCGTCAAGATGACGAGCGATGCGCTCATCGCCCAGCCCGGCGACATCTTTGCCAACCACGCCGGCGCCCGCCCCCTCAATGCCGGCAGCCACCTGCTCTACACCTATTCCGGCACCGACCTGAACGTGCGCATCCGCACGGTGCCTCTCAACAGCCTGGCCGGCCGGCTCTACATCGACGGCCACCAGGACGGCGCCTTCAACCATGACGATGCCGCCCTGCCCAACCAGTGCGTGCTCCTGCAGGGGCAGGATGCCCAGGGTCGAGCCGTCACGCTCTCGACCCGCAGCAATGCCCAGGGCGAGTACGGCTTTGCCATGGGTGCGGCCAACACCGTGTTTGCCAGTGCCGACTGCAGCGGCACGGCGCTCGTGCGCTTTGCCGGGGTGCCCGGCGGCACCTATGCGCTGTCGCGCGTCACGGCCAACAGTGCAGACAGCCTGCCGGGGTGCGGCGCATGCCGGCGAACAGGGCGGTCAGCCCGCCACCGACGGCCGCAGCATTGCCAGCGTCACGCTGAGCGGTGACCAGAACGCCACCGGCTACGACTTCACCGAGGCACGCCAGAAACCCCGGCTCTCGCTGCAGGCCAGCATCGACAACACCCATGGCGGCAAGGCCCAGCTGGGCGAGATCGCGCTGACGGCCAGGGTCCGGGCAATCCGGCGCTCACGCTCCAGGGCACCAGCGGCAGCACCCCGGTCACCCGTACCGAGGTGGGGCCCGGCACCTATGCCCTCTCCTCTCCGGCCCTGGCGAAATCTACGCCGTCAGCGCCTGGCGGTGCGTGGTCAATGGCCAGGCCCCGGTCGATGGCGCCAGCGTCGCGCTCACCTGGGGCGATGAGGCCACCTGTTCCGTGCGCTATGCCGGTCGGGCCGAGCCGCAGCTCACGCTGGTGGGTCAGGTGACCAACAACCACGGCGGCAAGCTGGGCGTGCATGACGTGCGCCTGTCGGCCCAGCACGACAAGGACACCGACCCCAGCATCCACGGTGTCACGGGCGAGGCTGCCGTCTCCCAGGCCAACGTCGCGCCCGGCACCTGGACGCTTTCTGCGCCGGAGCTGCCCAACTACCGCCATGGCGACTGGCGCTGTGTCATCACCACCGGGCACGGTGCGTCGGCGCAGACCACGACCGCCACGGGTGCCACCCTGGCGCTGGACTACGACCAGAAGGCCACCTGCACCCTGGCCTACGAGGATCTGCCTCGGGCCAAGGAATCGCGCCTCACACTGGTGAGCGTGGTCAGCAACCGCCACGGCGGCACGGCCACGGCAGACAGCGTCCCGCTGTCGGCCAGCCACTATGAGGCCGCCACCTCCCGCACGGTCACCGTCTCGGGCAACAGCGGCAGCAGCGCCGTCACCCAGGCCGATGTCGTGACCGGGGACTGGACGCTCTCGGCCCCCACCCTGCCCCAGTACTGGCACAGTGACTGGCAGTGCAGCATCGACGGGCCCGTGCCACCCGCATCGCCAACGGGGCAGCCAAGGCCGGTCTGGCCAGCAGCCTGAACCTGCAAAGGGTCAGGCCGCCGTCTGCACCATCGTCTACGAGGACGGCGCACCGGCGCGGCTCACGCTCGTCAACACCGTCACCAACGTCCTGAGCGGCACCGCCCAGGCCGAGGACTTCCCGCTCTCGGCCGATGGCCGCATCCTCGTGGATGGCCGCAGCGGCCAGCCCACCGTGACTCAGGTGGAGTGCCGGCCGGCGCCTACACGCTGGCGGCCAGCACCCTGCCCGGCTACTCGGCCAGCACCTGGAGCTGCACGAACGCCAGCGGCCAGGCGGTGAACCTGGCCAACAGCAAGCTCTCGCTGCAAAGCCGTGACGATGTCACCTGCCGCGTGCATCACGTGGACCAGCCGGTGAGCCTGACGCTGGCACTGGACATCAGCAACAGCCATGGTGGCACAGCCACGCCGGCCCAGCATGCGGTCTCGGCCAGCGGCCCGGACAGCATCCAGGGTGTCACCGGCAGCCGGCCCGTGACGCTGGCCGGGGTGCGCCCGGGTGTCTACGAGCTGCAGGCGCTGGCGCTGCCCGGCTACCAGACGGGCAGAGTGGGTCTGCAACGGCGGCTCGCTCAGCGGCAACACCCTGACGCTGGCCAACCTGCAGAACGTCACCTGCCGGCTGGAGCTGAAGGACATCCCGGCCTCGCTGAAGCTGGCCAAGGCCGTCGAGGGCAGTGCACGCCTTGTGGCCGGCACCGCCAACGAGTATGACGTGGCCTACACCCTCACCCGTCAGCCACGAGGGGCGGCATCGCCGGCGTCTACGACCTCGTCGACGCCCCGGCCTTCGACAGCGATGTGGAGATCGTCAGCGCCTCCGTCCTGCGCAACGACCAGGCCCTGAGCGCGACGCCTTCGGCTCGTCACGGGTGCTGCCTCAGGCTCGCCAGCAATGGCCGCTGGCCAGCAGCAGTCGCTGGCCATCGGCGCCTCCGATGTGTACCGCATGACGTTCCGCGTGCGCGTGCCCTTCGAGGGCAGCACCGCCAACGACCGCTGCCAGGCAGCCGGTGACGGCGCGGGCCATGGCCTCTTCAACGCCGCCACCCTCACCCGCCAGCAAGGCGGACAGGCCAGCGGCGAGCCGCTCTCGGCCCAGGCCTGTCTCGACACGCCCGAGCCGGTGCTCGCTGCCTCGCTCTCCATCGACAAGACCAGCACCAGCCGCTCGGTCGAGATGGGCGATCTCATCACCCATCAGCTGCGCATCCGCAACAACGGCAAGTCCCCTGCCCTGTCGCCGATGGTGGTCGACCGGCTGCCGCGCGGTTTCCGCTTCGAGCCCGGCTCGGTGCGCATCGCCAACGCCCGCGCCACCCAGGTGCAGATGCAGGGGCGATCGAGCTGCACATCACGCTGGATCGCGTGGCCGCTGCACCGCCCAGGCCGCCGGCCAGGGTGCCAGCAGCAGTGATGTGACGATCACCTACCGTCTGCGCGCCGGGGTGGGCTCGTCCCAGGGTGACGGCATCAACCGTGCCCAAGTGCAGTGTCTGGGCCGCGATGGCGCAAGCCGCAGCCAGTGCTCGAACGAGTCCCGCTGGAAGGTGCGCGTCACCGGCGGCATCTTCTCCGACGAGGCCTGCCTGGCTGGCCAGATCTACGTGGACTGCAGCGGCAACAGCGTGAAGGACCGCGAGGAGCTGGGCATCCCGGGCGTGCGCCTGTACCTGGAGAACGGCACCTGGATCGTCTCCGACGAACAGGGCAAGTGCAGCCACTGCGGTCTGCGCCCGCGCACCCACGTGCTCAAGGTCGATGCGCGCACCCTGCCCCGCAAGAGCCGGCTCGTGACCAGCAGCGCCCAGAACGTGGGCGATGCACACAGCCTCTTCATCGATGCGAAGAAGGGCATGCTGCACCGCGCCGACTTCATCGAGGGCTCGTGCAGCGCCACCGTCATCGAGCAGGTCAAGGCCCGTCAGGCCCAGGGGCGCCAACGTGAGCGTGCAGACCGAACCGGGGCAGCCAGGGCTGAGCTTTGACAGCAAGCGCGGCATTCCCGGCACGGCCGCGCCAGCAAGGCACCGACGGCGCTGATCAGCCGATGGCGAAGACGCGGCATTGAGACGCGAGAGCTTCGCCAAAGCCATCGACGCCATCGGCCTCAGTCGATCAGCGGGATCCGGGAAAGAAACTCCCGGATCCCGGGGGATGTCGCAACCACACCATGGTTCCGTCCCCACCCGTCCCGTGCCCATTCCCACCGATCGACTGAGGCCGTTTCTCCATCGGCAGCCGGCTCCCGCGCCGAATATCCTTCATGCATGAACCGGTCCGCCTTCCTGCCCAAGGCACGAAAGACGGACACCCTGTTTCCTGAGCCGACACCCTGCCGGTTTTCCGGCAAGGACACGCGACGACATGATGCGCAGACCGTCTATTCCACTTTCGCTTCGCCCGCTGGACCGCCTGCTGGCAGGGACTGGCCCCTGGCCTCGTTCACCCCTTCCGGTGAGTGCCGGTATCGCGGAGGTGAGTACAGCACGCACTTCGACGGCACCCCAATTTCGACAGCACGGACGGTCCCCGGCCTGGACAGCGGCTCCCAGAAACGACATCGTGCGCACGCATGATGAGTTCCAGTACCTGGGTGCAGCTGGCCACCGATGATGCTGAAAAGGACCTGCGCATCCGTCTGGTCATGCCACAGCATGCCGGCAAAGCAGGGTGGCGGTCTGGAGCTATCTACCAACTGCCTGCAAGCGAGGGTCCACACTGTCGGCCGACAAAGCGGACCATCGACTGCCGTCTGGGCGACGTCTCCAGCGCCGGTACGTTGGCCGTCTATTTTCAGGGGCCGTGCTGGGCAGCTCCGGCAATGGCGACAGGATCACCCCACCCGCCCTGGAAGTCAGTGCCAACGGCCAGGTGCAGCCGGGCCTGCTTCCCTGCCTGATACCCTCGACCGTCAGTGCCGCCCCCTTCTACGACGTGGTTGTCCAGCAGTCCGTGAGCGGCCACCAGGGCTCCAGCCGGCAGCGGCCCCTGGCGGCAAGGATGGCTTCTATCACCACGATGACTGATCGGCCTGATGGCACGCAACCCCCACGGGCATGGTCTGAAAGGGCGTTGAGCAGCTGGATCCCTCGCCCCCATCGAGATCGACCTCGACGTGAGAGAGGCTATCCCACCCTCGGTCGCCGTGCCCAACTGGCATGCCGATCTGCCCGCCAGCAGTGGGAACCGCCCCACTGGCAGCTTTGCCGATGGCTGCGGCAGCCCCAACAATGGCCGCCCAAGCAGCCTGTTCAGCGGCGCCATCGGCATGTATTACCGTGTGATGGACCAGGGCCCCACCCCAGCACCGCCAACACTACGTGGCCAATGGCGGTGACTGCCGCACCGTCGCCAGCGACCGCAGCCACGTCAGGCTGGCCCTCGACGGCGTGGACACCACGCTGAAGCACATCCACCATCCTGCTGCCCCGACCGTCGGAAGCTGCCCACCCAGCAGGAAGCCTGGGTGGCCAACAAGGCGTTGCTGGTGTGGACCTCGATCGAGGATTACCCGCTGAACCAGCCTGTCTACCACACCATGAAGCTGAACAGCGTCAGTGGTCGATCGATCACGGGACAGGAAATCAGTGGTGACCAGACGGCAACAATGTGTCGAGGACGTACCCAGCTGACGCACGAGGCTTCTGGCAGGGGCCTCCAAGCAGTTCCAGCCGGACGAGCTCGCTACCCCACCCTGACGCCACCGTACGCGACCCGCTGATGACGTCGGGCAGCATCGTCAACCAGATGTCCCATGGGCAGACGGTTTCGACACAGCTGGGCCTATTCGACCTGCGCACGATCCCGCACCAGAAATGTCCAGATGTGCGACATCGTCGATCGTACCGCCTTTCGATATTGGTCGGCACTTCAGAGTCACGCTCAACGTCAACATGCCGGCGTCCGAGATCAGCTACCAGTATGGCGTGCCCGCCAGCAGCTCCCCCTATTTCACCTCCACCGACAGCGCCCATTCCGAGTACGAAGGCCAGGGGCAACAGCCCCGCTCGGTGAGCGGCACCTCGGAGTATGCTCGCGCCAGCTGCCTGGATCCACCATCCGCTGGTATGCCACCCGCAGCGAAGCTGAAGCAGCGGGCGGGCTGGTCTACGTGCGCGCGCATCATCAGGGAGACTACCCGCGTCCCGCGACGCCTACATGCTCATCTCGGTCTGATCCTGCGCGAAAACCTGGGCTGCCACCATCGAGGTGCAGACACCCACGCACATCATCCGTCGAGCCGGTACGCCCATTGCCGCCGGTAGCATCATCCGCAACCGTGCAGAACTGCGTTCCGACACGATGCCGGACCTGGCTAAAGTCCCATCACCTGGGACCACCTTCGTGCGGTGAACCGGCAGACCACCACGCGCCCACCAAGAAGGTGATTGCCCCGGCCAATGCCGCCACGGCACCGGTACCGGCAGGCACTGTCCTCACCTATCAGATCACTGCCCATTACGCCACGGTCAACAAGCCCGTTCCGGCACCATCACGGTGACGGACGTGCTGCCGAGCGGGACTGAAGTACGTGGCAGACGGGTACCCCGCTTCGACGGCCAGCAACTGGGCCCAGCATCAGAACGATGCGCCCGCCAAGGGCTCACGACGCTCACCTGGAAGCTGGAAAACCGCACGCCATTCCTGGGTGTGCATTCTGCTACCGCTGCGCGGCCTCCCTCACCTACCAGGCACGCACCAGCCAGACGCTGCTGGACGGCACGAAAAGCTGCGCAACGACGTGGCCACCAGTGTGGGGAATACGATGCAGCAGCTGACTGCACCTACGTCGTGGGCAAGGGTTTTGGAAACGTGCGTCAAATCCGCCTTTGCCGAAGTGACGGTACAGACCCCGCCGGGTTTTCGATGCTGGAAAAGAGTTCCACCAGAACCAGCATCTCGCCGGGCGACGATTTCGACTACAGCATCAGCTTCGCCTCCATCGGCCCAGGACACCCTTGCCCCCAGCCTGCCGGACATCATCGACATTTCTGCCCTTCGTGGGCGACGGTGAGGACAACCACGCATTGAGTTTCAGCGGACGCACCCGGCATCCAGCTTCGAGCCCGGAGCCTACACGCTGAAATCCGTCGTGCCGTCCAGTCTGGACCCCAACGCGCGCATCTACTACACGAAGCGCCCGCCGCACGAGATCCACAACGACCCGCGTGACGACAGCAACCGCCTTGTCGAGGCACCACCCGCTGGTGCCTGGCCACCGAGCTGGGGACCAGTGGCTGCCCGCAGACCATCGGCGGCACGGCCATCCGCGTCAGCCCGACGCTGGCCAGCCCTGCCTCGCAATACGCCCTACACCATCCAGCTGATTCTCGGCTCCCACCCGGTACTGGCCTACCCCGGCAACGTCTTTTGCCAACCGGGCCGGCTCCCGGCCCGTGGATCCCGCCAGCTCGCTGCTGTTCGTCGCCTCGCAATCGAACATGCAGGTCCGCGTCCGCGATCACATGAGCCGCCTGGCAGGTCGCGTGTTCGCCGATCTGGACCAGAACCACGTACTGGACACCGCCGACTGGGCGCTGGCCAACCGTTGCATCACGCTGCGGGGCACGACCAGCCGCGGCGAGGCCATGACGTTCTCGATGCGTACCGACGCCGACGGCCGCTATGAGTTTGCCGAGGCGCGCGCAACAAGATCCACTACGACGCCGACTGCGGCGGCACGCCGCTGCCCTACTTCTGATGGTCTGCTGGCGGGCACCTACACCGTTTCAAGCCGGCAGCCGGTGGTGCGCTCAGCAGCAGCCTGGCCTTCCTGGGCACCCAGGCAGGCAGCACCACGCCCAACAGGGACCGTGCAGGAAAACCGGATTGCCCAGATCACCGTGGCTCGCGGCGCGCCCCTTCAGGACTATGACTTCACCGAGGTTCCCGTACGGCCTCGCCTGACCCTGGTAGCCTCGGTCACGAGCAACCATGGCGCCACGGCGACTGCCGACAGCGTGCAGCGGCGGCCACGGGGACCGACACCGCAGCCGGCACCATCGTGCAGGGCAGCAGCGGCAGCAGCCCTGTCACGCAGACCACCGTGCCTGCGAGCTACACCCTCTCTGCCCGGGATCTTTCCGACTACAGCCAGCCCAGCTGGCGGTGCGTGATCAACGGTCAGGCCCCGTGGCGGGCACCAACCTGACACTGGCCTGGGGGTGATCAGGCCACCTGTACCGCGAGCTACGAGGGACCAGCCAGAAAGCCGGCCCACCTGACCCTGGTGGGCCAGGTGACCAACAATCATGGTGGCAAGGCCTCGGCGACCGACATGACGCTCTCGGCCAGCCACACCGACAACGGCAACACCACGACGGTGGTGGCGCCAGCGGTGCCAGCGCCATCACCCGCTTCGAGGCGGCCAGCGGGACCTGGACACTGGCCAGCACGGCCCTGGCCGGTTACACCCATGGCGAATGGCAATGCGCCATCGATGGTAGCGCCCCTGCCAGCGGCAACACGCTGACGCTGCAGCGCGGCCGGGATGCCGTCTGCGATCAACTATGAGGACCAGCCCCCTCCCCGCCGCAGAAGAAACCGACCTATCTGGCGCTGGTCGGTGAGATCGGCAACCGTCATGGCGGCACGAGGAGCAACAGCCGACCTGACGCTGGGCGCCAGCCATACCGATGACACCGGCACCACCACTGCGCTGGAAGGCGCCAGCGCAGCCGTCCATCACGCGTGCGGAGGTGCCGACCAGGGCCTGGACGCTGTCCAGTGCCGAGCTGGGCTGGCTACCAGCGTGGAGAATGGTCGTGCACCATCACGCCGCATGCAGATAGCACCGACAAAGCCGTGAAACAGAGCAGCGGCAATGCGCTGAGCCTGGCCGAAGGCGATGAGGGCCGTCTGCACGGTGCGCTACGAGGACGTGGCCCCCGCCTGACGCTGGTTGGTGAGGTGAGCAACCGCCATGGCGGCAAGGCCTCGGCCAGCGACGTGACGCTGCAGGCCAGCCAGGACCATGCTGGCGGAACATCCACGACCGTGAGCGGCATCAGCGGCAGCAAGGCCGTGACGCAGGTGGAAGTGGCCCATGGTGACTGGACGCTCTCCAGCAGCGCCCTGATCGGCTATCGGCACGGCGACTGGCAATGTGCCATTGATGGCGGAAGCGCCAGGACCGGCAACAGCGTGACCCTGACACATGGCCAGCAGGCCGTCTGCACGATCCGCTACGAGGACATGCCGGCACAGCTCACCCTGGTCAACATCGTCACCAACCAGAATGGCCACACGGCCAGGGCCGAGGACTTCCCGCTGTCAGCGCAAGGGTCCGACACCACTGAACGGACAGGCGGTTCCGCCAGCGTCACCGGGGTCGGCGTGCTGCCAGGGTGCCTACACCCTGCGCGCCGATGCCCTGCCCGAGTATGGTTCCACGCCATGGTCGTGCAACGGCGGACAGCTGGCCGACAGTGTGCTCACCATCCGCAGCGGCGAGCACGTCACCTGCACCATCGAGCACATCGATCAGCCGGTGAGCCTGACGCTGGACCTGGACGTGGTGAACGAACACGGTGGCACGGCCTCGAAGGAAGACATCGCCCTGTCGGCACAGCGTCACCAACCCCGATGACTCCATCTCCGGCATCTCGAAGACGGCAGCCGTGACCGCGCGCCAGGTAAAACCCGGCGTGTTCGAGCTGCAAGTACCCAACCTGCCCCGCGGCTATCGCGTCGGCAAATGGGTATGTACAGGGCGGCAGGGCTGCGGGACAACATCCTGACGCTGGCCAACCGTGAATTCGCCAAGTGCCGCTGTAGAGCTCAAGGACATCCCGGCCTCGCTGAAAGCTGGCCAAGGCCGTCGAGGGCAGTGCTCGCCTCGTGGCCGGCACCGCCAACAGGTATGACGTGGCTACACCCTCACCGTCAGCCATGGGGCGGCATCGCCGGTGTCTACGACCTCGTCGACACCCCGGCCTTCGACAGCGACGTCGAGATCGTCAGCACCACCATCCTGCGCAACGACCAGGCCCTGAACGTGACGCCTTCGGCTGTCACGGGTGCGGAAGTGCAGGTGCGGGTGCGGGTGCGGAGTGCAGCACAGGCTCGCCGTCAATGGCCGCTGGCCACCCAGCGAGTCGCTGGCCATCGGTGCAAGTGATGTGTACCGCATGACGTTCCGCGTGCGCGTGCCTTCGAGGCAGCACCGCCAACGACCGCTGCCAGGCGGCCGGTGACGGCTCGGGCCACGGCCTCTTCAACGCTGCCACCCTCACCCGCCAGCAGGGGCGGTCAGGCCAGCGGCGAGCCGCTCTCGGCCCAGGCCTGCCTCGACACGCCCCAGCCGGTGGCCGTGACCACGCTCTCCATCGACAAGACCAGCACCAGCCGCTCGGTCGAGATGGGCGATCTCATCACCTATCAGCTGCGCATCCGCAACAACAGCAAGTCCCCTGCCCTGTCGCCGATGGTGGTCGACCGGCTGCCGCGCGGGTTCCGCTTCGAGCCCGGCTCGGTGCGCATCGCCAACGCCCGCGCCACCCAGGTGCAGATGCAGGGCGATCGGGAGCTGCACATCACGCTGGATCGCGTGACTGCTGCCGGCACCGCCCAGGCTGCCGGCCGGGGGCCAGCAACAGTGATGTGACGATCACCTATCGTCTGCGTGCCGGGGTGGGCTCGTCCCAGGGTGACGGCATCAACCGCGCCCACGTGCAGTGTCTGGGCCGCGACGGCGCAAGCCGCAGCCAGTGCTCGAACGAGTCCCGCTGGAAGGTGCGCGTCACCGGCGGCATCTTCTCCGACGAGGCCTGCCTGGCTGGCCAGATCTACGTGGACTGCAACGGCAACAGCGTCAAGGACCGCGAGGAGCTGGGCATCCCGGGCGTGCGCCTGTACCTGGAGAACGGCACCTGGATCGTCTCCGACGAACAGGGCAAGTACAGCCACTGCGGTCTGCGCCCGCGCACCCACGTGCTCAAGGTCGATGAACGCACCCTGCCCCGCAAGAGCCGGCTCGTGACCAGCAGCGCCCAGAACGTGGGCGATGCGCACAGCCTCTTCATCGATGCGAAGAAGGGCATGCTGCACCGCGCCGACTTCATCGAGGGCTCGTGCAGCGCCACCGTCATCGAGCAGGTCAAGGCCCGTCAGGCCCAGGGCGCCAACGTGAGCGTGCAGATCGAGCCGGAGCAGCCCGCGCTGAAGTTCGAGAGCAAGTACGGGGCTGGGCCAGGCCCCGCCAGCAAGGCACCGATGGTGCCAATCAGCCGATGGCCAGGACGCGGCACTGAGCCGCGTCTACCACACCCCGCGCTGCATGGCCACGCCCTGGGCGCCTGCCTGACGGGCATCGTCCAGGTGCGCGGGGTGCAGGCCGCCCAGCGCATACACGGGGACGAGGGTCTGCTCGATCATCCGGGCCAGCCCCTCCCATCCCAACCCTGCTCTGCCAGGGTGACTCTGCGTGGGCAGCACCGGCCCACACGGCCAGGTCCAGCTTCAGCAGCCCGGCCAGCCGCAGGTCTTCGGCACTGTGGCACGACGCTGCCACCATCGGATAGTTGACCTGCAGATATTCGATGGCTGTGCGCGAGTCGCGGGCCGAGGTGTGCAGATCGTCCCCGGTCAGGTGAATGCCACCCGGGTCTTCTCCGCTGCCAGCTGCGCGCGGGTTTCAGGGTGACGACTGCTGACCATCAGCCGTACAGGGTGCCCCTGCACGCGCTCCAGCACCCCGTTGAACAGCCGGTCGAAACTGGCCGGCCCCATGTCGAGGCTCGCGCAGCTACTGAGCAGCCGTGAAGGCGCGGCACGAGGCCCCTGCGCTTTCCGGCCCCTTCCCTCCAGCCAGCGCTCCAGACACTGCAGCCATTCATCGATGCCCGTGCCGAAGCATCCGAAATGGCATAGACCGCTGGCAGCGACAGCCAGCGGATGGGATCCAGCGAGGCTGGCAACAAGGGTTCGACATCGATGGCATCCAGCGCCCGCCAGGCCAGCTGCTGTCCCTCCCGGCCACGCGGCTCACCTTCCCAGGCCGTCACCCGACGGAAATGCAGCCGCACGTGAGCGTGCTCGTAAACGTGCTCCCGCACCACCCACGGCTGCGAGGCCAGCACGTGGATGTCAACTCCTCTTCCAGCTCGCGCACGGCCGCCTGTGCGGCATCTTCACCAGGTTCGAACTTGCCGCCCGGGAACTCCCACCAGCCTTCGTAGGGCTTGCCGGCCGGACGCTGGCCCAGCAGGACCTGCCCATCCGGACGCATCAGGATACCGACGGCGACATTGACGATCTTGGGGAGCGGACATGGGAATCGGCATGCCCTGGCCTGCCGCATGTCATGCATGACAGACCAGAGCCTTGCTGGGTTGAGAACGACAAAGGAAAACAGCCTGCGAGGGCCCCTATGGTACGGGACACCACCTCCTGATGTGCTGTCTGCCTAGCCCCAGGGCGCAGGATTCAATCACTGTCGCGACGCCCCCCATGATCACGGGCAAACTGCCAGGCCACGCGACCGGAACGGGAACCCCGCTCCAGCGCCCAGCGCAGCGCATCGGCCCGGGCGGCCTCCACCGCAGCATCGTCAGCTCCGAAATGACGCAGCCAGTGTGCCACCACTGCCAGATAGTCATCCTGCCGGAACGGATAGAACGCGATCCACAGTCCGAAGCGCTCGGACAGCGACACCTTCTCTTCCGAGGTCTCGCCCGGATGGATCTCGCCGTCAGCCTGATGGCTGGCCTGCAGATTCTCGGACAGCATCTCGGGCATCAGGTGCCGACGGTTGGAAGTGGCATAGACCAGCACGTTGTCGGCCTGGCCGGACAAGGATCCGTCCAGCACCGTCTTCAGCGCCTTGTAGGCCCCTCCCCTGCTCGAAGGACAGATCGTCACAATAGACGATGAAGCGTTCAGGCCGCACCTGCAACTGCTCGACGATCTCGGGCAGATCGGTCAGCTGCGCCTTGTCCCACCTCCACCAGCCGCAGACCTTCATTGCGGAACGTGGGCGAACAGGCCTTGACCAGGGATGACTTGCCGGTACCCCGTGCACCGGTCAGCAGCACATTGTTGGCCGGCAACCCACGCACGAACTGGCGGGTATTGGCCTCCACCAGACGCTTCTGCTCATCGACGTTCTGCAGGTCTTCCAGCCGCAGCGTGGCGGGGCGTGCAATGGACCGAAGCTCGCCCACGCTGCCGAAGGGCGTCTGGCGACGCTGCCAGCGGAAGGCGCTGGCCGACCAGTCGGGCTCGCGTGCCACGGGCGCTGCCTGCGCAAGCTGGCCCAGCAGGGGTTCGACGGTATCGAGCAACCGACCGAGACGTTGCAGGGACAGGCTGCAGGGTCAGTGGCGCGCTGCGCCTGATCAGATAGCCCGCTCATGACCGGTAGTCCGCATTGATCGTCACATAGTCATGCGACGGGTCGCAGGTCCAGACGGTGGTGCTGACCTTGCCACGGTCAGACGCACCCGCACGGTGAACTCGGCCTGCTTCAGCACGCGCTGGCCGTCTTCTTCCCGGTAGTCCGGATCGCGCCCGCCCTGGCTGGCCACGCGCACGTCGTCAGCCACGCTTCAGCCTGTCCACGTCCAGGTCATCGATGCCGGCATAGCCGATGGCTGCCAGGATGCGCCCAGGTTGGGGTCGGACGCGAAAAACGCCGTTTTGACCAGCGGAGAATGGGCGATGGCATGAGGCCACGGCCGCGGCCTCGTCCTCATTGCCGGCCTTCCACCTGGATGGTGACGAACTTGGTGGCACCTGTCACCGTCGCGCACGATGGACTGGGCCAGCTGCACGGCGGTCTCGACCAGCGCCTGCAGCGGTTCAGCTGCCCCGGATCGTCATCACGGGCGATGCTCACCGCCCCCGGCCGGTACTGAGCAGCAGGAAGGTGTCATTGGTGGACGTGTCACCATCCACCGTGATGCGGTTGAAGCTGGCGTCAGCCACGCGACGCACCAGGTCTGCAGCAGGTCGGGGGCAATCCTGCATCGGTGGCAATCATGCCCAGCATGGTGGCCATGTTGGGACGGATCATGCCAGCACCCTTGGAAATGCCGGTCATCACCACCTCGCCACCCGGCAGCTTCCGCGGCGCGACGCCGCCTTGGGCAGCGTGTCGGTGGTCATGATGGCCTCGGCCGCCTCCACCCAGTGTGTGGGTGCCAGATCGGCCACGGCATCCGGCACGCCGGCCGCGATGCGCTCGACGGGAAGGTGCTCCAGGATCACGCCGGTGGACATCAGCAGCACGGTATCAGCCGGCACGCCCAGTGCGGCAGCCACAGCCTGACAGACCTGCTGTGCGTTGCGCTGCCCTTCGGCACCGGTGCCGGCATTGGCCACGCCGGTGTTCACGACCAGCGCCCGCATCTGTCCTGCGAAGCCGCCAGATGCTGGCGCGACACCACCACAGGGCTGCACAGACACGGTTTGCGGGTAAGAGCCCCGCCACCTGGGTACCCTCGGCCAGACGCACCACCAGCAGGGTCGCGCCGGCCCGGTTTTGCGGATGCCTGCACGGGCGGTACCCAGTTCCACGCCGGCTACGGGCAACAGGCTGGCGGCATCAGGGAGCAGTCAGATTGACGGGCATGGGGTCTTCCTCGTTGTTGGTTCCAGACCTGCACAGCAGAAACAGGGGTCTCCGCTGCCCAGGCTCACGGCATCGCACCTGACTCCAGGCCTCCAGCGTGGAGCTGCCTTGGGTCGTCCGGGATTGCCGCATGGGCAGGGCCAATGATAAAACGCCCACCGGATCAGGGAGATCCCGGTGGGCGTCGAAAATCCCCCTCAGGACGGGGACATGACACGCTGACTGAGGCACCGTGTCCATCAGGGGCGGACACGGCCTGCACGTCGGCATCAGGCCAGCTTGCCGTGGCAGTGCTTGTACTTCTTGCCCGAGCCGCAGGGGGCACGGATCGTTGCGACCCACATGGTGGCCGTTGACGATGGGACGCTGGGCCGGGTTGTCGACTGCCACCTCCTGCAAGCGCAGGGGCCACGGCTTCCGGATCCTCGTCCATGCCACCCAGCTCGGAAGAGTCGGCATGCATCATGCGTGCGCCGCCTGCGGTCTGCTCGGCACGATCCTCCAGCTGGTCGGCCACCTGCTCGGCCTCGGCCGCCGAGCTGGATCTGCACGTTCATCAGCACGCGGCTGACCTCGGTGCGGATGATGCCCAGCAGGTTCTCGAACAGCTCGAAAGCCTCACGCTTGTATTCCTGCTTGGGATTCTTCTGCGCATAGCCACGCAGGTAGAATGCCCTGACGCAGGTGCTCCAGCGCCGACAGGTGCTCACGCCAGTGCTGATCGATGGACTGCAGCATGATCGAGCGCTCGAAGTTGCCGAAGGCCTCGGCCCCACCCGCTCGATCTTGGCGTGGTGGCGCTTGTCGGCCTCTTCGATGATGCGCGCCAGGATGGCCTCGTCGCCCAGGTCCTCGTTCTCCTTGAGCCACTGCGACACCGGCACCCGGCAGCTGCCAGTCGTTCTGCAGCTCCTTCTCCAGACCGTTGATATCCACTGCTCTTCCACCGTGCCTTCAGGCACATGACGGCGGAACACCTCCTCCAGCGCACCCTGGCGCAGGGTTGGTGATCACCTCCGAGACATCGGCGGTATCCAGCAGCTCGTTGCGATGCGCATAGATGACCTTGCGCTGCTCGTTGGCCACGTCGTCATGGTCCAGCAGCTGCTTGCGGATGTCGAGTTGCGGGCCTCGACCTTGCGCTGTGCGGACTCGATGGCGCGCGACGCCAGGCCGGACTCGATGGCCTCGCCCTCGGGCAGCTTCAGACGATCCATGATGGCCTTGAGGGCGGTCACCAGCGAAGATCTTGAGCAGCGGATCTTCCATGGACAGGGTAGAAGCGCGACGAACCCTTGTCACCCTGGCGACCGGCACGGCCACGCAGCTGGTTGTCGATACGACGGGACTCGTGGCGCTCGGTGCCGATGATGTGCAGACCGCCCTTCTCGAGCACTTCCTCGTGGACCTTCTGCCATTCTTCCTGGAAGCGGGCGATCTCGGCCTTCTTGGCCTCGGGGTCCAGGTCCTCGCGCATCTCGATGGCGTTGATGACGCTGGAACGGCTGCCACCCAGCTCGATGTCGGTACCCCGGCCCGCCATGTTGGTGGCGATGGTGATCTGGTGCGGCCGGCCAGCCTGCGCCACGATCTCGGCCTCGCGATCATGCTGCTTGGCGTTGAGCACGTTGTGCGGCAACCCGGCCTTCTTCAGCAGGGTTGGACACCAGCTCGAGGTTCTCGATGGAGGTGGTGCCGACCAGCACCGGCTGGCCACGTTCGTGGCAGTCGCGGATGTCGGCCAGGATGGCGTCGTACTTTTCCTTGGCGGTGCGGTAGACCAGATCCTGCATGTCGTTGCGCACCATGGGCCGGTGCGTGGGCACCACCACGGTCTCAGGTTGTGGATTTCCTGGAACTCGTAGGCTTCGGTGTCGGCCGTACCGGTCATGCCGGCCAGCTTCTCGTACATCCGGAAGTAATTCTGGAAGGTGATCGAGGCCAGCGTCTGGTTCTCGGCCTGGATCTTCACGCCTTCCTTGGCTTCCACCGCCTGGTGCAGGCCATCGGACCAGCGCCGGCCTGCCATCAGGCGGCCAGTGAACTCGTCGACGATGACGACCTCGTCGTTCTGCACCACATAGTGCTGGTCACGCAGGAACAGCGTGTGCGCCCGCAGCGCCACCATCAGGTGATGCACCAGCGAGATGTTGGCGGCGTCGTACGAGGCTTGCACCCTCGGGCAGCAGGCCCAGCTGCGTCAGGATCTGCTCGGCGTGCTCGTGGCCGGCTTCGGACAGGTAGGCCTGATGCGCCTTGTGATCCACCCAGTAGTCGCCCGGAGGATCTTCCTCGCCCTGTTTGGGCTCGCTCTCCATCGGCGTGAGCATGGGGGGCACGGCGTTCATCCGCACGTACAGTTCGGCGTTCTCCTCGGCCGGACCGGAGATAATCAGCGGTGTGCGCGCCTCGTCGATCAGGATCGAGTCCACCTCGTCGACGATGGCGTAGAACAGCTTGCGCTGCATGCGCGACGCGGCGTCATACACCATGTTGTCGCGCAGGTAGTCGAAGCCGTACTCGTTGTTGGTACCGTAGGTGATGTCGGCCTGATAGGCTGCCCGCTTCTCGTCGGACGGCTGCTGGGCCACGATGACGCCCACCGTCAGGCCCAGGAAGTTGTAGAGCCGTCCCATCCAGGCCGCGTCACGCTGGGCCAGATAGTCGTTGACCGTGACCACGTGCACGCCCCGGCCGGCCAGCGCATTCAGATAGACCGCCAGCGTGGCGGTCAGCGTCTTACCCTCGCCGGTGCGCATCTCGGCAATCTTGCCGGCATTCAGCACCATGGCACCCAGCATCTGCACGTCGAAGTGACGCATGCCCAGGATGCGCTTCGAGCCCTCGCGACAGACTGCAAAGGCCTCGGGCAGGGATGGCGTCCAGCACGTCGTTCACCGGCGCCGGCTGCCACCTCTTCCTGGATGCGCGTCTGGAACTCGCGGGTCTTGCCGCGCAGCTCGTCGTCGGACAGCGCCTCCATCTGTGGCTCCAGCGCATTGATGCGCGCCACGCGACAGCGGTATTGTTTCAGGAGCCGCGAATTGCGGCTGCCGAAGATGCTGGTCAGTAGTGTCTGGAACATTGGCAGGGAGGGTTCTGCAGGCGATAATGGGAGCCACGGCGACATGCCGGGACCATCGCATGACCTTGGCAAAGTAAGCTGAAAATGGTATCACGCGACCCGGAATTCAACGGCCAATCCCCATTGAGGCCCCCTCAGGCCGACCGACGCCCTCCCGGGCGGGGTCTGGCAGCAAGGCCGTGGGCAGCGCGCAACAAGGCAGCGTCCGGCGGCGCACGCTGCGCGAGGCGCGACCGCGAGGCCGCCCCATGCTGGAACTACATGAAGGCCCGAACGCCCGAACTGTGGCAGACCTGGCAACGTCTGGATCGCCTGGGAAGGGACCTGCACACCATCCTGCCCTCCGTGCGCCTCATCCCCATCAAGCTGGATCGCCAGGTGCTGCTGGTCACGGCCCCCTCCAGCGCCATGGCGGCACGCCTGCGTCAGTACGAGCCGCGCCTGGTCGACGGCCTGCAGGCCCGAGGCTGGCTGGTCAACCGTGTGAAGTTTCGGCCCAACACCGTCTTCATGCCGGTGCCGCCTCCACCGCGGGCCAAACAGCCCGTACCGCCCCGGGCCGTCGAATCAATGGCCGCCCTGGCAGCCTCCGGGCAGGTCACACCCGAGCTGCGCGCCGCCCTGGAAGCCTTCGTGCAGCGGCAGCGGGGATACCTGCAGAAGCCATGAACGAAAAGCAGCTCGCGGGCGCATGTCCGCGCTTTCCGTTCAGCCAATCAGCAAGGGATATTCTCAACCCCAGTCCAGCGAGAACGTCGGCAGGTTGCGGCGCTGGGTGAAGGTGACGACCTCGTGGCTTTCGGGGTCATCCAGCACGGCACGCACCAGCAGGTTGTTCATGTGGTGGCCGGACTTGCGGGCATGGTAAGCCCCCAGGATAGGATGCCCAATGAGGTAGAGGTCGCCGATGGCGTCAAGTGCCTTGTGCTTGGCGAACTCGTCGCGATAGCGCAGGCCGTCGGAATTCAGCACGCGATCGTCGTCGACGACGATGGCGTTGTCAGACTGCCCCGAGGGCCAGACCATGCTTGCGAAGCAGTTCCACCTCGCTGGCCATCACGAAGGTGCGGGCGCGGGCGATTTCCTGGACGTAGGGACGTGGTGGCGAAGTCGATCTCGATGCGCTGGCCGGTGGCGTCAATGGCCGCCTGACCGAAAGCGATCTCGAAGCTGAACTTCATGCCTTCATGCGGGGTTCGAGCCGCACTCACTCTGTCGCCGTCGACGATCTCGACCGGCTTGAGAATGCGGATGAAACGCTTGGGCGCAGCCTGCTCTTCCAGGCCGGCCGATTGCAGCAGATAGACGAAGGGAGCCCGCCGAGCCATCCAGGATGGGCACTTCGCTGGCGGTGATGTCGATCTGTGCGTTGTCGATGCCCAGCCCTGCCAGGGCGGACATCAGGTGTTCGATGGTGTGGACGCTGACCTGCAGCCCCGGGCCTTCGACATCCGCCGACAGCGTGGTGTTGAGCCGCGTATCAGTGATGCGATGGGCGAAGCGCCGGCAACTCGACGACCGGATCGAGGTCCACCCGACGAAAGACGATACCGGAGTCGATCGGACCAGGCTTGATGTTGAGGGAAACCCGTTGCCCCGAATGCAGGCCGATACCGATGGCCTGCACCGGTCCACGGGGTTCGCTGTCTCAGCATCTTCCAACTCCGTCAGTGTTGGGGCCGGCATCGCGCCCGCGAAGGATTCAGGGTCAGGCATTCGTGGCCATGGGCTCATGGCCGTTCATCCATGGGCGACACGGACACGATCACCCCGCCATGACAGCGGCTGGGCGAGGCCCGTGGCCCTGGCGTGCCGGGCAGGTTCCTAGGGGCGCTGCGAACACCGGGCACTGCCCATGACGGCAGATGCCCCGGATCCACGCGACGCTTTCGGACTGCGCCGGCCGCCGATCAGGGCCAGGACGGACGATCAGTCGGCCTGGCGACGCAGGAAGGCAGGAATGTCCAGACGCTCGACGCCCTTCTGGGACATGGCGTTGACACGCTCGGCTGCCTGGCTGCGCGGGTTGCGGAACACGTTCGGCTCATCCAGACCACCGATGGCATCCACCGTGTCCAGGGCCAGGTCATCGGTACCGGTCTTGACGGCCGGCTGCGAGACCAGCTGGGGCTTGCGGACCACCTTGCCGATGCCGGTTGCCACCACGGTGACGCGCAGCGAGTCTTCCATGTCCTCGTCGTAGACGGTACCGTGGATGATGGTGGCGTCTTCGGCGCAGAACTGCTTGATGGTGTTGATGACCTCGTTGGTCTCACGCAGTTTCAGCGAGCGGCTGGCGGTGATGTTGACGATCACGCCACGGGCACCATGCAGGTCGACGCCGTCGAGCAGCGGCGAGGACACGGCCTGTTCGGCAGCCAGACGGGCGCGGTCAGGCCTGAGGCCTCGCCGATACCCATCATCGCCTTGCCCTGCTCACCCGTGATGGTCTTCACGTCAGCGAAGTCGACGTTCACCAGGCCGGGCACGTTGATGATCTCGGCAATGCCGGCCACTGCGTTGTGCAGCACGTCGTCGGCGCGCTTGAAGGCATCTTCCAGGGTGGCGTCCTCGTCCATCACCTCGAAGAGCTTCTCGTTGAGCACCACGATCAGCGAATCCACCTGGCCAATCAGGTTCTCGATGCCTTCGTCGGCCACGCGCTGCTTGCGGCTGCCTTCGTAGTTGAAGGGCTTGGTGACCACGCCCACCGTCAGGGATGCCGAGTTCGCCATGGCAGTCTCGGCGACCACGGGCGAAGCGCCGGTACCGGTGCCCTTGCCCATGCCGGCGGTGATGAACACCATGTTGGCGCCTTCCAGGGCAGCGCGGATGTTGCCACGCTCGGCCTGGGCTGCGGCCCGGCCTGCCTCGGGATTGGCACCGGCGCCCAGACCGGCATCACCCAGCTGGATGGTGCGGCCGGCCAGCGAACGGGCCAGCGCCTGGCGGTCGGTGTTCACGGCGATGAACTCGACGCCCTGCACGCCACGGTTGACCATGTGGTTGACGGCATTGCCACCGCCACCACCGACGCCCACCACCTTGATGACGGCGCCATCGACATCTGTTTCCAACATCTTGAACGTCATAGCTGAAAAACCTCCTGTTTTTGAATGAACGGTCGTCAGGCGCGCCGCTATGGCATGAGCCTCGGACTGGCGGGTGCGGTACCGGGCAAGGATACCGTTCCCTGTCGGCCGCCCTTCCGGGCGACCCGGCGATCATTCGGGATCGAACGTGATTCTGTCTCAGAAACTCCCGAAAAACCATTCTTTCATGCGGCGAATCGTGTCCCGGGAAGGGACCCCCGACTGCTCCGCGACCTTGCGACCCTTCAGGCGCTGCTGGCGGGCTTCCTCCAGCAGGCCCATGGCCGTGGCGTACCTGGGTGTGCGAACGACATCGGAGAGGCTGCCGCTGTGGGCGGGCGCCCCCACGCGCACAGGCTTGAGAAGATGTCCTCGGCCAGTTCGGCCATGCCCGGCAGCAGGCTGGAGCCGCCGGTGAGCACGATGCCGGACGACAGCGACTCTTCGTAGCCCGATTCGCGGATGGTCTGCTGGACCATCTGGAACAGCTCTTCCACGTGGCTCGATGACCGATGCCAGGCCCTGCTTGGACAGCGAGCGCGGCCGCGGTCCCCGATGCCGGGCACCTCGATCTTCTCGCCAGGGTTGGCCAGCGTGGGCTTGGCCGGGCCGTGGCGCAGCTGATCTCCTCGGCATCGGCCGTGGGCGTGCGTAACGCCATGGCAATGTCGTTGGTGATCTGGTCGCCCGCCACCGGAATGACGGCCGAGTGGCGGATGGAGCCACCGACGAACACGGCGATGTCGGTCGTGCCGCCACCGATGTCAACCAGTGCCACGCCCAGTTCCTTCTCGTCGTGGGTGAGCACCGCGTTGGCCGAGGCCAGCGGCTGCAGGATGAGATCCTGCACGGCCAGCCCGCAGCGACGCACGCACTTGATGATGTTCTGCACTGCCGAGACGGCACCCGTCACCACGTGCACCTTCACGTCCAGTCGCACGCCGCTCATGCCCACCGGCTCGCGGATGTCCTCCTGGCCATCGATGATGAACTCCTGGGGCAGCACGTGCAGGATCTGCTGGTCGGTGGGGATGGCCACCGCCTTGGCAGTCTCGATGACGCGCGCCGCATCGGCCTCGGTGACTTCCCTTGTCGCTGATGGCCACCATGCCGATGGAGTTGAAGCTGCGGATGTGGCTGCCGGCGATGCCGGTGACCACCTGCTGGATCTTGTTGCCGGAAGTGATCTCGGCCTCTTCCAGGGGCAGCCTGGATGGAGAGCAACCGTCTTCTCGATGTCGACGACGACACCCTTCTTCAGGCCGTTCGATTCATGCTGGCCGGTGCCGATGACCTCGATCTCGCCATCCGCATGCAGCTCGGCACGATCGCCACCACTTTCGAGGTGCCGATGTCCAGGCCTACCAGCAGATCCTTGTTGTCACGTGTCATGATCCGTTCCGGCACTCAATGAAGGTTGTCACGATGAGGATGACCATTGCCGTCGTGCGGCTCCAGCGCTCCGGGGAGCGCACGGCAAAAGCCGTTCGGGTAGCGCAGGTCGATGACCTCGGCATCGTGCCGTTCAGGCGCGCCTGGATCAGCGGATGCGCCGTGACCCAGCGGGCCACGCGGTCGGCCACGGGCAAGCCTTCGTCACGCCCCATCTTCAGGGTGATGCCACTGTCGAGCCGCGCCGTCCACGACTGGCGGTCGGACAGTTCCAGTTCCACCGGCTGCATCGACAGCGGCAGCAGTTGATGGGCCAGCTCGTCGTAACGGCGGGCGACCAGCGCCTGGCTGCCGTCCGGGCCGGACAGCAGCAGGGTTCTGGTGATTGGCAACTTCGGCAGGATTCACCGAAAAACAGTTCCCCATGGGTGTTGACGAAACGACCGCTGTCATCCTTCCAGCGCGCTACACCTGGTGCTCTTCGAGCGCAACGAAAAGACGGTTGGAGCCAGATGCGGCGAACTTCGGCACGACGTACCCAAGGTACCTGCTCGAAAATGCTCACGGACACGATCCAGCCCCACGGTAAAAAGTTTCCTTCCAGACGATTGACGCCCTGGGCATCCATCATCCGTTGATCGACGATGATCCAGCGTGCGCCCGTTGACCGGCCCCACCTCGATGGCCTCAGCAGATCGAACGTCGATCGCTGGCCCACCCACCAGATGCGGGCAAGCGGCAGGCGGCCGAACGCAGCCATTACCATAACGTTGGCAATGGCGTTCAGCGCGCGCGGATCATGCCACAAATTCACGCAATTGCCTCCGATGCAACACGTCGTTGTATTTTCAGCGATGCCTGAGCCGTCAGGGCCCAGAACCAAATCCTCATGCGAGATGCCTGCGGCACGCGCCGCCATGGGCACCAGCGAGTGGCCGGTCATGCCCGGCGACGTGTTCACCTCCAGCAGCCAGGGCCGCTGCGTGCCGTCGTCCAGCATGATGTCGACACGCCCCCAGCCCTCGCAGCCCACGGCCCGGTAGGCCGCCTCGGCCAGCGACGCGATGTCGGCCGCCGTGGCCGGCTACGAGCGGTGCAGGGGCACAGGTAGCGCGTGTCGTCGGTGAAATACTTGTTGCGGTAGTCGTAGTTGCCGTTAGGTGCGCGGATCTCCACGATGGGCAGCGCACGCGGCCGCACCACTGCCGATGACGGCCACTGTCAGCTCGCGCCCCTGCACGAAACGCTCGGCCAACACCGGAAAATCGATGTCGGCCGCACGCTCATAGGCGGCGGGCAGGCGGTCCAGCGAATCGACGCGGGTAAGGCCCAGCGTGGAACCTTCGTGCGGCGGCTTGATGATGAGCGGCAGGCCAAGGCGCTCGGCCGAGTCCGGCCAGCTGATGCGGTCCCAGCAGCACTTCCCACGGCGGCGTGGGCAGGGCGGCCTGCCCGCCACATCTGCTTGGTGCTGATCTTGTCGATGGCCACGGCCGATGCCATGACCCCCGAACCGGTGTAGGGGAATGCCCAGCATCTCCAGAACGCCCCTGATGGTGCCGTCCTCGCCGTAGCGGGCCATGCAGCGCAATGAAGGCGCGGTCGTAGCCGGCCTTTCCAGGTCGCCCAGCGATCGCTCCGCCGGATCGAAGGCCTCGGCATTGACCCCTTGGCCTGAGGGCCTTCCCGCACATTGCGGCCGGAACCAGCGAGACATTGCGCTCGGAGGAATGTCCGCCCATCAGCACCACGACGCGTCCCAGCGCGTCAGGGTCGATCTGCACGGGGAACGGCAGCGATTCAAGCGATTCACTCATGCTCGGCTCCTTGTCGGGAAGGCGTGGCGGCGGACATCCGGGCCACGATCTGCGCAGGATGGTACCGAGTGCTGCCCGCGCCCATCGTGATGACGACGTCGCCTGGCTGCACCAGTCCCAGTACCGTCGCCGGCAATTCCGGCGACATCGGCGACGAACAACGGATCCCGCTGGCTGGCAAGCCGCACGGCGCGCACCAGTGCCCGACCGTCTGCAGCCACGATCGGAGGTTCACCGGCTGCGTATACTTCGGTCAGGATGAGCTGATCGGCCATGCCCAGCACACGGACGAAATCCTCGAAGAGATCGCGCGTGCGGGAATAGCGGTGCGGCTGGAAGGCCAGCACCAGCCGCCGCGTCGGAAACGCGCCGCGAACGGCCCGAAGCGTCGCCTCGATCTCGACCGGGTGATGCCCGTAGTCATCGATGAGGGAAAGGTACCCGATGCGGCTGCCGTTTGGCCAGCCCGTGCGCCCTCGCTCCCTTCGCGTACGGGTACCGGGACCTCACCGTATCGTTCAAAACGTCGCCCAACCCCGCGGAATTCCGCCAACGCCGCCACGATGGCATCAGCCTTCACACCCAGTTCGGTGGCGATGGCAATGGCTGCCAGGGCATTGCGCACGTTGTGCTCGCCGCTCAGCGCCAGCGAGACCTCCAAGGGGCGGCTCGTTCTCGCGCAGCACCTGAAAGTGCATCCGGTCACCCTCGGCACGCACGTCCCACGGCCCGCACCTGGGCATCCCTCGCCCAGTCCATACGTGATGGTGGGCTTGGACACGAAGGGAACGATCCGCGCACGTGCTGATCGTCCAGGACACAGCACCGCCGAACCATAGAACGGCAGCCGGTTCAGGAAGTCGACGAAGGCCTGCTCAGACGGGCCATGTCATGGCCATAAGTGTCCATGTGGTCGGCGTCGATGTTGGTGACGGCCGCAATCATGGGCAGCAGATTCAGGAACGAGGCATCGGATTCATCGGCCCTCGACGACGATATAGTCGCCGCTGCCCAGCCGTGCATTGACGCCAGCGCTGTTCAGGCGCCCACCAATCACGAAAGTGGGGTCCAGACCCGCCTTGGCCAGGATGGAGGCGACCAGGCTGGTGGTCGTGGTCTTGCCGTGCGTTCCGGCAATGGCCACCCCCTGCTTGAGCTTCATCAGCTCGGCCAGCATCAGCGCACGCGGCACCACCGGCACGCGCCGGGCTCCGGGCACGGCGCACTTCCGGGATTGTCGGCGCACGGCCGTGGAGACCACCACGCAGTCGGCGTCTTCCACATGCTCGGCCTGGTGTCCGACGTGGACCTTGGCACCCAGGCTCTCCAGGCGCTCGAGCACCGCCGAGCGGTTCATGTCCGAACCGCTGACCGAATAGCCCAGGTTGAGGAGCACCTCGGCAATGCCGCTCAGTGCCGGCGCCGCCGATGCCCACGAAATGAATCTTCCGTACCTTGTGTTTCATGCTCTTGCCACTGCCTCGCAGGTATCTGCCACGATGGAGCGGCATCGGTTTGCCCAGGGCGCGTGCCTTGGCCGCCATGGCTGCCAGGGCCGGACGGTTGAAATGCGCCAGCAGCGACGACAGCCCGAGGGCGTCAGCTCCGTCTGGGGAATGAGGATGGCCGCACCGGTTTCGGACAGAAACGGGCATTGCCGGTCTGGTGGTCGTCCACCGCGTGGGGATAGGGAATCAGGATCGACGCGACCCCGGCCGCCGCCAGTTCGGACACCGTGGTGGCACCGGCACGGGCGATCACCAGATCAGCCTCGGAATAGGCTTCGGCCATGTTGTCGATGAACGCGACGGCCTGTGCGTCGACCGCTGCGTTCTTGTAGTTGGTCCGCAGCTCTTCCAGATGCGCACGACCACTCTGATGCAGGATCTCCGGGCGCCGCTCGGGCTCGATCAGGCCGAAGGCGTTGGGAATGATGCGATTGAAGGCCTGCGCGCCCAGGCTGCCACCCACCACCAGCACCTTCAGCGGACCGCTGCGCTCACGGTAGCGCAGCTCGGGCGCCGGAATGGCGGAAATGGCGCGGTTGACCGGGTTGCCCCACCCAGACCGCACGCGACATCGCGCCCGGGAAGGCCACCAGCACACGCGCCGCAAAGCGCGCCAGGAAAGCGGTTGGCCATGCCGGCGACCGAATTCTGCTCATGCAGCACCATCGGCACGCCCAGCTTGCGCGCCACCAGCCCCCGGGCACGGTGACATAGCCGCCCATGCCCAGCACCACATGCGGGCGCACCTGCTTGAAGGCCTTCTCGCCTCGCCACAGGCACGGTGCAGACGCAGCGGCATGCGCAGCTTGGCCATCAGGCCCTTGCCCCGGAAGCCCTGGAAATGCACGTGCTTCATCTCGATGTCGTGCTGGGGCACCAGCAGTGCCTCCATGCCGTCCGGGTTGCCCAGCCAGAAGATCTCCCAACCGCGCTCGCGCAGCTGTTCAGCCACGGCAAGCCCTCGGAAGATGTGGGCCGCCGGTACCGCCGGCCATGATCAGGGACGCGCTTGGCGCTCATGCCATTTTTCCCCGCATCAGTCTGCGATTCTCGACATCGATGCGCAGCACGACGGCCATGGCCACGCAATTCATCAGGATGGCGGTGCCCCTGAAGCTCAGTGAAGGGCAGCGTCAGCCCCCTGGTGGGCAGAAGCCCGAGGTTCACGCCCAGGTTGATGAAGACCTGCAGGCCGATCCAGAGCCCGATGCCCTGCGCGACCAGCCCGTTGAAGAACTCCTCGAAAGCGATGGCCTGGCGGCCGATCTCGAAGCAGCGGCGAACCACCCAGAAGAACATCAGGATGACCACCAGCATGCCAACCATGCCCAGCTCCTCGCCGATGGTGGCGAACAGGGAAGTCGGTATGCGGTTCGGGCAGGAAGTTGAGTTTGGCCACACCGGCGCCAAGCCCGCTGCCCAGCCATTCACCCTTTCCGATGGCCATCAGCGAATGGGTGAGCTGATAGCTGCTGCCCTCGGCATTGGCGCGCGCAAATGGATCCAGATAGGAAAAGAAGCGCGCCCGCCGGAAGGGCACCAGCAGGATGAAGGCAGCAAACACGAAGCCCAGGAAGGCCGCCATGCCGAAGAAGAGCCGGGGGTTCATGCCGCCCAGAAAGAGCACGCCCATTGCCACCAGCAGGATGACGATCAGCGCGCCCAGGTCGGGCTGGCGCATGATGAGCATCCCGACCACCGACAGGGGCGATGGCCATCGGAACGAACGCCCGCCACAGGTGCGGCATCAGGGCCTGCTTGCGCACGGCATAGTCAGCCACGCACAGCACCACGAAGAGCTTCATCAGCTCGGTGGGCTGCACGGTGGCCACACCCAGCGACACCCAGCGGTAGGCGCCTCCTGCCCGCTTGCCGATGCCGGGCACGAAGACCAGGATCAGCAGCAGCACGCCACCGAAGAACAGCGGTCTGGCCAGTCGCTGCCAGCGTGCCGGCGGCACCGCATACGCGAACAGCCCCGCCACCAGCGCCACGCAGATGGCCACACTCTGGCGGATCAGATAGAAGGTGGAGGCATCACCGGACGGGTCGCGCTTTCCATCAGCGCGATGGAGGCCGAATACACCATCACCAGGCCCAGCCCCAGCAGCAGCGCTGTCATCCACAGCAGCGCCTCGTCAAAGCGCTGCACGTTGCTGTTGGCCAGGGTGCGCTGCGTGAGCCCGCGGCTGGCGGCTGCCGGCGCACGGCGTCCGCGCGCAGCGGTGGCGGGCTTGCGCGCATCGGCAGCCCTCCTCCCAGCCAGGCAAAGCCCGGCAATGCAGCCAGGCGATTCAGCATGGTTGACCTGCCTCTCGGCCATGGCGCGCACGGCTGCGGCAAAGACCTCGCCCCGGTGGTCGTAGCCCCGGAACATGTCGAAGCTGGCGCAGGCCGGCGACAGCAGCACCACATCACCGGCCTGTGCAAGGCGTGCACAAGCACGCACGGCGGCATCCATGTCGGCAGCGTCTTCCAGCGCAACGCCGGTGTCTCGCCAGCGCAGCGCGCAGGATCGGTGCATCACGGCCGATCAGCACCACGGCGCGGGCATGTGCAGCCACTGCCGGTGCCAGCAGCGAGAAATCCTGATCCTTGCCCACGCCACCGGCAATCAGCACGGCACGACGGCCCAGGCCCCGCAGGGCGGCCACCGTGGCACCGATGTTGGTGCCCTTGCTGTCATCGATGTACTCGATGCCGTTGACCACCGTGACCGGTTCGCAGCGGTGGTGATCGGTCACGAAGCGCGCAGCGCATGCAGCATGGCACGCATCGGCACATCGCAGGCGCGCAGCAGCGCCAGTGCCGCCAGCACGTTGGCATGGTTGTGGGCGCCCTGAACACGCAGCGCGTCGGCCGGCATCAGGCGGTTGAGCACGAAATCCACGGGCTCGGCCTTGCGACGACGGCCACTGGAACCCTCTTCCGGCAGGGGCTTCGGTCAGCCAGGCCAGACTCGCCCTCACGCACCAGACCGAAAGCAGGTGCGGAATGCGGGGTGTGCAGCGAGAATCGGTACGCGGCGCCAGCACGGGCACCTCGACCTGGCCTTGGCGCGCGAGCGCCCCTGGCAGGCTGGGGAGCCTCGGGCTCGGCAGGCACCTCCCACGGCGCGGGCAGGTCCGGATCGGCCAGCGGGTCGTCGAGATTGACGACACGGCGCTCTGCTGCCGGGTAGATGCGCAGCTTGGCAGCCCGGTAGTTTTCCATCGAGCCATGCCAGTCCAGATGGTCTGGCGTGACGTTGAGCACCACGGCCGCCTGGCGGGCAGGTGGCTGCGACACGGCCAGCTGGGCTGGACAGCCCAGCGCCCACAGCCGCGGCATGGCGGCAGCAGCCGCACTGGGCGGCAGGCTCGGGCGCTGATTCGTCCTCGGGCGCCGATTCCTGCAGAGGAGCCGGCACGGGCTCGATGGGCAGGTCGCCCAGACGATCCATCAGCGCATCCAGCATGGAGGGGCTGATGTTGCCGGCAGCCACGGCCTCCAGGCCCGCTTCGTTGGCCAGGAAGGCGCAGAGCCGCGTGACGGTGGTCTCTGCCGTTGGTGCCGGTACGGCCACCACATCGGTCCTGGCCCCCTGCGCGCGCAGCGTGGCAATGGCATCCATGAAGAAATCCAGCTCGCCGTGCCAGGAATGCCCCGTTCGCGGGCGGCTGCATGCAGCGCGGCACCGGCGCCCGTCTCGCAGGAGACGCCCGGGCTCCAGGCCAGCAGATCGATCTGGCCGGCCGCATCAAGCACGCCGGCATCCAGCGTGCGGCTGTGGAAGGTTGCCCCAGAACCTGTGCGTGCAGGGCATCCAGGCCCGGCGGCTGGGCGCGATCATCGAAAACCAGCACATCGCTGCCGGAACGCGCCAGCCAGCGCGCCATGGCCAGGCCCGACTGGCCCAGCCCGATGACGGCCGCCCGTTTCCGATTGAGTTCGATCATGCCCATGTCAACGCAGCTTCAGGGAAGACAGGCCAAACAGCACCAGGACCATGGTGACGATCCAGGAAGCGGACCACCACCTGCGATTCCTTCACGCCGCCCACCTCGAAGTGATGGTCAGCGGCGCCATGCGAAAGATCCGCCGGCCAGTGCCATAACGGCGCTTTGGTGTACTTGAACCAGGACACCTGCAGCATCACGGAGACGGTTTCGGCCACGAAGACCCCACCGCATGATGAACAGCATGATTTCCTGGCGAACGATGACGGCGATGCAGCCCAGCGCGGCGCCCAGCGCCAGCGCCCCACATCGCCCATGAAGACCTGGGCCGGATAGGCGTTGAACCACAGGAAGGCCAGCCCTGCCCCGAAGATGGCGCCGCACAGCACGATCAGCTCGCCAGCGCCCGGCACATAGGAAATGAGCAGGTAGCGCGCGAACACCGCGTTGCCGGTGACGTAGGCGAAGATGCCCAGCGCACCACCCACCAGCACCGCCGGCATGATGGCCAGGCCGTCCGCCCCGTCCGTGAGGTTGACGGCGTTGCTGGTGCCGACGATGACGAAATAGGTCAGCGCCACGAAGCCGGCCACACCCAGCGGGATGTTCCATTCCTTGAAGAACGGAATCTGCAAATCGGTGGTCTCGGGCAGCGGCAGCGAGAAGCCGCTGCTCATCCACTGATGAAAGAGCTGGAAGGCCTCGGCCACCGACTGGGTGGGAATGGCAAAGGCCAGATAGAAGGCCGCCAGCAGCCCCAGTGCGCTCTGCCAGAAGTATTTCGCGCGCCGACATGCCCTTGGGATCGTGGTGAACGACCTTGCGGTAGTCATCGACCCAGCCCACCAGGCCGAAACCCAGCGTGACCAGCAGCACCACCCAGACAAAAGCGGTTGGAAAGGTCCGCCCACAGCAGCGTGGACAGGCCCACGGCGATGAGCACCAGCACACCACCCATGGTGGGCGTGCCGGACTTGACCAGGTGGGTCTGCGGGCCGTCCCTGCCGGACCGCCTGGCCGATCTTCATGGCGGTGAGACGACGAATGACCGCCGGGCCGCACAGCAGACCGATGAAGAGCGCGGTGAGCGTAGCCAGCACGGCACGCAGCGTGATGTAGTTGAATACCGAGAACACGCGGTATTCGTTGGCCAACTCATTGCGTGAGCAGCAACAGCATTAATGTTCTCCCTGCGGCGAGGCCGCTTCGGCCCACGCCCGGACAACGCGCTCCATCTTCATGAAGCGCGATCCCTTGACCAGAATGCTGGCAATGCCGGCCGGCGCCTGCGGATGCTCCGCCAGCAGCGCCTCGACCGTCTCCCAGTGCTGCACGCCACCTGCCTGGGCTGCAGCTTTCATGTCCTGCCAACCGCCCAGACCTGCTCGATGGCCCGGCTGACGGCGTATTCACCCACTTCGCGGTGGAAGGCCTCGGCCTGTGCCCCGGTCTCGCCCATGTCGCCCATCACCAGCAGGCGCGGGGCTGGCTGGTCGGCCAGCACGTCGATGGCGGCACGCATCGAATCGGGGTTGGCGTTGTAGGTGTCATCAATGAGGGGCACGCCCTGCGCGGTGTGCGTCCGCCGCAAGCGACCGCTGACCGGCTCGAAGGCAGCCAGACCGCGCACGATGGCCTCGACAGGAACCCCCAGCGCCAACGTGCAGGCTGCGGCGGCCAGTGCATTGCGCACGTTGTGACGGCCGGCGATGTTGAGCCGGATGTCGACGAGGGCCTCACCCAGGCGCGCGCGGAAATGCTCGGGACGCGCATCACGGGCCGCCGCCACGGACAGATGAGGCTTGCCGGAATCCGCCATCGATTGCGCATCAGCCTCCAGCGCTGTCTCATCGGGCCACCAGGCCGAAGTTCAGCACACGGTGTCCCTGTGCCAGCGCCTGCCAGATGGGCGTGCAGGGGTCATCGCCCGGGAACACGGCCACCCCCACCGGCCGCCAGTGCGCCGAACACGGTGCCGTTCTCACGGGCAGTAGCCTCGGGGCCATCCATGAACTCCTGGTGTTCACGCTGGGCATTGAGCACCAGCGCCACCGACGGCTGCGTCATGGCGGCCAGGCCGGCGATCTCGCCCGGATGGTTCATGCCCATCTCGACCACGCCCATGCGGTGGGCATCACCAGCCAGCAGCAGCGTGAGCGGGAACACCGATGTCGTTGTTGAAGTTGCCGCCGCGTGGCAAAGGCCGCCTCTGCGCTCCAGGTGCGCCACCAGAATGGCGGCGATCATTTCCTTGGCCGTAGTCTTGCCGTTGCTGCCGGTGACGGCAATCAGCGGGCACTCGAAGCGACGGCGCCAGCCGCCCGCCAGCGCACCCAGCGCACGGCGGGTATCGGGCACCCACAGCGTGGGCACACGAACGCACTCGGGAAACACTTCGGTCAGCACGGCGGCTGCACCGGCGTCGATGGCGGCGTCAATGAAAGCATGGCCATCGAAGCGGTCGCCGCGCAGCGCGATGTACAGGTCACCGGGGCGCACGGTGCGCGAATCGGTGGAAATGCCGGTGAAGCGCTCGGCACCGCTGCCGAACATCGTGACGTTGGGCAGCCACTGGTAGACGGTGCGCAGATCAAGCATGGGCACCTCCCGGGTCTTGAGCGCCCAGTGCGAGGCCAGGGCCTGCGCGGCGATCTCAGGATCAGAGAACGGATGGAAGACGCCAGCAATTTCCTGCGTGGTCTCGCGGCCCTTGCCGGCGATCAGCACCACGTCGGCCGGTGCAGCCTGCGCAATGGCAGCGTCGATGGCAACGCGCCGATCAGCCTCGGTGCGCCAGGCCGGCTTCGACAGCCCCTGGCAGACATCAGCGATGATCTGTGCAGGATCCTCGTCACGCGGGTTGTCGCTGGTGACGACGACACGATCGGCCACCGCTTCGACGGCACGCGCCATCTCGGGGCGCTTGCCCCGGTCACGGTTACCGCCGGCACCGAAGACACAGCAGAGCTGCCCACCGCGCTGCCCGGCGATGTCGCGCAGGGCAGCCAGCACGTTGGTGAGCGCGTCAGGCGTATGGGCGTAGTCCACCACCACCAACGGGACATGCCGTAGAAGAGATGGCTGCAGCGGGGAGCGGCCTCGCCTCGCACCAGACACCTGTGCGGCCGGCAGACCCACAATTTCCATCCGGCCCGGCACCGGGTGCAGCTGATGCAGTCCCTCGACGATGGCCGGAAGTTCCAGCCCAGCGAACGCCACGCACCGGCCGCAGCCAGTGCGTTTTTCCATGTTGAAGCGGCCCAGCACGTTCAGGCGCAGCGTGGCGACGTTGCGGAACATCGCCTGCAGGCGCTGCTGGCGTGCATGGACGGAACCTGCGCCGCCGCTGGAGGCCACCGGGTCGGCCCCACTTTTGCAGGCAGCTGGAGCAGCGTCTTCACCACGCTGCCGGGGAACATCATCAGCACGTGCTGGCTGCTGTCCCGGTCAGGGCCAGTTCCAGCACTTCGTCGCAGCGCATGGCCAGTTCGTAGAAGCGACGCAGGCGTGCACGGGCGTCATCGTCCATGGCCTGGAAGGCTGCGTCAGCCTGGCCGGCCTGCGGTGCGCCATGGGCATTGTTCACGCAGTAGCCGATGATGCGCGGTGCCGCCGGATGGCGATGCAGCACCTCGATGATCTCGGTTGCCAGCGGGTCGCCCAGATTGACGACGGCTGCCTGCAGCGTGGGCCACGAGAACAGCCCGACCTTTGGCGGCGCCGTAGGCCTGCATCGAACCGTGGTAGTCGAGATGGTCGCGGGTGAGATTGGTGAAGACGGCCGTATGGATGCAGGGTACCCTGCATGCGCCCCCTGCACCAGCCCGATCGACGAGGCTTCCATGGCCACCACACCGACCGGCGCTTCGGTGTCTGCGCGGAAGCGCTGGAACAGCGTCTGCAGCGTGAGCGGATCGGGCGTAGTGAGGCCGATGTATTCCAGTGCTCCGGGCGTGCCGACACCGTTGGTACCACGACGACACCCCGGCCTCGGCCGGGTTGCATGACAGCATCGGCCTCGCCATCCAGGGCGATGACCAGACCGGCAAATTCGGCAGGACGCTGCGTTGAGGCACTGGCGGCGGGACGGCTCGGCGTGTTCGTATCAACAGCCTGGGCGTCGCCAGCACGTGCCAGGCGATCGTTCACCCCCTGGGCGATCCAGTGGGTAGTGCTGGTCTTGCCATTGGTGCCGGTGACGGCCACGACGTCCAGCACCTGGCTGGGGTGGTCGTAATACTCGTCGGCCAGCGCCCCCAGCTGGGTACTCAGGCACGGCACGTAGCAGACGGGCACCTGGATGCCATCCGGCAGCGTCGGCAGATTCTTGAAGTAATCGAAATTCCCGCAAGCGGCGTGCTCGGCCTGCACCACGTCCCCTTTCGGCAGCATCTTCTGCCTGGCAGGCCTGCGCCGGGATGGCCACGACGACGGCGGCCGCACCCTGCTGCACCGCCTGCGCGATGAAGGTGCTGCCATCCTGGCGCCGACCATGCAGCGCAAAGAAGGCATCACCCTTGCCAATGCGGCGGCTGTCGGAAACGAGACGCCCGGTGGCAGGAAGATGCTCCCGCAACCAGGCGACCAGTTCCGTCGGCTCGACCAGGCCCCTTGAGGCCGTTCGGGGACTCCGCCATCAGGCGCCTCCCCTTCCACTGCCCGGGCGTTCGTTCTCCTGCCGGACAGCCAGGCGAGGCTTGCCCTCGTCGGCCGATGAGGTCTTGGGTCTGCCTTTGGCCGGCGGGATGAGCGTATGACGCGGCACGCTGACATTCTGGACGCGGCCGACATCACCCGGCGCGCGCGGCACGCTGCCAGGCCCCACCACCAGCTCGGGGCTGATCGGGGAGATCATCGTCTCGAACGGGGCATCGGGTTCGACGGCCAGCGTGTGCAGGGCCTCGCCCGTGATGCGGGCGAACACCGGCGCAGCGATGTCCGAACCGTAGTATCTTGCCAGCACCCGGTTCATCGATCATGACGGCGACGATGACACGCGGGTTGGACATGGGCGCCATGCCGATGAAGGAGCTGACGTATTTCTTGACGTAGCGGCCACCTTCCAGCTTCTTGGTCGTGCCGGTCTTGCCGCCGATGCGATAGCCCGGCACGGCTGCCCGGCTGACGGCATCCTTGTTGCCCGCTGACATCTCCAGGATGTGGCGCATGGTGGCGGCCGTCTGCGGACGGATGACCGGCGTGCCACGCACGGGGAGCGTTGAAGCCGGCGCCCAGGGCGGCACCGCCACGTGCGGACACCTGGATGGCACGAACGCGACGCTCTTCTTCGGGAATGATCAGCTGGGCAGGGCAGCACCTCACCACCACCCGCGAAGATGGTGTAGGCACGCGCCATCTGCAGCAGCGACACCGACAGGCCATGCCCGTAGGAGATGGTGGCGTGCTCGATGGGCTTCCACTTGGTGTAGGGACGCAGGCGACCTGCGGCAGCACCGGGGAAGCCGATGCGGGGCGCCTGACCGATGCCGACGGCATCCAGCATCTTCCAGTGGTCCTCGGGCGGCATGCTGAGTGCCATCTTGGCGGTGCCGATGTTGGAACTCTTCTGGATGACCTGCTGCAGCGTCAGCAGTTCCTTGTTGCGGTGTGCGTCACGAATGATGTCCGGACCGATCTTCATGAAGCCTTCGCGGGCGTCGAAGAGCGACGACGGCGAATAGCGACCGCTGTCCAGCGCCAGCGCGGCGGTGAACACCTTCAGGGTGGAACCCGGCTCGTACAGGTCGGTGATGGCGCGGTTGCGCAGGCCGTTGCCGTTGAGGGTGCGGCGGTCAGCCGGGTTGTACGACGGCCAGTTCGCCAGCGCCAGGATCTGGCCATTGCGGGCGTCCAGCACCACGGCAGCACCGGCCTTGGCCTGCTGGGCAGCCACGGCTTTCCTTGACGGCCTGGAAGGCCTGGTACTGGATGCGCGAGTCGATGGTCAGCTTCAGATCGCGGCCGTCCTGCGGCTCCCTTGATCTGGTCGATGTCGCTGATGATGCGGCCACTGCCGTCACGCACGACTCGACGGCTGCCCGGCTTGCCGGCGAGCGTGGACTGGAAGGCAGCTCCAGCCCCTCCTGGCCCACATGAGCCAGGTCGGTGAAAGCCCACCAGGTGTGCGGCGATTTCGCCCTCGGGATGGTTGCGCTTGTATTCGCTGTCCTGACCGATGCCGTGGATGCGCAGCGCGGCGATCCGCTCGGCGGTGTCCAGATCGACCTGGCGCTTGAGGAAGACGAAGCTGCGGTCACCATGGGTGAGCTTGGCCTGCAGATCCTGCGGCTTCATGCCCAGCAGGCGCGCGAGGTCCATCAGGCGCAGGGTCGGACAGGTCCACGCGGTCGGCGTAGGCCCAGATGGAACGCGCCGGCAGGGCTGGAGGCCAACACGACGCCGTGACGATCGAGAATGCGGCCACGGTTGGCCTGCAGCTCGATGGTCTTCTCGTAGCGCTGGGCACCCTGTGCCTGCAGGAAGGGTTTGGAAGCCGTCTGCAGGTAGAACGCCTTGATGCAGAGCGCCGAGAACGCCACGAACAGCAGGGGCGAACATGAAACGCGAGCGCCACAGCTGCAAACGCGCCTGCAGCAGGTGCGGGGCGGCGAATTTGACTGATTTGGGCATCAGCGACTTCCTCTCAGGTAAATCGTGCGCTCGGGGGTCAGCGCAATCATCCCCAGGTCCTGTCGGGCACGGGCGTCCAGCAGCGAGGGCTTGGCCAGTCGGGTGATCTCGATCTGCAGCTGGGAGAAGCGAACTTCCAGCTCGCGGGTTTGACCCTGGGCCTGCTCCATCTCGGTGTTCAGGCGCCGTGCACGGTTCTGGGCCGTGACCAGCAGCAGGGCTGCGATCATCAGCAGGACAGCCAGCACGATATTGATCCGGTTCAGCATCATGTCCGTGCGCTCCTCAATGCAGCACCGACGGCAGCCGTTCGGCCACGCGCAGGATGGCCGAGCGCGCCCGCAGGGTTGGTCGCCACCTCGGCCTCGCCGGGCAGGACGCGTCCCAGGGACTTGAGCAGCGGCTCGGCCAGCCATGCGCCGGTCACGGGGTGACGCTCGGCATCACGGCCAGCGTGACGTGCGATGAACTGCTTGACCACGCGGTCCTCGTTGGAATGGAAGCTGATCACGGACAGGGCGCCCGCCAGTGGCCAGGCGCCGCAGGGCGACGTTCAGGACCCGCGCGAGCTCGCCGCCTTCGTCATTGGTGTGAATCCGTAGAGCCTGAAAGGTGCGTGTGGCCGGATTTTTCGCCGAATTCTTTTGCCGCCGACGGATGACCCCCGCCACGAGATCGGCAAGCTGTCGTGTTGTCTGAATGCCCTGGCCGTCGGTCTGGTCGCGGCGAGCAGCAATCTCCTTTGCAATCGGAAAAAGCAAACCGTTCGTCACCATCTCTTTTCAATACCTCGGTAATCTGTTCAACCGTGGCCTGCATCAGCCATTCATGCGCTGACAGGCCCACGGTCGGATCCATGCGCATGTCCAGCGGACCATCGCCGGTGAAACTGAAGCCCCGGCGGGGATCGTCGACCTGCGGCGACGAGATGCCCAGGTCCAGCAGCAGCCCGTCGATATGCGTCAGTCCGTGCGCATCGAGCACCTCGTCCAGCGACGAGAGCGGGCGTGCACGATCTCGAACCGTGCGTCACCGCTTTCCTGTTTCCATGCCCGAGCTGCTGCCACTGCTTCCGGATCCCTGTCCAACGCCAACAGACGGCCTTTCGGTCCGAGGGCCTGCAGAATGTGCCTGCTGTGCCCCCCGCGCCCGAACGTGCCGTCCACGTACACCCCATCCGGGCGGATGGCCAGAGCCGCGACCGCCTCGTGCAGCAGCACGGGCAGATGCGCCCCTGACGACAATCCTTCCCGGTCCATGTCCGCACCTCCTTTCATCGTTCAGAGGCCCGGAATGTCGCCCAAGTCTTCCGGCAAGCCGGCCGCAGCCTGCTTGTCCAGATAGGCTTCCCAAATCTGCTCATCCCACAGCTCGAAACGGGTCAGGTCTCCGACCATGACCACCTTTGCGATCGAGCTTGCCGGCCCGACGCAGGATCGGGCTGACGAGGATGCGTCCTGCACCATCCATCTCCACGGTTTCTGCCGAGCCGATCAGCAGACGACGGATACGGTCGTCCTTGGAGGTCAGCACGGAGGCGATGTGCTCACGTACCTTCTCCCATTCCGGCAGCGGGTAGATCCGCAGAAGGTCACCAAAGTGCCGGGTCAGCACGAGCTTGCGCACGCCCTGCTCTTCGAGCACACCGCGCCACTGCGACGGGATCGTCAGACGACCCTTCGCATCGAGCGACAGCGGGAAGCTCCCTTCGAACATTGGCTTACCAACCCGGTTGATGAGTGGGCGGCGGCGATGCCGGCCCGATCCGGACCAGGCTGCGCTGCCACCTCGACGGTGGTGGCGGCCTGCGAGAGGTACGCCTTCGGTGAATTTTCCCACCGTGGCCCACCTTTTCCCACAAATCCCCACCAGATCGAAGAATACGAGGGGTTCCGGGCAGCGTCAAATCAGGAGAAAGTGTTTTTCCTGCTATGACAATGACTTACAGAAGATCGCTCATCCTGGAAAAAGCAACCGTCCGACCACTTTTCACGTACTTAGCGGCGTCACTGAAAAGTAAGCCATCAACTAATTGGCAGTTATTTGCAACACTTCTACAACGATTGTGAAAAACCGAGGGGCGATCGGCGGTAATTCCGGCCGACGAACGGTCGTTTGAGCGTTGCCTTCCTGGCTAAAGAATGAGCCGTTCAGGCGGCCTGTGGTGGCGCCGCGACCGGTCTCGGCACGAAGACGACAGGGGGCGCAGCCTTTTGCCATGCGTCATGACAGCCTGTTTGCCCAGAAAACAGGCAAGGGTTGACAGGCGACGGTGCTTGCACCAAGCCGGACAGTGCCACGAGAAGCGTGGCTACAGGCCCGGAAAAGAAGGAGTGGAGCGGGTCTGTAGGCCGGATTCTGTCCACCTGGAAAGGTGTGACGGTCATTCATCTGGGCCGACCGTTACCGGCCGGCTCTAGCCATCCACCCGCACGCTCGGGCGGGCGCCCTGTGCAGCCTGTGCTGCGTCGCGTGCCCTACATGATGTTGCTCCGGATGGGGTTTTGGCATGCCACGCCTGTCACCAGCCGCGCGGTGGGCTCTTACCCCACCTTTTTCACCCTTACCCGGCAAGCTGAGCTGCCGGGCGGTCTGTTTTCTGTGCCACTGTCCGTCGCTTTGGGCAAAGGTGGGACGCCGTCCCACTTTGTCCTTATGGCGCCTGGCCGTTAGCCAGCATCCTGCCCGCAGGAGTCCGGACCTTCCTCCGGGTTGCCCCTGGCGACCGTCCGACCCGCTCCGGCCGCGAATGTAACACCAGATGCCCGCACCCGGTGGCTTCGGGGGCTTTCCACCAGCGACACGGCCCACCGGCATTCCGTCACGACCGGCCGTCGGCACCCGGCCGACGACGGCAACCCGCCGTGTGTGGCCAACCATTCATCCACTCTGCCTCGACAGGCAAGGACTGAAACCGGATGCTGGCGCGGATCTCCCAATGAGGATCTTGCTGATGAAACGTCTTCTGAAGCGCGCACTGGCTGGCGGCCTGTCGCGCACGATGCTGGCCGCCGTGGCGGGCGCGGGCCTGGCGGCCGCCAGCCTGCCGGCCCAGGCCGTCGAGTACCCGGTCAACTTCGGTGAGCCTGTCGTGCTGTCCGAACGGGGACAGCCGCTGAAGGTTCTGCTGCCCTTCGAGGGCACGCCCAACGATCGGGCCTCTGCCGTGGCCTTCCTGGTGGAGAACGCCGAAGTCCCCGATGGCTTCCGTGCCCCCGTTGCCCGCAACTTCGTCATCATGCGGCCGGATGCGTCGCCGTACGTGATCTTCCATTCGGAAGAAGACGTGACGGCACCGCAGATCCCGCTGACGGTGAACGTGATGGGCGACCCGAACAGCCCCTATCAGATGCGCCTGAGCATTCCCGAGAACGGGGGCGACCGGACGATGATGGCCATGGGCGGCGACAACGGACGCCAGGGCGCCCGCCGGGGCGGCCGTGGAACCAACTCGTTCCGCAAGGTGCCCGCTCCGATGGCGCGCACCGATCTGCCGCCGAAGTGATCAGCCTTCCAGGGCAGCCGGGACGCAGCGGCCTGAAGATCCTCTCGTCCGCATAGAAGGCGGGATCCGCATTGGCCGGGTCCCAGCCTGGCCAGCCCTGCAGCGGCAACGGCAGCAGCAAGGCCGGGCGCAGTGCCTGCTGCCCGGCCAGTTCGCACAGCCGGGCAGCCGTGCCCCGATCCAGGCCGTACCGGGGATCCCGACACGGCAGCAGCTTGGCCGTCATGGACTTGTAGGGATGGTGGAGCTTCTCCAGCAAGCCATGCCCAACGATGACGGGCGCCTTTCGTGCCAACCCCTGAGGCCAAGGTCAGCGTCCAACCGACATGGCCATCGTCACGCAACGTCGGCAATTCAGACATGCCGCCCGTCAACGCCCGCCGGCTCTCGACGAAGAGGGTGTGCCATTCCCGCGCCTCCAGCATCCGCACCCATTCTGGCGCGGGCGCCGGGCCATAATGCACCATTCTCGTCCAACAAGGTCAGGGCATCGCGCAGAGGCCCCCGGCCCCGGCGCGCGGCCTGCCCAGCGGATGCACCCGGTATCGCCTGACCAGAAAAACGCGCCGACTCGCCCAGACTCATCGCCTGCCTGCAGCGCCTCACTTTCCGCCTGCTGACAATGCAGCCAGTTGATGGCCGCCTTCAGACGCGGGAAACGCAGCCAGACCAGAGCATTGTGAAAGTCGTGCCGCGCCCCCAGCCCCAGGGGCTTGCAGGGAACCCTGCCCGCTTTCCAGAATGCTGAATTCATAATCCACAGCACCCACATCGCTGCCGGACACGAAGCGCAGGGGCATGCCTCGGACCGAGCGCAGGCCACGCCAGACAGCCAGCCGGTTCATGAACGGGCAGCCAGTGCTCGGCGTCCCAGGTAGAGGGATCGTCTTCTTCAGGAGCGACATCCCGCCCTGCTGTTTCGGGCGCCAGCGACAGGGCTGCAGCGCGTTCTCCCGCCGCCTCAAGCGCCATGTCACGCAGGCGGCGCAACAGTGGCCAGTAGGGCGCAAAGCCCGGGTGGCGCCAGCCGGAACTGGCCAGCCGTCGAAGCAGGGGCATCGACACTCGTGAACTCTTCATGGTGGCTTCACACATTGCCTACGCAACCATAACAATTCCACCACAAAGCCGGGTCAACCCGGTACCCTGACACCCTGTTTTGTGCGATGTCGGCCCTGCCTTTGGCAGGCCCCTTTCAGGAGCAAGCATGTTCCAGACGGTCTTTGCGCATCGGTTTGGCACGTTGGGCTGCATCACGGCGGCCTCTCTGGCCCTGGCCAGCCTGGCAGCGCCCCAGGCGGCGCACGCCCGCCACACCAAGGCCTTCACGGTCCAGATTTCCGGCCTGTACGCCGGCCCGGCCCCCGACTATCCGCAGCTGGAGCGGCTGACACCGCAGACCAGCGTGAACATCCTGAGCTGCCTGCCGGACTTCGGCTGGTGCGACGTGGCAGCCAACGGCTTTCGGGGCTGGATGAATGCCCGCAATCTGAGCATCATGGTGGACGGCTATGGCCGGCCGGTGCCCGTGGTGGGGCCGACGGTGGGTGTGCCTGTCAGCCGCTTCGCGCTGGGACCGTACTGGATGGCGCACTATCGCAACCAGCCCTGGTTCGACGATCCGCGCTTTGCGCAGGAACTGAACGCCTACCGTGTCCAGAGCCGGATCGGCAACACCACCATTGAAGTGGAACGCACCTGGCGCGCCCGGCCGCAATACGAGCCGTATCCGGTCTACGTGGAACCCCCTCCCCCGTGTACGTGGACCCGCCGGTCATCTATGCGCCCGCCCCCGTATACGAGGCCCCGGTCTACCAGGCGCCGCCCGTCTACCGGCCTGCCCCCGTGTACCGCCCGGCGCCCATCTACGAAGTGCCTGAATACTATGAAGTTCCCCCACGTGCAGGAGCAGCGCCCGCCGCGCGTGAACCCGCTGCGCCCCTCGCCCAACTTCCCCGACCCCACACCACTGCCCATGGAGCGGTCGGGCGAGCGGTCCCCTGCCCGGCCAGCAGATCATCACTCCGGGAGGTCGGGCACTGAAATGAACGGCATGCCGACTCCCCTGCGCCCCTCGGCCGACACCATCCAGGCCTATGAACAGACCGACTACCTGGCCGAGGATCAGCCCCCTGGTCTGCCTGCGCATTGGCGACAGTGGCCAGCAGCACCGGGCGTGGCTGGCCCGTCACGGCGCCACGTCGGCCAGCATCCTGACCGCCTGGAACCCCTTCGGCCAGGGAGCTGGCCCGTGCCGAGAACGACGCCCTGCGGTCCCGGTTGCAGACCACCATCCTGCACAGCAATCTGGCCTGGCTGCCCGCCCGGGGTGAAGACCCCAAGGGCAGCTGGCAACCAGAACCAGGGCTCTGCGTCTTCGACATGCCCCCCGCCCTGCTGGATGAATGGCTTCAGCTGTTCCGTCAGAACGCGGCGGTACGGCTGGATGCCAACGAGGGGTGCCGACTGGTCTGGCACCCCGAGATTGCCCGGATGCTGACCCAGCCATCCTGAGCCGCTTCCCTACTTGCGCCGCGCTGCCTTCTTGGGCTGTTCGGCCTTCAGGGAAAAAGCGCCGGATCGACCATGGTGCGGTTCAGGGCACACCGACCAGTGCAGGTGCGGGCCGGTAACCCGCCCGGTCTTGCCCACGGTGCCGATGACATCGCCTGTCCGGACCCGCTGGCCGACACGGGCACGAATGCGGTCCAGGTGGCAGTACATGGTCAGCAGCCCGGCGCCATGGTCGACCCAGACGGTGTTCCCGTTGAAGAAATAGTCGCCGGTATCGATGACCACGCCGGGAGCCGCCGCCTTCACGGGCGTTCCCACCGGCGCCGCGATGTCCATGCCCCCATGCGGGTTGCGTGACTGGCCATTGAAGAAGCGGCGCAGCCCTGAACGAGCTGGAGCGCACACCCGGCACTGGCTGGTGCAGCTGCAGCGAGGCAGGTACCAGCTCTGTCCAGGGTGGCCATGACGCGCGCACTCTGCTTGCGCTCACGCAGATGGCGGGACAGCACCTCCTTGCTGAGCGTGACCTGCCCCGGCGCCACCTTCAGATGCTGCTCGGCATACTGATGGGGCTGGATGGGTACGTCGATCCGTCGCAGCCCGGTCGACGACGCCTCTGACGGAACCTTGCCAGCCGGAGCCGTGGTCTCAACGTCGCGAGCTTTGCCCTTGTCGCGCGTTGAGGCCTGATTTCCAGCCCGTGTGGCGCCGGGTACCGTATCCTGCACCTCCAGCACCAGCCGATCCTGCAGTGTGTGCAGCGGAATGCCCAGCACCGCGAACCACCCGGATGATGACCCCGTGACCAGAACAGGGTATTCCGTTCCAGATGGCCTTGGGCGCTCGCCGTGCAGCCCCCAGCGGCACCACGGCCACGCCACCAGGGACCGCTCTCGACATCGGGAAAAGGCAACGTCGCCTGCGATCGGGATACCGTCTTGCGTTCCGAGGATGCGCGCGCAGCCGCCCGCACGACGTCAGGGGCACACCGCAAGCGCACCGCCCCCAGCAGGACGGCGGCCATGCTCCCCAGCCAGTGGCGACGCCCGGCCTGCAGCCCCTGAACGTCCCACAGGCGGCCTCCATTCCTGCCAAGCGGTGGCAACACTTCACATGCTGTATCACCACCACACGGTTTCACGGATACTTCCGCAACGTCGGACATCGATCGATCAGGTACATTCAACGGTTTCACGGCCCTCCCGGCCTGGATAGGATACGCATGGCGCTTGCCAACCTGCTCACTTTAATCGACGACATCGCCAGCCTGCTGGATGATGTTGCAGCACTCACGAAAACCGCCGGTGCCAAGACCGCAGGCGTTCTGGGCGACGACCTGGCCCCTGAACGCCCAGCAGGTCACGGGTGTGCGCGTGGACCGTGAACTGCCCGTGGTCTGGGCCGTGTTCAAGGGCTCGCTGCTGAACAAGACCATCCTGGTACCGCTGGCGCTGGCCATCAGCGCCTTCGTCCCCTGGCTGGTGACGCCGCTGCTGACCCTGGGCGGATTGTTCCTGTGCTTCGAGGGCGCCGAAAAAGCTGCTGCACTCCGCACTGCATCGCAAGCACGCCGAGCACGCCACCGATCAGGCCCCGGCCGAACCGACGCCCGCTGCCGGCGAGCAGGCGCCGCTGAACGAGAAGGAGCGTGTCAAGGGCGCCATCCGCACCGACTTCATCCTTTCGGCCGAGATCATTGCCATCACGCTGGGCATCGTGGCCCACGAGCCGCTGCCCACGCAGATCACGGTCATGGCCATCATCGCCCCTGACCATGACCGTGGGCGTCTATGGCATTGTGGCCGCCATCGTGAAGCTTGACGACCTGGGCCTGTACCTCAGCCAATTGCAGGGCGGCGGCATGCGTCCGCTGCTGCGCACCATCGGACGCGGCATCCTGCGTGCGGCCCCCTGGCTGATGAAGGGACTGAGCATCGCCGGCACGATCGCCATGTTCCTGGTTGGCGGCGGCATCGTGACTCACGGCATTCCAGCCGTGCATCATGCCCCTGGAACACGGCCTGGCGCAGGTGGCACTGCCTGCCTGGCTGTCCGGCCTGGCACTGCCGGTCGCCCAGGGCGTAGTCGGCCTGCTGGCCGGCCTGGTGCTGGCCATCGTCTTCCTGGGCATCCAGAAGATTCGGGGAACGGCCCAGGCGTAAGCCCACGCCTGGGGCAGCGCGGGGCATGTCCGAAGGCGGAGGCATCCGGCGCTCCCCGCGTCGTGCGCCAGGTATCAGGCATCACGAAGAACACTGAACGCCTGAAAAAAAGCCTGGCTGGCAGCGGAACATCCAGCTTCCAGAGGATGCTCATGGGGCGATTGCCTTCAGCCCTGCAGCAGGGCAACGGGACCACAGGCACGATACGGGTCCTTCCGGGTCTGACGCACGAACAGCTGGAACTGCCAGCCGTTATCCGGACTTTCCAGATAACGCCGCCCCACCTTCGTATCCGGGCCTGCCGAATTCTGGGTCTGCCAGTGAAAGCGCTCCGCGCTGATGGCGTAATCATGGTAGGCAATGCGCTGATGGTAGCCTTCGCGCTTGTCCAGCGTCACGAACAGCAGCTCCGTCCTTCGTTCCGGCAACGCCAGCACTCCCGCCTGAAAAAGGCGAGCGTCGTGTGTCAGTCAGCCAGCCGACGGCCGTCAGGATCTCGCGAATGCCATAACTGGCATGAAGGCATAGCGGAAGATCTTCCATCCCGGGGATGGAACGTGCCGGCAGCACGTTCCGGCTGGACAGCACCTCGGCAAGCTCCCCCAGCTCCTGGAAGGACATCGGGCTTTCCATCAGTCGCGCAAGAAAGGCTGCGCCGGTTTCCTTCTGCTGATGTCCCGCATCGATCTGATAGGCCAGCATCTGCAGCAGACGCCGCTCACGTGCTGAGCCGGCATCCTTCAGAAGAGCGCTTCCCGACATCGCCACAGCCTCACGTCCGTGTTGATTCGGATGCGCTTCCTTCAGTTCATGCGCTGCGCGTGACTGCGTAACCTGCGCCAGAAACGCCAGGGCGTTCGACATCATCGACATGCAGAAGGTCTGCAAAGCGCCTGCCGAAGTACTCTTCTTCCTGCGAGGCCTCTCCAGGGCAGTAGGCCTGCCTGTCGCTTCAGACAGGTCCAACCGGACCTTCCGCTGCTGCGATAGAGACTCTCCAGCTCCACACCCTGATCCTTCAGGAAATCGACCAGCCGCGTCGACCCACGCCCCTGGAGCGTCACGTAAGTCTGCAGTTCCGTACACAGACGTTGCCAGTTCTGCTGGACCAGCCGTCGCAGGCTATCCAGGATCCGCTCACGTGCCTGGCGTTGCAGATGGATGAAGCATCCGGAAGGAAGACTGGGGAAGTCGTTCTCGGCCTCAATCGGCAATTGCGCACGATGCAGGCCCGTCAGGGGATGACAGCAGGCGGTCGAAGCGGAAGTCTTCCCGATACCGTCCCACGAAATCCAGAATCAGGCAGTTTTCCTTGCTGGGATGCAGACGCAGGCCACGGCCGATCTGCTGCTGGAACAGCACCGGACTCTGCGTGGGACGCAACAACAGCAGCGTGTTCACGAAGGGAAGATCCACCCCTTCGTTATAGAGATCGCAGGTGACGATGGCATTGATCTCGCCCCGGGCCAGTCTTTCAGGCGCTGCACGCCGATCCTCTGCCGAACTGTCTCCCACCACACACTCGGCCGGAATCCCGGCAGCATTGAGCCTGCCCGTCATGAACCGGGCATGGCCCACCGACACACAGAAGACCAAGGCCCTGCTCTGGGACAGGCTGCCCGCCAGACGCTGCCATTCATGGATGACCATGCGTGCCCGCATGTCGTTTCCCGTCACGAGGCGGTCAATGGCGGCCGTTTCTCCCGGCGCGTTCCACGGCACCGAAGAGAAATCCGTCTCGTCGTCGCAAGCGTAGTACTCGAACGGACACAGCAACTGCAGATCCAGTGCCTGCCAAAGTCGAAGCTCGACGGCCGGCGAACCATCCCGACGGTTCTGGAAGTACCCCAGAATGGACTTCCCATCACTGCGCTCGGGCGTGGCCGTCAACCCCAGCAGCACGGCAGGCCGGATGGCGTTCGCCAACGCATCGAAGCGGTTGGCTGCCAGGCGATGGCATTCATCAATGACCACCGCGTTCCAGTAATCGGCACCGAAACGATCGACCAGTCCCCTTGAGCTGACACTGTCGATGGTGGCAAACAGATGATCATGGCTATCGGGTTCAGCACCTCCCACCAGCAGGCAGCCGAACGCATGGTCGCGCAGGACTTCCCGATAGGTGCGCCTGGCCTGTCGCAGGATCTCTTCCCGATGTGCGACAAAAGAAGGCGTGGCCTTCCCCTTGTTCAGCACACAGACGCCGATAATCAAATGCCGCCACCACGGTCTTGCCCGTCCCCGTTGCGGCCACCAGCAAGTTTCGGTGGCGCCCCTGAAGCCGTTCTGCATGCAGCTGGTCCAGCATGTCCCTGCTGATAGCTCTTGGGCTCCAGATCGAAGAAGGTCAGGCGTACCGGAAGCCCATGCCCAGCCTCACGTGTCAGCGCATTCTCCAGAGCAGTCCGATGCACGGCATTCTCGGGGTCATAGCGCTGGAATTCGCGGTCTTCCCACAGGGTCTCGAAATTGGCACGCGCCCGAGCAAACAATTCCTCCTGCCCCTGTTCGGTGAACTTCACCGTCCACTCCAGACCACCCATCATGGCCGCAGCCGACAGGTTGGCACTGCCCACGTAGGCAGATCCGAAGCCACTGTCCCGATGGAAGATCCACGCCTTGGCATGCAGACGTGTGCGCCTGCCATCCAGCGAAACCCGAACCTCCACCCCCGGCAGCCTGGCCAGCAGGTCCAGCGCCTGCATCTCGGTCGCGCCGGTATAGGTGGTCGTGAGGATGCGCAACCTTGTACCCGGTCTACCGTGAGCATCGACCGCGGTGATTCTCTGCAGAATGTCCAGCAGTTTCCGAACCCCGGACTGCGTGATGAAGCTGACCAGTATGTCGACCCTGTCGCAGGCGCCCAGTTCGCGTTGCAGCTCGGACAGCAGGGAGGGCGTTCCTCGGCCCGCCGTGAACAGCCAGGGCATGGCCAGACCGATTTCCGGTCGCAACGGCACAACCCGGTTTCGATGAACGGCCTGCAACAGGGCGCGGCGGGCTGCTCAGAAGCCCGTGGACGCCATCTGCGTCAAAGCGTGCCTCTTCACGCGGGTCAAACGCATGAGCATGGGGCCCATGCCCCCTGCCCCCACAGCATCCGCATGCAGGGTTCGATGACGCACGTATCGCAGCAAGTCATTGACCAGAGCCAGCTGACGCCGTGGCTTCTCTCCATCCTCTTCGCCCAGATCTTCCAGGATGCGGGCCAGCGTCGAAGCCAGCACCTCCGCCATTCGCGCGGGGGCATCTTCCGCAGCCAGATCGGCCACGGTAAAGCCATGCTCACCGATCGAAGCCTCGATGAGTTGCTGCAACGAATCGGTCACCACCTGGTCATACAGACCATCTGGCAGAAGCGCGGGGGATTTTCTGGGCATGCTCTAGAACCCTTGTGGAGGGCTGATCATGCCATTTCCGGACAGCCCGCAGCACCCGGCGTCAGCTGTCAGCCACAGCCTCCAGTTGCTGCCGGAAAGCTTCGTGGCTCTCCACCTCCAGATAAGCCCCCGCATCCGTGCCTTTCACTGCGAATTTCAGAACACCACCAGCGGTCTCCCCGGCTGGTTCGGATGCGGCAGAACGGTGGCTTCCACGCCATAGACCTGGCGGAGCGTGTCGGGGGTGAGTACCTGGGCAGGCGTCCCACAGGCGGCGACGCGCCCCTGGCCCAGCAGCAGAAGCCGGTCGCAGCAGCCGGCGGCCAGGTTCAGGTCGTGCACGATGACAAGTGCCGCCACGTTCTCTTCATGCACCAGCGTGTGCACGGCAGACAGCAGGTGCAGCTGGTGGCGCGGGTCCAGGCTGGCGGTGGGTTCGTCCAGCATCAGCACGCGATATTCATCGTGCCCCTGACGTGCCAGCAGCAGCTGGTACAGCACGCGAGCCAGGTGCACGCGTTGTTGTTCGCCGCCGGAAAGGCGGCGGTAGCGGCGCTCGTACAGGGTCCTGCACATCGGCCAGGGGCCAGCACGCGCTGCAGGATGCGCTGATCTTCGGCGATCGCGGCCTGGGCCGTATCGCGGCTGTCGGTACGAGGCGCGCCTGTCCGCGTGTGTCGTGCATGCGGATAGGCCCCCATGCCGATGACGGTGGCCACCGGTAGGTCAAACTGCAACGAAGGGCTCTGCGGCAGCACTGGCTCGGCAGCTGGCCAGTTCTGCCGCAGGCCATGCAGACAGAGGGGCGTCCGTTCAGCGTGATGCGGCCGGCGCTGGGGGACAGTTCGCCCGCCAGCGCAGCCAGCAGCGTGGATTTGCCGGCACCATTGGCACCCAGCACGCCGATGACCTGGCCAGCCGGCAGGGACAGATCGATGTCGGAAAGGATCTGACGTTCACCGCGTTGCACGGCAATGCCATGGGCCTGCAACATCAGCGTGCCTCCCGCTGGATGAGCATGAACAGCACGGGCGCCCCCAGTAGTGAGGGTGACGATGCCGATGGGCAATTCGGCCGGGATGACGACGATGCGTGCAACCCAGTCAGCCAGGACAAGAATGAGTGCCCCCGCCAACAGTGACAGGGGCAGCAGAGGCCGGTGATCGGCCCCCGCCACCAGGCGGACAAGATGCGGCACGACCAGGCCCACGAAGCCGATGATGCCGGTGACGGCCACCAGTGGCCCCACCAGCAGCGTCACCAGCAGGATGAGCCGTGCGCGCAAACGCTGCAGCTCAAAAGCCAAGATGCAGCGCCTCACGTTCACCCAGCAGCAGCGCATTGAGTGCACGCCATTGCCACAGCAGCGCCCCCATCAGCGCCAGCGTCCAGGGCGCCAGCCAGGACAGCATGGCCCAGTCCGCAGTGGCCAGACTGCCCAGGTTCCAGAAGGTCAGGCTGCGCAGCTGCATGTCGTTGGCCAGGTAGGTGAAGACGCCGATGAGCGCGCCCCCAAAAGGCATTGATGGCGATGCCGGCCAGCAGGATACCTGCCGCCCCGGTGCCCGTCGCCCCAGCAGCCAGGCAGCCAGTGTGGCCAGCAGACTGCCGACAAAGGCAGCGCCCGCCAGCACCAGCGGCTGCTGGTCATATCCCAGAATGATGGCACCAACCGCGCCGACGGCCCCGCCCACCGAGACGCCGACCAGGCCCGGCTCGGCCAGCGGGTTGCGAAAAAGCGCCTGCATGACGGCACCAGCCACGGCCAGCGCCGCCCCTGCCAGCATGCCCAGCAGGATGCGCGGCAGGCGAATGTCCAGCAGCACGCCTTCCCAGAGCAGGTATTCCGGATGGCCAGCCGCGGAAGATGTCGATACGGAATCGGACGCCCCGCCCAGCAAGGCCGGCATCGCGTCCAGAGGAATGCGCACGGCACCACTCATGGCCGAGCCGACAGCTGCCACGAGCAGCAGCGCCAACAGCACCAGCATGCCAGCCAGCAGCTTGGGCCTGCATCGTCCGCAGCGGTCCTGACCGGGTTCGATACACCGCCACCGGCTGGACTCATGATGCGCCTCCCTGCCTCGGCGGGTTGGACCAGCAAAGGCCCGGGTAAACTGAAGCAAGAAATCGGTCGTCTTTCATGGGGGCATGGTCCGGAAGGTCACGGGACCGTCATCGATGCGATGACTGCCCCCGGCAGGATACGATGGTATCCGTCCCTGCCAAGGGTTCAATCCGGACTCTGCCCGTTGCACAGCAGGCCGGCACATGCTGGCTTTCCCGTTCCGCAGCAGGTGCCGGCCGCAGACAGCACCGCCTACCGGCCCGGCAGCTGTGCGTAGAACTGGATGGTCCAGCGCTGCGCCGAGTTCACGTTCTTCGGATCCTGATAGGACACGCGCTTCCAGACGCATGCGGGCGTAGTTGTTGCCCTTCGCCGCCGCGTATCAGGGCGCCCACGTTCAGGATCGGCCCCCAGCACGCCTGCCAACGGCGCGAAAGCCGGCTGCCCGGGCACGACTGGCATCGGTGTACTTGATGAACCAGCCGTGATCTTCGTCCAGCCCCCGCAGGGTGGCGGGCACGTTCAACAGCGAGCCGTTGGCGTCGGCCACGTAGGCATCGGCCGGCAGGGGGCTCGCGGTTGGCCGGGTTCGTTGCCCCATCCTTCCACTGTTCCAGATGGAACCATTTCATCAGGACCTGCTGGATGGTGCCGTTGGCCGCCCGCCGGGACATAGACACCGCCCTGAGCCAGTGCCGCTGGAGCCGCTGTTGGTGAACAGCATGGGGCGCTTCGCCCTGCCGCCCGGTGATCTTCAGATCCCAGGCATTGCCAAGGCACGTGGGCACCTCGGAACCCGCATCGAAAGTCGAAGCAGGTCGACTGGCCCGCGGCAGGGATGTCGGCCTGCCAGACGACTTCGGTATTGAAGTGCGAGGGAAAGGGATCAGGGCCCCGCCTCCGCCACAGCCTGCCAGCGTCAGGGCCAGCAGTGCCATGCCCCATGTCGATCCATCCGGTCTTGCTGTTTTTTTCTTTCCGGAACCACGATGTTGCCTCGTCGATGTTGAATGCCAGTCTGGCGGATGAAGGCATGAAATATGAAGATTCCATGCCGAAACCCTCAATCTGCAGCCACAGATACTACAACGTGCAACAAGACGAAACGGTATACAGCGTCACCACGCGGCGCATTCCTGGGCTCGGCGGCTGCTTTCGCCTTCCCGGCGGAACGCATTCAGGCGTGCATCCGGTCCGGACAGCAAAAAGGCCGCGCACACCGGAGTGTGGCGGCCTTGTCGGACGGTTCGGCCTGACACCCGGCTTCCTGGGCAGAGCACGATCATCCTGCAACCTGGGCTTGCTCCCTCACCTGCCCGGCCAAGCCGGGCAGAGCGCGGCAGCTCAGGTCTCAGGTGTTCACTTGCTGAACTTTTCCTTGGCGGAACCTTCAGTTCGAGGCTTTTCCCTGGCAGGGTCCTTGATTTCCGAGGCTTTTTCCTTGGTCTTGTCCCACATCGAGCTGTCCGACGAGGAGCTTTCCTTGGTCATGGTCTCGGTGGGCTGGGCAGCCGTCGTGCCATGCTCGTGGTGCATCGCACCGCGTCATGCGAAGTGCTTTTCCGACGAGCCGTGCTTCACGTCCTCGGCTTTCTTCTCCAGCTTCTCGCCACCAGCCTTGATGTCCTGGCCCATGCCGGACATGGTGTTGCAGCCGGCCAGCACGAAAGGTGGCACCCACCAGGGCAGCGCTCAGTTTCTTGATCATGTTCTTATCTCCTTGAATCTCGATCTCTGTGGGAAGGTTTCAGGCCCAAGGGCTCAGGGAACCGCTCTTGACGTCCCTCGGCCTTTCCTTTCTCCAGCTTTTGCGCCACCGGCCTTGATGTCCTTGCCCACGCCGGCCACGGTGTTGCAGCCAGCCAGCACGAAAGCGACGCCCAGCAGGGCTGCGCTCAGTTTCTTGACCATGGTCTTTTTCCTTTCCCGGCAATGGGAAGAACAAAGATGAGAGGACTGATTGAAAGGGCCACAACAGGGTGGCACCGAGGGCATCATACCAAAAAAAGCCCCGACAGTCCGGCATGGAAGAATCAGGCGGTCCTGCCCTCGCCCACCACCCTGCCAGTGCAGATGTCTCGCCGGCGGCCAGCGGCACGATCTCAGTGCCGGCAAAAGGGCAGGCTCTCGGGAATGGTCCCAGTCCTGGCGCTTCAGGGTAATGGTGCCGGTATTGGGCGCCCTTCCGTAGAAGCGGGCGCCGTGCAGGCTGGCAAAGGCATCCAGCTTGTCCAGTGCGCCGGCAGCCTCGAAGGCCCAGGCATAGAGCTCCAGGGCATGGGGGCCGGTATGGCAGCCGGCGCAGCCGTTGCCAACTTCCTTCAGCGCACGGGCATGGGGGGCGCTGTCGGTCCCCAGGAAGAAGCGTGGATCGCCGCTGGTGGCCACCTCCACCAGTGCCGTGCGGTGGATCTCGCGCTTGAGCACCGGCAGGCAGTACCAGTGCGGACGCAGCCCGCCCGTGAAGATGGCATTGCGGTTGTAGAGCAGGTGCTGTGGCGTGATGGTGGCTCCCAGCATGCCGGGCTCGGCGGAATCGGTCTTGACGTACTCGGCCGCCTGGCGGGTGGTGATGTGCTCGAACACGACCTTCAGCTGCGGCAGCCGGGTGCGCAGCGGGAATCATCACGCGGTCGATGAAGACGGCCTCACGGTCGAAGACGTCCACCTCAGGATCCGTGACCTCGCCGTGCACCAGCAGCGGCATGCCGGCCTCGGCCATGGCTTCCAGCACCGGAATCACCCGGTCGATGGCGCGCACGCCCGCGTCGGAATTGGTGGTGGCGCCGGCCGGGATAGAGCTTAACGGCCGTCACCACGTCCCCGGCGGCGGCCTGCTGAATGTCGTCCACCGAAGTCTTTTTCGGTGAGATAGAGCGTCATCAGCGGCTGGAAAGCTTGCCGCCTGGGCCTGACTGATCTCGCCCTCGCCCCGCGGCCTCGTCCAGCGCCAGGCGGATGCGGTCGCGATAGGCCGTAGCCTCGACCACCGTGGTGATGGGCGGGACGCAGGTTGGGCATGATGATGGCGCGGCCGAACTGGCGTGCACTGGCGGCCACGACCGAATGGAGGGGCAGCACCGTCACGCAGGTGCAGGTGCCAGTCGTCGGGGTTCTGAGAGTCAGCGTATCCATGATGCAATGATATGCCGACACGCTGTCCATCGGGCCATGGTGGACGAAGCCGTTCGGCCGAATCGGCGCCCCACCGATGATGGCATCATCACGGGCCGATGCTCGTGGTCCGGAACCGCCATGCCCGCAGGCAGCAGCTTCTCCCTGGACGCGGCGCGCGTGCACGGCAGCCGTGTCCCCGTTCCCGTCTCCCGCTGCTCACGTGCCCTGCCCGTTTCCCCCGGCGTCCTTTGCACCGTCCTCGTCCCCGCTCCGGAACCTCCATGCGCCACCGCCTTCCCCGCCCTGCTGCTTGCCACCACCCTGCTGATGGGCCTGATGGGCCTGGTGGGCTGTTCGGCCGACGATCCCAGCCGCGGCGCCAGTGCGCGACTGCCGGTGAGGGTCTCCCTGGCCAGGGGCGCCGTCCGGACGTGCCGGCCGAATGGCGTGAACAGGCGGCCACGAGCAAGCGGCGCCAGAAGGAAGGACAGGAACAAGGACAAGCGTGCACGCGCCCATGCCAGGTCAAGCGCCCGGGTAGTCGGAAGCACGGACAACACTGATCGCCCCCAGGGCAGAAAGACACGCCGTCAGACGGACGATGCACCGGGCAGCGCGACCATCGACGATGCGAATGGCCTGCGCATCATGACGCTGAATGCCGAGCACCTGATGTCGCCCGCTGTCTTTTGCGCGCTGGCAGTCCTTCTGCGAGCCCCTGGGCTGGCGGGACGGGCCTGGCAACCATCGCCCGGCGGGGCTGCCCTATTGTGACGCCCTGAACGGCCGTGACATGCAGGGGCGCCTCATCTTCGGCCCCCAGCACCGACGCCAGGACCTGGATGCCAAGGTACGCCAGCTGGCCGAGCTGGTCCGGACGGCACGGCCCGACATCGTGCTGATGCGGGAGATTACCGACGCTGACGCCGTTCGCCAGGTGCTGGGCAAGGGCTGGACGATCCACACGACGGCCGAACGCTGGAACGACGGCCCGATCTCGCAGAACCTGGCCGTGGCCTGGCCCACCCACCGCTTCCTGCAGGAGCCCCGGGTGGAAGTGGTGGAAAGCCTGGCGCGCAGCAGCCCGGAAGGTCGGCGCACGCGGCCGGGGCTGGCCGTGTACCTGCCACTGCCCGTGCCCGAGAAGCCATCCGGTACGCCCCCGAAAGCTGCACGACCAGCTCCCACGCTGGCCATCCTGAACGTTCATCTGAAGGCGGGCTGCCGGCAGGGGCGACTGGACCGCAGTCTGAGCCGCCAGCCCACCCGACAATGGCGGCGGCTGTCATCCTGTCAGACGCTGCAGTCACAGGTACCGGCACTGGAAGGCTGGCTGGATCGTCAGATGGCGGCCGGCCATGCGGTGCTGATCAGTGGTGACTTCAACCGGGACCTGCGCCAGGAACTCCGGCAGGGGCTGCCGGCGCGAGGCGACGGAGGCCCGGCCGCCGCCCCGATACGCACGTCGGACGAGATGCGACGTGTTGCCAGCGTGCTGCCGGAACTGGATGACGACCAGCCACGCGGTACCCACCTGACCCTGGTGGCCAGTGGCCCCTACCGCAAGCTGGCTCGCTGCCACCACCACATCGATGTCTTCCTGCTGAGCCACAATCTGGATGCCTGGCTGCGCACACCGCCGGAAGACCTGCGTGTGCAGGTGGTGCCCTTCGAGGCGCCCCTGTCGCTGGAGCGCCCCCGCCCCAGCGACCACTGCCCCCACGTGCTGCAGCTGCCGCTGTGACCCACCGGGTAAACGCCACGTGCCGCCCCGGGGCGGCATGCGTTATCTTGGCCGAACTGTCCGATGCTGCCAGGCAGCATGTCCATCCGCACCATGACCGAGATCCATCGTTCCCCGTCTTCCCGCAACACCTCCCAGAGCGAGCTGCCCAGCGGCCGCACGCCCGTGCTGGCCATCGTGCCCATGCCGCCCGATGCCAACCCGCATGGCCACGTGTTCGGGGATGGATCATGTCGCAGATGGACATCGCCGGGGCCGTGGCGGCCGTGCAGCGTGCCCGAGGCCGGGTCAGCACCGTGGCCGTCAACACGCTCACCTTCCTGGCTCCCATCCAGGTTGGCTCACGCACGCTGTTCTACGCCGACGTGGTACGCGTGGGCAACACGTCCGTCACCTGCAAGGTGGAGGCCTACACCGAGCACAACATCCATGCGCCCACGGAAGTCCGCAAGGTCTCGGAGGCCCTGTTCACCTACGTGGCCATGGACGAGAACGACCAGCCTCGCCCGGTGGACCAGCCCCCCAGTGGCCCGCGCCTGAGCGGGCTTCAGGCGATGAAGGGCGCGTCCTTCTGGGGGCGCAATCAGCATTTCCAGGTGCGGAATGCCGTCTTCCAGATAGGGATCCGAGACCGGCATGAAGCCGGCTGACCGATGAAGTTCGCCAAGTGCGCCTGGGCCGAAATGCGGATGGGCTGCCCGGGGAAGGCCTCACGGGCGGATTGCAGCGTGTGGGCCAGCAGGGTTCTGCCCAGGCCCCGCTGACGGAAGGGCTGCGCCACGCACAGCCGACCCATGGAGGGGTCGTCGAAGCCGACGCCCGGCGGCAGGATGCGCGCCGTGGCAATCACGTCAAACAGGGTGGCGCCATGATCGCCCGTGGCACCCCAGGGGCGGATGCCGACGACGATCAGCGCGTGCTGGTCGAGCCCGTCGATATCCCTGGTACAGGCATTCCTGCTCGACGACAAAGATGCTGCTGCGCAATGCGAGGACGCGATAAAGCACCGCCGCATCCAGCGCGCGGAAGGGCAGTGTCACCCATTCGATGCCATTCTTCGTGACCGCACCCGGCAGGCTGGCACCCAGGCTCCACGGTTCGTGCTTCATGTTCTCCTTGCTCCGACTGTTACGCCCCAGCAACACAAAAAATAGCACAGGAACCCTGTGACAAATATCGAGATCCCGCCTGAAACTCCGGGGAAACGTAAGCAATCTTGCGCGAACAGCTGACGCTCAGAGAACCTGCAGCTGCTGCCCGGCCAGCCAGCGACCGCCCGGCGGCACCTCGGCAGGCCGGCCAATGCAGGCAGCCTCCACGCACAGCATTCGCCGCCAGTCGTCGTCAGGCATGTCGGCCAGGGCCTTCGCCCCTTCAGGGCCGGGGTTCCACACCACCGTATCGACAAAAGCCGCCGCTCATGCCAATGCGCAGTGCCCCGCCAGCGCTGTGCAGCCGTAGCGGCCGAGGCACGTCGAAATAGATGTCGTCGATGGCTCCCCGCAGGATCAACGGCCCACCCGGAGCGGCTTCCTGACGGTTGGGTTGAACCAGGGTATCCAGCCGGGTGCTGCCTTCCAGACCATCCAGCGTGGTGCCCGGCAGCTCGGGAACCGCCAGATAGGTGTGCAGCGCGGCCGTGAAGCGCATCGGCTGCGTACCGGTATTGTCCAGCACCAGCTGCATGTCCAGCTGCTGGGGCAGCAGGCGAATGCGAAGCTGCAGGCGGAAGGTGTGCTCCCAGCTCTTGTGCGTCTCGGGACCATCCCCAGCGCCAGTACCAGGTCGGCAGCATGCAGGCCGGGTACCGCTTCGATCGCCGTCATGTCGGCCGGCACATGGGTCTCCGGAAGACCACAACCGGCAGGCGCCGGGGCACTGGCCGCCACAGCGCCCGATTCGGCCCCGGGCATGCCCGGGAACGGGGTGGGAGCAGGCGCAGCCTGGGCCGCCACGTTCGGCGCAACACGGTACCAGGGCAGCTGGCGGGCGAAACCATGGCGTGGCAGGGTGAAGTCCGGCCCCGCTGATTGAATTGCGGAAAGATCACCGGCACGCCACCGCGCACGGGTTTCGGTTCCGAAGCAGACGCGAGGTGCAGTACAGGGCGCTCCACGCCATCGGCCGTCATCCACGACAGGATCTGCGCCCCATGCTGCAGGACGACCACCTGGTCCCCCACGGCATTGCGCAGGCAGAACGCCGGCTGTCCGGCCACGGAGATCTCTTCGACCCAGCTCATCGTCTCATCCTTCGTCATGGTGCGCTGTCCTCCTGGATACCCTTGTCATGATAGCGTCGCCCACGATCGGGGATGATGACAATCGACAGGACAGGACGGGCGAACGGGCCCGGATCAGTCGGGCAGCAGGGGTCAGGTCCGCCACCACCGGCGCATGGTCGGAAAGCCGCGCCCAGCTGAGGCCCCGCAACACCTGAGCCGTCTCCACGGCAAAGCCGCGGACATAGATGCGGTCCATGCGCAGGCACGGCATCAGCGCCGGGAAGGTGCGGGCGCTGTCCAGCACCTCGTACACGCCCAGCCGCTCCACCAGGAGGTGGCTCAGGGCATCCTGCCAGTCATTGAAGTCCCCGGCGATCAGCAGCGGGGCCCCAGGGGCACCTCGGCGCGGATCCAGTCGATGAGCGCACCGGCCTGACGGGCCCGGCTGCGCGCAAACAGCCCGAAGTGGATGACGAAGCAATGCACCGCGCGCTCGCCCATCTGCAGCACGCAGTGCAGGACGCCACGCCGCTCGAACACGTGGTCGGAGAAGTCGCGGTTCTCGATGGACAGGATGGGAAACTGCGACAGCAGCGCGTTGCCGTGATGCCCGTGCAGGGTAGCGGGCATTGAGGCCATAGACGGCCTGGAAACGGCGGGAGGACTCGGGGTCCAGCGCCAGGGTACTGGGCCTGCGGATCGGCAGGCCACTGCGCGAAGCGCTTGGCAAAGCGATTGTTCTGCCCCTGCACTTCCTGCAGGAACACCACGTCGGCCTGCAGCTCATGCAGGCGCTGACGCATTTCCTTCACCATGGGACGACGGCGCAGCGAGGGCCCGGGCACCACGCCCTTGTGGATGTTGTAGGGTGGCCACCCGCAACCGCAGTGATTTCATGGTGTCTCTCCCTGCCTCGCCTGTCGATGCCTTCCAGCCCAAGCGCTTTGCCAGTATCCGGATCGCGTCGGCGTTGCTGGGCGAAGCAGCGCCGGGCTGCCTCTTCCCAGGCCAGCCAGGCATGGGCCAGATGCTCGCGGGGCGCCAGCTTCACCGGAACCGGGGCCGGCAGCGCCAGCGAAAACACATGCTCGGTATTATGCGTGACCCCCGGTGCATAGCGATGCCGCCAGTGCGCATAGATCTCGTAGCGATTCTGAATGCCCAGATCGTGCAGCGGGCCCACGCCCCTGCCGTCAGCCCGGTTTCTTCCTGCACCTCGCGCCGCGCCGCAGCGCAAGGTGCCTCATCCGGCGCATCCAGGCTGCCGGTCACCGACTGCCGAAGCCGGGCCGGTCGGCCCGCTCCAGCAGCAGCACCTGTCCGTCGGTGGTGTGGATCACCACCAGCACGGACTCGGGGATCTTAGGCGCTGTGCCCATCTGCGGCGGACTGACCCGCGGCGGGCTGGCCCTGCCACCTGGCCGACGGGATTGCGCAGGCGGATGTGCAGCTCGCGCAGCTGCTTCCGTCCACTGGCGACGGCGCCTGCGTGAGCAGATCCTGGGCACGCTGCGTCTTGGGGAAGGCGATCACGTCGCGGATCGACTCGGCACCGGTCATCAGCGTGACCATGCGGTCCAGACCGAAGGCCAGGCCACCGTGCGGGGCGCACCATAACGCAGCGACGACAGCAGGAAGCCGAACTTGGCCTCGGCCTCTTCAGGTCCGATGGCCAGCGCACGGAACTGCTTGCTCGCACGTCGTCACGGTGGATACGCACCGAGCCGCCGCCCATTTCCCAGCCGTTCAGCACCAGGTCGTAGGCCTTGGCGATGCAGGCGCCCGGATCGGATTCCAGCAGGTCCTCGTGGCCGTCCTGGGCGAGGTGAACGGGTGATGCAGGGCCACCCAGCGCTTCTCGTCCTCGTCGTACTCGAACATCGGGAAGTCCAGCACCCACAGCGGCTGCCAGCCGGCCTCGAACAGGCCGTGGCTCTTGCCGAATTCGGGTGGCCGATCTTCACGCGCAGCGCGCCGATGGCGTCGTTGACCACCTTGGCGCGGTCGGCGCCGAAGAAGATGATGTCGCCGTCCTGGGCACCGGTGCGTTCCAGGATGGCGGCGATGGCTTCGTCATGCAGGTTCTTGACGATGGGCGACTGCAGGCCCTCGCGGCCGGCCTTCACATCATTGACCTTGATCCAGGCCAGGCCCTTGGCACCGTAGATGCCCACGAACTGCGTGTAGGCGTCGATCTCGCTGCGGCTGATGGACGCGCCACCCGGCACGCGCAGCGCCACCACACGGCCGTCCTTGGCGTTGGCCGGGCCCGAGAAGACCTTGAAGTCCACCGTCTTCATCACGTCGGTGAGTTCGGTGAACTGAAGCTTCACGCGCAGGTCGGGCTTGTCCGAGCCGTACAGGCGCATGGCCTCGGCAAAACTCATCGTCGGGAACGGATCGGGCAGGTCCACGTTCATGACCTGCTTGAAGATCGTGCGGATCATCGGCTCGAAGATGCCGCGGATCTCTTCCTCGGACAGGAAGGAGGTCTCGCAGTCGATCTGCGTGAACTCGGGCTGGCGATCGGCACGCAGGTCCTCGTCCCGGAAGCACTTGGTGATCTGGTAGTAGCGGTCGAAGCCGGCCACCATCAGCAGCTGCTTGAAGAGCTGCGGCGACTGCGGCAGCGCGTAGAAGTAGCCATCGTGCACGCGCGACGGCACCAGGTAGTCCCGTGCACCCTCGGGGGTGGAGCGCGTCAGCATCGGCGTTTCCACATCCACGAAGCCCAGGTCATCCAGATAGCGGCGCACCGCCATCGTCACCCGGTGGCGCAGCATCAGGTTCTTCTGCATGGCCGGGCGGCGCAGGTCCAGCACCCGGTAGGTCAGGCGGGTGTTCTCGGACAGGTTCTCGTCGTCGAGCAGGAACGGCGGCGTGACCGACGGGTTCAGCACTTCCAGCTCGTGGCACAGCACCTCCACCTGGCCGCTGCGGATGCCGTCGTTGACGGTGCCTTCCGGACGGCGACGCACCTTGCCGGTGATGCGGATGCAGTATTCGTTGCGCAGGCTTTCCGCCGTGCGGAAGGTCTCGGCGCGGTCAGGGTCGCAGACGATCTGCGCCAGGCCCCTCACGGTCGCGCAGATCGATGAAGATCACCCCGCCATGATCCCGCCGCCGATGCACCCACCCCATCAGGGTCACTTCCTGATCCAGAAAGGCCTCGGACAATTCACCGACATAACAGCTACGTTTCACTGATTCTCTCCTGGCAACCGCAGTATGGCGCCCGGGCCATGCGCGGACACCGGTTTCATGGCCCCGACCCCGGGACCGTCGTTCTATTGAGCCCGCCGGCCGCACCGGACGCTTCGCCCGACTCGACCCACGGTCTCATTCATGATTGGTTTCAGCTTCGTTCCGGCCGACCGGGGCGCCACGACCCCCATCGACACGATGTACTTCAGCGCGGCATCCACGCTCATGTCCAGTTCCACCGTCTCCTCACGACGCATCATCAGGAAGAAGCCCGAGGTGGGATTGGGCGTGGTGGGCACGAACACGGACACCATCGTATCCTCTTCCTGTCCGGACGACACGCCCATCTTCGCCTGCATCGCGGCCGAGGGTGCCCCGGTCAGGAAGCCCAGCGTCCAGCAGCCACGACGCGGGTACTCCACCAGCAGCGCCTTGCGAAACGCCTGCCCATGCGGCGACAGGGATGGTGTCGCTGACCCGCTTGACGCTGGAGTACAGCGTGCGCACCACCGGAATGCGCGACAGGGATCCATTCGCCCAGCTGCACCAGCGCCCGACCGATGAAGTTGGTGGTGAGCAGCCCCGTGACGAAGACGATGAGCACCGTCAGCACCACGCCCACGCCGGGAATGTCGCGCCCCAGCCAGACCTGCGGCTGCCACTGGGCTGGCAGCAGTGCCAGGCTCTTGTCCATGGTGCCGACGATGAGATTCAGCACCCAGACGGTGATCACCAGCGGAACCCACAGCAGCAGGCCGGTCACGAAATAGCGCTTCAGCATGGCAGGGCTCCCTGGAACATCCCGATACGATCAATCACTGCCCGAAGCAGCCCCTGCACCGCCGGAGGCCTCCCCGACGACGCCGTGGACCCGGCACCCGATCCAGCATCAGCCGCCCCGGACGAGGCGCCGTTGCCCGCGTCCCCGGACGCATGGCTCTTTCGCCATGCTTGGGGTCCTGCCCGGCCGGCTTGGTACCGTTGTCGCGGAAGTCCGTCACGTACCAGCCCGTACCCTTGAGCTGAAAGGCCGGCGCAGACAGTTGCTTGTGGAAAATCCGGCTTGCCGCACGAGGGACAGTCCGTCAGCGGGGCGGCGGAGATTTTCTGCAGCACGTCCTGCTCATATCCGCAGCTGCTGCATCGATAGGCGTAGATCGGCATGATCGAAATGCACAGGAAAAGCCTTTCATTATAAGGCGGTACCCATGACAGGGGGATGGCCCGCCGAACGGCCCCCCGGCGCCCTCGGGACCGGCGTTGCGGCATCGACACACCCAGCCCGTGCAGCAAGCGCCGCACACGGGTATGACCCGCATGACAAGCGGGTTGGGCGTATCGTTGCCGGATGCAGAGCACACCTCCCCAGAAACAGAACATGCCTGTCTCCTCCGAGCCCGGGGAGAAAGGGCCCTGACAACCCTGAATCCGGCGCGCCAGCGCAGCCCCGCCAGCGAGGAAGACGCCCGCCACTTCGTCTTCGAGATCGCCCGGGGCATGCTGTCCGACGGTCTTCAGACCGGCGAGACCGTGCGCGTGGCCACCGAACTGGGCCAGCGCCTGGGGCAGGAAGTCATCCTCATGCCGCGCTGGGGCAGAGCTGATCATGCGCACCCGGCAGCCAAACCACCGGCATGACCTGCTCGACATCGCGCCGTGCTCGCCACACGCGGTGGCCATGCACCGCGTGGCCGCCTACATGCACCCTGGCGCGCACCACCCGTCTGGACAACCTCGCGGCTGGCCTCTCTCGCCTGGGCACCATCCAGCGCATGCACGCCACCCCGTTACTGCTGTACATGCTGGCCTGCATCGGCGGTGCCCTGGGCATGGCCTTCATCTTTGGCGCCCAGCGTCCCGGCGCCATCGGCCTGATGGCCATCAGCGCCGGACTGGGCGCCTCATCCGTCGCCAGATGGCCCATCTGGGCATCGGCATCGTCTGGCAAGTGGGTGTTGCCGCCTGGCTGGCCGGTGCCATCGGTGCACTGGCCGTACACTGGGATCTCACATCCCGGCTGCATCTGGTGGCCCTCTGCCCGGCCATGATCCTGGTGCCCGGCCCCGCCATCCTCAACGGCCTGATGGACCTGTCGGCCACCCGCGCCAGCATGGGCATCGCCCGGCTGGCCTACGCCAGCACCCTGCTGGCGGCCATCTGCACCGGCCTGCTGCTGGGCCTGTCACTCAACCACGTGGCACTGCCGCTGCTGCCAGGTGCACGGGTTGTTCCGCTCTGGAAGGACGTGCTCTCGGCCGGGCTGGCGGCCTGCAGCTTCGGCCTGCTGTTCTCGATGCCCCTGCGCGCACTGGTCTGGCCCATCTGCGTGGGCATGGCCGCCCACGCGCTGAACTGGCTGTGCAAGGCCGAGTTTGGCCTGTCGCCCGGCGAGGCAGCAGGCCCTAGCGGCCGTGGCGGCCGGTCTGGTGCTGGCGCCCGTTGCCCACCGGCTGGACCTGCCCTTTGCCGGCATCGGCTTTGCCGCCGTGGTCTCGATGATTCCGGGCAGCTACGTCTTCCGGATGGCCAGCGGTCTTCTGCAGCTGCAGCAGCCCGATGTGGACGCCCTGCCCACCCTGGTGGCCACCCTGTCGCATGGCGTCACCGCCGTGCAGATCGCACTGGCACTGTCCCTGGGCCTGATCATTCCCCAAGCGCATGCATGACGAATGGGTGGGCCGCCGCGAACGGCTCAAACGCATGAGCGCGTAGGCGCTGCCACGACGAAGCTGCGCCCCCTGACGCAGCCCTCACACCCTTTACCCATATGACAAGCGCCGCAGATGCGGCGCTTTTTCATGGATTGCGATCCCTGGACGGGCGCAGGGCGTGTTGCCGATGCGCCCAGACCGTCAGAACGGGATGTCATCGTCCATGTCGTCGAAGGTAGAGGGCCGGACGGTTGCCGCCTGCCGGGGCGCCACCGCCTGCAGCACCGCCACTGCGTGCACCACCGCCGGAAGCACCACCACCATAGCCCCCGGACGAGCCGCCACCGTAGCCACCGGAGCGGCCACCGCTGTCGCCGCCGAAGTCTCCGCCGCCATCGCGGCCGCCCAGCATCTGCATCTGCTCGGCAATGATGTCGGTGGCGTACTTCTCCACGCCGTTGGCATCGGTGTACTTGCGGGTCTTCAGGCGGCCCTCGATGTACACCGAGCGACCCTTCTTCAGGTATTCACCGGCGATCTCGGCCAGGCGGCCAAAAGAAGGTCACACGGTGCCATTCGGTTTCCTCGCGGCGCTCGCCCGAGTTGCGGTCCTTCCACTGCGAGGTGGTGGCCACCGAGATGTTGGTGATGGCCGAACCCTCGGCCGTGTAGCGGACTTCGGGTCGCGGCCCAGATTGCCCACCAGGATGACTTTGTTGACGGATGCCATGAGAGAACTCCTGAGATCAGAAACCGGCCGCAGGACCGAGAAACAGTGCAACGGCAGGCCGTGATTGTCGATGAAAGAACGATGGGCAGGCGATGGCCAAAAAGACACGCCGGGCTGGGCCATCCGGCGAGGCCAGCCCTGGGCTGCCTGCCGGAAGCGCCGCACAGGCTCAGCCCCGGACGCCTCCTGGGCTGCGGCCTCTCGGCGCGCAGGATGCCGCCGACGGCCACCGACGGGCCGAACGGGCCAGCGCCCACCACAGCACCAGCAGCAGCGCCGACGCCAGGGGCACCGCCGTCGCGCCGGCGTACTTCAGCACCAGACCTCCGAAGGCCCCGCCCGCAAATACCCCAGCGACTGGCTGGTGCTGTAGACCCCAGCGCCAGCCCGCGCTCGTTGGGCGGCACCAGCCGCGACACCAGCGAGGGGCAGCATGGCTTCCGTGAGATTGAAGCCCGTGAAGAACAGAAGCAGCAGCCCTGCGAGCGGCCACACCTGGTCGGGCACGAAGGCCAGCCCCAGCTGGCTGAGCGCCAGCAGAAGCACCCCGCCCAGGAAGACCGACTTCATCCGGTTGCCCTGCTCGGCCGCCCGCATGGGCCCCAGCATCAGCATGAAGCCCAGCGCCCCGGCCGGCAGATACATCTGCCAGTGGTCACCCACCGCCATGCCGGCGGCCAGAAGCCGCGCCGGCAGCACCACGAAGAGCGCCATCTGCGTGAGATGCAGCAGGAAGATGCCCGCATCCAGTCGCCACAGGTCCGGCCCCCAGTACCTCGCGCAGCAGCGGAGCTGCCTGACGCACCGGCGACTGCACCGGGTTGGGCACCAGCCGCCACAGCACGCCGATGGCCAGCAACGCCAGCGCCCCGGTAAAGAGAAACATGCCGGACAGCCCGACGCGCTGATACAGCACCGGCCCCACCACCAGCGACACCGCATAGGGACATGGCAATCATCACGCCGATGAGCGCCATGGCCTTGCTGCGGTTCTCGTCGCGGGTGGAATCGGCCACCAGCGCGCTGATGGCCGCCGAGACTGCGCCGGCCCCCTGCAGCGCCCGGCCCAGGGCGAGCATCGCCACCGTGTCGGCCATGGCGGCCAGCACGCTGCCGGCTGCCATCACCAGCAACCCCACCGTGATGACCTGCTTGCGCCCGAAGCGGTCGGATGCCGCACCGTAGGGAATCTGCAACAACGCCTGCGTGAGGCCATAGGCCCCGAAGGCAAAAGCCCACCCAGGCCGGATCATCCCCACCCGGCAGCTGCCGGGCGTGCAGCGCGAACACCGGCAGGACCAGGAACAGCCCCAGCATGCGAATGGCGTACAGACTGGCCAGCCAGAGGCTGGATCGCAGTTCCCTGGCGCGACATGCGCACCGGCCCGCCGTCCTGATCGCCGGCAGGCACCTTACCGAGGGAATCGTTCATGCTGATATGGGAAATAGGGTCGTCGTGGCTACCACAATGGTATCAGTGGCTCGGCGGCGCCCCGGCAAAGCGCATGCCGCCCCACTGCCTCGTCGTCCAATGCGCCGACACAGAGGCGCGATCCCGGCCGGAGTCCACCCCACGACCTCATCGTCCAGCGCACCGGCACCGCTGACCAGCATCCGCCATGCCGTGCTCCGTACAACGGCAGCCCTGCGCGGCCCCCGATCAATTGGGTATAGTGTCAGGTTCGCCTCATTACGGGATCCGCAGGACGCCCATCCCGACCGCATGACCACCAAGACTTCCCGCCCGCAGCCTGCCCCTCACGCCCATCCGGACATCGACCGACCGATGATCCGCGTACGCGGCGCACGCACCCACAACCTGAAGAACATCTCGCTCGACATCCCGCGCAACCAGCTGGTAGTGATCACCGGCCTATCGGGTTCGGGCAGTCGTCCCTGGCCTTCGACACCCTGTACGCCGAAGGGCAGCGCCGGTACGTGGAGTCGCTCTCGGCCTATGCCCGGCAGTTCCTGCAGCTGATGGAAAAGCCCGATGTCGACCTGATCGAGGGCCTGTCGCCCGCCATCGCCATCGAGCAGAAGTCCACCAGCCACAACCCGCGCTCCACGGTGGGCACCGTCACCGAGATCCACGACTACCTGCGGCTGCTGTTCGCCCGCACCGGCACCCCCTACTGTCCGGACCACCCTGGACCAGCGGCTGGAAACCCAGACCGTCTCGCAGATGGTGGACGCCATCATGGCCCCTGCCCTGAGGACACCCGGCTGATGATCCTGGCGCCCGTCGTGCAGAACCGCAAGGGCGAGCATCTGGAGCTCTTCGAACAGCTGCAGGCCCAGGGCTTCGTGCGCGTGCGCATCCGCAGCGAGGGGAGCGCCGACGGCAGCGAACAGGGCGCGGACAGCGTCGGCCGCATCCACGAGCTGGACCAGGTGCCCGAGCTGAACTGCAGCCAGAAGCACACCATCGACGTGGTGGTCGACCGTCTGAAGGTGAACGACGGCATCCGCCAGCGGCTGGCCGAATCGCTGGAAACGGCGCTGAACCTGGCCAACGGTCGTGTCATCGCCCAGCCCATGGACGAAGGCCCCGAGCGCGCCATGCTGTTCTCGTCACGCTACGGCTGCCCCATCTGCAACTGGTCGCTGCCCGAGCTGGAGCCGCGCCTCTTCTCGTTCAACAACCCGCTGGGCGCTCTGCCCGGAATGCGATGGCCTGGGCCACACGCTGTTCTTCGATCCCGAGCGGATCGTGCAGTTTCCCAACCTGAGCCTGGGCGCCGGCGCCGTGCGCGGCTGGGATCGGCGCAACCAGTTCTACTACCAGCAGCTGCAGAGCCTGGCCATCCACTACGGCTTCAACCTGGACCTGCCCTTCGAGGAACTGCCCGAGAAGATCCGCAACATCCCTGCTGTTCGGCTCGGGCAGCGAGACCATCACCTTCACCACGCTCAGCGCCAGCGGCAAGCCCTCCACCGAGACCCGTCCCTTCGAGGGCATCGTCCACAACTTCGAGCGCCGCTACCGCGAGACCGATTCGGCCAACGTGCGCGATGAACTGGCCAAGTTCCAGCACACCCGCACCTGCCCCGCCTGTCAGGGCACCCGCCTGCGCATCGACGCCCGCAACGTGCGCGTGGGCCCCGCGGGACATGACAAACCCATCTGGGAGATCAGCGCCTGGACGCTGGGCGAGGCCGCCCACTGGTTCGAGCACCTGAAGCTGGAAGGCGCCAAGGCTGCCGTCGGCGAGCGGATCATCCGCGAGATCGCCAGCCGCCTGCGCTTCCTGGAACGACGTGGGCCTGCAGTACCTATCCCTGGAACGCTCGGCCGACACCCTGTCCGGCGGCGAGGCCCAGCGCATCCGGCTGGCCTCACAGATCGGCTCCGGGCTGACCGGCGTGATGTACGTGCTGGACGAGCCCTCCATCGGCCTTCACCAGCGCGACAACGACCGGCTGCTCTCCACCTCACCCACCCTGCGCGACCTGGGCAACTCGGTGCTGGTCGTCGAGCATGACGAAGACGCCATCCGCGCCGCCGACCACGTGGTCGACATGGGCCTGGGTGCCGGCGAGCACGGCGGCGAGGTCATCGCCCAAGGCAGCGTGCAGGACATCATCGACGAGCCTGAATCCCTCACCGGCCGGTACCTGCGGCGCCCTGAAGATTGCCGTGCCCACCGAGCGCAAGGCGCCTGACCGGCGCTGGATCCGCATCCTGGATGCCAGCGGCAACAAACCTGAAGGAAGCGCGCATCGACATCCCCGTGGGCCTGATGGTCTGCGTCACCGGTGTTTCGGGCAGCGGCAAGTCCACCCTCATCAACGACACCCTGTACAAGACGCTGGCGCAGAAGCTCTACCGCGCCCAGGCCGAACCTGCCCCCTGCCGCCAGATCGACGGTCTGGACCACTTCGACAAGGTGATCGCCGTCGACCAGAGCCCCATCGGTCGCACCCCGCGCAGCAACCCCGCCACCTATACCGGGCTCTTCACGCCCATCCGCGAACTGTTTGCCGGCGTGCCATCCGCCCGCGAGCGCGGCTATGGCCCGGGGCGCTTCTCCTTCAACGTGCGCGGAGGCCGCTGCGAGGCCTGCGAAGGCGACGGCATGATCCGCGTGGAAATGCACTTCCTGCCCGACGTGATGTCCCCTGCGACGTGCAAGGGCCAGCGCTACAACCGCGAGACGCTGAGATCCACTACAAGGGCAAGAGCATTGCCGACGTGCTGGACATGACGGTGGAAGAGGCTCACACCTTCTTCGAGTCCGTGCCGCAGATCAGCCGCCGCCTGCAGACCCTGCTGGACGTGGGTCTGGGCTACATCCGTCTGGGCCAGAGTGCCACCACGCTGTCCGGCGGCGAGGCCCAGCGCGTCAAGCTCCTCGCAGGAGCTGTCCAAGCGTGACACCGGCCGCACCCTGTACATCCTGGACGAGCCCACCACGGGCCTGCACTTCCACGACATCGCCCTGTTGCTGAAGGTGCTGGACCAGCCTGCGCGATCAGGGCAACACGCTGGTCATCATCGAGCACAACCTGGACGTGATCAAGACCGCCGACTGGCTCATCGACATGGGCCCCGAAGGCGGTGCGGGCGGCGGTCACCTGGTGGCAGCCGGCACGCCCGGAGACCGTGGCAGCCTGCGAGGCCAGCCACACGGGACGGTATCTGCGGCCGCTGCTGGGCATGAAGCCATGAGCCTTCTGCCGCCGGGGCGAGAAGGAACCGCCAGACGGTTCACCCCCGGCGCAGATCGTCCGATGACTGTCGGATCATGACGACAGGATTTGTAACCCACCCCGAGCTGGCTTTACAAATCGACGCGCAACAGACGATGCCCGCCCTACGAGGCATCGCACCCCCAGGCTTTGGGTCTAAGCTTGGCGCCACGACATTCCGCGACATTACGTCGCCACGGAACAACGTTTCGAGAAGCGCCATCCATGAAGACCCCTGCACACCTGTCGCGCAGCGTTGCCGCCCTTGCCCTCCTTCTGGCCGCCTGCGGTGGCGGCGGTGGCACTGACAACGGCGACAAGGCCGTGTCGGCCAGCCCTGTCGCGCCTGTGAATCCGGTCGTGCCGGCGAACTCGGGGGCGCCAGCGCACCTCTGGTTACGACTAGCCATGAAGTCATCACCACCCAGTAGTACACCGCCAGCAAGCCCCATCGTTGCCACACCCGACAGCGCACGCCCAACGGAGAGCGTCGACGATCGCGCGAACGGCAGCATCACCACACCACCCAGCAATACCGTGCCCACCCCACCCGCACAGGCGGCCAGCTGCCCTAACGACATCACCGGTCACGCCAACAGCCGAAGCTCCCCTACCGCAATCGGCTGCCGTCACGCCGAGCTGTGCCGCTGATCTCAGCACAGGGTGTGCGCGGTGATGTGCTGCTGACCATGATGGATCAACGCCCTGCTTTCACTACTTATACGAGACCACGTCACATGACGGTACCACTGTGCCCAAGGAAACCATCCCGGCACTATCAATATATTCGAACTAACTCCCACAAACTACCCAGCAGCACCCGTCATGCCCTCCCCAGGCTATGTCCCATCTGGATACAAGGACGTAACTTGCAGTAGTGCGTTCTACCTGTATCAACCCGTAGCCGCAGGCAGCACCTACGAGTACGAGTCCACAACAAAGTTGAGTTATAACAAGTCCTGCCGATCCGAATCTTGTCCTCGCGGCTTCCATTACCTTTCTCTTTCGATACCGTTCATTGTCGGAAAGGACTCGTGCGCCTGACGGGTCATGAAAACTGATATGGAGGAGGGCAACATAGATCCATCAGGTTACGACCATACGAAAGTCTGGCACGACAAAGCCCAGCCCGTCGCCAACACTGATTTCGGCTTCAAGCTGGGAAGCATGGTCCCCTTTGGGATAAAGCACGTCTGGGAAGGAGAGGGTCAGCGCGTCCAGCTGATGGTTCTTGATGCAGCCCCCGCTCAGGACACCGCCAAACTCTGCTGGAACATCGTATCCCGCCGTGAAGCGGCTTCAGTGCATCGTCTGGAAGATCCCCGGCAGACTGGAAGCGCGGTCAACTGCTGAATGACATCGACAGCTACATTGTCGACGACCGAAGCAGTTATCCCAATGAAACCGGACTGGCCTACTTCAGGGTTAACGCTCCGCAACAACCCAAACAGTAATGTCACGGTTCAGCCCATGGCACCTGGTGCTGCTGGGGTAGATCAAACACGTCATCCATACCCCCGAAGACGCTCACGTCTTCGGGGCTTCAGGACAGTAACGCTCCCAGCAACTGCGGCCCGATGCGGCTTTCACCCTAGGGCGGGGTGAGCATGGCTTAGCAGCCCCGTCCCCTGATACGGCCTTGCCGATGCCATGAGAATTTCCCTTGGCACCCGAGCAACAGCCCTGTACTGCCGCCACCACACCCGCCCACCGTCCAGCCGCAGCCTGCCGCCGTCGCATCGGTTGCCACCGCGGCAAGCCCCTGTTCTGCGGTCTGTCTCTATGCTGCCGGGCATCACCTTGGCGCCTGAGAGCATGGATGGCCAGAATGCCCCTGACTCCTGGATACGCCCCCTACAGTCCGGGAGAACATTCATGATGAAGAACAGGTTCCGTGTTCCGATGACGCGCTGCGCTGGCGCTGCTGCTGACCGCCTGCGGAGGCGGCGGTGGTGGCGTGCACGGAAGGCAAGGCCGTGTCGGCCAGCCCGCAAGCCCCGACGCACCTCGACCCCATCGCCGGCGCCGTCAGCGCCCCCAATCCGGGCAGCAGCAACCATGCGACATCCACGCCGGTCGCACCGACTGCGCAGCCCGCTACGCTGACCGTCACGCCCGACGATGACCGTGCGGGCCGCAACCAGGCCGCAAGCACCGACGGAAACCAGCCCCCGCCCCCAGCGCCGTGGCCGCGCTGTCGCCCCAGGGCGTGCGTGGTGAAGTGCTGCTGAGCATGCTGGATCAGCGGCCTTGCGACAACTTCGGTGTGCTGTCGTTTGCTCCCTGATGGGAACCCGGTGCCTGAAGCTCAGGACGACACGCCCGAAACGGTCTTCGGTACCACTCTGTCGCAACCCGGCAACCACGAGACGGGCAGCAACTACGTGCGCCGCCCTGGCGTCGACGGCAATCCGTCGCATGCGCCCAATGCCATCTGCAGCGACGACCAGATGTACGCGCTGGCCCGTCCCGGTACCACCCTATGTGATTCACCAGGACAGCAACCCGGTCTATCGCTTCACGCCGGCCTCCCGTGAAACGCGGCTTCCATTACTTCGGCGCTCGGCTGTCGCTGCGGGTCAGCAACGACGAGTTCAGCATCGGCAATGTCGTGCACCTGGCCGAGAAGCAGGATCCGGGCCGCGCTTATGCCGAGGCCCATCCGGAAGCCCAGGAACCGGACGTGCAGCGGTATGAATGGACCGCCGACAGTGACCTGACCATCCGCAACGGCGCCCTGGTGCCCTTCGGCATGCTGAAGGAATGGAAGGAAGGCAATCTCTCTACCAGATCATGCTGGTGCGCGGTGAGCAGCCCGGTCAGGCCAAGCTGTGCTGGAACACCCACCTGCAGCATGTGAAACGTCTGCACTGCACCGTCTGGAACGTGCCCACCAACTTCCGCCAGGGAACGATGATGAAGGTGCAGCAGTACGTGGCGGACGATCGCAGCACCTACGAGGGTGAGAAAGGCATCGTCCTACTGGCGTGCCGGCAACAACTGATCAGATCGGCCCCGACCCTGCTCTGCTTCCTGCAGGTCCTCGGACCGCCTGCCCGGCCTTTGCCGGCAGGCGGTTCCCGCATTCAGAGCCTGCCCCCGTACATGAATTCATTGCTGCGAACACGCCACAAGAGCCCTTAAATTTGTAACAGTCATTTCCAGTCGCTGACGATTTGATGCGCTTTACCCAAGCAGACGCATCGCTCGATCTGCAGCCGGTGTTCCCGTATCCTGTCCTGAGGACGGCGTCGCCGGGACGCAGTACGTCCCGATCGCCGCTGCCGTGTTCGACGACAGGAGGTTCATGATGCAGACATATCGACTTGGGGCCCCGCTGACGGCCGCCGCACCTCCCTGCTGCTGGCCGCCTGCGGCAGTGGCAGCGATAGCAGTGATTCGAGCCTGCGGACCGTTTCCTCCAGCCCGCGAGCCCCCGTTGCCAGCACCACGGGCACGACTGCAGATCTCGACGACATCAACCGGCGCGGCCAGCCAGACAGACGCGGGCACCACGACCGGCAGCGCAGGCACGACGGATACGGTCGCCGAGACCGGCACGAACACGAGCGCTTCGACCAGCTCAGCAAGCGCAAGGCGCCAACGGCACCACGAACAATGGTTCTGCCAGCGCGGCCGCGGCGCTCATTTCCTCGGCCGGCGTTCGCGGCGATGCTGATGACGATGCTGGACCAGGTGCCCTGCAACCAGGATCCGTCCGAGACCAGTGCTGTGGACGGCCCGGCCTACCCCCGGTCAAAGAACGAGGTGTCGGATGCCAAGATCCAGTTCAGCCTGGATCCGAGCACCTGCCACAGGAGAACCTGGATTTCGCGGCCGCCCATCGGCGCCATCTTCCTGAGCCGGCCCTGCAACGCCTTCCTGTACCAGCCGGCCGCCGGGCACCTACGTGCTGAACGTGGCCTCCTACGCCTTCAGCCGGACCCGCCCGGTGAACCTGAACAAGGGCTTCAACAACATCGCACTCACGCCGCAGCTCACCGTCACGGCCAGCGGCGCCTCACCTCGAGCGAACATGCCGGCCAGCGCACAGCGTGACCGGAACCCCTACCCGGACAACGTGCAGGGCCACCCTGAAGCCCGAGAATGAGGGATGCCACGCTCAAGGCCGACAGTGCCTTCGCCTTCAAGCTGTCCGACACGGTGGCATTCACCAATGTGTCAGCAATGGCGCTCGGGCCAGAGCACGGTGCAGCTGATGCTGCTGCCCGGCCAGAGCAATCAGGCCAAAAGCTGTGCTGAACATCGATATGCAGATCGTGAAGCGACCGCAATGCCAGGTGTGGCAGGTACCCGCCAACTGGAAGCGCGGCCAGGAGCTGAAGGAAGTCGACCAGTACATCGTCGATGACCGCAGCGTCTACCCGAACGAGAGCGGTGTGCGCTATTTCCGCACGGCGGTGCAGCAGCAGCCCTGAGGCTTGATGTGATCTTCCTCAAACGCCCCTGAATGCCGGGGCGTTTTTGCGTTCATGCTCCGTATCCCCTCTGCATGGCCCCCGTTCAGAACGGCACCATGCACTTCGGACACGATTCGCAACCCCATGAATCATGGGACGCGGGTTGTTTTTAACGAATCGTTTCCGGAAACTTTTCAGCCTTCGGCCGAGTGTCATATTTCGGGCTGCATCTCTTCCACCATGCAAGAGCCGTCGGCGCGCCTGAAGCCCTTTCAGGACGTTTTGATCGTTGAGCCTGCCCGGCGACCGACTGGGACACCAGACGGTATCCATCTGCTCGGCATGCACCACACCGCCACGGCATCAGGTTCCACCAACGCATCTAGGCTATTTGCCGGGAGACTTCATGAACTGACCTGATCTTCGCCTGTCCCTGACGGCTGCCGCGCTGTTGACCACCCTGGCCGCCTGCGGTGGCAGCGCCGACTCGACGGACAGCAACGCTCGGGCCGAGTCCCTGCCGGGCACGGAGAACGCCAGCACACTGACCCCGAAGGACGTGCAGCCTGCAGCCAGCGAGAGCGCCGTCACCCGCGATCCTGCCGCAGCGGCTGCCACCCAGGCCAGTCAGCCTCGCGAAGGCACGCCGGCCTCGGCGCCCATTTCCAACGACAGCGTGCGCGGTGACGTGCTGCTGACCATGCTCGATCGAAGGCCTGCGCCATGGCCGTTCTGGCCTCCGGACTGGACGGCCCCCGCGCCGACAAGGCAGTCTCGGACCAGTATCCGGAGATCAAGACGGATGTAATCCTGGAACCCAGCAACTATGTCAGACGGCCGGATGCGCCGACGTGGCCCAGCAGCTGGATGTTCGACGCTTCATGTTCCAGCACCCATACCGCCTACCAGCTCGCTGCCGCCGGCAAGCACATCATCAACGAATACAGCACGCCGTATTACTACAACAACACCAGCATGACGCAGCGCCGCTTCAACTACTGGACGGCCAAGGTCCCGCTGGAAGTGACGGCTGACGGCTTCAGCGTGGGTGCACAGATCCAGGTTTCGGCCAGGTTCGATCCGGCGAAGCCCGGCGGCGGGCGCGTCGACACGCACCTGCTCCCGTGGAATCGGCCTCTCCACGGACAAGCCCTTCTCGGCCAAGCTGACCTCGGAAGTGCCCTATGGCACGCTGGTTCAGTGGGCAGATGCCGCCGGCCACAACGACCAGCTGATGCTGCTGAAGGGTAACGAGGGTATTGCCAAGCTATGCTGGAACGGCAACACCCCCACGTTCGCCGCCTGCATTGCACGGCGTGGTCTAGTGCCCCAGAACTGGAAACGCGGTGACAAGCTGAACTTCGTGGACCAGTACGTGGTGGAAGACCGTGCGCCCCTATGCCGGCGAGAGCGGGCTGATCCACTACTCCGCAAAGGCCTACGCGGGTACCGACGCGAAGTAAGGCTGTCTCAGCCGTTCTCCGACGAAGGGATGCCGCGCACCACCTCCCGCAGGATGTGGATGTGCGGCCCTGCGTGAAAGGGTGAAGCCATCACACGGGCTTCGACACGGAACACGTCGCGCAGACGCTTCGGTCAGCATCGTCGGTCGGGGTGCCAGCGCGACGATTTTTGCCCTGCTGCATCACGATCAGCGCATCGCAGAACATCGGCGGCATGGTTCAGATCATGCAGCGCAATGATGCTTGTAATGGGCAATGCCGCCACTCAGACGCATCAGACTCACCTGATGCTGGATGTCCAGATGGTTGGTGGGCTCGTCCAGGAAGAGTTCCTTCGGTTCCTGCGCCAGGGCGCGTGCGATGTGGGCACGCTGACGTTCGCCACCGGACATGCTCTGCCAGCCGTCCAGACGCTTGTGGTCGATGCCAGTATGTGCCATGGCACGTTCGACAGCGTTTTCATCCGCCTGTGTCCAGCCCGACAGAAAGCTGCGGTGCGGAAATCGCCCCAGTTTCACCACATCGATGACACGCAGATTGGCCGTGGTGCTGGCATGTTGCTCCACGAAAGCCACGCGCTGCGCCAGCCGTCGGCGTGGCATGCGATGAATATCCTGTCCATCCAGCAGAACACGGCCGGCAAGGGGTTTCCTAAGCTCCCGCCAGGAGGCGCAGCAAGGACGTCTTGCCGGAACCGTCGGCCCCAGCAGACCGCAGCGTCTGCGCCCTGCGGCACCTGGAAGGGAAACATCATCGACCACCGTCTTGCGGCCGATCTTCCAGACCAGGTTCTCGGCCGTGATGCTGGCGGCGTGAGCCTGTCCTCTTGCGGTGCCTACGCTTTTCCAAGGCTTCAGTCATCGACAGATTCATGAGGATTCATGCAGCACGCCGCATTCGATAAAGCACGACCGAAAAGAACGGCACGCCCACGAGCGCCGTGACGACCCCCTACCGGCAGCACCTGCTGGTCCACCAGAACGCGCGAGCCGATATCGGGCTGCAGCACCATGAAGACGGCGCCGGCCAGCGCACAGGCTGGCAGCAATCGCGCATGCAATGGCCCCACCACGGGAGCGCGCGGCGTGTGGCACCACCAGGCCCACGAAGCCGATGGATTCCCCACTCATGCTGACGATCGTGGCCGTCATCAGTGCAGTGAGCGCGAACAGCACCAGCCGTGCAGCGGTGACATTGACGCCCAGTGCTGACGCCGCTTCGTCACCGAATGCAGGCATCCAGCACACGCGCATACATCAGGCACCCCACCAGACCCGCGCTGAGATGACCAGCGCCAGCAAGGCGAACTCGGGCCAGCGTACGCCGCCGAAGCTTCCCAGCAGCCAGAACATCACGTCGCGTGCCCGCTGGGCGTTGGCAGCCGTGGTAACGATGTAGGCAGTCACGCGCGTTGAAAAGCTGCGAGGCGGCCACACCGCCAGAATGGTGCGATCCGGACCGCTGCGCATGGCGTTGGACAGGAGCGCCACGAAGAAGAATGCGGCGAATGCACCGGCGAAGGCGCCCATCGACAGGCCAACAAACACCCACCCCTATGCCCAGGATGACGATGAGCACCGCGCCGGTGGAGGCGCCTGCGGATATGCCCAGCACGTAGGGGCTCTGCAGCGGCGCGCAGCAGCGCCTGCATCACCGCCCCGGAAAGCCAGCCCGGCGCTACAGACGTGGCCGCCAGCGCACGGGAAAGTCGATAGTCCCAGATCACCGTCTCATGGATACGACTGATGTCGACCTGCGTCCAGCCCAGCCGATTGGTGATGGCAGTCCGGCCGTCGATAGCGGAATGGGCAGATCACCGATGCCGACGCTCACACCGACGGCCAGGGCGATGACGAGCAGCGCTGCAACCAGCAGCGTGCTCCAGAGGGCCAGCGTGCGCATCAACGGACTTCAGACTTGCCGGAAGAAGTGCCGATTTCTTCTGGCCAGGCACCTCGACGGAGCGCCGCTTGCCTGCGACTCCACCTCCGCTCCTGCAGCGCCCTGGCCACCTCGCTCGGCCCCGTAGATGGTGCGCACCGACGGATTCATGGCTGAACCATCCATCACGATCATCCGCCCGCTTTCACCGCCGGCATTTCCCGGGTGGTCAGAGTCGGACGTGAGGAACGCAACTTTGGCCTGAGGCTTGTCCAGCTCCCAGCGGTTGCGATCCAGGCTGGCCACCACGATCACGTCCGGATGGGTGGCGATGATGCTTTCTCAGCTCATCGTCGGCCACCGGTCTCGTTGGTGACAGCATCTCGTACCCTCCCAGAAGATCGGCAACGTAGCCCGATGCACCATTCTTGCTGGCCACATAGGCACTCAGCAGACGGTGACGGACCGAGAACCAGAAGAGGAAGTCGTCTTGCCTCGCCACCAACCCTTTCTTTTGCGGCCAGGGCGCGCACCTCGCTTCACGCGCCTTCAGGTCGGCGATCAGCGCCTGGCCGCGATCAGGCACGCCGAAGATGCGCGAAAGCTCGTCAATCTCCGGTAGAGAAGCTCGATTCTAGCTGGTCACGGCGCAGGCATCTTTGGCCGTTCCGCTGGCTCAGGCAGGTACCAGGTGCCAGGTAGGTGGGCACATCCATCTTCTGGAAGTCTTCACGCTTGGCCACCTTGCTGTTGGGCCCTCATCAGGCCAGGCAGTGCAGCCGCCACTGAAGTCGGGCCTCGGCCAGAATGGACTCGAATCGGGGCATCTCCACTGTCAGAAGCTTCACCCAGCATTGGCGTCGCCACCTGCGGCAGTACTTGCTGGGCCATGAAGGCGGTACTCCGCATGCGATCCCGCAGCCCAGCAGCAAAAAGGATCTCGGCACTCGTTCTGACCCAGCGCGACGGCGCGCTCCGGAGCCTGCAGGATAGGTGACTTCTGGCCGCAGTTCTCCAGCGTGAGCGGGTAGTGCGTGCAGAGGTCTGGCCGGCGGCGGTCTTCATCGTACCGGCCGGCCGTACAGACGCAGAATCAGCGTCCCCGCACATCGGCTACACCGGTGCAGGCTCAGCAGGGAGACCAGCAGCGGCAGGGCCAGGATCGGGCGGGAAGCGAACAGGATTTGACATGGCATGAAAGAGAAACGGAATCGACTAGCAATTCTCGTTCATTCCATCGTGCCAGAAGCGCAACGGTCTCTTCAGTCGTTCAGCCCTCTGAACGAGCCCCACAGGCAGGTGCACCACGAGACAGATGCAGGACGATGCACGGTTTACCACCCAGTGGAGCGATTGGCGACAGAGCATCTCGTCATGCCCCGGTCCGGGAAAAACGGCCGCATCGGACTTGCTCAGCGCTAGCCCAGGCCACATCGCATGCCAGCCAATCAGTGCAACCGCGCGGCAACTCTTCAGGCGCGTGCCACAGGTGATCAGCGCACCGACGGCCATCAGGATCAGGGCCAGGTGCAGCAGGCCGGTGGTCCCGGAAGAGGGTGACAGCAGCAGGCGCCGGCCGCGAGCGCTGCGTGCGTGCTGCTTTTGGCCATTGGGCCGCGGAAGCTCTGCACCAGCCCTCAGCGAGCCGCCCAGCACCGCACGTGGTGCGGTGCAGGCGGCGCCAGTGCGGCCATCCAGCTCCAGCCAGGGCACGCCCACGGCATACCCCAGGAACACCAGCAGCACCGAATCGGCTGCACGCGGTCGGGCACTTCGTTGTAGAGCGCGCCGGTGGGCGTCTTGCGCCGCCTTCGACGGCGACCATGCCGTCGATGAGATTGTACAACAGGCGCAGCTGGATGCCCACGGCACAGGCAATGGCCCCAGCCGACGGGCTGACTAGCAGGCAGACAGCCCCCGTGGGCCGCAAACACGACGCTGGCCACCGAGATGCTGTTGAGCGTGATGCCGGCTTCGCCATTCGGCGCGCCAGCCGCCGATGAAGGCGTGCGCGCCTGATGGGGCGGCGGTTGGCTTTCTGGCGGTGTCCATGCCCACGGTTGTCGTCTCCAGGCCGGAGGCGGCATGGACCACGCATCCGGCATGGCTGACCTGGCGGGTGGCGGTGTCGCTCGGGAACGGTAGTTCGTTGACATGGCAGAGACCGGTCGATAAGAACGGATCGATCTATGCCCGCGCGCTTGCCGAAGATGAACACGGCAAGAGACCGGCGTGCGAAGGCCAACCGGCGGCGCAATCAAACAGCAGGCCAGAAAACAAGTAACTACTCACTTTTGTCCTCGAAGGTTTCAGCCTACGGCATCCACCGGCTAGGGCAGACAAGCTGATGGGAACGCGCGTGGCGGCCACCATCCAGGCGCGGATTGGCGAAGCGCGCGGCTTCCAAGGCCTTTCGTGAAATCGGCCATGACTCTGGGGCGAATGGCCGTTGGCTGCAGCATGCGGATGCTGCCCGCATCGGCCGCCTGCCGGATATTGGCGCTGCAGCCCTGCTGGTAGAGCACGGTGTCGGCCCCGAGGCCAGCAGGTCGTCCTGCCCCTGGCCAGTCAGCACCATCTTCACCGACTTGCGCAGCGAGGTCAGCAGCAGGATGCGTTGCGGATCCCGATGGATGACGTGGGCCATCCTGCGCCCCAGAACGCCCACCAGCACTGTAGCACGATCCGCTGGCGGCCGCCAGGCCCAGCAGCTCGTCGGTGATGAGGACGAGGTTGCCGGCAGCGTCACGGCGTTGGGGCCCAGCACGTCGCCACCCCGCACGAACTGGATGCGGTAGGGCGGCTCCCGGGGCCCCAGTTCTTCTGCACGGCCGCCTGCAACCCTTCACGCAGGCGCTTCTGGTCTCGATGGACAGCCCCGACGGCTGCATCGCCTTCCCGCCGCAGGCGGCGTCAGTGTGGCATCGCCCGAGGCAGTCGAAGGCGGGGCGGCATGGCACGCACCAGCACGTCGCTGGAGCACCGGCCGCTGGCAGAGCGCCACCCAGACCGCGAAACCACCAGCGGGCTGCCATGAGGCCCAGTGCCAGTACTCAGTGGGTGCGGGCCCGGGGAACGGCCAGGGCGCTGCCGGCGGCGGGCCGACGGCCCCCTCGATGGGCTCGGTCAGCGACAGGACCCGCACGGACTCGCGCCGCAGGCGGGCCATGCGCACCACGCCGTAGGGGTAATACAACCCCAGGGTCAGCAGCGTGAGCACGTCACAGAAGAAGCCGGGCCATCAGCCGGCCTGCCGCCAGGTGCCCCTCGAAGGCAGTAGCCCCCACCCGGAAGGCTCCAGGTCTTGTTCCAGAGCCGGGTGAGAAGTAGCGCCAGCCCATCATCAGCAAGAGGCCGCAGCCCGCCAGCATCAGCAGCACCATGGTGGCGCGACAGGCGACACACAGCCCGCCGTCGGTGAGCACGCTGCCGTCCAGCACCGAGACATCCAGTCGCAGGCTGCCGAACAGCGAATCGGCATCGGGCGCCAGGTTGGAGAGGGTTCTCCAGAGTGCCCGGCGGCTCGATGCTGAGCAGCGACAGCAGCACCGGGGCCAGTTGGCGTAGACCAGACCGATGGCCAGGAAGGGCGCCGGCAGGATGGCACCATCGCCACCAGAGCCGCCCGCAGCAGGGGCCAGAAATGCAGGCGGCTGCGACCGACGCGTCCGGATGGTGCACATGGCCCAGCCCGAAATGAACCGCGGCGTGATACCAGCTGGGCCAGGCCAGCGCCACGGACAGGGCCACCATCCAGGGAATCAGTTCCTGCACCTCGGAGTGTGCCGTAAGTGGATGTCCAGCTGCGGCCCAGCAGCCACAGCCGGAAGTTGTCCAGAAAGAGCGCGCTGATCAGCAAGCACGGCCGGCACCAGGGGCAGGCACATGCGTGATCCAGACCAGGCAGGCTGTCAGCAGGTCACCCTGGAAGTCCAGCGGTGCGCCACGCCAGCCCACCAGGCCCAGGCGAGCCCGCCAGCCGGTGACAGCTCACAGCGGGCCGCTGATGCCGAAGAGCGCTACCAGCATGGGCCACCCGAAGATGCCCATGGAGCGGGTGATGAACAGCCACAGGTCGATGATGAAGGCGCCCACGGCCAGCGGCTGCCAGCGTGGGGGCCAGACGCCGGGCAACGGCGTCCGCTGCAGGTCGACCAGCCGATGCGCACCGACCCAGGTATTGGCATCCAGGAACAGCCAGCGACGCCGACGCAGCCAGCTGTACAGGCCGCCGGTCAGCATCATGCACAGCAGGTCGGCAATCCAGTGCGGAAATAGTCGCCGCCCTGGCCGGAAAAGCGCACACCGACCCCGCCGACCGGAACCGGCGGCGTCCGCGCGGTAGCGTCCCTGCCGGTCTCCAGCTGGCGATATCAGCGGGTTTCGATGGGCATCACCGCACGCCGCCCACCTGAAGCGCCTGCCAGCAGATGCGACACAGCGCTTCCAGCTGGCGGGCCAGCGAGACCGCAGCCTCGGGGGATTGGGGCCCACCGTGAGCAGACCGTAGTGGGCCACCAGGCAGGCATTGCCGCCGCCCAGGGCCTGCAGGATCATCTGCTGCGCGCGCTGGCGATGCAGGCGGCCGGGCTGCCGGCCGGCTCGACGCCATATCCCCCGAACGGGTCATCGGCAAAGGCCCGCTACTGTCGGCTGGCGTACCGGCTGCCGGTGCGGACCCCGCCAGCACGGCGTAGACCCGGCTGGCAGCACGCGATCTGCGGACGCCCCGAGAGCGCCACCATCGGATGAAAGAACGGATGCCACTGCCGCACGTCGCGGCAGCGGCCAGCGTGGCGGCAAGCGACGCCACCAGCGCCACCGCGCCGGCATCGGGCCGATGCGCACAGACGCCACCGTGCAGCCCCCGCCACATCCGCCTCATCCAGCGGATGCCAGACGGCCAGCTCCAGGGCTTTCGCATCTCCGGACCACGCGCGCTGCCCGGCGCCTGGTCCTCGTCGAGCCATGCCGGATCGCCTGCCTCGGCACCGTCCTCGGCGAAGGGGGAACCCCCATCTGTCATGGGCATGCGTGGCTGGCACCCTCGAACGGGATGCCATTGAAGGCAAAATCAAGTCCGGCCTGGCTGGCCGATACGCCCTGGGCAGCTGCCGCGCCGGCTTCCCGGCCAGAGGTGGCAGGCAGACAGGTCTGCGCGGCCGCACGGCGCTCACGGGCACCAGCAGCAGCCCGTCGGCAGCCGGGCGCGCCCAGCGCATCGAGACGGTGGCGCTGCCCAGCGGGTCCAGCCCGTCGTTGGCCAGGGAAGCCGCCTCGCCGCAACAGTGTCAGACGGCGGCGTTTTTCGGAAGATGGGTTCTATGAAGAAGAAAAGATCAGTCCAGACGGATTCGGGAGAGTTCGCGCCGATCGCGCTTGAAGGCCGGGCTGCATGCAGGCCCTGGGCCGGCTCACGCTCGAAGCGCGCCGGCGTTCGGCAGCAGCCTCGCGGGCGGCGACGGATTCCGGCGTTTCGAGAGCGTCTGCAGCCACCGGCGCAGGCCCCCGAACGCTGGAAAGCGCCATCACCACCACTTCGCGCTGCACGTCACCCGTGCGGATGCGCAGCAGCTCCCTCCCTTGAGCAGGCGCGCCACCTTGACGCGTTGCCCTGACTCAGCACCCGGCCATTCTCGACGGCATCCTGGCCAGCGCACGCGTCTCTGAAGAAGCGCGCGGCCCACAGCCATTTGTCGATCCCGACCGGTGCCGGTCCGGCATCCGCCCTCATTGTTCTGGTTTCGAAAAGCGCGCCAGCGCATGTTGGCACGCCGGCTCCGCGCAGCTTGGGCCGCCCCGCCCAGCTCGGGCAGTCTCGATGATGGCCGCACCTTCCACCACTGGCGCTCAGCTGGCGCAGCAGCTTCACGGCTGCCAGCATGGTGCCGCCCGTGGCGATCAGGTCATCGACCAGCAGCACCCGGTCGCCGGACTTGCAGGCGTCGATGTGCAACTCGACCGTGCGCCGTGCCGTACTCGAGATCATAGGTGGCCGAGACAGTCTCGGATAGCAGCTTGCTCTGCTTGCGCACGGGCACGAAGCCCACGCCCAGCTGGTAGTAGCGATCAGCGGCCCTGATGATGAAGCCCCGTGCATCGATGCCGGCCACCAGCGAGATACCGGCCTCGGCGTAGCGCTCGACGAAGATGCGCGTCATGGCCCGCAGCAGGCGAGGATCTGCAGCAGCGGCGTGATGTCGCGGAACATCACCCCAGCCTTGGGGCCAGTGCCGGGAATGGTACGGATATGACGCTTGATCTCGTCGAGTTCGGACATGACTATCTCGGTTGAAGGGCGCATGGGACAACCCGGCACAGGCTGTCCTGGGCTTCTAATGATACCGTCGATACCGGCCAACGACTGCCGGCACGCGCCCTGCCCGGTGGATACGGCACCACATCCTGCCCGAGTGCCCTCGGTGCCCCCGGACGGCAACGAGCCCACCGCCCGAGATACGGCTCGCCCCCTCGGGCCGACACCGCGCCCGGGGCGCCTCGTGGAACCGCGCTGGGGCCCGATGGCGCGTCAGTGCTCAGCCCAGCGGCCAGCCCGGCCTGCTCGGGACGCATGATCTCCAGCGTGCGCGACAGCCGCAGCACCCCCAGATCATCAAAGCGATGACCCACCACCTGCACCCCACGGGGACCCCGTCGGCACCATGGCGCCAGTTCAGCGACGCCGCCGGATGCTCGGCAAAGTTCCAGGGGACCGGAAGGCCACATGCGGCAGACCGTCCTGCGGGTCGTTGCGTGGCGACAGCGAGCCGGCCGCCCACGCAGCACTGGCGAGTACCGGCATCGGCAGGTATGTAGCCCATCATCGCCTCGTTGATGGCGGCGCGCATGCGCACGATGTCGGCCAGGGCCTGCATCACCTGCGTGGGCCACTGAAGCCGCACGGCGCCCGCCCAGTCGACCACGAAGCCCGGCAGGCGAACCCGCTCATGCTCGCTCATCGCCTCCAGATCCCGATGGGCACCGGCCTCCAGCAGCATCTGCATGTTCTCGAACATTTCGGATCCAGGAAGCCGTCGATCATCTCGACACTGGCCCCAGCCGTCTGCAGCGCTCGCCGCTTCCCGCACCGCCAGGCGGATGGCCGGATCCACCGCTGGCCCCACCCCATGTCGGTCAGCAACGCGATGGTCAGCGACTTCGGACTCATCCCGTCCACCCGCATCCGGTACCCGGGCCTCGGGCGGCAGGCAGGCAAAGTCACGGTCATCGGGACGGGGCCAGGATGTTCATCATCGCCGCCGCATCACGCACGCTGCGGGTGATCGGGCCCGCCATCACGTCCCATGGCCGGTGCAGCCAGCGGCACCTCGTTCTGCGTGGGCTTGAAGCCGAAGACGCCGCAGAAGCGCCGCCGGGCATGCGCAGCGACTCGATCCGGTCGATGGCCACATGCAGCGGTGCACAGCCCGCCGCACAGGCCACCGCGGCCCCCGGCCGACGAACCACCGGTGGTCAGCGCTGGCTGCCGCGGGTTTCGCACCAGACGCCTCGATGCAGCGACCGGCCACCACGGCATCGTGCGCGGCCATCACCGTCTTGCCCAGCACCACGCAGCCGGTTTCAGCAGCCGCGCCACCACCGGCGAGACGCCCTCCACCGTTGGCATACGAAGGCGCAGTGAAATGTCCTCGCGCACCATCACCGGCACGCCATCCGCGCGGCTGCGGCGCGTGTCTGCGCCAGCGCTGCGCTCGACGCTGCTGCCGCTCTCCAGTGCCGCCTCGCGGCTCAGCACCCGAACCGCACCCAGCCCTCATCCTGCGCGGCCATGTGCTCGAACAGCGCCTCGGCCACCGCCACGGGCGAGGCCTCCGCGCCGCGTAGGCAGCGGTCAGCTCGCCATCTGCTCCGATCCAGTCCGTCATTGATTCCTTCCCCGTCAGCCGCCGGGCGACAGGCCGGCATGCTGGCACTGTAGGTGGGAGGCCCAGCGGCCGCCCGCGCTGACCGACAGGCAGCGGGGCCGATCGGCGTTCACGGGCGTGGCGACGGGCCGTCAGCAGCGCTCAGCGCGGCAGGATCCGATGTCCCCATCAGGAAGGCGTCCACCGCCCGCCGCCTGACGGCCCTCGCGGATGGCCCAGACCACCAGTGACTGGCCGCGCCGCATGTCACCGGCCACGAAGACCCGTTCACGGCTACCTGATAGGCGGAATCGCCTTCCGTCGTGGCGCGGCGTTGCCGCGCTCGTCAGTGGCGCCATCGAAGGCCTTTCAGCATCTGCGCCACCGTGCGCACAGCCCATGCGGCCAGCAGCACCAGGTCGGCCTTCACCCTCGAAGGTGGAACCGGCACCTCTTCCATGGTCATCCGGCCGGTGACGCGGTCCTTCACCCAGGCCACGCGGGCGCAGGTGAGCGATTTGACGCCGCCGTGGCCATCATCATTGAAGGCCTCGTGGTGACGGACCAGTCGCGCTGGCCAATCCCTCGTCGTGCGAGCTGGAGGCATGCAGCTCACCGGCCAACAGGGCCAGGTGAGCAGACGGTTCTCGTGCTCGGGCGGCTTGGCATCAGCCTCGAACTGCGACGGAAGCCGCGCCCTGCCGGTGCGAGGTCCCCACGCAGTCCGATCCGGTGTCGCCACCGCCGATCATCACCACATGCTTCGCCGGTGGCGCGCAACTGGTTGGGCAACGAGTCGCCGGCCACGACGCGATTCTGCAGCGGCAGGAATTCCATGGCGAAATGCACGCCCTTCAGTTCACGCCCCGATGGCAGATCGCGCGGCACTTCCGAGCCACCGGCCAGCACGACGGCATCGAAGCCTTTTCAGCAGCTTGCTGGCTGGCATCGTGCCCGTGACAGGTTGCAGACCATGCCCGAAGTCGCTGGTGACGGCCACGCCGGTAGCGGAACTCCACGCCCTCGGCCTCAGCTGGCCCACGCGCCGACTCGATCAGTGTCTTGTCCAGCTTGAAGTCGATGCCGTAGCGCAACAGCCCACCGATGCGGTCATTCTTCTCGAACACGGTGACCGCACGGCCGGCACGTGCCAGCTGCTGGGCACAGGCCAGCTCCTGACGGGCCCGACCCCACCACCGCCACCCGCCGGCCGGTCTTGCGTGCTGCCGGCTGCAGGCTTTCACCCAGCCTTCGGCCCAGGCCTTGTCGACGATGGCGTGCCTCGATGGACTTGATGCCCACCCGCGTCGGTGTTGATGTTGAGCGTAGCTGACGGCCGCCTCGCACGGGGCCGGACAGATGCGCCCGCTGAACTCGGGAAGTTGCTGCGGCGTGCAGCACCGATGGCTCTTCGCGCCAGCGGTCCCGGTACACCAGATCGTTCCAGTCGGGGATGATGTTGTTGACCGGGCAGCCGCTGTGACAGAACGGGATGCCGTAATCCATGCAGCGAGCCCCTGCTGGCGTGCCTGGGCACGTCCAGGTGCACCATGAACTCACGATAGTGCCGCACGCGCTCTGCAGCGGGTTCGGCCGCTCTGCAGCCGGGCGAATTTGCAGAAACTCGGTGATCTTTCCCATGGTCCTTCCTCAGATGTCGTCGTTGCGTCGTGCGGTTGCACCTGCTGGCACTGCTGCCACCCTGGCCTGCCGGGTCTTGGCCTGCCTCGGGGCGGCATGCTGGCCATCGGCCACGGCGGCCACCGTGCCCACCCACGATCTCGGCATCGGCACTGCGTTCGGCCTCGCCCGGCGGCACGGCCTCGGCGGCGTGCGGCGATGTCAGCCAGTGCACGCTGGTATTCGGGAGACACCACCTTCACGAAGCGGCCGCGCATGGTTTCCTAGTCGGCCAGGATGTCGCGGGCCCGGAAGCTGCCGGTATGGCGGAAATGCGCCCGCACCAGCGTCTTCAGGATCTCCTCGTCGGTCTGCGCCGGCTGGCCGGGCCGGGCGCGGTGCCAGATGGTCGGATCAATCGCTGGCACGCTGCTCGGCCCGGCATCACGGCCGAGAGCGTCACCATGTTGGTGTTGCACCGGCTGGCGAAATCACCCGCCGGTCGAACACGTAGGCCACACCGCCCGACATGCCAGCCGCAGCAAAGTTGCGTCCCGTCTGGCCCAGCACCACCACGGTGCCACCGCTCGCGTATTCTGCAGCCATGGTCGCCGGTGCCCTCCACCACGGTGGCCGCGCCCGAGTTGCGCACCGCAAAGCGTTCGCCTCACGCCGTTGAAGAAGGCCTCGCCTTCGATGGCGCCGTAGAGCACCGTGTTGCCGGCAATGATCGTTCGGTCCGAAGCCCCGGAAATCGTTGGGCGAGCGCACGATGATGCGTCCTCCCGACAGACCCTTGCCCACGTAGCGTCATTGGCCTCCCCACCAGGTCCAGCGTGATGCCCCGCGCCAGGAAGGCACTGAACGACCGCCCAGCCACGCCATTGAACTGGATATGGATGGTGTCGTCAGGCAGGCCCTCGTGGGTGAAGCGGCGCACCACCTCGCTGGAGAGCATGGTGCCCACGGTCCGGTCTACGTTGCGGATGGGCTGGATGAAGCTGACCTTCTCGCCGCTTTCCAGCGCCGGCCGTGCCTTCCGATCAGCACATGATCCAGCGCACGCTCCAGCCGATGATCCTGCGTCTCCACCTGACGGCGCGCCACATCGGCCGGCATGGGCGGGTTGTAGAACACCCGCGAGAAATCCAGCCCCTGCGCCTTCCAGTGCTCGATGCCACGCCGCATGTCCAGAAACTCCGTGCGACCGATCAGCTCATCGAAAGTACGCACGCCCAGTTGAGCCATCAGTTGGCGCACTTCATCAGCCACGAAGAAGAAGTAGTTCACGACGTGCTCGGGCTTGCCGGCGAAACGGCGGCGCAGCACCGGATCCTGCGTGGCCACGCCCACCGGGCAGGTGTTGAGATGACACTTGCGCATCATGACGCAGCCCTCGGCCACCAGCGGTGCCGGCAGCTCGAATTCATCGGCGCCCAGGATGCCGCCGATCACCACGTCGCGTCCGGTCTCATCTGACCATCAGCCTGAATTCGCACGCGGCCGCGCAGACGGTTGAGCACCAGCGTCTCGCTGCGCTTCCGAAAGCCCTCAGCTCCCACGGGCGTGCCCGCGTGCTTGAGCGACGACAGCGGGCTGGCGCCCGTGCCACCATCGTGCCTGGCGATGGGATGTGATCCGCCTTGGCTTTGGCGACACCCGCCGCCACCGTGCCCACGCCCACTTCCGACACCAGCTTCACCGAAATGGAAGCGCGGTCGTTGGCGTTCTTCAGGTCATGGATGAGCTGGGCAATGTCCCGATGGAGTAGATGTCGGTGCGTGCGGCGGCGAGATGAGTCCCACGCCCGGCACCGAGCAGCGCAGCGTGATGTAGTCGCTGACCTTGTGGCCGGGCAGCCGCCCGCCTCGCTCGGCTTGGCGCCCTGCGCCATCTGATCTCGATCTGGTCGGCCGAGGCCAGGGTATTCGGCGGTGACGCCGAAGCGCCCGGATGCCACCTGCTTGATGCGCGAGCGCAGCGAGTCGCCCGCCTGCAAGGGATAGTCGGCTTCCACCACGTCCCGCGCTCCAGCACGCTGGCCAGCGTGGCACCGGTTCGGATGGGGATGCCCTTCAGGTTCCGCCGGTAGCGCACTGACCTTCACCGCCTCGCCGGTGTTGGACTTGCTCTCGATGTGTTCATGGCCACGGCCAGCGTGGCATGCGCCTGGTGGAGATGGAACCCAGAGACATCGCGCCAGTGGAGAAGCGCTTTGACGATCCGGAGGCTCGGTTCCACTCGTCCAGCGAGATGGCCCGTTCGGGGTCGAAGCGGAACTTGAAGAGTCCGCGCAGCGTCATCAGTCGTTTTGACTGATCGCCGATCAGCTGCGCATATCCCTTGTAGGTCTGGAAGCTGCCGCCCCGCACCGCATGCCGCAGCCGGGCAACTGAGTCCGGCGTCCACATGTGCTCCTCGCCGCGCACGCGGTAGGCGTATTCGCCGCCCGCCGCCAGCGCATGGGCCAGCTCGGCCTGATTGCCGTAGGCGGTGCGGAGCAGCGCAGCGCTCTTCGCCCACGTCGAAGACGTTCATGCCCTCGATGTTGCTGGCCGTGCCGGTGAAATAGCGATCGACCGTCTGCGCGCCAGACCCACCGCCTCGAACACCTGCGCCCCGGTATACGACATGGTGGAGATGCCCATCTTGACATCACTCAGGCAGCCCTCGCTGATGGCCTGATGTAGTTGGCAATGGCCTTTTTCCGCCGACAGTTCCGCGCTCTGCTTCGCGGTGCATGTCGACGATGGTCTCCATGGGCCAGGTAGGGGTGGATGGCCTCAGCCCCGCAGCCGGCCAGCACGGCGAAGTGATGCACCTCGCGTGCAGAGCCCGTCTCGACCACCAGGCCGGTGTTGGTGCGCAACCCACGGGCAATCAGGTGCTGGTGCACGGCCGACAGGGCCAGCAGCGCCGGAATGGCCACGTGATCGCGGTCCATGGTCCGGTCGGCGATGATGAGGATGTTGTAGCCGTTGCGCACCGCGTCCACGGCATCGGCACACGGCGGCCAGCCGCGCCTCGATGCCGTCACGCCCCCAGGCCACCGGTAGCAGCAAGGCAGCTCCAGGCTGCGGAACTTTCGCTGTCGGTGAAGCGCGCGATGATCGCGCGCCGCGCCATCTGCGGCGGGCGCAGGATGGGCTGGTCGATTTCCAGCCGCAGCGGCGGGTTGACGTTGTTGATGTCCAGCAGGTTGGGCTTGGGGCCGATGAAGCTCACCAGCGACATCACCATTTCCTCGCGGATCGGGTCGATGGGCGGGTTCGTGACCTGCGCAAAACGCTGCTTGAAGTAGTGGTAGAAGGGTTTGCTGGGGCCGACAGCACCGTGATCGGCGTGTCGGTGCCCATCGGAGCCGATGGCTTCCTCGCCGTTGAGCGCCATCGGCGCCATCAGGAACTTGATGTCCTCCCTGCGTGTAGCCGAAGGCCCTGCTGGCGGTCCAGCAGCGATTCCCGTCGGCTGCGGCACGCTGTCGTCATCAGGGCCGGCCACCTCGTCCAGACGCATGCGCAGCGCGTCGATCCACCGCCGGTAGGGCTTGAGGCGGCCAGCCGCGCCTTGATCCGCTGTCGTCGATGATGCGTCCCCTGCTCCAGAGGTCGATCAGGAACATCTTGCCGGGCTGCAGCCGCCATTTCTCGACGATGCGCGAGTCCGCGATCTCGGCAGCACGCCGGATTCCGACGCCATCACCACCAGATCGTCTTCCGTCACCAGGTAGCGCGCCGGCCGCAGGCCGTTGCAGGTCCAGCGTGGCGCCAATCTGCCGACCATCGGTGAAGCGCTAGCGCAGCCGGACCGTCCCACGGCTCCATCATCGCGGCGTGATATTCATAGAAGGCCCGCCGCGCCGGGTCCATGGCCGCATGCCGCCCCAGGCCCGGGAATCATCATCACCGCGTGGGCCATCGAATAGCCCGACATGGTGAGCAGCTCCAGCACGTTGTCGAAGCAGGCCGTGCCGACTGGCCGGGGAAAGATCAGCGGATAGAGCTTCGCAGGTCGGCACCCAGCACCGGCGAGGCTACAGTGCCTCGCGGGCACGGATCCAGTTGTAGCTGCCGCTGACGGTGTTGATCTCGCTGTTGTGCGCCACCATCCGGAACGGGGTGCGCCAGCCCCACGCGCCGGAAGGTAGCAGGAAAGCGCTGGTGCACCAGGCCAGCGCCGAGGTGCAGCGCGGATCGGGCTGATCTCTTGTAGTAGACCCCCACCCTGATCGGCCAGCAGCAGAGCCCTCTAGACGATGGTGCGCGTCGACATCGACGGCACGAAATCAGGTGTGACCGAACCTCAGGTTGAGGTTCTGGATGCGGTGCGCCGAACGCTTGCGCAGCAGGTACAGGCGCCGCTCCAGCGCATCCCTGCACCATCACGTTCTCGGCCCCCGTCCGATGAAGAGCTGACGGATGACGGGTTCGGAGTCGCGCACCAGCGGCGACATCGGCATGTCGGCATCCACCGGCCCGTCGCGCCAGCCCAGCACCACCAGGCCTTCGTCGCGCACGGTGCGCTCCAGCTCCTTCTCACAGGCGGCGCGCGAAGCCGGTCTCACGCGGCAGGGAAGATCATGCCCACGCCATACCCTGCCCGCCGGCGGCAGCGTCACGCCCTGGGCACGCCATCTCCTCGCGCAGCAGTGCATCCGAATCTCGCAGCAGCATCCCGGCCCGTCACCGAACAGCGTATCGGCCCCGGTGGCGCTGCGATGGTCGAGGTTGAGCAGGATGCGCAACCTGTACTGCACGATCTCGTGGCTCTTGCGGCCCTTTGATGTGTGCTACGAAGCCGACGCCGCAGGCATCGTGCCTGTTGACGTGGCAGGCATCCTGCTGGCGGGCAGCGCCCGGGGCTGGAATATCGGCATGGGTTCTCTCCTGGTTCCGCAAGCGCCTGCCAGAGCCCCTTGTCAGGACTTTCCCGGACACGCTACGGACGCAAGAATAAGAATGTCAAACCCTGCTGCGCAATGAGAAAATTAGGGTCAGAGCACTTTAAATGATCGTCAAACTTCCGTTTTTCCATCAATAGGACAGAACAAATGTGTCGCCTGACGAGATGCGAAGCAAGCGTGCTGCAGCCCTCTCGAACAGTATTTTATACAGATTAATCAGCAGGTTACGAGCTTTTGAGGCCTGTCGTGGCCCGGTGGCGATCCTCTCACCGGTCGGCCCACGGTACGAAACCGCAGCGTCCGGTCATGGATCAGCTCCAGCCGATGCAGCCAGGCACGGTGGCGATGGATGCCCACTCGCCAGGGCCCGTGCCAGATCATCGATGGCCAGGTGCGGATGCACCCCGCCAGCGCCTGCGATGGGCTTCCGCCAGTCGGGTCTGCCAGGCGGCCTCACGCTCGAAGGGCGCTGCCCAGCGCCCGCAGGCAGGCTGGGGCTGCAGGCCAGGCCTCATGCTCCAGCCCCAGGTGGTGCCGTGCGCTGACCACAGGTAATGGGCAGGCTGGGGCCAGCCCCATCGCCACCGGCAGCCGCTCCAGGTACTGCTGGCAGACCAGGCCAGCGTGCGCCCCTCGACGAGCGATGCACGAAAGCGCCTTCCCAGAGCGTGCCGCTGCGCTGGTGACGGTGCTGAAGCAGCGCACGTACTGACGGCCCAGCGTCAGCATGACAGCGGGCCAGGGCCCGCCCTCGCGCGGGGTGACGAGCAGATGCACCCGGTTGGGCAGCAGCCAGGCATGCAGCGTGAGCGCCCTGCTGGCGGGCAGCCCCACCCAGGATCTGACGAAACGCCTGGCGGTCCTCGTCGTCGACGAACACCGGCTGGTCGTTGCTGCCGCGCAGCAGGATGATGAAGCTGAGCCGGGCAGGGATCAGGCGCGGGCGGGCGGGCCATCGCTCATTCCTGCTTTCACCACACGGCACCGGCCCGGATGAACCTGCCCAGGGAGGAATGCCCCCAGGCGCTTTCGGCCAGCAGTCATCGCAGATGATCGGCGATGACCGCTCGAACCAGCGCTCGTCAGCGGTGGTGGCTGCATGGCCCAGCCCGTCGTACCACGAAGACGGGATGCCGTGTTCGGCCTTCTGTCGATGGCCATGTGGCGCAGGTAGTCATCCACCGGCCATGGCGGGCGCCCGGGTGGGCAGGTTGGCTGATGATGATCCGGCGCAGTTCGTCGAGCTGTTTCGGCAGGCATGCGCCCAGCTGCACGGACAGGTCGGCCGCCATCACCATGCCGGCCGCAACGGCCTCGCCGTGCAGCCACTTTCGTGCCAGCCGGCGCCGACCTCAATGGCATGGGCCGAAGGTGTGGCCGAAGTTGAGATGTGCCCGCACACCGGCCTCTGCGCTCGTCGGCAGCCACCACGGCCGCCTTGATGCGCATGGAGACCAGAATGGCGCGCGCCAGCGCCTCAGGCTGGCAGGCCAGCAGCGCCGGCATGTCGACGGCCACCTGTTCCAGATAGGCGCGGTCGGCAATGGCGCCGTGCTTGATGACTTCGGCCAGGCCAGCCGCCAGCTCACGCGGACGGCAGGGTCTTCAGTGTGCCGGTGTCGGCCACGACCAGCTGGGGCTGCGGAAGGCCCCCACCATGTTCTGCGCGCGCGTGGTTGATGCGCGGTCTTGCCGCCCACGGAGGAATCGACCTGCGCCAGCAGGCTGGTGGGCACCTGCACGAAGTCGATGCCGCGCTGGAAGCTGGCGGCCGCAAAGCCGGCCAGATCCCCCACCACGCCACCGCCCAGCGCCACGATCAGGCTCTTGCGGTCCAGCCGGGCTTCCAGCATGCGGTCATGAATGGCGTCGAGCTGCTGCCAGCACTTGCTGACCCTCGCTGGCCGGCACCACGATGCGCACCACCTGGTGGCCACCGGTGCCAGCAGCGCTCAACCTTCGCGCCGTAGAGCGGATCGACGTTGCTGCGGAGATGACGGCCACCGAGCGGCCGCGCGCCAGTGCCTGGAAGGCGGATTCTCGTCCAGCAGGCCGTGGCCCACCTGATGTCGATAGCTGCGTCTCGCCGAGATCGACGGTCAGGATCTGGGACCGGGACATGGGAATCTCCTCAGGGTTGCGGTGTGTGTCGGCGCATCCTCCCGCGCCTGAAGCACCCGCACGATGGTCTCGACGATCTCGCTCGATGGGCTGGCGACTGGTGGTGACGATGTGATCGGCCACTTCCAGATAAAGCGGCTCCTGCCTGCCGTGAGCCGGTGGATGCGTTCGCGCGGGGTTGCTGGCGCAGAAGCGGCCGGTGGCGGTCGTGGCGCAGCCGCCGCCACAGGTCGGCCGCGGAGGCCTCGCAGGTAGACGACCCTGCCGCGCGTGCGCATGTCGCGGTTGACGGGCGAGAGACGGCGCCAGTCGCCGGTGGCCAGCACCAGGCCGTCACGGGCGCTCACGTTCGTCCAGCAGCTGGGTCTCGCGGCGGCGAAAGCCTTCGCCCTCCAGCTCGAAGATGGTCGGTACGCTGACCCCCAGCCGTTCTTCCAGCTCACGGTCCGCACGATGAAGGTACGACTGAGCCGCCGGGGCAAGCCGCACCCCTGACGGTCGACTTGCCGGCACCCATCATGCCCACGAGGAATGGAAAAGGCGGCTTTCATGCCGCCTGTTGCCAGAAAGCCGGGCCTCGCCGTCGGCAGGCTGCTCTCGGGATGACCCGGATCAGCGCTGGGCCAGCGTATCGGTGACGATGCGCGGGGTGAGGAAACACCAGCAGCTCGGTCCGCCGTTGGTCCGCGTGGAAGCTGCGGAACAGGTAGCCCAGGACCGGGATGTCGCCCAGCAGAGGCACCTTGTCGGTCCGGCTGCGCTCGAACTGCTCGTAGATGCCGCCGATCACCACCGTGCCGCCGTCTCCACCAGCACCTGGCCCTCACGTCGGCGGTGTCGATGGCGCTAGCCGGCGTTGGTCAGCTGACCCACTGCGTCACGGCTGACGTCCACATCCAGGATGACGTTGCCTTCAGGCGTGATCTGCGGGTGACTTCCAGCCGCAGGTTGGCCTTTGCGGAACGACACCGAGGTGGCGCCGCTGGAGGTGGCTGACTGGTACGGGCAGCTCGGTACCCTGCTCGATCACCGCCGGACGCTGGCTGGAGGTCAGCACGCGCGGGCTGGAGACCACCTTGCCGCGCTGGTCGGCTTCCAGGCCGACAGCTCCAGGTTGATGAAGCGCGACAGGCTGGAACCGAAGAGGCTGATGGCCAGCGAAGCCGGGTTGGTACCGTTGATGCCGCCCGCCGGGAAGCTGAAGAAGTTGGTGTTGTCCAGCGCCGTGGCCTCGCCCAGACCCAGGACTTCACCCGTACCGTTCTCGCCACCCAGCTGCGAGGACAGGTCGGCCGCACCGGACAGGTTGCCCGAGATGGTGCCGTAGCCGATGCGGGTTGCCCAGCGAGGAACCCGGACCATGGACCGGCATCGTTGACCGATTCCGTCTCACCCGTGACCGGCGCTGGTACGGGCCGCGGTACGGTAGATCGTGCTGCGGCGGTCGTAGCCCAGCTTGGTGCCCAGGTTGCGCGAGAAGCGGTCGTCTGCCCTCGACGATGCGCGCCTCGATCAGCACCTGGCGGACCGGGATGCTCGATCTGCGCAATCATCTGGCGGACTTCATCCAGACGCGACGGCGTGTCCATCACGAACAGCTTGTCTCGAGCGGATGTCGGCCAGCGCACTGCCGCGCTTGGACAGCACCGACTGCTTCTCGTCGGTGAGCATCCCGCGCAGCTTCGGCGGTCTGGTAGTCCAGCGTGAAGGTCTCGGCGCGCAGCGGCTCGATCTCGGAGATCTGCTGCTTGATTCCAGCGCCAGCTTTTCCTTGCTGGCCAGCTCTTCACGCGGCGCGATCATCACGACGCTGCCGTTCTTGCGCATGTCCAGGCCGCGCGACTGCATGATGATGTCCAGCGCCTGGTCCCAGGGCACATCCTTCAGGCGCAGCGTGAGCTTGCCCCGCACGGTGTCGCTGGTGACGATGTTCAGGTTGGTGAAGTCGGCGATGACCTGCAGCAGTGCACGCACGTCGACGTTCTGGAAGTTCAGCGACAGGCGCTCGCCGCGGTAGCCGGGGCGGCTGCCCCGTGAGGCGGTTCGGATCTTCCTGACGGGCTTCACTTCCACCACGAACCGCGAGTCGCTCTGCAGGCGCTGTGCTCCCACAGGCCCTGCGGCTCGATGATCAGGCGGGCGTTGCCATTCTGCTGGACGCTGCGGATGGTCTTGACGGGCGTACCGAAGTCGGCGACATCCAGCTGGCGGCGCAGGTTGTCCGGCAGGCGCGTGCCCTGAATTCGACGATCAGGCTTTTGCCCCGCTGACGCACATCAACGCCTCGCACCATCATCCGACAGGTTGACGACCACGCGACCCTCGCCATCCTTGCCCCGGCGGAAGTCGATGTCCTTGAGCGAATGCGCATGGCCAACCGCACCACGGGCATCCGCCTTGCTGGCCTGCGCCACCATGGGCAGCTGGCTGCCACGTGCGGCAGGCGGCCTCGACACTTTCCCGGCGATCCAGCGACAGGATCAGGTCATCGCCCTCGATCTCGGACTTGAAGCGCATCGGGCGCGTCATGTTCAGCACGACACGGGCGCGCTCGCCACCCTGCACCACGTTGACGCTCTTGACGTCACCACCGGTCAGCTCGACCAGGCTGCGGCCGATGCGGTTGTCGGTGTCCTGAAATCAAGCGCCAGGCGATACGTGATTGGCCAGACTGAAGCTGGCCGGCACTTCCGTGAGCGGCATGCCCATGCGGATGCGCACCTGCGTGGTGCTGCCCTGTTGGGCGCCGATGATCGATTCGATGGAGTTGCTGACGGGCCCACGCCGGGCTGGCAGCGACGGTGCCGAACCCGACAAGGGCTGCGGCAATGGAGGTTTGGAGAAAGCGCATGGCCGTTATGTTCCCAGGTCGTTGGTTCATGGTTTGCCCGTCTTCCAGGGCAAGGGTGGTGTCCAGCTCCACCCAGTCGCCGGTTGCGTCCCGCACCAGCTCCTTGATGCCCATCTCGGTTTCGGTAACTTCACGATGCGGCTGTAGTTCTGGCCCACGTAGCTGCCTCACGCGTGCCTGATAGACCACGTTGTCGACCGACAGCAGCGCCACGTTGCCGTTGGTCTTGTTCCGCAGGTGCCTCGACCAGGCGCACCGTGTCGAGCGGGAAGTCTCCAGCACTTCACGGCGGCGGTTCGTGATCAGGCGCCAGACCGGAGCGGCTGCGATCGGTCAGATTGGCCACGGCCACAGCCAGCTTGCTGTCGGAGAACGGTCGCAATCCAGCCGGGCTTCGATAGCGGAACGGCACGAAGTTCTCGGCTCGTCCATGCTTGCCCACGCGGCGCGGCGTGTGGCACGGGTCTGGTCCATCCAGCCCTGCACTTCGTCCAGATCGGCGCTGCAGGCCCCAGCATCGTGCTGGCCAGCAGGACGGATCCCACCGAGATCAGCCCTTTGGTCGTCTTCATTTCTGGCCTCCAGCGGACTGTCTGGCAAGCTCATCCTTGTCCAGGTAGCGGAATGTTTTGCTGTGGCGCTCATCTCCAGGTTTCCACCGTTGCGATGCGTTCGATGGTGATGTTGTTGAGCGTCACGATGCGCGGCAGGTTGGCCAGGTCACCGCTGAACGAGGCCAGATCGTGGAACCTCCCCACCACCTTCACGGCGATGGGCAGCTCGGCGTAGTGCTTCTTCAGCTCCACCGAACCGGGGCGGAAGAGCTGCAGCTGTGCGCCGCGGCCCACGCCGGCCTGGTTGATGTCGGAAAGCAGCGCATCCATCTCGGCACGGCTGGGCAGCTGTTTCTCCAGCACGCCCACGTACTGCTCGGCCAGCACCTTCGCCGGCGCAGGTCGTCCAGGTTCACCGCCTTGGCCACTTTCTGCGTGTATTCGTCCTTCGAGGACCCTGTTCCTGCGCTGCGATGGACTCGGGAGTTCCTCATTCAGGCCACTCCAGCAGGCAAACCAGCCGCCCACCACGATGGCAGCCACGACACCGGTCAGCAGCAGTGCTCTTGGGCGCGATCGGCCACAGGCCAGGATGGCGACCTATTGAGACCCTCGAACCGCTTTGGTCAGGCCAGCGAAATCAAGTTCGATGCTTCTTCATCAGTTGTTCCCGTGTTGTTCAGGGCAACCTGGGCGCTACTGGCGGCGTCAGACGGTGCCTCGGCGCTTGACCACCACATTCAGGCGGAATTCATGTGCGCGCTTGATCTCGCCGTCCCTGCCACGGTGCGAATCTCGTTTTCGCGGATTTCGAGCCAGTTTTCCAGCCAGGCGCTGGCGCTCGCTGAGGTTGCGCAGGAACTCGGCCACCTGTTCGTTGACTGCGCCATGCCCGAGAGCGTGACTCTGCATGTCGCGCTGTTCCAGCTTGTTCAGGCAGACACCTTCCGGCGCCTTCACCAGCTCGTCGAACAGGTGCACCGGAATGGTGCGATCGCTCTGCAGTCCTCGACCGCGTTCTGGCGCGCCTTCAGCGAAGCGATGGCACCTTCCAGGTCCTTGATCTCGGCAATCTGCGTGTCGAGCTTCGGTCTCGGAACGGATCAGCCTGCGGTGCGGGCGTTCTGGTCTCGATCTCGTGATTGATGAACATGCCGCCCAAGAAGACAATGCCGCCCCCGACGATGGCGGGAGATCACCAGCTGGCTGCCGAAGTCGCGCTTGCGACGCTCACGTTTTCGGTACCGCGGTGCGGCAACAGGTTGATGCGGATCATTGGTCAAACCTCCTCATGGCCAGGCTGCAGCTCACCAGGAGTGCCGGGGCATCCAGATTCATCTGCTTCGGAATCGAATCACCGATCTCCATGCCCTGAACGGGCTGAGGATCTCGGTCGTGACCGATGTCTTCTGCAGCATCGGCTTCAGCCAGACCCGGCGTGACGGCAGCACCGCCAGCCAGGAAGATGCGGTCAACGCGCTCGTACGGCGTCGACGAGAAGAAGAACTGAAGCGAGCGTGCTAGCTGGTGGCCCCTTCTTCCACGAAGGGGTGCAGCAGTTCGGTCGTGTAGCTTTTCGCAGCAGGTCGCCGCTGCGCGTTTCTTCAGCTCGGCTTCCTCGACCGTCAGCCCGTACAGACGGATGATCGCGTGAGCTGTTGCCGCCAAAGGGCTGCTCACGCTCGAAGATGGTCTCGCCGTTGTAGACGACGGACAGGCGCGTGGCGGTCTGGCCGATCTGAACACCGCCAGGATCAGGGCTTCACCGCCAGCGGGCAGCTGGCTGATGATGCTGAAATCGATGGAAATGCGCCGCATAGGCTCGACATCGATGATCACGGGTTTCAGTCCGGCCAGCTCGGCCACCATCACCCGGTCATCGACCTTTCCTTGCGCGAGGCTGCCAGCAGCACATCCACGCTGTCTTCCGAGTTGGCTAGCGACCCAGCACCTGGAAATCCAGGTTCACCCTCGTCGATGGCAAACGGATGTACTGGCTGGCCTCGGATTCGACCTGCACTTTCAGCGTCATCCCTTCAGGTCCGCCGGCAGTGTGATCCGCTTGGTGATGACCGAGGATGACGGCAGTGCTGGCAACCTGCTTTGGTCGACGAACTGTCTTGCGCAGGGCGCGCAACAGGGCATCGGCTCACCGCTTCACGTTGTTCGACGTTGCCGCGTCAACGACGGCGCCCCGCTCGATCGGCTCGATGGCATAACGTTCCAGACGCATCGGCGCCCGTTTTCCGAGGCGAAAAGCTCGACGACTTTGACGCTGGACGCGCTGGAAATCCACCCCGATCAACGGGGCTGGTCCGCGCGCTAACAATGTTTGAAGGCCAAATCCCACAAAACCACCTCGATCTAGAAAATCCCGTCGAAACCGGTCGATGGACCGATTCTCATACATCCTCATGTACCGCCTGAAAGACAGGGGCTCACTTTAAAGAGTCGTCGTTTTCATCCCCTCGCTCACACCACCGGTCAAGGCTCATACCCCTTTAGTCGCTCATGCGCGGAAGAGCAGTCGAATCTCAGGGGGTGAACGGTCATTCGGGACACTGCGCGCGGTGTGATCGATGACACGGATGGAAGTCCCCGCCGCCACGTCGCGGACACGCGCAGACGACAATTTCAGTCGTTGAAGGTATCTGCCTCGACCCAGGAAACAGGCATGCACACACCTGTGGACAGCCCTCATGCAGGCCAGCCCTCACGCCGTCCGTGCCGAGTTCCGGCGATGCCATCCAGGCGTGCAGGATGGCCCTGACCAGACGTGGCGAGTTGCAACTCCGACTCGGTGGCGCGCCTGGCCGGATGACCTCCCGGCAGGCTTCCTTTATAGTGTCGGGTTAGAATCTCCCGGCTGCTTGGCCGGCAATCTTCTTCGCCGCCGCCGGACAGGGCTCGACAGGGCGTCGTCGCACCGCATCTCCGATGAATGCCCGGCCTGCATGCCCGCCAGCCTCTTCCGGCACCGACACCCGCTCCTCTCGATGAAGCCATCCGCCACCACGACCCGATCTCCTTCCAGCAGAACCTCCGGCAACGGCGCTCGGAGCGCGCCAACCCGCCGTCGACGCCCGCAGGCCCCACGCCGTCACCCGGTGCTGCGCTTTCGGGCTGGACCGTGGCGCTGAGTGGCACGCTGGTGGTGTCGGGAGCGCTGCAGGCATCGTGGCTCACGAGGTGGTTTCCAGCTGGCTGCCGCTGCCGCTCACCCGCTCACCGACTACAAGCCCAAGCCGCCGATGCAGGTCTTCTCGGCCGACGGGCCGCTGATCGGCGAGTACGGCTCGAAAAGCGCACGGTCGTGTCGTACAGCAGTTTTCCCGAGAAGATGCGCCAAGCCATCCTGGCGGCCGAGGACGATGATTCTTCACCCACCACGGCATCGACCTGTTCGGGGTGGCGCGTGCCGTCCCGGCCAACGTGAGACGGGTGGGCGCGGCCAGGGGGCCAGCACCATCACCACGCAGCTGGCCCGCACCACGTTCCTGAGCGCGAACGCAGCTTTCGGTGCCCGTTTACGAGGTGCTGCTCACGCTGCGCATCGAGCAGCAGTTTCCGGGTCGCAGATCTCGAGATCTCGCCAACCAGATCTTCCTGGCAATAGCGCTCTTACGGCTTTGCCACGGCGGCTCAGACTGTATTTTCGGCAAGCTGTCCGTGAGCCGACCATCGGCCAGATGGCCATGCTGGCCGGGCTGCCCAAGGCCCCGGCGCGTGACAACCCCATTGCCAACCCCGAGCGGGCCAAGCAGCGCCAGCGCTAAGTACCGTCGCGGATGCGCAATCGCTGGTTCATCACCGAGCCGGAATACCAGGCGGCGCTGAATGAAGAGCTGGTTGCACACCGACCGCCCCACCTTCCGCTGCACGCGCAGTGGGCCTCGGAGATGGCGCGGGCGCTGGTGGCCGACTCAGTTCGCGGAGGACGCCTGCCACGGGCGGCCTGAAGGCTCACACCACGATCCGCGCCAGGGGACCAGCGAGCCGCCAAATGCGGCGGTTCAGCGCGCCGTGTTCGCCTATGACCGCAAGCAGGGCTATCGCGGGCCGGAGTCGATGGTGGACCTGAAGACGGCGACGAGCTGGGCGCGAGGAGCATCGAGGAGGCGGCCCAGGCCGGCGATGTGGGCAAGCTGCCGTCGGCGGAGGTGCTCAAGGTCACGCCGCAGGCGGTGACGGTCTCGCGCGGCGGGGCGTCAGCTTCGACATCAGCGGTCAGGGTTCGCCTCGTGAATGCCTGGCTGAACCCGAAGGCCCCCGCCAACCGCCAGCTGCGCCCGTGCCGTGGTGCGCATCACCGAAGGGCAGCACGGCTGGGAGATCACCCAGGCCCCCGAGGTGGAGGCGGTGATGATCACCACGACACGAACGACGGGCCATCCGCGCGATGGTGGGCGGCCACGACTTCAGCCGCAGCAAGTTCAACCGCGCCACGCAGTCCATCCGCCAGCCGGGCTCGGTGCTCGCTGTTCATCTATTCGGCTGCGCTGGAAAAGGGTTTCACTGACCAGCACGGTGGTCACGACGCGCCCATCATCCCGGACCCGGCCACGACGAACCAGCTCTGGGAGCCGAAGAACTATGGCGGCGGCTATGACGGCCCGATGACGCTGCGCAATGCGCTGGCACGCTCGAAGAACATGGTCTCGATCCGGATCCTGCAGGATATCGGCGTGGACTATGCGCAGGACTACCTGGGGCCGCTTCGGCATCCGGCCCGAGCGCAACCCGGCCTACCTGACCATGGCGTGCGTGCAGCGTGATGCCCATGCAGATTGCCACCGGCAGGCCACACCGCCAACGGCGTCACCGGCTGGAGCCCTATCTCATCGACCGACACCGACACCTACTGGCGCGAGGGTGGCCAAGGCCAACCCTCGGTGAGTCCGGCGACGAGAAACGCGCTGATCATCGATCGCGCATGCCTTCCTGATGGACAGCATGCTGAAGACGGTGGCAGTCGGGGCACCGCGGCACGCGACGAAGAACCTGAAGCGCAAGGACCTGGCCGGCAAGACCGGTACCACTCAACGATTCACGCGATGCGTGGTTTGCCGGCTATGCCACGGGCGTGGCGGGCGTGGCCTGGCTGGGCTACGACCGGCCGCGTTCGCTGGGCGAGCGCGAGACCGCGGCCTCGCACCGCCCATCTGGATCGACCATCTGAAGATGTGCCGCCCGACGCCGCAGAAGGAGCGCCCTGCGCCGCAATTTCGGCGTGGTGCAGGTCAACGGAGTAATACTATCTTGATCGAGGCGCAGCCCAGCAGCAGCCCGGGCGTGAAGCGCGCGCTGGGCAATGCGGAGGACGCAGTCCTCCGACGTGAAGGACCTGGAAGGACGCTCAGTCAGACCGTATAGGACCAGATCTTCGAGCCGAAGTCGGTCAGTCCGTGAAGCGGATGGCCGACAGATCGATGGCTGGCCGGCGTGAAAACCGATCTCGTCGGCCACCAGATCCAGCAGCTCACGGCCGCTGCGGGTGTCGTGATCCAGCCCTCTGCTCGCCGGGCCGGAAGTGGAACCCGCCCCCGCTTGGAAGCCACCCAGACCTCACCGGCCGCCTCGTGGCCAGTTGATGACCACCGCGACCGGTCCTCGAATTCGAGGGTGATGCACATTGCCGGGCCCGGGTCACTTCCAGATCCACAGCTCGGCACGCGCTCGGCCGCCGTCTCGATACCTTCGGTGAGGGGCGTCCAGGACGACGTCCACCCGCTGCGTGAAAAGCTGCTTTCCGCCTGGCGCTAGAGTTCTGTTCCCTCAGCCAGACCGGCCCGCCATCGCTGGTGTGCTGCGGCGTGGATGCACTCATGCGCGCTTCCATTTTAATCACTCCGCTGGCCCTCCTGCTGGCCGGCACCCGCCTGCTGGCCGGCCGCGGGCCAGAAGGGCCCCTGCATCTGCCGCCCGGAACCCGTCATCGCAGCAGGCCGACCCGGCCGTGACGATGCCCTCCCCGCCAGGAAGACGCCGAGGCCACCCAGGGCACGAATACCACCACCTCCCCGGAAAGCGAAACCGCGAACGAGGCGCGACCGACGCGACCTTCAATACCCCGACGGCTGGCTGTACGCGCAATGCCGGGCGAGCTGCTGGCGGGCGATGTCAGTCCCGGCACTGCCGGCGAGTACGGCACACCTTCATTGCTGGCCGGCAGGCCATCGAGGCGACCTGGCAGCGCTTGCCCAGGCTCTGGCCGGGCGTGACGCCCGCATCTGCTTTCGCTGTGAAGGCTAATCCGGCTATCCTGACTGTTTGCTCAGCTGGGGCCGGCTTCGACGTGCGGCGATTTTGCGGGTCATCGCGGCGGGGGCGACCCGCAAGGTGGTGTTCGGCGTGGTGTCAGGCGACGAGATCCGCCACCCTGCGTCGATATTGCCTGCTTCAACGTGGAGTCGCCTGAGCTGAGCGCATCAACCAGACGGCGGCGATGGGGCGCGTGACGCCGTGTCCCTTGTGGGTGGGGGTTTGGGTGGGTGTGGATCCCCAGCCAGGCGCTGGCGGCGTATTGCGGCGGCTGCCCTACCCCACCTGCAGATCCACGGCATCGACTGCCGTGATCGGCTCGCAAGATCACCGAGGGCTCACCGTTCCCGGTGCAGCGCTGGACCGGGTACTGGCCCTGGTGGATCAGCTGGAAGCCGAGGGCACGCCATCGCATCTCAGACCCGGGCGGCGGCCTCCGCATCCGCTATGACAACGAGACGCCCCCACGCCGGAAAGCGCTGATGCACGAGCGTGCTGCCCGGACCGCCTCATCGCAGTGGCGTCCCTGACGGGCTGCCGAGCGTGACCTTCGAGTTTGGCCGCGCGCTGGTGGCAACGCCGGGCTGCTGCCGACCCGCCCGGAGTGCCTGAAGGACACAACGAGGCCAGCATTTTGCCGTGGTGGATGCCGCCACGAACGACCTGACGTGCGCCGCGCTGCACCAGGCGCAGCAATCGCGTCGAGGTGGTGAACCCCGGCAACGCGCCGGAGGTAACGGTCGACGTGGTGGGGGCCGGTGTGCAGAGAGGCGACTGGCTGGCCCGCAGCGCCCGCTGGTCCTGCCGTCGCGGATGCGGTGCTGGCCATTCTGTCGGCCGGCGCCTCATGGTTCCACCATGGCCTCCAACCACAACTCCCGCCCACGGCCGGCCGAGGTGCTGGATCGACGGCAAGCATGCGCACCTCATCCGCCGCGAGCGCGGAGACGTGGCAGACCCGCTGCGGCACGAGAAGCGGCTGGCTGCCTGTAGACAGCAGGGGCAAGGGAACGACAAGGAATGTGGGAGCCGGCGCATGCGATCGCCATGCGCCGACCTGACAATACATTATCCCAGCATTCGGGTAAGACTTTGATCGAAGGCAAGACGGCCTTCTCTCGCCTTCTTTCAAGATAGCGGGCCCCAACCGGCAGCGCGTGCGAGACCCTCATTCCGTCAGAGTGCGAGTGATTCCTCGCCGGATTCACTTTCATCTAACCAGCGGGTCGTATTTCCCTGCTGGGCAGGATGGCAGTGGCTGCGGCCGAACATCCTGCGCGCGCCCTTTCCTTCCACGAACCCCACACCATGAAAAACGACGCATCAGCGGCGGCCATGCAGGCGACCGCAGACCGCTCCCTTCCCGTCCTCGTCCTCGCCGCTTGCGGCCGCCCAGCCTGCCGCTGGCCCCTTTCGTGCGCCTCAGCGTGTTGATGGCAACGACGGCCCATGCGCAGTCGTGTCGATACCAACGACGCCGCCACAGTGCAGCCTGCCGACACCCCTCTGCAACCGGCACCAAGTGTGGAATGGCAGCCAGCCGACCGTGTCGGTACGGGATCACCAGGAGCCCCAATGGCCGGCTGGACATGACATATCTCAACCCGGCTCGGCAGCCGGTTGGCCCTGACTGAGCGGCAGATCCTCGGCCCTCGATCACGGTCGTGACCCGGGCAACCATCGAGTTCGCGGTGCGCGTGACACGCACGACATCCCGCACAACATGCCGGGCGTGAGCACCAGCGCCACGCCGGTGATACGCAGGCCTCCGGCAGCGGGGCTTTCGGAGCGCATCGGTCAACCCAGACCCACAACGGCATCAACAACCCTGCAGCACACCATCGCCACCCAGCCGGTGGACAGCTGACCTACGAGCGGGTCGAGGACATCGCCGGCCCGTGCGAGCTTCCTGTACGGGGCTGGCGGCGTGGGCGGCACCATCAACTACGTCACCAAGACGGCGAGAGCAGCGCCGTGACAGCGGCGAGGGCGCAGGTTGGCCTGCAGCCGCAGCAGCGCCAGGCAGCTCGGCCTGAACCGGCGGATTGCCGAGACGGCACGGCCAGGGCGATCACTACTGGCGCGTCGACGTGAACCACGAACGTGGCGGCGAAGCGACCGACAACACCCGTGAGCACAGCAGCCAGGTGTTGACGTCGCTGCTGTCGGACCTGGGCGGCGGTCTGACGCCACATGCTGGCCTATGAACACCAGCGCACGCGCGCCCATCGCCCTCTACTGGGCACGTTGCTGAACCAGCCTGCCACCCGGCAAGCTGAACGTGCTGGAGCGGCTGCGCTACAAGAACTGAGCAACAGCGCTGACGGCGATGTTTGCCCAGCGTGCAGTGGCTGCGTTCGGTGACCGAGTGGAAGGCGAGCAACGCGCTGTCGCCGAAGAACACCCTTTCTGCGCCTGCATTGAGCTGCGCGACTACCGCAACGTGGGAAATCTACGAGCTGAACGCCGCAGGAACCGAGGTGACGCACCAGCCCGCCGTTGCGAAACGCCACGACCAGCGGTGCGGTACGGCAACCGCATCGACGGCACGCTGCGCCAGGACCTGGGCAGCCACCGCAGCGACTGGAGCTTTTGGTCTGGACGTGTCGTTCAACCGCCAGATCAATTTCCCGCGTCGTCGTACAACCATCGACTTCACAGAGCGTGGTCGATCCGGACCGCTTCGTGACCAGCAGTACTTCACGACATCGAGGGCATTCCGTCCCGCATGACCCGAAGAAACTGGCATCGCGTGACACGGTGGCGGCGTACCTGAGAACCGCACCGAGCTGACGCCGACCATCGCTGATCACCGCGCTGCGCCACGAGCGCGTGAAGCGCACTATACCAGCTGGGATGATGCGGACGCGGTCGACGAGCGCGACATCAGCCGCAACCTACCACCCCACCACGGGCCGCATCGGCGCCACCTGGGACATCAGCCCGCAGGTGATGGTTCACGCCCATGCCACGGCGGCCGACCCGGCCTCCGGCAACCTCGGCAAGCGCCTATTTCTCCAACATCTCTGACAACACCAGCCGACCACCGGGTCGGCAGCTGGAGATCGGCACCAGCTGGGCTTCTGGACGGGCGCGCGCACGCAACGGTGGCGCTCGACATCGAACGCAAGAACATCGCGACCAGCGACCCGCAGAAACCGCGTGAGCGTCTGCTGATCGGCAAGACAGCGTGCCCGTGCGGCGTCGAGCTGAAGGCCGGACCGCAACCGACCCGGCAATGGAGCGTGCAGGGCAACGCCACCCATACCGATGCCGAGTACCGCAACTTCTATCAGCGCGGTGTCCGCTGGCCGGCAAGGCGCCCACCGAACACGCCGGAGCACCATCGCCAATTTGTGGAGCACCTATGCGCTGACGCCGAACCTGAGCGTGGATGCAGGCGTGCGCCATGTGGGCCGCATCTACGCCGACGCCTCAGAACACGGCCTACTGGCCGGCATACACGCTGGTGGATCTGGGGCTGGAGTACGATCAACCGGCGGATGACCCTGAACGGTCACATCTACAACGTCGGGAACAAGATCCATGCCGAGGACGTGGATGACCGGTTGGCCGTGCTGGAGACCCCCGCACCGTGTTCGTGTCCCTGAAGATGCAGTTCTGATAGAGAAAGCGGGCCTGCTGAATCGACTCCAGCAGGCCCTTCTTGTTGAAGCCCTTGTTGGGTTTGGGTTTCACCGCGCACCGGCGCAAACCGGTGCAGCGGGGAAAGCGACCGATCAGTGCGCCTCGGAGCGCAGGCCGGCGATGTAGTCCGACACGGCCTTGATTTCCGGGTCGGTCATGCGGATGGCAATGGCGGCCATCGGGTGGTTGTTCGTACGGCACCGTCGCGGAAGGCCACCAGCTGAGCCTGGGTGTACTCGGCAAACTGGCCATGCAGCGCCGGGTACTGGGCCGGCATGCCGTCGCCCGCCGGGCCATGGCAGGCGGCACAGGCCGGCACACCCTTGCCCGGGATGCCGCCCCGATAGATGTTGCGACCCAGCTCCATGGATTCGGCATTGTGGGCTGCCGTGGGCTCAAGCTTCTGCGAGGCAAAGAAGGCCGCCACGTTGACCACGTCCTGCGGGCTGAGCTGGGAGGCAAAGGCGCCCATCACGGCATTGACGCGGGCAGCTGGCTTGTCGCCCCTCACCGGGCGCGAAGTCCTTGAGCTGCTTGCGGATGTATTCCGCATGCTGACCCGCCAGCTTGGGGGTTCTGAGGAATCTGGTTGTTGCCGTCTGCGCCGTGACACGCGGCACAGACTTCCTCGATCTGTTTCCTGGCCGGCCTTGAGGTCCGGCTTGAGCGGGGGCCTTCTTCCTGGCGGCCTCCCTGGGCCATGAGCGGGCCGGTGGCGCACAGCATCAGCCCGGCAGCCAGGCCGGCCAGCGCACGCGGCCGCAGGTACTGGTCAGCTGCAGGCAATGCCCGACACTTCGTCGTCGCCGCCGTCTCTCGGCAATCACAGGCATCCTGCACGCCCAGTCGCGCTGCCATCGTTCCCGTCGTCCGCATGTTCCTATTGACCTACTCGTAGCTGAGTTCAGGATCGCCCACAGACAGCGACGATGGCCGACAACATCGTTGCGCCTGATCAAACTTTTTGCCCCAGCCGCGTTGGCGGCAACCGTCCATCGGCTTGGAGCCACGGCACCCGGAACCACGACGGTCGGAGCCGCGCGCGCGAGTTTACGGGATAATGGCGGCATGAGCATCCTGACGACCGCCCGCGCTTCGCCGACACGGTGGCAAAGCTGCCCCAGCTCGACCGGGCCAAATCATGGACCGCCGGAGGTCGCCTTGCTGGCCGGATCCAATGCCGGCAAGTCTTCCCGCATCAACACCCCAGTAACCAGAAGCGACCGGCCTTCTCCAGCCGCACGCCGGGCCGCACGCAGGCCCTGAACCTGTTTGCCGTGGGCCCCCGTCACAGCCTGAGCCCCTGGGCTTCCTGGTGGACACGCCGGGCTATGGCTTTGCGACGGCCAGCCCCGAAGCCAAGCGATCCTGGCAGGCCCCGGCTGGCGACTACGATGAGGCGCGCCGCCAGGCGCTGACCGGCATCGTGCTGATGGTGGACATCCGCCGCGGCCTCGACCGATCTGGACCGGCAGCTGCTGGCATGGATTCCAGGCGTGCTGCCGCTGATCCTGGTGCTGACGAAGGCCGACAAGCTCGCGCGCCAGCAGGGTCTGGAGGCAGCGCCGGCATGCTTCAGGAAGCCATCATCCAGCAGCGGAAGGCCCCGTCCTGCTGCAGCTCTTTCCGGCGCTGAACCGAACCGGCGTCGAACCGCTGCGCGATGTCATTGCCTCGTCTGCTGGAAAGCAGTGCCCAGGACTGGCAGCACTGGCGGGCCCAAGGCAACGCGGCCCTGCGCCCCCATGCCGTTGAAGGAACAGGGCATGCATCCAGCCCCCACATGACAGCGAGCTGACCTCGACCACGGCTGTCCGACAGCGCCAGGTGTAGCGCCCGATGGGCATCGGGCCCGCGCCGATCGACGGATCCAAGAGCATTACCTCCGGCGGTACGAGCAACCGTCTCATCCGCCACACATCATCTTCATCACCATGAATCAGACATATCACACCCCGACACCAGTGCCCACCTGGCGCTTTTCCCCGACTGTCCGGATGCGTCGCAACCGACGGCAGGACTTTTTCCCGGCGCCTGGTGCAGGAACATCACCTGCGCCCCGACGATCTGATATACCCCGTCTTTTGTCCACGAGGACAACGGGGCGGCCACGCGCGATCCCGTGCCTGTCGGCTCGATGCCGGGCGTGCATCGCTACACCATTGAGCAGCTTCTGAAGGTTGCCGAACAACGTGGAGCGCCGGATTCTGCCGCGGCGCTGTTTCCTGCCATTGCCAGCAATCTGAAGACCCCGACGGCCGACTGGCCACCGATCCGGAAGGTCTGCGCCCCGTACCGTGCGGGCGCTGAAGGCGCGCCTTCGGAGCTGGGCGTGATGACGACGTGGCCCCTGGACCCGTACACCAGCCATGGTCAGGACGGCCTGATCGACGAAAGCGGCTATGTGTTGAATGACGAGACGCTGCCGCCGCTGCGCCAGCAGGCACCGGTACAGGCCCAGGCTGGCGTGGACATCGTGGCGCCGTCAGACATGATGGATGGCCGCATCGGCGTCATCCGTCGTGCGCTGGAGGAGTCGGGCTTTCATCCACACGCAGATCATGGCGTACTCGGCCAAGCATGTGTCGGCCTGGCTACGCCCGTTCCGGGATGCCGTGGGCTCGGCTGCCAACCCGGGGCAAGAGCTCCAAGAAGACCCATTGTAGATGAACCCCGGCAACAGCGACGAAGCGCGCACGAGGTGGGTCCCCTGGACCCGCACGAAGGCGCCGACATGGTGATGGTCAAGCCTCGCCTGCCCTACCTGGACATCGTGCGGCGGGTGAAGGACACCTCTAAGGTGCCCACCTTCGTCTACCAGGTGAGCGGCGAGTACGCCATGATCAAGGCCGCCGCGCAGAATGGCTGGATCGACGAGCGCGGTGTGGCCACGGAGGCGCTGCTGGCTGCGAAGCGCGCCGGTGCCAATGGCATCCTTGACGTATTACGCGCTGCAGGCAGCAGACTGGCTGGAAGGAACTGGAGGGCCGACGAGCCCATGAGCCCGCCTGCGGGCGTCGCTGTCCGGCCCCCTGGATGACGACGCCTGGCGGGCCGGCTGCGTCAGAGATGAACGAACAGGGGTGGCTGCCATCCGCAGTGCCCCCGAATGAAAAATGCCGGGCAAGCCCGGCATTTTGCTGAGCCAGTGCCCGAAGACACTGGTAGAGCCTCACTGCTTACGCAGCTTTCCTCCTCGGCGCCTTCCGGCACTTCGGGACGGTCCAACAGCTCGACGTAAGCCATGGGGGCATTGTCGCCATCCCGGAAGCCGAACTTCAGGATACGGACATAGCCGCCCGGACGCGAAGCGTAGCGGGGACCGAGTTCGTTGAAGACCTTGACCACCATTTCACGATCGCGCAGGCGATCGAAAGCCAGACGGCGGTTGGCCAGCGACGGCTTCTTGCCCAGCGTGATGATGGGCCTCGACGACGCGACGCAGTTCCTTGGCCTTGGGCAGGGTGGTTCGATGACTTCATGACGCAACAGCGAGTTGGGTCACGTTGCGCAGCATGGCGAGACGGTGCGCGCTGGTACGGTTAAGCTTTTCTGAGGCCGAGACGATGACGCATGATTCAGATCCTGTTCTTTTTCGGAAGCGTTCAGCTGGAACGCTCCAACCCGGCAGGCGGCCAGTCGTCCAGCCGCATCCCCAGCGCGTCAGACCACGCGACGCCAGCACTTCCCTTGATTTCGTTGAGAGACTTCCGACCGAGGTTCGGCGTCTTCAGCAGCTCGTTTTCCGTGCGCTGGATCAGATCACCGATGTAATAGATGTTCTCGGCCTTCAGGCAGTTTGCAGAGCGGACAGCGTCAGCTCCAGGTCGTCGACCGGACGCAGCAGGATCGGGATCGGATCGTGCCCGTGGACGCACCGAAGTCGCAGCACCGCCGGCACCCAGACCTTCGACGCCCGACGGCACGCTGGAAACGTGACCGCCAATGGTGGCGCCCATAGTCTGGCTCGCGCGCCGATGGGCACAGCCGGATCGTTGCCTTCGATGGAGGCGAACACCCGAAGCTGGTCAACCAGGATGGCTGCCGACTTGCGCACCGCTTCCCCGGGCGCGATGGCGCCGTTGGTCCGATGTCGATCAGCAGACGGTCCAGGTCGGTACGCTGTTCCACACGGGCGCTTTTCGACCGCGTAGCTGACGCGCCGGACGGGCGAGAAGGAGGCATCCAGAACGATGCGGCCGATGGTCTTGTTGTCACCCAGGTTGCGCATGTTGCCGCATACAGCCACGGCCCCTGCTCGACCTTAATCTGCATGTCCAGCTTGCCGCCCTCGGTCAGCGTCGCGATGACGTGATCGTTGATGATCTCGGACATCGTGCGGCAGCTCGATATCGGAGGCCTTGACCGACCGGGCACTTCCTTGCGCAGCGTGAGGAACACTTCGCTGCGGCCGCGCAGTTTGAAAACGACGCCTTTCAGGTTCAGCAGCAGATCGACCACGTCTTCACGCAGCCCGTCCACCGTCGAATACTGCACCACACCGGCGATCTAGCACCTCGGTCGGCGCGTAGCCAACCATGGAGGACAGGCACGCGCCGCGGTCGCGTTGCCGAGCGTATGGCCGTAGCCACGCTCGAAAGGCTCCATCACCACGCGAGCATGCGAAGGTCCACTGATCTCCTGGACTTCCGCAAGGCGTGGCTTGAGCATTGCAGTCTGCATAGGGACTTCCTCACTGACCCGATCAGCGCGAGTACAGCTCGACGATCAGGCTTTCATTGACGTCGGCAGCGATCTCGGACCGATCCGGGTAGGCTCTGAAGACACCTTCCATCTTGTTCTTGTCCACGGAGACCCAAGACGGAGTTGTGCTGTTCAGCCAGGTTCAGCGCGTCAACGATCCGGGCCTCGCTTTGGCGGATTCCTTGACGGAGATGACGTCGCTGGGCTTGATGGCGGCGGAGGGGACGTTCAGTATGGCACCGTTGGATCAGATGGCGCGTGCGAGACCAGCTGACGTGCTTCGGCGCGGTGGAAGCCAGACCATGCGGTAGACGACGTTGTCGAGACGGGATTCCAGCAGCGCGCAGCAGCTCGCCGGTGTTGCCGCGCTTGCGGAAGCTTCGGCGAAGTAGCGGACGGAACCGGCGCTCCAGGACGCCGTACATGCGCTTGACTTTCTGCTTCTCACGCAGCTGCAGGCCATAATCGCGCGGTGCGCTGGCGCGCTGGTGCGCGACCATGCTGTCCGGGCTTGGTGTCGGCCTGGCCTTGAGTCGAGGGAGCGACGAGCGCCTTCAGGAAGAGATCGGTGCCTTCGCGGCGAGAGAGTTTCGCCTTCGGTCCGGTATAACGTGCCACTTACGTTCCTTTGTTGCCGCGCGGCTTCTTGCTGCGGTTAGTCCGCCGCGGGCATCAGTGCCCGCCGGTCGAACAAGGTGGTCTTGAAGAATCAGATACGGCGTTTTCTGGCGGACGGCAGCCGCCGTGCGGCACCGGGGTCACGTCCGAGATCGACAGGATCTTGATGCCCAGCGCGTTCAGTGCGCGGACGGAGGAATCACGGCCGAGGGCCAGGGCCCTGATCCGGACGTCCAGGTTCTGATGCCATATTCAATGGCGACCCGGCTGGCGGCTTCAGCCGCCACCTGGCTGCAAACGGCGTGACTTGCGCGAACCTCGGAAACCGGCGCCCCGGAAGTCGCCCACGACAGCGTAAGGTTGCCCTGGCGATCGGTGATCGTGATGATCGTGTTGTTGAAGGACGCGTGGACGTGCGCGATGCCGTCGGAGACGTTCTTCTTGACTTTCTTGCGGGCGCGCTGGGAAGCGGCAACCCGCTGCGCTGTAGGATTACGTGCCATCTTTGCTCAGGCTCCTTTACTTCTTCAATGCCACGCCGGCCTTGCTCGGACCTTTGCGGGTGCGTGCGTTGGTACGGGTACGCTGACCACGGACCGGCAGGCCACGACGGTGGCGCAGGCCACGGTAGCAAACCCAGGTCCATCAGGCGCTTGATCGATATCGAGATTTGCGACGCAGGTCGCCCTCGACGACGAAAACGGCCAACCTGATCACGGATGCGCTCCATCTCGGCATCGCTCAGGTCGCGGACCTTCTTGGAAGGCTCGATACCGACCGCGGCGCAGATGGCCTGGGCACGGGCCCGGCCGATGCCGTAAATGGCCGTCAGACCGATGACGGTGTGCTGACGATCCGGAACGTTGACTCCAGCAATACGTGCCATGTTTCAGATTCCTCTTCAACCCTGACGCTGCTTGTGCCGGGGATCGACACAAATAACGCGCGGACAATTCCATTGCGCCCGATGATCTTGCAATTCCGCACATCTTCTTGGACACTGGCCATGACTTTCATGTTCTGTCCCTTGTTTCACCAAGCGGGCTCGCCCTGCCTTATTAACCTCCCATGATCTGCCGCAGTGGACGCCACGGCAAACACCCTGGTCTTACTTCGCGCGAAAAGACGATACGCGCCCTGAAAAGATCGTAAGGCGTCAGCTCGACCGTCACCTTGTCTCAGGCAGGATCCGGATGTAGTGCATCCGCATTTTCTCCGAAATGTGGCCAGCGACCATGACCATCTCTCCAGCTTGACGCGGAACGTGGCGTTGGGAAGGTTCTCCAACACCCGCCCTGCATCTGGATGACATCTTCCTTCGACATTGTGCTTTGTAAGGGTCGCTGACGTGTCACGACCCATCGAACCCAGCCCCTGAAGCTGGCTTTCAGCAGGCTTTCGTACCGGTGGACATCAGGTGCGTCTGAACCTGTGCCATGAAGTCTCATCGTCACCACCACGATCACTCAGCAGCGAGGTTCCGCCGAGTAGAACGGAAACGTTCCACCCAGGATGAGGAACCGGCAGCAGGCAGATCAGCGTGATGTAGAGCGCCCCCACGGCCGTCACCAGCCGTGTCAGTACCTTGTCGATGTATTTCGGCTGTCTGCTCACCAGGGCGGATGCCCGGGAGCATAGCACCACTTTTCTTCAGATTTCGGCCGTGTCACGGCTGTTGTACCGCAGGCCGTGTAGAGAAGCAGAAGAAGATGATGGCGATGGCGTACAGCAACATGTACACCGGTTGACCAGGAGATCAGCGTGGCTGCCACGTCACGCAGCGTGCGGACGAAGACGTTCTCGCTGTCACCGGAGGTGAACCACTGCGCAATGGTAGCCGGGAACAAGATGATGGAGCTGGCAAAGATCGGCGGAATGACGCCGGCCATGTTCAGCTTCAACGGCAGATAGGAGGTCTGCCCCCGATAGATCTTGTTACCGACCCGACGCTTGGCGGTAGTTGATGGTGATCCGAGCGCTGGCCGCGCACGATGAAGACCACGAAGGCCGTCACCAGAATGACCAGCGCTGGACGATGATCAGCGCCGCCACCGGGTTCATGTTGCCGTTGCCGACCAGCGAGCCCATGCCGCCAATGGCGCCGCAGACCGGACACGATGCCGGAGAAGATGATCAGCGAGATGCCGTTGCCCAGACCCCGTTCAGTGATCTGTTCGCCCAGCTATCAGGAAACATCGTGCCGGTGACTCATGAAAATGACCGCCACGAGGCGGAACATGAAGCCGGGTTCGGAAAACCAGGTTGCCCCTGCACTCCAGCGCCACCGAGATGCCCAGCGCCTGAACGTGGCCAGTGCCAGCGTGAACCACCGGGTGTACTTTTGGTGATGATCCGCCGACCGGCCTCGCCTTCCTTCTGATCTGCTCGAGCGACGGTGCAACGATCGTCGCAAGCAGCTGCATGATGATCGATGCCGAAATGTACTGGCATGATCCCCAGCGCAAACACTGAGAACCGGCTGAGCGCGCCACCCGGAGAAGAGGGCTGAACAGGCCGAGGACACCGCCCTCCCGCCGCCGAAGAGTTCCGCCATCGCGTCCGGATTGATTCCGGGCACAGGATGTGGGTGCCGATGCGAACACCACGAGCTGCCAGCAGCAGAAACATGCCAGTCATGCGCTTCCGTCGCCGTACTTGTTGGCCCCACGAGCCTGCACCGACCGATTGGTTGCCATTTACTCAGGCCGCAGCTTTTTCAGCAACGGGGTCCTGGACACTGCCACCGGCAGCTTCAATGGCGCTGCGCGCACCCTTGGTGGCACCCACGCCAACCAGCGACACCTTGCGCTTGATCTCGCCGGTCAGGATGACCTTGGCGGATGGGCGCCAGCTGCGACATGATGCCAGCGGCTTTCAGCACGCCCAGATCGATGTCGGTGGCTTCCAGACGCCGTGTCCGACAGGCGCACCGGCAACGCGGCCAGCCTGCAGCGACCAGCCGCTTTGGCAGACGACGCTGCAGCGGCATCTGACCGCCTTCGAAACCAACCTTGTGGAAGCCGCCGGAACGGGATTTCTGGCCCTTATGGCCACGACCGGCCGTCTTGCCCAGGCCGGAACCGATGCCGCGACCGACGCGCTTGGCGGCATGCCGGGCACCTTCTGCGGGTTTCAAAATCATTCAGTCGCATATCAATCCACCACCTTGACCAGGTATGCCACCTGGTGATCACACGCCGCGCACCGCGGGCGTATCTTCCAGTTCGCGGGACCTGATTCATCCGCTTTCAGGCCGCGGCCGAGAACTGCAAAGTCACGATGCTCCGCCAACCGTACGGCTGGGGCTACGACCAGCTTCACTTTGACCGTTTTCTTCGTTCGTTGCTCATCGTCTTTCCAGACTGAACGTCCGCGGTCTCAGCGGACGTTCAACCCAAGATTTCTCGACTGTCTTGCATGCGCTTGGCAGCGATCTCGGCCGGGGTCGACAAAGCTCGCTGAAGGCGTCCAGCGTTGCACGGACCATGTTGTAGGTTGCTGGAGCCATGGCTCTTGGCCACGACGTTGCTCACACCCAGCAGCACTCGAACACGGCACGCATCGACCACCGGCAATCACGCCGGTACCGTCAGCAGCTGGGCGATGTACACGCGCGAAGCGCCGTGACGGCCTTCGACGACGTGAGGAACCGTGCCGCGCAGGGGCACCTTTGAACATCTTGCGGCGTAAGCTCGTCCATGGTTTTCTGCACCGCCACGGGCACCCCGCGGGCCTTGCCCTTGCCCATGCCGACGCGACCATCACCGTCACCAACCACGACCAGGGCTGCAAAACCCAGAATCCGACCACCTTTGTAACAACCTTGAGACCCGGTTGATGCCGATCATCTTTTCCTTCAGACCGTCATCACGCTCATCGGCCCCGCGCTGCGGGCCACGTGCCCGAACCTTTGCTCATTCGTTTTCCGTCCTCAGAACTGCAGTCCGGCCTCGCGTGCGGCTTCAGCCAGCGCGCGGACCCGTCCGTGATAGCGATAGCCGGAGCGATCGAACGCAACCGATTCGATACCAGCCAGTGCCTTCTCCGCCACGCGCTTGCCGACGATCGACGCTGCACCGACGTTGCCGCCACGACCCGGCTTCTGGCCAGCTCGGCACGCGCCATCGGCTTCAACCGTGGAAGCGGACACAGGACCCGGTCACCCTCTAGGCGACAGGATGTTGGCGTAGATATGCGCATTGTTGGTGAAAAACGGACAGGCGGTTGACGCGCAACTGCTGATCTTGGTGCCGCGTCTCGGCGAATGCCGCAGGCGCGATGCCTTTTGTCAAATGCCATCTCGAAACCTGCACCCTGGATGATCGGCCCGTGCGTGCCGGTCAGCCCTTCTGGCCGACCCGTGGGCGATCACCCTCTCGTGCCCTTACTTTTCTTGGTTTCTTTCAACGTGACCCGCTCATCCGAGTAGCGAACACCCTGCCCTTATAGGGCCTGCGAGATCGACAGGCACGGATGCTGGCGGCCACCCGACCAACCTTCTGCTTGTCGGCCCTTCGGCACGATCTCCCGTCTGGCTGGGCGTTTCCGCCTTCACGCCTTCCGGCAGCCGAGACGATAGGGTGCGAGAAAACCGAGCGACAGGTTGAGGTTGCCACCCTGAGCTCAGCACGAAAGCCCACGCCGACCAGCGTGAGGCGACGCTCGAAGCCCTTGGTGACGCGCAAGTCGACCATGTTGGCCACCAGCGCACGCAGCGGCACCCGACATGGCGTTTGCTTCAGCCGAGTCGTTGGTAGGGCTGATCAGCAGCTGTTCGCCTTCCTGCTTGATCTGCGTTGGGATTGATTGCTCGGTCAGGTGTCCAGCGGCTCTTGACGGTAATGCTGTCGGCAGCCAGCTTGACCCTCCGCACCCTGGGCACGGCGATCGGCATCTTTCCGATACGGGACATGTTCTGGCCTCCGTTTAAGCGACGTAACCCAGCACCTTCGCCGCCGATGCCGGTCTGACGTGCCTTGCGATCGGTCATCACGCCCTGGGACGTGGTGATGATGGCAACGCCCAGGCCGTTCATCACCTGAGGCAGGTCGTTGCGTGCCCTTGTAGATCCGCAGACCAGGACGCGACACCCGCTCGAGGCGCTCAACGACCGGACGGCCGGCATAGCACTTCGTGCCACTTTCAGCAGCGGTTTGCCGTCGTTCTCGAGGACTTCAAAAGCCCTCGACATAGCCTTCTTCCTGCAGAACGCGGGCGATGCACACCTTCAGTTTGACGACGGGATCACGACGGATTCTTCTCGACGCGCTGCGCGTTGCGGATCCGCGGAACATGTCGGCGATCGGATCGCTCATGCTCATTGGTAATCGCCCGTAGCAGGCCAGTGCAGGCTTGACGCCCGCTTGGCCGAATTCGATTCAAACTTGATCACTTCTTTCACCCGACGCAAGTTACCAGCTGGCTTTTGGTCAGCCTGGGGATCTCGCCCCGCATGGCGAATTCATCGCAGCTTGTTGCGGCCCAGGCCGAACTCAGAACACGCCGCGCGGACGACCCGCAGGGCGCAGCGCTTGCGCATGCGCGTGGGACTGGCTGCGCGCGGTTGCTTTGACGGCGAGACGCGCCTGATAGCGCCCTCGTCGGATTTGGATTGATCATCGATGATGGCCTCAGAAGTGCTGCGCGCTTGGCGGCGTACTTCTGACCAGTGCTTTCGCGCTTCGCGCTCGATCATGGATGCCTTGCCATTCATTCACCCTGAGGTCAGCTTTCGCTTTTCGGCCACGCCAGCCAACCCCGAGTTGCGGAACGGAAACCGAAAGTGGACAGCAGCGCCTGGCTTCCTCGTCGGTTTTGCGGTCGTCGTGAGTGCTGGATGTTCAGACCACGCAGCGCGTCAACCTTGTCATACTCGATCTCGGGGAACATGATCTGTTCCTTGACACCGAAGTTAGTTGCGCGACCGTCGAAGGAACGGCCGACACGCCCCGGAAGTCACGCGCACACGCGGCAGGGCCACGGTGATCAGACGATCCAGGAACTCATACATGCGGGACACCACGCAGGGTGACCATGCAGCCAATGGGATAGCCTTCCCGGATCTTGAAGCTGGCAATGGCCTTGCGGCCTTGGTGACCACGGGGCTTTCTGGCCGGCGATCTTGGCCAGGCTCGGCCACGGCGTTGTCCATGATCTTCAAAGTCGGCGACCGCTTCTACCCACGCCCATGTTCAGCGTGATCTTGCGATCCGCACCTCCATCACGGATTTGTAGCCGAATCTCGGTCAGCTCGGGAAACGCAGTCACGATCAGTTTCAAGAGACGCCATCGATGTTTTTGGTCTTCCGATTCGTGAACTCAGGATTTCAGCTCTTCGCCGTTGACTTGAAGACGCGGACCCTGCGACCATCCTCAGAACCTGAATCCAACCCGGTCGCCCCTGCCGGACGTGGGCGTTGAACAGCATCACCGATTGACCGATGGCATCGATCTTGTCCACCACGCCGCCGCTGGTGCCCCGCATGGGTTCGGCTGACCGCGCTTCTTGACGATGTTGACACCGTCGACGAGCAGGTGACGGTCGTCCACGCGCTGGGTGACGGTACCGCGCTTGCCCTTGTCCCGCCCGGCGATGACGATGACCCCATCATCTCTTACGAATCTTTTGCATCATGATTAAACAGCCCCGGCTTGAATCGCGTGCTGATCGGCAGGCTCAAAAGCACTTCCGGTGCCAGCGAGACGATTTTCATGAACCGCTCGGTACGCAGCTCACGCGTGACAGGCCCGAAGATACGGGTGCCGATCGGCTCAAGCTTGCCGTTGAGCAGCACGGCGGCGTTGCCATCAAAACGCAGCAGCGGTCGTCGGGCGACGCACGCCCTCTGGCGGTACGCACGACGAGCCGCGTTGTAGATCTCGCCCTTTCTTTCACGCGGCCACGAGGCTTGCGCTTCCTTGACCGAGACCTTGATGATGTCACCGATTCCGGCGTCAGCGGCGTTTGCTCGCCACCGGAGCATCTCTGATACACATGACCTCGCGCGCCCTGTTGTCGGCGACACCAGCGTCGACCGCATCTGAAATCATTGCAATATCCCGACGATTTTTCGCCCAACTTGACCCGCGTTGGCAATACCGCCGCAGACCAGTCTCTTGTTCCGTTGACCGATTGGCCCACGCCGGGACAACCGATCGGATTAATTTCATTGAAACGATCTGCCCTGGCATGCCCCGAGGGTGCCTGGAGCAAAGCCACCGAGGCTGAGCGGACAGAGCCGATCGCGTTGCCGGAGACGTGACGACCGCTCGAGCCGTTTGCCTCGACCGGCAGTCCCAAGCCTTGAATGACGAGGATGTCACGCTTGGCGCTGGAAGACTTGGAGTACAGGAAAGTTCCCGACTTTTTACAAGCCTGACCAGAGGAATTTTTCTCAACCCTGAAAGCACAACGCCCGGCGCAAGGCCGGGCGTAAGCGTTAGTGCCGTATCCGACTGGATCAGACCACCTTGGCGGCGGTCAGCAGACGCAAACGTACCAGGACTTGTGCTCGAGACCGACGACCTTCCTGATCTCGACGATGTCGCCCTCGTTGTACTGCGCGTCGGTGTGTGCACTGGTACTTCTTGGACTGCACAACGTACTTGCCGTACACCGGATGCTTGACCTTGTGCTCGACCAGCACGGTCACGGTCTTCTGCATCTTGTTGCTGGTGACCCGGCCGGTGAGGGTGCGGCGCTGGAGGTGTTGGTGGTTTGCACCGCTGCTTGATCACCATATTTGGCTGCCACCCGCTTCTCTTTGATGACGGTCTGCACGAGCGATGTCGCGGCGCAGCCGCTTCACGTTGGGCGGTATTGTTGTTCTGCTGGGTGGCAATCTGCATGCGCAGCGCAAATGCGCGCGGCCCAGATCACTCAGCTTTGCAGACCCGCCACGTCCTTGGTTCTCAGTTCGGTCGCTTTATCCGACTCCAGTTGGCGTCAGGCGCCAACTGACGGGTGACGAAAACCGTGGATTCAACGCAGCCGCCGCAGCCAGGGCGAAGGCTTCACGGGCCAGCGCTTCGTTCACGCCGTCCATCTCATAGAGCACCTTGCTGGCTGGATCTCGGCGACCCAGTATTCCGGGTTGCTCCTTACCGTTACCCATACGGACTTCCGCAGGTTTCTGGGAAATCGGCTTTGTCCGGAAGATGCGGATCCAGATCCGACCACCCCGTTTGATGACGCGTCATGGCACGACGAGCCGATTCCATCTGACAGCTGTGAGGCGACCACGAGCGGTCGCCTTCAGGCCGAATTCACCGAAGGCAACGGAGTGCGCCACGGGTGGCGAGACCCGTGTTGCGGCCTTCGTTCCTTCCGGTATTTACGTCTGGAGGGTTGCAACACGATTCTTCACCCAGCTTGGTTCACTCATCGGACCGCACAGGCAGTCCATCAGTTGTCGCTCTTGTCTTCTGCCGTGGCAGGGGCTGCCTCGGCAGCGCCTTGCGGGGCGCGCGACGACCAGGGGCGTGGGCGCGCGCTCGGCACCGGCCTCACGACGACGACCACGACCGCGCACCAGGACGGCCCGGGCGGCGACCGCGACGGTCATCACGCCTCGTTGCCGGCGGCTTCCTTCGGTGGTCTCGGGCGCTTCGCCACGACCCAGGGTGTCGCCCTTGTAGACCCACACCTGACACCGATGATGCCGTAGGTGGTCTGGGCTTCGGAGGTACCGTAGTCCACGTCGGCGCGCAGGGTGTGCAGGCACACGACTCGCGATACCACTCGGTACGGGCGATCTCGGCACCATTCAGACGACCGGCGCTCGTGATCTTGATGCCCTGGGCACCCAGGCGCATGGCGTTCTGCATGGCGCGTTTCATGGCGCGGCGGAACATGATGCGCTTTTTCCAGCTGCTGCGTGATGGAACAGCGATTAGCTGAGCATCCACCCTCAGGCTTGCGGATTTCCTCGATGCTGACGTGCACGGGCACAACCCAGCATCTTGGTCAGCTCGACCTTCAGACGCTCGATGTCCTCGCCCTTTCTTGCCGATCACGACACCCGGACGAGCCGAGTAGATGGTGATGCGTGCATTTCTGGCAGGACGCTCGATCAGCACGCGGCCAACCGAGGCGTTCTTCAGGCGCTTCGAGGAACTCGCGCACCTTTTGCGGTCTTCTGCAAGCTTGCCGGCGAAGTCTTTGGTTACCTGCATACCAACGCGAAGCCCAGTTGCGGCTGACGGCAAGCCGAATCTGTCGCGAATTTTTCGTCCCATTTTCTCGGTCCTTCCTCAGCTCAGACTCTTGCCAGTACCGGACCGTCAGGTGATATGGCAGGTTTGTCCTCGATGCGGACGCCGTGACCCGCGCGCCGAGAAGCGGACGCAGCGATCTGGCCTCTCGACGTCAAACCCGGCTGACCCGGAGTTCGTCCACGTCTCGCACCATCGTTGTGCTCGGCATTGGCAATGGCCGATTCGAGCACCTTCTCTGAGAATCTCGCCGCTTTCTTGGGCGAGGAAATTCAGGATATTGAGCGCAGCCCACCGACTCTCCGCGAACCTGGTCTGCCACCAGGCGACCCTTCTGGGCAGAAATCCGGACACCGCGCAGGACTGCTTGAGTTTCCATCTCGTCAATCTCTCCTCGATCTTGTCAGGTTAACATGGGGCGTGGCCACCTTCGACACGAGGCTCTGCGCGGCCTCACCATCACGCGCTTACCTTCTTGTCGGCGTGGCCCTTGAACGTGCGAGTCGAGCGCGAATCACCCAGCTTGTAGACCCACCATGTTCTCGCGTTGATGAACACCGAACGTGTCGCTTTGCCGTTGTGGGACGGCAAATGGTCAGGCCAATGAACTCTGTGCAGAACTGTCGAACGACGCGATGCAGGTTTTGATTAAGCGCTTGTCCCTGCCCGATGCAACTGCATCGACTTTTGCCAGCAAGCGATGGTACGACAAAACGAACCCTCTTGACTGAACGTCGCCATGTCGTATTACCGGTTATTTCTTCCGCGCCGCCGAACGATCATCGAATCGCTGCGCGTGTTGCGACGCGATAGCCCTGGTCGGCTCGCCCCACGGGTTGAGGCACGCGGCTCGCTACCGCGCGACCTCACCACCACCGTGCGGGTGTCGATCGTTCATGGCCATCGCCACGGACCGTCGGGCGATACCACGCCAGCGGGTGGCACCGGCCTCGCCGATCTGGCGCAGGCTGGTGCTCGCCGCCGCCGACTTCGCCCAGGCTGCACGGCACTCGATGTGGATGCGACGGATGCCGGAACGCAGACGAACCTGTGCGCAGATGCCTCGCGGGCCAGCAGCTGTGCGGGAACCACCGGCGAACGAGCGATCTGACCCTCGCCCCGCCCGGTGATCTCTGATGTTGTGGATCGTGGAACCACAGGATGTTGCGGATGGGTAGTATGCCGCCCCGCGCGAGCCCGGGGGCCTCGGAACCGGGCGACATCAGTTCAGCGCCGGCCGAAACGCCACGCCGCGCGATGTGGGCGATCGCCGCCGTCTGCGTACAGCAGCAGAGCCAGGTGGGCGCTTACGGTTCGGATCATATTCCAGGCGCTCGACGCGGCGGGAATACCGTCCTTGTTGCGGAGCTCGACGATCCGGTACGACAGCAGACCACCACCGCGATGACGGGTGGTGATGTGACCCAGTTGTTGCGACCCGAACCGCGTTTCTTCGGCTCGATCAGCGACGCAAATCGGGCGCCTTGTGCAGTCGGGTAACGACCTGACCATCGCCCGGCGGTCAAGGACGTCGGTTTCAGTCTCACGACCGACATTTACTTGGTCTCCGCGAAATTGATCTCTTTGGCCCGCTGCTGATCTGACATACGCCTTGCGGATGTTCCGCCGATCGCCCCATGCCGCGGCCGAAGCGCTTCGTTTGCCCGCGATGTTGACACGTTGACCGCATCGACGATCACCTTGAACAGCGACTCGATGGCAGCCTTGACTTCAGCCTTGGGTGGCGTCCTGCATCACCCGGAGCATGCACTGGTTCTGCTCGCCCACCAGCGTGCTTTTCTCGGAGATGACCGAGCGATCACCACTTGTGTCAGACGATTCGGATTCATCCCAGCATCTCTCGAATCTGCGCCAGCGCCCGCTTGGTGACCAGGACGTTGTCGTAATGGACCAGCGACAGCGGGTCGATGTGGCGGGTTTCGAGCACCAGCACGTGCAGGCTTACGAGCCGCCAGGTACAGGTTCTCGTCTCGTTGTCCACCACGATGAGCGTGACTTCAGACCCATGCCGTTGAGCTTGCCGACCAGCAGCTTGGTCTTGGGCGCCCCAGCTTCAGCGACTCGACCATCGACAGACGATATCTTCGCGACCAGCCGCGGACAGGATGGAGCGCATGCCGGCGCGGTACATCTTCCGGTTGACCTTCCGCGAGAAGTTCTCATCCGGCTTGTCTGGAAGATGCGACCACCTCGCGCCACAGCGGGCTGGAGCGTCATACCGGCACGAGCACGGCCCGTGCCTCTGACGCCACGGCTTCTTTCGTGGAGTGACGGACCCTCGGTACGGTCCTTCGGGGGCACGATTGCCGCCGCGCTGGGCCTCGCAGCCTACGACGATCTGGTGAATCAGCGGCTCAGCTAGTCGGTGCCGAAAACGGTGTCAACCACCCGAGACGGCGCCAGCCTTCGACCCCTGATCGTCAAAGATATTCAGTTCCATGTTCGAACGATCCTCTCAAGCCTGCCCCGGCCCGGCAGCCCCGGCCCGGACGGGCTTCAGGCGGCGCTTGACCGATCGCGTGATGACCAGATGACCGCCAGCCGAGCCCCGCGCACGGCGCCACGAACACAGCAACAGACCACGCTCGGTGTCGATGCGCTCGACGACCAGATTCTGGACGGTGCGGGTGACGTTACCCATCTGACCGACATGCGACGACCCGGGAACACGCGACCCGGATCCTGCGCTACGCCGATGGAACCCGGAACGCGGGTGCGAACGCGAGTTACCGTGCGAGGCACGCGTGGGGAAACGAAGTCGTGACGTTTGATGGTGCCGGCAGCCTTTTACCTTGCGAGATACCCTGCATCGTCGATGTACTGACCGACCACGAGCGATCTGGCACCCAGCACCGTGCCGAGCGGAACTTCGGCAGCACGCTCGGGCGAGACGTGGAATTCGGCTGCCACGGTACCGGCCTGACGCCAGCCTCGACGTAGTGACCCGCTTCAGCGGTACTGACACGGATGCGCGACGTCGCCGCAGACGAGCTGAACGGCAGAGTAGCCGTCTTTGTTTTCGACGGACTTGACCTGCGAGACCCGGTTGCTGGAAACATCGATGACGGTGACATGGGGAATGTTTTCACCATCATCAGTAAAAGATTCGCATCATTCCGACCTTTCGGCCCAGCAGCAGACCAAAAGCGGAACTAGCTCGACTTCCGGCGCCGCCGAAACATCAGCCTGAGACCCATGCGGAGACCCCTTCAAGCGATTACTCGACACCTGCGGCTTCGATTGGCCGCAAGCCTTACCAAAAGCGGGGAAGTGATAAACCCGGCCACCCCTGGACGCAACCATGAGAGATGCGATGCACGGCCGGCGCACCTGCGCCCAGGGCGGCGATGGCCCGGCAGGCCACCCGGAACTGGCCGGGCGCCGTCCGTAGCAGAGGCCCGACAGCGCACAGGTTTCCAGTCTCGTCGCGTGCGCCTGCAGCATGTCAGGGGTCATCCTGCCTTTCCCTGCCCTGCTCAGGTCTCGCATACCCTCTTCCAGTCACGTTTCCGGCCTCATCGCGTGCTGACCTGCTCACCGATTAGGCAAATCTGGTCGCATTCCCCGCCATTTTGCAGATTCCACGTCTGCCCGTAGGTTTTTGCTGCGCTGCGTTACCGCCAAGCCGTAGTACATTTTGCGATGTGACGTGTTGCAACGTTCGGGTTACGAACGTGAAAAACGCTGCGGCCAGGCTGGCAGGAGGGCCCGGCACCATGAAGGCGTGCCGCGTCACGACCAACCCATTTCTTTCATGTATGCACGCATACGTAACGCAGGACGGGCAGTACGGCCATGCTGACACTGGAACAACAACAGACCCTGGCTTTTGAACATGTGCGAAAATGCGCTGGTGCACCGTCTGGGCCGCAAGGCCACCGGTGCTCAGTGGCAGCAGTTCGAGGATCGACTGAAAACCCATCTTCCGGCGCTGCTGGACAATCTGCAGCCCTCTACGGGCATCGTCCGGACTTCCTGGCGCAGCTTGATGCACTGATCGAGACGGCCTGGACGGGTCGGTCCGAGCGCCCGAAGGAGATGAAGGCGCTGGACGAGGCCTGCGGAGAAGAACCCCACCTGGTTCCAGTCGGAGAAGGTGGTGGGCGGCGTCTGTGGACCGCTTCGCCGGCAACCCGAAGAACCTGCGCGGACCAGATTCCCTACTTCAAAGGAGCTGGGCTTCCCTGCTGCACCTGATGCCCCCGTTCAAGGTCCCCCAGGCAACAGCGACGGCGGCTATGCGGTCAGCAGCCACCGTGACGTGAACCCCGAGATCGGCACGATCGAGGACGTGGCGCTGGGCCGACGGGGCCCTGCGCAAGGAAGGCATCAGCCGGTGCTGGACTTCATCTTCAACCACACGGCCAACGACCACCCCTGGGCACCAGGCCGCCGTGAAGGGTGATCCCGCCTGCAAGCGACTTCTATTTCCTGTTCCCCGACCGCACCCAGCCCGACATCTACGAGCGCACGGTGCGCGAGATCTTCCCGGACGAGCACCGGGGTGCTCGCAGCTGCCCGACGGCCGCTGATCTGGACGACCTTCCACACGTTCCAGTGGGACCTGAACTACAGCAACCCGGCGGTGTTCAATGCCATGGCGGGCGAGATGCTGGCCATTGCCAACCTGGGCGCCGAGATCCTGCGCCTGGACGCGGTGGCCTTCGTCTGGAAGCGCCCGGCACGCCCTGCGGAGAGCCTCGCCTGAGGTGCACAACCTGATCCGGTGCCTTCAACGCACTGGCCCGGATCGCCGCGCGCATCGCTGCTCTTCAAGTCCGAAGCCATCCCGCACCCGGCCGAGTGATGTCCTACATCTCGCCGGAAGAGTGCCAGCTGTCTCACAACCCGCTGCAGATGGCGCTGCAATGGAACTCGCTGGCCACCCGCGAGGTGAACCTGCTGCAGCAGGCGCTGGAGAAATGGCACCACCTGCCGCACGACACGGCCTGGGTGAACTATGTGCGCAGCCACGATGACATCGGCTGGACCTTTGCCGACGAGGATGCCGCCCAGTTCGGCATCAACGGCTACGACCATCGCAAGTTCCTGAACCGGTTCTACAACAACCGCTTCCCCGGCAGCTTTCGCGCGCGGCGTCCCCTTCCAGGAGAACCCCGACACGGGCGATGCCCGCGTGAGCGGCACCTTCGCCCTTTGGCCGGTCTGGAGCAGGGGCGACCCGCTGGCGGTGCAACGGATGCTGCTGCCGTTCAGCACGATCCTGAGCACGGGCGGCTCTGCCGCCGATCTATCTGGGCGACGAGTGTGGGCACGCTGAATGACCCCAGCTACCTGAACTCGCCCGACGAGGCCGACGACAGCCGCTGATCCACCGCCCGCGCCGCGATGTGGCCCGCTACGAGCAGCGCAACAACCTCAACACGGTGCCCGGCCGATCTTCACCGGCCTCGCAGCATGATCATCATCCGCGCCAACACGCCGGCTTTCGCCGGGGGCGAGCTGATCGGGCTACCGGCCGCCAATCCGGCCGTGCTAGGGCACACGCGCAGCAGCGCGAGCAGACGGTGCTGGTGCTGGCCAACCACAGCGAGTTCGAGCAGCACTGCCCGGCCCAGGTCTTCCAGGCCATGCCCGACCATCCGGTGCGCGACCTGCCGACCGACCGCACGTACAACCTGCGCGCCACGGTGTGACGCTGGCACTGCCAGTCTCGGCTGGAGATCCGCGCACCGAAGTCAGGTGCTCACGCCTGACCTTCCGACCGGATACCGGGTTCTCCGCTGCGTGATCCGGCATCCGATTTGCAGCCGGCGGCTGCCAGACCAGCTCACCCTGTTCCGGCCAGCCGCCCTCTCTCTCTACCCCAACCCTTTTTGCCTGAAGTAGAAAGGAGCTCTCCGAAGAAGACGCAGATGATGGCCGCAGCCGCACGGGGCATCGTACTGGCCATGTCGATGCCTGAGTACATCGGCTGCCGGCTGAGGAGACCAACACCCCCACCTTCTCGTTTGGTGCTCTACATGCGGCGGCGCTGGCACCACGTCCGACGGTGGTTCGCAGGCTCAAGCTTTCCGCCTGCCGGGGTGCGGCAACGTTCTTCCGCCTGGGTAACGAATGCGATTCCTACGTGGATTTGAAGCTGGGGGTCGCACCTGGGTGAGGTCAGCGCACCAAGTTCGACGCCAAGATCACGCTGTCGCACGGCAACCCAGGGGGCATGGCCAACTGGGAGCAGAGCACGCCAGCACTGCGCGAGCTGTTCGTGACGGTCACGGACATCGGCTCGTCGCTGGACGTGCGGGCCCTGGACGGGGCGATCCTGTGGGTGGCAAGCGCTTTATAAGAACCCCGATGTCCACATGATGGACTACACGTACTGGGAGCCGGGTCAGGGTCCGGGCTTCGGTCTGGACAACGTGACGCTGGGCCCGGGCAAGTTCGCCTACGCGATGTTCCGGATGGGCGACTTCACCGGCTATGGGGTCAACAACGGACTCGGCGGCTGCAACCCCGACCTGATCGGGGGCGGTTCGCGTTCGGCCACGGTGCATGACTTCCGGCTGGAAGAGATCGGGGTCAACCGGGCGGCAAGCTGACGGTGGGCATGGACCTGGTGCGCGCCAGCAATCGCGACGGCACCAGCACCTACACGGTGGACACCACGCAGTCGGTGGACCTGGACAACAATCCGGCCACGCCGAATGTGGACGTGGTGGTGCGCGAAACCCGGACCATCAACAACAAGTCGGGCAACAACGGCACGGCGTTCACCCTGTCTCACGAGCAGGCCAATGCCTTCGGCCTGGGCGGCACCGAACTCGCTGGTGCTGCAGTTTGCTCACGATGCAGCCCTGCTGAAGGGCAATACGGTGTGGGTGGCAGTACCGACAAGCGTCGCGAATGGATGGTGTTCGACCACTGGCTTTTACGAGCCGGCTCACAGCAAGTGGTCGGCCACGTCAGACCGTGGCTATCGCCACGCCAAGGTCAACGACGTGAAGATGCGCGAGATGTGGGTGGGCACCCGTCCGTCTCTACAACATCAACGAGGTGCTGGGCCTGTTCTCCGAGCTGAGCCACCAGCGCGTCAAGCAGGATTCGCAATCGACCCGCACGCCGTCGAAGGTGACGCTGGGCACGCAGTTCTCGATGGGGCCGGGCATGATGGCACGGCCCGCACTGCGGTTCTTTGCCACCTACGCGAAGTGGAACGATGCGGCAGCCAATGCCGGCCCCGTGGCCTGCACCGGTCGTGATTGCAACACGGCCGTGACCTCGTTCGCCAACAAGCGCAGCGCCGTGACCTATGGTGCCCAGGTGGAAGCCTGGTTCTGATAGTCGCAGTTCCCGGCGCCGGGGTCCGGCGCCGTCTTTCAGAGGAAATCACTCCCATGAAGATAGATCATCGCGTGGTGATGACATTTCGGCAGATATTGCTGATGAACTTCGGGTTCTTCGGCATTCAGTACAGCTGGGGCTGCAGCAGACTGCCATCAACCCGGTGTTCAGCATGCTGAATGCCAACCCCGACCAACTGCCAATGCTGAACCTGGCCGGCCCGGTGACCGGCCTGATCATCCAGCCGCTCATTGGCGCCATCAGTGACCGGACCTGGATTCCTCGGCATGGGCCGCCGGCGCCCGTTCTTCCTGATCGGCGCGATCGGCTGCAGCATCTGCCTGTTCCCTGTATCCGCACGTCACCGAGCTGTGGATGGCCGTGCTGCTGCTGTGGCTGCTGGACGCCAGCAACAACACCGCCATGGAGCCGTATCGCGCGTTCATCGCCGACAAGCCGCCCGATGAGCAGCATGCCACCGGCTTCCTGATGCAGAGCTTTGCAGGTCTGGGCATCACGCTGGCCAACGTGTCGCTGTACTTCTTCCAGCGCTACTCACGGCCGTGACCGATGAAGGCATGCCGGTCTGGGTGTATGGCTCCTTCTACGTCGGTGCGTTCTGCTCGATCGCCACGGTGCTGATCTCGGTGCTGACCACCCCGGAAATCGAGCCCACCCCCGAGGAGCTGGCCGAAATTCGCGCCAAACCCCACGGTCTGATTGTTGCCGTCAAGGAGATCTATGCAGCCATCCTGGTGATGCCGGAAGACCCTGTGGCAGCTGGGTGCGGTCTACATGTTCCAGTGGTACGCCATGTTCGTCTACTGGCAGTTCGTGTCGCACAGCATCGCCGACTCGGCCTTCGGCCGGCTGGGAAGCCGCCACGCCGAAAGAGGCTGCTCACCTGTATGAACAGGCGGTGGCCTGGACCGGCCTGGTCAACGGCTTTCACAACGTCGTCACCTTCCCGTCGGCCTCGTGCGCTGATGTACCTGGCCCGCAAGTATCAGGCCGCTGGTGCATGCCTTTTGCCCCGGCGCTGATGTCCCTGGGGCTGTGCCTGTTCCCGCACATCACCAACAAGTTCATGCTGTTCCTGCCGATGATCGGCTTCGGCATTGGCTGGGCCAGCATGCTGGGTGTTCCCCATACGATCGCCGTGGCCGAGATCTCCGTCGGGCCGCTATGGCGTGTACATGGGCATCATCAGCATGATGATCGTGATCCCCATGCTGCCCAGACGAGCTTCGGCTGGATTCTACCGCACATGTGCTGGATCACAAACCCGGGTTACGCCATGATCTCTCGGCCGGTGTGCTGCTGCTGCTTGCCTGCATCACCACGCTGCTCTGTGTCGACGCCCCACATGCCGCGTCGGGACAACTCCCGATGCAGAATCGCACCAAGAAGCGGTTGATCCACGTCCGGCATGACTCGCCCCTAGGAGCGCGGGCCATGTCCGCGAATGGGCGTTATGCTGCTCGCTGGCGCTGCCGGTCTACGGAAAGCCGGTCCCTTTGCGGCCGGCTCACGGGTCAGGTGTCTCTGCCGGGCACACGCGTGCGGCGGAATGGAGACCCCTCGACATGAGTGCGGGCCACGAATCCGTGGCCCCTGTTGAAAGGTTCAGCGTCCGCCCTTCCCTGCGGCGACCGTCCGGTCGATCCAGCCGAACAGCTCGTCCAGGTCGTAGTCGCCACTGTGCGGCACGTCCCAGGGCATGATCAGGTCCACCTGCTTGCCGCGTGTTCTGCAGTCGCGTGGCGCAGATCACGGCGATGGCGTGGAGGTGTCGCGGTCGGCGGTACCCTAACGAATGCGCCAGTGCTGGGGCCCGCCTGCCGATGGGCAATGTAGTTCATCGGGTTCATCAGCCGGATGGTCTGCGCATCAGCCACGCTGGCACCCTTCACCGTGCTGTGCGCCGCCGAGTAGCGCGGTGAAATGCCGGGCATCCACCGTGTCGGTTCCGAACCCTGGTTCTCGCCACCGTCCAGCGCCAGACCGTCGCAAAGCGGGCGGCGTCTTCTGCCACTGCGGCGCGTGCGAAGGCGGCAAGTCCACGGCCTCACTTGGCCGTCCTGAAGGGTAAGCCAGTCACGGTCGGACAGGTCCTGCCGGCATCCAGCTGCTTCTGGGCCGAGGCGGCCAGATACGAAGCCACATGCGCCTTGAAGCTGCCGTTGCCCTGGGCATCCAGAGAGAGCTTCCGGCCATCCGGGCCCAGCAGATGCAGGGCATTCACATATTCGGTGAACAGCGGCTTGAGCTGGCTTGAAACCTTCTTCTGCTCAGAAGTGAGCACTCCTTCACAGCTTGCGCTCGACATGGAAGTCGATCTGACGCATGTCGATCTTGGCGTAGTCATCGACGCCATTGAATTCTCATTCGTAGGCGGCATCGGCCTGCTCCAGGATGGAGATCGGGCAGGCCGAGACGGCAAAGATGTCGTCGGGCGCGTCGGCGGCCCCCAATGCCTTCAGGTAGGGCTCGTAGTCGGGCTGGTTGGCGCTGGCCCCCAGCAGGACCGACAGCGCACCACCGGCGCTGGTCCCGTTGGAGATGATCCGGTTGGCATCACCCGGCATGGCGGCATCGTTGTGCTTCAGGTAGCGAACCGCCGCCTTCAGGTCGACGATGGCGGCCGGCGCCTTGCCGGTGGCCTGGGTACGCCTCGCGCACCGGGCGAGACGACCACCAGACCCCGTGCCAGCGCCGTCTGCATGGCGTCGGCCCTGGTCAGGGTCGCGCGGACCAAAGCCTGCCTGCCCCACCACCCCGGGCTTGGCTGAGCATGTAGCCCCCCACCTGATTGGGCAGGAAGATGGGGCCGTCCTGGCCGTGTAACCATGGATGGTGCCACCCTGGAAGTAGGCCTCCGGCACGTAGATGTTCAGGGCTCTGGTACTCGGCATCGACCGGGTTGCGAACGTAAACGACGTTCTCGTAAGAGCGGTGGCTACGGCCTTGCTATTGACACGCGGGTGCTTCCGGACACGGGGGTGAGACGAGAAATCGAGGGTGTCCATGTCGGCCTGCTGGGTCTGTTGGGAGGCGTTTGCACGGGCGCCATTCATTGAGGCCGAGGGTCCGTGCTGGCCGGCCGCCCATGCAGCGGTTCCAACTAGCAGACTGCAACAAGCAGGGCCAGCCGGGTGCGCCGCAGGAAGGGACGGTCTTGCTGCGGCGGTGCCGAACGCGTCCGGGGGGATGGCGTGACATAGGTATTCGCTGAATACTCCTCGTGTCGAGGGAGCAAGGGAAGATGGATGTGCCAAGACCTGGCACATCCAGACGAACCTATTGGCCCTTGCGATGGAAGCGGCTGGCCGCCCAGAGCATCAGCAGCGCCACGAATGGCGCGAGCCCGAAAGCCAGATGCAGGCCATCAGCATGGCGGCCCTGCATGCCTCGGTCAGCGCGCCCCCGCAGTAGCTGCAGCGTGCGCCGCCGCGTCGATGCGTCGTCGCGCCTGCGCCTGACCCAGTTCCAGGGCCGGGCGCAGGGAATCCGTCGAAATAGTCGTTTTTGTTGTGCCACCGCGGCGCTGGCGGAAAGCCGCTCACCAGATGCGTGACGCCCGACGAAGAAAGGCGGCGCCCAGCGCACCGGCGATGGGGTTGAGCGTTGCCATGATGGCCGCGCCGTGGGGGTTGAGATTGCGCGGCAAGGCGTTGAGGCCGTAGGTCTCGGACACCATGGCTAACGCCGCTCCCGCCGCCGAGAAGAGCCCAAACAGCGCTGGCCAGCCACCAGGCCCGGAAGTGGCATCAAAGCTGAGCCACATGCCCAGCAGGCTGATGAGAATGAACACCGTGCCCGGCGGGACCACGAACCGGCCGCCCCGCCGATCGAGCAGCGTCCCGAACACCGGCATCAGAAATGCCTGGACGATGCTGCCCGGCACGCAGGATGAGTCCAGTGACGGTGGCCGACAGCATGAGCACCTGCTGGGCGCACATGGGCATGAGCAGCTCCATGCCCAGGAACAGGAAGATGTTGCTGGCCATCACGATGACTGGCATAGCCGAACCGTGCGTGCCGAAAGCCCGCAGGTTCAGCAGCTGGCGTCTTCAGACGGAACTGACGGACCACGAACGCCCGACCATCGGCAGGATACCGGCAGCAACACGGCCAGCTACGCAGGGGCGGATGCCTCGGAAAACGTGCGTGCTGCCGTAGACCAGCCCGCCAAAGCCCAGCACCGACAGCACGACCGACAGCAGATCGATGCGTGGCCGCGTGATCTCGACCAGGGTGACTTTCAGGGTAACGGAGCACCAGCAGGACAGCCACCAGCATCAGCGGCACGGTCAGCAGGAACAGCCAGCGCCAGCCGAAGTGGTCAATGATGAAGCCTGGATCGTGGGCCCCTAGCGCGCCGGAGCGGCACTGAACACCATGGCCACCAGTCCCATGACCTTGCCGCGTCGCTCGGGCGGATAGATGGCCAGCGTGGCATTCATCAGCAACGGCATGGTGAGTGCAGCGGATACCGCCTGCACCAGCCGCCCCGTCAGCAGCAGTCCGAACGAGGGCGCCGTCGCGCAGATCAGCGACCCCGCGAGAAAGTGCAATTGTGACGAGCGTGAGCCGGCGGGTATCGAGCCACTGCACCAGGCTGGCCGTGAGCGGTGCGAGCGCCCCCATCACCAGCAGAAAGCCCGTGGCCATCCATTGCACGGTGGTCTTTTCCACCGAGAACTCCCTCATCAGCGTGGGCAAGGCCACGTTGAGCAGGGATGCTCGTTCAGAAAAGCCAATGAAGGCCCCGGACGAACAGCGTGCTGATGACCAGCGTGCTGGGAAAAGGCCGGGTCGTCGTCAAAGTACTCGTACTGGCGGGATGAGGCAAGGATCACTCCAGATCGTCACTGAGGAAGACCGGCTTCCTCGGTCTGGTCCATCGGGCAACAGCAGGTTGAGCACCACGGCCGTGATGCCACCGGCGGAGATGGAGTTCTGGAAGAGCACGGGAAGCTGCTGGAAAACTTCAGGTTCGGAAGGCAACCCCCAGACCCAGGCCCACCGACGTAGCCGCAATGATGGTCTCGCGCCGACGGATGCCGTTGGTCATAGGATTCGCACACCGGCAATGGTGATGAGGCCGAACATCGAGCAGCATCATGCTGCATGCACGGGGGCTGGATGGTGGTGAGGATCCGCCCACCACCGGGAACAGCCCCAGCGGCACCAGGATGACGGCATGTACTCGCTCACATGGCGCGACGCCACGCCCGTCATCTGGATGACGCCGCTTTGTTCTGAGCGAACGTGGTGGCACCCCATGTGCGGTGGCAACGACGGAGACGAGGCCTGTCGGCCAGGAACACCGCCACGCAGGCGCCGCGTGTACTCGTCGACCTTCGATGGGCTGCGACACCAGGCCGTGGCGGTAAGATCCCCACCGCCTCGAAGACGCTGAGCAGTAGATGGCGCCCGCCACCCACGAAGGCATGGCTATCGAACGCAAAACCATGCGAGGGGCACCGGGACCGTGACCAGCGGCAGGCCGTCCAGCGACGAGAAGTCCACTCTTGCCCCAGAAGAGCGCGAGAGAGATAGCCGATGACAAGACCGACGGCAATCCCGCCCCATGCGCAGCAGCGGATTCTTCATGCAGCGTGAAGAAGAGCACGATGAGCGGCACCGTGCCCGCGAGTCCCAGGTTCTCGAAAGGAGCCAGAAAGCTGCCGTCATGCCTGGCACCAAAGCCACCGCCGAAATCGGTGATGCCGACATGGACGAGGCTGGAGACCGATGAGCATGACCACCACCCCACTGACGGTGGGCGTGATGACTTTCTTCAGGTGCAGGGCAGCAGCCAGGCGGAGAAGCACACCAGGAATGCGCCCACGAAGGAGACACCCAGCAGTGCGCGAGATCATGGCGTGCGCGTCCAGCCCTCGGCTTTCATGGACGTGCCCAGCGCGATCATCACGGTGACGAACGAGAAGTTGACCGACTGGATGGAGAGCATGCCCGACCCCACCGGCCCGAAGCGGTTGACCTGCAGCCAGGTGCCGACGCCGGAGGCCACCCGCTGGCCATGGACACCAGGTAGGCCGTCATGTCCACGGGCAGTTCCAGTGCACGGCCACGATCAGCGCCGGGGTGATCATCGGCACTGAAGATGGCCAGCAGGTGGGTGATGGCGCTCAGCAGCGCATTGCCGAACAGGGCGATCTTCCAGTCCATCAGAGCGGATCGGCTTGATCAATGGGCTTGGAGGTGTGACTCATGATGGGTGCAATTCTGTAAACAAAAGCCCGCCGGGCTTCCTGGAGGAAGACGGCGGGCTTTACGAACGGCAGCACCAGAGACCAGGCGCTGCACGCGCCATCACTCGCAGCAGATTTCCACGTCGACGCCGGCGGGCAGGTCGAGTTTCATCAGCGCATCGACGGTCTTGTCGGTGGGATCCACGATGTCCATCAGACGCAGGTGCGTACTGGTTTCCAGCTGGTCACGCGACGTCTTGTTGACGTGCGGCGAACGCAGCACATCGAAACGCTCGAGTGCACGGGTTTGGCAACGGCGCCGTGCGTGAACGGCTGCGCCGGTGCGCTTGGCCGTGTCGACGATCACCGGCGGCGGACTGGTCGATCAACTAGCGTCGGGCGCTTTTCGGAACCGGGATGCGTTTTCTGTGGTTTGCCCATGATGATTTCCTAAAAGGGCGAGCGCGGCGAGGCGCACTCTATGATACTACTGATAAGGATGGGACGTGAAAATCAGCAGGCGATGGTCGCTGGCGACCACCGCGCGACGGGTACGACCGCCTTCACGGATGGCGAACCAGCAGACCCTGTTCCGCCAGCGATCAGGGCGATCAAAGCATTTGACCTTCATCTGAACGTTGTCACCGGCATCACCATCTCGGTGCCTGCGGCGGCGTCACCGAACCCGTCACGTCCGTCGTACCGGAAGTAGAACTGCGGACGTGATTAGTTCGAGAAGAACTGGCGTGTGACAGCCACCGCTTCGTCGCCTACAGGATGTACACCTCTGGCTTCGAAACTCGGTGTGTCGGCTTGATCAGTGCAGCTGGCGGCGCGCGGTGCGCTCGACGTCCTCGCGCTTCGTGCGCGCAGCAGAGATACCCGTTGTCGCCTGCCTGGCCTGGTCCAGCGGCGTTTGCGCACATCTCCACGCCCGTGCCAGGTCGTCCTTCTGCGTGTCCCGTTGATACGATCTCCGATACTCATCGCCAACCTTGATGATGCCGCGCTCCACGACCCGCTTAACCACCGTACACGGCGAGATCGAGACCCGTCCTCGATCGGCGTCGGAACGACCCGATCCACGGCTGCTAACAGACTCGAGGATGTGGCTGGCCAGCGCCTCGGCCAGCGCCATGATGGCCGGCTCGCTGATCTCGCTCGTGTCGCCTTCCAGCGCAGCGGCGCCGAGACCCGCGCGGTGGTCCGGCGGATCGTCGCCCGGGGCTCGCTCGACTGCAGGTTGCAGAACTTCGCATCTCCACCGGCTCCAGCAGCTCGCGCAGTCGTCGACCATGCCTTCGGCACGCTTGTTCATGAACGCACGACGGTGCGAACGCACCCACCTGGCGGGCCCAGCAGCGGATGATGACTCGCGCGTCCTGCGGCATCGGGCACGTCAGCCGGACGACTTACCACCAGGATCAAAAGCGCCGTCCATCTGGGCAGCACCGTGAGTCGCTGTTCTTCACGTAGTCGGCGTGTCCCCGGGCGGTCACGTGTGCATAGTGACGCTTGGCCGGCGGTCTCGTACTCGACACGTGCGAGGTGTTGATCGTGATGCCGCGGGCTTTCTCTTCCGGCGCATTGTCGGTCTGGTCTGTCGCCCTTGGCCTCACCGCCGAACTGCTTCGAGCGGCACCGTGGCAATCGCCGCCGTCAGCGTCGTCTTGCCATGGTCGCGTGACCGATGGTGCCCACGTTCACGTGCGGCAGATCCGTTCAAACTTTGCCCGCTGCCGTACGCAGTTCACTCCTGATTCTTTCAATCGGAGTTGTCGTTTGTCCGGAAGGCAGCGCCCGGCTGGTGCGCCCGCCCTTCCGGCCTGTACCCGTGATTACTTGGCATTGCGGAAGCCGCGATGACGTGCGCACTCGGCGCGCGACGTTCTTCGGCGCTTCGGCAGCAATGGCGATTCCATAGTGCCGACGCGACCCTGGGTCAGCGACGCGATCGCGGGTGGCGCATAACGGCCATTTTACATCCGGCCAGCAGCGCTTTTCAGCCGCTGATCTGCTTGCCGCCGCAGCCATGTCTTCCATGCCACTGGAGCTTGCCGCGCCGCAGAACAGGTCGCATCACATCACGGTACCATGCATACTCTTCCGGCGTTTCCACTTCCCCACGGCCATCATCGGCTCCAGCAGGACCGGAGCTGGCCTTGCGCATACCTTCGCTTGAACGCCGTCAGACCCGCCTGCTTGAAGCAGGATCTACGATTAGGTGCGTAGTGGTACGAACCGGTGCAGCGTGAGCGCTTCACGTCCACTGCGGTAGCGCCGGCCAGCACGCCGGTCGGCGGGAGTGTCTTCGATACCCTTCTGGACTGCTGAGGATGGAGCTCGCGAGGGCACCACACCGCCCGCGATGGCGTCGACGGGCTCCGAAGTTCGAGCGCCGCGGCTCCGGCGGTTTCGGCTTTGCACGCGACCGTGACTGACCGACCACCGCAGGCGCCCGGCGAACGCGGCTCGCGTTCGCAAGCGAAATCTGCGGGTCTATGCGGTACTCGCGGTGAGCGCACGCTGCGCGACGTTGGCTTCCACACGTTGAACTCACACTTCGTCCGATGGGCGATGATCTCAGTGCAGCTCGCCCATGCGCGATGATGGTCTGACCCGGTTGTTCCTCGTCGGTGTGGACGCGGAAGGACGGATCCTCGGCAGCCCAGACGCGACAGCGCCAGACCCATCTTCTCACATTGGCCTTCGACTCGGGCTCCTGACCTGTCGGATCACCGGCTCAAAGACACCATGCGCTCCAGATGATCAGGGCGGACTGGATCCCGGTCAGCGTCTCACCGGTGGTGACCTCCGCTCAGGCGCACCGCGGCGGCGATGTCGCGCGCGCGCCCTTGATCTCTTCGCGGTTGTTGGCGTGCATCTGCAGCAGACGGCCGATGCGCTCCTTCTTTGACCCGCCGGGTGGCGTTGGCACCGTGTCACGGTTCAGCACGCCCGGCCCTTGCTGAAGGTCAGCTGGCCCGGCAGTCGGTCAACGAAAAGCTTGCCATGCTGCAGCGAGCTTCTCTGTCGTCGGCCTTTTGCAGGGTAACGCGGTTGTGCTCATCGTCTTCGCCCTCGATCGGCGGAATCTCGACCGGCGGCGGCAGGAAGTCGATCGGCGTCCATGCGCATGCACGCGCGCCTTGTTCGCCCAGGCGGTGCCTGCGCGGCAACGCGGCTGGATCTCGTGTAGCGATGGTGCAGCATTTGCGCAGACCGGCCTTGATCTTCTTCCGGGCGGATGCGCCGTTCTCGAGTGCTCGTTCCTTCAGGTCCTCGTCGGCTTCGGCCCGCGGCCTCAGCGCATCGCTTCTCGCGCCACTCGGCGGCTTTCCTCCTATCAGGTCGGCGCGATGTAACGCGATGGTCGAACTTCATGCCTGCGAGGCCTCATCCCAGATGATGGCTCATCCTTGATGAGTCGACCACCACGCCTTCGAACTTGTCCTCGGCGCCGATGCTGGGATGACCACGGGCACGGGATTGGCGGCGCGCAGGCGCAGCTACATCTGGTCATAGACCTTGTAGAAGTTCGCACCGGTGCGGTCCATCTGTTTCCACGAGCGGGCAGGACGCGCGTGATACTGTTGGCCTGACGCCAGGCGGTCTCCGCTGCGGCTGCGCCGCACTGCGCAGAAGGAAGTACACCATGCAGGCACCGTCAGCACACGCGCATCGAGTGCGCTCCACCTCGATGGTGAAGTCGACGTGTCCCAGGGTGTCGATGATGTTGATCCGGTGTTCCGGATAGGAAAGGTCCATGCCTTTCCAGAAGGTGGTCTAACGGCGCAGGTGATGGTGATGCCACGCTCCTGCTCCTGTTCCGCATCCAGTCGGTGGTGGCCACGCCATGCCTGCCTTCACCCAGCTTGTGGTCGCCGGTGTAATGCAGGATGCGCTCGGTCGTCGTGGTTTTCCTGCATCGATGTGGGCGAAATACCAATATCCGGTAGCGCTCGATATGGGTCTTGCGCGAGCCATGATGGTGTTGAGTCGCGAGATAACACATTAAGGCACGGACCGACAGCCACTGATGACATTTGCGGCGGCCGGTCCCGGTGCAGAGGACGTGTCGTCCTCGTTCCCGTCAGAGACCGCGGGTCAAGAAGCGGAAGTGCGAGAAGGCGCGGTTGGCCTCAGCCGCCGTACGGTGAACCTCGTCGCGACGCTTGACGCTACAGTTCTCCGGCCGCTTCACCTCAGTTCGTTGGCGGCGCACTGGCCGCCATGGACCTCGGCGGCACGCTTCTTGGCGGCTTCACGCATCGTACGCCAGCGCCATGGCAGCGCGGTACGCGGCGCACCGGGCGAGCAACCGGCACCCACCTGATAGTTGGCACCACCACACGACGGCTCTTGACCTCGACCATCGGGCAGAATTGCTCAGTGCGGTGTTGAAGACTTCGATGGGATCCTTGCCGCTCTTGGAGCGGATGATCTCGAGGCACCGTGCAGGATGCGCTCGGCGACGGCGCTCTTGCCGGAGAGCATCCGGCACGTTGATGGACGGCGGCTTCTTCGTTTGCTTGATGCGAAAGGCGGATCCGGCGGGATGCACGCGCTTCAGTACTTCGCGACGAAGACGTGGCATTTTGCTCACCTCAGATTGACATTTCAGCTGGCGCTTGCGCCGACTCGGGCGATTCCGGGGGCCGGAAAGACACGCCGCCCATCGGATATGGGCGGAAAACAGGGAACCGTTGGGCACCGCCATGACCCGAACCTTTCTCGCGGGACCGCGAAAAGGCGGGATCGCTTACTGGATGGCGGCGCCGCCTGCGCGCCATCGCAGCTGATCGTACCCAACCGCCTGGCCCGACCACCCGGAAGACGGGCGACCAGTGATGGGACCGATGATTGCTTGGCAGCCTTGAGGCCGCTTGGCACCGTACTTGGACAGGCCTGTTTCCGGTCCTTGACGTCCTGCGGGTCAAAGGGCCGCGAACGATGTGTGGTAGCGCACACCGGAAGGTGCTGCACACGACCGCCATAGCGGATCAGCACGACCGAGTGTTCCGCGGGTTGTGACGTCACCGCCGTGTAGCTGATGACCTCAGAAGCCGTTGGTGAGACGCACCTTAGCCGCTTCCGCGGCGCGGGTTCCGGCTTCTTGGGGGTGGTGGTGTGGCAGACGCGGGTGCAGAAGCACCGCGGCGCTGCGGGCGAAATCTTCCAGCGCGGGGCTCTTGCTCCGGCGACCGCGGTTACGGCTGCGCACAGGCTGATTGATGGATGGCATGGCTGTTGACGCTTGGATTTGGGAGCAGCCACGGCGAGGAGCTGCGTCGATCGGAGAGATCAATCCCATGGCAGCGCGCGGCGTCTGCCTGAATTCGATTTGCCGGGCGAAGGGCCACGGCCGTGACGCGAGGGGCTGTCTGCTGCCGATGCCTTCGACCGACGCCTTGACCGAACTGCAGCAGCAGCCAGACTGGCCCCAGTGCTACCGAAGAGCGCATCTGGCGCCGCATGCGAGCACGCCGAGTATAAAGGAGGTGTCGACCCGGTCCATGAAGACAAGCCGGGGTTGCTGCGCGGCGTAGGCCGATTCAGACCGCACGCTTTCCGGGACGCGGCGACAGGCTGAGAGCTGAACCCAGAAGTAGCCGGGCTGCGGCGCCGGGCGCCACGGCTGTCGGCGGCAACGTTTGCGCATGGCATCACGCAGCCGCCTCGGCCTCTGCAAACGACGCGGTAGCCGTGCCGTACCGCGGAACGATCCGGGACAGTGACCCGGAAGCAGCTACCTCGCTGTTCGATCACGATTTGCATAGCTGCCATGGTGTTTTCTCTGACGGGGCGCCTGGGACGCTTTCCCTCAGCTGACGGTGTCGCCGAGTCGATAGCCATGCCCGCCGTGAATTCCGCTGACCGCTTCCTCCCTGATGGGCGCAGCCTCCGGCAGCCCGGGATGCAGCATGGCCGGGCCGACGGAGCGCAGGGTCACTGCCTATTCGCTATGGGGAGAAGGCGAGAGGTCCGTCGCGTATTCGGCGGACTGTTGACCCCAGACCGCTGATCCTGTGATTGCCAGCTGTCGATGAACGGTGATTAGTTTGTAATAGCGTCAGAAAGCACAGCATACCGGGGATCGAATCCGCAGTACCATCGATCACTGGCCGTATCGGCTCCGCCCCCGTCGCTGCCTCGGCTTGCCTCATTCCATGCGGCCTGGCGGTGCCGCCGCTTTCCGGCTGCGAGACGCGTGCAGCCCATCCGGGGCAGCGCGATACAGATCTCTGGTACCGGAGGCTGAGCGCAACGTTTCACTCGACCTGCTTCGACGGCGGCTCCGAAAAGCGACAAGGCCGGGAACGGTAATCCGCTCCTGGCCTTGTTCCTGATGCTGACACCGGCCGGACCATCAGGCGGCCGGTCATGGCGAGGATCAGCCCTCGTCGCCGGAAGGAAGCTGTGCCGGGTCTCGTCCGACGGGTGGACGGTCCACGCCGAACAGTGCGCTCCAGGTCCAGCGCAGCCGCGGTGGCGGCGTGACCGGCGACGCGCTTTCACTCGGCCCGTCACCGAGCTCGGGCTCCGGACGACGCAGGCATGGCGAAGCTGCTTCGGCGGCTGCCAGTGCGGCGGCTTCCTGGGCCTCGACCGATTCTCGTCACGTGCGTCGGTAGGCCATTGATAGCGGACCGCACCTGCGGGGATCGGGCGACCGACGATGACAGCGTTCTCCTTCCAGGCCACGCAGGTGCGTACGCGCTTGCCCATGATGGCCGCCTCGGTCGGCACCCGGGTGGTTTCCTGGAAGGAAGCCGCCGAGAATGAACGAGTCGGTGGACGGCGAAGGCCTTGGTGATGCCCGGCGGGATGTTTTCATACGACGGCGGCAGCTTGCCTTCGTCGTTCATCTTGTCGGTGGCGTCCAGAAGCTGCGCTGCGCTCGACCTGCTCACCACGATGAAGTTGGTGCCGCCCGGTGCGAGTGACGACCACGACGCAGCGTCTGGCGAACGATCGCCTCCGATGTGCTTGTCGTTGATCTTCCACGCCTGCGGGTCGGTGGGCGTCCTGCACCTCGTCCACGATGTGGCGCGACAGGGCCTCGATGCAGCAGGCGCAGGATGTCGTGCCGGATCCGGCCGGGCCGTCCGCGATCATCTCGCCGCCCGTTGACCACCCTGACCGTCGTGCACCAGCACGTGCTTCTCTTTCGGGATCGGGAACTCGTGCGCGCGTTGCCGTCCAGGTCGGTGATGACCGGGCGCTGCTTGCCCATGGTGTCCTTGCCCGAGCGAGATCGTGCCGGTGACTTCCGCCAGCGTGCCGGCGTCCTTGGAGCGAACGGGCACTCAGGCAGCTCGGCCACCCGCGGCAGACCCGGTAATGGCGGTTCTTCTGGGATTCCTGCGGGATGCGTGCCAGCGCCTCGCCGACCGCCACCTGCTGGCCGTCGCGCACGGTGATCAGCGCGCCCTGCCGGAAGCCGATCTGCACCAGTGATCGGTGCCGGCGATCTTCACTTCCTCGCCCCGCCTCGTTGGTCAGCTTCATCGTGGGACGGACGTTCTTGGCGCCACACCCGCCGCTTGGCGTCGATGACCACCTGCGTGGACGGGCGCGACCTCGTCGACCTGCTTGGCCACGGTCACGCCTTCCTCGACGTTCTCGAAGCGCGCCGTACCGCCGTGCTCGCTGATGATCTTGGGCGGGTCGGCGAAGATCAGCTGGCCCAGCTGCGAGCCGGCGGTGAGCGCCCGACCGTCATGGACGTGCGGCGTGGCGCCATAAGGGAGGGATCTTTGGCGACGCTCGCGCTCGCGGCACGTTGTCGTCGGTGATCGTACGCGCGCCCGAACGCGAGATGACGATCAGCTCGCCGCTTGGCGTTGGTATTGATGTAGCGCATGAGTGGCGGGTGAAACGCGCCGTGCACCGTTGGACTTGGTTTCCACCAGGCTGGCAACCGCCACGCGCGAAAGCCGCACCACCGATAGTGGAAGGGTCACCGCATGGTCAGCTGGGTGCGGCTCACCGATGGACTTCGGGCGGCGATGATGCCGACGCGATTCGCCGGTGGTGACCAGCACGCCGCGACCCAGGTCGCGACCATGTGGCACTTGGCGCACAGCCGCCGCGCACGTCGCAGGTCAGCAGGGTGCGCACGCACCTCGTCGATGCCCAGCTGCTCGATCTTCTCGACCAGGTCCTCGTTGAGCGACCGCCCGCCGGGATGGCGGTTCCTGCGTCTCGGGGTTTGATCCACGTCCGCAGCGGTGACGCGACCCAGCACGCGGTCGCGCAGCTCGACTCGACCTCGCCGCCCTCGACCAGCGCACGCACGCCCCACCGTTACTGGTGCCTGGCCAGTCGTGCTCGGTCGCCACCAGATCCTGCGCGACGTCACGCAGACGCGGGATCAGATAACCCGAGTTGGCGGTCTTCCAGCGCGGTATCGGCCAGACTGCTTTACTGAGACGCCGTGGGTGGAGATGAAGTACTGCAGAATCGTTCAGGCCTTCGCGGAGGTCACGCCGTGATCGGCGTCTCGATGATCGAGCCGTCCGGCTAGCCCATCAGGCGCATGCCCGCCAGCTGGCGGATCTGCGTGGCGAACCGAGCGCCGGGTCGGCCATCATGTAGCAGATGGCGTTGAACGACTCCTAGCTTCTGCACCAGACCTTCGCGGTTGACGGCGATCCTCTAGGTTGCCCAGCTGGTCCATCATCGGCGCGGCTAGCTGCACGCCACGCCTTGGACAGATGTCCACCACCACTGCTGTTGTGGCGCTCGCTGGGTCACGCAGGCGAGGTGGCGCTGCTGCTCGATCGCCCGGCCTCGTCTCACCGGCGGCCGGGATCTGCGGCGGACGGCGGCACAGCTATCGTCGATGGCGATGGAGATGCCTGACCGCGCGTGGCCAGCCGGGCGCCGTTCTGCATCAGCTGGTCGGCCAGGATGACCGTGGCCCTGCAGGCCGCAGCGACGAGAACGAGGCGTTGATCAGGCGCGAGATTTCCTTCTTCTTCAGCGCCCGGTTCCATCAGGTCGAACGGCAGGCCCTTGGGCAGGATCTCGGACAGCAGCGCACGACCGACGGTGGTCTCGAAACGCGCGAAATGCGGGCGGAACTCGTTGTCGCCGATGCGCTCGTACTCATGGAGACGCGGTGATCTTCGTGCCAGCTCGACCTCGCCGTTGTCGTAGGCGCGCTGCACTTCCTTGATGTCGGCCCGGTACATGCCCTCGCCCGCGCGTTGACCTTGCACGGGTGGCGTGAGTACGGCCCAGCACGATGTCCTGCGACGGCACGATCGAACGGTTCAGCAGTTGGACGGGAACAGCACGTTGTTGAGGCCAGCATCAGGGGCACGAGCTTCATCTGCCCTGGCGACAGCGGAACGTGCGCGACCCATCTGGTCGCCGTCGAAGTCGGCGTTGAGAGGCGGCGCAGACCGGCGGGTGCAGCTGGATGGCCTGCCTCGATCGGCACCGGCTCGAAGGCCTGGATGCCCAGACGGTGCAGCGTCGCGCAGTTCAGCATGACCGGATGCTCGCGGATGACTTCTTCCAGGATGTCCCCAGACGATGGGTTCACCGGTGTCCACCATCTTCTTGGCCTGCTTGATGGTGGTGGCACCGACATCGCCTCCAACATGTTGAAGATGAAGGCGGAACGGCTCCAGGGTGTCAACGGGCGGTATGACACTGGTGCAACGAGCTGCGGGCCTCCCGATGACCAGACGGCGAGTAGTCGACGCGCTTGCCCAGCGGGTTCTGACGGAAGCGACCGCCGCGCCAGTCATGTCGGCCAGCGACTTCGGCGCTTGTTGGCGCCCGTCATGGCTTACCGCCGGCGGCCGTTGTCCAGCAGCAGGTCGACCGATTCCTGCAGCATCCGCTTCTCGTTGCGGACGATGATCTCAGGGGCTTCAGCTCCAGCAGGCAGCAGGCGGTTGTTCCGGTTGATGACGCGACGATACAGATCGTTCAGGTCCGGACGTGGCGAAGCGGCCACCATCCAGCACCAGCGGACGCATCGGGCGGCAGCACCGGCACTTCCGCGACCATCCACTCGGGACGGATGCCCGAACGCTGGAAGCCTTCCGGCACCTTCAGGCGCTTGGCGATCTTCTTGACCTTGGCTTTCGGGCTGGTGACCTGGGTTCCTCCGCGCAGCCGATCGACCTCGCGGTCCACGTCGATGGAGCTTGGGCAGCTCGCGCACACCCTCGGCACCCATCGCGGCCTGAATTCGTCACCGTACTCCTCGGTCTTGGCCGGGAGTCGTCCTCGGTGAGCGGCTGGTTGCGCTTGAGCGGGGTCATGCCGGGGCTCGACCACGACATAGGCCTCGAGTACAGCGCTCGATGTCGCGCAGCATCATGTCCAACACCGTGCGAGACGCGACAGCGGCGGCTTCAGGAACCAGATGTGCGCCACCCGGGCTGGCCCGGCTCGATGTGGCCCATGCGCTCGCGGCGCACAGCTAGCCAACGGCATGCTTCCGCGCGCTTCTCGCAGATCACGCCGCGATGGCGGGGCGGCTAGCCGCTCTCCGCACGGGCACTCAATGCGTCATGATGGGCGTCGAGATCTTGGCGCAGAACGACGAGCCATCGCGCTCCGAGCGAAGGTCCGATGGTTGATGGTCTCGAGGTTTCTTGACTTCGCCAACAGGACCAAGGGCAGATATCTTGTCCGGGAGAGCCCAGGCCGATGCGGATGGCACATCTGAAGTGAGTATCGCTCTCTCGACCTGTACGAAGAGCTCAGCAATGCCTTTCATGGGTTCTCCGTTGTGTTCCTCAGCGCCAGTCTCCAGGCAGCGTTTCGGGGATCGATGTCACGATGCCGAGCGAGCGAATTTCCATGACCAGCGCACGTTGAAGGAGTTCCGGCATGCCGGCGTCGGTGGCGTGCTCGCCTTGACCATGTTTTCCGTGAGACCATTGCGCGCGACCGGTCACGTCGTCGGAGCTTGACGTCAGCATCTCTGCAGCGTGTAGGGAGGCGCCATGGGCTTCGCGCCCAGACACTCCATCTCGCCGAAACGCTGGCCACCGGGCTGGAGCCGCTTGCCGCCCAGCGGCTGCTGGGTCACCAGGCTGTACGGACCGGTGGAGCGGGCGTGCACATCTTGGCTGTCGACCGGGTGGTGCAGCTTCCGGGAAGTGCATGTAGCCCACCGTGACAGGCCGGTCGAACGGATCACCGGTGCGGCCGTCACGCGAGGACGAAACCTGCGATCTTGCTGGGCGTGAAGCCCAGTTTCTCGGTCCGCAGGTCGTCCGACGGGAAGGCCAAGATCCAGTGCCAGCGATGGATCTCTTCCTCGTCGCACCGTCAAACACCGGGGTGGCCGACGGCACGCCGTCCGCAGGTTGTTGGCCATGGCCAGCAGCTCGTCGTCCGGACGGCGCTCGGACGGGTTGGCGCTACTCGCGCACGATCGTTGTAGACCTTGTCGAGATAACGGCGCAGCTCGAGGAGACCTTCACGTGACGGTCCAGCATCTCGCCGATGCGCCACGCCCTTACGCCGCTCAGCCGGTGGGTTTCAGAATCATCTGGCCCACATTTCATCCGCGACAGCACGCCAGCGGGTTCAGCGCGATGTCGCACGGGATTGCCATCAGCCATGTGGGGCATGTCCTCGATCGGCGCGATGCGCGAAGTGCCACACCCTTGTTGCCGTGGCGGCCGGCCATCTTGTCACCAGGCTGCAGACGACGCTTGACGGCCGGGTGAGACCTTGACCATCTTCAGCAGCACGCCCGCAGCTCGTCGCCCTGGGTGAGCTTCTTGACGCTACTCTCCGAAGGCGGTCGAACTGGTGCGACGCTTTCTGCTCGATGGCGTCTTCATGCCTTTCCAGCGGCGGGCGTCTTCCTCGAAATTGTGCCAGACGCACCTCGAACCGAGTGGGCGGCGGTCCAGATCCTTCCAGGTGGTCTTTGCCCGGTGACGACCGTGCCCTTGCAGCCAGCTTCTTACGGGTCGCCATTGCGGCTTCCTTGCCGAAATCGGGAAACGCTCGAGTCCGGCTGAAGGCATCGTTCTCGACGATCCGCAGCTGGTCGGACTGCAGGTCGAGACGGAAGCGCTTGAGCTCGTCGTCGATGGTCGACTGCGCCCGCTTGTCACGGGTGATGCCCTCGCGGGTGAACACCTGCACGTCGATGACGGTGCCGTTCATCGCCCGAAGGCACGCGCAGGCGCTGGTGTCGGCGCTTCACGTCGGAGGCGCTTCTCGCCGAAGATCGCGCGCAGCAGCTTCTCTTCCGCGAGCACGGGTCTCAGCCGCTTGGGCGTCGACCTTGCCCACCAGCGTGTCGCCGGCCGAGACTTTCGGCGCCGATGTGAACGATGCCGGACTCGTCGTCGGCGGGCCCAGCGCTCTCGGACGGGTTGGAGATGTCGCGGGTGATTTCTTCGAGCAACGGTGTCACGCGCCAGAACCGACAGCTCCTCGATGTGTGGATCGAGGTGCTTGGCGGTCGTCGGACACACCACCTTCTCCGGAGTCATCACCGAGGTCCTCGAAGTTGTAGCCGTTTCCAGGGCATGAACGCGATCAGCATGTTTCTGCCCAGGGCCAGCTCGCCGAGGTCGGTCGAAGCGCCGCCGTCGGCGATCACGTCGCCGGCAGCCAGCGCGATCACCGCTTGGAGACGATCGGACGCTGGTTGATGTTGGTGTTCTGGTTGCTGCAGAGTGTGCTTGACGCGAGATTGTGATGTCCACACCCACTTCGCCCGCCGTGGCTTCCTCGTCGAATTGACGCGGATCACCACCGGTTGGCATCGACGTAGTCGACGATGCCGCCGCGCAGCAGCTCAGTGACGACCGTGCCTGAGTCCACCGCACGGGTGCGCTCGATGCCCGGTACCGACCAGCGGTTTCCTGCGGACGCAGGCAGGGGCACGACCTGACGCTGCATGTTGGCCCATCACGCCCGGTTCGCGTCGTCGCTCAAGGAACGGAATCAGCGAGGCGGCCACCGACACGATCTGCGACGGCGCACGTCGATGTACTCACGGTCGGCCGAGACCGGCTGGGTCTCGCCGTTGATGCGCACCGACACCAGCTCGCCGGTCAGGCGGCGGCTTCATCATCCAGCTCGGCGTTGGCCTGAGCGATGACGTAGCGGCTCTTCGATGGCCGACAGGAAATCGATCCACTCGGTGACTTCGGTTCTCGACACGCGGTACGGGGTCTCCAGGAAGCCGAACTCGTTCCAGGCGGGCATAGAGGGCCAGCGAGTTGATCAGGACCGATGTTCCGGACCTTCAGGCGTCTCGATCGGGCGCACGCGGCCGTAGTGGGTCGGTGCGCGTCACGCACCTCGAAGCCGGCACGCTCACGCGTCAGACCGCCCGGGGCAAAACGCCGAGACACGGCGCTTGTGGGTGATCCTCCGACAGCAGGTTGGTCTGAGTCCGCGAACTCGCGACAGCTGGCTGGAACCGAAAGAACTCGCGGATGGCAGCGCGATCGGCTTGCTGTTGATCAGGTCATGCGGCAGCAGGTTCTCGGTCTCGGCCTGGCCAGACGCTCGCGCAGCACGCTCGACACGCACCAGACCGGCACGGAACTGGTTCTCGGCCAGCTCGCCCACGCAGCGCACGCGACGGTTGCCCAGGTGGTCGATGTCGTCGATCTCGCCCTTGCCGTGTGCGCAGGTCCACCAGCAGCGCGATGACGGCCACGATGTCGTCGTCTTCCAGCGTCATGGGGCCCGATGGGCTCCTCGCGGCCGACGCGGCTGTTGAACTTCATCCGGCCCACGCGCGCGACGGGTCGTCAGAGTGTCCTCGTTGTAGAAGAGGCGGTTGAACAGGCGCCTCGACCGCGTCCTCGGTCAGCGGCTCCACGCGCGCATCATCCGGTAGATGGCGATGCGGGCCGAGATCTGGTCGGCGGGAATCATCCAGGCGCAGGGTCTGCAGATGAACGGACCCGCGTCCAGATCGTTGGTGTGAGAGCGTGCGGAACTCGTGGATGTTGGCCGCGCGCAGGCGACCAGGCTGTCATCGGTCAGCTCGTCGTTGGCACGCATGACGATCTCGCCGGTCTCGGGATCGACGATGTCGGTGGCCACGGCACGACCAGCAGGAACTCGTCCGGCACGCTGATCAGCTTCAGGCCGGCCTTTTCCATCGTCGCGGATGTGCTTGGCATTGATCCGCTTGTCCTTGGCAACGATGACGTTGCCTTCACGGTCGGTGATGTCGAAACGGGCGTCTCACCCTTCAGGCGCTCGGGCACCAGCTCCATCTTGGCGCCTTCCGACTCCAGCGTGAAGGTGTCGAAGACGAAGAAGTGGGCCAGGATCTGCTCCGGCGTCAGTGCCGATGAGCCTTCAGCAGGATCGTCACCGGCATCTTGCGGCGACGGTCGATACGGAAGTACAGGATGTCGCCATGGCGTCAAACTCGAAGTCCAGCCACGAGCCACGGTAGGGATGATCCGTGCAGAAGAGCGGCTTTGCCGGAGCTGTGGGTCTTGCCGCGGTCGTGCTCGAGAACACGCCGGGCGAACGGTGCAGCTGCGAGACGATGCGACGCTCGGCACTGCCGTTGATGACGAAGGACCGGTCAGCCTCGTGAGCGGAGATCTCGCCCATGTAGACCTGCTCGCTTCCGCTCTTTTGACCGTGGGCTACTGGCCTCGCGGTCCCGCAGTGACCAGGCGCACACGGGCGCGCGGCGGTGCTGAAGTTCGAGGCCGCGCTGCTGGCCCCTTCATGTCGCGAAGGCAGGCTGGCCCAGCGTGTAGCCGACAGACTCCAGACTGCGCCATGTCGTTGTGCGAGAGATCGGAAGATCGATCACTGCCGCCTGTGAGCCCCACATCCTTGCGTTGGTCGGCGGGCGCCTTCCGCAGGAACTCGGCGTTAGGATTCAAGCTGCGTGGCCAGCAGGTAAGGCACTTCCTGCACGGCAGGCACGCCCACGCCAAAGCTCTCGCGGATGCGCTTCTTTTCAGTGAACGAGTAGGTCATGGACTCTCCGTGAGACGTCGGGGTCACGATAGGCGAACGCAAGCCGCGCAGCGACGCACCGCAGCCCTAGATTCCTGGATCCGGGGCGGAAGGCAACATGCGGCTGGCCGGGCAGCCCGCAACAAGGCCCTGACAGGGCGAAACGCGCCGTTTCGCGGTGTACCGCATGTGTATCCGTGGAAGAAACGCGCTGCAGGACCCGACTCGGTGTCTCAGATGCCCACAAAGGGCAAGCTGGCCAACGAACAGGGTCTTGAAGCGAGTCTGAAAGGGGCTGGACGCTACCGGCCTGGTGCGCCACAGCGACGACCGAGCACGCGTCGGCAATAACTCGCAGCCCATCAACGGGCTCCAAACGCACAATCCGGAATCGGAACATGCCGATCACCAAGCGAGCGAAAAGCGCTTCGAGACGGCTGCCGAGAACGCCCGCACCGCTGCCCTTCGGCAGGATGATGAGGAGGTTTCCGGTAGGCATAAACCCGCCGGATGACGGCAAACGACCGGGTCCCTCGACAGCAGACCCCGGTCCCTGGCCCGATACCCGGCGGCAAGTCGATTACCGACTTCGACCTGGCGCCAGCGTCTTCCAGCTGTTTCTTCAGCGCGTCGGCGTCGGCCTTCGAGATGCCTTCCTTCACAGGCTTCGGAGCACCGTCGACCGAGTCCTTGGCTTCTTTCAGGCCCAGGCCGGTAGCGGCGCGCACGACCTTGATCACCTCGACTTTCTTCTCGCCAGCAGCGGCCAGAACAACGGTGAACTCGGTCTGCTCTTCAGCAGCGGCACCACCAGCGGCGCCACCAGCGGCCGGAGCGGCCACGGCGACAGCGAGCGGCGGCAGCCGACACGCCGAATTTCTCTTCCATCATCTTGATCAGTTCGGACGGTTCCAGAACCGTCATGCCTGCAGACTGCGTCGAGGGATCTCTTCTTTGCTCAGTGCCATTTTGGAATTGGCTCCAGTTCGATTGCGTTTGTTACGTCGGATGAAGCCCGACGGTCAATGTGAGTGCGGGATGCTCAGGCAGCTTCCCTGCTTGTCGCGCACGGCCGCCAGACCGCGAACGTGAGACTTCGCTCGGAACCTCGTTGAGGGCGACGAGACGAGGTAGCAACCGGTGCCTGCATCGTGCCCAGCAGCGGCCAGCAGCCTTTTCGCGGCTCGGCATGGTGGCCAGGGCCTGAACCCCGGCGACGTCCATGACCACATTGGGCATGGCACCACCCTTCACCACAGAGCTGGTCGTTGGCTTTTTGCGAAGCTGGCGATCAGCTTGGCGTGCGACCGGATCAGCGGAAATGCCGTACATCAGCGGACCGACCATCTGGTCAGCCAGCTTCTCGTAAGGCGTATCCTTGACGGCGCGACGCACCAGCGTGTTCTTCAACACGCGCAGATACACACCCGATTCCCGTGCCTGCTTGCGCAGCTGGGTAATCTTCTCGACTGTCAGACCACGGTACTCGGCCAGGACGATCGAGCCAGCCTGTGCCACCTGGGCACTCGACTTCCTCGATGACGGCCGCTTTCTCTTCACGATTGAGAGCCACGGTCTTTCCTTACAAATGAGATGGTCTGCGCAGCACTCCATCGTTGACACAGCACGCGATGATCAGGTGAAAGCCTTCAGCCGCAGGCGCTGCATCCTCAAGGGTGAAAACCCCATCAAATGCGCCGTCTGCAATCAGAACACTTCATTCTTCAGGACCGCCATCTGCGTATGGCGCCGGAGACCGGATGGCGAACCACCCTGCTCCTGCATTCAAGACCGCCCTACCCGAGCAAGCCGGCTTGCTTGGTCCCATACGGTCTTTGACAACACGCATGCCGGGTGACGGCCCAAAGCTTGGTGGGGGAAGGAACAGATGCCGCCGGCAAACCGACGGAAAACCTGCTGGACCTTCGCCCGAAATCCTTCAAGATCACATCAGGCCTTGAGGCTGCTGCGGTTGGCAGCCCGGCTCGTTGCCGGGCAGACATCCTGCAGTCGGCCCTCACGGCCAGGAGATCAGGCTCCCGTGCCGGTGACGGAAGCGGTGTCAACCTTGACACCCACGCCCATCGTGCTGGAGACCGCAACCTTGCGCAGGTACAGGCCCTTGGAGGTGGCGGGCTTGGCACGGGACCAGAGCCTCGACCAGAGCAGCCAGGTTCTCCTGCAGCGCGGCCGTCGAAGGAGGCACGGCCGATGGTGGAGTGGATGATACCGGCCTTGTCGGTACGGTACTGAACCCGACCCCGACTTGGCGTTCTTTGACGGCCTCCAGCAACGTTCGGCGTCGCGGTGCCGACCTTCGGTTCGGCATCAGGCCACGGGGACCCAGGATCTGGCCCAGCGAGCCGACCACGCGCATGGCGTCCGGCGAAGCGATGACCACGTCGAAGTCCAGCTGACCGGCCTTCACTTTCTCGGCCAGATCTTCCATGCCCACGATGTCGGCGCCGGCGGCCTTGGCTTCTTCAACCTTGGCACCCTGCGTGAGACACCGCAACGCGAACCGGCTTGCCGGTACCACGGGCAGCACCACCGAACCACGCACCAGCTGGTCGGATTTGCGAGTCGATAGCCAGCTGAACAGCCACGTCGACGGACTCGTCGAACTTGGCGGTTGCGCATTCTCGACCAGGGCCAGGGCGTCAGCGGCGGGATACAGCTTGCTTTGGCTTCGACCTTGGCGCTCAGCGCCCTGGCACGTTTGCTCAGCTTGGCCATTTACACGCCCTCCACGTTGACGCCCATGCTGCGGGCAGAGCCGGCGATGGTACGCACGGCGGCATCCGAGGTCGGCAGCGCTCAGGTCAGGCTGCTTCGGTCTTGCGATCTGCTCCAGCTGTTCGCGGGTCGAGCGTGCCCACTTTGTCGGTGTGGGGGTCTTCGAGGCCCTTGTCGATCTTGGCGGCTTTCTTGATCAGGATGGACGCCGGCGGCGTCTTCGCGATGAAGGTGAAGCTCTTGTCGGCGAAGGCGGTGATGACCACGAGGGATCGAAGCAGACCCGCACCATGCCCTGCGTCTGGGCGTTGAACGCCCACCAGAACTCGCCGATGTTCAGACCGCGCTGGCCCAGAGGCCGGACCGATCGGGGCGAGGGGTTGGCTTGCCTGCAGGAACCTGCAGCTCGATAAACGAGATTTTCTTGCCGCCATGAATGGCTACTCCTGTGAGTACGACCGCCCGTGATCAGAATGGCGAACCTTTCCCTGACACAGAGCTCAAAACGCTGCTGCCCTTTCGAGAGCAGGCGAGCCTGAAACTGTCTTGCTGCGGGAAGGAAAGACCTTCCGGGATCGGAGGCTTCTCGACCTGCCCAACTCCAGCTCGACCCTCGGCGTGGCACGACCGAAGATGGTGACGGACACCGTCAGGCGGCTCTTCGCTACCATTGACTTCCCTCGACGTTGCCGTTGAAATCGGCAGCGGACCTTCCTTGGACCCGAACCATCTCGCCAATCTCAGAGGTCTTCGGACGGGGCTTTTCCCCACCTCGGCCATCTGGTTCATGATCTCGTCGACTTCAGCCTGGGGAAATGGCTGCAGGCCGATTCCCGCTACCACCACGAACCCGGTGACCTTGTCGGTGTTCTTCACCAGGTGCCAGGTGTCATCGTTCATTTCCATCTCGACCAGCACGTAGCCGGGAAAGAAACGACGCTCGATGGAGCGCTGACCATGCTTCATTTCCACCACTTCTTCGGTGGGGACGAGAATCTGGGCCGAAGATCCTGCATGCCTGCCACGCTCGAGCGCTCACGAATGGCACGGCCGACGCTCTTCCACATGCCCGGAGTAGGCGTGCACCACATACCAACGTTTGCTCATCAGCGACTCAGCCCAGCACGAGATCAGTGCAAAACGAACTGCAGCCCGGAATCGACGAGCCACAGGAAGATCGCCATGACGGCCGACGACAAGAAGACGTACAGCGTGATCGACCAGGTCTCCTTCTTGTGTGGGCCAGACGACTCGCCGGGTTTCCTGCCAGGATTCACGCAGGAAGACGAGCAGACGACGACCCTGCGTCGACGTCCAGGCAATCAGACCACCCAGCACCAGACCGCCAATGACGGACGGCACCCGAAGATCAGCGCCTGATCACGCAGCAGGTAGAAGCCGACGACGCCAGCCACCGACCAGAATGGCGAGGATCAACACGACTCGGTCGCCGCCGGACGTGACATCTTCGACTTTTATGCTGCGCTGCCATGTATCCAGCCTCGAAATATGCGGTCTGCGACTGCGCAGATGACTCTTGTTCTACGGCGAAAGCGGGCGCTTGTCGGCCGCTTTCTGCTGCAGCATCAGGAAAGTGGCAGGGGGCAGAGGGAATCGAACCCCCAACCTTTGGTTTTTGAGACCAACGCTCTGCCAGTTGAGCTATGCCCTACGTTTCCTTCAATCCTTGGTATCAGGCGATGATCTTGGCGACCACACCGGCACCGACGATACGACCACCTTCACGGATGGCGAACCGCGACCCTGTTCCATGCGCGATCGGGGCATCAGCGCAGCCTTCATCTCGAACGTTGTCACCCGGCATCACCACTCGGTGCCTTCCGGCAGCGTCACCGAACCAGTCGTCCGTCGTACGGAAGTAGAACTGCGGACGGTAGTTCGAGAACGAACGGCGTGTGACGGCCACGCTTCGTCCTTGCTCAGGATGTGCACGCCTCGGCTTCGAGCTCGGTGTGCGGCGATCGTGCCCGGCAGCGGCACCTGAGCCACGCTCGTGTCCTCGCGCTCGTGCCGCGCGGCAGATACCCACGTTGTCGCCTGCCTGACCCTGGTCCAGCAGCTTGCCGGGAACATCTCCACGCCGTGCAGGTCGTCTTCTGCGTGTCACGGATACCGACGATCTCGATCTCGTCGCCAGCCTTGATGATGCCACGCTCCACGGCCCCGTAACCACCGTACTACGACCCGGGGATCGAGCACGTCCTCGATCGGCATCAGAGAACGTACCGTCCACGGCACGCTCGGGCTCGGGGATGTAGCACCTCCAGCGCCTCGGCCAGCGCCATGATGGCCAGCTCGCCGATCTCGCTCGTGTCGCCTTCGCGCCTTCAGCGCCGAACCCGCGAGTGATCGGCAGATCGTCGCCCGGGAACTCATACTCGACAGCAGGTTCACGAACTTCCATCTCCACCAGCTCCAGCAGCTCAGCGTCATCGACCATGTCAGCCTTGTTCATGAACACGATGATGTAGGGAACACCCACCTGGCGGGCCAGCAGGATGTACTCACGCGTCTGCGGCATCGGGCCGTCAAAGCCGACGACACCACCAGGATCGCGCCGTCCATCTGGGCCAGCACCGATGTCATGTTCTTCACGTAGTCGGCGTGTCCCGGGCAGTCCACGTGTGCTAGTGGCGCTGGCGGTCTCGTGCTCGACGTGCGAGGTGTTGATCGTGATGCCCGGGCCTTCTCTTCCGGTGCATTGTCGATCTGGTCGCAGCCCTTGGCCTCGCCGCCGAACTTCTTCGACAGCACCGTGGCAATCGCCGCCGTCAGCGTCACGTCTTGCATGGTCCACGCTGACCGATGGTGCCCACGTTCACGTGCGGCTTGGTCCGTTCAACCTTGCCCTTTGCCATAACTGGAGACTCCTGATGTCTGGGTGGGGAGTGGCCGACCGACCCGGGATCCGTCAGGGACCCTCCCTGACATGACGCGCTGCCATTGTGGGCAACGCCTCGGAATATGTAGCGTGCCCATGGCGCGGATCGAACGCGACCTCTCTCACTCACGCGAGGTGCTCACCACTGAGCCAGCATGGGCACGACCTTCAACAACCTTGCCTGAAGCAGACAAGGGACAGACACGCTTGAACTTTCAGCCTTGCTTGCAGGACGACAGAGCCGCCCTCGCAACCAAACCGCTGTGTGCCTGTCCGGTCAATGGGACATTATGAAGACTTTTCTCTGCGATGCAGGGTGGCGAAGTTCCATCATCAGCACCCTGATCTGCGTGCTCGCGCGGATAGGTCCACAAGGGCGTGATGATAGGGAGCAAACTCGGCTTTTGTGCGCATGGCGCCGCGCTTCCCGCTCAAACGTCGCGTACCGCATCACGCTCAACGGCATCCACCTCCCCAGTTGCACTTGCCGTCACGGACAGAACGCCCAGGTACCACGACCCGGTTGTCTGGTGACGCGCCGTGCGCCCGGCATGCTGTTCCGCACCGGCTCATTCTGGCAAGATCAGCGTTGCCCATTCGACAGACATCTTTGGAATCCGCCCCATAGAACACCCCAAGACCCTGGTTGCCAGCGCTCTGGCGCTGGCTCTGCCTGTAGCAGGCTGCAGCCTTCTGCCCAGCACCGCCGACACGACGCCTGCCACCAGCGTGAAGGAAATGGCCGAGGCCCCGCTGACGATCCAGACCTACAACCCGGGCGAGGAGGCGATCTTTCGCGGTGTCGTCCACCCTGGTGCAGAGGTAAAAGAAGGACGCCATCCTGATCGACGCCCAGTTCTCGGCCGAGGATGCCCGCAAGCTGGCTCGCGCAGATCAAGGCCAGCGGCAAGAGGCTCGTGGCCATCTATATCAGCCATTCCGATCCGGACTTCTACTTCGGGCTGGATACGCTGAAGCGCGAGTTCCCTGAGAGCGCGGATCGTGGCCACGCCGCAAACCGTCGCCGCCATCGAGCAGAACAAGGACATCAAGCTCAAGGTCTGGGGGCCACAGCTGGGCGAGAACGCGCCCAAGGACATCATCATTCCGGAGCCGCTGGACGGTGACCGCCTGAAGCTGGAAGCGGCAGACGCGCAGGTGGTGGGCCTGGACGGCCCCCACGCAGACCGCACCTTCGTCTGGATCCCGTCGATCCGCGTGGTAGCTGGCGGCATTCCCCGTGGTGGCCGGAGAGCACGTCTGGATGGCGGACACGCAGACGCCGCATCGCATGCGGACTGGCTGGCCCACATGGACCGCATCCAGGCGCTGGACCCGTCCGTGGTGATCCCCGGGCACTATGCGCCGGGCAGTGCGCTGGACCTGAGGGCCGTCCAGTTCACCGGTGACTACATCCGCGCATTCGACGAGGAGGCAGCCACAGGCCACCAACTCGGCCGAGCTGATCTCGGCCATGAAGGCTCGCTACCCCACCTGGCCGGCGAAGGGTCCCTGGACCTGGGCGCCAGGAATGGCCATGGGCGGATGCGGTGGCCCTGACGGGCATTCAGGGCTGCGTGGCGCTCAGCTCGTCGAGCAGCGCCAGCAGCGCCTGGACTTTCTCCTTGCCGAATTTCTCTTCCAGGGCGCCGGTAGATCGTCCTCGACCTCATCGACCATGTCGTTGAAACAGGTCTGCCCGGCGGGACTCAGGCTCACGTAGACGCGGCGCTGATCATGCCGGGGCTTGCGGCGCTGGACGAGGCCATCCCGCTCCATGCGCTGGAGCACGCCCGTCATGTACTGGGCTTCAGGATGCAGACCAGCTCGGCCAGCTGGTGACTTTCCAGCTCGCCGTAGCGAGCGCAGCACGAATGATCCGCCATTGCTGCTCCGGTGAGTCCATGCGCAGTTTGAGCGACGGCCGGAAGAAGAGCATGGCCGATTCCCCGAGCCTGCAGCAGCGCCATCGTGAGAGAGGGACGCACGGTGACGGGCGGCGGCGCGGCGACTATCCGGCGCGGGAATGGGAGGATCGGGCGCGCGTGTCGGCGTCAGGCGGATCGTCCGGGGGCTTCAGGGCGTGCGCTGCCCCTCAGGCAGAGGCTGTGCATCAAGCACCGAGAAGGGATGGGTGCCGGCATCAGCACTGGCATCCGGCAGCGCAACGGTCGATGTGAATGCGTCCATATCCATGGGGATTGTCAAAACATAGTCATCTGAACAATACCGGCAGGATACCCTCAGACCGCGCGATCGGGTGGAGATCAACCATCGCTTTCCCGCCCGAAGGGCCGGATGCAGGCTATTTTTCCAGAAAAGAAATATCCCGTTCGGGAATTTTTCACATCGAATCCATCATCCCGGACCGTCGGGGACGGGCAACGGCAGCCTCAGCAGCGCACGATGACCCGCTTCAGCATGTCGGCGAACAGCGCCTTTTCTTCGTCCGAGAAGGGCGCAAACACTCTGTCCTGCTGACGGCGGGCCATGTCCCAGACGGCCTGCGCCTGACGATGCCCCCTCAGGGGGTCAGCACGAAACCGCTGCCCTCCTGCCGGACCAGGCCCCGCTCACGCAACAGGCGCAGCACCGGCTCGACTTCGCGCGCCGGCATGACGGCCTGGTGCACCACCGTGGCCAGATCGACTGGCTGGTCAGCATCCAGGACCAGCAGCACGCGTGACTCTGCCTGCACTCCACCCACCCTGCCGGCGCTCAGGCTGACAGGCTTCCTGATGGGCACGCATCGCCCGGCTCATCAGATAGAAGTAGTTGTCCACCAGGCGGCTGTGGAACTCGGTGCGCGGGGCATTCACCTCTTCCCGCTCTTCCAGCTCCGGATGCGGCAGCACCATGGAATAGGGCGCCCTGGTGGTAGAGCAGCGGATCGCGCCCGTTGTCCTCGTAGGCCACCACCTTGCCGATCATGATCCAGTGGTCGCCCCCGTCGATGATCTGGTGCTTCTCGCACTCGAAGCTGGCCGCGGTGTCTTCCAGCAGGATGGAGCCCGCCGACACCGTACCGGTGCGGTACCCCGCGTAGCGGTCGTCGCCGGGCGCGGGCGAACTGGTTGACAGCGCGATCTGGCCAACCGCCAGCACGGTTGACGGCGAAGTGCGAGGCCTGCGCAAAGACCGGGTAGCTGCCCGAACGCTTGTCGATGCTCCAGAGGGATGAGCGGCGGATCGAGCGACACCGAGTTGAAGCTGTTGGCGGTGACCCTCGACCTTCCGACCGTCGGCGCTGGCCGTCATGACCGTGACGCCGGTGGCAAAGTTGCCCAGCGCCCGACGGAATTTCCGGGGTCGATCACGGCCTCTGCAACCGGGACCGGCTGGCCACCTGCCCCCGCACGCTGCGCCGCGCCGGCGAGCCCTGTCCGTTGCTCTGGCCATTTTCCGGCATTCTGCGGGGCGGCAACAGCCTGTGCCGCGGGGTTTGTCGTCATGTCCTGCTATCTCCAGAAGAGCCATGGGCGCGCACGGGGAATCCCTGCCCGGTAGCGTGTCGAAGGCGCGACGGCGACGCCGCGGACCCGATGGGGCGGCAAACAGGCAGGTCTGCCTCGCACCGACGATCACCCGGCAGGCCTGCAAAGGCGATGGATTCTGCCAGACGCCTCCCCGGCGGTGCAACTGTCAGCGAAATGACCGCGCAGGCGGTCAGTCTGGCCAACCCATCGCCTGATAAAATCCATCAGGAATTCTCTCCTGATACGCGTCCGGACGTGCCTTGGGGTCAACCCGCACACCGGCCCGCCATGTGACGCACCCGTGGTGCGAGGCACTCCGTGGGGCCCGCCACGCCGGGCACGTCACCGCGCCCTGCCCAGGCTGCCCTGCCGGGGCATGGGGGATACCCGCTCATCACCCAACCAAGACACATGAACGCCATCGCCCACCGCGTGGTGATCGGCTATGGGTCAGAGTCACGGGCATGCCCGCGCTCTGGCCCAGCAGCTGGCCGCCGACCCTGCCCTGCAGCCCCTCTCCCCCAGGTCCTCACCCTCAACGAAATCTCGCCCGGCATGCTGCAGGACGGGGAACCGCTGTTCATCATCTCCTCGCAGTTCGGCGACGGGGAGCCGCCCTCCAATGCGGAGGCCTTCCTGGCACTGATCCAGAAGACCGATTCGCTGGCCGGGCTGCGCTACGCCATCTTCAGGCTGGGCGACACGGCTCTACCCGCACTTCTGCGGCTTCACCCGGCAGCTGGACGAGCTGCTGCAGGCCCGTGGCGCCACCGCCCCTCATCAACCGCGTCGATGCCGACAGCAACTTCCAGCAGTTCTTTTGCCCAGTGGATGCCCGTGGTGGGTAAGGTCCTGAACGGTGACGCCGAAGCCGGCAAGGCCCTGCATCTGCAGGTCAGGGCCTACGGCGCAGGCTCGCCACGAGGCGAAGCTGCTGGAACGCGCGGGCGCTGAGCACCAGCCGCCCGGCGGCCTACCATCTGCGCCTGGACACCACCGACAGCGGCATGGTCTGGCGTGCCGGCGACACCGTGTACGTGATGGCCGAGAACGATCCCCAGCTGCTGGGCGCTCTGGCCAAGTACTACGGATCGTTCGATGCCACCGCGCTGCTTCGCCACAAGGAGCTGCGGCAGATCAGCAAGCGGCGTGCTGCGCGACCTGGGCAAGCTCACCGGCAGCGAGGAACCGAAGGAGCTGCTGAAGTTCAAGAACCGCAAGGCCCTGGAAGAGTACCTGTGGGGCGCCGACATCCTCGACATCCTGCAGGACTTCTGCAGTCCCCAGAGCGTGCCGCTGGCCGAGCTGGCTAAGCTGCTCTCGCCGTGCCTCATCCGCGCTCTACCCATTGCCTCGCACGGTGAGGCGGGCCACATCGACCCATGCGTGCGCGAGGTGGACTATGAGCGCGCGGGCCGCCGGCACCGGGCACCGCCACGCGCTTCCCTGCTCACGCATGAGGGAACCGTTCCGCATCTACTGCCGCTCCAACCCGGCTTTCACCTGGCGGGCAGCGCCGACACCCCGCTGATCCTCATCGCGACTCGGCACCGGCATCGCCCCGCTGATGGGGCTGCTGCGCGAGATGCAGGCCAGCGGCGTGAAACGCGAGAACTGCCTGATCTTCGGCGAGAAGCGCCGTACCGAGGACTTCCTCTATCAGGAAGAACTGGAGGCCATGCGCAGGAAGGCGTGCTGGGCGAGCTGATCATCGCCTTCTCGCGCGATGGCGCCGAGAAATACTATGTCCAGAACGCCATCGCCGACCATGCCGAACGCCTGCGGCCGATGCTGGAAAAAGGCGCCTCACGTCTACGTCTGCGGCAACAAGGCCCACCTGGGAGGCCGTGGCCCAGGCCTTCGACACCCTGATGGCCAACAGTGACCGCCTGCCTCGCCAATGACCGCTGGTGGAAACTGATGCAGCGCGAAGGCCGGGTGCACCTGGAGCTTTACTGACCCTCACGGCCGGTGGGTGGGTGCATCCCCACCCATCGGCGACCGTTTCCGGACCTGCCCGGAAGGTGCCACAATGGCGCCCCGTCCATTTCGCCTTTGCACCGCACCATGGCCGCCGACATCTGCACCGAAGAAGACATCTCCCGGATGGTCTACACCTTCTATGACCGCATCCGTAGTGACGAGATCCTGGGGCCGGTCTTCGACCGTCACATCGATGACTGGGACCCGCACCTTGTGAAAATGGTGGACTTCTGGTCCAGCCTCTTGCGCCGCACCGGCCGCTTCGAAGGCGCACCGATGCCCAAGCACATCGCCCTGCCCGATCTGGACGCCGATCTTCAAGCGCTGGCTCTCGCTCTTTGCGGAGAGCCTGACCGAACACCCCAACCAGGTCATGGCCGCCCAGGCCAACGAAATGGCCGCCCGGATCGCACAACGCCTGTGGCTGGGCTACCAAATGGGCAACTTCCCCGACAAAGAGCCCACACTTCTGTCAGTTTGAGCAACACTAGTACACAATACCACCACTAGCACCTCGCCCATTCCTGCGCGGTTTTCCGCAGCGCACCAGAATCCTCGGCTGTTTCCTGATGATTTGCAGCCGGATCTCTCGCTGGCAAGGCACGGTGCCGTGGCATGAGCAAGACCCTGACCTACCTCTTCGACCCGCTTTTGCGGTTGGTGCTATGGCGCCAGCCCGGCACCGGCCAGCATCATCGAAAGCACCGTCGGGACTGAGCTGCCACCCACCGGCCTGTTTGCTGGCCACGGCGCACGCCCCATGGACATGAGTCTGGCCAGCCACGCCTGGACCAACGACCAGCGCATCGAGGAGATCACCGGCCAGATCTTCAGCCTGACCTACCGAGACCAGGTGCTGTGCAATCTCCACCAGCCCATGGACAGCACCGCGGCCACACTGGCACTCACCGCCGTGGCCCAGACCCAGCCCCAGCGGGAGCTCGAGGCGTTGCAGCGCATCCAGCGCACGCTACGTGGACGGCTGCAACATCACCGAGCTGCACTCCTGTGTGAACTGCTGCGCGGCTTGGGTCTGTGCGATGCGGCCGAACGGCTGCAGGCGGCCACGCCTGAACTGCATGCGGCCACCAACCAGCGCGCATCGACCGGGCCTGCACGCTCATGAACGAGCTGTCGGCCCGTGGCGTGCCCGGCTTCGTCATCCAGGACGACGGCGAGCAGCGCCTGCCGCTCCAGCATGCTGCTCTCGCAACCCATGCACTTTTGCGCGCCAGGTGTGCGGCATCAGCCAGGCCGAGCTGGACAACCTGCTCTGACGGAGGAATGCCGGCCGGCCCCTGTCACGGGTCCGGCCGGGCGATGAGGTCATCAGAAGAACATCTGCGCGAACGCAGCCCCAGCGCCAGCGAGAACGCCATGCTGAGCAGGCCCGGCAGCATGAAGCTGTGGTTGAAGATGTAGCGTCCGATGCGCGTGGTTCCCGTGGTGTCGAAGTCGATCGACGCGATGATCGGCCCGTAGTTGGGAATGAAGAAGTAGCCGTTGACCGCCACCAGCGTGCCGATCAGGATCGGTGCAGGGCACGCCCAGTGCGATGCCCACCGGAAAGAGCGCGGGTCACCGTGGCTCCCTGACTGTTGACCAGCACCGACAGCACGAAGAGCAAACTGCGAAGGTCCATGGCGCTGTCTCCACCAGCGACGAGACCGCCGCCTTCAGCTCCGGCAGATGCGCTGCATCAGCGTGTCACCCATCCAGGCCACCCCGAACACCGCGATCACCGCCCGCATGCCGGCATGGAAGACGCTGCCTGCGTGATCTCGTTGCCACCGGGCTTGCAGACCAGGATGATGAGCGCGGCTGCCGACAGCATCACGATCTCGATGGTGTGCGCCATGCCCATGCTCGCTCGCCGAATACCGGCCGCAGCCCTTGAACGCCCCCATCAGCACCACCAGCAGGGCGGCCATCAGGAAGATCCGCACCGACGTCTTCGCCGTCGGTCTTGAGCGGCGCATCCTCAGCCACCGCCTCCACCGCATTCAGCTTCACGTACTCCGGGTCCTTCAGCCGCTGCTGGATAGCCCGGATCATCGGCCAGCTCCTTGCCCATGCGATTGACGAACACGCAGGCCAGGCCGATACCCAGGATGGTGGAGGGCACCGTCACCACCCGCACGTCGATCAGCGTGATGTGCTGCGGCTCAAGGTAGTGCACGACCGAGACCACCGCAGCCGCCACCGGACTGGCCACGATGGCGAACTGCGAGGCGATCACCGCCATCGACAGGGGCCGCTCGGGCCGGATGCCATTGCGACGACTGACCTCGGCAATGACCGGCAGCACCGAGTAGGCCACGTGACCGGTACCGGCCACCACCGTGAAGGCATAGGTGACCGCCGGTGCAATGAACGTGATGTAGCGCGGATTGCGGTGCAGCACCCGCGTGGCGACCCGCACCAGATAGTCCAGGCCGCCAGCCGCCTGCATGGCTGCCGCGGCCGAGACCACCGCCATGATCATCATCATCACGTCGATGGGGGCCAGGGCTGAAGGTGGAAGCCGAAGGCCATCACGGCCAGGCCGATACCCCTGAACACGCCTAGTCCGATGCCGCCCACCTGCGCACCGATGAGGATGCACAGCAGGGACAACGGCAAACTGAATGGCAAAAAGCATGATGACCCCGAGAGGCGTCACCACAGGCCTCCGGGTCTGGCCCTTGCCACGAGACCGTAGCCACCAGGCCACGCCGTCATACTCAAGAACCTTTCGCCTTGCCTGTAGTGATTGGATTCTTATTGGAAAAGTGAGAAAAAGTATAGTTGATGCACGCCTGCCGTCGCCATGCGAATCCCTGAAAATCGCTCGGTTCCGGAACGCCCCACGAAACCCGAAATGATGCGATGATAGGAACGTGTCATCACGTCCTGAGACAACCTGTAAGACCAGGTGACAGCACCCGCATCTACCCGCATAATTTGACCTTCTTCAGAGAATCGGGGTCATTGCCGTCCTGCCCGTACTGACATGAACACGCGTCGCAACCGTCCGCTGGTCATCTGGACGCCATGCTGGCCGTCCTGATGGGCACGCTGCGCCGTCGATGACCTCTCGCTGGCGGCTGCCCGGGGCGAGATCCCGCTCGAGATCTGCACCACCCCGCAGCAACCGGGGTGCAGCCTCGCTGCTGGCGCAACGCGCCGCCCAGGACGCCCAGTCCCCCATCGATCACACCCCGTTGCACGACGGGGGCACTGCCCTACTGCCGCCTGCAGCAGGAAGTGCCGGCCATGCCCCATGCGCCTCAGCCCCGGTGCTGGCCACGATCACCTCTGTCCGGCAGGCGCTCCAGCTTGCCCCCTCACCCCGCCACCGGTCGCCCGGCCTGGCCTCTCCCAGCTCAGTCGCGCTCCGCCGCAACTCTCCTGAACCTGCGTCCACGCGACGCCTGCGTTCGTGCCTCGCCCGTCTTCCGGCCCGAGCAGCAAAGGTCCCTGACCCCGCTGCCCGCCTGGAAGTGGATATCCGGAACACCCGACGTATCCCCAGACGGATCCCTGACGATGTGACCACCCCTGGCCCCACAAGGCCCTCATTCGGTCCGCATCCCCGAGCAGGGCCCCATCGGCCCCCAGCCCGGCATCAGGTCCCTCCGGCACATCGCCCACGCAGCCTGCGTCGCCCGTCCGTACACAGCGCATCTGGAGATTGCCATGAATATCTTCGCCAGCCCTCGCGGGCCCTGGCCAGGCAGGCCAGACATACAACGAGAACTGGAGCAGAGACCACCCAGAATCACGACGCTTTCGATGCCCATGAGGCCCCCGTTCACTGTCCGTGGGTGAACACCTTTTTCCTGGCCGGCGAACGCAATGGCGTCTGGCAGCTGAGCCGCGGCCTGGTCCGACTGGAAAGCGTCGGCCCTCCGGGCACCAGCTTCGTCCGCCTGGCTGCCGGGTGACCTGCTGGGCGCCGAGTGCGCCCTGCACCAGCCCTACGCTTCAACGCCGTCGCCGTCACCGACTGTGAAGTCACCCGCGTGGATACCGGCAGCGACATGCAGCGGATGCTCATCGTGATGACCGCCTTTCCTGCAGGAACAGAGCCGCGCTGCTGACGCCATGCGCATGCGCCAGGGGCCGGTGGCCGCCCGCCTGGATCACCTGCTGCGGGTCCTGAACGCCGGCATGGACGGGTCCGAGCCGATCTCGGTGCGCCAGCGCAGCTGCCCCAGCTGCGCGACCTGGCCTTCATGATCGACTCCACCCCGAAAGCGCCTGCCGCTACCTGAGCCAGCATCTGGGTCTGCAGCGTCAGCGCCGCTACCGGCGCACGGCAGCCGTGAAGGCCGCTTCCACGCATCACGCAGTCCCGATGGCCGAAGCGATGGCGGCCGCGGGCTGATTCCGCCCGGGCCCTGGAGCCGAACCGGGGCCCGCCCATCCCGTCCGGCGTGGGACGGGAACCCCCACCCCTTTACACCTTTGGCGCAAGTCCTTCAGGCCATATCGCGGAACCCGCGATCGGTGATGCCGGTCATGGCCGACACTTGCGCTCCCAATGGCACACAGCTCATCGATGGCCGCCTGACGCTTGCGCGGCGTGAGCCCGCTGTTGCCACGACTTCGCACCGTAGCCAGAGTCAGCGTCTGGTAGGACCAGTTGCCCAGCTCCAGCGTCACCTCCTGTATCGACAGCGACGTTGTGCGCAACCAGACATACGGAGACAGGTCGACTTCCCGACTGCGCAGCACCCGTTTCCCCCAGGCAGAACTGGCGAACCAGCCGGGCCCGCGCGACTCGCGTCGGGGCATCGGATGGTGTGCCCGATCCGGAAGCAGACACAAGGCCTTCTCGGCACTGGATGCCAGCCCTCTTCGGGATGCAGCTGTCCCCTCGCCCTTCGAGTGCCGACATCTCCCCGGCCTCGTCCGACGGCGTGGCGTCCTCGACAACTTCAAGCAGCCAGTACGACCGCAAGACCAGGGAGAGCACCGTCAGCAGGGCAACCCCAACACGATGGCGATCCCGAAAGGTGGGCGCCATCGGTCCAGTACGACCAGCGACGGCACGACAAACAGCACGGCAGGCAGCTTGTTCTTTGTTCCGAAGGTATACGCGCTGTTGATGGGGATGCGCAACGTTCGGGGTACCTGCGTCGGGCTCTCCGGCATTGGGTTCTGCCGCATCAGGCTGTCCTGCATCAGGTTCGCCCTTCATCCACCCGCGCACGCAGAGCGTCCGGCGTGATGATCAGGAGACGCAAGGGCTGCCAGACAGCCATGAACAGGCAGAACGCCACCAGCAGCATCAGCATTCCGGACAGCAGCAGCATGACGGGATCCCTCATCAGCGACGCTGACAGCATTGTTGAAGCGTCTCCGAACAGGAAGCCTCCGACGACAGGCGGTACCAGACACTCCAATGGCACCAACCATCAGGGTGGCAAGCGGCTTCGCCCCGAAAGCTTTGATGACATTCGAGCGGAATGCGCAACACCCGTTCCGGTGTCTGTTGCAGCGGGGATAGGTCGGCGGAACTGGAGCGGGTGAAGGGAATCGAACCCTCGTCATGCTTTTCGGAAGGCTTCGCTCTGCCATTGAGCTACACCCGCTTGCGTGGCGGTGCCTGGACTGGGCTGCGCCGCGAAAGCGAACATGCCGAGGGGCTGGGAATGCCTTGCGCCGGCATGCGGGCCGTGTATCAGGAAGGCTGCAAGAACCGTGCGAGGGTGGCGCAACCGGACTGACTGGCCTGGGAGACGAACCCACCCGAACGGGTAGGCTGTGAAAGCGGTGGTGAGAGGGTTGGATTCGAACCAACGTAGGCGTAAAGCCAACAGATTTACAGTCTGCCCCTTTAGCCACTCGGGCACCTCTCCGGGGAAGAGATGGAATTATGCCGTCAGCCCACGACGCGTTGTCAAAATGCCACGCAATAACTGCACTCAAGGTCGGGAACTGAACAGCAAAGCCAGGCCCCCGCCATCGCGGGCAATGCCCATGGGCATGCGCTCCGCCTCAAGGCATGCGCAACCTCACGCAGCGCCCTGACAGATTGCCTCTCCCGACAAGGCAATCTGCAGCACGAGGAGCCAAAAACACGGCATCTTCCCGCCTGGAACGGGTTCTTCCCGCTTCAGGCGCGAGGACACGCCTTCAGGGAAAGATACCTGCGGCGCCGGCATGGATGAATAACCCTGCCTGCCCTGTCAGCATCAGCCACGGCGCATGGCCGACACTGTTGCAATACGGGGGTTTGGCGGCAGAACCCGCCATTAGCTGCAAAATCATAGTTGTTGTTCACTTCACCGAAAGGTCGTGAAGATGCCTCCAAGTCCCCCAAGAAGACCAAGAATCCCACCCCGTTGACCGAAGCCTCGAGCCGGCCTCGATCGAACGGAATGACCACGAGGCCCTGCGCCGCTACGTACAACCGCCTCCTCTACACCATCGGCAAGGATCCCGAAGACCGCCACGAAGCGCAGACTGGTACGCCGCGCTGGCCCGCCTGGCTCGTGACAAGCAGATCGAGAACTGGATCGAGACCACGCGCCAGCAGTATGGCCAGAAGGTCAAGCGCGTCTACTACCTCTCGATGGAATTCCTGGTCGGTCGCGCGCTGACCAACAGCCTGATGGCTATCGACCTGTGGCCGACGAGCTGGCTACGGCCCCTGGGCCGAAGGCGGCATCGATCTGGAAGAGTGCCCGCGAGGAAGAACCCGATCCGTCTGGGCAACGGCGGCCTCAGCCGCCTGGCTGCCTGCTTCCTGGATCGATGGCCACCACCGGTCTGCCCAGCTTCGGCTACGGCATCCGCTACGACTACGGCATGTTCGCCCAGTCGATCCACGACGGTTACCAGGTCGAGCAGCCCTGATGACTGGCTCAAGCTGGGCAACCCGTGGAATTCCCCGTCCGCAGGTCACCTTCCCCATCAAGTTCGGTGGCTGGGTCGAGCACGACCCCGAGCGCGGTGCCCTCTGGCACGAGGCCGAGAAGGTCATGGCCACGGCTTACGACATGATCGTGCCCGCTATCACACCAAGACCATCAACACCATGCGGCTGTGGCATGCCCGCGCCGCCGAGAGCCTGGACCTGACCCTGTTCTCGCAGGAGCGAACTACATGCAGGCCGTGGCCAGCAAGAACCAGTCGGAAAACGTCACGCGCGTGCTGATCCGGATGATTCCAGCTACCAGGGGCCGCGAGCTGCGTCTGCGCCAGGAGTACTTCTTCGTCAGCGCCTCGCTGCAGGACATCGTCCGCCGCTACCTGCACAACCACGAGAACTTCTCCGAGCTGTCCGATCAGGTGGCCATCCACCTGAACGACACCCACCCGGCCATCGCCGTGCCCGAGCTGATGCGCATCCTGGTGGACGACCACAGATGTCGTGGAACAGCGCCTGGGCCCAGTGCCGCAAGGTGTTCTCCCACACCAACCACACGCTGATGCCCGAAGCGCTGGAGACTCGGCCGGTGGCCATGATGCGCAGCGATGCTGCCGCGCCACCCGAGATCATCTTCGAGATCAACAAGCGCTTCCTGGACTGGCGCGCACCCACCACGGCGAGGACCACGACCTGCTGCGTCGCGCGTGTCGCTGATCGACGAGACCGGCGAGCGCCGCGTGCATAGCCCAGCATGTGCGTGCTGGCCAGCCACAAGGTCAATGGCGTGTCCAAGCTGCACAGCCAGCTGCTGGTCGACACCATCTTTGCCGACTTCGCCAAGCTGTTCCCGGGCCGCTTCATCAACATCACCAACGGCATCACGCCGCGCCGCTGGCTGGCCAACGCCAACCGGCCGCTGTCGGCCCTCATCGACAAGTCGATCGGCACCGACTGGCGCAAGGACCTCGGCGAGCTGTCCAAGCTGAAAGAATTCGCGGACAAGCCTGCATTCCTGAAGGGAATTTGCGGCCGCCAAGCTCACCAACAGCAGCGCCTGGCCGACTGGGTCAAGACGCACGGCGGGGTCGACATCGACCCGAACGCCATGCTGGACGTGCAGGTCAAGCGCTTCCACGAGTACAAGCGCCAGCTGCTGAACGTGCTGCACATCGTGCATCGCTACAACAGATGGTAGGCCAACCCGACAAGGACTGGACGCCGCACGTTCCTCTTCTCCGGCAAGGCCGCCTCGGCCTACCGGATGGCCAAGCTTGATCATCAAGCTGATCAACGACGTGGCCCGCAAGGTCAATGCCGAGCCGACGCTGCGCGACCGGATGAAGGTCGTGTTCGTGCCCAACTACAGCGTCTCGGCCGCCGAGATGATCATGCCGGCCGCCAACCTATCCGGAGCAGATCTCCACGGCCGGCACCGAGGCATCGGGCACCGGCAACATGAAGCTGGCCATCAACGGCGCGCTCACCATCGGCACGATGGACGGGGCCAACGTCGAGATCCACGAACAGGTGGGTGACGACAACATCTTCATCTTCGGTCACCGCACCGAGGAAGTGGCGAAGATCAAGGCCGCTGGCTACGATCCGGCCCGCTACTATGAAGAGAACCCCGACCTGCGTCTGGTGATCGACCAGATCGGCGGCGGTTTCTGGTCGCCCGACGATGCCGGCCGCTTCCGCCCGATCGCCGATTCGCTGCTGCGTCAGGACACCTACCTGCTGCTGGCCGACTTCGCCGACTACGTGGCCACGCAGGAGAAGGTCGATGCGCTGTACCGCGACCAGGACGCGTGGAACCGGAAAGGCCGTCATCAACGTCTCCGGCATGGGCATCTTCTCCAGCGATCGCACGATCCTGGAGTACGCCGACAAGATCTGGGACGTGAAACCCCTGAAGGTCTGAGAGGGCGCCGGGTTCGCCCGGCACATCACTTTGACGATGCGTTGGCACCATGCCAACGCCCGCCGGGTCGTTCACGGGATTCCGCCTGCTTTTTGCGGTATCTTCGTGCCGGCTTTTTCGGCGCTGGCCAGCTCGAGGCAGACCCAGGGTCCCCTGGGCTGGCCTTTTCCCCAGCGCAGCTCTGGATACGCGCCGACAGCACTGGCATCAACCGCCGGCCTGGCCCCGCCCCGTCGCTGCACGGGGCTCGGCTGGACACTGCGGGCTAGACGCGCCAGCCCATGCCCTTCACCCTGGGTGTCATGAGCTGGCGCCAGCCTGCCGCCCTCGACCGGCACCGGACATGGCCCGACACGCTCGGGCCGTGGCCCCTGGCTGACAGCAGCTCCCATCGTCACCCCTGGCCGGGTGGCAGGACGAGACGCGCAGAGCAATCCGAGACAGCCCTCCCTCGCAGTTATCCCTCACTGGTCCGCTGTTCGCCGCGGAAGGCAGGCCATGGCGTGAGAACTTTTGAACGATCCATGAAAGACGAAAAAAATTGCCCAAGGGGCCGAGTGCTGTGGCCACTGGGTGCCTCCCGTCATGACGGTGGCGTCAACTTTGCCCTTTTCAGCAGCGGTGCGCGCAGCGTCACGCTGTGCGTGTTCGACACCGACGGCCGCGAAACCCACCGCTATGCGATGAACGGCCCGGTGAACAACGTCTGGCACGGCTTCCTGCCCGATGCCGGCACGGGGCTGATCTATGGCTACCGCGTGGATGGCCCCTACGACCCGTCACGCGGCCTGCGCTGACAACCTCCCGCCCGCCTGCTCCTGGACCCTACGCCCGGCGCCTGCACGGCCAGTTCCAGTGGCATGAATCCCATCTGGACCGTCCCGACACCCAGATGGACGACAACGCCCTACATGCCCAAGGCCGTGGTCACCGGCGTGCACGAGTTCGACCGGAGGGCGACCGCCGCCCGAACATCCCGATGTGCGAAACCGTCATCTACGAAGCGCACGTCAAGGGCTTCACCCAATCCCACCCCGACGTGCCGGCCGAGCTGCGCGGCACCTATGAAGGCATGGCCAGTCCGGCCGCCATCGCCCACCTGAAGCGTCTGGGCGTCACGGCCGTGGAACTGCTGCCCGTGCAGGAATCCATCAGCGAAGGCACGCTGATCGAGATGGGACGTGCAACTACTGGGGCTACAACACGCTGGCCTTCTTTTGCTCCGACCGGCGCTTTGCACGCCAGGATCCCGTCAACGAGTTCCGGCACATGGTGAAGGAACTGCACCGTCACGGCATCGAGGTGATCCTGGACGTGGTGTACAACCACACGCCCGAAGGCGACCAGCGCGGTCCCACGCTGTCGTGGCGCGGGCTGGACAACCAGGCCTGCTACCACCTCAGCCGCCAGGATCCGGCCTACTACGCCAACTACACCGGCACCGGCAACAGCGTCAACGCCAGCAACTACGTGGCGCTGCAGATGATCATGGACTCGCTGCGCTACTGGGTCCAGGAGATGCACGTCGACGGTTTCCGCTTCGATCTGGCCTCGGTGCTGGGGCGCGGGGCCCTGCCCAACTCGAACGATCCGGGCCACTTCGACCGCTACGCACCGTTCTTCCAGGCCGTCCGGCAGGATCCGGCCCTGGCCGGCATCAAGCTGATCGCCGAACCCTGGGACGCGGCCGGCGGCGGCTACCAGCTGGGCGCCTATCTGCCAGGCTGGAGCGAGTGGAACGACCGCTTCCGCGACACGACGCGCTGTTTCTGGCTTCAGCCCCATGAGCGACCGCGGCGCCTTTGCCAGCCAGATTTCCGGCGCCAGCGAGCAGTTCCACCACGATGGCCGCTGCCCGCAATCCAGCATCATCTATCACCTCGCACGACGCTCACGCTGAACGATCTGGTTTCTACAACCAGAAGCACAACGAGCCCAACGGCGAGGACAACCGCGACAGCCACAACGACAACCACAGCTGGAACGCTCGGGGCGGAAGGCCCTACTGACGACCCGACATCAATCGCACCCGCGCACGCCTGAAACGGGTCGCGCTGGCCTCGCTGCTGCTGTCGCAGGGCACGCCGATGCTGACTGCCGGCGACGCGAGATGGGGCGTACCCAGCACGGCAACAACAACGCCTACAACCAGGACAACGCCATCAGCTGGCTGGACTGGAAAGGCGCCGACGAAGACCTGATCGGCTTCACGGCACACCTGATCCACCTGCGCAGAAGCACCCGCAGCTGCACCTGCCCATCTGGCTGCTGAGTGCCCCCCAGCCTCCGGCATGCTGGATGCGCTGGCTCAACAGCCAGGGACAACCGATGCAGGCCGAGCAGTGGAAATCAGGATGGCGACGGGGGTGTTTGCCCAGGTCCTGGGCGCGCACAACAGTGAGGAACAGGATCTGCTGATCGTCTTCAACCCTGACGGCGAGAACCGTCCCTTCGTGATGCCCGAAGGCGACTGGACCATGGTGCTGGACACCAACCAGGCCGACGGACAGCCCTGGCGGGCCAACTCCACCGAAGGTGAGGTGGATGAGACCATGACACAGATCATGCGGCTGGGCCTGGCCATCAACAAAAACAGCAAGCTTCGCGCACCTGTGGTCAAATGCAAGACACAGGGCGCAACAAGTAGCGACGTTCCTGCCGCCAAACCGAAAGGAACTTCCGCGCGCACGCTGCGCCCTCATTCCGTCTATATGTTCGTTGCCCGTCGCAAAGGATGAAGACCATGAGTCCAAACACCCTCTCGTGCCAGCGGCATCCTGCTGCACATCACCTCACTACCGGATACCGAGCCCGTCGGCCCTGAACAGCCGCTCACCATCCAGCACCCCGGTTCGGGAGACTTCGGACCCAGCGCCTATCACTTCATCGACTGGCTGGAGCACGCCGGAGCAGTACCTGTGGCAGATCCCGCCGCTGGTGCCTCCGGGCAGCGGCTATTCGCCGTACATGAGCCCGGCCGGCATGGCCTTCAACCCCATGCTGGTGGACCTGCGGGGCCTGGCCTCGCAAGGCTGGCTGCCGGGCCGACTTCCAGGAAGACTACTCGGTCGACGGCGAGTCGGGCCCTGCCCCGCGCGAAGGCCGCATCGACTTCCCGCGTGTCGAGCGTTTCCGCCTGCGCGCGCTGACGCAGGCTGCCCGCACCTTCCTGGGTAACCCCCATGAGCCGCTGCGCGCCGAGTTCGACGACTTCCGCGAGCGCGAGGGTGCCTGGCTGGACGACTACGCCCTGTTCATGGTGCTGGACCGCCTCTACCAGGGCAAGCCCTGGCAGGAATGGCCGGCCGACCACGCCCAGCGCAAGCCGGCCGCCCTGGAGCACATCCGCCAGGACTACCGCGACGACTACCTGTTCTGGTGCTTCGTGCAGTGGGTGGCCGAGAAGCAATGGCAGGCCATCCGCACTACGCCAACGCCCACAACGTCCGCATCGTGGGTGACGTGCCCATCTTCGTGGCGCTGCACAGCGCCGACACCTGGGACCAATCCCCAAGCTCTTCGACTTGGGCAAGGATCTCTGGCCCACGCACGTGGCCGGCGTCCCGCCCGACTACTTCGCCGTGGATGGCCAGCGCTGGGGCAACCCGCTGTACCGCTGGCCCGAGCACGCCAAACAGGGCTACGCCTGGTGGATCGCGCGCGTCAAGCGCTGCCTGGCCCTGACCGACATCGTGCGCATCGACCACTTCCGCGGCTTCTCGACGCCTACTGGGCTATCCGTCCACCTGCCCCACGGCACGCGAGGGCGAATGGACGCCCGGTCCGGGCATGGCGCTCTTCACCGCCCTGGAAAAAGCGCTGGGCAAGCTGCCGCTGGTGGCCGAGGATCTGGGCCTCAGACCGACAGCCTGCGCAAGCTGCTGGCCGACACCGGCCTGCCCGGCATGGCCGTGCTGCAACTGGCCTTCCTGGACGATTCCGAGAACGTCTTCCTGCCGCACAACCTGCGTCGCAACCAGATCGTCTACACCGGCACCCACGACAACGACACGACGCTGGGCTGGTTCGCCCAGGCTTCTGACCGGAGCGTGCACTGGCACAGGTCTACCTGAAGACCGACGGTCGGAAATGCACTGGGAGCTGGTCCACGCCGCCTCGCAGTCCGTCTCGGGCTGGGCCATCTACCAGATGCAGGACATTCTGGGCCTGGGCGCCGAAGGCCGGATGAACTACCCCGGAGAAGCCTCCGGCTGGTGGGGCTGGCGCTTTGCCTGGCACCAGCTGCACGAGTGGCAGACGCGCCGCCCTGCGCGCCATCACCCAGGTGCATGGCCGCAGCAAAACCCGAATAGGGTGTGCTCGGAAGAAGAGGCAGCGGACAAGTGATCCGCTGATCAGCGGGGCCTCGGCAGCAACCGGGCCTCGCGACCCGCCTTCACTCTTTGAGGGCCGGTTCCATCCTGCAGGTGGGTCCGGCCCTTGCCGTTTCCGGCCCAGACCGGACTCAGTCGTCCTGGGCGCTTGCGCCCCACGGATTGCGCAACGCGCTGGCAATCAGCGCGGGCATGGGCTCGCCGCCAAAGCGGGTGAGCGGCACGTTGCGCGTGCCCCAGACGCGGCGCAGCGTGACGTCGTCAATCATCTCGCGCAGCCAGCGATGTGAGGGCAGCTGCTCCCTGCCGCCGGTGCCACACCATGTCGATGCGCATGGCCGGCAACGCCACCGGCAATGGCTGCCACGCCAGACGGTCGGCAATGCCGGTGGCCGGAACGAAGTCCAGGGGCAGCACCGTGAGCAGATCGGACTGGGGCCACCACATGGGCCGCCGTGAAGAACTGGTTGAGCGTGAGCACGATGCGCCGGGTACGCTGGCGCGTGGCCAGCGCCTCATCGACGAAACCGAAGGGCCGCCCCGAGTAGCTGACCAGCAGGTGCCGGGCATTGCAGTAGATCGTCCAGGCTGATGGGGCCGGCGCTCAGCGGGTGCCCTCACGCATCACGCAGACATACTGGCCTTCGTAGATCTCCTGATGCCCGAAGGTGTCGGGCCGATCTTCCCGCATCTCGCGCAGGATCACGTCATCACGGCGCCGGGGAAGTGCCCGACCGCCAGGTGCAGCTCGTCGTTTTCCAGAAGCGGGAGGGATCACGCGTGGTGAGCGGACGCAGCCGCAGCGTGGCATTGGGGCATCGCGCTGCAGCCGGTCCAGCAGTGGCGGCACCAGCAGGGCTGCCGTGGCATCGGCCATGGCGATGACGAAGGCTCGCGGGTGCGCTGCGGATCGAGGACTTGGGCGAGATGACGCCTCGCAGCGCGTTGAGCGCCGTGCGCACGTCGGGCCAGATGGCGCAGTGCGAAGGGGGTGGGCTCGACGCCGCGGCCAGCGCGGATCAGCAGTTCGTCCCCCAGGGCCTCCCGCGCAGCCTGCGCAGGGCATTGCTGGCAGCCGGCTGGGTCATTGCGAGGTTGCGGGCCGCACGCGAGATGTTGCGCTCGGCCATGACTTCATCAAAAACCCGCAGCAGGTTCAGATCGAGTTCTGAAATCCACCCTTCTCCCCAGTGACACCCCGCGGGCATCGTCATGACACCCGCCGGGCCGCCTTCTGCGGCCCCCGGATGGCGCCGGTCCGGGGCGGCAAGCCGCCCGCATCTTGCTTACGCGCCTGATTTTTACGATCAGCAGCACCCAGTCGCGCAAGCCTGGAAAACATCAAGGAAGCCGCCAGGCTGCCCGTGGAAGAAACAGGTCACGCACCCTGGCGCGACACGTCGCGGGGAAGTGCAGGATCACTGCCACTCGCCCAGCAGGCGCTGGTAGAGCGACAGGTACCGGCGGCGGACGGTCCTCAGCCATGCCGGGGCCTCCATCGCCGTGCGCATCCGCCACTCCCAGCCGCTGCGGTCGTGCACCACAGCGCGGCAGCGCGCTCCAGCGCATCGATCAGGCCCGAGATCTGGCCGCCCTGGAAGACAAAAGCCGTTGCTGGGCTGGCCATCCAGGTATTCGGTCACGGTGTCGGCCAGGCCGCCCACCTTGCAGACCAGCGGCAGCGTGCCATAGCGCAGCCCGTACATCTGGGTCAGGCCGCAGGGCTCGAAAGCGCGACGGCACCAGGATGAGGTCGCCGGCGCTGATCAGCCGGTGGGCCAGGCGCTCGTCATAGCCGATGCACACCGCCACCTGATCGGGTGGCCTCCTCGGCCGCCTTCCGGAAGGCATCCTGCAGGTGGGCGTCCCCTGCTGCCCAGCAGCGCCAGCTGGATGCCCAGCTCACGCATCTTCGGCAGCGCCTGCAGGACAAGATCGGCCCCCTTCTGGCTGGTCAGCCGGCTGATCATGACCGCCAGCATGCGGTTCGGATCGACCGTGAGCCCCAGCCCTGCTGCACTGCGGGTCTTGTTCTCGACCTGCGGCCCAGGTCATGGATGCCGTAGTTGGCACTGATCAGCGGGTCGGTCTGCGGATCCCAGACCGTCTCGTCAATGCCGCTGAGGATGCCCTGAGGCGCTCGCGCCGCTCCAGCAGCACGCCCTGCATGCCGGCACTCGCCCTCCGGCGTGGTGATCTCGTAGGCATAGCGCGGGCTGACCGTGCTCAGCCAGTCGGCAAACACCAGCCCGCCCTTCATGAAGCTGCCGCTGCCCGTAGTATTCCAGGCTGCGGACACCCCCGGCCGCAGGACGCGGCGGCAGGTCCAGCCCCGGCGCTCCTCCAGCGGGAAGAGCCCCGGTAGATCAGGTTGTGGATGCTGAACACGGACTTCACCCGGCGCACCGGGTTCAGCGACAGATACACCGGCGCCAGCCCCGCGTGCCAGCTCATGCGCATGCAGGATGTCGGCCTGCCACCAGGCATCGATGTCCCCAGGCCACGATGGGCCCCCACCCAGCCCAGCAGCGCAAAAGCGCCGGATGTTGTCGGACCAGTCACGATGCGGTCCGGACCCAGATAGCTGCCTCGCGCCGGAAGTACCAGGGCGCATCCACGACATAGGCCGTCAGACCGCTCTCTTTCAGCCGCCCGTGCAGCACCCGCACGCGGGCGGCCCCCATCAGAACGAGGTCGGCCACCAGGCCGACCTCTTCCAGATTGTCGATGATGGCCGGACAGCCCGGCACCAGCAGCCGGGCATCCACCCCTGGGCCAGCAGGGCTCGTCGGCAGGCGGCCGCGATGTCGCCCAGCCCGCCCGTCTTGACCTGCGGGTACACCTCGGCCGTGACGTGCAGGACCCGCGCATACTGCCCGCCGGTGCGCTGATTGGGCTGCTGCCAGATCACGGCCGGCACGGCTGCGCCTCCCGTCGATCGGGCAGGATGCGCGTCATCGGGACGCGCATGTCAGGGTCGGGCAAGCGTACGGTCTGCAAACATCATCGATCCTCCGGGCGTTCAGCCCCGCAGTCTTCCAGCATCCTGGGGATCAGCGTCACGCCGCCCTCGCTGCGATAGAAGCGCCGTGCATCATCGTCCGGATCCTCGCCGACCACCAGGCCATCGGGGAATCCGGCAGCTCCCGGTCGACCACCACCTTGGTGAGCCGGACATGCGCCCCACCTGCACCTCGGGCAGCAGCACCGCGCCGTGGATCTGGCGTATAGGAATGCACGCGGCAGTTGGAGAACAGCAGCGAGTTGTGCACCGAGCCGGACAGGATGCAGCCCGCCGAGACGCTTGATTCGATGGCCTCGCCGCGACGGTTTGCCTCGTTGTGCACGAACTTGGCCGGCGGCAGCTGTTCCTCGTAGGTCCAGATGGGCCAGGCACGGTCATAGAGGTTCAGCTCGGGCACCGTGGCCGTGGGGTCGATGTTGGCCTCCCAGTAGGCATCGATGGTCCCGACGTCACGCCAGTAGGCCGGCGCCTTCTCGCTGTTGCAGACGCAGCTGTCCTGGAAGAAGTGGGCCACCACCTGGCCTTCCCCACGGCCTTCGGAATGATGTCCTGCCGAAGTCGTGCGAGGAGCCCTCCAGGGCGATGTCCTCGTCCAGCATCCGGTACAGGTAGTCGGCCGTGAAGATGTAGATCCCCATGGAGGCCAGCGAACGGTCCGGCTTTGCCCGGCATGGCGAGCGGATCGGCCGGTTTTTCCACGAAGGAGGTGACCTTCTTGTTCTCGTCGATGCCATCACGCCGCAAAAGGCCTTCGCTTCCTGGCGATCGACCTCAATGCAGCCCACCGTCACGCCGGCGCCCGAGAGGGCGTGGTCACGCCAGTGCGGGCATAGTCCATCTTGTAGATGTGGTCGCCCGCCAGATCACCACGTATTCCGGATGGTTGGACTTGATGATGTCGAGACTCTGATAGACGGCATCGGCCGTGCCACGGTACCAGAACCTCCTCGTCGACGCGCTGCTGCGCAGGGGATGAGATCGACGAATTCGTGCATCTCGGACTTTGAGGAAGTTCCAGCCGCGCTGCGGGTGACGCAGCAGGCTGTGCGACTTGTACTGCGTGAGCACGCCGATGCGGCGCAGGCTCGAGTTCATGCAGTTCGACAGGACGAAGTCGATGATGCGGAAGTGTCCGCCGAAATAGACAGCCGGCTTGCAGCGGGTATCTGCGAGCTGCTTCAGGCGGCTTCCCCGTCCTCCGGCAAGAATGAGCGCCACGGCGCGCTTGGGCAGCCGGCGTTCCAGAGTCGATGCGCGTTATTGTCCATGAGTCCCTCCTATGTGTTGTTCGAGGCCAAGCACTGCACGAACTTGCGCCAGCCACCCGACGTCGGACCGAACCACACCGACACGGACGGACCTCGTGGCAGGCAGATGGTGCCCGGAAGGCACCCTGACTGCCAGGGCGGCTCTGCTGGCAGCCACGCCTTCACCGTGTTCTCCTGCCAGCGACGAATCCCGGGCCAGGAAAACTCATCGAGCCGTGGGGGACCCGTCCGGAGATGACACTGCGCCCGTGCCCGAAGGCCTGAACCGGAGCCCCTCGCCGTTATTGTCCCCGCCCGGCAGCGCAGAAAACAGGGAGACGACACCCACGGCCCGAGGGCTGGCGTGGCGGCGACGTCGATGTCTCCGTGCTGCCTTGGTTCGATTATCCCCCTAGTGGCAGAGAAACGCACGCAATCCCGGGTAGCGTGCAGACAAAAGTATTCCCGTTCCCGACAGTGCGGTCCGGAAACATCAGCTGCCGGCGGGCAACGGCATCATTCGTGAATCTCGCAGCACCTGATCGATGGTGCGCCGAGGCGTGCACGGCGCGCGATGTTGCGCACCATCCGGACGGAACGCCCGCCCTCCCGGCGCGTGCGGCGGGTGCAATCGCCACCGGCGGACGCTCTTCCAGCATGATTTCCTGGCGCCACGGCTGAACTGATGTCCACCAGCGTGCCGTCCGGGGTCGCGAGTGAAGCGCCGCTGACCATAGAACCCTCGTCACGCGGCGGCTGCACGATGGGCAGGCCACGCACCACGGCGCGGGCGTGGATGTCGTCCACGTTGTCCACCACGAAGGTGAGGTACATGCCCACCGGCACGGCGCGCCAGTCGGCCGGCAGCAGGGATGGTCGCGCTGGATGATGCCCAGCCCAGGCCCGGATTGGTGGGCGAGTGGAGCCAGATGTACCAGTCGGATTCGAAGGCCACCTCCATGCCCAGCAGGTCGGCATAGAAATCCTCGCTTTCCGCAGCCTGTCGCTGCTGATGTTGCTGAGCAGTCGTCTCACGCTCATGAGGTGTCCTCCTCCAGTCAATTCCTCATACTAACGGCCTGTCGTCGCCTTTCGCCGACAGCCCCGCCCGGCGGTATCCCTCAGCCGGCCGGCGGCCCGCTTCGGCTGAGACTCGTGGCGTGCCGGCCATGGCCCGCCCGGCACGCCCACATTCGGCCCACCCGGGCACGGGACCGGATCCCTGACGCCGCCAGGGCCCCTCTTTGCCCTGTTCGTCCGGCGCCCTCTGCCGCCTCTTCGCATGTCCCATTCATCACCCCTTCCGGCTGCGCCCTTCCATGCCGCCCAGAACCGCGCGACCGCAACGGACAGCCCCCGGCCTGCCAACGGCACGCCGGCAGCGGGCGTCGTTCCCGACCCGGCGACCGTCCTTGCCCGCCACCCGCCTCTGGGTGAGAAGGCCGTCGTCGGCCTGAACCTGTGCCCCTTCGCCAACGCCGTGCTGAAGAAGGAGCGGCTGCACATCCAGGTCAGCGAGGCCACCGAACCGCTGGCACTGCTGGAGGATCTGCGGACTGAACTGAAGCGCCTGCTGGACGCCCCGGAAACCGAGATCGAGACCAGCCCGCTGGTGTGCGCATGCTGTCCGACTTCCTGGAATTCAACGACTTCCTGGACATGGCCGAAGCTCCTGCTGACCGAGCTGGACCTGAACGGCACGGTGCAGATCGCCAGCTTCCATCCCCACTACCAGTTTGCGGGCACGGGCCGTCGACGACATCGAGAACGCCACCAACCAGTCGCCCTGGCCCACGCTGCACCTCGCTGCGCGAGACCAGCATCGACCGCGCCGTGGCCGCCTGGGGCAGGACACCGACCGCATCTTCGAGAACAACATCGCCCGCCTGCAGGCGCTGGGCCCTGAAGGCTGGCGCTGCTGAGCGCCAGTGGCAGGCCCCGGGCTGGAAAGCCCCGATGAAAAGCCCTCCTCCGTCACGCTAACATTCAGCATTGTGGCGCCTCCGGCACGGATTCCATGTTTCGGCCGGTACCCGGCCCTGCAACAATGCCCGTCAAAGAACAAGGACTCTTACATAATGGATCGTCGCTCCGCCCTGAAGGCCAGCGTCGCCGCCGGCGTCGCTGCCGGCAGTGCCACCCTGGCTGCCCCCGCCATCTCGCAAGGCCGCAAGCAATGGCGGATGGTCACCCTGCTGCCCGCGAACTTCCCCCGGCATCGGGACCAGCGCCGAGCCTGGCCCGACGCATCACCGAGATGTCCGGTGGCAAGCTCACCGTCAAGGTCTATGCCGCCGGCGAGATGGTGCCGGCCCTGCAGGCGCTGGATGCCGTCATCGAAGGCACGGCCGAGATGAGCCACGGCGCCGCCTATTACTGGATGAACAAGAGCCCGGCCCTGGCCTTCTTCACCGGCGTGCCCTTACGGCATGACCGCCTCCGAGATGTCGGCCTGGGTCAACGTCATGGGCGCCCAGGCGCTGTGGGACGAGGTCTATGACCAGTTCGGCGTGCAGGGCTTCCTGGCCGGCAACACCAGCGTTCAGGCCGGCGGCTGGTTCCGCAGGGAACTCAAGTCCGTGGCCGACGTGAAGGGCCTGCGCATGCGTGCGCCCGGCCTGGCCATGGGTCTGGCAGAAGATGGGCGTGTCGGTGATGAACCCTGCCGCCGGCGACATCTTCCAGGCTATGCAGACCGGCACGCTGGATGCCGCCGAGTTCGTCGGTCCCTACAACGACCTGGCGCTGGGCCTCTATCAGATCACCAAGAACTACTACATCCCCAGCTTCACCGAGCGGCCCAGGCCCCGAGCTGGTCGTGAGCGAGGAAAGTTCCAGGCCCTGTCCGAGGACCCTGCAGGAGATCGTCCGCGCTGCCTGCCAGGCCGAGTACGACAGCATGTACGCCACCTATGCCGCCAACGACCCGCGCGCGCTCGACACGCTCGTGGAGCAAGCACGGCGTCAGGTCCAGCGCTTCCCGACGAGATCTTCGAGGAAAGGGCGGCCAGTGTCCCGCGAGCTGATCCTGGAGATGCGTGAAGCAAGATCCGCTCACCAAGAAGACGGCCGAACACTTCATCACCGTGTTCAGCCTGCGCCAGAAGACCGAAGGGGACCGATCAGCCGTTCATCGAGGCCCGCACCAAGTACTTCAGCCTGAAGTGACACGGGCTCAGCCCGAGGCGCCAGCCGGTATCCCTCCGCCCGGCGCCTGTGCGTTCCGGGCTGCCATCACGCAGCCCCGCCGGCAGCGACACTCTCCGCACCGGTATCATTCCACCGGCCCGGTCGTCTGATGGCCGACTGGCGCAGCGTCATCGCGTCGCCCTGCCCGACCTGTGGCGGGGCTGCCGCCCCTTCCTCCTCATCTTCACGTCTTTCCTCCAGGACAGCTCCCATGCGGGCTCTGCTAAAGCTATACGATCTTCATCAGCGCCATCAACCGGCTGGTGGGCCAGGGGTGTTCTCCTGGCTCTCCTGGGCATCGTGCTGGTCTGCTTCACCGTCGTGGTGGAGCGCTACCTCTTTTCCACCTCGCAGATCTGGATGCAGGATCTGTACGTCTGGCTGAGCGGCGCCGTGTTCATGGCCTCGGCGCCTGCCCTGATGCGTGACGAGCACGTGCGCGTCGACATCTTCTATCGCCGCGTTTCCAACCGCCAGAAGGCCTGGCACGACCTGTTTGGCGTGCTGACCTGCCTGCTGCCCTTCTGCCTGCTGGTCTGGACCTACGCCCTGCCCTATGTGCAGCGCGCCTGGCGGCTGCACGAGGGCTCGCCCAACACCGGCGGCATGCCGGCTACCATCCTGAAGACCTTCATCCTGGCTTTCGTGGTGCTGATCGCGCTGCGGGGCCTGGCCATGCTGTGCCGCAGCATCCTCACGCTGGCCGGCCGCGACGCCCCGCTGCCCGCCCACCTGCGCTACCAGACCCACGATCACGCCCACCAGGAGGCTGCATGATGGAAATGGATCCGATCCTGCTGGGCGAGATCCTCGCTGGCACCCTGTTCTTCGGCATCATCTTCGTGCTGGCGCTGGGCTTCCGGTTGCCTGCACGCTGGCCGGCACCTCGCTGATGGTCGCCGCCATCGGCTGGTACTTCAGTCTTCGACTTCTCCAACTTCGGCGCCCTCGCCTCCCGCTATCGTGGGCTTCATGTCCAGCGAGGTGCTGCGGCCGTGCCGCTCTTCATCTTCATGGGCGTGCTGCTCGAACGATCGGGCATCGTCGAGGCGCTGCTCACCACCATGGGGCGGCTCTTCGGCAACGTCCGGGTAGCCTGGGCTTCTCGGTCATCATCGTGGGCGCTGCTGGCCGCCTCCACCGGCGTGGTGGGCGCCACCGTCATCACCATGGCTCATCAGCCTGCCCGCCATGCTGCGTGCCGGCTATGACCTGAAGCTGGGGCCGGCGTGATCGCGCCTCCGGCACGCTGGGCCAGATCATCCCGCCGTCCACCATCCTCATCTTCATGGGCGACATGCTCTCGGGCATCAACGCCCAGGTGCAGATGTCCAAGAAAGGCCTTCTGCCCCCACCCCGGTCTCGGTGGGCGACCCTGTTCGTCGGCGCCATCCTGCCCAGTGCCGTGCTGGTGGGGCTGTACATGTTTCTACATGGCCGGCAAGGCCGTCTTCGACCCTAAGTCCTGCCCCGCCACGCCCTTCCAGCGCGAAGAAGGCGGCCACGGTCTGGGCCGCGAGATCGTCACCGCCCTGCTGCCGCCTCTGGCGCTGATCCTGGCCGTTCTGGGCTCCATCCTGGGCGGCATCGCCACCCCACCGAGGCCGCCTCCGTGGGTTCGGTCGGCGCGCTACCGCTCATCGCCATCAAGGGCCGCTTCAGCCTCGCGCATGCTGCAGCAGGCCTGCCTGTCCACAGCCACCATCACCTCATGGTGTTCACCCTGCTGCTGGGCGCCGCGGTCTTTCCATCGTCTTCCGCATCCTGGGCGGCGAGGATCTGGTGCATGCCCTGCTCTCCAACCTGCCGGGCGGCACGATGGCGCCCTCATCAGCGTCATGCTGGTGATGTTCCTGCTGGGCTTCGTGCTTGACACCTTCGAGGTGATCTTCATCATCATCCCGATCACCGCGCCGGTGCTGCTGGGCATGGATGTCGACCCGGTCTGGCTGGGCGTGCTGGTGGGCATCAACCCTGCAGACCAGCTTCATGACGCCCCCGTTCGGCTCTCGCTGATCTCATTTGCGCGGCGTGGCACCGGCCAGCGTCACCACGGGGATGATCTATCGGGGTGCAGTCCCCTCGTGGCACTGCAGCTCATCGGCCTGGGGCATCGTCACGGCCTTCCCCGAGCTGAGCACCCTGGCTTCCTGCGCAAGTGTTCCGTAACGGCGGCTGACCCGGTATCCGCACCTGTGCCCTTTCTGCTACCCTTTGCGGGCTGGGCACGACTACCTGTACCGTATGACTGATTCACTGCGAACCCGCCTGTCCGCCATCGAACCCGCCACGCTGCGCGGGATCTCCCGCGGCCTGGAAAAAGAAAGCCTGCGTGCCACGGCCGATGGCAGCCTGTCCATGCGCCCGCACCCGCGGGCGCTGGGCCCCGCTCACGCACCCGCGCATCACCACCGACTTCAGCGAATCCCAGGTGGAGCTGATCACCGGCGTGCACGAGGACATCGAGGCCTGCCTGGCCGAGCTGACCGAGACCCACCAGATCACGCTGGCCGACATCGACGGCGAGTCGCCGTGGTGCACCAGCATGCCCTGCCCGCTGCCCGCCGACGACCAGATTCCCATCGGGCAGTACGGCAGCTCCTTCGTCGGCCGCACCAAGACCATCTACCGCGTCGGCCTGAAGCATCGCGACGGCAGCCGGATGCAGACCATCTCCGGGCTGCACTACAACTTCTCCATCCCCCAGACCCTGTGGCCGCTGCTGCAGCAGATGCCCGTCTGAGGCTCGACGAGAACAGCGCGCCCGCAGCCAGGGCTACTTCGGGCTCATCCGCAACTTCCGGCAGCACTCGTGGCTGCTGCTGCTCTTCGGGGCCTCGCCCCTGGTGCAGCACAGCTTCGCCGTGGGCATGCCGCACATCCTCAAGCGCTTCGGCCGGGATGCCCTGGGCCTGCCACATGCCACCCTCGCTGCGCATGGGCCCGCTCGGGCTACCAGAGCGACGCCCAGTCGCGCATCGGCGCCAGCTACAACTGCCCTCAAGAGCTACGCCGAGTCGCTCTATGACGCGCTCACCAGCCGTATCCCGCCTACGAGAAGATGGGCATCCTGCTACGAAGGCGAGTACCGGCAGCTTTCACATCGCTGCTGCAGATCGAGAACGAGTTCTACGGCACCATCCGTCCCAAGCAGCCCATCCGTCCGAAGGAACGGCCGCTGGCCGCGCTGGCTGCCCGGGGCGTGGAGTACGTCGAAGTGCGGCTGATGGACCTGGATCCCTTCAGCCCCATCGGCATCACGGCCGAGACCATCCGCTTCCTCGACATCTTCCTGCTGTACTGCCTGCCGTCCGACAGCCCGCCCGACAGCCGAAGATCACGGCCGCCCAGGCCGCCAACCGGCACGCCGTGGCTCAGCGCGGCCGCGAACCCGGGACTGGCGCTGCAACAGGGCGATGGCAGCCTGCGTCCGCTGCAGGACTGGGGCAGGAGCTGCTGAAGGACCTGCAGCCGGTCGCCCAGCGCCTGGACGAAGCCTTTCCCCGAGCACGACGGGCGCTCATGCGGCGGCCCTGCAGATGGCCCGCCAGCGGCTGGAATCGCCCGACACCACCCGTCGGCGCGACTGCTGGCCGAGCTGGCGGCCAACGAGGAAGACTCGCTGACCGCGCTCACCCTGGCCCGCTCGCAGGCCCACCGCCAGCATCTGCTGTCGCTCGCCGCTGACCGCCGACGTGCGCGAGGCCTACACCCGCATGGCGCAGGAATCCTTCATCGAACAGGCCGACATCGAGGCCGCCGACACCGGCGACTACGGAGCAATGGCGCCAACAGTACATCACCTCGGTTTTCCCACTGATCAGTGACTGAACACGACGCACAGCAGGTGCTGCTGGTCCGCGCCATCGAGCGCCAGCCGGCTTCTTCCACCTGGACCGACGAAGACCGCCTTCACGCCAGCCAGGAGGCGCTGCGCCAGACCGGCCCCGAGGCCGAGCGCAGCACCTTCGTCATCGAACGCGCCCGGCTGGCCTGTGAACGGCTCATCGCCCGCAAGCCCGCCCTGGGTGACCTGCTGCACAGCCTGCAATGGCGCGGCTGGTTCACCCCGTGGCGCTGCTGGTGGCCCTGCTGGCCGGCGCACTGCTCGACTCGGCCGGCGGCAACCGCATCAACATCCTCAACCCGCCGCTGCTGCTGATCATCGTCTCGAACCTGTTCACCCATCTGGTACTGGCCATCAGCGCCATCAGCGCAAAGATGGGCTGGCCGCACGGGTGACACCAGCGCTGCCGCCGGCAAGCCCGGAAAGAGCGCCCGGCACGCAGCCTCCAGGATCAGGAGCCGGCCGGCACCGGCGGCTGGCTGCGCCGCCATGTCGTTCGCCCGGCCACCGGGCAGGGCTGAGCGCACCGGCCGCTCGCGCGAGGGCAGCGTGGCCAACGCCTTCCGCGCCAGCTGGTTCCACGCCGCAGCGCCGCTCTACAGTCAGCGAGCACTCACATTGCTGCATGGCGGCGCCATGATGTTCGCCCTGGGCGCCCTGGCCAGCCTCTATCTGCACGGCCTGGTGCTGGAATACCGGGCCGGCTGGGAAAGCACCTTCCTGAATCCCGCAGCAGGTCGAGACCCTCACGCATCTGTTCTGGGGACCGCCAGCCTGGTCAGCGGCATCGCCCTGCCCGACGCCAACGGCCTCGGCCGCCATCCGCTTTCCGCAGACCCCGGCGAGAACGCGGCTCAGTGGATCCACCTGCAGACGCTGACCGTGCTGCTGATCGTGGTCATTCCCGCGCCTGCTGCTGGCACTCTGGGCCGCGAGCAGTCCGGAAACTGAGCACTCACTTTCCGCTGTCGCTCGATGAGCTACTTCGCGATCTGCTCGCAGCCAGCGCGGCGACGCTGCCGTCGCCTGGGCCCTGCCCTACAGCTACCACCTGAGCGACGCGCGCCCAGGCCGGTTTTCCCGGCTGCTGCAGCAGGCGCTGGGCGGTTCCGTCTCCCTGCGCCTGCAGCCGCCGCTGCCTCTGGGCGGGCGAGGATGACCTGCAGTCGCCGCTGCCCGGTCTCGACGGCGCCAGTCCGGCGGCTGCCGTCTATTCGCTGTCGGCCACACCCGAAGCCGAGAACCATGCGCCTTCCTGGCCACGCTGGCGCGCCACGTGCCGGCCGGCCTGCCCGCTGGTGGCCCTGGTCGACGAAAGCGGTTTCCGCGCCCGTTTCCGGCGCTGACTCGGACCGGCTGGAAAGCCGTCGCAATGCCTGGCGTCGCATCCTGGCCAGCCGCAGCGACATCCAGCCCTGTTTGTCGACCTGGCGCCGAACCCGCGCGTGACGTCCTGACGGCCTGGACGCCCTCCTGGCTGCCTCAACCCGGACCATGCCCGCCAGCGCCTGATCCACCTCTGCTTTTCTCATCGCCGTGCCCGACGCCAACATCATCTCCCCAGCCTGGTCTCCCACACCAACGTCGGCAAGACCACCCTTGCCCGCACCCTGCTCTCGCAGAGCGTGGGCGAGGTGCGCGACGAGCCGCACGTCACCGACACCAACGACCGCTTCGAGCTGGCCCAGACTCCGCAGGGCGACCAGCTGGTCCTGTGGGACACCCCGGTTTCGGCGACAGCGCCCGACTGGCGCGGCGCCTGCTGCAGTCCGACCGCCCCATCGGCTGGTTCGTCAGCCAGGTCTGGGACCGCTTCGCCGACCGCGCCCTGTGGTCCAGCCAGCAGGCCGTGCACAACGTCCGTGAAGAAGCCGACGTGGTGTTGTACCTGGTCAACGCGGCCGAGAACCCCGAGGATGCCGGCTACGTCGAACCCGAAATGAAGATCCTGGCCTGGATCGGCAAGCCCATCATCGTGCTGCTGAACCAGATGGGCCCCCCGGCCGGCCACCAGGCCGAAGAAGCCGAGATCGACCGCTGGCGCTCCTACCTCACCCGCTTTCGGCAACGTCCATCAGGTGCTGGCCCTGGATGCCTTTCGCCCGCTGCTGGGTCCAGGAAGGCGCCCTGCTGCAGGCCGTCGAGCCGCTGCTGCTTCAGGCCAAGAAGCCCGCCTTCGGCCGGCTGAACCGCCTGTGGCAGAACCAGCGCCGCCAGACCTTCGACCGCTCGATGCCATCCTGGCCACCCGGCTGGCTGCCACCGCGCTGGACCGCGAGCGCATCCCCAACAGCAGCCTGAAGGACCAGCTGCGCGAGGTGGGCAGGTGCTGGGCGTCTCGCGCTCGCCGCAGGGACGATGCTAAGCAGCAGGCCATGGGCCAAACCGGCCGAGCGTCTCAACACCGCTATCCGCCAGTCCACCGACGAGCTGATCGAAGCCAACGGCCTGGTGGGTCACGCCACCGACGAGGTGCTCAGCCGCATGGCCGATCACTACGACGTGACCGAGAACCTCAAATGAAGGCCATGCGGCCGTCGTGGGCGGTCTGGTCACCGGCGCCCTGGCGGGCCTGAAGGCCGACCTGCTGGCCGGCGGCCCTCACCCTGGGAGGCGGCATGATCGCCGGTGGCGTCCTGGGGCTGCCCTGGGCGTGCCGGCCCGGCCCGGGGGCTGACAACATGGTGCGCGGCATCGACGCCATCACCGTCACCTGGACCGACGCCGTGATGAACCGGCTGGTCCAGTCTGCCCTGCTGACCTACCTGGCCGTGGCCCACTACGGCCGGGGCCGGGGCGAATGGGCGCAGTCCGAACACCCCGCCCACTGAGAAAAGACCGTCACCGACGTGCCGCACAGCAGCACGATCAGTTCACCCAGTTCGGCGCAAGCGCCAGAACTATGGCCCGGACGCCCTGGCCAGCGCCCTGCAGACCGAGCTGACCCTGGCCGATGGAGCGGATCCTGATCCGTCTCTACCCCAACGCGCTGTCGATGGGCCGCCCTGGGCAGTGGCGCCCGGCGCCCTGAACATCGCCCTGGCGCCGACCCTGGCCGAAGCCCGCGGCGATAACCCTCAGCCCGCCCAGCAGACTGCCGACGAGCCCGAGCATGCGGCCCATCTGCGCGCCGGCTTTGCCGCTGCCTGCGGCCCGGTGTCGCCGCCACGCCCCGCAGCGTCCTCTCGCGCCCCATCGCACGAGGGACGCCCCGGTCCACGCCGGAAGGGGATGAGCCCACCCAGGAACCCGACACCCGCCCTTTTGGCAAAGGCAGGTCCTGGCCGATGGTTCCGGTGGCCCGCAGGCTGCCGCTGACCGGACGCCCGCCGACGCCCTCCCGCGCCCGGCCCAGGAAGGCCCTGCCATGAACGGGAGTCCGCAGACGTCATCCCCTGCGGATGCCGCTAGCCCCGCAGCCCGACGCACTCCCCAAGCCCCGGAAGACAGAGAAACCCGCCGCTCCCGGGCCGCGTCGCTCGAGGCAGCGCTGTCCCCCTGCCCGCCAGCCTGACAGTGCGCCGGTCACGGACAACGACACGGCAGAAGCCGGCAGCAGCGCCAGCCCGGCCGACTCCAGCTCGGCGAAAAGCCGACACCGAGACGGCAGCCACCGGCAGTGACACGGCAACGGACGCATCAGCGGCACCAGCAAAAGCCGACGATAGCGCCCGCAGACACCCTCCGCCGCGGCCATGGCAACAGCACGGCCCCCGGACGTCCCCGCCGCATCCGGCAGCAACGTGACCCCGGATGCCCCGGCAGCGCCCAGCGACGACAAGGCAGCGATGCACCCGCCGCCGCGGACGACAGGCGCAGCCTACCGACAAGGCCAGGGCACCTGCCGACGACGGAGCATCCGCCTCCCAAAGTCCGGACGCTGATACGCCTGCCGCCAACGTATCAGCCACCTCCCGGCGCGGTGGACCGGCCCCGAGGCATCTGAGACCCGGAGCCCCCGGCGCAAGCAGGGATCCGGCAGGGGCGTCGCAAGCGGCGCTGAACCGCATCGCCGCCGCCGGCCGGCACGCCCCCATCACCGGCTACCAGGCCACGGATGACGATGAACCTCTCCCGCATCAAACGCTGGATCCTGCTCGGCCACCGCTGGCTGGGCATCGGCACATGCCTGCTGTTCTTCCTGTGGTTCCTGTCGGGCATGGTGATGATGTACGTGGGCCATCCCAAGCTCACCTGGCAGGAGCGGCTTGAACATCTGCCGCCGCTGGAAGCTAGCCAGCCCCTGCTTTCGCCCGCCGACGCCTTCCAGCAGGCCGACATCCAGGGCACCGTCACCGACCTGCGGCTGGCCAACGCCCGCGCCGGACAGCCCGTCTACATCGCCCAGGTACGCCCTGACGCCCGGCCCGCACCGGACGCCCCCGGCCCGACTCGCAGCCTGGTGGCACTCGATGCCCGCACCGGCGCCCTGCTGCCCCCACCGATCCCGCCACGGCCCTGGGCCAGCGCGCAGGTCTATCTGGAACAGGGTGGCCTGTCGCCCACGTCATCATCCAGCACCCTGCCCGCAAGCGCCCTCGGCAGCCATCCCCGCCAGCGCAAGACACCCCGAGCAAGCCCCTGTATCAGGGCATCACGGTCGAGGACGCCCACACGCACACGCGCCGCCATGGATCTCGCACCGGCCACTGCACAAGGTGCTGCTGCCCGACGCCGAGCAGACGCTGCTCTACATCTCCGGCACCACCGGCGAGTGCGCGACGCCCCGCGCCTGGAACGGGGCTTCAACTACCTGGGCGCCTGGCTGCACTGGCTACCTCTTCCGCGACACGGCCATCGACTGGACCGAGCTGATCATCTGGCTCTCCGTCATCGGCATCGTGTCCGTCATCAGCGGCTTCCTGTCCGGCATCATCCGCTGGCGCTTCTCCCGCCCCTGCAGCGGCTCCTGCCGCCCTTCGCACCCGGTGCACTGCGCTGGCACCACATCCTCGGCCTGATCTTTGCGCTGACCACTTTCACCTGGATCTTCAGCGGCCTGATGTCGATGAACCCCTGGGACATCTTCGAGGCCGATGACAGCATCATCGACGCCCGGAGAATCAGCAGTCCGGACATCCAGCCATCACACGCCACCGCCACCCCGCAAGCCCTGCTCGCCAGCACCACCACGCCCGTGCGTGAACTGCAATGGCACACCCTCCTGGGCAAGACACGGGTGAAGGCCGTCCGGACACCGAGTGTCCCCCGGGAATGCGGACCAGCCCATACTGCTGTCGGCCCGCACCGGCAAACCCTACACCCTGGAGCCTGAAGCGCCTCCGAAGCGCCCTCTTCACGCTGCAGCCCGGCTACCCGCCACGCATCGACATCCTCCGGCAGGACGACTCTACTACTACAGCCGTGTCGAGGCACCATGGGCGGCAGGCGCAAGCCGCATCCGCTGCCCATCTGGCGCGTGCGCTACGATGATCCCGAACCAGACCTGGCTGCACATCGACCCCACCACCGGCCAGGGTCCTGAACGAAATGGACAGCTACCAGCGTGCCGAACGCTGGCTCTTGCCCTGCTGCACAGCTGGGACTGGCTGCCGCTGCTGCGGAATCGCCCCCTGTGGGACATCGTGATGCTCGTGCTGGCTGCGGGCGGCCTGGCCCTGTCCGCCACCGGCATCTGGATCGCCGGTCATCGCCTGCACATCAAGACTCGCCGCTGGCGGCTGCTGCGCCGAAAGACCCGAGTGACCGCATCAAAGTCCTTCACATTTGAGCCAAAACAATTCAATTGCAAGAAAATCCGGCTCCTCCGGCGTATCGTTGGCACACTGATACATAATCACATACAGAGACAGTCAACGCCAACAACAAAGCCGTTCATGGACTCCCGCAGGCGCCCATCGAGATTCCACACCGCCATCCTGGCGTGGCTGCTCGTGGCCCTCGCGTCTTCCCCGCTGTCACCACTGGCACTGGTGCAGCGCATGCCGGCCGGCGATGTCGAAACCGTCATCCTCTGCCACGGCAATGGGGCTTTCACCCGAGTCGTCCTCTCGAGCGACGATTCCGATGACCCTTCCGCCCCGCCAGCAGACGCACTGCCGTCCGTTCTGCCTGTCCACCCCATGCCGGCCCTGGCACCGGCGCAGGTCTTTCCCTCTTCCACGGCATGGCGGCACGTCCTGCATGCCGTCACCACGCATGGCCACACGGCTGGCCTCACCCTCCATCTACGACTCTCGCGGACCCCTGCCGCATTGATGCCTGCCTGATCGCGGCACGAAGCGATCCCCCGCAGCGACCGATCCCCGTCGCGCAGTCATCCTGGCCCCACCGGCCGCCCCCTGTCCGTGCGCCGGTACCTTGCCTTCGGCAGAGTCCATCATGAGCATTCCGCGTATTCCCTTCAAACCCTTCGTCATGCCCGCGCTGCTGTTGCCGTCCCGTCCTGCCAGCGCACGCCATCCAGTCCCTGGATCCCGTCACCGCGCGCTCGGCCGAACAGCAAGGGCTTCAACAAGCCCCATCGGCCGGATCGCGCCTGGGACTCGTCCATCCAGAACACCCCGGCCAGCGTCGACGATCTCCCGCGAACGGATCGATGCACGGGCGACACCACCGTCGACGAAGCCACCTCGCGCGCCGCCGGCTTCATCAGTCTGGCCCATCCGGGCAACAGCGGCAGCGACCTCTCGGTGCGGGGCTTCACCGGAAGCAGCTCCGTCATGCAGCTCTCACGACGGCGTGCGCCAGTATGGCGGCCTTGGCGTCAGCTATCCTTCCACGCCTGGGCCGTCGAACGGATCGAAGTCCTCCGGGGCCCGGCCTCCGTCATCGACGGTGATGGCGCCATCGGCGGCGTCGTCAACGTCATCCGCGCAAGCCACGCCACGGCGCAATCCGTCACGAAGTCCGCGCGGGCATCGGCAACCGCTGGCCAGCGTTCGCTGGACTTCTCGACAGCAGCGGCTTCGATCAGCGAACACCTGGCCTACCGGCTCGATGCCAGCAGCACCGAACGCGGTGACGGCTGGGTGGACCGCGGCAAGCACAGCAGCCAGGGGCCTGACCGGCGCCCTGCAATGGCAGTTCCCGCCCCGCTGGCAACCGCAACTGAGCCACGCCGAAGGCCGCCACGCCCATGCGCTACTCGGTGTCCCGCTGATCGACGGAAAGCCCCTGGACGCCCTGCACCGCACCAACTACAACGTCCATGATGCCCGCATCACCTTCCCGCGACCACTGGAGCGAACTGACGCTGCAGGGATCCCCCAGCGACAACGTCGCCGTGCGCAGCCGCCTCCATCACATCCGCAGCAATCGCCTGTGGTTCGACGCCGAGAACTACACCTGGGATGCGGCCCGCCAGCAGATCCGCCTGGCCGGTGACACTGCCATCCGCCACCACCAGAAACAGACCGGCAACACCACCGACGTGACCTTCGACGGCAAGCTGCTGGCATGGACAACACCATCTCCGGCCGGCTTCGACCTCAATCACAGCAGCCTCCAGCACGACAACAACACCCACAGCGGCAACCTCGCGCTACGTGAGCCTGCTGTCTCCCGATACAGGCTTCTTCGACAGCGATCTCCCTTCATTCCTCGTTACTCGGAACACCGCCGACCAGTACGCCCTGTTTGTGGAGAGATCGACTGGCCGTCACCGGACAGCTGTCCCTCGTGGCCGGCCTGCGCCATGATCGCGTCCGCATCCGCCGTGACACCTGATCACCGGAAGCCGCGCCTTCAGCCGTACCTGGAACAGCACCGGCCACCGCCTGGGCGCTGTCATGCGCTGACCCCGACCCTGTCCGTCTACGCGCAGCACAGCCGGGCCGCCGACCCTCCACCGCCCTGCTGATGATGAGCGCCATGCGCGCCAAGGCCGACATGACGATCGGCCGCCAGATCGAAGTGGGCATCAAGCAGTCGCTGCCCCAGCAGCGTGGCGAATGGACCCCGGCCGCCTACAACATCACCAAAGCACAACCTGCAAAGCCGTGACCCGGCCAACCCGATCAACAGCATCCAGGTCGGCAAGCAGAGCTCCCCGCGGCCTTGAAGGCACCCTCGTCGCTGGCGCTGTCCTCCACCCTGAGGCTGGATGCCGACGCCACCGTCCTGCGTGCCCGTTATGACGACTTCAACGATGCCGTCAGATGGCGCCATCGTCTCGCGACGGCAACACCCCGCCCATCGTGCCTGAGTCGGCTGGCCAACCTGTGGCTGAGCTGGCAGATGCTCCCGCAATGGACGCTGTCCGGCGGCGCGCGCCACGTCGGCAAGCGCTACGCCAACCGGGCCAACGACCTGACGCTGCCCGCTCACACCACGGCGGATCTGGCCCGAAATGGCAGCCTCCGACGCCACCACCTCCTCGGCGCTGCATGGGCACAACATCTTCAACCGCCACTACTACAGCACCGTCTACTACACGAGAAACAGTGGTTCGTCGGCGAATCACGTCGCGTGCTGTTCACCATCGACCATCGCTTCTGACACAAGCAGCCTTCGGTCAATCCCCGGCCCCAGGCCGGGGCCGGCAGACTCCCGCCCCCTTCCATGCAGCCCCTGGTGATCGCCCACGGGTCTCGACATTCCCCCATTCGCCCCATTGCCCTCCCATGAACATTCCCATCAAACGCTGGCTGCTGCTTACCCACCGCTGGCTGGGCATCGGCCTCTGTCTGTTCTTTTCTGACCTGGTTCGTTTCCGGCATGGTGATGATGTACGTGGCTATCCCAAGCTCGACCCATGCCGAACGGCTGCACCACCTGCCCACGCTGGATGCCGACGCGCCGCTGCTGTCCCCGCGCCAGGCCTTCGGCATGGCCGGCATCGACGGCTCCGTGTCTCGATCTTCGGCTGACCGCCAGCCGCGCCGGCCAGCCCGTCTACACCGCCCCTGCTGCAAAGTGGACCGGATGATGCCGAAACCACCGTCGCCGTGGATGCCCGCACCGGACGCCGGCTGCCACCGGCCAGCCAGGACGTGGTTCTGGCCAGCGCACGGACCTACCTGCAGCACGATGGCCAGCCGACATCCGAAAGCGCCCGTCGCCAAAGCCGGACCAGGCTGAACCGGCACTCGCTTACGGAAGGCACGCATCGACGAAGACCCCCACACCCACAGCCGCAGCCTGGATCCCTACCGTCCCCTGCACAAGGTGCAGCTGCCCGACGCTGACCGGACGCTGCTCTACCTCGCCGGCACCACCGGTGAAGTGGTGCGCGACGCGCCCCACACCGAACGCACCCTGGACTACGTGGGCACCCGGCTGCACTGGCTGTACATGTTCCGGGGCGGCAGCTTTTGACGCCTGGTGGCCCACCATCATCATCTGGCTGGCCACCATCGGGGTTCTGGTGGCGCTCACCGGCGGCATCGTCGGCATCCTGCGCTGGCGCTTTCTCACACCCCTACCGCAGCGGCTCGCGCTCACCGTTCCAGCCCGGCGTCATGCGCTGGCACCACCTCGTAGGGCCTCTTCTTTGCGCTGACCACGCTGACCTGGATCTTCAGCGGGCTCATGTCCATGCGCCCGTGGGGCCTGTTCAAGAGCCCCCACACCGCCCTGGAAACCGAGAGCATCAGCAGCCTGCAGCTGGACCTGGCACAGGCTCCCATGATTCCCCACGTGCTTCTGGAATCTGCCCACCGCGACGGTCTGGGCGATGTCCGCGAACTGCAGTGGAGAACCATCCTGGGCAAGCCCACGGTGCTGGCTCTGGGTGCCACCGGCACCCCACATGTTCTGGATGCCGTCACCGGCAAGCCGACCCGGGTGGAAGCACAGGGACCTGACAGCCGCGCTCAACGCCCTGACGCCGGATCACCCGCCCCGGATCGAGCAGCTGAAGAATACGACTTCTACTACTACACCCGCGCCGACCACACCATGATGGGTGGCGGCGACCCTCAGCCCCCTGCCGTTCTGGCGCGTGCAGTTTCGACGACCCTGACCAGACCTGGGTTCAGCTCGATCCCGCCACGGGCACCGTCCTGAACACGCTCAACCAGCATAAGCGCGTCGAACGATGGCTGTTCTTCCTCATGCACAGCTGGGATCTGGTGCCGCTGCTGCACCGCCGACCGCTCTGGGACATCATCATGCTCGTGCTGGCCGTGGGCGGCCTGGCCCTGTCAGCCACCGGCATCTGGATCGGCACCAAGCGCCTGGGCATCAAGACCCGCCGCCGCAAGCTGCTGAACCGCAAGGGATCAGGCGGCGCAGTGACTACGGGCACCTCATGCCCCTGCGAGGCGGCATAGACACTCGATCCAGTCCGCCTCGGAGAACTTCACGCACCGCCTCGGCGCAGCCCGCAACCGTGCCGGGTTTCCCGAGCCCACCACCGGCATGATGGACGCCGGGTGGGCCATCAGCCAGGCCAGCGCCAGCACGTCCAGCCGTTCCTCACCCTGCGATGCGCCCACCGCCCGCAGGGGCCTCGGCCACCCGCACACTGCGGGCATCCGTCGTATCGAAAGAGCCGCCCGCCCGCCAGCGGTGACCACACCATCGGCCGGATGCGCATCCGCAAGGCCAGATCGATCGTCCCGTCATCGAAGGCGTTCAGATGCAGCGGCGAGGCCTCAACCTGATTTCGTCAGCAACGGGCTCGGCCAGATACGATTGCAGCATCCGGAACTTGGGCACCGGGAAAATTGAAACCCCGAACCGCCGCACCAGCCCGCGCCGACGCAACTCATCGAACGCCCCTGCGATCTCTTCCGGATTGGCGCATGGCGAGGGACGGTGGATGAGCAGCAGATCCAGATAGCCGCACTGCAGGCTTCGCACCGAACGCTCGGCCGACCAGACGATGTGCTTTCTGAATTGTCGTAATGCTTGGCCTTCATCCACGGCAGCGCCTTGTTGGGAAACAGGATGCCGCACTTGCTGACGATGACATCTGTTCGCGCAGCGAAGGCTCCAGCGCCAGCCCGCGCCCGAACATCTCCTCGGTGGTGAAGCCCCCATAACAGGCAGCATGGTCGAAGACCCGGATGCCCAGCGCCAGCGCCTGATGGATCATGCGCAGGAATCCCTGGTCATCCAGCCCCCATTCATGGGCTCGTCAGTAGCCATGCGCCAGACGCGCATGGGTGAAGAAATTGGTGGTCATGGCGTGCTCCTCACTCCCCTTGACAACTATACCTAACCCAAGAAGAGAGGTTGACCATGACCGGACTGGCGCGCTACCTGGCCCGCACCAGACAACAGTCCACGCACGCGTGGCAAACGGAATCTCGGTCTGGAACAGCGGACGGATTCCGGCAGGGCCCGTCCCAGGCGCAGGAACCGCACCAACGCAAGAACCGGACCGACAGCGATGTTCAGAAATCCCAGTCCTCGTCCTCGGTGGCTACCGCCTTGCCGATGACGTAGGAGGAACCACTGCCCGAGAAGAAGTCGTGGTTCTCGCTGTCCGGCGACAGTGCCGACAGGATGGCGGGATTGACCTCGCACGCCGCGGGCGGGAACAGTGCCTCGTAACCCAGGTTCTGCAGCGCCTTGTTGGCGTTGTAGTGCAGGAAAGGCCTTCACGTCCTCGGTCAGTCCGATGCGGTCGTAGAGTTCCTCGGTGTAGAGCGCCTCGACTTCGTACAGCTCGAAGAGCAGCGAGAACGCAAAAGTCCTTCAGGCGTGCCTGGTCGGCTCTCCGGCAGCCGGGCCAGCGCACGCTGGAACTTGTAGCCGATGTAGTAGCCATGCACCGCCCTCATCGCGGATGATGAGACGGATGAGGTCTGCCGTGTTGGTGAGCTTGCCGCGGCTTGACCAGTACATGGGCAGATAGAAGCCCGAATAGAACAGGAAGCTCTCCAGGAACACGCTGGCAATCTTGCGCTGCAGGGGATCGGACGCGGCGTCGTACTCTTCCAGGATCAGCCGCGCCTTGGCCTGCAGCTGCGGATTCTCTTCCGACCAGCGGAAAGCCTCGTCCACTTCCTTGGTGGAACACAGGGTCGAGAAGATCGACGAATAGCTGCGCGCATGCACCGCCTCCATGAAGGCGATGTTGGTCAGCACCGCCTCCTCGTGCGGTGTCTGCGCATCCACCATCATCGAGGGCGCCCCACCGTGTTCTGGATGGTGTCCAGCAGCGTCAGCCCGGTGAACACCCGGATCGTCAGCGTCTGCTCCTCCTCACGCAGCGTGGCCCAGCTCTGCACATCGTTGGACAGGGGCACCTTTTCCGGCAGCCAGAAGTTCGCCGTCAGCCGGTTCCATACCTCCAGATCCTTCTCGTCCTGCAGCCGGTTCCAGTTGATGGCCAGCGGCACCTTCCGCACCTGTTCCTTGTTCGACATGTCAATCACCTGTTCTTGTCGGGCCGTGGCCCCTGTTCCTGTTCCGTCCACTCTCCGTCACCGCGAAGGTCTCCTTCGCGGCGCACGGCAGCGCTCACAATGCGCAGGACACGCACCCCTGCACCTCGGTCCCTTCCAGCACCGCCTGGCGCAGTCGCACGTAATAGATGGTCTTGATGCCCTTCTTCCAGGCGTAGATCTGCGCCCGGTTGATGTCGCGCGTGGTGGCGTCCGACGGGAAGAAGAGCGTGAGCGACAGACCCTGGTCCACGTGCTCGGTGGCCGCGGCATAGGTGTCGATCAGCGGTTCCGGACCGATCTCGTAGGCATCCCGGTAGTACTCCAGGTTGTCGTTCGTCGCGAACGGTGCCGGGTAGTACACGCGCCCGATCTTGCTTTCCTTGCGGATCTCCACCTTCGAGACGATCGGATGGATGGAGGACGTGGAATGGTTGATGTAGCTGATGGAGCCCTGTGGGCGGCACGGCCTGCAGGTTGCGGTTGTAAAGACCGTGCTGCATCACCGCCTCACGCAGCACCGCCCAGTCCTCACGGGTGGGCAGCGTCACGTCCATCCGTGCAAACAGCGCACGTACCGTCTCGGTCTCGGGCAGCCAGTCGCGCGTCACGTATTTCTCGAAGAAAGCTGCCGTCGGCGTACTTCGACCGATCGAAGCCTACGAAGGTGCTGCCCCTTTCTCCTGCGCCAGCAGGTTGGAGGCACGCAGCGCGTGGTGAGGCCACCGTCGCAAAGTACACGCGCGTGAAATCGATGCCTTCCGGGCTACCGTAATGAATGCGCTCACGCGCCAGGAAGCCATGCAGGTTCATCTGCCCCAGTCCCCACCGCATGGGCCTCATCATTGCCGCGCCGCACCGAAGGCACGCTGTCGATGGCCGACATTTCCGAGACGGCGGTCAGCGCACGCACCGCCGCTTCCACCGTTGCGCCCAGATCGGGGCCGTCCATGGCAGCGGCGATGTTCAGCGAACCCAGGTTGCAGGAAATGTCGGTGCCCAGATGACGATAGCTCAGATCGTCGTTGAAGGTGGATGCCTCGTTGACCTGCAGGATTTTCGAACACAGGTTGGACATGGTGATGCGCCCGTCGATGGGATTGGCTGCATTCACCGTGTCCTCGAACATGATGTAGGGATAGCTCGCTCTCGAACTGGATCTCAGCCAGCGTCTGGAAGAACTCGCGGGCGTTGATCTTCTTCTTGCGGATGCGCTTGTCACCCACCATCTCGTCGTATTTCTCGGTGACGGAAATCTCCGAGAAGGCCTTGCCGTAGACCCTTTCCACGTCATGTGGTGAGAACAGGTACATGTCGGCATTGCGCTTGGCCAGCTCGAAGGTCACGTCCGGAATCACCACGCCCAGCGACAGCGTCTTGATGCGGATCTTTCTCGTCGGCATTCTCGCGCTTGGTGTCCAGGAAAGCGCAGGATGTCCGGATGGTGGGCATTCAGGTACACCGCACCGGCGCCCTGCCGCGCGCCCAGCTGGTTGGCATACGAGAACGAATCTTCCAGCAGCTTCATCACCGGAACCACACCGGAAGACTGGTTCTCGATACCCTTGATAGGGGGCGCCCAGCTCGCGCAGGTTGGTAAGCATCAGCGCCACAGCCGCCGCCCCGCTTGAAAGCTGCAGCGCCGAATTGATGGCACGCCCGATGCTCTCCATGTTGTCTTCCACGCGCAGCAGGAAGCATGAGATCAGTTCACCCCGGCTCTTCTTGCCGGCGTTGAGGAACGTGGGCGTGGCCGGCTGGAATCGGCCGCTGATGATTTCATCCATGAAGCGCAGCGCCAGCTTCTCGTCGCCGCGTGCCAGCGTCAGTGCCACCATCACCACGCGATCCTCGAAGCGCTCCAGATAGCGCTGGCCGTTGCGCGTCTTCAGCGTGTAGGAGGTGTAGTCTGAAGGCGCCCAGGAAGGTGGGGAAGCGGAACTTCCGGCTGTAGGCCTCGATCCCAGATATGGCGCTGGAAATTGCGTGAATACTGGTCCAGCACTTCGGCATCGTAATAGCCTTCGTCCACCAGGTAGCGCAGCTTCTCGTCGAGGTTGTGGAAGAACACCGTGTTCTGGGTTGACGTGCTGCAGGAAGTACTGACGTGCCGCACGACGATCGGCCTCGAACTGGATGTTTCCGTCCGCGTCGTACAGGTTCAGCATCGCGTTCAGCGCGTGATAGTCCAGCCCCGGTTTTGTCGTCATCCGACACGCCCGTATCGGAGGCTTCGTAGCTGCTTGCAGCCGTCATGTTCTCTCCCTGCATCAATCATGGGCGACCCAGGGCCTTTTCGCCCTCATCCACCCTTTCCTTCATGTCCCAATCGGGTCCCTGTCCGGTCATGTCCGTCATGGCGTCCCGCATGCACCTTCGCCCATGCGGCGGTGCGCCCATGACGGAGCAGCGTTCAGACAGGCTCGACCTCACCCAGACTGACCTGGAATCGCTCCAGGCCTCGCGAACCCGAGCCACGTCCAGCTCGGTGCCAGCCAGCTCGAAGCGGTACAGCACCGGCACGCCGCACTTGTCGCCGATGACACTGCCGGCACAGGCGAAACAGTCGGCCGAAATTGCGGTTTCCGCTGGCAATCACCCCCGCAGCAGACGGCGGCGATCCGGATCGTTCAGGAAGCGGATCACCCTGCCGGGCCACGGCACCGCGCCCTCGCCGTCGGCGTAGGTGGGCGAGATCAGCACGAAGGGCGCGTCCGGCTCGGGCATCGGGGCAGACTCATCCACCGGAATGCGCATGGCCCGGCAGGCCCAGCTTGTCATGAAGCGCTCGGTGTTGCCTGAGGCCGAGGAGTAATAGACCAGCCCACCATGGCGGATATCAGGCCAGGCGGCCGATCGCGTCAGGCGAAAACCGGTCCAGTGGGCTTCGCCGGCCACGACCACGGGGGCCTGGCGGTAGCCCATGGCCAGCACCTGGGCCATGGCGACGGCGTCCTGGGTCAGGTCGACCAGCTGGTAGGCAATGCCACGGGCATCCAGCGCACGGGTGGTGGCGGTGCACTGAACGCAGGCGGGTTTGGAGTAGACGGTGACGGTCATCGGGCCGGGTTTCCTTCAGATGGGGAGCGAAGGGCCGGCAGCAGTCGGGCGGACGCGCACAGACAGGCGCCATCCACCATGACCCGCTCCTGCCCACCGCAGGGTTGTCATCCATGCCGAAAGGCGCTGCCGCCATGAAGATGGGCGGCCTTTCGGCGGCTATCGGGGCAGGTCTCCTGGCTTGCGGGTCCGTGCGTGGCTGGAACCTTCCCGGACCCCATGGGTCCAGTGGTTCAGGAAGAGTCCGTCCGGACCCCTTCCAGCCTTGCTCACCGCCTACAGTTGCGGGGCAGCGCCGGCATTGCACCCTGTGCGAAAGGCCTTGAGGCGACCTTCCCGGATGCGCACCGGCTTCCCTTTTTCATCCCGGGGATGATCTCCCGGGAACCTCGATGAAGCGCATTGTACCCAAGATATGGGGTTCGTCCACCCCGCGGACACAATATGTAGTGCCTTCAAATACCCCGGGACACCATGGAAAGTGTTGCGCGAACGCCAAACGGCATGGCCAACAGTTCTGCACACCTTGCAGGAACATGCGCCAAGTGCCCGTGGGAAAAGGATTTTCCGAAAACATCCACGTTGCATGGATGCTGCACGACCGTCCGTCGGAAAGGTGCTGGGCAGGTCGGTGAAAGGAAGGCTCAGTACCCTGTCGGCCACATCGGAAGGACGTGGCCGGACGGGAAAAAGGCTGTCTGACGATGTCGGTATCGTCTTCATCCGGCATGAGGGAAGGCGCCGGATGGTGCCACGCCATGAGGCGCCGACGCAGGATCGTCGGGGCACCTCATGGCGTCGTGCGGGGCAGGATCACTGCTCGGCGAAGGCCCGCTCGATGACGAAGTCACCCGGGGTGGAGGTGTTGCCTTCGACAAAGCCGCGCTTCTCGAACATGTCCTTCAGATCGCGCAGCATCTCGGGGCTGCCGCAGATCATGATGCGGTCTTCCTCGCGGTTGAAGGGCGGCACGCCCAGATCGGCGTTGAGCTTGCCGTTCTCGATGAGGGTGGTGATGCGGCCCTGGTTGCGGAAGGGCTCGCGGGTCACGGTGGGGTAGTACAGCAGCTTGCCCTTGATCAGCTCGCCCAGGTATTCGTGCTCCGGCAGTTCCTTGGTGAACAGGTCGTAGTAGGCCAGTTCGTTCACCTGACGCACGCCGTGCACCAGGATCACCTGGTCGTAGCGCCTCGTAGGTCTCGGGGTCGCGCGTGATGCTGAGGAAGGGGGCCAGGCCGGTGCCGGTGGCCAGCAGCCACAGACGCTTGCCAGGCAGCAAGTAGTCGGTCACCAGCGTGCCGGTGGGCTTGCGGCCCACGATGACCTTGTCACCGGGCTTGATGTGCTGCAGCTTGGAGGTCAGCGGACCATCGGGCACCTTTGATGCTGAGGAACTCCAGCTGCTCCTCGTAGTTGGCGCTTGCGATGCTGTAGGCACGCAGCAGCGGCCGCTCGCCCTCTTTCGGCGGCAGGCCGATCATCGTGAAATGGCCGTTCTTGAAGCGCAGCGCCTCGTCACGCGTGGTGGTGAAACTGAACAGACGATCGGTCCAGTGATGGACGGTCAGGAACCTCTTCTTCGCTGAATGCTTTCGATTTCATGTATGACCCGGGCAGCACCCGGCAACAGATGACGGGCAACGCAAAGGCGCGCCAGCCCGCAGGAGTGGAAGGCCGACATTATGAACCGATGCCGGCGGTTTGCCAGCACGGAGGCACAGGAATGCCATGGAATTAAGTGATTGCGCACTTACAAGGCCAGGCATCTGCTTTCGGGAAACGCTTTCTGGGAATGCTCCGCGCCTGATGCAGGCTCATCAAGCATGGTACATGGCCCTGTGAGGGGCCTGCCCCGAAGGGGCGCATCACTCAGCAGAGGATCAGAGGACGGACCGGACGATGATGCCAGCCCGCCCTGGCCTCAGTCGAAGCTGCGCGAGCGCAGCACGTCCAGCGAGTTGTCGCTGCCGGTCTGGGCGCGCAGAACGTACCCTTGCCCAGGGTGTACTGGATGCGCAGCAGGTTCCAGACGCCGCGCACGCCCTTCTCGTAACTGACGAAGAGGCGGTCGTTGATGCGCTGCCCAGCGACACCACGCCGGTTTCGGTCGCGTCGGCGTTGCTGCTGCTGCTCGAGCCCACCAGGCCCTTGGGCGTCATGCTCTCCTGGATGCCCGAATCTACGCCGGTGTTGGACGCATAACCGTAGTTCAGCACGTCCAGACCCAGCCGCTCGGCAATGGAGGGCGAGCGCACGCCATTGTCGTTGCCCAGCAGCATGGTGCCTGCCTGCTGCAGGGCCAGGACCTGGGCAGCGCCCCCCGGCCTCGTCGGGCGGCACGCCCAGCACCAGCCAGGACAGCTTGTTGGTCTCCGACATGGAGGGCTTGGAGATGAGCGAGATCCGCGGGTTGCTTGCCTGCCCGGTGATGGAAATGCCCACTTCCACCGGCAGGTACGGGCGCTTAGCCTCAATGTCCAGCGACGGATTGTCCACCGGACCGGTGAAGCGGATCAGGCCCTTGGTGAACTTGAGGTTCTGGCCGTAGGCCTGATAGCTGCCGTCCACGATGTTGACCACGCCGGTCAGCTGCGGATCGGCCGGCAGGAAGCCGCCAACCTGCAACTTGCCGCCCAGTCGGGCTTCGGCCCCATGCCGTTGATCTTCAGCTTGTCACCCAGCTCCACTTCCAGATCGCTGGCGATGCGCAGGCTGGCTTCCGCGTCCTTTTCCTCGAGGCGGGTCCTGGGGATCTGCTCGCCGGGAAACCCGCACGTCACCAGGCAGAGTGGGGCAGAAGACCCCGCCAGCTCGATCAGTCCCTCGTCGACTTTCATGTCACCGACCAGGATCAGGCCTGCCGGGCCGCTGGTCAGACAGGGTCACACCGAGAGGGTCACCCGCTGACCAGCCCGATCGGAACCAGGAAATGGTCGGCCCGCACATCGAAGACGCCGTCCATCGGCAGCAGCGAGGGCTTGGGGACTGCCGGCCTTGGGCGGCTTCGTGAGTGCTGCAGCCCAGGCGGCATCCTGGGTGGCCAGAGCGGCCTTCATGTTGCCGCGATCCACCAGGCGGGCCGCACCCTTCAGCTGCAGGCTGCCCTGGCCGGCATGGAACTTGAGCCGATTGATCTGCAGGCCATGACCGCTCAGGTGCGCATCCAGCTCGCCTCCGGAAAGGCGCATGCCGGCCGAGCGCTGCAGCACGGACAGGTCCTTGCCGGTGACGCCCAGGTCCACCAGCGGCGCATCCAGCGTGCCGGCCACCGTGCCGTCGACCTTCAGCGAACCATCGACAGCCATGTCGGGGGCCGGTGAACAGGTTGACCAGCTCCAGCGACACGATGTCCAGATTCACCTTGCCGTTGAGCTTGCGCTCATCAAAGCGCAAGGCCAGACCGTTGTTGTCGCGCAGCCCCAGGCGCTTCCTGCGCCCGGCAGGCACCTGCTCACGGATGCCGGCCTGCACGTCACCGTACAGGGCCTGCGCCCCTGGCCACGCAACTGCCATTGACCGGCAATGCGCATGTCCTTCAGCGCGTCCAGGTTCTTCTGCTCATCCACGCCCAGCAGCTGATGCAGCCGCAGCGGGGCCAGATCGTCCAGGCTGCCGCGCGTCTCGTACATGAGCGGGCCGCTCCAGTCCAGCAGCAGGCGCTTCAGGTCAATGTGTCCGTCCAGCGCTGCCAGCCGGAAATCCGACAGCGTCAGGCGACTGCCGTCCACCGCCAGCGGCGCCGGGTCAACGAGGGCGCACGGCGGTGCGGCCGCTCAGGTCCAGGGTTTCACACTGGCCCGATAGCTGGGGCCGGTGCGCGCAGCGACAGCGCGCCCTGCAGGCGCAGCTGCAGCCGGTCCTTGCCCTGCCGGGCGGCGGCGGCCAGCTGATGCTGGCTCGGCGTGCCATGCAGGCTCAGGTTCAGCGCATCCAGCACGTCGGTGCCCGAGCCCAGCTGACGGGCAGACAGCGTCAGCTCCACGGGCGTGTCCTGCCGCGACTTTCGCCTGCAGCGCCAGCGGCGCTGTCAGATCCAGCTTCAGGTCCTTCAGGCTCAGACGGTTCGGCTTGCCCGCCTCATCCAGGATCGTCCAGTCCACGCCGCTGGCACGCGCCGAGGCCTTGGCGCTCAGATCCGACAAGCGCCCGCTCAGGTGGCCATCCAGATTCATGCTGCCTGCAGCGCGGCGATCCAATGCCGACAGGTCGTTAAGCTTCACACCGACATCCAGCCGATCCTGCGGGGCGCCCAGTGCCCCTTGGCCTGGATGCGGTTGGCCGTGCCATGGGCCAGCTTCAGGTCGATGTCCTTCAGCGACAGCGGCTGCCACTGGGCATCCAGCTCGGCCTTGCCGTGCAGGCCGCCGGTCAGCGGCTGGCCGGCCACGCGGCTTTCCACCAGATCCAGCCCCACCGTGGCCTTCTGGCCGGGCGACATCAGGCGCCCTTCGATCGGACCAGTCCGCGCCCAGCATCCCCTCACGCCAGGCCGGTCCAACGGGCAGCGTGGCCCACGGCAGCCATTGCGCCAGGTCCAGCCGGCGGGCCGTGCCGCGCAGGTTCAGATCCCACGGGGCACTGACGGCTCGCCTGGCCGCTGGCCGTCAGCAGCGTCTCACCCAGTGCAACCCGCCCTTCGTTCAGTTTCAGCCAGCGCGGGTCCAGCGTGCCGGCCAGCTTCACCTGCGCATCGGCTGCCAGTTTCTTCAGGTCAGCCGGCAGCAGGGTGCGCATCTGTTCGGCGCGCTGCGACAGATCCACCAGGAACTGCTGGCCATCCACCTTCACCTGTCCGCCCAGGGGCTGTCCGGGGGCAGGCCCTGCCAGAGCGGGGCCAGATCCAGTCCGGTCAGCTTCAGGTCACTCTTCAGGCGGGGCAGCGTGGTCCCCGGAATGGCCATCGACTGAGCCAGCCAGCTTTCCAGCCGCCCTCGATGCGGGCTTCGCCCTTGCAGCGATGGTCACGGGCTGGGCAGTCTGCAGTTTCTGGGGGCCTGACCCTTGCCGGCGCCATTGCCCGGTTTCGCGTTGGCAGGGACTTCTGCCACGCCCCCGGCGTCAGCCTGCTGCACGCTCACCGGCAGGCCAATGGCCAGGTCGTTGAGGGCGACGTAGAGGTGCTCCCACTGTGCCGTGGGCGGAATGCGGAAGACGATGCCGCTCTGCAGCGAGCGCAGCGGAATGCGGTTGCCCTCCAGCGTGCCCGCCCGGCGGTTGGCCAGCCGGATGAGTCCCCGCCACGTTTCCTTCTTGCCGGGCGCCTGATCGATGTCGAGGTCCAGGTCCATGCCGGTCTCGGGCAGCTTTTGCCCAAGGCGGTGAAGCGCATCAGGTTGGTGTCGGCCAGGCGGGCGTGCAGACGCTCCACTGGCATCCGGCCCAGCGGCTTCACCACGGTCTGGATGTCGGCCATGCCATCGGCCAGCTGCCCCTGAGGGTGGCCCGGCAGTCTGGCCAGGTCGCCATCGACGGTCAGGGTGGCGTCATACGGCCACTGCTGGGCCTGGCCATTGGCCTGGATCACACCCTTCAGACGGTGCGGCGGTGCCCCTCCATCTGCGCCGTGGCCGAACGCACCTGCCCCCGCAGGGCTGGTGAGTGCCAGCGTCTTGATCCGGTATTGCCCCACGGCATATTCGGCCGTCGCGTCGATGTCGGTCAGCACCACATAGGGCTCGGCATCCTTGCCATTGACGGCAGGCGGCTGGATCTCCAGTCGCCCGACGGCCAGCTTCCGGATCTCCAGCGGAGCAACGGCAGGCCAAAAATCGCCGGGCATGTCGACGTCGGTGCGCGGCTTGTCCGGGTCACCGGGCGGCACCTGAACGATCAGTGTCCCGGCCTCCAGCTGATGCACCAGTCCCTTGCCACGCAGCGGTGCGCGCAGCGACCAGCGTAGCTGCAGATCAGTGCCCTTGACCGCCGTGTCGAAGCCACGCCATTCCACGCGCCGAAACGGATGCCGCGCCACAGGTTCCCCTGCAGCCGGTCGAAGGCCAGCGCCTGGCCATTGCGGGCCAGAAACTGCGCGCCCAGGACGGCGCCTGGGTCAGTCCGCTTTCGCTGCCCAGCCACAGCAGCGCCGCCAGCACCAGCCCCATGACCAGCAGCAGGATGCGCACGCTCCAGCGAAAGATCGCGCGCCACAGGGAATGCTCGCGTCGCACGGGGATTTCGTCGTCTCTTCCATGATCGAAGCTGAATCCAATGGAGAAATGCACCCGGTAGCGATGAGATGGCCGGCCATAGGCCGGTCCAGCTTCACCGGCCCCACGGGCGTGCGCACCTGCAGGCCTGCACCGTAGCCCGAGACGGCATCGAAGCTGCGCCAGGCGTCGGTGACGTTGCCGTAGTCATAGAACACGCCCAGCGACAGCATCTCGGTGATGCGGTGCTGGTATTCCAGCGAGCCTATGGCCAGATAGCGCTGGCCGATCACCGAGTTGATGACGTTCAGGCCCAGCGATCGGTAGCCATATCCGCGCAGCGAGCCGATGCCCCCTGCCCGGAACAGGTTCTCGCTGGGGATGCCGAAGCGGCTGCCCGCATTGACCACGCCGAACTCCGCGCGACCGATGAAGGTGCCGTTGCGCCAGACGGGCGAGTTCTTCGACAGCGACTTGAAGCCCACCATGCTGGTGTAGAAGCGGGTGAAGGTGGCATCACTCAGCGCGTGCTTGCTGGCCCCCGAGATCTCGAACTTGACGCCGTAGCCGCGCGAGGGGTTGAGCTGCGAATCGAAGCGCTGCAGCGTCCAGGCCTTGCCCAGCACCAGCGCCTTCACGCCGTCCCGCTGCCCGGACTGCCGGAAGTGGATCTCTTCCTGCTGCAGCTGCGGCGAGGTGAACGCCTCGATGTCGCGCTCGCTGACCATAGCCCACGTAGGCGTTGCTGTTGAACGTGACGACACCTTTCTCGTCCTCACGCTCGACGCGTCCACCAAACCCGTAGTAGCGGTCCTCGGCATCATAGGGCGTTCGGAAGTTGGTGAACGCTCGCTGACGGCGCTCCGACATCACCATCGAGGCCTCCATCTGCAGCCCGAACAGGGCTGCGGTCCTGAAAGCCCACCTGGCCACGGAAGCCGTCGTCGGTACTGTAGCCCAGACCATAGACCAGCCGATGGCGCTTGAGCTCCTCCACCACCAGGCGGATGGGCACCGCTTTCAGCGACGGATCTTCCCGCAGCGCCAGCGTGTCGGGCACGGCGCTCACCGAACTGAAAGTACCCGCCTCCGCAGCCGCTCCTGGAAAGTCTGCAGCGCGGCATCCGTGTATAGTCCCCTTCATGGAAGGGCTGCAGATCGGTGATGATCTTCTCCGGGTAGCGCGACAGCCCTCGGACCTCCACCTTGCCGAAGGCAATGCGGTCGCCCGAATCCACCACGACCGTCAGCCGCGCCTCAGCCGCCGCGGCATCCACCTGCGCGGTGCTGCGGGCAATGCGGGCGCGCAGGTAGCCCTGCCGCTTCATGGCATCGATGAGCGCCGACTTGCCACTCTGCCAGTTGCTGCTCACGAAGGATCACCCACGGCCATGCCGAAGCGACGCTTCACATTGGCCAACGCCCGGTTCTGCGTGCCCTGCCCTTCGATCTGGATGTCCAGCTCGCTGACCTTGGTGCGGTTACCAGGCTTGAGCGTGAGCTTCACGCGGGTCGGGCGCCTCGGCATCGATCTCGATGCGTGGCTCGAAATAGCCTTCGGCCTGGACAATGGCCAGCACCTCGTCATGCAGCTTGGACACCAGACCGTCGAACTGCACCGGGTCGTAATCCTTGCGGTGCTGCCAGCGGCCCACCAGCGTGCTGTCACGGATGGTGCTGGCAAAGCTCGACGGCGCATCGATGTCGAAACGGTAGTTATTACGCTCCAGCAGCTCCGCAACTCCCCGATTTGCGCTCGGCCTCGGCCGATTTCCCGGCGGCAGTCATGACCCGCCCCCTGATCTGCCGTGGCTGCTTCCTGCCCGGAAGATAAGGAAGACGCGAAGCGCCGGTCTTACCAGCTTCGGGGCTTGGGTCGAATCATCGGCCGCCAGGCGCCATGCCGACATGTCGCCGCCCGCCTGCAGGCCCGGAAAGTTCCCTCGAGCGAAGGCCGGCGGCCTGCGCCACGGACGCGCCACCTGCCAGGGCCAGCACGGTCGCCAGGCCCAACCACCCGTCCAAAAACGATTTTTCTTCATGACATCGGCGCACGGCAGACCCGTGCAGCAGGAAAGCACAACGTACCAGAGCATTCATGCAACGGCGCAGCCGGATGCGACGATGACAATCCCCGGCCATCGCATCCTTCCTGAAAGGGCGGAAATGCCCCGACCGACGGCCGGCCAACACGCCGTCCCTGCGCCCGCAGTGCAGCGCCGAGTATAGGGCCCGCCGTCCGCCCTTACTGAAAAACCGTGACAAATCCGGCAGATGATGACGCAGAAACGGGCGACACCCCAGCCCGACGGGACGACCGGCCCATCCCAGGTGCCCGACGCCCAATGAAAAAGCAGAACGCCCAGGCCATACGGCACCCGGGCGTCCTGTGAAAACCCCACAAGGGGGCGGAACGGGCGGGCATCACCGCCCGGTGGCGTGCGGCTTTCACCGCACGCCGGCTGGCGATCAGGCCACCAGCCGATACTGCTTCGTGAGCTTGACGAAGTTGTCCAGCTCGGCCTTTTGGCGCCCTCGCTCCAGCCCAGCCGGGGCCATGAATGCAGCCACCGCAGGCGCTGCAGCCTCGGCCGCCTTCGCGTCCAGGAACAGCAGCCGGATGCGCCGTGCCAGCACGTCTTCCAGCGACAGGGCCAGCCTCGTCGATGGCCCACTGTACCTGCGCGAAGGTGCACGGATGATCCGGATGCACCTTCCCTGGCCAGCTCGGGGTTCTCGGCTGCCAGCTTCGATGGCGGCTGCGTCGCTGCCATAGAGCGTCAGCGGCGTGTCATCGAGGTGCCGGTTGGCATCGATGTAGCCATGCAGCTTCAGCTCACGCGTGGCGCAGGCCTTCTGCGGCAGCAGCCCGGCACCGATCGCGGCGTCGATGCCGTCCTCGGCCATCTGGCGGTAGGTGGTCCACTTGCCGCCAAAGATGTTGACCATGCCCGACTTGCTGACTTCCACCTTGTGGCTGCGCGAGACTTCCTGGTGGACTTGCCCTCGTCCTTGGGCGCGGCCAGCGGCCCTGCAGGCCCACGAACACGCTGCGCACGTCGGCGCGCGTGGGTGCCCGCTTCAGGTAGTCGCGTGCCGTGTTCAGGATGAACTCGATTTCCTGCTCGAGCGGCTTGGGCTCGTAGGACGGCTCCTTGATCAGCGTGTCGGTGGTACCCACCACCAGCTTGCCGTGCCAGGGCACCGCGAACAGCACGCGGCCGTCCGAGGTCTTGGGCACCATCAGCGCATCGTCGCCGGGCAGGAAGTCGCGATCCAGCACCAGGTGGATACCCCTGGCTGGGCAGGATCGGCGGCTTCTCGTGGACTTCGTCCATCCCCAGGATGGGGTTGGCGAACACGCCGGTGGCGTTGACCACGCACTTGGCCTTGACCTGATAGGTCTCGCCCGTCAGCTCGTCACGGCACAGAGACACCATCGATCTTGCCGGCGGCGTTCTTGTCGATGCCCGTGACCGAGCAGTAGTTGAGCACGGTACCGCCATGGTCGACGATCGACAGCGCCAGGCACAGGGCCAGGCGCGCGTCGTCGAACTGGCCGTCGTAGTCAGACGCCGGCGCCCACCTTGTCGTCACGCACGCCCGACAGGCGCTTGCGCGCCTCGGCCTGCGACAGATGCCGGGCATGGCCGATGCTGAGCTTGCCTGAGAGCCGGTCATACATCCACAGACCGAAGGTGTGGTAGGGAGCGGTCCACCACTTCTCGCCCGGGATGATGAAGGCCTGGGTCTTGAACAGGTGCGGCGCGTTGTGGGCCAGACGGCCCCGCTCGCGCAGCGCCTCGCGCACCAGATCCACATAGCCTTGCGCCAGATAGCGGACCCCACCATGCACCAGCTTGGTGGAACGGCTCGACGTGCCCTTGGCAAAGTCGTGCCCTTCCAGCAGCAGCGTGGAATAGCCGCGGGTGACGGCGTCAAGCGCCGTCCCCAGGCCAGTCGCACCGCCGCCGATCACCACCACGTCCCACTCACCGTGGGTCTTCAACTGCTCGATGGCTTTCTTGCGTTGCATGCTGATCTCCCATGCTTATTTCTTCACACGCTCGGACTCGGGAATGCGGGCCTTGTGACGCCCTTCCTCAAGCATCGTGATGAAGAGCAGGACCACGGCAATCACGCCCCGCCGATCATCACTAGAAACCACCGTCCCAACCGTAGTGCTGGAGCAGCCCAACCCACCACGGCTGCCGCGGCCGTCGTGCCGCCCAGGTAGCCGAACAGCCCCGTGAAGCCTGCTGCCGTGCCGGCGGCCTTCTTTGGGGGCCAGCCCAGCGCATGCAGACCGATCAGCATCACCGGACCATAGATGAGGAAGCCCACCGTGGTCATCAGCACGAAGTCGGTCAGCTGGTACGGGTTCTGGAACCAGGGCTTGTCCGCATATTGCGCCACCTGGTCAGCTGGCGTGGCCGGGTTCATCCACAGGGCCACCACGGCAGCGGTGGTCAGGATCATGAAAATGAAGCCCGTCAGGCCGCGCTTTGCGCCATGAAGACCTTGTCCGACACCCAGCCGCACAGCAGCGTGCGGAATGGCCGCCAGCTCATAGATGGTGTAGGCCCAGGCCGTGCCCTTGAAGTTGAAATGCTTGACTTCGGACAGGTACACCGGCGACCACTTCAGCACGCCGTAGCGGATGAGGTAGACGAACACGTTGGCCAGCGCGATGTACCACAGCAGGCGGTTCTTCAGCACGTAGGTGACGAAGATCTCCTGGTGGTCAGATCCTTCTCGGCCGTCTTGGCGTCGTAGTTGTCCGGATAGTCGTTCTTCCACTGCTCGATCGGCGGCAGCCCTGCAGGACTGCGGCGAATCCTTCATGATGAAGAAGATGGGAATCGCGATGATCATCGCCGCGATGCCCGGGTAGTACAGCGCCTGCTGCCAGATGTCCTTGTTGGTGGCCTCAACCCCGTGGGTGTTGAAGCAGACAGCACCGGCCAGCAGCACCATGGCGCCCGGCACCATGCCGCCCAGGTTGTGGGCCGTGTTCCAGACCGACACCACCGAGCCGCGCTCGGTCTTGACCACCAGTGCACCATGGTCTTGCCGCACGGCGGCCAGCCCATGCCCTGGAACCAGCCGTTGATGAAGATCATCGCAAAGGCGATGGCCACGCTTGAGGTCGCCCAGGGCATCAGGCCCATCAGCGTCATGCACAGGCCCGACAGCAGCAGGCCGATGGGCAGGAACACCTTCGGATTGGAGCGGTCGGAAACGGCCGCCATCAGGAACTTCGAGATACCGTAGGCCAGACCCGCAGCAGCACCGATCTGACCCAGCTCGGCCTTGTTGTAGAGGCCCGCGTCGATCAGGCCCTTCTGGGCGAGGTCGAAGTTGCCCCGCACGAAATAGTAGGCGGCATAGCCGAAGAAGATGCCAGCAAAGACCTGCCAGCGCAGCCGCCGGTAGGTCGGATCGATCTTGTCCGCAGGCAGCAGGGGGCTTGTGTGCCGCCGGCTTGAGGATGCCAATCACGAGATGTCTCCAGAGGAAAAAGGGAAAGGGAAAACAACGTTGATGATTCTGAAAACATGTCCGCCAATAATGCGAACTTGTTTTAATGACGAATCATACGCCCTCATCCGCCGGAAAGACTTGAACTCAGGTCAAAGCATCGTCATCCGTGAATTACACACCTGCTGCCGGTAAGCTTTGCCGACAGGCAGCAGGTGTGAATTCAGGCCGATTGTGTGCACCCGCGGCACGCGATGCCGCTCACACCCCCGCTCGGGCCAGCCCGGAGAGAATCCCCTTCAGCGACGCGGTCAGGATGTCGGCATCCATGCCCACCCCGGAACAGGGTGTGATCACCCACTCAGCTCAAGGTAGGCCACTGCCTGAGCATTGGCCCCCAGAACCGATGGCGTGCTCGCGATAGTCCATCACCCGCACCTGCGCCAGGCCCGTGGTGTTGAGACCGGCCACGAAGGCGTCCACCGGACCGGTACCCTCGCCCTGGAGGCTCACCGTCCTGCCGCCCAGCTGAACGTCGGCCTTGAGCGACACCCGGGTGTTGCCTGCCTCGTCGGTCTCGGACATGGCCCGCTGCTTCGGTGCAGCGATCTCGTCCAGCCGGTATTCCTTGCGGAACAGCGTCCACAGATCCTTGGCCTGCAGCTCCTTGCCCGAGGCGTCCATCTCGTGCTGCACCACCCGGCTGAACTCGATTTGCAGACGGCGAGGAAGCTCCAGCCCGTACTCGTTCTCCAGCAGGTACGACACCCGCCCTTGCCCGACTGGCTGTTGACGCGGATCACCGCCCTCCATACGAGCGGCCCAGGTCCTTCGGATCGATGGGCAGATAGGGCATTTCCCAGATGTCGCCCTCCTTGCGGGCGGCAACGCTCTTCTTGATGGCGTCCTGGTGCGAGCCCGAGAAGGACGTGTGACCAGGTCGCCCACATATGGGTGACGCGGGTGCACCGCGATCTGGTTGCAGTGCTCCACCACCCGACGGATCTCGTCGATGTCGGAGAAGTCCAGCCCCGGCGAAACCCCCTGCGTGTACAGGTTCAGCGCGATGTTGACCAGGTCGCGGTTGCCGGTGCTGCTCGCTGTTGCCGAAGAGGCACCCTTCCAGCCGCTCGGCCCCGGCCATCAGCGCCAGCTCGGCCGCCGCAATGCCCGTGCCCCGGTCGTTGTGCGGGTGCATCGACAGGATGATCGAGTCGCGCTTGGCCAGGTTGCGATGCATCCACTCGATCATGTCGGCAAAGATGTTCGGCGTGCAGTGCTCCACTGTCGTTGGCAGGTTGATGATGCACTTGTTCTGCGGCGTGGCTCCCCAGGCATCCACCACGGCATCCACCACCCGCTTGGAGAAGTCCAGCTCGGTGTCCGAGAACGTCTCGGGCGAATACTCGAAGCCCCACTCGGTCTCGGGATGCTCGGCCACCAGCTGCTTGACCAGCTTTCGTCTCGGCCCACCGCCATCTCGACGATGCCGTCCCTCGTCCATCCCCAGCACCACCTTGCGCATGACGGGTGCACAGGCGTTGTAGACGTGCACCGTGGCCTTTCGGGCCCCTTTGCAACGACTCGATCGTGCGACGGATCAGCGACTCGCGGGCCTGTGTCAGCACCTGGATGGTCACGTCGTCCGGGATCAGGTTCTCCTCGATCAGCCGGCGTACGAAGTTGAACTCGGTCTGCGAGGCCGACGGGAAGCCCACTCGATCTCCCTTGAAGCCGATGTTCACCAGCAGCTGGAACATCTCCAGCTTGCGCTCGACGCTCATCGGCTCGATCAGCGCCTGATTGCCGTCGCGCAGATCGGTGCTCAGCCAGATCGGTGCCTTGGTCAGCACGGCGTCCGGCCAAGCGCGATCCTTCAGGCCGACGGGCGCGAACGGGCGGTATTTGGAAGCGGGCTGTTGCAACATGAAAAACGTTCCTGACAAAGAAAGGGTTGAGCAATCGGCGACGATGCGAAACCACGCAGGGGCCAGAACGAACGGCCCGCTGCCGGAGGCATACGGGCCGTTGAAGCTGGATCGCAGGGATGCGCGCGCAACTACCTTCGCCCGTAGGGGACGAACAGCGTAGAGCCAGCAGCAGGGAGTCCTTGCGTGTATCCATGGTGCAGGAATCTAACATATTTCAGGTTCCCGGACACCTGCCAGCCCCATTCCTGGGGCGGGATATCCTTGTCCTCTTCCCGCGTCCTCTGCCCGTACCCATCCGCCCGTGTCGCTCTGCCCGCGCCCCTCTGCCGTGCCCTCTTCAACGCCCCCTGACGACAGCGGCCCGGGGAGAAAGCCGCACCCTGTACAAGGGCGGCCAGACCTCGCCCGCGAACGATAACCCCGCCCCACCATTGGTCGTTCATGAAGTGCCTGATCATTCCATGCAAGATGGATTCGGGCCTGGGGCACCCTGCCCGGCCCGTTCATCAGACCATTGAACACTCGGAGGGTCTCCCCATGATCCGAAAAACGTCTGTCGCTGCCGCCCTGATCGGCATGGGCTCGCCCTGGCCGCCCACGGTTCGGCCTCGGCCGAGAGCATTCCCCCAGGATGCCATCAACCTGTCCAACGCCAAGCTGTCGCTGCCGGAAGCCGTCTCGCTGGCCGAAAAAGCACCATCCGGGCAGCAAGGCCAACCAGGCCGAGCTGAAGTTCAAGAAAGAGAGGCTCTACTACGAAGTGAGGTGGTCACCCCAAGAATGAGGTGTTCGATGTGAAGGTGGACGCTAAGGACGGCACGGTCTTCCAGAGCAAGCCCGACAACCATGATTGACCGGCGCTGACGGATCAGCTACGATGCCGGGCAACGGCGGCGTCTGTTCCCGCCGTTACCCGGCCCTCCCCGGTCGATAGATTGCGCTTATAGCCACATTTAACTAAATTCAATTTACTTAACAGTAGAAATCCCGGATCATTCACACATCGGCCGCCGCGGACACGCTGGCACCCAGCCCGCCCGGCCAGGAAGCGCCAGAGTCTGCCCGCCATGGCGGGACGTGCGGATGCCCCGCCTTCCCCGCCTGGCCAGATTCCCTGCCGGGAACTGCTCCCTGCCCCGTCCCTCAGGCGTGCATAGGGAACCCGATCCGGCAAGGCCGCTTCCGACACCATCGGCAGGCCCTGTCCTGCCACCCACTCTAGAGGAAAATCCCACGTCGCTGATCAACACCCAGATCAAACCCTTTCAAGGTCCAGGCCTTCCAGAACGGCAAGTTCTTCGAAGTCACCGACGAGACCCTGAAAGGCAAGTGGAACGTCATCTGCTTCTACCCCGCCGACTTCACCTTCGTCTGCCCGACCGAGCTGGAAGACCTGGCCGAGCACTATGACGAGTTCAAGAAACTGGGCGTGGAAGTCTCACTCGGCCTCTACCGACACGCACTTCGCACACAAGGCCTGGCACGACACCTCGGACGCCATCAAGAAGGTCATAGCATGCTGGGCGACCCGACCACGCAGCTGGCCCGCAACTTCGACGTGCTGATCGAAGAAGAAGGCCTGGCCCTGCGCGGCACCTTCCTGATCGACCCCGAAGGCCTGATGCAAGGTCTGCGAAATCCACGACAACGGCATCGGCCGTGACGCCAGCGAACTGCTGCGCAAGGTGAAGGCTGCCCTGTACGTGGCCTCGCACCCGGGCGAAGTCTGCCCCGCCAAGTGGAAAGAAGGCGCCGAGACCCTGAAGCCCCTCGCTGGACCTGGTCGGCAAGATTCTGATCCCGCACCCCGGAAGGCTGGCCGGTCGCAGACCCTCCCCAGCCTTCCCGTCATGATTGACATCGTTACCAGCCAGCCTGGCCAAGCGGCGCTCCTATCGCCCAGCTCCTCGCGCCGGCAACCGGTGGCTGGTCTTTTTGTCCATTTCCAACGTCACCACGGCACCATCATGCTTGACGCAGACCTCAAGAACCAGCTGCAAACCTACCTGGGCCACCTGAAACAGCCGATCGAGCTGGTGGCCACCCTGGACGGCAGTCCGAAAGCGAAAGAGATGCAGGAACTCCTGCAGGAAATCGCTGAGCTGTCCGACAAGATCACCCTGCGCGAAGACCCGGCCGCGGATGTCCGCAAGCCCTCCTTCGCCATCAACCGCATCGGCACCGACATCGGCGTGCGCTTGCCGCCATCCCGCTGGGCCACGAGTTCACCTCGCTGGTGCTGGCCTGCTGCACGTCGGCGGCCACCCCATCAAGCTCGACGCCGACACCATCGAGCAGACCAAGGCCCTGTCCGGCGACTACGACTTCGAGATCTACATGTCTCTGTCGTGCCAGAACTGCCCGGACGTGGTGCAGGCGCTCAATTCGATGTCGGTCATCAACCCCGCATCCGCGTCCAGACCATCGACGGCGCCCTCTTCCAGGACGAAGTGGAAAAACGCGCCATCATGGCCGTGCCCACCGTCTTCCTGAACGGCGAAGTGCTGTTCCAGGGCCGCTCCAGCGCCGAGGAGATCCTGGCGCCTGGACAGCGGCGCCCACCCCGTGCCGCCGAGAAGCTTCTCCGAGAAGGATCCGTTCGACGTGCTGATCGTCGGTGGTGCCCGGCCGGTGCTGCGGCAGCCGTCTACGCGGCCCGCAAGGGCATCCGCACCGGCGTGGTGGCCGAGCGTCTTCGGCGGCCAGGTGCTGGACACCATGTCCATCGAGAACTACATCTCGGTGCTGGAAACCGACGGCCCCAAGTTTGCCGCCGCCCTGAAGCCCACACTCGTCACTACGGCGTCGACATCATGAACCCTGCAGAAGGTCGAGTCGATCAGCCGTGACGAGGCTGCCGGCATGGTCACCGTCAAGACTCGCCAGCGGCGCCAGCCTCAAGAGCAGGACCGTCATCCTGGCTACCGGTGCCCGGTGGCGCAGCATGGGCGTGCCCGGCGAGCAGGAATACCGCAACCGCGGCGTCACCTACTGCCCGCACTGCGACGGCCCGCTCTTCAAGGGCAAGCGCGTCGCCGTCATCGGCGGTGGCAACTCGGCGTCGAGGCCGCCATCGACCTGGCTGGCGTGGTGGACCATGTCACGCTCTTCGAGTTCATGCCTGAACTGCGTGCCGATGCCGTGCTGCAGCGCAAGCTGGAAAGCCTGCCCAACGTGAAGATCCTGAAGAACGTTCAGGTCACCGAGGTCAAGGCCAGCAACGACAAGGTCAGCGCCATCGTCTACAAGGACCGCACCAACGACAGCATCCACGAAGTGGCGCTGGAGGGCGTGTTCGTCCAGATCGGCCTGGTGCCCAACACCGACTTCCTGAAGGACAGCGGCATCACGCTGGTCCGCAACGGCGAGATCCAGGTCGACGTCCGTGGCCAGACCTCGATGGAAGGCGTGTTTGCCGCCGGTGACTGCACCACCTCGCCGTACAAGCAGATCATCATCGCTGCCGGCGATGGCGCCAAGGCTGCCCTGGCCGCCTTCGATCACCTGATCCGCACCTCGGCACCCAAGTAAGCGCACACTGCGCCTTGATGATCCGAGCATCATCGAGGCGCAGCGCGCTTTCCGGACCTCATCCTGATCGGCACGCAGACAAGCAGCCTTCCACCGAAACGCGTTCCGTCTGGACGGCCTCGCCCGGCCGTCCGATCGTCCTGGCCGTGCCGCACGGCCTGGCATAGTCTTTTCAGGGGTGGCCTGATGCCATCAGCCACCCAGACACCAGCGACCCGCACCGTCCCGTGCGGGCTCGCCCGGTCCGCCCTCACCCAGTTACCGCCGGGTGGGGGCGTTTCTTTCAGGATGACCAGGTGCGCACTCGGTACTCGCCAACTCAGCCCTCAGGTGCTTGAGCGCCTCACGGATGCTGAGTGGTGCCATCCGGGCACGATGGGTCTCGATGAAAGCCAGCACCCACGTTGATCCTGGCGGGCATACTGGCGCAAGGCCCAGCCAATGCCCTTGTTGATGAAGAACCTCGGTCTGCCCCAGGTTGTTGACGATGACCTCGGCCAGCAACGCGCGATCGGTCCGTGCCCCAGCGACAGCTGACAGTCAATGGCGATGCGGCGCAGCCAGAAGTTCTCGTGCAGGCTCCAGGCGATGATCCGGGACCGGATGTCCGGATGGCGCAGCAGGATGCAGCCCACCACCTTGTCCAGCGCGTCCACCGTGTCCCACCACGATTTCTGCACCACCAGCGCTTCCACACGGTCCAAGTCCGCCGGAACCAGCTGCTCCTGCACCACGTTCAGATAATCCACGGCCACGTACCGCATCTCGCGGAACGGGCTCTGCCAGCAGGCCTGCACGAAGGCCCAGTCCGGTGCCTGCCCACGCGCCGCCCGGAAGAACGGCCGGCTGAGCTGCCGCTCGGGTGTGCCCACCCCCAGAAACGCGAAGCGATGCTTCATCGTAGGCCGCCATCTGCGGCGCCCGGCCGAGCCTCGGCAGCCGCCTGCAGAACAGCAAGGATCTCGTGTGCATCCATGATGGACAGCGCCTCCCATACGCCCGACATCTGCCAAGCGGACACGGTCAGTATGCCACCTCCCCGACCGAAGTCTGGTTGCGCTACCACCCGGCATGCGCACATTACGGCGTTCGCCGGCGCCAGATCGCTACCCCTCGATATCCCCCAACGCCACGCGCTGCCGGCCTCGGCATCGAAGGTGTCGTCCGACAGCCACTTCTCCAGACGCCGCTTCACCCGGGGCCATTCGGAATCCAGCATCGAGTACCAGCAGGTATCGCGGTTACGCCCCTTGTACACGATGGCCTGGCGGAACATGCCCTCATAGGTGAAGCCCAGGCGCAGGGCGGCGTTGCGCGATGGCTGGTTCAGCGAATCGCACTTCCATTCATAACGGCGGTACTTCAGCGTCTCGAACACATACTGCGCCAGCAGCAGCTGGGCCTCGGTGGCCATCGCGTGCGCTTGAGCCGGTCGGAATAGGGTGATGGACCCCACTTCGATCACGCGATTGGCCGGATCGATCCGCATCAGCGCAAACGAACCCACGACCTGGTTGCTGCCCGCCCTCGATGATGACGAAGTGCAGGGATCCTCGCTCGCCTCCAGCCGCTCCAGCTGCGCCTGCAAGGTCTGTCGGTCGGGCACCGGCTCACGAGGAACATAGGTCCAGTCAGCCAGGTTGGCCCCCGGACCATGGAAGGCATACAGGTCATCGCCATGTCGGGCGGCCGACAGCCGCTCCAGCCGGCAGAAACGCCCCTGCAGGACAGGGGCGGCCCGGCCGTTCACCGGGTGTGAAGCCAGGCACCGCGTCGCCGATGGGCTGACCAAACTCGTTGTGACGCATGAAGTCTCCTCGAAGGTCGTGTCATCGCCCCGAATATACGCTTCATGCCCTGAATGATCCGGGCCATGGCGCAGCCACGCCATGGCCCGGATACCGATCACGCGCTGGGCAATCAGGACGTCGCCAGCACGATGCCCTCCGCCTGCAGGCGCTCGTGGATGGCAATGCACAGCTCGCTGCGGATGCCCCCCATGCGCTCGCTGCGCGCCGTCCAGGCATAGAGCTTGAACTGCAGGGCCGACGCACCGAAGTCGGTGAACTGCGCCGTGGGCGCCGGCGTGGCCAGCAGGGTCGGCGTGTTCGCGTGCCACCTCGGTCAGCAGCTTGATGACCTGCTTGGGATCGCTGTCGTAGGTCACCCCCAGACCGATCTCGATGCGGCGCAGGTGGTCGGACAGCGTCCAGTTCACCACCTGGTTGGCGATGAGCTGCGAGTTGGGCACGATCACGTCCGCACCCGCTCCGGTGCGCAGCACGCTGGCACGGATGCCGATGCGCTTGACCTTGCCGCTCTGCCCCGCCATGTCCACCGAATCACCCACCTTGATGGGACGCTCGAACAGCACTGATGAGGCCCGAGACGAAGTTGTTGACGATGCTCTGCAAGCCGAAACCGACGCCAACACCGAGTGCGCTGGCGAAGATGGTGAATCGATCGAGGCTCACGCCGGTGGAGGCAATGGCCATCAGCAGACCGCCGATCAGCACCACATAGTTGAGGATACTGTTGAGCGCATACGGAATGCCCGGCGCCAGCGACACCCGCGTGTAGACCTCGCGGTCCAGCACGTAGCGCAGCAGGCGCGAGACCTGCAGCGTCAGCCAGACCAGAACGAAGAAGCGCAGCAGGTCGGCCAGCGACACCGAGATCTGACCGATCTTCAGCGGCGTGGACAGGAAGTTCCCCAACGCATCGGTGAGCGGCGACAGCAGCATCACCTGGTTCAGGGTGTAGCCCGTCCACAGCAGCACCGCCACCCAGTAGACCACGCGACGCAGTCGTGCCTCGATCAGCGCCCCGTCCTCGTCCAGCATCTTCAGCCGGTTGAGCGGGCGCAGGTTGCCGGCCAGGCGCAGCAGCGACAGCAGCACCAGCGAACCCGCCAGCAGGATGACCCCCGCAAACAGCGAATTGAGCGTGGAGGCACTGATGAAGCGCGCCAGCCGGGTGAAGCCCAGCAGGTCGGTGACCAGGGCCGCACTGCAACCGGCCAGCACCGTATTGATGGCGTAGCCCGTCAGCCGCAGCGAACGGGCATTCTGATCCACATGTCGCGTGCTGCTGTCGGGCGGCAGCGCCTCGCTGGAGACCGTCTCGTTCTCGGCTTCGGCCTCGCACGCGCCTGCACGAAGGCACGGCGCCGATCACGCGTCAGGTGCATGAGCACCAGGATCGTCAACAGCAGCTGCGACTGGAAGAACAGCCGCTCCCAGGTCGGATCAAACTTCAGGATCTCCGGCACCTGGTTGAAGGCAAACATGGCCAGCAGCCAGTACAAGTAAGTGGCCAGCGAACGCTCCACCACCTGACGCAGCAGCTGCACCGTAGGCGCCAGCGCCACCAGCCCCAGCAGCAGGTTCAGGCTGGCCGGCGGATAGGGCAGCACCACCGCCGCCATCGTCACCGTCGTCAGCACGGCCACCGACAGCGGATCCTGCAGCAGCCAGCGCACCGAACGCAGCACCGGCTGTTCGCTGATCTTTGCCTCCACCCGCGGACGCAGGAGGTGCAGCGTGGCAAACACCAGCACCAGCCACGCCAGCAGCGCAATGGAGCGGACCGGATGGATGCGCAGGTACTCGACAATGGCATGGCCGTCCGAGCGCAGGCGCGCCAGGCCCGTCAGCGTGCTGCCATCATTGGTTTCCGCATTGGACGCACCGAACAGCGCCGGACTGTCGGTCTTGAACAGCGAATCGATGGACGCCGTCAGCGTGTTCTTCAGCAACGCCTGCTCAGACGAGATGGTGGCCTGCAGCTTGCTGCTCTGCGCCTGCAGGTCGAAGATGCCGCTGCGGATCTTGGACGCCGCCTTGCGCGTATCCTGGATCTCGTTCAGCACCTCCTGCACGCGCGTGCGGATGACCTGCGGTGACGCCTTGATCTCTTCGGCCGACTGCGCCCCTTCCCACGCCTTCTGCATGGTGTTCAGGCGGTTGAAGTCCTCCTGCAGCGCCTCGGCCACCTGCGTGAGCTGCTTGTCCACCGCCGTCACCTCGGCCTGCAGCTGCGCCCAGGTGGGCTCGATGTCACGCATGCGCCGCTGGCTGTCGGAGTCCATCGCCAGATGGCTCAGCGTTCGTGCCTCGGCCGTGTCCCGGGCCAGCCGGGCCAACCGCTGCTTGATGCCATCGCGCTGCGGCGAAGCCTGCAGCCGGTTGCGAATGATGTTGAGCGCGTTCTCCTCGCTCTCGGCACGGGAAACCACGTTGGCAGGCGGAATGGGCGAGGCCGGAGCAGGCGCCGGATTGGCTGCGGCGGCATTGGCATTGCCACCTTGGGCAGCCTTTGTCCTTGTCACTGGCAGCAGCTGGCGCCGCCTGCGCCATCGCAGGGCTCGGAGACAGGGCTACGCCGGCCGGCGCAGCTAGCATCAGGGCCAGCAGCAGCCGGCCACAAAGGGAAATGAGGGCATCGGTCTTCATGCCCGCAGTGTAACGGGCACTCGCACCCTGCTGGACAGTGCCCCCATGGCACGGGACGACCGGTCGGCAGGCGAAGCGTGGCTGGCTGGGGGTTTGTCGGGATGCAACAGGGCGGATACACCTGACCTGCTGCCGACGTTGCCAGGGGCAATCGGTGAAATGGGCCCGTCCCTGTCATGCCTCAGCCCCTCAGCCCCCTGAACCATTCAATCCTCTCGCTGAATGGCGCACAAATCTTGACACATAGGCCATGCTCATTATGCTATGCGTCCCAGGACGCAGTAGCATAATGGTAGCACCATCACGGACCTAGTAAACAGGTATCCATGGACACCCCGTTGCCCTTCAACCTGCTGAAATCCATTCAGGAACGCCTGTCCGGCTGGAACAGGCCTGTCATCACCGACTATGAGCTGGCCGTGCTCATCACCCGGTTGACCGACACATCCGGACAACCACCAGACACCCGTTCCCACCAACAGGCGGTAGACAACCTGCTGTCAACGGGCCTGCTCCTGCCTGACAAGGATTTCCGGAAAGGAACCGTGTATCGGCTCTTCGGCAAGAACAACCCCGCTGCCACGGAGGTTGCCTGCGCCGTGGATCCATTTGCCTACGTCTCGCACCTCAGTGCCATGGAATACCACGGCCTGACGGACCGCTTTCCGAAAATCCTCTACCTCACCACCCCCGACGACAAGGCATGGCGCGCACAAGCCGATGTCCGCATGGCAGCCGACCTGGGTGAACGGCTTTCGGCCTACCGTCAGACAGGTCTTCCCTGTCCTGCGTCGTCAGCCCAGCCAGAGCATTGAAGGCCACCATGTGGAACTCATGCGCCGCAGCCACCTGGGGGCATTCAGGGTCGTGCGAAGCACCAGCGTGCGCGTCGCCACCATCGGCCGGACTTTCCTGGACATGGTCCGTGAGCCCGAGCTATGTGGCGGCATCCTGCACGTCATCGATGTCTACCGAAGCCAGGCGGCACAGTACCTGTCATTGATCATCGATGATGCGGAACGCCATGGCACGGCCATCGACAAGGTCAGGCTGGGCTTTCTGCTGACCGAAGTGTGCCACTCTCCGATCCTCGCATCGAGGCTGGACCCGACATGCCTCAGCGGGGCGGATCCCGCAAGCTGGACCCACGAGCGGAATACGATCCCTCGATATTCCGAGAGTGGATGCTCTCCATCAACGTGCCCACCTTACACACCAACAGCATGGATGATGCCCATGAATGAAGTGGACATCGAACGTTGGGTCGATGATGCACCCACCCATCAAAGGGGCTTTCGGGAAAGCCGTCCACATCATCCTGACAGCATCGGCCATTCACGTAACCTGCAGGCCCGCATGGTCATGAAAGGCGGTCTGCTGCTGGCCATTCGCTACGACAGCAGCCGCTTCACCCGTGATCTGGACTTCTCCACCACGGAGCAATATCAGGCGGACACGGCCGACCAGCTTCTCGACGAGTTCGAGAAAGGACTGATCGACGCCGAGAACCGCCTTTTTCTATAGAGACGACCTGTCGCCTGCAATCCCGTCGGGTGGAGCCCAAAGGAGAAAACCGTACTCACCACAACCTGACGCTGACCATCGGCTTTGCCGACAAGTCGGATCGCGGCGCCATGGCACGGCTTCAGGCCAAAGCAGTCCCACGAGTCGTTCAGATCGACTACAGCTTCAACGAAGCCGTCTCGACGTGGAGGTTATGGAACTGGAAGGTGGTGCCACCATTCACTCCTATTCCCTGCACAACGTGCTGGCCGAGAAGATGCGCTCACTCTTGCAACAGCCCATCCGCCGGCGAAACCGCCGACAGGATGTCTCACGACATCTGGCTGTTGCTGGAATCGGCGCCACCCCTGACGGCAAATGACCTGCAACGCATCCATCAGATGCTGATCAAGTCTTGCCAGAGCAAGGGGCTGACCCCAAACGCCCGATCCATGGAAGATGAGGCCGTGCAACAACTTGCACGAGAGGGCTACGCAGACCTCCGGTCCGACGTGGATGGCGAGCTCCGGCCTTCGAGGATGCCTTTGGCGCCGTATCCAGCTCTATGGAAGGCTTCCTGGTAACAACCCCGCAAAGCATTCCAGCAAGCCCCGCCTTGATATGCCGGGGTTTGGGGACGTTTTTCCAGCGAGCCTGATATGGCAGCATGGCCTAGACTTCCCATGGCGTTCACCCGAGAGGCATCCTCATGGCCATTGGCAGTTTCTTCGAGCTGGCCCACAGCAGCAGCTCCTACGCATCCTTTGTGCAGTCTGCCATGCAGCAGATCTCCGGCCAGGGCACTGCCCCCCAGGCCGAGAACACAAACGGCAGCAAGTTTGCCGGCATCATGACCGACACACTCTCCATCGAGCGTGCGAAGAAGACCAAGGAGATCATGTCCGGCTATGACATGACCCACATGTCACGGAACGAGATGATCGAGATGGCCGGAAAACTGGAGAAGTCCGGCATCATCACGTGGGATCAGTACTTTGAATTGACTGCCCCCATTTTTCGATGAATGGGATGAGAACATGAATCTCATCACCGACTACGATCAGAAGATCAACTATCTGGAAGGGCTGCAACAGGTCGTAATCAGAAACCGGACCTTCAACCCTAGCGACATCCAGTCGATCATCATTGCGGAAAGAACCCAAGCCCTGGCCGAGTCGCTAGACCATATGGCGCGAACGTAATCCACCGAGAACGTGGTATCCCTTGGCTCCCCACGTTCTCGACTCTTCGTTCAACTCACTGGATGTAAATCGAATCGCTCATGGTATTCCATGGCGAATTCATGGACGTGTTCTGATAGGGGAACGTCCTCCGCTGATTTCCGCCAAGCTTCCAATAGCAGCGATATCCAACCACGGCTTGGCCCATTGGACCATGAAAGGCGGTCTGCTGGTGATCCGCCATGACAGCAGCCGCTTCACCCGTGATCTGGACTTCTCCACCACGGAGCAATATCAGGCAGACATGGCCAACCAGCTTCTCGACGAGTTCGAGAAATGACTGACATGGAAGGCTTCCCTGGTAACAACCCCGCAAAGCCTCCCTGCAAGCACCGCTTTGATATGCCGGGGTTTGGGGACGTTTTTCCAGCGAGCCTGATATGGCGGCACAGCCTAGACTACCCATGGCGTTCACCCGAGAGGCATCCTCATGGCCATTGGCAGTTTCTTCGAGCTGGCCCACAGCAGCAGCTCCCTACACGTCCTTTGTTCAGTCTGCCATGCAGCAGATCTCCGGCCAGGACACTGCCCCCAGGCCGAGAGCACAAACGGCAGCAAGTTTGCCGGCATCGTCGACCGACACACTCTCCATTGAGCGTGCTAAGAAGACCAAGGAGATCATGTCCGGCTATGACACGACCCACATGTCACGGAACGAGATGATCGAGATGGCCGGGAAACTGGAGAAATCCGGCATCATCACGTGGGAACAATTTGCAGACCTCACTAGCCCGTATCTTTGACGAATGGGATGAGAACATGAATCTCATCACCAACTACGACCAAAAATCAACTATCTGCAAGGTTTCCAGGAGGTTGTGAACCGGAGAAAAATGTTTCTCCCTGATGACACGAAATCAATCGAACTGGCGCAAACGGATGCTGGCGCTGGCCGAATCTCTTTACTCTGTTTCAAATGTTCGCTGATCACCATGAGCATGGACCCGCTGTAGCTCATGCTCGAATCTTCACCCTTTACTGGATATAGATGGAATCGCTCATGGTTTTCTATGGCGAATTCATGGACGTGTTCTGATAGAAGAACGTCCCCCGCTGATTTCTGTCAAGTTTTCCAATAGCAGCGATATTCAATCCACGGCTTGGCCCGTTGGACCATGAAAGGCGGTCTGCTGGTGATCCGCCATGACAGCAGCCGCTTCACTCGTGATCTGGACTTCCACCACGGAGCAATATCAGGCAGACATAGCCGACCAGCTTCTCGACGAGTTCGAGAAAGGACTGACAAGGAAGGCTTCCCTGGCAACGCCCCGCGAAGCCTCCCGCAGCCTTTCCGTGGCGCCAGCCCTCAGACCGGCCAGGCCTCCAGCCGGTAGGCGGCGTCCCAGAACATCCATTCCAGCCGGGCGGCCTGGGTGTAGGCGGCGTGCATGCGTTCGCGCATGGCGGGGTGGTGGCTGCCGCAATGCGGTCCAGCGTGTCGCGCATGCGGGCCACGGCCTCATGGAATTCCTCGGCGGCATAGGTGTCCACCCAGGCCTGCCACGGGTTGCCGGGCTTGCTGCGGGCGTGGATGTCATGGCCCACTTCGGCATAGATCCAGAAGCACGGCAGCAGCGCAGCCATGGCTACCGGCCAGGGCTCACCCCAGGCCGTGGCCAGCAGGTAGCTGGTGTAGTGCTCGGCCGTGGGTGACAGCGGCGTGGCGGCAAACTGCTCGGGCGTGACGCCGTGCTGCTTCATGAAGCCGTTGTGCAGCTCGCGCTCGCCCTCCACGGCTTCCTGGGCAGCGGCGGCCAGCTGCACCACGGTGTCGGAATCATCGGCTCGGGCGGCCGCCACGGCCAGCGCCCGGCCGAAACCCACCAGATAGTGGGCGTCCTGGATCATGTAGTGCCGGAAGCGCTCAATGGACAGCGTGCCGTCGGCCAGCTCGCGGTTGAAGGGCATCTCCAGCGTGGCCTGAAAGAGCGCGCTGTTGCGTGCCCAGGCTTCCTGCGTGAAGGTCATGGCGGGTCTCCTGATGGTCTGGATGAGGGATGGCGATACCGCGCAGGATCATACCGCCTCCGGCCTCCGAACGATGCACGGCCATGGCCGGCCCCCTGCCCTGCTCTATGATTCCCCATCACCTTTTGCCGGGACACTTCGCCATGGACGCGCCCTGCCACCGATCCCATCACGCCCCCGCCGGGCACACTGTTCGAGACCCGCCAGGCACTGCTGCCCACCTGCGAGCAGCACGGCATGCACTCGCAGCACACCGGCCGGCGCTATCGGATCCAGACCACCTGCGTCGGCCCCGAGCCGGAAGGCGGCTATCCGGTGTTCACCCTCCTGGATGGCGACACGCTGTTTCCAGTGGCAGCCATGGCCGCCCACGCCATGATGACGCGCACCGGCGAGAACGGCGTGACCCCCTTGCTGCTGGTGGGCGTGGGCTACGGCCACGACGGCTGGCTGGACACGGATGCCCGCGTTGAAGACTACACGCCCCCCGTGGCCGACGGCAGCGCCAGCCACGATGCTCGCGGCCGCCGTCAGGGCGGCGCCGGACGCTTCCTGCGCTTCCTGCGCGAGGAACTGCAGCCGGCCATGGCCGAGCGTTTTTCCGTGAACCCGCAGCGCCAGGCGCTGTTCGGGCATTCCTTTGGCGGTCTGTTTGCGCTGTACACGCTCTTCAACCAGCCCGACGTCTTCCAGACCCACATCGCCTCCAGCCCGTCCCTCTGGTGGCATGATGAATACATCCTGCAGGAACGCGACCGCTTCGTGCAGGCACAGGCCGGCCGCCCCCCTTCCCGTGCGCGTGCATCTGAGCATCGGCGAATACGAGCAGAAACACGCTCCGTACATTGCCCCTGACAGCCCGCGGGCACAGATGCTGAAGGCCCGTGGCCAGGTGGACCGCGTGCGCGCCTTCACCCGGCACCTGAACGAGACCCTGCCTGGGCTGCCCGTCAGCTTCACCGAGCACCCGCGCTCCACCCACGGCAGCTCCCAGCTTTATGCGGTGCTGGATGCGCTGCGGATTTGCCAGCGGCACGGACGCGATCTGAACCGGTTTCGTCGAACATGCCTTGGCCCGCCGGCGCTGAAAGCGAACGTTCAAGGGATCCTCTGATAAGTCCCGCGAACCGGCGCGCTACGGAACGGGATGCAGGACTAGTGACATTTGCTGTCAATAGCGGCGCTATTGACAGCAAATGGCAACGCAGTCATGCGCCCGTTACGGGATGTGACGGCCGCGGGGACTTGTTCAGAGGATCCCAAGAGCACTCAGCACGCCCCTGGAAGCCTCCAACCGAAGCACGGAATCTCACTCCGCCCTCTCCATGGTCCATGCGACGTCGACTACATTAGCTTGAGGATAAAGAAAATGCCGGAATTGCCTGAGGGTGGAAAACAACGTTTGCGAGGCATCGCCCCGCACATCCAGGGCAAAAAGGTGGCGGATGTCGTGCTGCGCCAAACCAGGCTGCGCTGGCAGGTCAATCCGAACCTGGCGGAGATCCTGAAGGAGCAGGAGGTATTGAGCTGCCGTCGGCGGGCGAGATATCTGATTATCGGTTTTTCAACGGGAATTCTACTGATTCACCTTGGCATGTCGGGCAGTCTGCGCATTTTTTACGCATGGAGATGCACGGATTGAACATCCCGGCAAACACGACCATGTGGACATGGTGTTTGCAGACGGCACGGTGTTGCGCTATCACGATCCACGCAGGTTTGGCGCAATTTCCTGGCATGAAGGCGTTGAGGAACATCACCCTCTCCTTGAAAAAAACTCGGCCCCTGAACCGCTTTTCAGACAATTTCTCCGCCGATTACCTTTACCAGAAATTCAAGACGCAAAAACGAGCAGTCAAACTGGCCCTGATGGACAATACTGTCGTGGTCGGCGTGGGCAATATCTATGCGAACGAAAGCCTGTTCAGATCGGGCATCTTGCCACACCGCCCTGCGAACAAGATCAAGAAAAAGGAATGCGCCGTCCTGGTGGAAACGATCAAGGCAGTGTTGCAGCGTGCGATTGAAACCGGCGGCAGCACGTTGCGCGACTTCGTCAACAGCGACGGTAAAAGTGGTTATTTCCAGCAGGAATATACGGTGTACGGCAGACACAACGAACCCTGCGTCTGTTGCGGCGAGTTTGTGCAGAAGGAAGTTCTGGGGCAGCGGGGACGTTTTACTGCCCGAACTGCCAGAAATGACCCTGGGTCTTCGCGGATCAGTGTGGGTGAGATGGAGGCCGAAATCGGCGTTTGATGCCTGAAATCAAGGGGATTTACAGCGCAGATGATTATGTCGTATCGTGTATCGACACTGGATCGAGGTGCTGTGCATGAAAAACAGGTCGCAGTCTGAGGGAGCTTTTGTCCGTTCCCGGCTTCGCGGCATCGGCGAAGCTGAAGGGAATCTTCGGAGACCCCAAGGCGAGGGTCGTACAGCTGAGACGCCGAAAAAAACAGCCATTTGCTCAAATTGTGGGTAGCGCTGCCAGGGACGTTACGACCAGCGGACGTGCCGTGTGCGGATCTTCGGGTGGCAGGCTGGGTGGTGTACCTGGAGTTCGAGCGCTGGAAACAGAGCCTGCGCTGGCAGCGTCTTGGGCCGTACAGGAAGTTTGCCGACATGATCGAGCGGCACTGGGACGGCATTGCCGCCTACTGCCGCCCCGGAGAACAAGGTCAGTCTGAGGATGGTGGAGGGGCTGAACAACAAGATTCGGGTCATTCAGCGCAGTACTTACGGATACCGGGATAAGGAGTATCTGAGGCTCAAGGTCATTGCCAGTTTCCTGCCTCCGCTACCCGAAAACGCCCGATTGCACCCACACTGATCCGCGAAGACCCTTTTTTGTGACATGGGGTGATTCTCCGTAGTCATTCAAGTGCCAGCGCAGGATGACGACACAAGGTTTTGCAGAAGTCCTGCATCGCTCGCTGGTGCTCGCACCGTGTTGAGGACGACGCATTCCGGCGTCGTCATGCATCTTCAGGCACTCGCACGGAATTGCGGCACGATGTTTTCCAGGAAGTCCTGCATCGTTTCCAGCGGCGGGCGACGGGTTGGCTTGAGGTTGGCGATGACGTGTGCCACCCCAGCCTCGGCCTGCTGGGCGTAGAAATCCGACAGCGCCCGGCTGCCACCACGCAGGTAGATGCTGCTGAACACCTGCAGCGGTGCGCTGGCATCTTCCAGCAGCTCGACGAAATTGCAGGACCCAAAGGGACGCCAGATGCCTGATTCGTTCAGGCGCTCCAGCTCTGCCATGAGGCTGCGCAGATGGGGGCAGGTCTGCGGAGTACCACAGCCAGCCATCGGACTCATTGGCAATCCAGCGCAGATCCCGTCGCGCACGCCCCACGGTCATCATCGGCAGGCGCCCCTGTACGGGTTTGGGCACCAGATCGAGATTGCCGAAGAAGCTGCCGCCGTGTTCGGTACCAAAGCGTGGGAAGGATTGCTCCGTCAGCCGGCGGATGACCTGCCAGTTTTCCTGAAAAACGCTCGGCACGATTGTCAAACTCCTTGCCAAAGGCAGGATACTCACTGGGGCGGTCACCGCCCGCCAGGCCCAGCACGAAGCGTCCGCCGCTCAGATGGTCGATGGACGCCGCTCCTTCGCGGTCAGGATCGGCTCACGCAGGGCGAGACATAGCCCGCCGAGCCGAGCGTGATGTGTTCGGTGATCGCACTCAGGTAACCCAGTGTCGCCGTGATGTCGTGAATCTGGCCGACATCGCCGAAGTTCGGATCGTAGAACGGCACATCGCGCACCCACAGCGCCCCCAGGCCGGCGCCGTCTGCCTGTTTCACCAGCGCGGTGAAGTCCGTCATGTCCGGAAAGGGCGAATCGGCATAACCCATGAAAGGCGCAATCAGGCCGAGCGTCAGCTTGCTGCCTGGAAGGTCCGGGCAAAGCCCCGGTGGTTCTGCAGATGCTGCGGCACAGTTTTCTCCATCGCTTGCTCCCCTGTATCGAGACGGAACGAGGGCATTCTAGGCGTGGCATTCACAAAGAAAAACCGTACAATCGAGAAAAGACTTTTTGATGCACTCAAACAATGGGCCAGCCAGCGTGCCCCGTGGGGCATCCCCTGTATGACTTTCGCGCCATGGCGATCTTCGTGGAGGTCATCAAGCACCAGTCCATGCAGCAGGCTGCCAGGCAGCTTGGGCTGACTGTTTCCACCGTCAGCCTTGCCATCAGCAGGCTGGAGCAGCAGCACGGCATCAGGTTGCTGCACCGCACCACCCGGCGTCTTTCCGCCACCAGCGCAGGCGAAGCCTTCTACCAGGCCTGCCTCAGAATGCTCGAAGGTGCAGAGCAGGCTCACCGGGTGCTGGAGCAGCAAAAGCACGAAATCGAGGGTACCCTGCGCATTGCCACCTTCTCTTTCTGTATGCGGGCTGCCGCTGGGCGACAGCCCTCAAGGCCCTGCTCGAACGGTACCCGGCACTCAACATCGAATGGTATGTGGACGACAGCTTCAGCAACCTCTACCGCCAGCAGATCGACATCGCCATCCGCGGTGGCATGCATGCGCTCAATGACCCGCAGCTCATCGCCCGCAAGCTGTTCGATGCCGAGATGGTGCTGTGCGCCACACCCGAGTATCTGGCCAACCGGCCTCCCATCGAAAGGCCGCAGGATCTCTACACGCACCAGTGGCTCGACCACCAGCAGCCCGACTACCGCCTTACCCACCCCGAGCATGGCGGACTACACTCGCTCCCAGACTGCGCATGCTCTGCAACAACAGTCTGCTCTCGAAGGGCTGCTGCTCAACCACTTCGGCATCGGCGTGCAGTGCACGGGCCGAGTTCCGGGAGGAGTTTGCACAGGGCAGGCTGGTACAGCTGCTGCCCGACTGGCATCTGGAATCCCGTCCGATCTATCTCGTCACGCTGAACCGCGAACATGCCTGCACGGGTGCGGGCTGCGAGGGAGGCGCTCAGTGCGGCGCTGATGGAATACAGGCCGTGAATCAGGCGGGTTTTCGGTCTGGCGGGATTGACCGGCCGCCAAGCGGCAGGATGTGCCTTTGAAGATCTTTTGAAGATCGGGTCTTCGCGGATCAGTGTGGGTGAGATGGAGGCCGAAATCGGCGTTTGATGCCTGAAATCAAGGGCTTTACAGCGCAGATGATGATTTCGTATCGGTATCGACACTGGATCGGGGTGCTGTGCATGAAAAACAGGGTCGCAGTCTGAGGGAGCTTTTGTCCGTTCCCGGCTTCGCGGCATCGGCGAAGCCAACGGGAATCTTCGGAGACCCCAAGGCGGGGGTCGTACAGCTGAGACGCCGAAAAACAGCCATTTGCTCAAATTGTGGGTAGCGCTGCCAGGGACGTTACGACCAGCGGACGTGCCGTGTGCGGATCTTCGCGTGGCAGGCTGGTGGTGTACCTGGAGTTCGAGCGCTGGCGGTACGTTGTTCAGGGTGCGGCGGCGTGCATGTAGAACGGCTTGACTGGCTGGCGCAGAATCCGCGCTACACCGAACGTTTTGCGCTGCATGTCGGCAGGTTGTGCACGAGCATGGGCAACAAGGCCGTGGCAGGCTGGAGCGGCTTCACGACAGCACGGTGAAGGATCTGTCGAGCTGTACATGCAGGAGCAGGTTCGTCGTGCCGGTCGGCTCAAAGTCAGGCGCGACGAGTACAGGCGTCTGCAGGGCAAGGACAGGTCGTGGATCAGGGGCGCACGTATGCTGCTGTCGGCGCAGGAAAACCTGACGCTGGAAGGCCGGCAGGCACTCAGGAAAGCTGCTGGCAGCCAATCGGCGGTTGAACACGGCCTATCTGCTGAAGGAATCGTTCGGGCAGCTGTGGAGCTACAGAACCGAGCGTGGTGCCCGGGCATTCGTCGAGCGCTGGAAACAGAGCCTGCGCTGGCAGCGTCTTGGGCCGTACAGGAAGTTTGCCGACATGATCGAGCGGCACTGGGATGGCATTGCCGCCTACTGCCGCCCCGAGAACAAGGTCAGTCTGAGGATGGTGGAGGGGCTGAACAGCAAGATTCTGGGTCATTCAGCGCAGTGCTTACGGATACCGGGATGAGGAGTATCTGAGGCTCAAAGGTCATTGCCAGTTTCCTCGCCTCCGCTACCCGAAAAACGCCCGATTGCACCCACTGATCCGCGAAGACCTGACTTCCTGAACCTGCTTCAGACGACTTCCCTGCAATCCAGGCAAAGCTCAGCCGCCTTGTTGACCCCCTCAGCGCAAGCCCCATAGTCGAACCTGATGCTCGCCGCAGCAATGGCGTTCTTGTACAGATCTCCTGAATAACCCCTCGACGTTGTTGTGGCCGCAGCACATGGAGACAGGCGCTTTCCCGTTGCCACCGGGCAACGCTCAGTAACCATCCATCATTCACATACCGCCACACGGAAGCCGAACCGGGCAAGATGAACGTACATCATCCGCTCCTGACTGGAGGCCCTGATGCCATTCGCGCTATTTGCCCTATCAAGACGCCGGCCTGTCGTTCATGGCAAAGGGATCTTGCGAGTCTGGCCAATGCTGCTGGGCTGCCTGCTGGCCACAGCATCAGTCCAAGCCGCCCCTCCATCTACTGCCTCCAGTCCGCTGCCCGCCTCTCCGCCCGCCATCACCCCCGCACCGACGGCCCTGCCGCGGAGCTGCAGGAATGGGTGCCCTGGGCGATGCAGGGCACGAGATACTGGCCTGCCCCAGCCGGCATGATCAGGCAGGCAGCCGTGCCTGCGTCTGGCCCGAGCATCTGGCCGTGGTCATCGATGGCCGGCAGGCACGCTTCACGCTGACCGTGACGGTGTACGGTGCACCGGCGGCGGTGATGCTGCCGGGCGAGGCGGGCAGCTGGCCCACCGAGGTGCGCACCCGTCAGGGGCAGACGCTGGTGGTGACGGGCGGCAGCGATCAGCCGCAGGTGCTGCTGCCGGCCGGCCAGCATGTGCTGACGGGCACGCTGCAATGGCAGGCCGATCCGCAACTGGTGCGGGTACCGGCCCAGGTGGGCACGCTGTCGGTGGTGGCCAACGGCAAGCCGGTGGCAGCGCTGATGGACCGCAACCGGCATGTGTGGCTGAAGGCGTCGCGCCCGACCGCAGAAGCGGATGTGATCAGCAACACGATGACGATGCTGGTCCGCCGCCGGATCGACGACGGGGTGCCTCGTCAGGTGACGACCCACTATGAACTGAACGTGGCTGGTCAGCCGCGCGAGGTGGAGCTGCCGGCAGCACTGCTGGCCAACAGCATGCCCCAGGCGCTGCGCAGCGATCTGCCGGCGCGCTCTACCCGAACGGTCGGCTGCAGGTGCAGCTGAAGCCCGGCAACTGGCATCTGGAAGTGGATGCCCGCCAGATGCAGCCCACGACCGAGCTGGCGCTGCCGGCCGGTGCGCCCGATGAAGAGATCTGGTCCTACGAGGGGCACAACGATCTGCATGTGGCGCAGGTGGAAGGCGTGGAAGCCGTGGACGCGCAGCAGGCGCGTGTACCCGAGGACTGGCGTCAGCTGCCTGCGTACCGGGTGGGTGCCAAGGACAAGCTGCAACTGGTGTATCGGACGCGCGGCAACGAGCATCCGGAAGCCAGTTCGCTGAAGCTGCAACGGCAGTGGTGGCTGGATTTCGACGGCCAGGGCATCACGCAGAAGGACGTGCTGACCGGCACGCTGTCGGCGCCGTGGCGCCTGCAGCTGCAGGGGCCGGCGCAGCTGGGCCATGCCCGCCAGGGCGAGACGGCGCTGCCCATCGGCCTGCTGCAACCGGCTGCCTCCTCCGAACAACCGCATGACGCTGCCGAGCATGACGCGGCCGATATGGCACCCGGCGTGGAACTGCGCAACCAGAACCTGACGCTGACCACGCTGGCGCGGCTGGAGTCCCGCAGTGACACGCTGCCGGCCAATGGCTGGAACACGGTGCTGATGGCGTGGAGGCCAAGCTGCAACTGCCCCCGGGCTGACGCTGCTGGCGCAAGCGGGGTGGACGACGTGACACCGGCAACATGGACCTCACGCTGGCGTCTGTACGATTTCTTCTTCATGCTGCTGATCGGCATGGCGGCGTACAGGCTGCTGCGGCCGCTGCCGGCCACCACGGTGATGCTGGCGGCCTTGCTGAGCTGGTATGACCTGGAGGGCGCCGGGGTGCTGATCATCCCTGCTGCTGGTGCTGCTGGCCTGCCAGCGGGTGGCTCTGAGGGCTCTGCCCCTCGAGAAGTGGCTGCAGGCCGGCAACCGCATCCTGTGCCTCTTCCTGCTGCTGGTGCTGGCGCCCTTTGCCGTGAACGAGGTGCGGCTGCTGATCTATCCGTCGCTGAACATGCCCGGGTGCGTGACACATCCGGCTACTACTACGTGCAGGCTCACCGCCCCAACGCTGACAGCGAAGTGGCCACCCTGCAGAAACGGGCACGCAGCCGTGCCATGGTTGATCTGTCGTCGATCGATTCGATCGACGCCGACGTGGCACGCGACAAGGCGGCTGAACCCATTCGCCACCAGGGCCGCATCATGCCGGTGCAGACCGGTCCTGGCGAGCCGGGCTGGTCGTGGAACGCCCTACACGCTGGAACTGCATGGCGACGTGCAGCCCGACCAGACGGTGACGGTTCACCTGCTGCCACCCTGGGGCACGCGCATCCTGAAGATCGTGCGACTGCTGGTGCTGTTCGGCAGCCTGTGGGCGCTGTACCGGGTGCTGCCGGGCGGCTTCTCTGCCCAGGCGGCCCCAGGATCCGGAACCGGGGCACGGAATGGGGACCGTCAGCACCGCCACGACCGCCATGCTGGCAGCCCTGACGGTTCTCACCCTGGCCTGGCCGGCCCAGCCCGTGCAGGCGGCCTCGGGCTACAAGGCCGAGCAGATGGAAGCGATCCGCGAGCATCTGTATCCCGGCCCCCGAGCTGCCTGCCCCACTGCGCAGCCGTGGCCCAGACGCGTGTGAAGGCCGATGCCGAACGATTGACGCTGCAACTGCTGGTGCATGCTCAGGCCACGATACAGGTCGCTGCCCGGCCGCGACGGTGCGGACAACTGGCGGCTGGAGCACGTGCTGCTGAACGGCCAGCCCGCCACGACGCGACGCGAGGCCAGCCGCCAGGGCGACGGGCAGGACCTGTGGGTGCTGGTGCCTGCCGGCATCCATGTGGTGGAGCTGCAGGGTACGCTGGGCCAGGGGGCGCATGTGCGCCTGCCGCTGCCCATGGCGCCACGCATGCTGCAGGTGGACAGCACCGTTTGGACAGCGGGCGCGCTGAACGCCCAGGGTCTGCCCAATGACGGCGTGCTGACGCTGACCCGCAAGCTGGACAAGGCGGACGAGCCGACCACGAAGCAGCTGGCCCACGTGCCCGACGCCCTGCCCGGCTTTGCGCTGGTGGAGCGCACGCTGGTGATGGACGAGCGCTGGCGGATGGAAACGCGCATCTCCCGGCTGTCGGTGAGCCAGGCGCCGGTGAAGGTGCGCTTTTGCGCTGCTGCCCGGCGAATCGGTCAACGACGACCGGGTGACGGTGCGCGATGGCGTGGCCGAGATCGAGCTGGGGCAGCGCACGGCGCATCACACTGGCCAGCACGCTGCCCATCAGCACGGACTTTGTCTGGCAGGCCTTGCCGGCCATGAACCAGATCGAGATCTGGACCATGCGCTACGGCACCACCTGGCACCTGCAGTGGGAAGGGCATGGCGCCCACGAACTACGTGCAGGACGGCCAGCTGGCGCCCTGGTGGCAGCCGTGGCCGGGCGAGCGCCTGCAGGTTCGGGCACTGCAGCCCACCACGGTCAGCGGCCCCACGCTGACGCTGCAAGGCCATGTCACGACGCTGACCCCGGGTGCGCACAGCACGCTGGCCGAGACCACGCTGCGCTTCCGCGCCAGCCTGGCCGGCACCCAGCGCGCCACGCCGCCGCCCGGTGCGGAACTCCTGGGCATGCGGCTGGACGACGACGAGTACCGCTGCAGGCGCGCGACGGCCAGCTGGAACTGCCGGTGATTCCGGGTGAGCACACCGTGACGCTGCGCTGGCGCGTGCCGCAGGGCACCGATGGCGCCTTCAACCGCTACGAGACGCAGCCGTTGGCCCTGAACCTGCCGGGCGTGAACGCCACCACGCAGCTGAACCTGCCCTGAAAGCCGGGTCGTGCTGCTGGTGGGCGGCACCGGCATCGGACCGGCCGTGCGCTTCTGGGGCTTATTCGTGCTGCTGGTGGCGGTGTCGATGGTGCTGGGTCGCCACCGCACGACGCCGCTGGGCATGCTGGGCTGGCTGTTGCTGCTGCTGGGCGTGGCCCCCATCTCGCTGTGGGGGCGCTGGCCGTGGTCGGCTGGTTCTTTGCGCTGGCCTGGCTGCCCTCGCCGCAGCAGCTGCGACGCCTGGGCTGTGACGAGCAGGCCGCGCGCAGCACCATGCCGTTTGCGCTGGGGCTGTGGACACTGTTCGCCGCCATCGCGCTGTACCTGACGATCCAGCGTTCACTGCTGGGCTATCCCGACCTGCTGGTGGGTGGCAACGGCTCCACGCCCTTCGAGCTGAACTGGTACCAGGACCGCTTCCAGAACCAGCCTGACGCCGACTGGGCCATCTCCATGTCGCTGACCGCCTACCGGACGATGATGCTGGCGTGGTCGCTGTGGCTGGCGTTCTCGCTGCTGGGCTGGATCCGCTGGGGATGGCAGCGCCTGGTGGAGAGCGGCTGTGGGCCAACACCCAGAACACCCGGATGGCACGCCCGGAGGCACGGGGGTGGCACGGGGTGCGAAAGGACCCCATGGGCCCGACGGATCGGTGATGATGGACGCTCCGGGTGACGCCAGGGCAACGGATGGTGGTTCCAGCACGCTGAACCGCAGCCGCGCGCGGCCACCAGCGCGACCGCTGCCAGCCGCGCCGTCGCCAGACGCGATGTCGCACCAGAAAAGGCCACCGACCCGGATCATTCCACGCGACAGGGATTTCGGTGGCTCCAGCCGGATCCGTCAACGTGGCCAGATCCACCAGGCAGAAACGATGGCTACCCTGGACGATGTGGCAGCAGACCGTGTGGCCGTGGAACGCTCGGCCGTGGAGGGCTCGGCAGCGGACGGTGCGGCGACAGAACGAAAGGCAGCAGGCGCCACAGCCGTGCCGGCCTCCGCCCGCGAAACCCATGCCGGCAGCGCGCCTCAGGCTGCCACGTCCACGGTTCCGGCTGTCCGACACCCCGCCGCCCAGGGATTGTCCCCTGCGGCCCGACCGTCCCAGCCAACCGGGCGCACTCGCGCAAGCTGGCAAAGGTGTTCTTCTGGTTTGCGGCCATACTGGGCATCGTGGTGATGCTCGGGCCTGGGCTTCGTGCTGCTCGACTACGGCCGCTATCTGTTCTGAGGGTGCAAGCCGGGCCGCCATTGGGCAACCATGGCGGCCATTTGACCTTTTTTGGCAGGGATGCGCGCAACGATCCGTCATGAAACACGGTGTTTCGTACTGCCGCCCCGTATAATGCGACCCTTCGGACCCATTCGGGGACCAGGCCGCCATCCGCAGGCTGGCCCGGATGGTGCCGCGCCGGGCCTCTCTTGACAGGGGCATGTCCCCTGCACCGTCACGACAGCGTTCAGGCACTGCTCCAGGGCACCCTGCCTGTCGGCGTATCCGCCCGGACAACCCAACCAGACCATTGTCCTCCTTCCCTCATCTCAACACGGCCCCTGCCGACCGTTCCCTGCTCCCGTTCCGGGCGCCGGGATGGCTTGTTGCCGGGCTGGAGCCTGACATTGAACACTGACACATCCTTTTCCGGCCTTGGCCTGGCCGACCCGCTGCTGCGGGCGCTGGCCGACGTGGGCTACACCAACCCCACCCCCATCCAGGCCAAGGCCATTCCCGTGGTGCTGACCGGCCCGCGACCTGCTGGCCGCCGCGCAGACCGGCACGGGCAAGACCGCCGGCTTCACGCTGCCCATCCTGCAGCGGCTGCTGGACAACCCCATGCAGACCCGCAAGCCGGGCCGCCCCTGCTGCCTGATCCTCACCCCCACGCGTGAACTCACCGCGCAGGTGGAAGAGTCGGTCAAGGCCTCATGCCAAGTACACACGCATCCGCTCGGTCGCTGATCTTCGGGGGCGTGAGCATCAATCCGCAGATCCAGGCGCTGCGCCAGCCCGGTGGACATCCTGGGTGGCCACGCCGGGCCGACTGCTGGACCACGTGCAGCAGGGCACCGTCGACCTGTCCGGCGTGGAGATCTTCGTGCTGGACGAAGCCGACCGCATGCTGGACATGGGCTTCATCCACGACATCCGCCGCGTCATCGCCAAGCTGCCGGCCAAGCGCCAGAACCTGCTGTTCTCGGCCACCTTCTCGCCCGAGATCCGCTCGCTGGCACACGGCCTGCTGGACAACCCGGCCGAGGTGGACGTGGCCCCGCGCAACACCGCCTCCGAACTGGTGGCGCAGAGTGCCCACCTGGTGCCCAAGACCCGCAAGCGGGCGTTGCTGTCGTACCTGATTGGCTCGCGCCGCTGGACGCAGGTGCTGGTCTTCACCAAGACCAAGCACGGCGCCAACCGCCTGGCCGAGCAGCTGGGCAAGGACGGCATCGAGGCCATGGCCATCCACGGCAACAAGAGCCGGAGCCCTGCACGCGGGCGCTGTCGCGCTTCAGGACGGCAGCCTGCCCGTGCTGGTGGCCACCGACATCGCGGCGCGCGGTCTGGATATCGACGAGCTGCCGCACGTGGTGAACTACGAGCTGCCCAACGTGCCGGAAGACTACGTGCACCGCATCGGCCGCACGGGCCGCGCCGGCCACGAGGGCACCGCCGTGTCGCTGGTGGACCGCGAGGAAATGAAGCTGCTCACCGGCATTGAGCGCCTGATCAAGCGTCAGATCCCACGCGTGGAAGTGGAAGGCTTCACGGGCTGGCAGGCCCAGCCGGGTGATTCCACCGACGACATCAACGACCGTCCGCCGCTGCCCCGGCCAGCGTCGGGGCGGCAACGGGCGGCGGGTGCGCCCGCGGCCGGCCGTGGCGCAGCAGGCAATCCCGCGCGAAGGACGCGATGGTCGCAGCCATGGCGACCTGAACGGCTCGCCCAGCCAGCGCACCACGACGCGCGCCGGTGAGCCCGGACGCGCCGGCAACGATCGCCGCCGCAGCCGTGGTGGACGTGGCGGTCGTCCCCTGGCGGTGGCGTCGGAACGACGCCTTCGCAGGACTGATGCCGTGCGCTGATGCGCCGGATAAACACACCGAGGTGATACGCCACCGAACGATGGCGTGATGACAGAAAGGCCGCAGCAGCGATCGCTCTGCGGCCTTTTTCTCGATCTCTCGTGCTTCGGCAATCTTCCTGCGATGGTCTTCAGGTTTCGCTGAACAAGCGTCACGAATCGGTGCGCCACGGACCGAGATACAACGGCCGAAAGGGCATCTCTCAACGCATCATGCGCCAGAAGATCAGGGCATGAAAGCGCAGCTCATCCTTCATGTCGAAAATGGGCCTGCTGACGGATGTCACGCGATGACGCACCGACACTGACGGTGTAGCGCCCGGATGGGCCACCCACCGGTGAGCCTCAGGATCGAAAGAAGTCAGCCCCCGGGGCTCCACCCGCATGACAAGCCTCTGCGACTGCCCCGGCTGAAGCAGCCGTGTCCTGGCATAGGCCCGCAGCTCGGCGGCAGGTTTTTCCAGATTACTCTTCGGGGCCGAAACATAGAGCTGCACCACTTCCTTGCCAGCGCGACGGCCGGTGTTGGTGACAATGACCGAGGCTGTGAAGCCCGCATCCTCCCGTGTCAGCTTCAGATCCCGGTACTCGAAGCGGGTGTAGGAGAGGCCGTACCCGAAGGGGTAGGCCACCTCAACACCCCGGGTATTGAAGTGGCGATAGCCAACCCGGATGTCATCACGGTACTCCACCTCTGCAGCCCGGTCGTTGATGACAATGCCACCACTGGCCGTAGGATCAGGACCCAGCAGCGTCACGCCGGGGAAGTTCTCGGCGGCGGGATAGTCCTTCAGATCAGTGCAAAGGTATCGGTCAGCTTGCCGGACGGGATTCACCTTGCCGGACAGGGACGTCCGCCATGGCATTCCCGGCTTCCCGTCCAGGCTGCCACGCCAGCAGGATGGCATCGACCTGATCGCGCCAGCTGGCTACCTCGATGACACCGCCGATGTTCAGCACCACCACAACCGGCTTTGCCGGCCTTGTGGAAAGGCCGTCGAGACATTCCTGATGAGCGTCTGTTCGGCCTCCGTCAGATAGAAGTCATCCTTGGCCTTGCGGTCGATGAACTCACCGGAATTCCGGCCGATCGTGATGAGGCCGACATCATTGGCCGTAGCGGCAGCGTCGATCTGCTCGACCGTCGGCACCAGCTCGGGCAGCGGGGCGGCGCCAGGAAAGGGATTGGTTTCCGGGCGACGTGCCTTTGCGGCCTTGATGTGCTCGGCGTAGGCCTGTGAAAGCGCCTTGTCGGTGGCGTAGCCAGCATGCTCCAGTCCCCTGGGGCAATGTCACCGAATAGGCTTCATGAACATCACCACTGCCGGTACCGCCGATGATGATGTCATGGGCGCTGCTGCCAAAGAGTGCCAGCTTCTTTCCTGCTGCCTGCGGCAGGGGCATCATGCTCGTTCTTCAACAGCACCATGCCTTCCGTGGCAGCCTTGCGCGAGATCCGTGCATGGGCATCCAGATCGGGCCTGTTGCTGACAGACTCATGACGGAAGATTCGGGTCCTCATGATCAGGTCGAGGATGCGTTCGACGTTTCGATCCAGCACCTGCACATCAAGCTGGCCATTTCTGGCCGCGTTCAGCAGCGCCTGCTGCTGCGACTGGGTGCCGGGCATCAGCAGGTCGTTTCCTGCCTGCATCTGCTTCACGGCATCCGCACCGGCAAACCAGTCCGTCATCCGATGCCCTCAAAGCCCCATTCATCGCGCAGCACGTCCTGCAGCAGCCAGGGGCTTTCCGAGGTGCAGGTTCCGTTGATCCGGTTGTAGGAAGTCATGATCGTCCACGGGCTGCTTTCCTTGACGGCGATCTCGAAGCCCTTCAGGTACAGCTCGCGCAGCGCACGCTCGCTGACCTTCACGTTGATGGTGTTGCGGTTCCATTCATGGTTGTTGGCCGCGTAATGCTTGGCCGACGTGCCCACATCCTGCGACTGGATTCCGCGAATCATGGCGGCGGCCATCTTGCCGGAAACCAGCGGATCCTCCGAGTAGTACTCGAAGTTTCGGCCACCCAGCGGATGGCGATGCAGGTTCAGGGCCGGCGTCAGAAAGACATCGACCCCATAGGCCGCCGCCTCCGCCCCCATGGCCTCGCCCACACGTTCGACCAGTGCATCGTCCCATGAGCTGGCCAGCAGCGATGCAATGGGAAAGGCCGTGGCATGGAAGGTCTGATTCGGCGCGTCGTCCCGCGTCGGGTTGATGCGCAGACCGGCAGGCCCGTCGGCCATGACGATCGAGGGAATGCCCAGTCGCGCAATGGAAAAGGTCGTGCCGGCCGCACCGGGAACCCGGCTGTTCGTGTCGCCCCCGACAACCGGCCCCTGCATGCCCCCGACATGCCAGCCATGCCCTGACCCAGCACCAGCGCCACTTTCTCTTCGAGGGCCATGGCCTGAATCACGTCGCGGACAGGAGAGACGCCGAGACGGGTGTCGCATCATCCGCAACGGCCGGCGCCGTCATCTGCAGGGAAGCGGCCAGCGCCAGGGCCGATGCGGTACGAGAGCAGGGAAGGCTTTGATGGCATGGCAGTCTCCTGAAGCAGGGGAAGAAACCGGCTGGACGGCCGGGCAAGCTGCCCCACACTACACGATCAGGCCAGGGGCGGGCTGCAGAAGCCCTGCCTGAAGGCCAGCCGGTATGTCATCCCCTTGAGGGCATGACGCAAAAGGCCGCAGGCGCATGCAGCGCTGCGGCCTTTTCATGGGTATGGGGAAATCAGCTTACTTCTTCTTCGCAGCCGCTTCGCCCTTCTTGGCCAGGTTGTTGACGTTGGCGTCGATCAGGTCCAGCACCTGACGCGAGGCAGCCTGGACTTTCTCGAAGGCGGTGTTGGCCTCGACCACGCTCTGGCGCAGCAGCTGACGGCCCCTTCGGAACCGGCGGGGCGTTCTTCGCCAGGGCGTCCACGGCGGCCAGCAACTGCTGCTGGCTGCTGGCCAACCTGCTTCTCGATGAGTTCAGCCACCTGGCCGTGGGTCTGCTGAGCGATGTCGTAGACATCCTTCACGTAGGCAGCGGCCTTGTTGCCCTTCAGGTTTGGAAAACTGCGAGAACAGGTCGGCCAGCAGGGTGCTGAGGGCGCTGACATCCCTGGCGGCCAGAAGGGCCTTGAGCTGCGCCGAGGACTCTTCCATGCCGGCACGGGCCGCCTGCACGTTCAGCTCCAGCAGCTTGCGGGCGTCGTCAAAAGCCGTGGTGGCCACGGGTTGGTGGTCTTGAAGGCTTCGGCCTGGGCCTTCATCAGCTCATCGATGGAAGGAAACATGGGGACCTCCGGTATCGGGTGAGGCAGGCAGCAACGCCAGCCCGGACAAGATGCAGCCACGCGGGCATCAGGGATGCCCAGAAGGCCCACCCGGGCATTTTGCTGCATCGCACAAAACCCATTCTCCCATGCTTTGCTGCGCCGCACAATATCAACACTGGCCGCTTCGATGCTTTCTGGCGACGCCTTCCTGAGCCAGAAACGAAACGGCGCCCGTGAAGGGCGCCGTGGGAACGTCAGGAAGCGGGGCTCAGGCCCGCCACGCATCATTCCTGCTCGTCGGGGTCATGCGCTGCAATGGCAGCCCGCACGCGGGCCAGCACCTTGCGCAGGCGGGCGGCGTTGTCGGGGCCGACGCGGATCATGATCTTCTGGCCCGCCGACAGGCCTCCAGATGATCATCCTCGAAGCGGTAGAGCACCTTTGGGGCTGCACCAGCCGGATGGGGACCGGTGGGGCGTGGCGCATCCATCATGTCGTCCAGCGCGGCCAGCACGCGGTCATGGAAGCGCTCTTCGGGGAAGCCGGTTTCCTCGTAGGTGCGCTGCAGGAGCGGATAGAACTTGGCGTACAGCCGGCCGATCTTGCGCGCATCCATCTTCTCGACGTAGCTGATGATGCGGTCATAGCGCTCGTAGTTGGACGGATCCAGCGTGATGGTCTCGCCGTCCTTCTGCACGCGCAGCAGCTCGGGCACGCCCCGGGTGATGCGCAGCTGCGACGGCACGTGCTCGCGCGGCAGGGTTGTCGACGGTGATGACCAGGCGGCGTGCCTGTTCCTGCAGGTTGAAGTACTTGCGCAGCTGGGCCAGCGGGCCAGTTCCTGGCCAGCTCCTTGTTGACGGCCGCCTCGCCGACATCGGCCGGGGCCACCTGGACGCGACGCTTGCCGGCCTGGGCACCCGCCTGATCGGCGGCAGCCAGCTGCTCGGCAGCGGCCTTCTTCTGGGCCTCGACTTCGGCCTTGCGGGCAGCTTCCTCTTCGGCCGCCTTCTTCAGTCCTCGGCGGCAGCCAGACGTTCGGCTTCCTCTTTTTCGGCCTGCGCCTTCTCGGCGGCCAGGCGCTCGGCCTCAGCCTTGTCGGCAGCGGCTTTCTCGGCAGCCGCCTTGTCTGCAGCTTCCTTGTCGGCGGCTGCCTTGTCCGCCGTCTGGGCGTCGGTGTCGGCCGCTTCTTCGCGCGCCTTGCGTTCAGCATCAGCGCGGTGGCGGGCCGCTTCTTCCTCGGCCCGCAGGGGCTGGCCGGCCGGTGCCGTCATTGTTGGCGGTCTGCTTGCCGTAACCGGCGTACTGTGCGGGCGAGATCAGACCGGACAGGAAGCTGCCGGCCTTGCCCAGCATGCCGGCCTGCCAGCCCCACAGGAGCAGCAGCAATGACGACACGACAGCGATGACCAGCCAGAAGAAAAGGCCGGAGGAGGGCTTGGGAGGTCCTTTTGGGAAATGCCATGGCACTCGAACGGCGAGGACGCCGGGGGTTGTTGCGGAGTGGTCCAATGGTACCCGCTGCAGCGCGGAGGGTCCGGGCGGGGCCTTGCGCCGGTCAGGCCTGCGCATGCCGGGTGACCCGGACGGCCGGCGGGTCCTGTCGGGGATCTGCGGGGATCCCAAGGTTTGTCCCTGTGCGACGACGATGCGACATCACCATGCCGGGAGCGTCTGCGACAAAATACACCTTTCGGAACGGAAAGATGTAACGTCATGAAACTCGCCACCCGCAGGGATGATTCCCGTGACGGCCAGCTGGTCGTCGTCTCGCGCGATCTGAAACATGCCGTGATGGCCTCGCGGATCACCGGCACCTTGCAGCGTGCCCTGGACGACTGGGCGTTCATGGCGCCACAGCTGCAGGATCTGTACGACGAACTGAACCACGGGCGCGCCCCAAACAGCTTCCCCTTCGACCCGGACGAGTATCTGTCACCGCTGCCACGCGCCTTCCAGCGCATCGAGGCCGGGGCCTACCCCCGCCTACGAGAAGCGCCTGCAGAAGGCCCGGCTGGTGGCCGACGCCCCACTGCCCGAGGACATGGTGCCGCTGAAGATCGCGCCCTCGCATGCGCTGCTGTCGCCCCGGGGGCCAGTCTCGATGAGCTACCCGGACCTGCGCACGGACAGTGGCGGCCGCCCGGTCAGCACCCAGGAGACCGATCCGGACGACTTCGCGGACGAGAAGGGGAGGCCGAGGAGGCCGACGAACACGCCAAGGCCGCGGCGCCGGGCAGCACCGCACGGTGCCCGTTCAGGATGCAGCCGCACGCGAGGCCGCGGCCCGCAAGGCGGCAGCTCGGGGCGGGCTGGATTTCAGTGCGCAGCTGGTGGCCATCTGCAACGATCTGCCGCTGAACCTGACGGAAGACGAGGCCGAGCGCCATCTGCTGTTGCTGGGACTGGCCAATGCCTGGCGCCTGCATGTGACGGGCGATCCGGCCGGTCGGGGCCGTGACCGGGGGCTGGCCCTGGCGCCCGTGCTGGTGACGCCCGACGAGCTGGGCGAGGACTGGCGGGCGGGCCGCATCCACCGGCCGCTGCATTGCCGCTTCAATGGGCGCTCCACCGGCAAGATCGACGCAGCCGCCGACATGCGCTTCGACTTCCGGCAGCTGCTGCAGGCCCCTGTCACGGCAGGCCCCGGTGAATGCAGGCGCCCTCCTCTGCACGGGTCCGGTGGCCAACGCCGATCCGGACAGTGGCTGGACCTCGCTGCTGGAGGCTCGCGCGCGGCGGATCATCGAGGAATCGTCGCAGCCCGGCCCGGCCTTCATGCAGCCGGGGGACCGCATCCGGATCGACATGGCGGACGCACGGGGCCATTCGCTGTTCGGCGCCATCGAGCAGCAGGTGGTTGCCTCAGGAATACGTCGGGCTCATCCGCCTGTCCGTCGGCATCATCCATTGGCCCGGTCTACCTGGCCGGGCTCTTTTGCAGGAGGAGACCCCATGACCAGAATGAAGGACATTCCGGCCGGTGCCGGGCAGTCTTCAGACCCGCTGTCTTCCTTCAACATTCCCGGCAACATGTTCAATCCGCTGGAAAGCTTCAACCAGGCGTGGCGCACGATGCAGGGGCGCATCGCCCCCTGCCGCCCACGATGAGCGTGGCGGACCTGGAGAAGCGGATTGCCGAACTGCGGACGGTGGAACAGTGGCTGAACCTGAACCTGGGCATGCTGCGCACTTCCATACAGACGCTGGAAGTGCAGAAGGGCACGTTGCAGGCGCTGAGCAGTCTGTCGGCCCTGATGTCCCCGATGCCGCGCAGGCCGCCATGGGATCCAGCCCGGGCCATGCCGCCGCGGGTCCGGATTCCGCAACCGGGGCCATGGACACGGCCCAGCAGCTCTCGAAGCAGTGGTGGGACGTGCTTCCAGGCCCAGCTGGGGCAGTTGACCGGGATGGCCGGGCTGCAGCCAGGCACTGCCACACCCACTGCGGGCAATCCCCCGATGGCGGGTCCGCCCCTTCCGAACACGATGCACGGGTGGCCCGTTCTGCCAAGGCCCCTGCCCGCTCACGTTCCCGTTCCCCGACGTTCTTCCGGGCCCAAGTCCCAGGAGCCATGACCCCCATGTCCGCCCATGCGCATCCCTTCCGCCATGCCCACGCCGCCGACCTGTCCTGGCAGGACAGTCTGGAAAAAGGTGATTGCCGGCCTGAAAGCAGCACCCGTGGCGCCCCTGGCGCCGGATGCCGAGGAGCTGGGTTTCCTGTTTCTGGGCAATGCGCTCTACCACGTGGCAGACCGCATTCTGGAGACGCTTCAGCAGCGTACCGGGGTTCAACGCTGGGCGGGTGTGGTGGCCAATGGCGTGATGAGCCTGGAGGCCGACTATCGTCTGGAACCCTGCCATCTGCGCGATGGTGGGAATCTTCCCGAAAGGAAGTGCTCGCTTCTTTTCTGCGGAGGATCCGCTGCCGCAGGCGCTGTCCGACATGCCCACGCCCTGGTGGACGGCGCTGGTGTACGGCGATTCGCGGCGCGGTGACCTGCCCGCACAGCTGGACGAGGTGGCCGGTCTGGTGCGCAGCGGCTTCGTCTTTGGCGGCCTGACCCAGGGTGCCAAGCAGCATGCCCTGCCCACCTTCGTGGGTGACCGAGTACTTCAGGATGGCACCCTGGCCGGGGTGGCCTTCCGTGACCACGTGCTGCTGCAGGTGCGCATGACGCAGGCGCTGAAGCCTCTGGGCGGCCTGCATCAGATCACGCTGGCGCACGACAACGTGATCGTGGAGCTGGATGGCAAGCGCGCGCTGGATGTGCTGGATGACGAATTCTTCGACCACCACCCCATTCCGATGCCCCCGCACGTGAGCCTGCTGGATCTGCCGGCGGTGCTGGTGGACATGGGGGTGTATCGTACGGCGCACGCGGCCATCAGCCGGAACAACCGACAGAACATGGACCACCTGGCCGACCTGGACCTGGTGGCCCTGGAAGACATCGACCCCAGCGGCGGCAACCTGTGCATGACCCAGGAGATGCAGACGGATACGCGACTGCGCTTCTGCGTGCCGGATGCCAAGGCGGCCCGTGCCGACATGGCGCGGATGCTGACCGAGCTGCGCGACGAGATCACGCCCAGCAGCTGACGATCCGTGGCGGCATCTATGTCACGGACATGACCCGCCCCCACGCGATGTTCCAGGAGCCGGGCAGCGAACTGCGGATGATCCGCGAGGCGCTGGGCGATTTTTCCGCTGGTGGGCTACTGCAGCGAGGCCGAGGTGCACCGCAACGTGCGCCACACCCATGCCGGGCTGCTGACGCTGTTCGTGGGCTGAACCGTCAGGGGCAGGCCCCGCGTTCAGTTGCTGCTGCGGTTACCGGCCTGTGGTTCCTGACGACGGTTGCCGTCCTGCCGTTGACGGGCCGAGGCGGTGCCCGATGTGCTGTTGCGGGAGGCGCTTGCCGGAGTGCCATTCTGACGATCTGCCGCCCGGGTGGAAGTGCCCGGCTTGTCCGATGCCGTCCTGTCCGAGGCGCTGGGCGACGTGGCCTGGCGCTCGTCCTGCGCCGCCGACCGGGCCGAAGCGTTCTGCACCTTCCGGAAGCCGCGCCTGCGGTGCGCCGTCCGCCTGTCTGTCACCGTCCTGATCGGCCGCAGCACGGTCAGCCGACGAAGCGGCTTCGGCCGCCGCTGCGCCGCCCGGCACCACGCGCACCCGGTCGGCGTCGATCTGCCCGGCTCAGGCGCCCGGGATCGAGCTGATCCCCGAAGACCGGCGGCAGCACCCCCAGCAGCGACAGCATGAGCAGCACGTTGAGCAGCACCAGCGCCGGCAGCAGGTAATGGCCCCAGCCCCGCGAGCGGGTGGGCATGGGAGGGTCTTCGAGCAGGAGGACATGATGGGAAACGGATACGTGCGGGGCGCGGGGCAGGACGGCCAAAGGGACCGATGCAGCCAACCGGACCGTGGCGACCAGAAGGTGCAGCCCCGCGCCGACGGGCGGCAGAATCGCCCGAGAATAGCGGATCGGCCCATGCCCTTCAAGGCCGCCCACCTGCCCGGCTGCCGTCGTGGCAGCTGTGACGACAGCCCGGCCTCGGGATCACGAATACTCGAAGAAGCCCCGGCCCGTCTTGCGGCCCAGGCGGCCGGCATCGACCATCTCGCGCAGCAGCGGTGCAGGGCCGGTATTTGGGATCGCTGAAGCTGTCGTGCAGCACTTCCATGATGGCCAGCACCACATCCAGGCCGATGAGGTCGGCCAGCGCCAGCGGCCCGATGGGGTGGTTGCAGCCCAGCTTCATGCCCTCGTCGATCTCGACGGCGCTGGCCACGCCGTCCTGCAGCGTGAAGACGGCCTCGTTGATCATCGGGCACAGCAGGCGGTTGACGACAAAGCCGGGCGCATTGCGCACGCTGATGGGCGTCTTGCCCAGCGTTTTTGCCAGCCCCGTCACGGCGTCGAAGGTGGCCCTGCGAGGTCTGCAGGCCGCTGATGATCTCCACCAGCGCCATCATCGGCACAGGGTTGAAGAAGTGCATGCCCACAAAACGGGACGGATCCTTCAGCGATGCGGCCAGCCGGGTGATGGAGATGGAGGAGGTGTTGGTGGCCAGGATGGCATCGGGGCGCACCACGGCCTCCACGTTGCGCAGCACCTGCGCCTTGACGCTCTCGCGCTCGGTGGCGGCCTCGATCACCAGATCGGCCCCCTGAGCGCCGCCACGTCGGTGGTGCTCCGGATGCGCGCCAGCGCGGCCGCCTTGCCGGCTTCATCCAGCTTCTCCTTCCTGATGAGCCGGTCCAGCGACGTGCCGATGGCCGCCAGTCCGCGTTCGACGGCCTCGGGCATGATGTCCTGCATCACCACGTCCAGACCGGCCTGAGCCGCGGCCTGCGCAATGCCGTTGCCCATCGTGCCGGCGCCAATCACGCCCAGTGTCCTGATCGTCATGTGTCCTGTCTCCTTTCTTCTGGAATGAATGCCGTGGCCGGACGCTTCCGGGCCCGCGGATCTTTGTCCCGTTGACGGCAAGAGGTCTGATTCAGGGAAATGGCCCTGTGCCCCGGATCATCCCATGAAACGGGGCGGCAGGGCAGGATTCACCTTTGCGCAGCCGGATGCCGATCTGCCCGGGCATCCTTGCCCGTCGCCTGCGGCCTTGGGGTCCGGCAGGGCGCCAGGATGTCCATGTCCCGCCGATACGTCTCGCTCAGCGCCAATGCCATGTCCATCATCCCGAACACGGTGCTGAAGTAATTGTCATGGGAATAGGTGTTCTTCCGGGCGTTATCGGCCCGGGCACTGGAAGTCCACGCCCTCGTTCTGGCGGGAAGGCCTTCGAGAACCACATGATCATCGGCACCTGGGTCTGCTCCTTGGTGGCGATGCCATAGGGTGTGCCGTGCAGATACACGCCGTTCTCACCCAGACTTTCGCCATGGTCGGACACATACAGCACGGCGCTTTCCAGATCATCCCGCTTCTCCAGCCGGCCGATGACCCGATCGATGAACCGGTCCACGTAGACGATGGTGTTGTCGTAGGTGTTCACCAGCTGTTCCTTGCTGCACCGATTGATCTCGTTGGTGTCGCAGGTGGGCGTGAAGGTGCGGTCCTCGGCCGTGTAACGCCTCGTAATAGGTGGGCCCGTGGCTGCCCATGGTGTGCAGCACCACCAGCGTGTCCTGCCGCTTTCCCTTGTTCAGGGATCTCATCGAAAGCCGGCAGCAGGATGTCATCCAGACATTCACCGTTGCGACAGAATTCCGGCAGGTTCAGCGCGGTGAGGTCCACAGTCGCTGCCACGTTCTTGCACACGCCCTTGCAGCCCGTGTCGTTGTCCAGCCAGGAGATGTCCACGCCGGCACGCTGCAGGATGTCCAGCAGGTTGTCCTGGCGCGCTGCCCGGGCGTCGTTGTACCCTCACGCGGTTCATGTTGGAGAACATGCAGGGGCACGGAATGGGCCGTCGATGTGCCGCAGCTGCTCACGTCGTGGAAGTTGATGACCTCGTCGCCCCGCTTGGCCAGCCGGGGCGTGGTCTGCGCGCATAGCCGTTCAGCCCCAGTTCTGGGCCCGGGTGGTCTCGCCCACGATCAGCACGACGAAATGGCGATGATTGTCCGGCTTGGCCTGCGTCACGGCCAGATCCAGCTGCATGTACGGCATGCGCGCCCGGTGCCAGGTTTTTCAGTTTGGATCCGCCAGCCACGATGAGGTTGGACGGCACGATCAGGTGCGTCACATCCCGGTTGTTGCGGAAGAACGAGGCGTAATCCTGGTAGAAGTACCGAGCCACTCCGCCGATCACCAGTACCGAAAAGGACAATCAGAACAGCACGCTGCGCAATCTCCTTGTACCAGCGACGGTAGATCCACCTTCACCATGAGGTACAACACGCCGGCACGACACCCAGAACCGCGATCCACCCCAGGTACGCCGGCGTCATCAGGCGACTGCTTTCCGCCCAGCCGGTGATCAGCACATTGGTGAGCATGCTTGTCGAAGTAGATGTTGAAGAACAGCGACTGATAGGGAAATCGCGGCCCGATCACCAGCAGCACGGGATGATCACCTTTGTGCAGCAGGGGGCCGCCAGCAGCTGGAAGACGCCATTGAGCAGGAAGAAGAGCAGCACCGGCAGCGAGTACACGAACCAGTCTGCGCCCCCATTGAGCTCGACGACCTTCTTGTAGAAGGCGATGTTGAATGCGACGGTGAAGTAGAGGGGACACCACCGCGATCAGCGTCGCGGAAGAGGCATGAAGGCGATTGAGTCGCATAACTTTATTATTTTTGCATTCTGAAAGGCGCGACAGTATAACGAAACACTTAGGGGAACCCTTAGCATCTCCCATGCCGTTGATGCGGCCAGAGGACAGTGCCCGCGTCACGGCAGGTTTCTGACCGCCAACCGCGCCTGCATGAACGCACAGGGCACCCCCGGCCTCCTGCCGGACGATCCGACGGGGAGGCCCGTCAGACTTCGGGAAGACTCGAGGACATCACCGTGGGCCGCATGACGGGGCGTGCTCACCCCTCGGTTCCGGACTGTCGCGTACCTGGACCGTTAGAGGTAGACATGCCACAGCGCCGACACCCATACAGCCGTGAGCATGACCAGTGCGGCAAGCTGGGCAGCAGAACCGGCGTCCTTGGCGCTTGCTGGCCAGTTCGTGTTCTGCGGTGGAGGTGTGATCGACGGCGGCTTCGATGGAGGTGTTGAACAGCTCGACGATCAGCGAGATGAAGGATGCGATGATCAGCAGCACCCGGACGGACAGCTCGAAGTTGAGGCTGAACGCCAGGATGATCAGTCCCAGGTTGAGCCAGCACAGCTGGCGGAACGCGCTTCATGGCGGTAGGCGGCGGCAAGGCCGTCCATGGAGTAGCCACAGGCATTGATGATGCGCCTGATGCCGGTCTTGCCTTTCTTGCTGGATGCGTAGGATTCGTGGTGCATGAGATGGGAAGTGTCTGTCGTCTTCTTCGCCAACGGGCACGGGCCACGACGGCGATTCGGGCGGCCACGAACCAGCGCCTGCGTCTCGAGTCAGCCCGTGGCCGGATGCTGACCTGCTCGGCCGTCACCACCGCCAGATGCCCCGGGGCATCGTCATAGCTGACCTGCAGAGCCCCTGGGCATCGATACCCAGGGCGGTGGCGTCACGTGGCCCTTGGGTGTGATGCACGCGCACCGGCCGCCCCGCCAATACATCGACATGCTGCCAGCGGGCAGAGAATACACCGAAGCCCTCGGCCAGCAGTTGTTCGACGCCCGCCAGCAACACTTGTCCCACCCCAGCGCCAGCGCGAGCGACTGCGGCCCGGACAGCGTGTCGAACAGCGCCGCCACCGGCTGGTCCGTCACCAGCCCCTCCGGCAGGGCCTGCAGGTTGGAGACCACAGCCGATGACAAGGCGACTGCCCTGACTGCGCGTGCGCATCTCGCACAGGATGCCGCCGACCTTGGCCAGCGTGCGGCGCGGCCCCGGCAGCACCCGGCACAGGTCGTTGGGCCATTTCACCATCACGTCCACGCCCAGCGTGGCCAGGTATTCGGCAATGACGATGCCTGCCACCAGCGGCACGGCGCCCACGTCGGCCAGACGATCGGGCGGCAGCTCGCAGCCCAGCGAGGCGGTCAGTGCATGACCCGGCTGCGCCTTCCAGGCCTTGCCTCGCCGCCCCCGGCCGGCCGTCTGTTCACCGGGCCATCAGCCATACCGGCGACAGCGGGTGCTCACTTTCAGGCAGCGATGGGCGACGCATCAGCTCCAGGTTGGTGGGAATCCAGACGGTCATGCCACTCCACCCACAGACGGCCCTCGAAGCGGCCAGGCACGTAATCTTTCAGGACGCAGGGAATGCTCGGGAAGCGGGACGGGGTTCAGTGGTGCAGGGTCGGAAATCGGTGTTGCGGCGGTCCGAACGGGTAGCCTCTGAGGCAGGCACACACGCCGTCGCAGCGCAGCATCCATGTTATAACGCCCACCATGGACTCCAACACCTCCTCTGCCCCGCGTGCTTCGGCCCACCCGGTCCTGTGGCTGATGGCCTTTGCCGCCATTCTGTACCTGTCCCTGTATCCGTTTGCCGACTGGGGCTACGTCGCCCCAGCCCCCTGGGCATGGCTTCCATGAAGTTGCCCCGCTTCTATTCCTGGGGTGACCTGATCGTCAACGTGGGGGCCTACGCCGGCTTCGGCTATCTGACGGTACGCCAGTTCCAGCAGCGGCTGGGTCTGTGGGGTGCGGTGCTGGTGGCATCGGTGGGCGGCTGCCTGCTGTCATTCAGCATGGAGTCCATCCAGTCCTACCTGCCGCGCCGTGTCCCCTCGCTGCTGGATCTGATCACGAACGGTCTGGGTGCCTTGCTGGGGGCTGTCCTGGTGGTGGCGATGACGTATTCCCCCCGCCTGCAGCGCATGCGAGCCAGAATCAGTCAGCTGGCCCTGGGACATGAAAGTGAGCACCGACACCGCCGCTTTGCCGCGGTACTGCTCATCCTGTGGGTCGCCGGCCAGACCGTTCCCCAGCAGTTGCTGATGTCGGTCGGGCCCCTCTCCGTGGCCAGGTCAGGACCTGCTGCCACCCCTGCCGCTGGTAGGCGCCCTCCCCGCCTGGGCCGTCACCCCGGCCAGCGTGCTGCTGACGGCGGCCACGGCCCTGCTGCCCGCCCTGCTGGTGATGCGCTGCGTGGAGACCCCCAGGAACCAGCTGGCCCTGTGGCTGCTGTTGCTGGCGACGGCCGTGGCCCTTCGGCTGGGAGGCGCCCTGCACATCTATGTACGCACCGACCGGCTGCAGACCGATCTGCCGATCCTGGCAGCCGGGCTGGCGCTGGCCCTGGCGCTGTGTCACCCGCTGGCCCGGTGGGCGAGCGCGCAGCGCCAGGTGGCGCTGGGCCTCATCCCGCTGACCGTGGCGCTGGCCTGGCTGATTCCGCCCGAACCGGCGCTGCAGCCGCTGCTGAAGAAATCTCTCACGGCCTACATGCGGCTGGCCACCCCGGGCTTCCGGGGACTGCTGCGTACCATCGCCTGCTGGTGGCCACTGGCCGCCCTGTATTTTTGTCGCCATAGAGCCCCAACTCATCGGCCGGACGGCTCCGGTCAGCGGTCGATGGGGACCCTGCCGGACGCTGAATCCGACAATGGTCTTCACGGGGCGGTCCTGAACCGACTGCTTTCCGACCCTGACTTGCCATGAATCCATCCACTCGCATCCTGTCCATTCCCGGTCCCCTCGGTGCCATCGAGTGCTCGCTCGATTGCCCGGCCGAGCCGCGCATGCTGGCACTGATCGCGCACCCGCACCCGCTGCAGGGGGGCACCATGAACAACAAGGTGGCCCAGACGATTGCACGGGCGCTGTTGCAGCAAGGTGCCATCTGCTGGCGGCCGAACTTCCGGGGCGTGGGCGGCAGTGCGGGGAATTCGATGCCGGTCAGGGAGAAACCGACGACCTGGAAGCCGTGCTGAAGTTTGCACTGGCGCACGAGAGCGCGGCCAGCCTGCCGCGTCCGGTGCCGCTGGTGCTGGGCGGTTTCTCCTTCGGCACCTTCGTGCAGTCCCGGCTGATGCAGCGGCTGGACGGATACCCGGTCGAGCACCGACCGATGGTGTTCGTCGGGCCTGCCGTCTCGCGCTTCGACGTGGCCGAGGTGCCCGCCGACACGCTGGTCGTGCACGGCGAGGAGGACGACGTGGTGCCACTGGCGAGCGTGCTCGACTGGGCACGCCCGCAGCAGCTTCCGTGGTCGTCGTTCCCGGGTGGGCCACTTCTTCCATGGCCGCCTGCCCCAACTGAAAACGCTGATTCTGCGACACCTGGCAGGAACACATGTCTGACACCACGCTGATCGAGCGTCCGGCCACCGCCGGCGCAGCCCCAATCCTCCACCACCGCCAAGGTTGCCGGAGCCCCTGACCGGCCTCGACCCCCGCACCTGCCGTGGCCAGTCGCCCGGTCCTGTGCTTTGCGCGCACGGCCATCGGCAGTGCCCAGCTCAAGCAGCCGTCGGTCATGCTGTCGCCGCAGGCCACGCGGCTGCTGATGCTCTTCGAGGAGCCGCAGACCATCGACGAGCTGCGCCGCATCATCGACGAGCCCTGGGCTGCCCGAGGCCCTGATCGAGCTGGAGCGCCGCAAGCTGGTGCGCCGCGAGAACATGGTGCGCCCGGCACCGGCCCAACCGGCGCCGTCTGCGGCCGCCAACGAGCCCACGCTGACCCTGGCCAGCCAGCCGGACCCAGCCCGCGAGGCTGCCGTGCGCCTGGCCCGCCAGCGCGCCCAGGCCCGAATCCTGTTCCCAGCAGATCGGCCGCCTCAGCACGCTGATGATCGACCGCATCGAGTCCTGCCAGTCCGAAGCCGAGCTGCAGCGCCTGACGCCCGCCTTCGCCGACCTGCTGGCCACCTCCACCCCGGCCGACCAGGTCGCCCGCCGCCTGAAATCTGCGGCCTGGCAACACACCCGGCGAACCTTCGCCGGGGCGGGCACGCTATCATTGGGGTTTCATCCGCCCGGCCCGAAAGGTGACGATGCCCGCGCCCAAGATCGCCAGACTCGACCCGGTCCGCCACACAGACCCCGACAGCTGGGAGCCCCCGCTCCTGGACGGCTTCGCGCATCCCGTCGGCGCGGCTGCGGGCCATCCATCTGGCGCTGGGTGACGGGCGCGACCAGCCCAATCCGCGCATGGTGTTCTCGCTGACCGAGACCGGCATGCAGACGGTCAACAATCCGCGCGCATCATGTCCACGCCGGCGCGCCGCCTGCTGGGGCTGCTGGACGGCCGGCGCTCGCTGGGCGAGATGCCCGCCATCGTCCGCCCGGCCGACCTGCCCGAGGCACTGAAGGAACTCATCTCGCGCGACATGATCGCGCTGACCGGCGATTGCCCGTCACGATGCCGCTCCCACCGATCCCGCAGTCCGAACTGAAGCTGCAGGCCATCAAGCGCGCCCTCTCCGGCGCCTTCGAGGCCGAGCTGGGCCCCGATGCCTCGGTGCTGGAAGCCCGCGTGCAGGGACTGCGTGAACCTGCACGTGCTGCGCCGTGCTGCGCGAACTCATCAACCTGGTGGGCCAGCGCAAGAACCCGGCCGCCGCCCACCGCATCGCCACCCGGGTGCGCCGCCACGGGCCGCTCTGAAGCCCTCTCCCCGCTCACCGCACCGTCCAACTGTGAACATGTGTCCCGCAGTACCGTTCTGGCCACACTTGCGGGCCGATCCGGGGCGCTTTTGTTCCTGGGCTGTCCTGCATCGAGAGAAGCCACCGGTCGGGTGGCATAATCCGCGCGGTTCCTTGCAAAAATGCCCTGATTCATGGGGGTTTCCGTCGACATGTCCGCGTCTCATTCCGTGTCCGCTTCCCTGCCCCGACTGCTGCGCCAGCGCCTGTCTGCCCTGATGCTGGCCACCTCGCTGGGTCTGGCGGCCCCGGTGGCCATGGTCAGTCGCTGCCACCGCCCGACATCGGCGGCCGCTCGTGGTTCCTCTTCGATGTGAGCACCAACACGGTGCTCTACAGCCAGGCACCGGACGAGCGGGTGGACCCGCCTCGCTCACAAGCTGATGACGGCCTATGTGGTGTTCGAGGCGCTGCGTGACGGCACGCTGAACATGGACACCCGCCCGCCCGTCTCGCAGGCGGCCTACAAGGCCATCGGTTCACGGATGTTCGTGGACCCGCGCAAGCCCGCCACCGTGGACGAGCTGCTGCACGGGCTGATCATCCAGTCCGGCAATGACGCCGCCATCATCCTGGCCGAGGCCGTCTCGGGCAGCGAGGAGGCCTTTGCCCAGCAGATGAACGCCGAGGCACGCCGCATCGGCATGAAGAACTCGCACTTCGTCAACGCCTCCGGCCTGCCCTGCCCCCGAGCACCATTCCACCGCACGCGACATGGCGTTGCTGGCCACGCGCATCATCAAGGAGTTTCCGGACTACTACCGGATGTACTCCGAGAAGGAATACACCTTCAACGGCGTGCGCCAGCCCAACCGCAACCGGCTGCTGTACATCGATCCCTCCGTGGACGGCATGAAAACCGGCCACACGGACGCAGCCGGCTACTGTCTGGTGGCCTCGGCCCATCGCGAGCAGCGCAACGCAGCCGATCCGAATGGCGGCCCGTTCTCGCGCCGCCTCCTGTCGGTGCTGATGGGTGCGTCGAGCGACGCCACCCGCGCCACCGAATCCAGAAGCTGCTCAACTACGGCTTCCAGAACTTCGAGGCCCTGCAGCTCTACCGGAAGAACCAGCCCGTGGGCCAGCACCCGCCCGTCTGGAAGGGCCAGCAGGCCACCGTGGCGGCCGGTTTCGCCGACGATGTGCTGATCACCGCCCCCCGCGCGCAGATCGCCAACATCAAGGGCGAGATCAGAGCGCACCGAGCCCCTGGTGGCCCCCATCCACGCCGGCCAGCGCATTGGCACCCTGCGCATCCGGCTGGGTGACACGGTGATTGCCGAGCGCCCGCTGGTGGCCCTGGAAACGGTGGAGAGCGCCGGGTGGTTCAAGAGCACGTGGGATACCATCCGTCTCTGGATCAAATGATGACGACGCAGGCCGGGACGACGACGCGCGCCCGCCCTGCTGCCGACCAGCCCGAAGGTCTGGAAGCCCGGGCCATGGCATGAGCCGCCGGTGACGGATCACCCTATCCGCACCGCCCCCTGCTTTCCGGACCATGAGACACCCCCGACGCCCGGGATGCCTTTCGGGCAGGCCAGACCGTTCATGACGCGCGCCCGACGACAGGGAGCCCACCTTGGCTGAAGCATCCGATTTCTCAACACAGATCGTCTACCTGAACGGCAGCTACATGCCGCTCTCCGAAGCCCGCATTCCGGTCCTGGACCGGGGTTTCATCTTCGGGGACGGCATCTACGAAGTGGTGCCGGTCTACGAGGGCCATCCTTCCGGCTGGCCCACCACTCAAGCGCCCTCAAGCGCAGCCTGGCCAAGATCCGCATCACCAACCCCTGGACGATGCCGGCTGGACGCAGCTGATCGACGAGCTGGTGCGCCGCCACCCGCAATGGCCCAATCAGGTCGTCTACATGCACATCACCCGGGTGTGGCCAAGCGTGACCATGCCTTCCCGGAAAACGCCACTCCCACGGTGTTCGCCATGACGAACCCGTTCACGCCACCACGCTCGAATCCATTGGCGAAGGCCTGTCGGTCATCAGCGTGCCGGACGAACGCTGGCTGCACTGCGACATCAAGTCCATCTCTGCTGCTGGGCAACATCCTGGCGCGCCAGACGGCCGTGAAGCCGGGGCCATCGAGGCAGTACTGTTCCGTGACGGCTACCTCACCGAAGGGCATCTTCCAACATCTGGGTGGTGAAGGACGGCAAGCTGCTGGCCCCGCCGCACGACAACCTCATTCTGGAAGCGCATCCGCTACGAGCTGATGGAAGAACTGGCCAAACGCAGCGGCATCCCCTTCGAAGCCCGCCGCATCAGCCAGGACGAAGTGCGCAACGCCGACGAGCTGCTGCTGACGGCCGCCACCAGGAAGTGAAGCCCATCACCCGCCCTGGACGGCCAGCCGGTTGGGAAAGGCGTTCCCGGCCCCATCTTCCACAAGCTGTTTGCCGCTTATCAGAAGTCAAGGCACAGCGCTAAGGCCGGTGCACGCGGGACGTTCCGTCCATCGCCCCGAGGCGTCCCGCGCCGGGCTGACTGCCCGCACCGCCGGATCGTGCCTGGTCGGGCAGCCCCTCTCACCCGCCCGGGCGCATGCCGAAGGTGGCAAACTCTCCTTTCCCCATTCATGGCGACCCCGAGATGACCGATCCCGAAAGCACCCCGAGCACCTGACCAACGAAGCCGTCCCGCCGAGCCGTCTGCCGTCGATCCTGCCAGTTCCCTATGGAATTTCCGCTGAAGGTCATGGGCAAGAACGAACCCGGCTTCACGGAGACCATCGCCGACGTCCTGGGCCCGGCACATTGCCGACTTCGATCCCAAGACCCTGGACGTGCGCCATCTCCAAGGGCGGCAACTACCTGTCGCTCACGCCACCTTCACCGCCCATTCGCGCCAGCAGCTGGACGACCTGACCGCGAGCTGTCGGCCCCTGCCGCAGGTGTCGTACCTGATCTGACCCCCACGCCCGGGCGATGCCCTCGCCCACCATCCCGCCGCCTGACCTTCCCTTCGCCACCGCCCCGATGACGGACGCCCGCTCCCATGCCCTCCCTCCCATCCGCCTGCGTCTGCTGGGCACCGTGCCCTACAGACGCCCCTGACGCGCATGCGGGAATGGACGGCGGCACGGCAGGCAGCGCGCAAGGAGGCCCTGGCAGGCAGGCCCCCCTGCCTGCTGCCGCACCAGCCGTCATGCCCGCTACCGGAGAGACGCCCCTGCGGCACGACTGGCCGGACTTGTCCGAGGCCGCCACGGCCGGCGACGAGATCTGGCTGATGCAGCATCCGCCCGTCTTCACGCTGGGCATGAACAGCCAGCCCGAGCACCTGCTCAATGCCGGCGACATCCCGGTGGTGCCCACGGAGCGCGGCGGCCAGATCACCTACCACGGCCCCGGCCAGATCGCGGCCTACCTGATGCTGGACCTGCGGGCCCGCCGGCTGGGCATCCGCACCCTGGTCGAGCGCATCGAGGATGCGCTGATCGATTGCCTGGGTCAGTACGGCATCACGGCCTTCCGGCAGGAAGGGGCGCCCGGCATCTCGACGTCTTGCCCGGACAGAACGGCCCTGTACAGCCAGCCGATGGCGCGGCACAATGGCCCGCCGGTATCGTCACGCCCCCTGTGTCCGGACCGCACCACGTCCATGCGCGCCATGCCCGGCCGGCCGCAGGCGTGGCCAAGATCGCCTCCATCGGTCTGAAGACCAGCCACGGCTTTTTCCTATCACGGGCTGGCGCTGAACGGGCAGATGGACGCTTTCACCTTCCATAGAATCAACCCCTGCGGATTCACGCAACCTGCAGATGACCGATATCCATCGGCAGGCAGCCCTTTCCCAGGACCTCGATCTCGATGCGCTGGCGCTTGCCCTGCGCAGGCACTGGCCGCCGCCATTGAAGGATAATTCGCCCATGGATCTCGTCGACAGCTCACTGACCGCCCTGTCCCGCCCCGGCCACGCCCTCGCAGACTGACACCTCGTCGCAGCCTCCCGTCACGACCCGGGATGGCGCCCCAGGGCACGACGACCTCGGCCTCCGGCATCACCGCCCGCGCCGCGGCCAACCAGGGCGCCGCCGCCCCGGCCATCGACCCGCGCCAGGAAGCAGAAGGGCGAAGCCAAGACCGCACGCATTCCCATCAAGATCATTCCGATCAAGGACATGCTGCGCAAGCCGGACTGGATCCGCAAGCCGGCGCTCAAGCTGGGCAGCCGCTTCTACGAGATGAAGGAAATCCTGCGCGACCACAAGCTGCACACGGTCTGCGAGGAAGCCTCCTGCCCGAACATCGGCGAGTGCTTCGGCAAGGGCACTGCATCGTTCATCGATCATGGGTGACAAGTGCACCTCGTCGCTGTCCGTTCTGTGACGTGGGCCATGGTCGCCCCGACCCGCTGGACACCGAGGAGCCCCTACAACCCGGCCATGAGCGTAAAGGCGCTGCGCCTCAAGCACGTGGTCATCACCTCCGTCGACCGCGACGACCTGCGCGACGGCGGGGCCGGCCACTACGCCGACTGCATCCGGATGATCCGCGAGCACTCGTCCAGCACCCAGATCGAGGTGCTGGTGCCCGATTTCCGCGGCCGTCTGGACAAGGCGCTGGACATCCTGGAAGCCACGCCGCCGGACGTGATGAACCACAACCTGGAGACTCGTGCCGCGCCTGTACAAGCAGGCACGGCCAGGCGCCAACTACGAGCACTCGCTGAAGCTCCTGAAGGACTTCAAGGCCCGCAAGCCCGATGTGCCCAGCAAGTCCGGCCTGATGGTGGGCCTGGGCGAGACCGATGAGGAAATCCTGCAGGGTGATGCGCGACATGCGCGCACATGACATCGACCGCCTCACCATCGGCCAGTATCTGGCCCCTCACCGGCACCACCTGCCGGTGGAGCGCTACGTCACGCCCGGAGACCTTCAAGATGTTCGAGGAGAAAGCCTACGAGATGGGCTTCCAGCACGCCGCCGTGGGTGCCATGGTGCGCTCGTCGTACCATGCGGACATGCAGGCGAAGAGGCATCGCGGCACGCCAGCGCCAAGGCGAACTGAAGCGCTACCCGACGACCTGAATGCTGAACTGGGCGCCCAAGGCAACGTGAGGGCCGCCCCTGTCCGGAACACGCCTCGCCGAGCTGGACACCGGATGGCAGCCTCCTAATGCTGTCCTAAGTTTGCGAGAGGGATCATCACTCCATCGCCCGATGAAGGGTGATGCCGGGTTGAGGACCAGGCCTTCGCCGCCGGACAGGCCACGTGGAACACACGGTGCGATGCGCCTGTACGGCACACCTCCCTCCGACCCATGGCCTTTGTCTCCCCACCTTCCAAACAGGAGAAACACCATGAACCGCAAACCGTTGCTCGCCATCATCGCTGCCCTGGGCCTGGGAACGGCCACCGGCTCGGCACTCGCCTATGACAAGTCGGACATCCGCGCGATGGAACAGGCCAAGATCACGCTGGAGCAGGCCATCGAGCGCGCCCAGCAGCAGCATTCCGGCAGCCGTGCGCTGAGCGCCGAGATCGACATGCGTCGTGACCGCGCCGAGTATGAGGTGGAAGTGATGACCACCGACAAGCGCATCTACGACATCCGCATCGATGCCGTGAACGGCAACGTGCTGGAAAACCGCGAAGATCACGACGACTGATCCCGCCTCCCATGCGCGTCCTGCTCGTCGAAGACGACCCGATGATCGGCAGCGCGGTGCAGGCCGCGCTGAAGGACGCGTCTTACGCAGCAGACTGGGTCAGGGACGGCAGCGCGGCCCTCACCGCGCTGGCCGCCCAGCACTATGATCTGGTGCTGCTGGATCTGGGCCTGCCAGGGCCGCGATGGTCTGGATGCTGCGCACGCTGCGCAGCCGCGAAAGCGCCCTGCCGGTGCTGGTGGTGACGGCCCGCGATGCGGTGGATGACCGCGTGGCCGGGCTGGATGCCGGTGCCGACGACTACATCCTCAAGCCCTTCGAGATCAGCGAACTGCTGGCCCGCATGCGGGCAGTGCTGCGACGCCATGGCGGCGTGGCCACGCCGGTGCTCACAAGCGCCCTGCTGACGCTGGATCCGGCCACGCGCGAGGCCAGCGCCCATGGCCAGCCGCCGGTGCAGCTTTCCAACCGCGAGTTTGCGCTGCTGCACGCGCTGATGCAGCGCCCGGGTCGCAATCCTTTCCCGCGCTGACCTGGAAGACCGCGTGTACGGCTGGGGTGAGGAAGTGGAAAGCAACGCCATCGAGTACCTCATTCACAGCCTGCGCAAGAAGCTGGGCAGCGAAGCCATCAGGAACATACGGGGCGCCGGATGGATGGTGAGCAAGCAGGCCTGAGCCAGTCGCTGCAGTTCCGTCTGGCACGCGCCATCTCGCTGGCCGTGGCCGCCATGGCCACCGTGGCAGGCATCCTGTCGTTCCGGGCCACGCTGCACGAGGTGCATGAGTTTCAGGACGAGATTCTGGAGCAGGCCGCCGAGCTGCTGGGACCGGAATCCGGCCAGACCATCCCATCGCTGCCGGTGCAGGGCTGCCTGCAGACCGATGACGACGAGGAAGGACTCGATCATCCAGCGCCTGCCGGCCCCTGCCGAAGGGCAGCTCAGAACGGAACAGACAGGAAACAACCTTCTGCCACTGATACTGGTGCAAAAGATTCGCCGGCGAATGATGGAGCAGCAACATCTGTCAGACCATCGGATGCGACACGTACATCAGCCGCGAAACGTTCTTCCACTTTGCGTGACAAGAATGACGATGACGACGAGGCCCGCTGCCTGCCGCTGCCGGCCACGCTGAAGAACGGCTTTCATGCCTTCCGGCATCAGAACCTGGACTACCGCGTCTATAGTGCATCGCCTGCGCGACGGCAGTCGCATTGCCGTCTCGCAGGAAACCCGCATCCGAGATCAGATTGCAAGACAGAGCGCCCTCTACGCCACGCTGCCTCTGCTGTTGCTGGTGCCCGTGCTGCTGGCGGTGATGCTGATGCTGATCCGACTGATGCTGCGGCCACTGGCGGAGCTGTCCCGCACCGTCGATGCCCGTCAGAGCATGACCCGAAGCCGCTGCCGAAAACCGATCTGCCCACCGAGCTTCAGCCCTTCGTGAACGCCATCAACGGACTGCTGGGCCGCACCGGTGCGGCCATGGAAAGCCAGCGTCGCTTCGTTGCCGACGCGGCGCACGAGCTGCGCTCTCCGCTGGCCGCCCTGTCGTTGCAGGCCGAACGGCTGCATGCAGCCCCTGATGTCCCCGAGGCCACCGAGCGTCTGGAGACACTGCAGGCGGGCATCCGGCGCAGTCGGCATCTGCTGGAGCAGCTTCTGCTGCTGGCGCGGGCACAGAACGCGCGCTGGGGACGAGGGGCAGGCCGCGACCACCGCAGCTTCCGTCCCCGCCGTCGTGGCCGTCCTGCCGGTGATGCGCCGCGTGCTGGAGGACCCTGCTGCCGCTGGCGGATCAGAAGAGGCTCAATCTGGGCATCAGCGCGGCCCCCGGCCTCACCCACGACGCCGAGGCGGACGAGCGGATTCGCGTCGCCGCCGACGAGATGGCGCTGTACACGCTGCTGCGCAACCTGGCGGACAACGCCATCCGCTACGCCAGCGGGCGGGCAGATCGATCTGTGGGTGGATCGGCGCGGTGCCGAGGTGGTGATGGCCGTGCGAGGACAATGGCCCCGGCATTCCGGCCGAGGAGCGTGCGGGTCGTCGATCCGTTCTACCGGGTGCTGGGCACCGGTGAGAGCGGCTCGGGACTGGGGCTGTCCATCGTGGACACGCTGGTGGGCAACCTGAAGGGCCGGTTGCGACTGGATGATGCCGTGGGCCACGCCCACGGTCTGCGGACGGAGGTGACGCTGCCGGCGGCGTGAAGGCGGAACAGTCCGGATCGGAACATGGCAGCGCATGCTCCCGGCAAATGACCGTCCGGACGGATGGATCGTCCCGGCAACGTGATGGTTCGAGCGGTAAACCCGGGGCTCAAGCGGTACACCCGGGACGTGGGGATCAGCTGCCCAGCGTCACGCGCGACCGCTCATTCATTTGCAGAGCTTGCCTGACTTGCCTGCCTACTTGCCCTGGCCTTTCTGATTCTCCGGGCTGGTCGGTCCCAAGGATGCGCGCGACAGCTCGGCATCGGTGACGTATTCGAACAGGGTGACGACCTTGCTGACGCCCGGAGACCTGCGAGGGCGACGATGGCGGCACGCTGGCCTTCCTCGTGCGTGACCACGCCCATCAGGTGAGACGACGTTGCGCTCGGTCACCACCTTGATGGCGCTGGCGGTAACGTTGCGCTCACGCACCAGACCGGCCTTCACCCGCGCTGTCAGGGAAGAATCCCGGGCGCTGGCGGCGAAGTCCTCCACCGGCCTGATCTCGACCTCGTTGTAGATGTCCTGATGTTGGGGCACCCGGGTGCGGACGATCTCTTCCGCCTGGGCACGCATCTCTTCAGTGGGCACCTGACCGGTCAGCAGCGCACGCCGGTTGAAAGCTGGTGATGGCCACCGACGCCATCGGATCCTTGTTGACGCTCTCGTTGAGCACGCGGGCACCGCGCCAGCTCGATGGTCTCGTCCTCGGTCTGGGCGCCGATGGAACGACGATCCAGCACGGCCACCGTACCGATGGCGGCGCCGGTGACGGCCAGTCCAAAGCAGCCGCTCAGCCCCAGGGTGGCTGCAAGCACGGCAGACGATACGATACGACGCGCAAAGGCGCTGGGCTGGCTCATCCGAACTCTCCTGATAGCGTTGGCCCGATTATAGAAAGGCCGGCCGGATTTCGCCCGTTCGTCGGCTGCTGTTGTGGCTCACGCATCGAAACGTTACAAACTGCTGACGGCGACGGCCGGTCCATGGACTTTCAGGGGCCTGTGATGCGCGCTGTAGTCTGAAAAACACACGTCCCGGAGAGCGCTGATGGCCCCCAGGCCGCAACATGCCAGAGCCGTGCCCGCGGGCTCCGGCTCCGGGCAAGGCTGGTCCCGGAATGCCGCCCGTGCCGGCACCTCAGCACCTCAGCACCTCCAGCACATCGGCACTTTGGCGTCTTCAGACGCTCAGAACGCCTGTCGGATCCACGTCAGCCGCCCGCCCTCGATGGCCACCACGTCAAAGCGACACTCGGGCCAGCCACGGCCGGCAAAGCGTGATTGCAGCCAGCACTGGGCGGCGCGCTGGATGCGCTGCTGCTTGCGGAAGTCCACGCTGGCGGCTGCCCCGCCCCAGGCCATGGAGCGGCGACTGCGCACCTCGACGAAGACCACGGTCTGGCCATCCCGCATGATCAGGTCGATCTCGCCCACCTTGTAGCGAACGTTGGCCGCGACAAGGCGCAGGCCGGCCTGCTGCAGGTGCTCGCGGGCCTGCTGCTCGGCCTCATGGCCGGTCTGCTGGCGCGGGGTCAGGCGCGTGCGTCATCCATCGCAGCCCATCATTTGGTTGGTGAGCACCTGCTTCGCTGGAAACCCCCGAAAACCCGGGTTCAGACGGCGACGGGCACGCCGTTGCGATATTCGGCCGGCAGCAGCGTGCGCTCGATGACCGGGTAGCTGCCGTCGTAGCGCAGCTTGCCTGTCAGACCGTTCAGGTCCAGCGTGGTGGCGCCAGAGAACATCTGCGTCCGATGCGCAGCGCGTCGATGCCCAGCGCGTAGAGGCGCTGCATCTCCAGGCTGAAGTCCTCGGGCGGTGCCTCGAAGCCCTGGGCCCCATAGCTCTGCGGCTGGATGATGGCCGGCATCTCCACCAGCCGGATGCCATCCAGCTCGGCGATGGGCGTCTTGGCATCCGGCCCGCCGATGGAAATCTGCGAGGTGCCGAAGGCTGGCTGGTTCCGGCCCGTGATCATCCGGACGGGACGCGCCAGGTGCGAGGCCATGGAAAGGAAGTAGAGGTCACCCTGTTCCTTCTTGGCCACTTCGCGGAACTTGTAGAGCGCGCTTTCTTCCAGCTCGATGGGCAGGTCGGCTTCGCCCCCAGAGCCTGCCACTGGCCATGGAAGACCGAGGGCGGCGCGGCGTCCCACCTGGTTGGCCGCGGTGATGATGATGGCGCGCGGCGCCTTCGGGTTGCTGGCCTTGCGACGCATGGCCTGGAAGGCCATGTCGGCCACCTGCACGGCCTCCTGCTCGACGCCGATGGAGAAGACCAGCACGTTCCAAGGCACGCTGCCGTCGCCCTCGAACTGGTTCAGGGCCAGCGTGGTGATGGGCACTTCGCCGAAGCGGCGAGCGCAGCCGTGCCGTTGCGCGTGAGCGGGCCGATGACGAGCGACGTGCCCTGGCGCAGCATGCCTTGGTAGGCGGCCGTGAGCTGCTTGGCCGATTCGTCGGTCTCGTAGATGTCGATGGCAAAGCCCTTGGGCAGCCGGCGGAAGGCGGTCTCGATACCGGCTTTCAGCGCGGCCGCGGCACGACCATAGATCTGCCCGGACTTGCGTAACAATAGACCGATCCGCTCCACCGACGCGGCGCGGGCCAGCCCCGGCCAGCCGGCGACTGCTCCCATGGTCGCCCCTGCGGTCAGCAGGGTTCCTTTCATCCAATCTCGACGCTGCATCATGCCCCGATGCTAGTTTGCCGGCGGGCCCGATCCCGAAGGGATCGTCCCTGCGCCAGCAGAAACCTCTCCGGCGCCTCGCCGCTGCATTATATGTAGTGGCCACGCCCATCGGAAACCCTCGAAGATATCAGCTCGCGCGCCGCACGGACGCTGCGGGCTGCCGTACGGATTGCCGCCGAGGACACCCGCAGCAGCCGACCGCTGCTGCAGTCGCTGGGCATTGGCCACGCGCGCTGCCTGGCGCTGCACGCCCACAACGAGGAAAGCCAGGCCGAACGCGTGCTGGATCGCATCCGGGGCGGCGAATCGGTAGCGCTGATCACTGATGCCGGCACCCCCGGCATCAGCGATCCCGGCGCCCTGCTGGTGGCCGCAGCCCATGCTGCCGGCATCACCGTCGTGCCGGTCCCGGGGCCAGCGCCTCCACCACGCTGCTCAGCGCTGCCAGGCCCCTGCCCGGCGGGCGCTATTTCTTCGAGGGGTTCCTGCCCACCCGTACCCGCCTGCGTCAGGAACGGCTGCAGGCACTGGCGGCCAGCGGGCAGGCCTTCATGCTCTTCGAGGGCACCGCACCGCATCGAGGCGCTGGCGGCGGGAACTGCTCCAGGCGCTGGAGGCCGAACGCGAGGGTGGTGGTGGGACGGGAGCTCACCAAGCGCTTCGAGCAGATCGTGCGCATGCCGCTGGCCGCGCTGCCCGACTGGTTGCAGGCCGATGCCAACCATTGCCGGGGCGAGTTCGCGCTGCTGGTCTTCGGCCCCGGTCCGGCCGGGAAAGCGATGAGGGCTATCGATGCAGCGCCCAGCGTACTGGGCCTGAAAGCCATGCAGGTGCTGAGCGAGACGATGCCGCCGCGTCAGGCCGCCAAGCTGGCGGCCCGCATCAGTGGCGACAAGGCAGACAGGCTGTATCAGAGCGCGCTCAAGGACAAGTAAGCGCACAAAAAGTGCTCTTCATTGGCGCGAGACCCCGGGCTTATGCCCGGTGCGCTGGTCGATGTCGGCGGCCACGGCGCGCGCATCGGCCTCGTCGGCACAGGGGCCCCAGCAGCACGCGATACTGGTCGCCGCGCTGCACCAGCTCCACCGGCGGGTCGGACGGGGTGGAGCGCGCATCTGCTCGCGCTGCACCCGCAGGGTCATTTGTCAGCTGACGGAACACGCCCAGCTGCAGGGAACCAGCCGCTGTCGCCTTCGGCGGCACGGCGGCTCGGACTGGCGCCGGGGCCGCAGCGTGGGTCGAAGCCACCATCGAGGCGGCCTGGGTCCTGGCCGAAGGCCGGTTCGGGAGCCGGGACTGCGCCCTGCTCTCCAGGGGCAGCCCGCCGGCTCTGGGGAGCCATCGCTTCCGCAGTCGGGAAGGCGTCACCCCTTAGCTGCCGTTGTCCGCCGCCAGGACAGATGCCCTTGCATCCCCGCTGTTGCCGCCCGCCACGCCGGCGCGTTCATCCGCCGGGGCGCCTCCGCCGGCGCAAGCTCCTTGTCCGCAGGGGCACCTTCATCCCCGGCAGGGTCAGTTCGGCGCGGGCCAGCGAGACCGCCGGCAGCGTGCGAGCCTGACCAGGAACGGCCTTGACGGCTGGCTGGGCCGTCAGCGTGCGCCCCTTGCCGGCATCAGCGGGATTGAGCAGTTCCACCTCAACCTCGGCGTGCCCCTTGCCCACATAGCCCAGCTTGCTGGCCGCCAAAGTGAGACAGGTCGATCAGCCGCCCGCAGGAACGGCCCCCTGATCGTTGACGCGTACGACCACCGAACGGCCGTTGTCCAGCCGCGTGACGCGCGCGTAGCTGGGCAGCGGCAGCGTCGAGTGAGCGGCCGTCATCTGGTACATGTCGTAGGTTTCGCCCGTGGACGTGGGCTTGCCGTGAAAGCGCTGCCCATACCAGGACGCCACGCCCTGTTGCTTGTAGGGCTTGCGTTCGGTCATGGGCGCAAAGTCCTGTCCCATCACCCGATAGGGGCGATTGGCCCAGGGCCAGCAGCGGTTCGTGCTTCGAGCACCGGATCGGGCTCTCGCATCAGGCGGGCCACCCGCTCAGGGTCCGGTTTGCCGGGGCCGTCATCCAGGTAGTAGCCGCCCCCGCGCGACGGGTTGCCGCTGGCGCAGCCTGCGGACAGGCAGCCCTAGCAGGGGCCGCCGTACTCACGGACACCCACCAGCCCGGCCGGTTCTTCACTGTAGACACTCGTTCGATACTCCCCGGAACCTTCCGGTCCGTCAATGGCGCGGGCTGTCCGCTCCGCCCGTACCGGACGGCGGGATCTCTCCCTGGCGCGGCTTGCGCAGACTGTTGGCAAACAGGCGGTCATAGAGCCAGGCCGGCAGGATGCGCAACAGCTGGCCACCCATCCCATCTGCCAGGGAATCACGATCCGGCGCCGGCGCGCCAGAATGGCATCCACCGCCACCTGCGCAAAGCGCGGGGCCGGCATCAGGAAGGGCATGTGATAGGGGTTGATCCGGGTCATGTCGGTATCGATGAACCCCGGCGAGATGGTGACGACCGAGACGCCAAACGGCCGCATTTCCAGCCGCAGACTTTTCCAGGTAGACGGCCACGGCCGCCTTGCTGGCGCTGTAGGCGCCCGATCCGGGCAGGCCTCGCACGCCCGCCACACTGGCAATGCCCACCAGCGTGCCCCGGCGAGCCGCCTTCATGGCTTCCAGGAAGGGGGCAAAGCTGTCGAAGACGCCCTGCACGTTCACGGCCAGGATGCGGGCAAAGACGGCCCGATCCTCGGGCTCGTCGGTGAGTGTGCCCACACTGATGCCGGCGTTGGCAATCACGATGTCGGGCGCACCGTGCTCGGTCACGAAACGCCGGCAGATGCCGGAAAGCCGTTCGTGGTCGGTGATGTCCACCGTTTCGCAGACGCACTGCACCTGCGGCAGGTCGGCCGCCAGCTCGGCCAGCCGGTCGGCACGGCGGGCCAGCAGCAGCATCGTGCTGCCGGGAAAGCGCAGGGCCAGCTCGGTGGCCAGCGCCCGCCCCAGGCCGCTGGATGCGCCCGTGATGACGATGCGTCGCACCGGGGACGATGCGGCGCTGTCGCGGCCGGCCGCCATCAATTCACTTGCCGGCGCCTTTGCTGCGCGCGCTCGCGCTGGATCAGCTCATCCAGCACCACGATGGCCCGCTCGTTGCTGCCAGCCACCGACGGGCTGGTGGTGTAGCGGCCATTGATGCCCAGCGTCGGCACGCCGTCGATGCCATACGCGGTGGTCAGCTTGTTGGCGCGCTGGATCTGCGTCTTCACGCCGAACGAGTTGTAGGCATTCTCGAAGGCCTTCGGATCCACCTTGGCGGCGGCCAGAACTTCCTTCATCTCGTCCAGCTGCTGCATGGGCATGTGCTGGTTCCGGATGGCGTCGAAGATCAGGGTTGCGAGTGTCATCGTCCTCGCGGCCGATGGCCTGCAGCGCATAGAACATCTGCTGATGCGGACGGTTGAAGAACGGCACGCACGTGCGCGGCGGAAAACCACGTCCTCGGGCAGGCGCTTGCTCCAGGCCGAGATGGTCGGATCGAAGGCATAGCAGTGGGGCAGCCATACCAGAAGAACTCCACCACCTCGATCTTGCCCGCGCGCGGCCTCGGTGGGCACATGCCCCGACAGCGCCTGGAAATCCTTGCTGCTGATCGACTGCTGCTGCGCCGGGGCAGCGCCAGCGCGCATCAGCGCCAGGGCCAGACCAGCGGCGGAAAGCGTCGAGAGGAACTGTTTGCGATTCATGAGACCCATCCTGAAAGAGGCGACGCGGAAAGCCTTTTCCAGGCATCGTGAAAAACTGGGGAGCCTGAGGCTCCCAGCGAAAGCGCATCCGGCCCGGGGGCCGAAGGTCATCCGCAGCAACGAAGAAGGCGTCGGGCCGGTTTACCCTGCATCAGACCGTTACACTCGCCAACCCTCGGTGGCAGTTCGCAACCGATGGGCGGCAGGGGTGGGCTCCCGGACGAAGCCCGAAGGGATCAGCGCCCGCGCACCACGGCGCTTCGATGCCCTCGTCGGCCAGATCGGCGCGGACCTGGTTGGTGTCCTGCAGCGACGGATACGGCCCGATCCGGACCCGATACACCGTCTGGCCATTCACGTTGCCCTGCTCCACCCGCGCTTCCAGACCCCGCAGCGCCAGATTGCCCTTCAGGCGCTCGGCATCGGCCAGCGCCGGAAGGAACCGGCCTGCAGCACGTAGCCGCCCCCACCATGGCAGGCTGTTGCGGCGGCATGGTGGGCAGCTCATCAGTCGGCTGTCCGCTTGCATCACCGGTCACGTCCACTGTGGAGACCCCTGCGGCTGCAGGTTTGGTGCGCGGGTCCGGCTGCGGCATCACCTGCTGGCGGGAAGCGCCCTGGTTGGGGTCAGGCAGCTGCCCGGCCTGGGGCTGGACGCTGGGTACCGGGTTGGGCACCTCGGGCGCCGGCTTCAGCCCGGAGGGGTTGCCCTCCTGCACCACCGGTGTGATGAAGGGCAGCGGCGAACGGTAGATGTACCAGGCCACGCCCGCAGCCGCACCGGTGCCGATCAGCAGACCCAGCAACAGCCCCAGCATCGTGCCGCCCCGCTGGCGTGCCAGCGGCGTGCGTGCCACGAAGCCGGGCCAGGACTCGCCTGCACGGCCAGCATCCCCCAGGTCTGCGGACCATGCCGTGTTCACCCGGACTGCTGCCAGCCGGGCAGTCGCCTGCGTCATCGGGGCATCACCCCGGTTCATCCGCATCATTGGATCGTCGATCTGCATCAAACCTCCCGGCCGTGGCCGTTCACAGCCGTTCCGGCGCCGACACGCCGATCAGTGCCGATGCCGCGCCGCAGGACCGTCCGCACAGCCTCCAGCAGCGCCATCCGCGCCGACTGCAGTTCGGCATCGTCCACCAGCACCCGTTCGGCGTTGTAGAACGCATGGAAGTCGGCGGCCAGATCGCTTCAGATAATAGGCCAGCTGGTGCGGCGCCAGCTCACGTGCCGCCCTCGGTCAGCATGGCCGGGAAAGCAGCCATGCGTGCCATCAGCGCGTATTCGGTCGGTGCCGTCAGCCGGTCGATGTGCGCCCCGCGTCCCTCCGCGCCAGCCGACTGGCCACCGCGCTCCGCCGCCTGCGCCAGGATCGAGCAGATCCGGGCATGGGCATACTGGACGTAATAGACGGGGTTCTCGTCCGAGCGCGACAGCGCGAGGTCCACGTCGAAGGTGAATTCGGTGTCGCCCTTGCGGGAAATCAGGAAGAAGCGCACGGCATCACGGCCCCGGGTCTCGTCCCCGCCGCCCGACCACTCGATCAGGTCACGCAGCGTGACGTAGCTGCCCGCGCGCTTGGAGATCTTCACCTCCTCGCCGTTGCGCATGACGCGCACCATCTTGTGCAGCACGTAGTCCGGGTAGCCCTTAGGGGATGCCCATGTCCAGCGCCTGCAGCCCGGCGCGAACCCGCGCCACCGTGCCGTGGTGATCCGAACCCTGGATGTTGATGGCCTGGGTGAAGCCCCGCTGCCACTTGCCCAGGTGATAGGCCACGTCCGGCACGAAATAGGTGTAGCCGCCCTCGGACTTGCGCATCACGCGGTCCTTGTCGTCACCGTAGTCGGTGGTGCGCAGCCACAGCGCACCATCCTGCTCGAAGGTGTGGCCACCAGCCACCAGACGCGCCACGGCCTCTTCCACCTTGCCGTCGGTGTAGAGCGACGACTCCAGGTAGTAACGATCGAACGACACGCCAAAGGCCGCCAGGTCCAGGTCCTGCTCACGACGCAGGCAGGCCACCGCAAAGCGGCGCACTGCATCCAGATCGTCCAGGTCCCCGTGGCCGTCTCGGGCGGCTGGCCAGCCACCTGCACCGTCTCGCGGGCCACGAAGGCCAGGGCGATCTCGGCGATGTAGTCGCCGCGGTAGCCATCGGCCGGGAAGGACGGATCATCCGGCGAAATGCCGCGCCCACGTGCCTGCACCGACAGCGCCAGGTTGTGGATCTGCGCGCCGGCGTCGTTGTAATAGAACTCGCGGTGAACCTTCCAGCCTTGCGAGGCCAGAAGGTTGCCCAGCACGTCGCCCAGTGCCGCCTGACGGCCATGGCCCACGTGCAGCGGGCCGGTGGGATTGGCTGAGACGAATTCCAGCATCACCTGCTGGCCGTTGGACGGCTGCTGCCCGAACTGTTCACCCTGGGTCAGCACCTCGTGCACCACGCGCTGGTGAGCGGCGGGCGTGAGCCGGAAGTTGATGAAGCCGGGACCGGCAATCTCGGCCTGGGCGATGAGATCGGTCGCACCGGGTTGTTCCATCAGCGCGGCCACTAGCTGCTCGGCCACCGCACGCGGCGACTTCTTCAGCGGACGGGCCAGCTGCATGGCCAGGGTTGGTGGCCAGATCCCCATGGTCGGCCTGCCGGGGGCGCTCGAGCGAAGGCGTCACCGACGCCGCCAGCTCAGCCTCGACCCCGATGGCTCTGCATCGTGTGCGCCAGAAGCTGGCGCAATTCATTCAATTGTGTTGGAAGCATCCCGGATTCTAGAGCCTGCACGCCATTTTGGGCGGCCGCTGTGCGCTGCCCCTGACGCGACGGGCCGACAGCCGGCGCCTGGCCACGCCCACTCGCGTCGCGCTCCGTCGGTGTCGATGCGAGGGCCGGGCTCATGTTCCGGCGTGCCGCTCAGGCAGCGCCTGCTTCTGCGCGGCACTCACCCTGTCTCGGATCCTTGACGGATTTGCGGGTGCATACAAAGACAGACACTGCGTTCTGCATTCAGCATGCGCGGATCGTTACAATACCGCCGTTACATTTTTCCTCGACAGCCCGCCTCCCCTATCCAGCGGACGCCAACTACAAGATCTCCCGCTCGTCCCTGCACGTCGAAGTCACCGATCGACTGCGCGAGATGATCTATGAACGCAGCCCTGCCGCCCGGTGAGCGCATCGACGAACTGGGGCTGTCCGCCCTGCCTGGGCACCTCCCGCACCCGCTGCGCGAGGCCCTGAAGGTGCTGGCCCACGAGGGACTGGTCCGTCTGGTGCCGGGGCGGGGCGCCTTCGTCATCGAACTGAGCGCCAACGAGGGCTGAAAGCCTCTTCCCGTGCTGGGGCTACTGCAGGAGTCGATGTCTGCCGAGGCCGTCCGCCGCCAGACCCCGAGGACATCGCAGCGCTGGACACCCTGCTGGCCAGCCTGGAGAACGCCGTCACCGGCAATCGCCTGACCGACTACTACCGTGCTGTGGACGGTTTCCGCGAGCGTCTGCAAGCTGCGGCTGCCAACCCCTGGCTCACCCGCTCCATCACCGATCTGGGCCGTTTCCTGCAGATGGTGCGCACCCTGATGCCGCTGCCCGAGAACCGGCTGCGCCAGTCCATGGCCGAATACCGCACGCTGATGAAGGCCATCCACCGGGGAGACGCCGACGCCGCCGAGCAGATCGTCTACCTGCAGGCCATGGCCCAGCAGCGCGCCTGGCGCATGCTGCAGCAGCAGAGCGCAGGAAACCGCCGCCGCGCGAAGCGGCCACACAAGGTGCGGACGCGGCAGCCTCGGTGCCGGCCTCGTCAGCCGCCACGACTCCCAGCACCACCATCGCGGCGGAAGCGCCCAGCCCCTCCCAGCCCGCGGGCACTGCGCACGCGAACCCACAAGGCAACGTATCGACGCCCACCTACCGAAAGCGAGCGCCCACTCCGGCACGCATGCGACTACGGCACGCCCGGCCCAGCCCGCCGTGCAGCAGACCCGCGACGAGGTGGCCTCGCTGGACGCCTGACAGGGCGCTGAAAGCGCCGGGCTTAAGAAAGGACGGCCTCGGTGGCACATGGCGCAGCGGCACGACAGGCAGGCGCTGCGCCCCTCCTCTTCCGAGCCACCACTGCCTTTGGCCGGGTGGAGCATGCCCTGGCATGCCTCACCCCTCACATCAAGGGGCGCATTCTGAAACTTATGCTCACAAATGCGGTAATCTCTGCCCTGTCACACTGACACTTTCATACATCTTCAGCCCTTTTCCCGGTGAATTTCGAGGTTCCCCTCAGCCTTGGCGGCAACGCAGCCAATCGCAGCGAAGACGCGCTGATCCAGAAACAGAACACCGTCCTGCTGTTCGATGCGGATCCGGCCGTTGGCCAGCTTGTATCCGGGTTGCTGGAAGCCCATCGACTGGGCACGCTCTGCGTCATTCAGCATCCGCGTGAGGCCGAGGAGATCATCGAGAGTGAGCGCACACCTTCCTTGCTGCTCGTGCATCTGGACGGGCCTGAAGATCCCCGTCTGAACTGGCTGCGCGAGCAGCTCAAGAACGCCGCCTGGCAGCGCCTGTCCGTCATCCTGCTCACGGCTGGAGATCCCCGCCCCCGTGGCGGGAGGCCTGGCCCTGAACCCGACCGACGTGCTGGTCAGCCCCTGGACGAATCCGCCCTGCTGCTGAAGCTGCGCCAGTGCCTGGGATTGAGGATCTATCGGGATCGTCTGCTGCGTCAGGACCTGCTGACCGGCCTGACCAACCACACCGGCTTCATGCGCCGACTGGAATCCGTGCTGCGTTCCACGCCCGCGCCTGCACGCTCATGCTGCTGGACCTGGATCGCTTCCGGCAGCTCAACGACGGTCTGGGTCACGCCATTGGCGATGCCTTCCTGAAAGCCGTCAGCCAGCGGCTGGACGATCTGGTCAGCCGCCACACCGGCCCCGAGCGTCGCCGCCGCCTTCGCACCACCAGCCCCTGGCTGGCGCGTACTGGCGCCGACCGCTTCATGGCCCTGCTGCCCGGCCGCCCCGGTGACCCCCGGAGCACACGGCCTGCATGGACGAGCTGCAACGGATCCTGGGCCTGCCGCTGCACATCGAGGGCAAGGAGCTCTTCATCTCGGCCAGCGTGGGCATGGCCGTCTTCCCCGATCACGCCACCGACCATTACCCAGCTCACCCGCCATGCCGAGCAGGCCATGGCCCCTGGCCAAGCGTCGCGGCGGCCATCGCATCGAGTATTTCGATCCCACCCAGAAACAGGCACGCCTGGATTCGCTGACGCTGGAGAACCACCTACGCCACGCCATCCGTCACCAGGAACTGCGCCTTTTCTATCAGCCCAAGATCTGCAGTCGCACCCTGCAGATCACCGGTGTCAAGCCCTCATCCGCTGGCATCACCGCGAACTTGGCCTCATCCTGCCCGAACACTTCGTGCCCATCGCCGAGCGCAGCGGACTCATTGCCGAGATCGGCGCCTGGGCCCTGAACGAAGCCTGCCGACAGGCCCGCGCCTGGCTGGACGAAGGCCTGCCGCCCCTCAAAATGGCCGTCAACGTCTCGGCCGCCCAGACCCAGCGCGGCAATCTGGTCGACACGGTGCGCCAAGCCCTGCAAGACAGCGGCCTGCCCCCGAACAGCTCATCCTGGAACTGACCGAGACGCTGCTCATCGAAAGCGGCGACCAGGCCCGCTGCCTCATCACCCAGCTCAGCAACTGGGCCTGAAACTGTCGCTGGACGACTTCGGCACCGGCTACTCGTCCTCACCTACCTGCACACCCCTGCCGTTCGACGAGATCAAGATCGACCGCAGCTTCATTCAGGGGCTGCCCCAGCAGGCCGTCTCCCGCGCCATCGTGAACGCCATCCTGGCGCTGGCCAAGGGCCCTCAGGCTGGAAGCCGTGGCCGAGGGGCATCGAACGTCCCTGACGAGTTCGCGTGCATCCAGCAGAACCTGCCCGACTGCACCCTGCAGGGCAACCTGTTCTGCCCCCGCTCAGCGCCGCCGACCTGCGCGCCCGCCTGCACACCGATACCCGATTCCAGCCTGCCCCTGCCGGCCTGAACATTCCGGCCTGAAATCTCGCCGCCTGGACGCTGACGCCCTCCTGACCTTGGCCAGACACGACTCTGAGCGCCCGCGACACCCCCTAGACGCCGGATTTATATCGCTCTGATTTAACCTGACGCAACAGGTTGCACTTCTTGCGGGGTCAAGCGCCCCCTCCGTCGCGTTCTGGTCTATCCCTGAAACAGGATCCCACTGGGCCGGGCAGCCCGTGCCCTTGGCCTGCCTCTCGAAAGGAGACCTGTCTCATGTACAACCGCGTTCTCATCGCCACGGATGGTTCCCCCTGTCCGAACGGGCCGTCGATACTGGCATCAACCTGGCCACTTCCCGAAAGCCTCCGTGATCATCGCCACCGTCGGTGCACCGTATGCACCGCCCTCTACGCCGGCGATCTGGTGCCCAACAACTACCTCACCGCCAACGAGCACGACGAGAAAGTGCGCGCCAGCGGCCAGGAGATCCTCGACCAGGCATGCGCCAAGGCCAAGGCGGCCGGGCTGCAGTATGAGACCGGCTTCGAGATCGCCGATGAGCCCGCCGACGGCATCATCAAGATCGCCCACGACAAGAAAGCTGACGTGATCGTCGTTGCCTCCCACGGTCGCGGCGGCCTCAGCGCCCTGCTGCTGGGCAGCGCCACCCGCCGCCTCATCAGCAACGCCAAGATTGACCTGCTGGTCGTGCGCAATCCGGAAGAAGACGCGGCCTGATCCCGCGCTCCCGGCCGTCGCCTGTTCAGGGCCATGGGCCGATCACCTCGACAGCCCACTGGCCTGCCAGTGGGCTGTTTCAGTTTTGGCCGCTCAAGGCACCCCACGGGGAACCGCTCATTCGTTGCCCCTCCCTATTGAGCCTCGCACACCTCTCGCTTTCCATGGAAGCTCCCGACACATTGACGCGGCCATCGCGCAATGGGGCACTCAGGGAGACCTCATCTGTGGCACAGGTCTTTGAGAGCGTGTTGGGCCTGACAGACTGATCTGCTCATCCTGCCATAAAAAAAGCGGCAGGCATCCAGAGACACCTGCCGCCCGATCGAAGGCCGCCTGGTCAGCACTTCATCCGCAGACGAAGTGCCCTGGCTGAAAAACCCGGGCAGACCACCTGGCCTTCAGGGACATTCCGAAGCAGCATTCCCGCTGCTTCCAGAACATTCCTGTCAGTGAGCGCTCACCGACAGGCCGATGCCGCTGTATGCCGGCAGCGCGTCGCGTGCGATGTAGCGACGACCATCGATCAGCGGAACCGCAGTGCGACCCGCCTTGCTGCAGCTCCGGCACGGCCTGTAGTCGAGGCCAGCTCGTCACCAGCAGCACGGCCTCGGCCTGCGCCAGGGCATCATCCAGCTTGGGCTGGAACTGATAGGCACTTTCCGGGACGCCGAAGTCCGCCAGCGCCTTCTTGCCGGTCTGAACCGCGATCGGATCGTGAGCGGTCACTTTCGCGCCTTCCTTCACCAGCGCAGCGATGATCGGCAGTGCCGGCGATTCGCGCACGTCGTCGGTACCCGGCTTGAAGGCCACGCCCAGTACGGTCACGCGCTTGCCCTTCAGGTCGTTGCCCACCTGCTCCTTCAACAGGCGCAGCATCTGCTCGGGCTGCGTCTTGTTGGTCGAGAGCACCGCATCCAGCATCGGCGTGTCCACGCCACGGTGCTGGGCATGCGCCGTGATGGCCTTCACGTCCTTCGGGAAGCAGCTGCCGCCAAAGCCGCAGCCCGCCCACAGGAAGGAAGTGGCACCCGCCGTCTTCAGCTTGCCTTCGCCGTCACGGTAGATCAGGGTGCTTCATCAGGTGCAGGCCCTTGAACACCTCGGCCGCATCCAGTTCACCAATGCCGTCGCAGATCCGCGCGATCTCGTTCGAGAACGAGATCATCGTGGCCATGAAGGCATTGGAGGTGTACTTGATCATCTCGGCCGTGCGCGGCGTGGTCTGGATGATCGGCGTGTTCCGGAACATCGCGTACATCTCGGCCAGCTGCGCCGTGCTGCGCGCATCAATGCCGCCCACCACGATACGGTCCGGTTCCTGGAAGTCCTTCACGGCCACGCCTTCGGCCAGGAACTCGGGGTTCATGCCCAGGCCGAAGTCCTTGCCGGCCACCAGACCCGAGGCTTCCTCGATGGCCTTGCGCACCACCGTGTCGGTCGTGCCCGGCACCACCGTGCTCTTGACCGTCACCACGCAGTAATGCGGCTGCTTGCCGGCGGCTTTCGCGGCTGCGGCCTGATCCTTCAGCACCTTGCCGATCTCGCGCGAGACCTGCAGCACGTAGCTCAGGTCGATGGTCTTGCCATCGAAAGGGGCGTACCCACGCAGATCAGGGCGACATCGGCGCCATCCATCGCGTCTGCCAGCGAAGTGGTCGCTCGCAGACGTGTACCGACGTTGGCCTTCAGCAGTGCTTCCAGACCGTCCTCATGGATCGGCGGCTCACCCCGATTGATGCGCTCGACCTTGGCTGCATCCACGTCGACGCAGGCCACCTCGTGCCCGACCGAAGCCAGGCACGTTCCCGACACCAGACCGACGTAGCCGGTTCCCACCACACACAGTTTCATCATGCAGCCTCTGCATCACGATTGAAGTAATACCAGTTGAGGATGCGGCGCAGACCCGTGTCCACATCCACTTCCGGCGCATAGCCCAGCTCGGTGCGTGCCTTGGTGATGATCGGGCAGCGCCGGTTGGGGTTGTCCTTCAGATAGACCTCACCCTCGCTGGACAGCTTGTGAATGACCTTGCCTTCGTAGCCCCACAGTTCCTTCGCCAGCTTCTGCACCCGCTCGGCCAGCTCGCGCATGGTGATCTCGGGCGTCTCGATGCCGATGTTGTAGGGGCTCGCCACGGCGGCCGTTGACCAGCACGCGCAGGTAGCCCGACAGGGGCGTCGGTGATGTAGCAGAAGGTGCGGGTCGGCGAACCGTCGGACAGCATCACGATGTCGCGGCCGGCCAGCACGTCGCGGGCGAAGTCGGGCAGCACACGGCCGTCGGTGATCTTCAGGCCCGGGCCATAGTTGTTGAACGGCCGTGCCTGCGAAACAGGCACACCCTTGTTCTGGGCATACAGCACGCACAGCGTCTCGCCCACCCGCTTGGACTCGTCATAGCAGGCACGCGGGCCGGTGCACGACACCAGGCCGCGATAGGGTCTCGGGCGTGGGGATGGCGTCGGGCGTCGGGTCGCCGTAGATCTCGCTGGTGGAGAAGAACAGGAAGCCCTTCATCGAGCCCGGTTCCTTCTGGTTGCGCTCGGCGGCGTAGTCCAGCATCAGGCGCAGGCCATTGACGTTGGCGTCGATGGTCTCCAGCGGATACTTGCGGTAGTACATCGGTGAGGCGATGGAAGCCGCGTGGATGATGAAGTTGGCCGGCTCCAGATCGGTCGGGATCGGGTGCGTCACGTCATGCTTGCGCAGCTTGATCTCTTCCGACTTCGCGCCTTCCAGCCAGGCCGGCACGCCACGCACATAGTTGTCCAGCACCGTCAGGCGGATCTTCTTGCCGGGCGCAGCCGTCTTGTTCCAGTGGCCCATCGACAGCACCAGGTAGTAGCCCAGGAAGCCAGCGCCCCCAGTCAGCCACACACGGTTGCCAGCCAGCGCCTCGAACTGCGGACGGGCCTTGCGGATCAGGTCGTCCAGATCCTGGTTGATCAATTGGTCAATGGGAAGCAGACCAGAAGGCGTTGTCATCGAGTTTACCCCGTAAGTAAGCACTGACTCGTTCGTGATTGGCCGATCCGGGCGCCCCTGCGGAGAAGCGCTGACCAGCCCAGTTCCTGGACCGGTCCCGCCGCTGTCGCCTTCGACGGCCCGCAGGCCAGCCGGACGCACCGGGATCGTTCCGAGGATTATCGTCAATTTATCCGGCGCTCGCGTGTAAATAGTTGGCATGGGGAGCAGGTGCGTCCCGACGAAAAAACAACAGGCCGGGGATGAGCGGCAAGCACCTGCCTCCATCCCCGGCCTTCCCGGCGGCGCATGAGGCGTCACAGGACGCCACCACCGTCTCAGGACGCGTTGGCCGCCCGCATGGCCTTCAGGCCTTCATCCAGGTCGGCGATCAGCGCCTCGACCGGCTCCAGCCCGCAGTGGATGCGGATCAGCTGCCCCCTTTCCAGGGCTGGACGCTGCGGCAGCCGTCCAGGTGCGCAGGCATGATCAGGCTCTCGAAGCCGCCCCACGAGAAGCCCAGCGCAAAATGACGCCGTCCATTGCACAGCGCCGTGATCGCGGCCGGGGACATCGGCTGCTTCAGCTCGAAGGCAAAGAGCCCGTTGCTGCTCAGGAAGTCGCGCTTGAAGAGCGCATGTTGCGGATGGCTCTCCAGCCCGGGGTGCAGCACCCGAACCACATCCGGCTGCGTCTCCAGCCAGCGGGCCACCGCCAGTGCCGTCTGCTCGTGCATGCGCAGTCGCGCATCGACCGTGCGGATGCCCCGCAGGACCAGCCAGGCATCGTCACCGCCCACGCAGATGCCCAGCTGCCGCACCGTCGTCCACAGCTGCTGCCACAACGGCTCGCGCACCACCGCGGCGCCCATCAGCACGTCGGCGTGGCCACACCAGTACTTGGTCAGCGCCGGGATGGAGATGTCCACGCCCCAGTCGAACGGCCGCGCCAATCCGGGGCGAGGCATAGGTATTGTCGATGGCGGTCAGGATGCCGCGCTGGCGCGCCCAGGCGCAGATGGCCGGCACATCCTGGATCTCGAAGGTGTAGCTACCCGGGCTCTCCAGATAGACCATCCGGGTGTGAGCGCTTGCCAACTTCTCCAGATCCTCGGGTGTGCCAGCGGATCGAAGTAGATGGTGCGCACCCCGAACTTGGCCAGCAGCGTATCGGCAAAGGTGCGTGCCGGCCCGTAGACCGAATCGCTCATCAGGATCTCATCACCCGGCGAAGTGAACGCCCACATCACGGTAGAGATAGCAGCCAGGCCGGAAGGCATCAGCGCAGCTCGCACGGCGTGGGGCGCCCCTTCCAGCTCGGCCACGGCATCCATCAGCGCATAGGTGGTCTCGGTGCCGGCGGTGGCGTAGGTGGAATGGTGCAGCTCGCCCCGGTCCGTGCGCCGACCAGCCTCGATGGCCGCCTGCACCGACTCGAAGATCACACTGGATGCCCGGACCACGGGCGGGTTGACCACCTTGATGGGTCGACTGATGCCACGGCCTGCCTGGATCGGCTCACAGCCCGGCACCCTCGGGTGCCCCCCCGGCAAGGCCGATGCCTGATGTTCTTCCGTACCCTGTCTGGAACCGGCGGCCCCGGCAGATTGCTTGTCCGTCACGACGAAACTCCCTCTATGCACAGATGCGCCATCGCGCCTTTGCGGCAGCGATGGCAACCAAAAAGTAAGCGCACACTCTTTGTGTATTCGAGGGATCTCGAGACACCTGGGCGCCCTCCCCTGCCCCGGGCAGGCGTTATTCAAACCGATGCTGGGGACGGAAAGCGTCGATGGAAGTCGGGCCGCGTGAAGCCTGCCAGGGCGTCAGAATCCCTCGATGCGCAGGGGTCCATTCTGTCAGAAATGTTTCCGCCGGCCCCGTCCAGCCCCTAGACTGACAATACCCTGATTCCACATGATGGAGTCCTGTGCCGCCATCCGGATTCCGTGCTTCGCACGCCACTGTTTTCGTGCCGCCAGCCCCCATACCCGTCCACGGCAGTCGACTTCAGGAAAGCACCAGACAGGCTCACGAACCCTGTTCAGGCAGACTGGTCGTCATCTCGCAGCTCGCCCTCCATCGCGCACAGCGGCCCGCCGGAACTCCCTCTTCCTTTTCCACCCCATCCAGGCATACGGTCGTTACCGCCATAGTAGGCACTCGCTAACGCACAGAAAACCGTGTCAGCCCTCCCCTGCCCCACCGTGGCCCTTGTCACGGCGCGGTGGAGGCTGCCCTTTTCCTGTCGCCTGCCGGAACGTTTCCCCTGCTTTCGCTGCCGGGACCGTTGGCGAAAAAAACCGCAAAAGGCATAGGATCATAAGTGAGAAAAAATCGTATCTTCCCGCGCGCGCTATGCGCTTGGCCTGCCGAGTTCATAGCACGCTCTGGAGACATCCGTGAACGGTCTACGGTCAGTCAGATTCCGGTGCTCTGCCCGGTGCGCCAAGGCGCCGGCAAGTGTCCCTTCTTCGGGGGCATGGCCCCGGATGATGGCAGCTGCCAGGAGACCGACCGCCGTTCACCGCGAACCCGCTTCTGGTGTTTTTCAACTTCACAACAAGGAAAAATTCCACGACGAAGACATCAACGGCAGTCGATATCGGCAATGTCCCGCCTGAAGTGCGGCATACCGGCGTCGTCGATTGGGTTCGACAGATCGTCGAGCTGACCGAGCCCGCCCAGGTGGTCTGGGTCGATGGCAGCCAGGAAGAGTTCGACAAGCTGTGCAGCGAGATGGTCGATCGCGGCACGCCCATCAAGCTCAACCCCGCCAAGCGCCCCGGCTCGTTCCTCGCCCGCTCCGACCCGTCCGACGTGGCCCGGGTCGAAGACCGCACCTTCATCTGCAGCGAGAAGGAAATCGACGCCGGCCCGACCAACAACTGGGTCGAACCGGCCAAGATGCGCGCCACGCTCAAGCAGCTCTTCAAGGGCTGCATGCAGGGGCCGCACCATGTATGTCGTGCCCTTCTCCATGGGACCGCTGGGTGGCGAGATCTCGCAGATCGGCATCGAGCTGACTGATTCGCCCTACGTGGTGGCCAACATGCGCATCGCGACCCGCATGGGCAAGCCCGTGTGGGACGTGCTGGTGCTGACGGCGCCTTCGTGCCCGCCGTTCACAGCGTCGGCATGCCGCTGCTCGAAGGTGTCCAGGAGGTTCCCCTGGCCCTGCAACGCCGAGAAGTACATCGTCCACTTCCCGGAAACCCGCGAGATCTGGTCCTACGGTTCCGGCTACGGCGGCAACGCCCTGCTGGGCAAGAAGTGCCTGGCGCTGCGCATCGCCCTCGTCGATGGGTCATGCCGCAGCACGCGACGGCCAACCCGGGCTGGCTGGCCGAGCACATGCTCATCCTGGGCGTCACCTCGCCCGAAGGCAAGAAGTACCACGTGGCAGCCGCCTTCCCGTCGGCCTGCGGCAAGACCAACTTTCGCCATGCTGATTCCGCCCAAGGGCTTCGAGGGCTGGAAAGTCACCACGGTGGGCGATGACATCGCCTGGATCAAGCCCGACGCCAACGGCCGCCTGCTGGCCATCAACCCCGAAGCTGGCTACTTCGGCGTGGCCCCGGGTACCAACGCCAAGAGCAACCCCAACTGCATGGCAGCACTGGACAAGAACGTGCTGTTCACCAACGTCGCGCTGACCGACGACGGTGACGTGTGGTGGAAGGCCTGAGCGAGCCGCCGGCACACCTGATCGACTGGCAAGGCAACGACTGGACCCCCGGCCGACGGCAAGAGACGGCCGCAAGGCAGCCCACGCCAACTCGCGCTTCACTGTCGCCGCCACCAACAACCCGGCTGTCGATCCCGCCTGGGATGATCCTGCCGGCGTGCCGCTGGATGCCTTCATCTTCGGTGGCCGCCGCCCGACACCATCCCGCTGGTCACCCAGGTCCGCAGCTGGGCCGAAGGCGTCTACCTGGCCGCCACCATGGGCTCGCAGACCACCGCAGCCGCCGGCGGCAAACAGGGGCGTGGTGCGCCGCGACCCGTTCGCCATGCTGCCCTTCTGCGGCTGACAACATGGGCGACTACTTCCAGCACTGGCTCAACTCTGGGCGAGTGGCTGAAGGCCAAAGGGTGCCAAGGTCCCTGCCGATCTTCAACGTCAACTGGTTCCGTACCGACGACCAGGGCCACTTCATCTGGCCCGGTTTCGGCAACAACATGCGCGTGCTGAAGTGGATGCTGGACCGCATCGAAGGCAAGGCTCAGGGCGGCACTCGAGCACGTCCTCGGCACCTCGCCGAAGTACACGGACCTGCGCTGGGAAGGTCTGGACTTTCAGCGAAGCCGACTTCGAGAAGGTCATCGCCATCAAGCCCGAAGAAGTCCGTGCCGAGTTCAAGCACCACGACGAACTCTTCGAGCGCCTGGGCGAGCGCCTGCCCACCACCCTGCGTGAAACGCGCAAGGCACTGGAAGAGCGGCTGGACAAGAAAGCCTGAAGTCAGCGGCCACTATCTCCCTGAAGGCCTGAAAACCTGAAGGGAGATGAAGAAACGCCCGATCGAGTCGATGACTCCTTCGGGCGTTTTGCTTTTTGGGGGATCCGATCGATTGGCACTCCGGGAACCCGCTCGCGGGCGGCAAGCCAGGCTTCAGACTTGGCCGAGCGTCAGACTTGGCCGGGCATCAGATTTGCTTTGGGGGTACAACCTCGGCCCTCTTTCACGCCCTTTCCCGCTTTCCCCTCGATCAGTCTCGTGCCTCGGGCTTTCCCGACAGGCGCTCGGCCATCCGCATGGCCGCCAGCAGGCTGTTCGGCTGCGCAATGCCCCTTGCCGGCGATGTCGAAGGCCGTACCGTGGTCCGGACTCGTTCGCACGAAGGGCAGCCCCACCGTCAGGTTCACCCCCTCATCCACCCCCAGATACTTCACCGGGATCAGCCCCTGATCGTGGTACATGGCAATCACCACATCGAACTCGGCAAAGCCCCTTGCCCGCATGAACACCGTGTCCGGGGGCCAGGGACCACTCGCATCGATCCCCTGCGCGCGGGCCTCCTGCACCGCAGGGCCGATCACCCGGATCTCCTCGTCCCCCAGCAGCCCATCCTCGCCCGCGTGCGGGTTGATGCCCGCCACGGCGATCCGGGGCGCCTGAATGCCCGTCATGCGCAGGAACGCATCCGTCAGCCGGATCGTCTCCACGATGCCCACAGTCGACAGACTGCTGACTGCCTCCCTCAGCGGCACATGAATGCTCACCAGCACCGTGCGCAGCTCCTCGTTGGCCAGCATCATCCGCACCGGCACGTTCCCCCCGACCTCCGCCAGAATCTCCGTATGCCCCGGATACACGTGGCCCGCCAGGTTCATTGCGGCCTTGCTGAGCGGCGCGGTCACCACGGCCCGGACCTTGCCCGCCATTGCATCCTGCGCCGCCCGGTACACCGACTGGAAGGCTGCCTCACCGCCTGCCGCCGAAACCTGGCCCACCGGAAGATCCTCGGGCACCTCTGCACACGGCACCACCTCCAGAAGGCCCGTATTCAGCCCCAGCCGCCTCGCAACGGCCTTCATCCACCCTGGACAGCCATAAACGACAAAAGGGCCTTCCAGGCCCTGTTTTCGGGAGCTCTGGCAAGGGCTCGCAGAATTATCTCCGGCCCAATGCCCGCCGGATCCCCATCGTGATGGCAATCGGCTTCCGAATTGGCCCCTGAGCCCCTTTCCTGGCTCAACGTCCGATCCGATTCCCGGGAGTCCACAGAAGTTCTCATCATCAAGGCACCTCGCGTGTCGTGTTGACAGCATCTCTGGCCAGACGGGCCCGGGGCCCGTTGCCCGGCATCAGCCCAATCTGACGGGCAACCATGATAGTCCCATCGGCTCCACAGAATATAAAGTGTGTGTTCACTTACTTATGTATACGAGTTCTGTTTCTGAAACTTGCCAGTTTGCAGAAAGCCTTTCTTTGTAATTACGGCGTTATCTGAACAGGACGGTTGTTCATACTGGAGCACCATGCGTGCTCCTCTTCTTCGTCAAGGATGCAGTCGGCTTCCTGTTGCTGGCTCCAGCTTGCCTCCATCTGTCGCAATGCCATTGATGCATATTCGCTCATGCGAGGGGTCTCATGTCAGCGGATGATCTTCGAATTGGCAGTTTCCTGGTTCTGGCTCATGGACGACCTGGATTCATCGATCCGCCTGAATCATGGATCTCGTAGCCGGGCACTTCCTTCACCCCGGGTTGCTCGCTACCGATCATGAAATGAGGGCATCCTCATCAATGTCATCTTCTTGGATGGGCTTGGAGACCAGAGCGGGTTGCCGCGTATGTGGTGTCCTCCCTCATCGGTTGGACGCCTGCCCAGTCCAAGCACCGCTCGAATCAGAATCACAGGATGTTGAGCACTAGCACCTTTCCACGTGCACCAGGCTCGCATTAACGGGGCGTATGGCCAGCCGTCATTACGTCTGGCGATGCAGATCCCGGCATCATGATTCATGGACGCTCAGATTCGGGAGCTGGCGCTAGGGATTTGGTTTGATGCAAGGCTTCCGGATTCCTCCGTGAGACAGCTGGGCGTTGGGCGTTGGCGTTGGGCGTTGGGCGTTGGGCGTTGGGCGTTGGGCGTTGGGCGTTGGGCGGCTGGGCGGCTGGGCGGCTGGGCGACTGATCGACTGAGCCACTGATCGACTGAGCCACTGATCGACTGAGCCACTGAGCCACTGAGCGACTGAGCGACTGAGCGACTGAGCCACTGAGCCACTGAGCCACTGAGCCACTGGAGCCACTGAGCCACTGAGCCACTGAGCCACTGAGCCACTGAGCCACTGAGCTACTGAGCCACTGAGCCACTGAGCCACTGATCGACTGAGCCACTGATCGACTGAGCCACTGATCGACTGAGCCACTGATCGACTGGAGCCACTGATCGACTGAGCCACTGATCGACTGAGCCACTGATCGACTGATCGACTGATCGACTGAGCCACTGAGCCACTGGAGCCACTGAGCCACTGAGCCACTGGAGCCACTGAGCCACTGAGCCACTGAGCCACTGAGCCACTGGAGCCACTGAGCCACTGAGCCACTGGAGCCACTGGGCGACCGAGCGACCGGAGCGTTGACCACCTAGCTTCCCTGAGCAGGCCGGGGCCACTGCATCAGTTTGCCACACGACAAGTCGCTTCCTTGCCTAGTGGCGCTATCTACTTTTTCGCATCAATACTGCTTTTCAGGGTTCTTTCCACGACGTCATTACACTGTTCTCGTGTCACTCATCCCCGCCCGGTGACCGCCCCCATATCGCCCGGACACAAGCAAGTACCTGGCCTCAGGCGTCAGCTATCAGACGCTCCTGGCCGCCGAGAACCTCTATAAGGGCCTCCTGGACTTATGCTCTCGCAGCTTGACATGACGTATCGCCTCCTGAGGCTGACGAAACATCAAGCCCCACCCGGCGAGATGCTGCGAGCACCGCTGCACCCTATGTGAGTCCTTGCCACCACCTGACCTCGGTACGTGGGCCTCAGCATCCAATGCGTATAGACTCGTAGGATGATTGGCGTGTTGTTTCACGTGAAACAAGTATCGCTCTGTACGGCCATGATGACAACCAGCACCACCTGGAACTCTTTTGCCGCTCGATATGGATATGCCAACTCGGTGGAAGAGCAACGCGATATCAAACGCGGTCACCGGGCAAACGAAGGCAAATCAGCGGCACAGGTTCAACTAACCGCGCGTAGGCCCTGACAGGCCGGCGCAACATCACATTCAGCCTCGGAAGGATTCACCATCAGATGGTGCGAACATGTTCTGCTCCTCCTCCACCACGATCTACCAGGCACACTGAGATCCGCTCCCTCCAAGGCAAGATCCTCTCATCCCCAGTTCATGCGACATCCGATTCCTGAATTCAACTCATGAACGAAGGAAGATGACAGAAAGGCAACGTACATGTCTTACTCTACGGATCGGGTACGCCTCAGCCCGGTATCAGTTGTTGATGCATGTACTGAACCGTCCAGGAATCCCGCCTGTTCCGGCGCACATATACACTAGCATCCACCAGACTCCCGCACCTGAACCGCACCTCGCCAATACGTATCCGTCGGACCAATCAGGCAATCTTGCTCCCACCTTCTGGAGTTCCTTCATCCCGGACGATATAGGGCATTGCCCTTCATGCAGAGCGTGCGAAGCCCATACCCGTTGCCCTTTCTATGAACGTGAAACACAAAACCGTTGCGGCTATCCGCCTGACAGCAACGATGAACCATCACTCGCACCCCGTTATAGGTGCCGATCCGGGAGATAGCGCGCTGCTGATGTGGCTTCATGGTCATCCCCGAAGGTCCTCATGGCTCAAACAGCTGGACCCGTTATCTGCCGTCCAAGAACATGTACACCCGTCCTTTCGCCCTCCCTCGGTGAAATGCAGGCTCGCCCTCATCAATAGGACGGCTGCCTGGTCAGCATCAACCTTGATACGCCCCTACTCACACGCTTAAATGCCGCCACACCAGAGCGATCCAGAAGCAACCGTAGAACACTCTCCTATCAACCCACCAACCACCAACCAGCCACCATCCAACTACCAACCAGTGCCGAGCCAAGTCCAATGGCGGCATCAGCCCTAATCGACCCCGTTCAGGTGCGTGCAAGACAGAAGGCGGTTATCTCATCTTAAAAAGGCACTAGCCAACGAATCCGAAAGTCCTGATCCAGCAGAAGGAGGCACCCCGTGGCACAACAGGCGAGGTCTGCCCTGGCACACTGGATCAAGCAAGTATATGAATGGCAACCAACCCAGAGTTCCAGAGGGGTCGCGCTGCCGAGGCAAACGCTACCAGGATCAGACGACACACCACCAACGGCTCGTTCGATGTCTTTCAGCTTGGGCACTCCACGCCCCTAACTATGCCCCAGGGATCGAAAGATCCATTTGAACGGCTACATATCAGGCAGATACACCACGAACACTCCGGTACAGGTGCACACGCCCCATCTACCCTGTTTCACGTGAAACACCAGTTCCGCCCCCATCATCGTGGAACATCTGAGACCTTGAACAGCGGTGAATGCTCTCATCTCTACCCCTAAGCCCCGATATGACGCTGCGAACGCGAATAATCTCGCGATTCGTGCCGGGGACCACTCGATACTTATACTACTAACGCACGATGCCGAGCCAAACCTCAACCAGGGCAAGGAGATCCATGGTGTCTCGCAAAGCGCGTGAGTTGATTCTCGCCTCTTCCATGCCACGTACTCCTTCCGCAAGGAGGCGGGTATCGTCAAGGGAGTTAGGGCCTCGCCGTCATCGCCAGCGCGGGCAAACTGGTGCGCCAACCGGACGGCCATACACCCCGTTCAAGCATTGACGCCCAGACCCATCCGGCCCTTTGTTCCACGTGAACACGCATCACCACAGGCGGAGGCAACCAGACTCAAAAGGCGGCCTCAGCCAATGGGCAATCACGTTGGCGTATCGGGCGCCTGCGTTCGGCGTTCCACGTGAAACATGAGTAGCTCTAGATCAACCGCCCTCTGTTCCACGTGAAACAGTCCCAAACCGGCGCTGCTTTGTTGATGTTCCACGTGAAACAGCCCATCTTTGTCAGTATTTCGCACTGTTCCACGTGAAACAGCAGGCACATTACACCGTTCTACCCTTATGCCGGGAAGCTCCTTGGAGAGGCATATACCAAGTGGCCTCGCCATGAAACCTCCGTCGTTAACTCGGCTACCTAGATAGATATGTCGTTGGAACAGCTTTCTTCTGCGCAGAAAGGCACGCTATCTGCCATTGCCTCGCTACCTCATCTGGGGCATATTCCCCTCTACTGGGCACCACTGAAGGGCCTCATGCCAGCCGATCAACTGCTGGCGCAACGAATTGTCTGGTCAGCGTTGTTCTCGGCGCTCCTTATCATAGGCACCGGAAAAGCTGAAGAACCTGTACGCGGTATTTGGCAATCCTCGCCTTCTGTTCATGCTCGCAGGTTCAGCAGCGTCCATATCCATCAACTGGTTGGTCTACCTGTGGGCAGTCACCAACGGGCATGTCCTGGACGCGAGCCTGGGATACTTCATTAACCCGCTATTCAACGTATTGCTGGGACGCATCTTCTTCAGCGAACGTCTGAACAAGCCTCAGATGGCTGCAGTTGCCCTGGTTCTGGTTGGCATTCTGTGGCTTGCCATTCCCGCGGGCTCCATTCCATGGGTCGCGCTACTGCTGACATTGAGCTTTGGCGTCTACGGACTCATCAGGAAGCTTGCTCCTTTGGATGCATTGACCGGGATGGCCATGGAGATCTCTCCTGATGCTGCCTCTGGCAGCCATCTACCTGATTTATCAGGGACATCTGAATAAACTCGTCTCTCTGGGAGATCTATCGACCCTTCCCTTGATGGTGATGATTGGTTCGGGCGCGGCGACAACCATTCCTTTTGCTCTTCTTTGCGGCAGCTGCCCGTCGCATCAGTCTCAGCAATCTTGAATGATCCAATATGTCTTCCCACCATGCAGTTCCTGCTGGGACTGCTGGTGTTCCATGAAAGCTTCCAGCTCTCACGCTTCATAGGATATGTCTGGGTCTGGGTGGGCGTCGCGCTGTACCTGTTGGGGATATTCACTGCACAACGCGCTGCAAGGGCAGCAAAGTAGATGCCTCAGGCGAGGGGTGGCATGGTAGTCGACCCAAAGGACACGTGAAACGTGTCCGCCTGGCACCCTCAATCCGTCTATGAAGCGACTCTCGGATAGGCTTTCTCTTTGCGTAATTCAGGGGACTCGGCGTAATCAGTACACACCAGACTGATTCGTCCCTCACCTTGTCCCAAGAATTGCAGCGTGTGCGGCTTCTAAGCCCTGTTCCGCCCAAGCTCTTCGCTATTGCAGTTTGGCGGACGCCAGAACATCTTCCATGGCCCGCGCGTGGAATCATCGATCCCAATGCCGAAGGGTCGTAGCCCCACAGGCGATCCAATAGTCAACATCAGTCAACATGGTTGGCCTATGAACAAGCATGGCTCCCGGCAAAGGTTGAGCGAGCACCAACTCAGCTTGCTCAACATACAGTGGTGCGCCGCAGTTCTGACCTTTTGTGCGCTGAGGTATCTGACCTCCCCTCATTTCCCCAATGGCCTGGGTTATACGGTCATCTACTCGTTTCCTGGCCTTCCCATACCCGCCCTATTACCCGCATATCGGGACTGGGACGTATACATGGCGCGCGTACAGGTTTCCTCGTTGGCCACCGGAAGTCCTTTCGTATAGCCAGGTCGAAGTCTTGAAACACGCCCCGTAACCACCTCACGCGTGTTCCCGGCGTGCAATGCCTGGCAGAATGCTTTGACACTGACTGAATCTTCCTCTGCGCTCAGTATTCCCCAGCCCCGTTCTGAGCTCACTTTGGCACTTCCATCGTCAGTGCGCGCTCATCATAGGGGGACGTTACGGGACGAGCAGATTCCGCTGGTCTGCCATGCACTTCGCTAGTCGCGATCCATACACAGCCCGGTCAATCATGTGGCGTCACGCATGAGTTTCCGTCATCGCATCGAGCCCTCCTCCCAACATCCTGTTATAGGTCGCCGCTGGCGAGCGCACTTTTCCACTCGCTATTCTCGCAGTTCAGAGACTGGACCCTGCGTCACAGTCGCGCAAAGGCATGGCGGCTTACGTTCGTGGCACCACGGTGGCGTCTGTGCCCCACCTCTCTTGACTGGGAATTCCGCAGCGGCCGCGCGTAAGGTCATCAAGGTTCGCACGAAGAACCTCCCGCCACAGCCGTCCACCACAACCCATCATGCTCTTCCACCCTGGGAGCCCTCTCCGACGCTGGCTGAGGGCTTCACAGGGCGGACCATCCTCCGCAAGGGGCTGAATGCATGTTTGTCTGTGTTGAGCGCGATCCGCACGCTCAGCATAGCGATCAGTCGTCTAACCCCAAGCAATCTCTGCGCCCAGAACCCGTGGAAACTGAAAAAGAATCGCCGTTTCACGTGAAACAACGCACGAAACCGGGGCACAAAATGAGGGCGCGCGATCATAATGGCGCATGAGCACTCACCCTGAAATTCGACGTCATCGTCGTTGGAGCCACGCTGGAACGGAAGCCAGCCTGGTCGCGGCGCGCACTGGCGCAAAAACGTTGCTTTTAAGCCACAATCTGACACCTTTTGGGTCAGATGTCCTGCAACCCGTCCATTGGCGGATTGGCAGGGGCATCTCGTCAAGGAAGTCGATGCGCTGGGCGGCGTCATGGCTGTTGCCACCGATCACGCCGGTATCCAGTTCCGGATCCTCAATGCCAGTAAGGGCCCCGCGGTTCGAGCCACGCGCGCCCAGGCAGACCGCGTCCTGTATCGCCAGGCCATTCGGCAAGCGTTGGAGAACCACAATTCACCCTATTCCAGCAGGCGGTGGATGACCTACTGCTGGAAGGCGACCGCGGTGGGCGCCATCACGCAGCTGGGCATCCGGTTCCGCCAAGGCCGTCGTGCCACCGCGGGCACCTTCCGAATGGCAAGGTGCATGTGGGTCTCGATAATTATGAGGCCGCGCGCCGCTGACCTGTCAGCCAAGATGCTGGCGGCCCGCCTCGACCGGCCCGCCACAGGGGCGTCTTCAAGACCGGCACACTCGTATCGACGGCAAGACCATCGATTACAGCCGGCTGCGTCCAGCCGGGCGATCTGGATCCCGTGCCCGTGTTCTCCTTCATCGGGCGTGCAGATCAGCACCTGCGGCAGCTGCCGTGCTGATCACGCACACCAACGCGCGCACGCACGAGATCATCCGCCAGGCGCTGGATCGGTCGCCGCTTTTCACCGGCGTCACCGAAGGCGTGGGGCCGCGCCATTGCCCCTCCATCGAGGACAAGATCCACGCTTCGCGGACAAGGATTCCCACCAGATCTACCCTGAGCCCGAAGGCTCCAGACACACGAGATCTACCCCAACGGTATCTCCACCAGCCTCGCCCTTCGACACGCAGCTGGCCGTGGTGCACCCATGGTCGGTTCGGAGAAGGCGCACATCCTGCGCCCTGGGTACGCCATCGAGTATGACTACTTGATCCCCGTGGGTTGAAGCCCGGCCTGGAAAACCCGGCAGATTCAGGCTGTTCTTTGCAGGCCAGATCAACGGCACGACCGGTTACGAGGAAGCTGCCGCACGGGCCTGCTGGCCGGCCTGAATGCTGCGCCAGGTTCAGGCAAGGAGCCCTGCGCCCCGCCGTGATCAGGCCTGCATGGGCGTGATGCTGGACGATCTGCTCACCCAGGGCGTAGCAGGAACCGTACCGTATGTTCACCAGCCGGGCCGAGTATCGTCTGAGCCTGCGCGAGGACAACGCCGATCTGCGACTGACCGAGCTGGGAAGGCAGATGGGCGCGTGACGACGTTCGTTGGCAAGCGTTCACTCAAACAGGAAGCCACTGAGCGCGAGATCGCCCGCATGCGCGCGCTACGCCAACCCGCAGGTTCTGGCACGCCTGCAGACGCCCCAAGGCACGACGCAGACTGCGGAGGAGGCCCAAGGCACCGCACCAGCGGCACAAGAAGCGCCTTCCGCTCCTCAAGGCCAGAATGGCACAAGTAACACTCACTTCATGACCTTCCCTGAAGCGCCCGGACTGTCTCGCTGGCCCAGCTGGCAAGCCTGATGCCGGAGGAGTTTGCCGAGGTTCAGGCGGATCTCGCGTGGCCGAACAGGTCGAGATCCAGATCAAGTATCAGGGCTACATCGATCGGCAGAAGCTCGAAGTGCAGCGCATGGCCCAGCAGGAAGCCACGCCGATTCCGGCCGATCTGGACCACGCAGATCTCCGGCCTCTCGAACGAAGTGCGCCAGAGCTCATCGCCCAACGGCCGCAGACCACTGGGCAGGCTGGACGCATTCCCGGCATGACGCCGGCGGCCGTGTCCCCGCTGCTGGTGCGTCTGAAGAAGCGCCGGAAGGTGAGCGCCACGGAGCAGCGCGCGCCAACCCAGCCTGAAGTGCCCGCCTCTGACGCAGCCGCCGCCCAGCCCCAGGGAGACCTCGGCATGAAGCGCCGCGCCCCCGCCCAGCGTTCGGACACGACCTGGACAGACGCTGACACGCAGCGCCTGCAGGAGGGCCTTCAGCGCCTGTCCGTGACGCTGGACGAAACCGCCTTTGCCAAGGTGGTGCACTGGGCCAGGCTGCTGCGAAGCGTGAACCGTACCTTCAACCTGCTGGGCAAACAGCGACAGCGTCCATCTGATCGACGAGCATCTGCTGGACAGCCTGGGCCATCGTGCCGGTGCTGGAGCGCTACCTGCCGCGGCCGGAAGAGGCGCTCGTGGACGTGGGCACCGGGGCCGGCTTTCCCGGCATCCTGCTGGCCATCGTCCAGCCACAGCGGCCCATCTATCTGCTGAGCCGGTGGGCAAGAAGGTTGCCTTCCTTCGTCAGTCAGTGCTCACACTCGGCTTGAAGAACGCCACCGTGCTGGCAGGCAAGATCGAGGATATGGAAAGCCCTGCTGCGAGCAGATCCGGCCTTTCGGAAGGGCAGGACGGAGCCTCCTCGACACCCCAGCCCGGTGCAGAGGCGTCGGCCACGGACCCCACGTCCAGCGCCTCCACGAGCCCGGAGCGGAAAGGCCAATGATCACCCAGCGCTACGCAGACTGATCAGCCCGCCGCACTTCATCTGCCGCGCCTTCACGGCCCTGGGACGTTTCGCCAACCTGTGCGAACCCTACATGAGCAAGGACCACTTCTCTTTGCCATGAAGTCACTGCGCCTGTCTGAAGAACAGCAGGCGCTTCCGGACAGCATCATGCTGCAGGCTGTGGAACCGCTGCCGACGATCGACCTGGGCGTGCAGCGCAACCTGGCCATCCTGAGCCTGGCCGGAAACACGCCCGCGCCAGACGTTGCACAACCGGCAGCCGCCACGCCACCCAGCCCTCCAGGCTCCGCTACCGCGGCGAGCCCGCTGACACAGACCACGTCACCGACAGCCAGCCATTCGCCCGCAACCGGTACCCCTCATCCACTTCCCTGCCCCCATCCGCACAACCCAACCGACGGAGACCCCAGTGACGCTCATTCTGGACCATTGCGAACCAGAAAGGCGGGGTCGGCAAGACGACGACCTCGGTGAACCTGGCTGCTGCCCTCTCCCAGCTGGGCAACGGACCCCGCTGGTCGACCTGGACCCCCAGGGCAACGCCACCATGGGTAGCGGCATCGACAAGCGCCGCCTGTCCCTGTCCGTCTATGACGTGCTGATCGGGGAAGCGACCGTGACCGAGGCCCGTCGCGCTCGGACGCCGGCGGCTACTACCTGCCGCCCTGCCAACCGCGAACTCGGCCGGTGCCGAAGTGGAACTGGTCGAGCTGGACCGGCGCGAGCGTCGTCTTCGGGACGCGCTGGATCGCGAGCGCTGACTACGACCACATCCTGATCGATTCGCCGCCGTCACTGTCGCTGCTGACCCTGAACGGCCTGTGCGCTGCCCAGGGCGTGATCATCCCGATGCAGTGCGAGTACTACGCGCTGGAGGGCCTGAGCGACCTAGTGGGAACCATCCGGAAAGTGCACGCCAACTTCAATCCGGAGATCAAGATCATGGGCATCCTGCGCGTGATGTACGACAGCCGGATCACGCTGGCGCAGCAGGTCTCGGCCCAGCTGGAAGAGCACTTCAAGGAGAAGGTGTTCAAGGCGGTCATCCCGCGCAACATCCGTCTGGCCGAAGCCCCCAGCCATGGACTGCCGGGCGTTCGCTTCGACCCGGGTTCGCGCGGTGCGCTGGGCTATCTGGATTTTGCGGCCTGAGCTGATCGAGCGCACTCCCGCCTATGGGCCCAGATGAAGTCGGCTGCGCAGGCACGCGCCGGACAGCAGGCAGCCCCCCAGGCGCGGGACGCATCTCATGTACCGGCCGGATCCACGAACGCCCCCACTCAGGCGGATGAGACCGCCGACGCGCAGAACCCATCCATCACGGACGGAAAGCGCGTCGGGCCATGCCAGCGAAACCCCTGCCGACAGTCACACCGAAGAGAGCCAGGCCAACGCCGGCTGATTCCACCAAGAACTCTTGAAGCCAGGCCGGGCGCATCCCATGCCCCGACGCCTGCGTGCCCAGAACATACGAGAACATTCCAAGGAAAGCAAGGCATGAGCAAGAAAGCCAAGGGCGGCCTCGGTCGCGGTCTGGATTCACTGCTGGGGGCGATGGCTCGATGCTGGATGAGACCCTGCCCTGGTTGCCCCCAACCGGCTGCGGTCTCACCAGCCCGACTGCCCTCTGCCGAGGAAGGCATCCGCGAGATGCCCCTGAATCCTGCTGCAGGCCGGGCGCTATCAGCCCCCGTACCCGCATGGACGAATCCGCCTCTGCAGGAGCTGGCGGACCTGATCCATGAGCATGGCTTGCTGCAACCCTCGGTGATCCGCCCCGATCGACAATGGGCGCTACGAGATCATAGCCGGCGAACGGCGCTTCCGCGCCGCGGCACTGCGCCCAGCTCGAGACGGTGCCAGTCATCATCAGGAGGTCAGCGACGAGAACGCCCTGGCCTTTGGCCCTGATCGAGAACATCCCAGCGCGAGGACCGAACCCGCTGGAAGAAGCCAGCGCCATCCAGCGTCTCATCGACGAGTTCCACTACACCCACGAGCAGGCCGCCCAGGCCATCGGCCGCTCCGCAGCGCCACCTCCAACCTGCTGCGTCTGCTGAACCTGGCCGGACACGGTTCAGACCATGCTGCTGGCCGGTGACATCGAGATGGGCCACGCCCGCGCCCTGCTCTCGCTGGACCGGGCCGAGCAGATCCTCATGGCCCACCTGGTGGTGCAACGCCGCCTTTCCGTGCGCGAGACGGAGCGGCTGGTGAGCCAGAAGCTGGAGGAGAACAAGGGCCTGGCCAAGGCCAACCAGAAGCGGGCGGCCGACGCAGTGACCGACCGCGACGTGGCCCGTCTGCGCGAGCGCATTGCCGACCACCTGAACACGACGGTCGAGATCATCAGCAAAGGCCAACGGCCGCGGCAAGCTGGTCATCCACTTCTCCAGCAACGACGCGTTCTCGGGCGCTTCTGGAGCGGCTACGGCTGGACACCGTGACCAGGAGTGAGCGCACACAAACGTCGCTGAATCACGTAATTACGGACTTCGTTGCCGCCATCGACGGAGTCCGCAGACAAGATGCGTCAGCGACGCCAGGCGGGCATCCCTCGGGGCTGTTGTAATTCAGAGTTATGAATGACACTCTAGGCAATCCTCGGGAAAACCCTCATCCAGCTCGATACGCTGCCGTTTTGACCGGCATCGTAGTACCCCTATCTCGTGCAGGCATTAGGGAATGCAGCTTCTTCGTTCGTTCGCAGACGGCGCACACCCACGCGCCCTCGCCGCGAAGCGAATCGGGCAAGACAGCTCGGTCCGGTCAATGCTGCGACGCACCGGGGAACGCAGAGGAGGCGTTTCGATCTTCGAAGGGCTGGGTAGAATGCTGAAAACCGTCAGCCTGCAGATCGTGCTGGTGATCGGTCGCTGCGCTCGGCAGTCTGGTACTCGGGAGCACCCGGGTGCCCGACATCCTGCTCGGCGGGCTGGCCTGCGCGGTTCTAACGTGTCTGTTTGCCCGTCTGCTTGCACGGGCAAGACGACAGTCGTCGCAGGCATCTCGTTGCGGCCTTCCTGCTGGGGGAGCTCTCGCTTGCCTTGACATTGCTCTTGCCTGATGGCTATCGTCAGATGGCTGACGCCGGCACATTGGGAAGCATTGCTGTTGGGTATCATCACCGCCTTGCATGCCCCGTGGCTGATGGTCCCTTTCCCGACGCCGCGAAAATCGAATCCATGCCGAGCAGGGTGTCCAGAGCGACACCAGGCCTGGTTCCTGAAACACTTACCCCCACACCAAGATGGCGACAGAAGGCACACATGGCCCCGCAAACGCGGCCGAATACATCGTTCACCACCTCGGTAGTGCCAACTCTTCGGGTCATCCGCAGAAGGCCATCGTCGACTTCTCCATCATCAACTACGACACCATCTTCTCGGGTCCGTCCTGATGGGTGTCCTCGCCTGCGGCCTGATGTGGATGGTCGCCCGCCGCGTCAACAGCGGCGTGCCCAACCGCTTCGTGGGGGCCATCGAGTTCCTGGTCGAGTACGTCAACGAACAGGCCCGCTCCATCATCCACGGCGACATCCGCTACATCGCTCCCGCTGGCGCTGACGGTCTTCGTCTGGATCGTCTTCATGAACACCCTGGACCTGGTTCCGGTCGACCTGGTGCCCGCCATCGTCTCCGGCCTGGGCATCTCCCACTCATCAGCGCATCCTGCCCACGGCGGACCTGAACGCCACGCTGGCCATGTCCATCGTCGTGCTGCTGGCCTGCCTCACTACGGCGTCAAGATCAAGAAGGCCCACTTCTTCGGTGAGCTGCTCTCCGCCCCGTTCGGCTCGGGTGGCAACAGCGGCATCGGCCTCATCTTCAAGCCCATCCTCTGGGTCTGCAACTTCGCCATGCAGATCATCGAGTACCTCTCCAAGACCGTGTCGCTCGGCATGCGGTTGTTCGAGCAACATGTTTGCCGGCGAGATGGTGTTCATGCTGCTGGCCCTGCTGGGCGCACTGGCAACCTGGTGGGGTGCTGGCCTGCACTTCGTGCTGGGTCTCATCTGGGCCATCTTCCACATCCTGATCATCGTGCTTCAGGGCTCATCTTCATGCATGCTCACCCTGATCTACTCTGTCAGGCCCACGACGCTCACTGAGCGGCGTGTAAAGTGATCCGGGTGCGCGCCAGGCCCGGCCCGCCGCACACCCCAGTCCCTGCCTCGCGCAGGTTCTTTTTCTGTCTCTCTCAACCTTTCTTTGTCTGTCTCGACTGAGGAGTCTTTCATGACCAATGCAGCATACGTCGCAATCGCCTGCGGCATCATCGTGGGCCTGGGTGCTCTCGGCGCTTCGATCGGTATCGCCCTGATGGGTGGCAAGTTCCTGGAAGGCTCCGCCCGCCAGCCTGAACTGATGGGCAAACTGCAGACCTCCATGCTTCGTTCTGGCCGGCCTGATCGACGCGGCCTTCCTGATCGGCGTGGTGTCGCCATGCCGTTCGCCTTCGGCAACCCCTTCGCCGCCTGACACCATCGGAACGGTAGATTGAGAAGTAGGCAGACGGTGGCTGCCACGAGGCAGCCACCATGCCGCTTTAGGTATCAATAGTTGATACGGAGAATCTCGCGTGTACATCAACGCCACGATCATCGTTCAATGCTTCATCTTCCTGGCGCTCTGGTGGTTCACCGCCAAGTTCATCTGGCCGCCCATCACGCGGCACTGGATGAACGCAGCAAGAAGATCGCAGCCGGTCTGGCAGCTGCCGACCAGGGCCAAGGCGGAGCTGCAGGCCACCGAGAAACAGGTCGAACAGAAATGCAGAAGGCTCGCGCCACTGCGGTCGAAGTCCGCGCCAGCGCTGACAAGCAGGGCTGCCGAACTCATCGACCAGGCACGTGCCGAGGCTGCTCGCATCGTGCCGCCGCCCAGAAGTCCGCCGCCGAGGAAGCCACACTGGCTGCCGAGCGTGCCCGCGACCAGCTGCGTGATCAGGTCGCCCAACTGGCCGTCAGCGGTGCCGAGCGCATCCTCAAGCGGGAGATCGACGCCAAGCAACACGCCGATCTGTTGTCCAACCTGAAAAACGAGCTGCGCTGAGCCCGAGAACCATGGCGGAAGCACTGACCATTGCCCGTCCCTACGCGAGGCGGCATTCAAGCTCGCGGCAGAAACCAAGAAAGTGAAGGAATGGTCGGGCGCACTCTCGCGCCCTGGCCACCGTCATGAAGGCTGACGTCGCCACCGAGCTTCTGGATAATCCCAACATCGACTGCGCCCAGGCTGCCGCCATCGTTTCCGAAGCCGCCGGCAAGCTGGACAAGCATCAGAAGAACTTTCGTGCGGGTCCTGGCCGATAACAGCCGTCTTGCCCAGACTGCCCGACATCGCCGCCCTGTTCGAACAGAGCCGTGACCGGCACGAAAACGTGCTGGAGGCGACCATCGAGTCGGCCTTCGAGCTGACCGACGCCCAGAAGGCCGCCATCGTCGACATGCGCTCAGAAGCGCTTCGGCAAGGGGTATCAAGGCCACCACCACCGTAAACCCCGAATTGATTGGCGGCGTCTCCATCCAGATGAGGCGACGAAGTCATTGACGCATCCGTGCGTGGCAAGCTCTCCCAGCTGGCCGCGTCCCCTGACGAAATAAGGGAGTTCCCTTCTATGCAGCTCAATCCCGCTGAAATCAGCGAACTGCTCAGCAAGATCCAGAACCTTGAGGGTCTCGGCTGACTCCCGGAACCAGGGCACGGTCATCTCGGTCACCGACGGCATCTGCCGGATCCACGGTCTCTCCAACGTGATGCAGGGCGAGATGATCGAGTTCCCGGGCAACGTCTACGGCTCGGCGCTGAACCTGGAGCGCGACTCGGTCGGCGCGGTGATCCTCGGTGAATACGAGGCATCTCGAAGGCGACGTCGTCAAGACCACCGGCCGCATTCTGGAAGTGCCTGTCGGTCCCGAGCTGATCGGTCGCGTGGTGAACACGCTGGGTCAGCCCATCGACGGCAAGGGCGATCAACGCCAAGGAAACCGACGTGATCGAGAAGGTGGCGCCTGGCGTCATCGCCCGTCGGTCGGTGTCCCAGCCGGTGCGAGACCGGTCTGAAGTCCATCGATGCCGATGGTGCCCATCGGCCGGGGCCAGCGTGAGCTGATCATCGGCGACCGCCAGACCGGCAAGACCGCCGTGGCCATCGACACCATCATCAGCCAGAAGGGCGGACCTGATCTGCATCTACGTGGCGATCGCCAGAAGGCCTCCACCATCGCCAACGTGGTGCGCAAGCTGGAAGAGTTCGGCGCGATGGAATACACCATCGTCGTGGCCGCGACCGCTTCCGAGTCCGCCGCCATGCAGTACCTGGCTCCCTACGCCGGTTGCACGATGGGTGAGTATTTCCGCGACCGTGGCCAGGATGCCCTGATCATCTATGATGACCTGACCAAGCAGGCCTGGGCCTATCGTCAGGTGTCGCTGCTGCTGCGCCGCCCGCCGGGCCGCGAAGCCTACCCGGGTGACGTCTTCTACCTGCACTCGCGTCTGCTCGAGCGCGCTGCCCGCGTGAACGAGGAGTATGTCGAGAACTTCACCAAGGGTGAAGTGAAAGGCAAGACCGGCTCGCTGACGGCCCTGCCGATCATCGAGACCCAGGCGGGTGACGTGTCGGCCTTCGTGCCCACCAACGTCATCTCCATTACCGACGGTCAGATCTTCCTGGAAACCGACCTGTTCAACGCCGGTATCCGTCCCGCCGTGAACCCGGGTATCTCGGTGTCGCGGGTGGGTGGTGCCGCTCAGACGAGCCTGATCAAGAAGCTGGCTGGTGGCTCGCGTATCGCGCTGGCCCAGTATCGTGAGCTGGCTGCGTTCGCGCAGTTCGCTTCCGACCTGGAAGAGCACCCGCAAGCAGCTGGACCATGGCCGCCTGGTGACCGAGCTGATGAAGCAGGCCCAGTACGCCCCGCTGCAGGTCTGGCAGGCAGGCGCTGACGCTGTTCGCCGCCGACAACCACTACTACGAAGACATCCCCGTGGAGAAGGTGCTGGCCGCCGACAAGGCCATGCACGACTACGTGCAGACGAAGTACCCCGACTTCGTGGCCCAGCTGGAACGCGACAAGGCATTCAACAAGGATGTCGAGGCCAAGATGCACGAAGTCCTGAAGGACTTCAAGCAGAACGGCGCATTCTGAAGAACGTCTTCGTCCCCCAGCCTGCGGGCTGAACCGCGCGCCGCGCAAGCGGCGCGCCAACGAGTTTCTCACTATGGCAAGCAGCAAAGAGATCCGAAACCAGATCAAGAGCGTCAAGAACACGCAAAGATCACAAAGGCCATGGAAATGGTCTCGGTATCGAAAATGCGCAAGGCACAGGACCGGATGCGGCAGGCCCGGCCCTACGCGAGAGAAGATCCGCGACATCACGGCGCACCTGTCCAACGCCAACCCCGAGTACGTCCACCCGTTCATGCAGAAGCGTGAGAAGGTGAAGAAGGCTGGCATCATTCTGGTGACCAGCGACAAGGGGCTGTGCGGCGGTCTGAACACCAACATCTTCCGGGCTGTCACCCACAAGATGCAGGAGCTTCACGCACAGGGGTACCGACGTGCAGCCACCACCATCGGCTCCAAGGGCATGGGCTTCATGTACCGTGCCGGGGTGAAGATCGTCTCGCAGCTTGTGCAGCCCGGCGACACGCCGCGCATCGAGAAGCTGGGTCCCGATCATCAAGGTCCAGATCGACGACTTCCTGAAAGGCGAAATCGACGCGGTGTACCTGGCCTACACCCGCTTCGTGAACACCATGACGCAGACGCCGGTCGTGGAGCAGCTGCTGCCGCTGCCCGAGGGCAAGCTCGACCGTCCCGATCCGGGCTACTCCTGGGACTATCTCTACGAGCCCAACCCGAAGTCGGTGCTGGACGAACTGATGGTGCGCTACATCGAGGCACTGATCTACCAGGCGCTGGCCGAGAACATGGCATCCGAGCACAGTGCCCGGGTGGTGGCCATGAAGGCCGCCTCGGACAACGCCAAGAAGATCATCAACGAGCTGCAGCTGTCCCTACAACAAGGCACGGCAGGCAGCCATCACGCAGGAACTCAGTGAAATCGTCGGCGGCGCTGCGGCCGTCTGACCGACGACGTCCCCCGACCGATCAACGTACAGTATTCAAAAGGAATTCCCATGGCACAAGGTCATATCGTTCAGTGCATCGGCGCCGTCGTCGACATCCAGTTCCCGCGCGATGCCATGCCCAGGTCTACGACGCGCTCGTCCTGGAGGAATCCGGCGACTCGCTCGCCGAGAAGGGCCTCACCTTCAGTTCAACAGCAGCTGGGCGACGGTATTGTCCGTACCATCGCCATGGGGCTCGTCCGACGGCCTGCGCCGCGGCATGCCGGTGAAGAACACCGGTGCCAACATCCAGGTGCCCGTGGGCCCCGCCGTGCTGGGCCGCGTGATGGACGTGCTGGGCCGCCCGATCGATGAGCGTGGTCCGATCCAGACCGAAGAGCATCGCGGCATTCACCAGCCGGCGCCCAAGTTCGACGAGCTGTCGCCGTCGGTGGAGCTGCTGGAAACCGGCATCAAGGTGATCGACCTGATCTGTCCGTTTGCCAAGGGCGGCAAGATCGGTCTGTTCGGTAGCGCCGGCGTGGGCAAGACCGTGAACATGCTCGAGCTGATCAACAACATCGCCAAAGGAGCACTCGGGTCTGTCCGTGTCTCGCCGGCGTGGGTGAAACGTACTCGTGAGGGTAACGACTTCACCACGAGATGTCGGACGCCAAAGGTCATCGTGCAGGACGACCTGTCGCAGTCGAAGGTGGCCATGGTGTTCGGTCAGATGAACGAACCCCCGGGCAACTCGTCTGCGCGTGGCGCTGACCGGCCTGACCATGGCCGAGCGCTTCCGTGACGAAGGCCGTGACATCCTCTTCTTCGTCGACAACATCTACCGTTACACCCTGGCCGGTACCGAAGTGTCGGCACTGCTGGGCCGTATGCCGTCCGCCGTGGGCTACCAGCCGACGCTGGCCGAGGAGATGGGTCGCCTGCAGGGAGCGGATCACCTCCACGAAGACCGGCTCGATCACCTCCATCCAGGCCGTGTACGTGCCTGCCGATGACCTGACCGACCCGTCGCCGGCCACCACCTTCGGCCACCTGGACGCCACCGTGGTGCTGTCGCGTGACATCGCCTCGCTGGGTATCTACCCGCCGTGGACCCGCTGGACTCCACCTCGCGCCAGATCGACCCCAACATCATCGGCGAAGGCACTACAACGTCACCCGCGGCGTGCAGGCCACCCTGCAGCGCTACAAACGGAACTGCGCGACATCATCGCCCTGCTGGGCATGGACGAGCTGTCGCCCGAGGACAAGCTGGCCGTGGCCCGTGCCCGGAAGATCCAGCGCTTCCTGTCGCAGCCGTTCCACGTGGCCGAGGTCTTCACCGGTGCACCTGGCGAAAGTACGTGCCGCTGAAGGAAACCATCCGCGGCTTCAAGATGATCATCGACGGCGAATGCGACGAGCTGCCGGAAGGTGCGTTCTACATGGTGGGCAGCATCGACGAGGCGTTCGAGAAGGCGAAGAAACTCGCCAAGTAAGCAGCCACTTCGATGACAACGGCGATGTCGGCTGAACCTGGCACGCACCGGATGTTTCGAATGACGCCGCCGAGGACCCGGCTTTCCTGAGCCGGCCTTCGGCGCGAACCGAAAAGATCCCTCACGCCATCAGCCGCATCGTCCCACCTGACCCGCGAGAACCCATACGTCATGAACACGATTCAAGTCGAAGTGGTCAGCGCCGAGTCGATCTTTTCCGGGGAAGCCGAATTCGTCGCGCTGCCCGGTGAGGTCAGTGAGCTTGGTGTCTATCCCAACCATACCCCGCTGATCACCCGCATCAAGGCCGGTGCGGTGCGCATCCGGGTGCCAGGCGAGAACCGCGACGAACTGATCTTCGTTGCCGGTGGCATCCTGGAATCCAGCCGAACCTGGTCACCGTCCTGGCCGACACCGCCATCCGCGGCAACGACCTCGACGAGGCGCGTGCCAACGAGGCCCGTCGTGCGGCTGAAGAAGCGCTCACCAACGCCAAGTCCAAGATGGACCTGGCACGTGCCCACCTCGAACTGGCGGCGGTCACCGCCCAGATCCAAACCATTCGCAGATATCGGTCACGCTGATTTTTGTCCACGAAGAACGACACCTTCCTTCGCGCCCTGCGAGAGCCGGGTCACCGACTACACGCCGGTGTGGCTCATGCGTCAGGCCGGGCGCTACCTGCCCGAGTACAACGCCACGCGCGCCCGGGCGGGCAGCTTCATGGCGCTGTGCAAGACGCCCGAGCTGGCCTGCGAGGTGACGCTTCAGCCACTGGCGCGCTTCCCGCTGGATGCCGCCATCCTGTTCTCCGACATCCTGACCATTCCGGATGCGATGAACCTGGGGCTGAGCTTCCAGCAGGGGAAGGCCCCGTTTCGAGAAGACCATCCGGCACGAGGGACGACGTGAAGGCGCTCTTCGCGCCGGATCCGACCCAGGAGCTGCGCTATGTGCTGGACGCCGTCAGCACCATTCGCCAGGCCCTGGATGGCCGCGTTCCGCTGATCGGCTTTGCCGGCAGCCCCTGGACGCTGGCCTGCTACATGGTGGAAGGCCGAGGCGGCACCGACTTCACACCATCAAGACGATGATGTACCAGCGTCCCGATCTGCTGCACCGGGTGCTGGAAATCAATGCGCGGGCCGTCACGAACTACCTGAATGCCCAGATCGAGGCCGGTGCCCAGGCGGTCATGATTTTCGACACCTGGGGCGGTATCCTGGCCGACGGACCGTACCAGCGCTTTTTCGCTGGCCTACATGCGCCGCATCCTGTCCGAGCTCACCCCTGTACCGCAAGGAACGCAACGAGAAAGGCGAGACGGTGCTGGAAAGCGTGCCCACCATCCTGTTCACCAAGGGTGGTGCACCCTGGCTGGAGGCCCTGGCCGCCAGCGGCGCCGATGCCATCGGCATCGACTGGACCATGAACCTGGCCACGGCCCGCAAGCGCGTGGGTCCCACCTGCGTGCTGCAGGGGGCAACCTCGATCCCATGGCACTGCTCACCCTCGCCCGAACAGGTGCGTGAACAGGTCGTCCGCACGCTGGACAGCTACGGTGCGGCCAACACGGGTCGGGGGCCACGTCTTCAACCTGGGACATGGCATCTCGCAGTTCACGCCGCCCGAGCATGTCTCGGTGCTGGTCGACGACGGTTCACGAGCACAGTCGCAAGCTGCGGCGCTCGCCCTTCGCCTGATCTGCCCTCGCATCCCGCAGAAAGCCCGCTCAACGCGGGCTTTTTCATGCCTGCCATTCCGCCATCGCGTGGGGTACTGCGCCCCACCGATTTCATCTTCTCTGACTCTCTCCTGTCATTCCACCATCGCGTGGGTACCGCATGCGTCAACACCTGCGGGTGGAGCGTGGAATGGCCGCCCCCTCTCCGGAGCTCACCCCCGTCGATCCGGGGCATGGACCTCCCATGCACCTCGTAGGCATCAAACCACCATGGTCTCCTGAACCCTCCCTGAGCTCGCCCTCCAGGCCATCCATTGAGCCCCGAAGCCCCGGAAGCCCCGGAAGCCCCGCACGCCCTCGCCACGCGCTGCCCCGCCTGAGCCAACCAGGCCCCGCCGTCCGGGACCTCTGCACACCTCGGCAGACGCCACTTTCTAACGCCAATCTTTCTGTGCGGAATAGCAGCGATCAATATAAAACTGCCGCATAATGGGACGTAACCGACTGTCAATCGGCTTGTGCCCCAAGGGGCCTGGCAACCGACAGACGGCAGACCTGCGTGCTGCCCGTTACACCCCTCTTTCCTCACGGGCCGCCTCGTCAGAACCAGCAGGCATCGCGGCCCGATGGCCGCCGCGCCCTCCCGAACCTCGCGTACAGAAGAAACAAGGGCGTTTTTCATGGCCACTTCAAACCCAGCAAGAAAGACGGCAATTGGCCCCGCCTGGTTGCCGATGTCAGCGGAACCAACGCCCGATTTGCACTGGAAGTTTCCCCGCTGAGCTGGAGCACATCGAGACCCTGCCCACCAAGGACTATGACAGCCTGCACGCTGCCATCCGCGCCTATCTGGACAAGGCAGGTCAGCCCTCATCAAGCATGCGGCCATTGCCATCGCCAACCCCATCATCGGCGACTGGGTGCAGATGACCAACCACCACTGGGCGTTCTCGATCGAGACCACCCGGCAGGCGCTGGAACTCGATACCCTGATCCTGCTGAACGACTTCACGGCGCAGGCGCTTTGCCATTCCCCACCTGCCCAAGCGCGAGCTGCTGCAGGTGGGCGGGGGCCGCCCCGTGGAGGACGCGCCCATCGCCGTCATCGGGCCGGGTACCGGTCTGGGCGTCTCGGGCCTCATCCTCAACGGCCGAGGCGGCTATACCGCGCTGGCGGGCGAAGGGCCACGTCAGCTTCAGCCCGTTCGATCACACCGAAATCCACATCTGGCAGTACGCCAATCGCAAGCACGGCCACGTGTCGGCCGAGCGCTTCCTCGGCGCGGGGCTGTCCCTCATCTATGAGGCACTGGCCGACCGCGAAGGCATCGAGCGCCCGCCGCTGACTGCCGCAGAGATCAGCAAGCAGGCGCTCAGCGGCTCGTCGCCGCTCGCCCGCCCTGAGCCTGGACATCTTCTGCGCCATGCTGGGCACCGTCTCGTCCAACCTGGCCCTGACGCTGGGTGCACGGGGTGGCGTCTATCTGTGCGGCGGCATCATCCGTCGATTCATCGACTATTTCGTCACCTCGCCGTTCCGCAACCGCTTCGAGAGCAAAGGCCGTTTCGAAGGCTACCTGGCCGTCATTCCGTCTACATCGTGCTGGCCCAGAACCCGGGTCTGATCGGTGCTGCCGTCGCCCTGTCCAATCAGGTCGACGCCTGACTGAGGGCCGGCGTCAGGGGATCCCGTCCACCTGACAGGATCCCCGGTGCCCCGTCCTCTCCCCGCCCACCAACCGAGGATCCGTCCATGGCAACCATTCCAACTGCGGCGCCACCGGCAGGCACGCATCAGAACAATAACCAGGCCCTCACCGTCCTCACCAGTCTGTTCTTCGCGATGGGTTTCATCACCTGCATGAACGACATCCTGGTCCCCCACCTGAAGGAAGTCTTCTCGCTGAACTACGCGCAGGCGCTGCTGGTTCAGTTCTGCTTCTTCACCGCCTACGCCATCACCTCCATCCCCTTCGGCAAGTTCATCTCGCGCCTGGGCTACAAGAACAGGGGTGATCGGCGGCTTTTCTGATCGCCGCGACGGGCTGCCTGCTGCTCATCCGGCCGCAGGCTCCAAGTCCTATCCCATCTTTCTGGGCGCCCTCTTCATCCTGGCCAGCGGTGTGACGCTGCTGCAGGTGTCCGGCAACCCCTACGTGACGCTGCTGAGCGCGCCGGGCAAGGAAGCCCGCACGCTGACCCTGGTACAGGCCTTCAACTCGCTGGGCACCACCGTGGCCCCCTCCATCGGCGCCCTCTTCATCCTCAGCACCGAAATCATCTCGCCGGACCGGCTGAGCAAGATGAGCGAGGCTGACCTGGCCAAGTACCAGGCAGGGCAAGCGGCATCCGTGCAGGAGCCGTACCTGATGCTGGCGGGCATCCTGATCCTGCTGGCCGTCACCGTGTTCTTCATCCGACTGCCCGCCGCGGAAAAGATTGCGCAGGAGGTCTCGGCCCACGCGCATGATGACCGCAGCAGCGCCTGGCAATACCACCACCTGAAGCTGGGTACCGTGGGCATCTTCTGCTATGTGGGTGCCGAAGTGGCCATCGGCAGCCTGCTGGTGAGCGTGATGGGTCTGCCGGAAGTGGCTGGCCTGAAGGAAGCCACCGCAGCCCATTACCCTAACCTACTACTGGGGAGGCGCGATGGTGGGCCGCTTCCTGGGCAGCTACCTGCTCAACATCATCCGGCCGGAGATCTACCTGTCGTTCAACGCCCTGATGAACGTGCTGCTGATCTCGCTGGCGATCGCGCAGGGCGGGCACGTGGCCATGTACTGCCTGCTGGCCTGCGGCTCTTCAACTCCATCATGTTCCCGACCATCTTCTCGCTGGCCACGCGTGGCCTGGGGCGGCACACCAGCCAGGCCTCGGGCATGCTGGCCACGGCCATCGTCGGGGGCGCCATCGTGCCGCTGTTCCAGGGCGTCGTGGCTGACACGGTGGGCCTGCTGCCCTCGTTCTGGGTGGCGGCGGCGTGCTACTGCTACATCGTCTACTTCGGCCTGTTCGGTCACCGTGTGAAGGACTGATGAAACGCGGCTAAGAAGACCGTCCTGACCGGCTGACGGAAGCCCCTTGCAGGAAACAACCCCGTCAGCTGACGGAAAGCGCCTTGCGAGGGCCTTCCGCCAGCTCAGGACACCCCTATAGCGCCTGGCTCACCTCAGACCAGGGCATCGGGCGGCAACAGCCGCCCATTTTTGCTCTTTGAGCGCGGAGACGACTTTCCCACGGGTGCCCCCACGTGACGGCAGCCTTTTGCAGCGCGGGGGTCTTTCTCACTTATCCATAAAGTTATCCACAGAAAGACACCCTGGGCAGTTGCTGAGGGGTTGTCAGCCACCAGCCACCGAAAGGCAGCTATCCCATTGTTTTTGCAAGGTCTTATTTCATTGTTGGCTTGCTGCATCGCTGGAAAAAGATGACAGCTCTTCGATTTGACAAGTTCACCGGGATTTGTCCTCACAAAGTTATCCACAGAAAACTCCCCTGATCTGCGCAACCAGGCCTCCCTGTGTCATCCAGACAACGCGACTTTCGGGCCGTGAACGTGAGAAATCCGTGTGCCTAAAATTCAGGCAGCACCTGCCCATCCCGCATGGATACAGGGCCGACGGGCTTACCTTCCCCTTCCCACACACTTATCCACTGATTCTGTGAAATAACCCACGTCCGGCGACTCATTGACGGGTCCCCGGTCTGCCGTTCAAGCGACAGCCGTCGACCACTGGTCGGCTTCACTCTTGCCCTGGATGGCACAGTTGCCAAGCCCGTCCAAAAAAACGGCAATCCCGGAAAACCCGCACCAACAGTGGGCTTGCGCCGGTTGCGAATGGAGATCCCACAGAGTTATCCACTGTTTTTGTGCACAACTTCGGGCCTTTCTAACGCTGTTTTCGTAACAAAAACTCACGCCGACCGACCGTCTGTCGGGCATGGCATCTCCCCAGGTCAAAATTTAGGCAGCCCCTCAAGACCCGCATGAACACTGGATCTTCCAGGCTTGCCCGGACCGAGCTCACATACTTATCCACTGATTCTGTGAAAAAGCGCACATCTCCCGACCGATGAACGGTAACCGGCCTGTCACCTTTGCATCCCTTAAGTACGGCTTCAGGCGCCGCCAAGTCGCTGGACTTGTCAACAGGCAGAGAACGATTCCTGTTCAGTCAAGTAAATACCCGAGAGATACCCACCGCGCAGGGATGCTCCTGAGCACCGATGAACGGCATGCAGGCCACGCGGGAAAACGACGCATCGTCCCCCACATCCGAACTCACCATCCGGGCCCCCTAACCGGATGCCCTCCACCCACACCATTCGGAATGCGTCACTGTTGCACGCAGGCCGCCAGCCATCGCCCCCATTCACGGATGTGCACCTGCATGCCTCCCTTCTTCCCTCGCACCGTTCGTCGCCGCGCATCCACCGCCTGTAACCAATCGGCTGTCCGACTTCGATAGCAGTAGAGGGTAGAGCCTTGGCGCGTAGGCGAGTGCTCCTAACCTGAGAAGCGCGTTTTTTCGTGGTTATGCACAGAACGACGATCGTGCTGCCACAACCGATGGGTGTTGTGCAAATCGAGAGGCCTTTTCTTCAAATCATTGATTCAAAAGACCTTTTTCTTTGGTGTATTTCTGGGCAAGGAACCCCTTTCCTAGGCGCCATGCGGGTTTGGGGCGATTGCCCCACTTTTCTCACAGAGTTATCCACAGTTTTTGTGCATAAATATCGATGTCCTTATATATCAATTAGTTACATCACATTCTTTCAAAACCACTTCATGAAAGCGCCTGATCTCGACGTGGAAATTCCGATGCAGGCCATCAACCCCACCCCTGCATTGAGGCGACAGCCCACAGAAACCTGGTCGTCGTCGCATCGCCACACCCGCAGACACGCGCGAGAACGCCCCCACATGCAGCCCTGCCCTGTCAGGCTTGGCCCCTGCGGCACAATATCGACACCCGAACCTCGCACACCGTGCCATCCTTAGCCGGCGCAACGTGCTACCTGTTCCCCCTTCATGTCCGACGCTTCCGCCGTGTCTGCTCCCCTATCTTCAGGTCCTGATCGACGGGCCGCTGGCCCGGTTGCTTCAGCTATCGCTGCCCAGCCGAGGGGCTGGAGCCTGCGGGCCACTGGGTGACCGTACCCCTGGGGCAAGGGAAGACGCACGGGCCTGGCCCTGCAACGTCACGACGCCAGCGCCCTGCCGGCCGGATTGAAGGCCGAGGACATCAAGCCCATCGAGGCAGTACGCGAGGATCTGCCCGCCCCTTCCCCCGAATGGCTGGCCTTTCTGCGTTTCGTGGCCCGCTATTACCATGGCCAGCCTGGCTGACCTGGCCGTGGGCAATCTGCCCAAGCTGCTGCGCACCCCGCCCACCGCACGCAGCCGCAAGGACGCCGTCGCACGGCTGGAAGACTCTCCGCCACGCTGGATGACGGACACGATGCGCCGTCCACCGCCCCCGAACTGAACGCCGAGCAGCAGGCCGTGCTGGCTGAACTGTGCACATGGCAAGGCGCGAGGCCAGACAGATCTGCCCCCGGCCACGCCTTCCCCGCAGCGTCCACCCAGTCCCTGCACCCCCGCTGCAACCTCTGCCGCGAACGGGACTCCCCTCCCCTCGCGGGCTGGCACCGAGGCCGATCCATCCTCACATCGGTGGCCTCCCTGCCTGCCCCCGTCCATGGCTGCTGCACGGCATCACCGGCAGCGGCAAGACCGAGGTCTATCTGCACTGGATGGAGCATCTTCTGGCTTCACAGCCAGATGTTCAGGTGCTCCTGATGGTGCCGGAGATCGGACTGACGCCCGCCTTGCAGATGCAGCTGCAGCGCCGCTTTCCCGGGCAACCCATTGCCGTCCTTCACAGCGAGATGACCGACGCCGCGCGGGCCAGTCACTGGCTGGCGGCAGCCAGCGGCCGGGCCCGCATCATCCTGGGCACGCGCCTGGCCGTTCTGGCCCCGCTCCCTCGCCTGGGCGCCATCATCGTCGACGAGGAACACGACCCTTCCTACAAGCAGCAGGAGGGTCTGCGCTACTCGGCACGCGACATGGCCGTCGCCCGGGGCCGGCTGGCCCGGATCCCGGTGCTGCTGGGCTCAGCCACGCCCTCGCTGGAGAGCTGGCACAACGCACAGCTGGGCCGCTATCGGTTGCTGCGCCTGCGCCATCGGGCCCGCAGCCAGGCCGCCCTGCCCAAGGTGAAGACCGTGGCCCTGCGCGGTGCCAAGACCCAGGAAGGCCTGGCCGAGGAAAGCCTGCAGGCCATCCGCGAGACCCTGGCCCGCGGCGAGCAGGCGCTGCTTTTCCTGAACCGGCGGGGCTTCGCCCGGTACTCGGGTGTGATGCCTGCGGCTGGCTGTCACGCGCAACCGGTGCGACGCCTCATCGCGTGCTGCACCGCATCTCGCCCGGCGCCGGAGAGCGCAGGACAAAAGCGTCTGCAGCCCGCACCGGTTCGCGCGCCCCCATCCGGAACCCCGGCAGCCCGCCGGGCACCGGGACGATCCATCCTGGGCCTCCTTCTGATGAAGCGAGAGAGCGGCGATCAGCGCCCCGCGCGCTATCGCCTGGTCTGCCATCACTGCGCCACCACGCAGACCGTACCCTGCGTGCCCGGCGGCGGCAGCAGGACCTCGCCCCGCTCGGGCGCGGCACGCAGAAACTGGAAGACGCGCTGGCAACGCTTTTCGCAGCGCACATCGGCCGCCTGACCGTGACGTGGCACGGCGCAAAGGCGCGACCAGGCCTTTCTGGACGACGTGCATGCCGGGCGCACCAATCTGCTGGTGGGCACGCAGATGCTGGCCAAGGGACACGATTTCGATCGCCTGACGCTGGTGGTGGTGGTGGATGCCGACGCCGGCCTGTTCACGACCGACTTCCGCGCCCCCGAGCGCCTGCTTCGCTACCCTGATGGTGGCCGGTCGGCTGGCCGCCATCGCAGCGAACATGCCCGAACCCTCATCCAGACACGCCACCCCGAGCACCCGCTCTTCGAGTCGCTGCGGCGTCACGACTACCCCAGCTTTGCGGCAGCCCAGCTGGCCGACCGGCAGGCGGGTGCCCTGCCGCCCTTCGGGCTTCCAGGCCCTGCTGCAGGCCCAGGCCCGCGACCTGGACAGCGCCCTGGCCTTCCTGCAGGACGCACGCCAGTACCTGCTGCAGGCCATCCAGACAGCCCGTACCCAACAGCAACGGCCCGGCACTTCCGGGCACGGATCGGCGCCATCCGAGGCCTTTCAGTGCGCATTCGACGCAGCAGCAGCCTCGTCAGAATTACGAAATTACGGCGCAAAACACCCCGCAGAGCCCAGACTCAACAGGTGATGTAATTACGAAATGACAGCCGGGCCAGACGGCCAAGTGCTTTCAAGTCACCGCCTTCCGTCAGCATCCACGAGGCCTGGAAAGCCGGGCCCATCACAGTCCGCTAGAGTTATTGATAACATCGAAAAATTCAACAAGATACTCGAGGTCCATGCCATCCACCCCCGACGCCCAGGTGGAAAATCTGCGACCCCGTCCCCATGCCCTTGGCGCAGGTGAACAAGGTCTTCCGTGCGCAGCTGCTCATCGAGCAGCCACCGCCCCAGCCTGCATGCGCTGCTGGCCAGCTGGCGAGGCCTCCGTGGGGCAGGCGACCACGCCAGCGGTGTGGCCGGCAGTGCGGGCCCATCACCACAAGGGCGTGCGCTGGCAGCTGATCATCGACCCGCAGGAAATCTGACGCAGCCACAGTCGCAACACCCGTTGCATGAACTCACCATTGCGACAGACGCCCGCTGCCGATTCGTCCGATAATAGCCCCCTTCCCGTCGGAGAGAAGACGCGGACACCGGCCCGCCGACGCGGTCTCCTGGGCCCCTGGCATCCTGCACGTGAGCACTCACTTGCATCATTGCTTCCCTCGGCATCTCGCTGCCCTGTCCCCGTCCTGTCCGACCTGCCTGCTGTCCTCATTCCCCAACCGTGGCTGAACTCAATCCCGCACAGGCCCAGGGCCGTCAAGCACCTGGATGGCCCCAGCCTGGTCATTGCCGGCGCCGGCTCGGGCAAGACCCGCGTCATCACCGCCAAGCTCCTGCACCTGATCGATGCCGGTTTCACCGGCCGGGGCCATTGCGGCCATCACCTTTCCACCAACAAAGGCGGCGGCCGAAATGGCCGAGCGCTTCGCCCAGCAGCGCAAGCTCCCCGCCTCCGAGCGCCCGACCATCTCCACCTTCCACTCGCTGGGCATGAAGATGCTGCGCACCAGCGGCCGGGGCATCGGACTCAAGCCCTCGTTCTCGATCTTCGACAGCGACGACTGCGCCGGCCTGCTGGCGCAGCTTTTGAGACCACCGACCGCAAGCTCATCCGGCTGGCCGCCACGCGCATCTCGCTGTGGAAGAACGCCATGATCGAGCCCGAGACGGCACTCAAGGAAGCCCGCGGCGAGAGCGAGCTGCGCATCGCCCGTGCCTACATGGAGTACCAGGCCACGCTGGAGGCTACCAGGCGCGTGGACTTCGACGACCTGATCCGCCTGCCGCTCAGCTGCTGCGCCAGGACGAGGAAGCCTGCCGCCTCTGGCAGGAAAAAGCCCGGTACTTCCTGGGTGGACGAGTACCAGGACACCAACGTGGCACAGTACGCGCTTCTGAAGGAGCTGGTGGGCAACCGCACGGGCCTCACCGCCGTGGGCGACGACGACCAGTCCATCTATGGCTGGCGCGGCGCCCTCGCTGGAGAACCTCAAGCGCCTGGGGCAGGGACTTTCCCAACCTCACCGTCATCAAGCTGGAGCAGAACTACCGCTCCACCCGCACCATCCTGCACGCGGCCAACACCTCATCGCCAGAACCCCAAGCTCACACCAAGACGCTGTGGTCGGCCCTGGGCGAGGGCGCGATCCGCTCAAGTGCTGCCCTGCGACGACGACGAGGGACGAAGCCGAAACCGTCGTCAAGCGCATCCAGGCAGCCCGCTTCGAGAAGCGCCTGAAATGGTCCGGACTTCGCCGTGCTCTACCGCGGCAACCACCAGAGCGCGGGTCATCGAGCAGATGCTTCGCAAAAGAGCAGCATCCCCTATCAGATCTCCGGCGGCCAGTCGTTCTTCGACCGTGCCGAGATCGGGCACCTGTGCGCCTACCTGCGCCTGCTGGCCAACGACGACGACGATCCGGCCTTCATCCGCGCCGCCACCACGCCACGACGCGGCATCGGACCCTGCAGACCCTCAAGCTGCTGGGCGAATACGCCTGGCGAGCGTGACATCAGCCTGTTCCAGGCCATGTTCGAGGCCGGCGTGGAAAGCCGCCTGACCGATCGGCAGCTGCATCCGCTACGCGTCTTTGGCGACTTCATCAACCGTCTGAAATGGCGTGCCGAGCGCGAACCCGCCTCCACCGTGCTGGATGCGCTGATCAGCGCCATCGACTACCAGGCCTACCTGTCCGAACAGGGCGACGAGCGCAGCGCCACCACCCGCTGGCAGTACGTCTGCGAATTCCGTGACTGGATCGGCAAGCGCGCCGACGACGACGGCAAGACGCTGGTGGACATGGCCCAGCACATCTCGCTCGTGACCCGCCTGGAAGGCTCGTCGACGAGGACGGCGACGCCGTGCGCCTGTCCACCGTCCACGCCAGCAAGGGCCTGGAGTACCCGCACGTCTTCCTGATCGGCGTGGAAGAAGGCATCATGCCCCACGCCGGCCGCGAGGATGACGGCCTGGACGACGTGAACGGCTCGCCCGTGGACCGCGAGAAGATCGACGCCGAGCGCCTGGAAGAAGAGCGACGGCTGATGTAGTCGCCATCACCCGCGCCCGCAAAGAGCCTCACGCTCTGCGGTGCCGCCAGCGCAAGCGCGCCCGCGAGATGGTGGATCTGCCAGCCCTCACGCTTCATCACCGAGATGCAGCTGGAAGCCGAAGGACGCGCAACGTCCCCGTCTCGGCCGACGAGGCCCGCAAGAAGCTGGCGGCGCTGCGTGCCATGCTGGAACAGCGGCGCCGTCCCCAGCTGAAAGGAAAACGCCCCATTCCTGCAGGCCGGAACCTGCACGAATGGGGCGCTGAAAAGAAAGTGGTGACTTACTCGTCGCCTTCCTTCTTCTCTTCCAGCTTGGGTGCCTCGAAATTGGCACCGCCCTCGTTGGCCATGTAGACCACCGCGTTGGCGACCTCTTGGTCGGAATACTCGCCACCCGCCTGCGGCGGCATGGCGTTCTTGCCCTTCGTGGCCGACTGCAGCAGCGTATCCAGACCCTGCGCAATGCGCGGTGCCCAGGCGGCCTTGTCGTCGAACTTGGGCGCGCCTGAAACGCCCGCCGTATGGCAGCCCGTGCACACGCCCTTGAACACTTCCTCACCGGTCCGGGCCGGACCACCCTTCTTCATTTCCTGCAGCTCGAAGCCGGCCACCGGACGGATGCGTGCCTCGATGACTTCAGACGACATCTCGTCAGTCGCGCGCGGGCGGCTGCCGGACGCCCTGATCATCGCCGAAATGATGACAACCGGCAGGACCAGTGCCGCCGTCACCACCACGACCAACTGGGTGTTCGACTTGAAGAACCGCATCTTCTCGCCGGTCTGCTTGCCGGCCGGGGTGCCAGGGTGTTATTGGCGCATGAATGCTCCGCGCTGCTTTCGCTAGATTCCAGGTATCCGGGCACGGCACGCATTCCTGCCTGCGGCAGGTCGATCAGGGCCGGCACCCATGATGAATCGCATTTTTATAGAGCAAAACCCTACTGGCCGTGTTGATCAGGATCAGCTCCCGGCCAGAGCGGCCCGCCAGACGGCGTCATGGCCTCCTCGGGACAGAAAATGCGCACGGCCCCGGCACGCCCTCATCGGCAGCGGCCCAAAGATCACGCAAGCTGCCTGAACCTGAAACAGGGTAGCCCCTGTCCTTCACCCTGGCCGCCAGCACTGGACGCCCATCCGGAAAAGCTGTATTCTTCAAAAAGCTCAGCGCGCCCGTAGCTCAGGGGATAGAGTATTGGCTCCGAAGCCAAGGGTCGCACGTCTCGATTCGTGCCGGGCGCGCCACTTCCCCCTCCTGGTGGGGCCTTCATGTCCGCATCCACCCCTGCCCAGCGTACCCTCACCACCGCCCGCTGCCTGCTGCCGCCGGTGCCCTGGTTTCGGCCCTCCGCCATCGTACGCTCCTCCATTGCCGGCACCCTGCTGGCCTGGCTGCTCATGCTGCTGGGCGGCGGCATGCTGGTGGCTGCCCGCCGCGCCGACTGACCTCAGCCCCTCCAGGCACCGCCCTATCGGCCCTCTTCCCGTGCCCGCCGGGCGCGCTCGAACAGCTTGTCGTGAGGCTCGCCCACGGTGCGATCGTCGCTCAACGTGAGCGGATCATCATCGATCTCGTCCTCCCAGGCGGCCTGAGCAGCGGTCTGCGATTCCCGGTCGTTACCGATCCCCACCGGCAGGCCGGCGCCCTTCGTCCGGTGACCACGTCGCCGTCATCGGCCCCAGCACCATCGGCGCGTCCGGCCGGCAGTGCCCTGTCCGTTTCCGCTTCATCGGCTGTGCCCGTAGCGGCCTCGGCCACCGCATCCGCATCTGCAGAACGTTCGGCGGCCGCTTCAGCGTCCGACGTTGCCTCCTCGGCCGTCGCGCCTTTTTCGGCCGCCTCGGCGTTGTCCTCTGCCTCGGGCGCCTCCGTCCAGCCGGTACCCGACCAGCAGCGCCCCGCCAAACTGCGCCTCGGGCCGGAAAGCCCCCAGGCCAAACAGCTTCAGGAAGGACTCGGCATCCACCCGTCCCCTGCTCGTAGGCCTTCATAAAACGCTGGGGCGACGTGAAATCCCAGCTGCCCACCGGCAGCGGCACGGACGGCTGCACGTAGAGCTGCCCCTCCAGCGCAAAGACCGGCGTCTTGCGGTTGTAGGTGCGCGTGGTCAGCACCAGCGTCTGGCCCGGCACATCGGCCACCAGATCCACCGGTACCGGATCCACCAGACTGCCCGAGCAAGCCGGCACGCCATCCAGCTCCACCGGCGGCACCAGCGGCGGCAAGGCGCTGGCCGCCTGCAGCAGATCGAACAGCTCCCGCTCGGTACGGCAGTCCTGCAGCCGCTTCACATGCGGCACGAACATCGCCGTGCGCTCGGACCGGGCATGCAGTGCGGCCGGCATCAACCGTGCGTCACGCCGGTATTCGCGCCAGCTCACCCTCCGCAACTGACGCTCGGTCAGCGTGGGCGGCGGCAGCGCGCATCCAATGCGGATCTCGGGCGCCGCCCACAGCAGCTGCCGGAAATGCTCGCCCCCCAGCACCGCCCGCATGGACTTGCGATAGATGCCCCCCTGACGGAACAGCGGCGCATCCTTGCGAAACAGATTGAGCCAGGCGATGTTGGTGCGCACCCCGGCCAGCTCACGCTCGTACCAGGCCAGCGCACGCCGGCTGTCGTTGGCATGGACCAAGCAAGCCATGAAGGCGCCCATCGAGGTTGCCCCGATGACGCGCGGGCGCAGCTCGATCTCGGCGCGCAGGACTTCCCAGAAGCCCGCCTGCCACCAGCAACGATGCCCGCCACCCGCAAAGATCACCTTGTCAAACATGCAATCGATCCAGTAGTTGCCCGGCCCACAGCCGGGCCCGCTCCCGATTCTACCGTCGGCCCCCGTCAGGCCAGCCATGCACACCCCAAGGCAACAGATGCCCACGAAAAGAAAAACGGGCCCCGCACAGGCGCTGCTGCAACCTCGCAACCTGCAACCTGCAACCTGCAACCTGCAACCTGCAACCTGCAACCTGCAACCTGCAACCTGCAACCCTGCAGCCCGCAGCCCGCAGCCCGCAGCCCGAACGAGCCCTCATCAGCCCACAGGCCTATCAGGCGCGATAATCCGCACATGAGCAACACGCCTGCACCGCCATCGGCGCCCTCTCACGGCCAGGCCGCAACCGCAAAAAGCCCATCCTCCCCCGGCCCGGCAGGGGGCAAGGCGCAGCGGCGACACGGCCGCCCCACCTCCCACCAGGGACTGCCCCCGGTCTGGCGTGAAGACGCGCGCATCCTGCTGCTGGGCAGCTTTCCCGGCAATGCCTCCCTGGCGGCCCGGGCCTACTACGCGCACCCGCGCAACCAGTTCTGGCCCATCATGGGCCGGCTGACGGGCGAGCCCACGGCAGAACTGCCCTACAAAGCGCGACTGGCCCTGCTGCGCCGCCACCGCATCGCCCTCTGGGACACGGTGGGCCGCTGCCACCGCCAGGGCAGCCTGGACAGCGCCATCCGCGAGGCCCTGGGCAACGAATTCCAGCCCCTGCTGGCACGCCTGCCCCCACCTGCAGCTGATCGGCTTCAACGGCCAGCATGCAGGTCGCCAGCAGGCGTTCTTTCAGTCACTGGGCTACCAGACCGTGGTGCTGCCCTCCACCAGCCCGGCCTACGCCAGCCTGAACCTGGACCAGAAAAGTGAGCGCTGGCTCTCGGCGCTACGCCCGTTTTCTCAGCCCTAGACCTCACCCCCGGCAGGAACTGCACCAGCAGGAAGAGGCATGCCACCGAAGCGATGGCCATGTCCACCAGCCGCACCCGGATACGGCGACGGCGCGGTGCATTGCGGATCGCATGCGGTGTGGTCGTGGGCCGATCCCCCGGCGCCGGATGCCCGGCTCGCTCCGCATGCACCTGCGGCATCGAAGTCCCTTCCGACGCCGGTTTCGTATCCGATGAAGCCATGATCGTCTCCGCTCAGGCGCCGCGCTCGGCCACCAGCGCCGGGTTGAACGCCGGATCGTTGTACATCTTGAACTGGCGGTACACCTTGAAATAGGCCTTGCCGGCGCGGCAGTCGGCCATCAGCTCGTCCAGGCAGCGGCCCAGATCGTCGCGCTGCGTCTCCAGTCGCGCCAGCCGGGCTCGCGAGGACTCCCGGTGCGCCTCATCCACGTCGGTACGCTCCGTCTGCGCCTTCATCGCCCGCACCTTCAGCGCCATGATCGACATCCGGTCAATGATGCTGCCGGCCGTCTCGCTGTTCATCCGCGCCCCCTGACCCGCCAGGCTCACCGGCGAATCACCGCCCACCGACGACGGATCCACCAGGCCCAGCCCCGCAGCAGCAGCTCGTCCACCCGCTCGGTGGCGTCATTGCGCGCCTGGTTGTCAGCCGTCGATGGCCCGCTTGTTGCCGGGCAATCTCTCGGCCGAGACGCGGTACGCCGCGCCAGATCCTCCTCGTCCCACAGCAGGCTGTTGAAGCGATGGTTGTTGCCCACCCAGTGCCACAGCAGCACCTGCGTATCGTCCGTGGCCGGCGCCTGGTCCAGCGCATGGCCGTCCGGCGCCACGCCCGCCTTGGGCCAGCCCGGCAGCGCCAGACACTGCTGATGGAAGGCAATCACCGCTGCACCGTTCAGCACCCGACGACTCTGGTTGTTCGCACCCCTGCATCTCGTTTCACCCATAATCGGTGGAAGACCACTGAATTATCCACAAATGCGACCACTCATCGTTCGTCTGCCGAACTGGGTCGATGATGTCGTCATGAGCCTGCCCACCCTCTGGCACCTGCATCATCACGGCTATGCGCTGCAAACTGGTGAGGCAAGCGCTGGGCTGTCCCTGCTGGCCGGCTGCGACTGGCCCGTCCACACCCCTGCCCGGCACCCTGCGCGAACGGGCCCGCCTGCTGCGCGGCCTGGCCCGGGATGTCCGCACCCTCGACGCGGATTTCGACAAGCGCCCTCAACACCCTGCTGCTCACCAACTCCTTCTCCAGCGCCCCTGATGCCTGGCTGGCCGGGCTCAACACCGTCGGCTACCGCCAGGACGGCCGAGGCTGGTTCCTCACCCACCCCGTTGCCCAGCCCACACAGCCGCTGCATGAAAGCCAGCGCTTCTGGAACGTCGCCGGCCCCTCACCTCCGGCCGGCCCGACGGCCTGATGCCCGCACGGCAGCGCCCCCGTCCAGCGCCATGCCATCCGCTCACCCGGCGGCCGATGGCCTCCCACCCCTGAACGGAAGCGCCGCCCCGGCCACACGAGCAGGCCTGCCTGCCCAGGCCCCCCATGGACTGGCCTTCGCTGCCCTGACCGATGACGCCCGGGCCGCTGCCCTGAAACTGCTGCGCCAGCAGGCCTGGTGCAGGACACCGACAGCAGCCAGCCACACATCCTGCCCTACGCCTGCCTGGTGCCCTTTTGCCACCGGCACCCCTGAAAGACGCCAGCAAATCCCGCCGGGCTTTCCCACCCTGTGCCGGCAGCTCGTCCCCGAACTGCCGGTACTGCTCATGCCCGGCCCGGGTCCGGAAACCATCCAGGCCCGCACCGACTACCCTGATGCCCAGACCCCTGGCCCGGCGTCCCCTGGATGTCTACGCCGCCCTGCTGGCCCACAGCAGCGTGGTCGTGGCCAACGACACGGGCCCCTGGTCACCTGGCCGCCGCCGTCGGCGCCCGTCTCGTCTCCGTCCTGGGCCCCACCGACGCCAGCCGCTACCGCGCCCTCGGCCCCACGTCACCCTCATCCAGCACCACCCCTGGCCCGAGGTGGACACCGTCCTGCAACAGGTGCACCAGGCCTGGCGACCGCCCGCCAGGGCTGACTCTGCGGCCGCGCGCCTGCCCGTTTTTCGGCCTCGCACGACGCCGTTACATCCCGCCGCATCCCGCAAAACAACGCGGCAGGCCGTTGCCCTCAAAGCCACACATTGTGACTCGCCGTTTGATCGGCCGACAGACGGCGGCCTAAACTGCAAGCGAAACGACACTGTTGCGCCCCGGCGACGTATACCCCGCCGGCTGCGCCTTTCCGGAGAAACCCATGTTCAAGCGAAGCACCTGTGCTGCGGCCGTTGCCGCAGCCTTCTCCCTGGCAGCCATCCCGGCCGCCATGGCGCAAACTGCCCAGGACCACGCCCGTACCGCTGCCCCGCCCACGCCGGCCAGCAGAACCCCCAGGGACGTCACTACAACCTGCAACGCAACACCCCGCAGGCTGCACCCGGCATCCAGGGTCGCAGCAAAACCCGCCGCCCCGCGCCACGGCGCCCGGATGGTCACGGCCGCCAACATGCCCACCGCCATCGACACGCTGACCAGCGATGTCGTCGTCCTGCCCACCTACCACGCCCATCGCAACGCCAGCCAGCTCACGCCCTTCGAGGCCCTGGGCAGCATCCAGCCCCGCTCGCAAGGCACCCCGGCTCCTTCGGCGGTCTCGCCATCCGCGGCAACGCCCCTGCAGGACACCCTCGTCCTGATTGACGGTTTCCGCGTCAGCCCGGCCAGTGGCGCCGACTTCTCGCTGCTGCCCATGGCCTGCGGCAGCCGCACTGAAATCCTGCGCGGTCCCGGCTCGGGCATCTACGGCCAGAATGCCGGCGGCGGCGTGGTCAATACCTGTCCGACCGTGCCGGTCCCAAGACCCGGGTCAGCGGCGAAGCCGGCATCGGCGGCCGTGGCTACATGCAGATGCGCGGCCGCGTCTCCGGGCGGCAATGAGCAGATCACCGGCACCCTCGACGTGGGCCGCGAACGCGGCGACGGCTTCGACGCCACCGCCCGTGACTACCCGGGCCACCAGGACGACCAGGACAACTGGAAGCGCGACAACCTCTCCGGCCGCCTTGACGCCCGCCTCTCCACCGCCACGAACGTCACCGTCAGTGGCCATGCACTGCTACCGTCAACGCCGACTTCGACGGCACCTATGGCGGCAACACCGCCCTGGCCGCCAAGAAGCGCCTGAACTGACCGGCGTGCGCGCTGACCACCAGCTCAGCCCGAACACCCGCCTGGACGCCAAGTTCGGCCAGAGCAGCATCAGCAACACCCTGGAACTACACCAACAACGTCGCCACCTGGGACAAGACCCGCCTGCGTGAATACGGCCTGAGCGCCACCCAGCAGGTCACCCTGAAGTCCTGGCCCGAGTCGGCGCCGAACGGCTGGAAGAAAGCTACGACACCACCGGCCTGTCCTCGCCCACCCGCACCACCCATGCGCTTACCGGCAACGCCGTGGGCGAATACGGCCCGCACCAGCTCAACGTGGCCCTGCGGTCTGGACGACAGCAACCGCTACAAGAAGACCTTCAGCCACCAGGTGGGCTATGGCTACCGACTGGCCGACAACCCTGCGCGTCGTGGGCAACCTCAACACCGGCTACCGCATGCCCGACCTGGCCGACTACTACGCCAGCCCGGAAAATGCCCGCCTGAAACAGCAGCGCAACCAGACCGTCGACGCCGGCGCCTACTGGCAGCCCGACCAGGCCACCTACGCCAAGGCCATCGTCTACCGCAGCCGCGTGCGTGACCGCCTCACCACCATCGGCGACTGCACCGGCGCCGCCAACTGCGCCATCACCAACGTCGGCCGCGCCACCATCACCGGCATCGCCCTCTCCCTCGGCCAGGAAAAACGCTCCCGGCCAGCTGGTTGAGGGACTCGAGCTGGCAGGCCAACCTCGACCTGGTCAATCCCAAGAACAGCGCCACCGGCCGCGTGCTGCCGCACGTCGCCAAGCGCACCTTCAGCGGCCAAGTGGACTACAGCTTCGACGAGTACAGCGTGGGCGCCGACGTGGTGCTGAACAACCGCCACTCTCCGACGAAGCCAACCAGCGGCGCGTCGGCGGCGGCCTGCTCGTCAACCTGCGCTCGTCCTGGCGCGTCTCCCCGAGCTGACCGCCCACGCCGACGTCTACAACCTCGGCAACCGCAGCAACGCCAGCTGGCGCTACTACAACCAGCAGCCGCGCACCGTGATGCTGGGCGTGTCGTACTCGCCGCGGTAAGGCAAGGTGGCAGTGACTGGGAAAGCTTCCAGTCACTGACCCTCGACACAGGGGCCGGTTCCTTCAACCACGAAGGGGCCGGTCCCTGTTCAGTGCAGCCTGTCGGGAGCAGGATCCACGCGTATCGGCTGGGCGCGTGATCCTCTTGTTTTCGGTCAAGCAGGGTAATACCATCTGTATTACTCGTCTGGATCCATGCCGCCATGACCACCACCGTCAAGCTGCCCCCGAGCTGGAACATCAGCTGCGCCAGCGCAGCACCCAGGAAGGCTGCCCATCAGCGAGCTGATGCGCGATGCCCCTCAGCGCCTACCTGCAGAACGTACCGCCCCCAGGGCCTCCGCCTTCAGCCTGGGTGCAGACCTGTTTGGCCGCCATGCCGGCCCGGGCCGATCTGTCCACTGAACGCCACCGCCATCTGGCCGATGCCTGGGAAGAGAAACACCGCAGGGGCAATGAAGATGTCAGAACAGAAAGTCGCAGAGCCCCCTCACTTCGGTGGCCAGCCCTCGTCGAGGGCCCTCGTCCTGGTCGACTCAGGTCCCCTGCTGGCCCTGTTCAACGCAGCGGACCACTGGCACCTGCCCGTGCGACACTGGCTGGAAACGCATCCCGCCGTCCGCCTCATCACCACCTGGCCTGTACTGACCGAAGTCTGCGCCCTGCTGGCCCGTCGCATCCATAACCAGGCCGCCCTGGACTTTCTGCTGTGGATCGAACGCGGCGCCGTCCAGGTGGACATCCCCTACCGACACCAGCCTGCCAGCCGTCCACCGCATCGCCCAGCGTTTCGCCAGCCTGCCCCTGGATCCGGCCGACGCCTCCATCGCCGAAGCTGCCGCGCACGACTCGGCATTCACCGCACCATCAGCATCGATGCCGACTTCGATGCTACCGAGATTCGCGAGGAAAGCGCGCTGGTCAATCCACAGCTGAAAAGCGATGGACCGTCGCCAGCCAGGCCCGCCGCTAGGTGCCAAGCATTCCCAACGAGATCATCAACGTCGGTTGTCTTTGTAATGCGTACCCAGCCAGTCTGAGCAAACGACTACCGACAGATTCATGTCATCCGTCGCTTGCAGCCAGTCTCTCAGCCCGCCGATGAGCAACGCTCGCCTGAAGAGTGTCAAGGATGGAAGATATCGCCTGACGAAGAGGTCGGCGAAACGACGACCGGAAACAGAGATTTTCCGAAAGTTTAGACAGAAGAGATGCGCAGCAGAGACTGAAGGCCATCATTCTGATCTGGCAGGGTCAACAGAGCATTTCAATTTCCACTGTCGCGAGTTCTGCATTTCGGTTAACGCCGGCTGTGAACTGAATTCATCGCCACTCGAGGAACGTTATCGAAGCTCTATTTGACCGTTTCAGCCATTGAAAGACGGGCCAATCGAGATAGAAAAACAAGACGACCGGGAAAGCCCACGATCGTTTACAGATCCTGTTCCGGTTGGAATCACAGATCCAACTCATCACCTGCCAGCCAAGCCCCGCCGGCAGAGCCCATCAATCATCCACATAAATCCTGGCTGGCGGCGTTTTTCCCGCAGCCGACCTTGCGCTTTCAATTCCATTGCTGCCGCCATCTGACCAATATCCCTACCACCGAAGCTGCTGCACTCTGCTCGGCATCCAACGCATCATCAGCACTCAATGTACACCCAGGACGTCTACCGGTAGGCAGCGAGGGTGCCGCCGTCAACTACATTGAAATGACTGCGAACGATACCAGAAACTTCCATTCCCCTCGATCCGAAACTCAGAATGCGCTGTTCAGGCAACGGCTCACTACGGATCAGCACTACGGGCCAGTTGCTGCCTCTGGCGAAGAAACGCCTTCCGGTTTGGGTCTTGATATAATAATAACGACAGGGCCGCTCTGACTTTCTAAGGGCAATCCAACTCTTCTGAAAACGCCATTCGGCAACTGGAAAATACATAACGCGATATAGTGACATGAGTATACGTCGGCCATTGTCATACCCTTCCTTCGACTGGATATACCTCCTGCCGCGACCGCACCAACGCAGGTTGATGCGTACAACACAGTAGTGCCTGGACCTGAGCGGCCTTCCATGATCCTACCCCTACCACTGACTCAAAGCACGCCTCCTCCCCTCAGACTCCACCTGCATCCCCAGGCCGTCCGGAATATCCAGCCTAGACTACTTTCTTGGCTGACTGCACCAGGCTGGAGTGCAGCCAGCAGTCGTCAGGAGATAGAACACCTGTTTACATGAAGCACCGCCCCTTGCTGGCGCTGCGTGAATAACGTGAAGGGAAACGTAAGCAGTCTGATAGCGCAAACAGCCTCCCCATATACACCTAGATCAAAAAAATGTCGAACGAAACAATGATCTCACCTTCCCGAGACGCGGAAAACCACTGACGTTCTGATTGAACATTGGCGCTTCTAGAACTATACGCGAGTTTACATTAATAATACTTAGCCCCAGCTCAGATCCCAGATCCATCGATAAGAATAGAGCTGGAGCAAAAACTCCTTGCTGAATTGCAAAAACTTGGGGTGAAGATGGGAAAGGGTAGCTCCCACCAAGACTGCTTCTGCGGAGAGGCCTAACCATACTACGAGATTGAAATCAAGCGTCTCGACGGCAGGGCCAAGGCAAGAACAACGTGAACGCGTGAAGCCAAAGAATGAGCGCAAAGAACTTCGCATCGCGATGCTTCGCGAACTTCGCAATCAATTCCAACTGGAGCCTTGCTGGCGCCCTTGAATATTTCAAGGAAACGTGCAACGGAACATTGAAATCGAAAATGAATTGAGGCAGAGAAAATATTGCCCAGGAATAACTGGATAAAGCAAACAGAAACTCCAACAGCAAGCTTCCGATGACCAGCAGATTGCCGCCATCTCCAGCGTTCATGAACATGGCCAAGTCACCGCCAGGGCTAAAGGGAAGACGACAACCCTGGTCACTCGCACACTGTTTTATGCGGCCACCGTCGTCGCCCCACTTAGCACATTATCTCTGTATCAAACCGCAAGGCCGCCCATGAAATCTGAAAACGATCTCTCCCTGCGCTCGACAACGACGCCAGAGATCAAGAATGAATCTGAACAGCAAGCGAACACGCAAAACAGACGCAAAACAGCTGATTATTATCGAAGCAAGGCAGTGATATGTTTCCTGAAAACTAACATCACGTTACTCTCACGTGATGACTTTTCATGCTGCTGGCTTATTCCATCGTCCATCCAGAAGAGAGCTCTATATGACGAGATCCGAAGGTGGCTCTCAGTCAGAAACTAAAGTTTCAAACAGTACAGCGGGTTATCGACGACCATCCTCAGAATTCCAAAATTCCGTGAGGCAGATTCTGCCAATCTGATGCTCGCCCACTTTCCGCGATGAGCACGAGGAACGGATTCGTTGAAGGACGCCATGATCAAAGCAAGGACGACTCTGAGATTCCTGCAGATCCCTGCCACACTAGCCTTCGCGGAGAGCACGTAAAAGTCCTATGGAGAAAAGTTAATTGCGAACTTCTTGTTTGAACACGATATTCCGTACACAAGTACGAGGCGACCACTGGTGGAATGGAATCAACTATAGACCCGATTCCTTTACTGTATTCAAGACAGAGAAAGCAGGGGCCACCATTCGAGCCAGAGAGATGAGGTCATCATCGAGTATTTCCTGGCCTCACAGGCGGACCCGACTACGTGACGATGTCGACACGCGAGATACTGGAGAAATAAACAAAACTGGGTTCTTTTCTTTAGAATTCACGCCCAAAAGACATACCAAATAAAAGGAGGAGATGACCCATATGGAAAGATCGAGCGATGCGCCGCAGCCTATCAAGGCATCCTATGCAAACGTTTGTCTGAGGATCGAAGCTATGGGATCGCTGACAGAGCCATTGATGATAGATTCACAAAAAGCATCCATGCGATGTATAGCTCGCTGTCGCAGCTCCTCACCGAGCGTTTCCGACCCCAAAAAGCAGGAACAGGCGCACTCTGCCCTCACGCCCGAGGAGAGCGTGCATTTATTGAGCAGACGCTCAAATGTATGCGTACCTCATTAGGATTTCCGCCACAGGTGGAAAGAAGGACTTCGGACGGACTGATGCGACGCGCCACAGTAGGCGTGAATCGCGGGCAACACCATCTTCAAAAGAAGATCGGCCGATGGAGGACCTGGGATCGTTACGCGACACGTATGTATTTCGACGAGTTCTCGAGATTTCTCTGATCTCTGTTCCCGCCTAACTCCCGTCGGCGATACGATAGTGTCATCACCTGCAGCTTTCAAACTATTCTGCGTGGTGACGATTGGCAGGCGATCAATGGGTTCGCTGGCTCAGATCTGAAATTTTTCAAACAATTCAAGCAGCACGTCGATGATTCACGTTGTTTGAACATCTCTACAAAACCATCGGTCAGCTCCGGCAATTGTAGAGCAGGAAACGTGCTCATGCTCGGCCACGGAGCTCCAGCCATTACAAGCAAAGAGAAGGAGAGAATCGGCAGGGTTATTGTGTCAGACTTGGACGATATTTAAACCATCGATCACCGAGAGAGAGACACTCCTAAGCGTTATACTGACGCCGTTTCTCACGGGTTTTGAGCAAGAGCAATCACTCCTCCGACGACACCAGGATTGGTATACTTTCTTGCAGAACAAATAAGTTTCCTTATTTCATCAACTATAGAGCACACGGCCAACAAAGGTGGCAGCCGACTCTCTTGATAATTATCTTGATCTTATCCGGTCTACTCTTCCAAAGACCAGGGAGAACGCGTCACCATTTCCACCGCTGCACACAAGTACAAAGGGACTGGAAAAGAAAATGGTGATCGTCCTTGATCCTGGTCTCAAAGGGCTATCCGCCTTGCGACATCTGGACTGGCAATCTCACCAGGATAACTGGAAATAGTCTGGAGAATATACGGAAGAAGAACGTCGCTTGCTATGGCGGCTCGCATTAACTCTGCGCGAGAGAGGATCTTTTCATCTCTACGACAAAAGAAACAAGTCTCCATTCCTGGAGTGATTTGGAGCGCACAGCAAATTCTCATCCATCAACTGGGAACTCTTCCACTCCACTACAAGGATCTACGGATCGAGCTTACGGTAGGCATAGGCAGCCAAGAGGAGACACGGGAGGAATCCCCACTTACGCGCTATATAGTGATTTACTCAAAGCGTCAGGATTATCAATGGCAGTCCACTGGCTGGCGGAAGCTGGACAAGACCATGCCATCAGCACGGTTCTCTGCCGAAATCCCTCAAGTCGGAGGTTTCTCGTCCGCGTCTGCAGATGAGTATTGATGTACGTGCATCTTTCGATGCCACCGATAAGCCAGCCGCGCACTCCTGGTAGACGATGGGAACGGAGGCGTCCTCAACAACCTGAGAGTGCCAGCGCCTCACACATGTGTCGAGGCTGCTGCGATGCCGAACGCTACATTCCCCTCACGGCATACGTAGCCGTCTCCTCTGACACGTTGCCATGCCTCGGGATGCTCGTGGATACCAGATGGCATCTTCAGAGGAAAGCCGTCAACTGCCGAGCAACCTGCTTCACCTCACTCCTCTCCAACCCCACCAGAATCGGACAATCCGGCCGCCTCGTCCCCGCGCAGCAATCCATCAGCGCGTCTGCAGCGTGTCCACCATCTGCTGCAGGCTGGCAATGCGCTGCTGCAGGTCCTCGATGTGCCTGCGGCAATCCGCTTCACGTCCGCACTGTGGCGAGACCGGTCGTTCCACAGGTCCAGCAGCGTCTGGATCTCGTCCACCGCAAAGCCCAGGTCACGCGCGCTGCCACGAAGCGCAGGCGGTGCACATCCGTCTCTGAACACGCGCGGTAGCTCGACGCCAGCCGCAGGGGGCCGGGATCAGCCCCACCTGCTCGTAGTAGCGGGATCATCTGGCCGACTACGCCTCGAGGCCCGGGCCGCTTCACCGATGTTCATCGCCCCTCCCGTCATGGCCTGAATGCGGCCCTCGAACACGGGCCCACGCACACAGCCTGATATTCCGCCAAAGCGGCATGGACCAGACATGTCCCGGCCCAGCCATCCCGGAGACCGTCGCTGACCATCCGCTCAAGCATTCTCCCCACGCCCGAAATGCCGCAACCGCAGCGCGTTGCCCTAGCACGAACACGCTGGACAGCGCCATGGCGCCCGCGCCCAGCATCGGGGACAGCAGGATGCCGAAGGCTGGATAGAGCGCGCCGGCCGCCAGCGGGATCAGCGCGCGTGTTGTAGGCGAAGGCCCAGAACAGGTTCTCGTGGATGTTGCGGATAGTGGCCCGCGACAGCCCGATGGCCCTGGCCACCCCTGCAGGTTGCCCGACATCAGCACCACATCCGCCGCCTCGATGGCCACCGTCGGTACCGGTGCCGATGGCGATTCCCACCTCGGCCTGCGCCAGCGCCGGCGCATCGTTGATGCCGTCGCCCACATAGGCCAGCGCACCGTGGGTGGCCCGAGCAGGCGCTTCACCGCTCCACCTTGCCCGCTGCGGCAGCACTCGGCCACCACCTCGTCGATGCCCAGTTTCCGGCAATGGCCTGCGCGGTCCGGGCATTGTCACCCGTGATCATCGCCACCTTCAGCCCTCGCGCATGCAGCGTCAGCAATGGCGGCGTCGTCGCCTTGATCGGATCCGACGACCGCCACGATGGCGGCCAGCTTGCCGTCCGCGGCATACAGAGCGAGCGACTTGCCCTCGCCCCCAGGCGCTGCGCCACCCTCGGCAAAGGCCTCACATCCACCCCCAGCGACTCGCATGTAGCGGTCGGCCCCCACGGCCACCGGCACCCCAGCAGGTCTCGCAGCAGAGTCAGTGCCCACTTTCGACGCATCTCTGCACCCGTGCATGCACGCCCAGCCCTGTCAGCGACCTGAAGTCCCGCACCGCCGGCAGCGTGCCAGCCCCTCGGCCTCGGCGGCCGCCACCAGCGCCCGCGCAATCGGGTGCTCGGAGCGCGACCCAGCGCCGCCACCTGGGCCAGCACCGCAGCGCGCGCTCGAAATCCCGCTCGCACCTCCAGGTCGGTCAGCGCGGCCGCGCCTCGGTCAGCGTGCCGGTCTCGTCCACCGCCACCACCTTCGCGTCCTCTCAGAAGCTGCAGCGCCTCGCCCTGCGGAACAGCACGCCCAGCTCGGCTCGGCCGATGCCCACCGCGATCGAGGTCGGCGGGCCAGCCCCATCGCGCGCACGGGCAGCGATGATCAGCACCGCCACCGCGTTGACCAGCGCAAAGCCCAGCGCCGGCAGTCGGCCCGAACACCATCCAGATGGCGACTAGATGAGCGCGGCCGTCATCACGGGCCGGCACGAACCACATCGTCACCCGGTCCACCAGCGTCTGATGGGCAGCTTGGAACCCTGCGCCTGCTCCACCATCCGGATGATCTGCGCCAGCACCGTCTGGCCGCCCACAGCCGGCCTGCAGCGTGAAGGCGCCGGTCTGGTTCACCGTGCCGCCCACCACCGGGCTGCTTCCGATCTTGGCCATCGGCACTGGCTCACTGGTGATCATCGACTCGTCCACATAGCTGTCGCCTCGATCACCTCGCCATCCACCGGCACCCGCTCGCCGGGGCGCACTTCCACCACGATCTGCGCCCGCACTCCGGGCCAGCGGCATGTCCACCACCTGGCCGTCACGCGTAGCATGGGCCGTGGGGCCTGCAGGACCCGCCAGCCGCTGATCGCCTCCCGACGTGCGCCCCTGGCCCGCGCCTCCAGGAAGCGCCCACCAGGATCAGCACCACGATCACCGCCGCCGACCTCGAAGTACATCGTTCACCGAGCCTGCCGGCAGCACCGACGGCAGGGAAGGTGGCCACCGTGGAGAAGCCCCAGGCGGCCAGCGTGCCCACCGCCACCAGCGAACTCATGTCGGGCGCGCCCGCAGCAGCGCCGGAATGCCTTTGCGGTAGAAGCGCAGCCCGGCACGAACAGCACCAGCGTCGTCAGTACGAACTGCAGGGTACCAGCTGTTCTGCGTGCCGATGGTATGCGCCACCCAGTGATGGAAGGCCGGTACCATGTGCCCGCCCATCTCCAGCAGGAACACCGGCAGCGCCAGCGCTGCCGCCAGCCTACAGGTCACGCCACGCGCCCGCTGCTCGGCCGCCCTGCGATCCACAACGGAGTGAGCGCCTGCTTCTGGAAACGCCGGCATCATCGCGCATCAGCGGCCCTCGCCGCAGCGCCTGGGGACCGAAAACCGGTGGCCTCCCGCCCTCTCCACCACCCGTGCCGGATACCGGCCTTCTCGGCAGCCGCCAGCAGCGCCGCCACCGGCGCCAGCTCCAGCTCACCGTCGCCCGTTCCGTGGCCAGGTTCACGCCGCCGAACGCACGCCCGGCACCGCCTTCAGCGCCCGCTCCACCCGGCCCACGCACGAGGCGCAACTCATCTCGTCCACCTGCAGCACCACGGTGCTCTCGGCGTCATAGCCCATCTTCTGCACCGCCTGCACCAGCTGCTGCGCCTCCAGCGGCTCAGCCAGCGTCACCGTGGCCCGCTCGGTGGCCAGGTTCACGTTCACCGACGCCACCCCCGGGCACCTTGCCCAGCGCGCATCTCCACCCGCCGCACGCACGACGCGGCAGCTCATGCCCTCGATGGGCAGCACGAGAGTCTGGCCGCCTCTGCAGCCCGGTACCGGACACAGCCGGATTCGGTCATTCATGATCCATTTCCTGCCGTTTCACGACCTTGCTGGAGCTCCCCATACAAACCTTCCCATCTGGGAAGGTCAATGCCCCTGCAATCAATAACCATTCCACCCGGTAGTCCCATGGCACCTTGCGCGTAGAATCCGCCACCTTTCCAGCGTTTCTGTCGTGATGGCCTCCCTGTTCAGCCTGACGACAATCCGGCAGATCCCTGCAGGCCCACTCCGCGGCCGACCTCCGGATCTGCCCGGCCTTCCGCCGGCATCTATCCATCCGATACAAGGAGACGGTCCATGACCATGACCCCAGCAGGTACGGCAACCACCATCGCGTTTTGCCATCTACCTGGTTGCCATGCTGCTCATCGGCTGGCTGGGCTACCGGGCCACCAGCAACCTGTCCGACTACATCCTGGGCGGACGCAGCTCGGCAGCTTCGTCACCGCCCTGTCGGCCGGCGCCTCCGACATGAGCGGCTGGCTGCTGATGCGCCTGCCTGGCGCCGTCTACGCCAGCGGCCTCGTCCGAGTCCTGCGATCGCCATCGGCCTGTGCATCGGCGCCTCGCCCAACTGGTACTTCGTGGCCGGGCGCCTGCGCGTCTACACCGGAGAAGGTCGGCAACGCCCCTCACCATGCCCGACTACTTCACCAACCGCTTCGAGGACCATCAGCAACCTGCTGCGCATCTTCACGGCGTCGTCATCCCCGATCTTCTTCACGCTGTACTGCGCCTCCGGCGTCGTGGCCGGCGCCCGTCTCTTCGAAAGCATGTCTCGGCATGCCCTACAGCGTCGCCCTCTGGTCGGCGCCCTGTGCACCATCGCCTACGTCTTCATCGGCGGCTTCCCGGCCGTCAGCTGGACCGAGCGCCATCCAGGCATCACTGATGATCGCGCGCGCTGATCCTCGCCCCGCTGATGGTCATCTACAACCAGGGCGGCGTCACCGAGAGCATCCAGGGTCGTCGAACAGACTCAAGCCCGGCGCCACCAGCCCGATGGGCGACCCGACACCCTGGCCATCCTCCTCGCTGGCCGCTCGGTCTGGGCTCACTTCGGCCAGCCGCACATCCTCGTGCGCTTCATGGCCGCCGAATCGCTTACACCATCCCCAACGCCCGCCGCATCGGCACGGTCTGATGTTCGCTGCCTGTTCGGCCCGGTCAGGCGTCGGCTTACTTCGGCATCGCCTACTTCGGCAGCCACCCTGAGATCCCAACACCGTCGCCGCCAACAACGAGACCGTCTTCGTCGAAATCTCGCGGCTGCTGTTCAACCCTGGATCGCCGGCCTGCTGCTGGCCGCCATCCTGGCTGCCGTCACGAGCAATCTCTGTCCTGCCAGCTGCCTGTCTGCTCCAGCGCCCTCACAGGATCTCACAAGACCTTCCTGCTGCCGCGGCGCCTCCGACCATGAGCTGGCTGGGTCGGCTCGCCATGGTGCTGCTGGTCTCCGTCGTCGCCATCTGGCTGGCCTCCGACCCCAACAGCGAGTGCTGGGTCTGGTCAGCTACGCCTCGCTGGCTTTCGGTGCTGCCTTCAGCCCTGTCGTGCTGCTGTCGCTGATGTGGCTGCGCATGACCTGCAACGGCGCGCTGGCCGGCATGCTCGTCGGTGCCCTCACCGTCATCATCTGAAGAAGACCAGCTGGGCGCCCTGGGCATGCCCGTGCTCGATACCGTCTACGAGATCATCCCGGGCTTCCTGCTCTCGACCCTCGCCGTCGTCATCTTCAGCCTGATCTCGCCGCCGCCCTCGGCCAGCATCCGCCAGACCTTCGACGAAGTGAAAGCCGACGTGCGCGAGCACGGCAGCAGGCAGCCTTCGAACGTCTCTTCGAATCAGGGGCCAGATCATCCACCGCTACGGATGACTGGCACTTTTTCGCCAACAGCTCAGCCGCAGCTGTCCCCGCCCGGCTCGGCACCCTGCACGCATGGCGGCTCGCCAGATGACGCGGCACCCGTGACTGCAGACGATCCACCCAGCCAGCCCACCAGCTCGGCACTCAGTGCATGGCCTTCATGCGGCACGATATCGGCTTATCACGTCCGCATCGCGCTTCGACCAGGTCCTCGGCCGTCTTCACCGAATGACGGAAATGCACGCTCTGGTCCGCCTTGCCATGCACCAGATGCAGCACCAGCGTGGGTGACACGGCATCAGGTACAGGCCCGAAACGTCCTCCCACGGTGCCTACGCGACCACAGACCGGATGCCCGTCACCGGCCGACGCCATCGCGGCCGCCAGCGCATCGTGGCCCCTTCGCCCACCCCGATCAGCGCCGCTGGCCTCGGGCAGCACCTTCATCTGCGCCTGCCAGCTGACGGATGCTGCCGATGCAGCCCGGCAGTGCTGTCTCCACCGCACCCTGCAGCGCCTCGTTCTTCCCAGGCCGTCAGCAGCGCACGGCCTTCCATAGGGCGTGTCCGCCAATTTCCGGCCTGCGTCTCACCAACCGGGCGCCAGCCAGCCATGATCTTCACCCACGGCGTGTGGCTCCCTGCAGCGCCACGATGGCCGCTGAACCAGCAGTCTTTGCCCAGCGCCTCGCCCAGAGGCGCCATCTCCTGCCAGGACTGGCTGAACAGAACAGCAGAAATGTTAGCAGCGCGCCTGGCGCCGGCTTGAGGATATGGGCACGCCATGATGCGTCTTCCCGTGCAAGTGGAAGCTGCCGCGCCGCCACGGCAGCACATTGCGCACAGATGGCGTCCCCCGTCCAAAAGGCAGTAAAGAACCGGATCATCCCGCGGACGATCCGTTCCTTCCCAATGAACAAACCTCGCCGCATCGGCTGCACGGGCCGCACGGCCGCGGCTTCACGGCTTCACGCTTCCACGGCTCACGGCAACTAGGCTACCAGGATCACGAAGGCCCTGGCCCCTGCGAAGACGCAGTCGGTCTTACTGGCAGCGGCTCTGCTGTTCGGCACCAGACCCCTGCGCTGCTGCCCGCTGGCCGGCCGCCGGTTGCTCCATGGCGTCGGTCCCCGGCAGCCGACCCCAGTACTCAGGCCCGCCCTCTTGCGAAGGAACGATCATCCACCACATAGGTCCCTAGATCCTGGCGCACATGAGTTCACTCCCAGATATTGCAGGTCGATGCTAGTTCTTTGATCGTCAGTATTCGTGCACAGTCGGATTCTCTCGCGCTTTCCTTCAGAAAGAGTAGCCCGTGAAGCGTTTTCGGCATCCTCCAGTGCTGTAGCAGGTATCATCGAATGAAATGACCTCCATTTCACGTCATAGGTCCTGTCGCTGGTGAGCGGACTTCACGTGCCAAACCCCAAGCTCCTGATAGGCAATGTTCCTGACGACCGCCCTCGTTCCAGTCACCAGCAACTTCCTTCCTGACCCCGGAAGCTGGGAAAAGTCCAGCTGCGCCATACGACGACCAGGCAAAAGAGCTTTCATCGAGCGTCACCCCCATGATCGAAGCTTGGGGGCTCAGCCCTGAAATTCCGGAGCTGGGACGCAGGATGCTCTAACTCAGTCTGATCTGGTGCGCGCATCCATCCGTGCTGCCATCAATATCCCTGATCTTTTTGCGTATTGCGGGGCACTATCGGTGCTCTTGAGGATGCGTCTGGGGTTTGCTTCCGGCGGCGGGCCAGAAAGCGGCCCTGGATCGGAAAAAGGCTATGACCTGTGTTCGCTCCAAGGCCGACCGCCCAATCCGGAACGTGTTGTTCTGAACTGGTAAGATCGGCTGCACCTCCCTGCGATCCTGTTCTCCGTCACTTGTGTCCACCCGCAGCCTCCTGACCCGCCGCCCGTTTGCGGGCCCCTTTGCGCCAGGCGTAGCTGCATCGGCTGCTGCCAGCGATGCAGCCCCATTCGTGCCACGCCTGGCGTTCATTACCACTTCAGCCCGTTCTGCCTTGATCTGCTTCGTCCTGCGACCGGATTGCGCTGCACCGTCATTTGCGCTGTCACGCCACAGGCGGGCCAGCAGACACCAGCACCGTTGCTCCACTAAGACCCTGCTTGTTCCTGGCCAACGTCCGACTCTCATGACATATTTCCATGGTGGCGCTGCACGTCGGTTCAGGCCCGGCGGCAACACGGCTTTTCTGTTGGCGAATAGTCATCGATACAGGACTGGCGATGAATGAAACTGTTTCGTCCCCCAATAAACCATGGAAAACGTGCAGAGTGAATCCATGCGGCTCATTTCTGGCTCTGGGAACATGGAAGTCCGGATCCGTCGGTTTCGCCGCAGCACCCACTGCCCGACGAGCCACGCTGACCCGCTCTGGCACCACAGCCCCGACACTGCGGCATCCACACTGGCGCTTCGAAGCCACGGCACCCTGGCACCACGCCCGTATGCCGACCATCTCCCGCCGGTTGGGCGCCAAGCCGGTCAATTGGCGGTGAATAGGGTGCATTCCGCTCTGCGACGGCAACGCGTTGCCTGCACGCTCCGACTGCCCCAGCGGCCGGCCCCTAGTCTCACCATGCGTCCCCTGAAGTTCCTCCCCTGCACCCGCGCCTTCCTCGCGTCCCAGCTCAGCCACACACATCACCAATGGCATCACCGCTGTCTGGACTGCTGGTGATATCGCTCATCGTCGAGAACTGGCTGGGCGCCTTATGCGGCCCGTCTCGCCACCGTCGGCGTCATCGCCGAAATCACGCCGCCGGACGTGGCCGCGCCTCGCCGGGGCAAGCTGCGCACGATGATGCTGCCCCTCATCGCCGGTGTGCCCGTGTTCTACATCGTCCAGCTGCTCAACGGCCGGCACCTGAACTGCATCTTCTCACGTTCTTCCTGTTCGGCCTTCCTGCCATGGCCTGGGGCAACGCATCCGGGTGGCCATAGGGCATGAATGTTCACGGCCATCTTCCATCGCCAGCCACGCCTGCCGAAAGTGCGGCCCCTTCAGAGCACGCTCACTTCAGCATCGGCGCCGGTCTCTACGTCATCTGGGGCCACGCTGGCCAACCTGAGGCTCAACGCCTCGCCACCGCGCGCTGGCCATGGCTGACGTGCTGATCTCGCCTGCCGACCTGATCCGTACCGAGGCACGCCAGTTCCGCCACCAGCGCGGCCTGTGACAAGGATGAGCGCGAGGCGCTGCTGAGCCAGCTGCTGAAGGCCCAGGCCGCGCTGGCCGACCAGATGCAGGCCACCCGCGATATCGTGCCGAATCACCCCGCACCCCATTCCGCCAGCGCATTGCCGGCATGCTGGTCATCGTCATCGACATCCGCGACCAGCTGCTGGCCAGCGAGCTGATCTGGATGGCCTGCGTACCCACCCGCGTCACCGCCACGCCCTGGCCCAGATGCGCTCGGTGCTCGATGAGCTGGCCGACGAGGTGGATGCCCTGGCCGACGCGCTCTTCCTGGGCTACCGACTCCGCCCCGCCATCGACCGCCGCACCCGCATCGCCACCATCCGCTCCACCCACGACTACGAACAGGACGGCTTCCAGCCTGGGGCCCACCCCGCCATGCTGGTGTCGCGGCATCGCCCACCGCATCGGTCACATCAACGACGAGATCCTGCGCCTGTCACGCACTGCCTCACGGCGAGCAGATGCCCAACCTGGCCATCGTGCGCCAACTGGCAGATGTTCGTCAGCCCCACTGCCTGTCGTGGGCACTTCTTCCTCGGTCTGGGGCTGAAGACCCGCAGATGCGCCACGCCATCCGCGCCGCGCTGGCCATGGCACAGGCTATGCCGCCCATCAACCTGCCCTGCGGCGGCCTGCACGACTACTGGATCCTGCCACCATCGCCGTCGTGCCGCGAGGCAGCCTGTCGCAGACGCTGGAGCGCCGCACGCGCGGCCGGCACCCTGGCGGGATGCCTGCCACCATGGCCTGCTGACCGCATCCAGCCAGCATCGTGCTGCTCGTCGTCATGACGGTGGCCCAGGGGCCGCCCATGGCTTCCTGCCCAGCGCCGCCATCTCGTCACCTCCGTGGCCGGCACCACGCTGGGCCTCATCCAGGCCTACATGCTGGCCTGACGGCGACAGCAGCCACGCCACGCTTCACCTCTTCGAGCGCATGGCCGACACCCTGCTGGGCGCGTCATCGCCTGGGCCTTCGCGTACATCCTGCCCTCGTGGAGCGCGGTCAGATTCCGCCGTCGTGCAGCGCACATTGATGCCCAGATCCGCTACGCCAAGCTGGCGCTGGACCCCGAACAGCTCAAGAGCGTCGAGGACACCCCCTGAGCTGGAATGGCGCCTGGCACGCCGCGAGGCCTTGACAGCCTGTCGGCCCTGGTGCAGGCCACCCAGCGCTCCCCTGTCCGAGCTGCGCGCCGTGCGCCTGCCCATCGAGGCCCCTGCAACATGCAGGTGCACTGCTACCAGCTGCTGGCCCAGCTCAGTGCCGTGAAGGCGCTTCTGGTGCTGCGTCGCGACCGCCTGAACCCGCCTGAGGCCACCGCCGCCCTGCAAAACGCCATCGAGACGCATCGAGCGCAAGCTGGGATCCCCGCCCATCTCCCCGCTCAACGACAGCACCGCCGCCGGCACCCCAGCGATCAGGTGATCCTGCCCGATCCCTCTCGAGACCGAGATCACCCCTGGCTCGCTGCGCCGGCTGGACGCCTCCACCAACATCGCCATCCAGATCCGCGACGACGCCTCGCGCGTGCTGCAGATCCTGGACTGGAGCGCGGGGCAGCACCTGGTCGAGTGCGACGCTGCCTGAGGGCTGCTCGGGCAAGTGAGCCCCCGAGGCCGAGACGCCCACCCATCGAGCGCGACACTATCTGATCGGCCGCCCGGGGGCTTCGCCCTCCTCCCGTTCCTTCTGGCATGATGGTTCTTCCAGGGCTCATCCAGGAGAAACGACATGCAACTGGCCATCACCGGCGCCACCGGCCATATCGGCGGACAGGTCGCCCGCCTGCTGAGCGACCAGGGCCTGCCCCTGATCCTGCCGCTGCGCAATCCGTCCCGCGCCCCCAGACTGCCTGGCGCGCGAGCCGCGCCCTTCAGTTACGGTGATTTCGAGCTGGCCCGCGATGCTCCTGCAGGGTGTCGATGCGCTCTTCATGGTTTCGGCCGCCGAAAGCCCCACGCGCGAACAGGAACATCTCACCCTGGTGCGTGCCGCCCAGGCAGCCGGCATCCAGCATCCGCGTACCTGTCCTTTGCCGAGGCCCGCCCGGACAGCACCTTCACGCTGGCACGCACCCACGCCGTCACCGAAGAAGCCATCCGCCGCTCGACCATGAAGCACACCTTCGTGCGCGACAACTTCTACAGCGAGCTGATGGCCCGGCTGGCTCGATGCCGAAGGCGTGATATGCGGCCCCGCAGAACGGGGGCCGTGTGGCTTGTGTCGCCCAGCGCGATGCTGCCCAGGCGGTCGCCAAACATCATGGCTGATATCGCCGCTGGCGGCACACAGCACCAGGGGCGCACCTACACCCTGACCGGCAGCCAGTCGCTGAGCATGGAGGACATTGCCCGCATCCTCACCACCTGCACCGGCAAGCCCCACCGGTTTCACAACGAGACCATTGCCGAGGCCTTTGCCAGCCGCCGGGCGAGCCCTACCCCGAGACCCCGGACTGGGAGATCGAGGCCTGGGTTCCACCCAGGCGGCCATTGCCAAGGCGCGAACTGGCCCCAGGTCACGCAGGACCCGCCCCGGCTCATCGGCCGGGAGCCCCTCACCTTTCGAGCAGGTGAGTGACGGAAATGGCCAACAGCCCCGCGGCTGCAGCGCTGCGCCACGCGACTCAGGAAAAGCCTTGACGCGGGGCGTTGTCGTCCCGCCGCCAAGAAGGTTGGCGGGCGGCGCCTCGAAGGCGATGCGGCCATCATCGAAGAACAGCACGCGGTCGGCCACCCGCGGGCAAGCCCATCTCGTGCGTCACCACCAGCATGGTCATGCCGGAATCGGCCAGCTGGCGCATCGCTCCAGCACTTCCTCTCACCATTTTCCGGATCCAGTGCCGAGGTGGGCTCATCAAAAGAGCATCACGCGCGGCTGCGCTGGCCAGCGCCCGGGCAATGGCCACACGCTGCTGCTGACCGCCCGAGCGCGTGCGGGTACTGTGGGCATGGTCTCCAGGCCCACGCGGGTCAGCAGCGCCATGGCCCGTTCACGGCCCTCCTCGCGCGAGAGCTTGCGCACGCGGCGCGGCGCCAGCGTGAGGTTGTCCAGCACCGACAGGTGCGAGAACAGGTTGAACTGCTGGAACACCATGCCCACTTCCTTGCGCAGGGCTTCCAGCCGCTGGCGGTCAACATCGACCTCGATGCCGTCGATGACGATGCGACCGGCACGTGACGCTCCAGCCGGTTCAGCATCCGCAGGAAGGTGCTCTTGCCTGAACCGGAGGCACCCACGATCACGGCCACCTCGCCGGCGTTGAAATCCGCCGTCACGTCGGTCAGCACCTGATGCTCGCCGAAGCGCTTGCTGACGTGGCTCACCTCGATCAGGGGGCTGCCGGCACGCTTGTCCTGGTTCATGTCTGCCTGGCTCATTTCTGGCGCCCCTCCACGTCCATCCGGTGTTCCACGGCGGTGGAAATCTGCGTGAGCACGGTGGTCAGCAGCAGGTAGATGACCGCCGCCGTGACCAGCGGCGGAATGGGCTGGAAGGTGGAGGACTGGATGCGGCTGGCCACGCTGGTCAGCTCCACCACGCCGATGGCATAGCGCCAGCGACGAACTCTTTCAGCAGCGCGATGAAGTTGTTCACCAGCGGCGGCAGGGCAATCTTGAAGGCCTGCGGGTAAAGAGATCACGTCCCAGAAGTGTGTGCCAGTTCGACAGGCCCAGCGAGCGGGCCGCCTCGGTCTGGCTGCGCGGCACAGCCAGCAGGCCCGCGCGGATGGATCTCGGCGTTGTAGGCCCCGGCGTTGAAGGCCAGCGCCACGCAGGCCGAGGTGAAGTCATCCAGCTTGAGCCAGGGCAGCAGCTCGGGCAGAGCCAGAAAGACAAACAGCACCTGTACCAGCAGCGGCGTGCCGCGGATGACCCAGATGTAGAAGGAAGCGATCCCAGCGAATGGGCGGGATGCGACAGCCGCCCCAGCGCCCCCAGCACCCCCAGCACCAGCCCTGCCACCCCGGAAACCAGGCGTCAGATAGACCGATCCGCTGCTTTCGGCAAACAGTTCCGCATTCTCGGCGATGGGTTCCGGCATCCTGGAAAGCGGGATGTCGATGAAGCACATCAGCAGCAGCAACAGGACCACGCCCAGCGCAATGGCCAGGGCTACATCGGCTCTGTCGGGACCAGCCTGCAGGCCACCGGGAAAGAAAGAACATCAGTGATGGAAGGAACACCGGCGGAAGGTGAGGGGGAGGTTGTCAGAGACCCTGATACCGGGAACAGGCTCAGTCCTGCAGTGATGTCCTGGTCGAAGTACTTCTTCGACAGCTTCGTACGTGCCGTCGGCCATCACTTCGGCCAGCCCCTTGTTGAAGGCCTTGACCAGCTCGGTGTTGCCCTTGCTCGCGGCGCCGGCCATCTTCTCGGGAGAGGATATCGCCCCTGCTGCAGGCCCGAATCCGGCACCAGCTTGATGGCCTCCATGGCTACCGAACTTGTCCGTCACCCAGGCGTCGGCCCGGCCGTGACGGCGGCTGCACGCGCGTCGCGGTCCAGCGGGAAGTTGCGCACCGAGCCGATGCCGTCCATCCTGCGCAGCCGCTCCAGATAGGTGGTGCCGGTCTGCACGGCCACGGTCTTGCCGGCCAGATCGGCCCGCCTTGGCCACCTTGCCGTCCTTCGAGACGATGGCGGCACCGCCGCAGTAGTGCGGGTTGGTGAAGTCCACCACCTTGGCGCGTTCCTCGGTGATGCCGTGCGAGGAGATGGCCAGATCTCAGGCCGTACGCAGGCCGGCCAGCAGCGAGTCGAAGCTCAGCACCTTCCATTCCACCTTCAGGCCCAGCTTCTTCGCGATGGCGTCGGTCAGCTCCACCCAAGCCGGTGAGCTTTCGCCCTCGAAAGTAGCTGAAGGCTTGAGATCACCGCCGGTGGCCGCGATCATGCGCCGCTCTTCTCGATGTCCGCCCGCGGGACCGTGCCTGCTCGACACCGATGCCGCCAGCGCCACACACACCCGCCAGGACCGAACGCATAAGATTCATGATGAGACCCGTCTTGAAACCCTGAAAACGGATTGGAGCACCCGCCACGACGGCAGGCAATCCAGGCTACCACCCTGGCCACTCAGGGTGCCGCGGCGCTGCAAACGCCGCCATTGTACGACGCGCAGCCCTTCTCCTCCCGCCGCGTCAGGGGACAGAGCGCCTTCAGGCCGATCACACCGCAAACCCCGCTCAACCGAGACGATGAAGGTAATCCTGCACGATGCAGACAAATCGATAACAATGAAAGCATGATGTCTGCAATTGCTGTTGTCTGCCGCACAAATTACCGCTACCCGAATAACCTTCAAGACACTTTGCCATGCCTCTGCTTACCTCCTTCATCGATGGCCGTTGCATCCCTGAACGCGCCAATGCCGAGCGCTTCGAGACCATCGACCCCGCCACGGGCGAGGTGCTGGCCGAAGTCCAGGCGGCCACCGATGCCGACATCAACGACGCCGTGGCTGGCGGCCGGCGGGGGCCAGCAGGCCTGGGCCGCCCTCACCCCGGTCGAGCGGGCCCGCATCCTCAATCGCGCTGTCGAACTGCTGCGCGCGTCGAACCACGAGCTGGCTGAGCTGGAAGCCGCGACACCGGCGAAAGCCCCTGTCCGGGACCCGGGCCGTGGACACCGTCACCGGCGCCGACGTGATCGAGTACTCACGCCGGTCTGGCTGGGCCATCGAGGGCCGTCAGATCCCCGCTGCGCCCCACCAGCTTCGTCTACACGCGCCAGGAACCGCTGGGCGTGGTAGGCCGGCATCGGCGCCTGGAACTACCCATCCAGATCGCCTGTGAAGTCGGCTGGCGCTGGCCGCCGGCAACGCCATGATCTCAAGCCCAGCGAGGTCACGCTGTCGGCCCCCATCTGGCCAGATCTTCCTGAAGCAGCCGCTGGCCGGCGTCTCAACGTGGTGCAGGGCGACTGGCGGGCCGGCTGGGCACTCAGCCAGCATCCCTGACATCGCCAAGATCTCCTTCACCGGCGGCGTGGCCACCGGCAAGAAGGTGATGGCCAGTGCCGCCTCATCGTCGCCTGCGACGTCACCATGGAGCCGGGCGGCAAGTCCCCGCTCATCGTCTCGAGGACGCCGACATCGATCTGGCGGCCGACATCGCCATGATGGCCAACTTCTACAGCAGCGGCCCAGGTCTCGTACCCAACGGCACCCGCGTTCGTCCACGCCCTCAAGGCGCGCTTCGAGGAGGCCGTGCTGGCCCGCGTCGCTCGCATCCGGATCGGCCACCCGCTGGACGACAGCACGAACTTCGGTCCGCTGGTCGCTCTCGCACATGAAGAAAGTGCTCGCTTACATCGAACTGGCAAGCGAACAGGGCGCCCGCCTGCTCTGCGGTGGCCATCGGATCGGACCGGCGCCCTGGCCCAGGGAGCCTCCCGTGGCCCCCACCGTCTCACCGACTGCCGTGACGACACGAAGATTGTGCAGGAAGAGATCTTCGGGCCGGTCATGAGCATCCTGTCCTTCGAGACCGAGGCCGAAGTCATCGAGCGCGCCAACCGCACGCCCTACGGCCCTGGCCGCCGGCCTGGTCACGCCGGACCTCAAAGCGCGCCCACCGCGTCATCGGCCAGCTGAGGCCGGCATCTGCTGGCTCAACACCTGGGAGAACTCGCCCAGATGCCGTGGGCGGTTGCAAGACAGTCCTGGCATCGGCCGCGAACGGCTCCAGACGCTGATGCACTACGCAGACCAAGTCGGTCCAGGTCGAACTGGGCGACTCGTGTCGGTCTTCAACTAGGTCCGCTGCGGATCTCCAGCCAGCCTGCGAGCGCAGACGCGCCTGCCGCAGGCCAGGCCCTGCTCGACTAGAAAAACACCAGAGTAAGCAGCGCACTTGTTCTTTCGCCCGCATTTCATCAATGGCAAGGCACTCGCTGTGCCTGCATGCGGCCCTATTCCTTCCGACTTCAACCCCGCTCTTTCCATGGCTCAATCCACTTACGACTACATCATCATCGGCGCCGGCTCGGCCGGCAACGTCCTGGCGGCCCGCCTGACCGAAGACCCGAACGTCCGCGTCCTGCTGCTGGAAGCGGGCCTGCCCGACTACCGCTCGACTTCCGCACCCAGATGCCGGCTGCACTGGCCCATGCCACTGCAGGGGCACCACCTACAACTGGGGCTACAAGACCGACCCTGAGCCTTTCATGGACAACCGCCGCATGGACTGTGGCCGGGGCAAGGGCCTGGGTGGCTCGTCGCTGATCAACGGCATGTGCTACATCCGTGGCAACGCCCTGGACTTCGACCACTGGGCGAAGAAGGACGGCCTGGCCGACTGGCGCTACCACGACGTACTGCCCTACTTCCGCGCCGAATGCCGGACATCGGCCCCAACGCCTACCACGGCGGCCACGCATCGCATCGAAGTGACCACGGCCAAGCCCGCCGCTAACCCGCCTCTTTCGAGGCCATGATCGAGGCCGGCGTGCAGGCCGGCTACCCGCGTACCGACGACCTCAACGGCTACCAGCAGGAAGGCTTCGGCCCCATGGACCGCTTCTGTCACCCGCCAGGGCCGACGTGCCTCCACGGCCCGCGGCTACCTGGACATGGCTCGTGAGCGCAGCGGCCTCATCATCCGGTCCCGCGCCCCTGGTCGACACCATCGTCTTCGAAGGCACTCGCGCCGTGGGCGTGCGCTACCAGATCGATGGCGGCGCCTTCCAGACGGCCCACGCCAGCCGCGAGATCCTCCTGTGCGGGGGCGCCATTGCCCTCACCGCAGATCCTGCAGCGCTCGGGCGTGGGCCCCGGCGAATCGGCCCAAAGGAAGCCGGCGTGAAGGGAGATCCTGACCTGCGCGTGGGCGACAACCTGCAGGACTCACAGAACTCTACATGCAGTACGAGTGCCTGCAGCCCGTGTCCATCGCACCGGCCAACCTCTGGTACAACAAGCCTCATCGGCGTCGAATGGATGTTCAAGGGCACCGGTCTGGGCGCCACCAACCACTTCGAGGCCGGCGGCTTCATCCGCAGCGATGAAAAGTTCACCTGGCCCAACATCCAGTACCACTTCCTGCCCATTGCCGTGCGCTACGACGGCCGCAACGCCTCCAAGGCCCATGCAGCTTCCAGGCCCACGTCGGCTCCATGCGCTCAGCTCCAGCCGCGGCCGCGTGCGCATCACCAGCACCAACCCGCAGGAACACCCCAGCATCCTCTTCAACTACATGTCCCACCCGCAGGACTGGGAAGAGTTCCGCGCCGCCATCCGCATCACCCGCGACATCTTCCGCCAGCCGGCCCTGGATGGTTTCCGGGGCAAGGCCATCACCCCGACCGACGACCTGCAGAGCGACGCCGAGCTGGATGCCTACGTCCGACAACACGCCGAGACCGCCACCACCCTCCTGCACCTGCGCCATGGGCGAAGGCAACGACGCCGTGGTGGACGGCCAGGACGGGTCCACGGACTGGAAGGGCTGCGCGTGGTGGATGCCTCGATCATGCCGGACATCATCACCGGCAACCCTCAACGCCACCACCATCATGATCGCCGAGAAGATCGCCGACCGGATCCGTGGCCGCGATCCCCCGCCGCCGTCCGATGCCCCTCACTACCAGGCCAACGGCGCCCCGTGCGCGGCAAGCCCGTCCGGGCCTGAGGGAGGCATGGCATGCAACAGCACCCCTCATCTGCGCAGCATCCGCCCGGTCAGGACACCGGCAGCACAACCACGACGACCGTCATCAACGGCACGGCACGACACGCCCGCCACCATCCACCGCATCGTCTTCACGGTCCCGGCGCTGCTCACCCTCGCACTGATCGGGAGCTTCACCCCTGGCCTTTCCCGGCCTCAGCGAACAGGTGCTCGGCCACGCCCTGGCCTGGGTGTCCGACCGCTTCGGCTGGTACTACATGCTGATCGTCGCCGCCTACGGCATCTTCTCGCTGTAGCGGGCATGTCCAAGTACGGCGACATCAAGCTGGGTCAGGACCACGAGAAGCCCGACTTCCCGTACCTGGCGTGGGCCGCCATGCTGTTCTCTCGCGGGCATCGGCATCGACCTGCTCTTCTTCGGCGTGTCCGAACCGCTGACCCACTACATCACCCCTCGTCACCGGCCAGGGCGGCACGCCCTGGCCGCCCGCTGCCCTGGCGCAGCACCTTCCCGCACTGGGGCCTGCATGGCTGGGGCATCTACGCGCTCATCGGCATGGCGCTGGCCTACTTCGTCACCGCCACAACCTGCCGCTGGCGCTGCGCTCGGCGCTGGTGCCCGTGTTCGGCTCAGAAGCGGGCCGACGGCTGGCTCGGCCACAGCGTCGACATCTTCGGCGTGGTCTGCACGCTGCTGGGCCTGGCCACCAGCCTGGGCATCGGCGTACTGCAGGCCAACGCCGGCCTGGCCCACGTCTTCGGCATCGAGACCACGAAGTTCACCCAGGCCGTCATCATCATCATCGTCACCGTCACGAGTGGCCGCACGGCCATGTCCGGCGTCGACAGGCGTGCGCCGGCCGTCCGAGTTCAACATGCTGACCGCCATCCTGCTGGTCATCGCCCCGTTGCTCTGCCGGCCCCACGCAGTTCCTGCTCAACGCCATGGTGCAGAACATCGGCGACTACTTCGAGACACTGCCGGTCAAGACCTTCGAGACCCACGTCTACGAAGGCGCGACAGGCGCGCCACCTGGAAACCACCTGGACCATCTTCTTCTGGGCCTGGTGGGTGGCCTGGGCGCCGTCTCGTGGGCTGTTCATCGCCCGCATCTCGCGCGGCCGCACCTTGCGCGAATTCCTGTCTTCGGCGTGATGTTCATCCCGCTGGGCTTCATCTTTGCCTGGTTCTCCATCTCGGCAACAGCGGCATCTTCCCATGCCGCCACCGATCCGGCCCTGGCCAAGACCGCCATCGAGACCCCCGCCATGGGCCTCTTTGCCCTCTTCGAGCACTATGCCCATCCAGCCATCTGGTCCAGCGTCTCGGTCATCATCGGCCTGATCTTCTTCGTCACCTCGGCCGATTCCGGGGCGCTGGTGCTGGCCAACCTCTCCAGCAAAGGGCCTCGTCGGGCGACGACGCCCCCATCTGGCTGCGACTCTTTCGGGCGGCCGCCACCGGCCCCATCACGTTGGGGCTGCTGTTCCGCTCTCGGCCCCTGCAATCGGTCCTCGGTCGCAGCCGGCCTGCCGTTCTCGCTGGTGCTCTTCATCTACATGGTGGCCATGGCCTACAGCCTGCGCCAGGAGGGAAACCGCCGCAAGGCCAGCACCTTCGACATGGCACCGCCCGCGCTGAACCCGCAGCACAGCTGGCGTGACCGCCTGAACCGCATCCTGAACTTCCCCACGCGCAAGGCGGTGCTGCGCTTCATGAGCGGCACGCTGGAGCCCGCCATGCAGGATGTCTGCGCCGAACTGAACAAGCAGGGCGTGCAGACCACCGTCATCCGCAACGAGGAAGACCAGAGCCTCACCTTCGAGGTGCTGCATGGCGAGGAAGTGGACTTCCTCTATCAGGTGAAACCCGTCTCGGCCCTGATGCCGGTATTTGCCATGAACCAGGCCAGCAACCTGAATCCGACAAGCACCACGAGCGCTACTGGCGTGCCGAGGTCTTCCTGCGCGAAGGCAGCCAGGAATACGATCTGGTCGGCTACACCCGCGAACAGATCATCGGCGACATCCTGAACCAGTACGAGCGCCACATGCAGTTCCTGCACCTGGAGCGCTGAGACCACGCAGAAGCGCATCCCTGCAGCAAACCGATGCGACCGCCCTTCGGGGCGGCGCCTCGGAACAGGCCGGCCGTGAGGAGACACCACGGCCGGCCTTCTTCATGCACCGCGCATCCGGACAGGCGGACGCAGACGCCCGTTCAGGGCAGAATATTGGCCTGCCATCAGGGAGACTTCCATGAGCAAACTGGATCTGCACGACATCCGCCAGGACTACTGCCGGCAGGAACTGTCCGAGACCGACTGCGCCAGCCAGCCGCTGGAACAGTTCCGCACCTGGCTGGATGCCGCCATGCACGCCCAGGTCCATGAACCCACCGCCATGAACGTCGCCACCGTCGACGAACACGGCCACCCCAACGCCCGCATCGTGCTGCTGAAGGAAGTCAACGACCAGGGCTTCGTCTTCTTCACCAACTATCAGAGCCGCAAGGGCCGTGCCATCGCCCTGCACCCCTACGTCGCCCTCACCTTCTTCTGGCCCGAACTGGAGCGTCAGGTGCGTGTGGAAGGCAGCATCGACAAGCTGCCCGAAGCCGAATCCGACGCCTACTTCGATTCCCTGCCCCTACACCAGCCGCATCGGCGCCTGGGCCAGCCACCAGAGCGAGGTCCCTTCCAGCAAGGCCGACCTGATGGCCCTGTGCCGCCCTGGTCGGCGCCCGGCACCCGCTGCACGTTCCCCGCCCCCCGCACTGGGGTGGCTACGTCGTCACGCCCCGCCTGGTGGAATTCTGGCAGGGCCGTCCCAGCCGCCTGCACGACCGCATCCAGTACCGGCTGGAAAACGGCCACTGGATCCGCGAACGGCTCTCGCCCTGAACGTCACCCCTGATCGTCGATAGCACACCGTGCCTGTGGACGTGGGCACGATGTATCCGACGCCTCGCCAGCACCCGGTATCCGTCAAGAGACGGCGCGTCAGAAGCAGCAGACACGCTTTTCATCCTGGCGCCCCGCATCCATGCGCGCCTTCAACTGACATCTCCCGGCATCCCTGCATGGGTCTATCAGCGGACGAGGTGCCCTGCACATCAGCGGTCTTCAGAAAATCCCATGAAGATTCCAAGGCAGGGCACCTTCCTCAAGGCCTGGACGGCACAGGCTACCCTGAAAGACTGGCTGCAGATCTTCGCCTGTCCTTTTTCCGGCCCCGCGCAACCCCCAGGAGAGAACGTCCATGACCCAGCACGTCCACGGCTATGCCGCCCACGCAGCCGACAAGCCCTGGTCCCCTTCCGCTTTGAGCGCCGTGGATCCCTCGGCCGACGATGTCGTCATCGACATCCTCTACCCGGCGTCTGCCACAGCGATTCTGCACACCGCCCGCAAACGACTGGGGCGGCACCACTCTACCCTGTCGTGCCGGGGCCACGAGATCGTCGGCCGCGTGCGCAGCGTCGGCAAGGATGTCACCCGCTTCAAGCCGGGCGATCTGGTCGGCGTGGCTGCATGGTGGATTCGTGCCGAGTGCGAACCCCTGCCACTCATGACCTGGAGCAGTACTCGCGAGAACCGCCCCACCTTCACCTACGACAGCAAGGGACCGCCACGACGGCATGCCCACCTACGGCGGCTACTCCAACAGCATCACCGTCAGCGATGCCTTCGTGCTGCGCGTGCCCGAGAACCTCGACACGAAGGGCGTGCCGCCCATCCTGTGCGCCGGCATCACCACCTGGTCGCCACCGCGTCACTGGAACGTGGGCAAGGGCAGCAAGGGTCGCCGTGGTGGGCCTGGGTGGTCTGGGCCACATGGCCATCAAGCTGGCCAAGGCCCTGGGTGCCGAAGTCACCCTGTTCTCGCGCTCGCCCGGCAAGAGCGACGATGCCCGCCGCCTGGGCGCGCACCACGTCATCATCTCCACCGATGAAGAACAGATGAAAGGGCTACCTACCAGTTCGACCCTGATCATCGACACGGTGCCGTACACCCACGACATCCAGCCCTACATCCCCACGCTCAAGCTCGATGGCACACTGGTCTTCGTCGGCCTTCTGGGCAACCTGAATCCATGATCAACACCGTTCCGCTGATCATGGACGGCGTTCCGTTGCCGGCTCCATCATCGGCGGCATCAAGGAAACCCAGGAACTGTTGGATTTCTGCGGTGAGCACAACATCACCGCCGACGTGGAGATCATCGACATGGCCAGCATCAACGACGCCCTACGAGCGCATGCTCAAGAGCGACGTGAAGTACCGCTTCGTCATCGACATGGCCACGCTGGACAAGGCGGGCCTGATCCTTCAGCGATCCAGCATCGACAGCCCTGCGAGCACGGCCAGCACCAGCAGCACCGCCAGTGCAATCTTCACCCAGCTCCAGGGCTGTTCACCGGCCACCCTGCCGGTGTAGCCATTCACCAGCACCTGAAAACATTCGGGCGCCATAGTCGTATAGCGCACCAGCCAGACCGGCACCAGCACATGCTTTGAAGGTGCAGTCGTCAAACGCGTCTCCACCCGCAGATTGCGATGGGTGTCACCCGGCACCTCGCGGCTGCACACAACGCTCCATGCTCAGCTGCATCTGCTGGCGTCCCTGCGTGGTGGCCTCGCGCAGATCCACCTGATAGCGCTCCACCGTCCAGCCGCGGACATAGTCCGGTGAATAGGCCTTCAGATCGGTCGTCGTCGGAAAGGGCTCGATGCGCTTCAGCAGCTTTCCATGGATGCCCACCGTGCCTGGAACCAGTTCGTCATCGAAACCAATGTTCCAGTTCACCGAAGGATGGCGTCCATTGCACATGCTGCACGCGACGCGTCTCCATCCGGCCATCGGTGCCACGCACCGTTTCGGTGGTGTAGTAATAGCGCCCTGATTCTGCCTGCCAGCGTGAATGCGCCCGGGCATCGAAGGTCCAGTACGGCAGATAGATGCCCTTCAGCGTGTCGGTTGCAGCCGCCCGCTTCAAGCGGTTCGGTGCAAACCAGCGGGACCGATACCAGGTGCGCAGCACATCACGCACCTGGCTTTCGCTGATGCGAAACGGCAGCAGGCTCTGCGGCGTGATCGCATCACGCATTTCCTCATGCGTCACGATGGCCGGCGACCCGCAGAAAGTCGCAGCGATCGGCCACCTTGCCATTCACGAAGACCGAGATGGCATGACAGTTCTGGCACTTCACCTCGTGCCGCGCCGCACCCCAGTTGCGCAGGTTGGCAGGATTGCGCAGCGCTGCTTTCCAGATCCTGCTCGTACAGCGCATGATGGTCATGGGCACGCCTCGCGACCGAACAACGCCTCGGCTTCCTGCACCAGCGACCTGTCCTCGGTCGACATGCCCGCTGCGCCTCGCATTCCCCGCAGCTTCCGTCGCACCGTCAGCACTGCACGCCATCACCGGCATGAGTGGAACTTCCCCTCCCTGTCACCAGTGGCATCGTCTGCCCCGTCATCCCTTCTGTTATCCACCCGGCCCCGTCCGGAGAACGTCGCCACCACGGTGCCGCAATACGGGCACGCCAGGGGCCTGGCGGGCGGCACTCCACTCCAGGTGCCCCCACATTCCGGACAGGGCCGACCGTCGGCCGTGCCCGCTGGGATGCCGATTGCGATGCCTCAGCCACGCAGGAACTCGTCCAGGGCCGACCGTGCACGATGCGATAGGCTGCGCCGATGCGCTGCGCCTTCAGCTCGCCTGACTGGATGCTGGCCAGCACATCCTCCACCGACACGCTCAGCAGCGCTGCGCCGCCCGGGTGCTCGGGACGGTCAGCACTTCCAGCGCCGCCACCGATGCCACGGCCGCCTCGAGCACCGGCACATCACTACGCACCCGGACGCGCGGCCCCTGCACAGGTGCCATGCCCCGTCCGGACACGGCGCCTGACACTCACGTCCGGCTCCGCCTGGCCGCCCCGCGTGACACCTGATGCCGACGCACCCGCCCTCATCGCCCCGCATCATGTCCTGCGCCATCGCAAAAGCCCATGGCCATCGGCTGGCATGGCCGCGGCCGCACCGCCTTCGCCCCCGTCCCCATCGACAGGCCCATCTGGTACTTCACATAGTCGTTGAGGTTGCCGATGGCGCGCATGCTGCTCTGCTTGTCGATGGCCTGTCTCGACCTCGGCCGGCACCGACACGTTTTCCAGAATGAAAGCTGGAAATCTCCAGACCGTACTTCTCGCGCACGATCGGGATTGATGATGGGCAGGAGCGCCTCACCCATCTCGGCATAGCGACCCGCCACATCCAGCACCGGCACGTGGGCACGCGCCAGCGCATCGGTGAACACGCTCACGATGCGCGACCGCATCGTGTCCTGGAATTCATCCAGCCGGAAATGCTGGTCGGTCCCCGCCACTTCCTTCAGGGAACAGCGGCGCATCGACGATGCGGAAATCATAGGTGCCGAAAGGCCCGCAGCCGCACCACACCGAAAATCCGGGTCCCGCATCATCACCGGATTGGCCGTGCCCCACTTGTTGCCGGTGAAGAGCCGCGTGTTCAGGTAGTAGACATCACACTTGAACGGCGACTGGAAGCCGTATTTCCAGCCCAGGATGGTGGACAGGATGGGGATGTTCTCGGTGGTGAGCGTGTACTCGCCGGGGCCGAACAGATCGGCAAACCGCCCGGCCGCCACGAACTGCACCAGCTGCGATTCACGGACGATCAGCTGCGCACCGTTCTTGATCTCCTTGTCCTCATCCGGCCAGCGAAACGACAGCGTGTCACGCGAGATCGTCCGTCCATTCGATGACATCGATGAACTGGTTGCGGATGATGTTAAACAGTCGGTCCATGCTTGTCCCCCGTCATGGGCAGGCCGAAGATACCTGCCGCGTCATCACTGCTCCGGACGCTCCCGGCACCGTCCGGAAGTACACACACCACATGGCAGCCGCACTGGGGCCAGGCAGCCCGGGTCGCCTTGCGGCCAGACAGGCATCATGCCAGCAGCCGGCCTGCCATGCAATGAACGAAACCCTGCCCCTGTTCCAGGCCCGGTGCGCTCTCGCACCGCGCATCCGTCCTTTCACGCATGCGGTACAGGGATCCTTGCACAGCACTCGCTCGTACCTGGCCTGGACCCAGGCCCGAGCACATATCAGAACAGCTGCTCGCCGTTCACCACCAGATGCTGGTCGTCATAGTGGGCATCCACCTCCCACGTGTCACCCTGACGGCGCACGAAAGGCAGGCTCTCCAGACGGCACGTCAGGTCACAGTCGACATCCCTCGTCCTTCTCAACCGTATCCAGCTTCTGTTGTGCCAGCGTCACCCAGGCCTGCGGAAGCTGCACCTGGCCCGGGCCTTCAGCGACCGCATCATCCCCATCAAGGCCGGTTCCTGGTCGTTGGCCGGCAGAGGCTTGAGCGTCACGCCAATATCGGCGCGGGCCACCTTCCTTCCAGGCTACCGTCCAGCTGCAGGTCAACCGTCGGCGATCCGGATGTCAGCGACCGCAGCAGCGCCTCGGCATCCCGCTCAGTGGGCATACCGACCAGCTGGCGCCCTTCCAGCACGTCCTTCTGCTGCTTCTGGAACGTCATGGCCAGATCCTGGACCTTGCGCAGACTGCCGGCATCGATGTTGGAGAGCCGCGCCCGGTAGCCCAGGCTGTCGAAGGTCGTTCCCAGCACGGTCAGTTTTCCGCGCATCTCGACCTCGTCGGACAGCAGCCCGCCGGAAGACGTGACCCTGTCCGTTCCCCTTCCAGTCACGCATGTTCAGCAGGACCTTCTGGAGCGAAGTGCTCCCTCGTGCGGCAGCGTCTCGCCTCCAGCCTGTCCAGGCTCATTTCATAGGTGCCCGGGACCATCAGCCAGTCATCGGCATGGTTGCGGTGATAGGCATACTTGCCGGACAGCGCCTTCACCTCCAGGTAAAGACCCTCCCGATCCTTCGACTCCGAAGCCATGGCATTGTCCAGACCGGTTCCTGCCACCTTCCCGGCCGGAATGTGAAACACCAGGCCCGGCCAGTCGATCTCGCCAGACATCTGCTTGCGATCGGCACTCAGCCGGAAGTCATAGGTGAAGGACTTCCACCCAGCTTTCGCCCTCCCTCGGGGCGGGCGGCATCACCCGGCCTGCCGGAATCAGGAAGCGCCCATCCACATCCCCCATCAGCCCCGCCACGATGCGCAGCTCCGGCGACTTCACCTCATCCAGGCCCTTGCGCTCCTCATCGGCCAGACCTTCCACATGGTCAAGCCGCGTCTCGATCACGGAAGCCGCCAGGCGACCATCCACAAAGGGCCCATGACGGATGTCCTGCACCAGATGGATCTTCAGGGAGGACGCGGTGCTTCCTCCACCTTGGGCGGATGATTTTTCCACCTTGGCGGGCTGACATCGGCCACCACCTTGCGGGCCTTCACCTCGTCCGAATCATCCGTCTCCGAATCATCCTCGACATCCTCATCCGATGTCCTCGTCGTCGAACAGCCCCTTCAGCGAATACTCGTCACTTTCTTCGCTGTCTTCGCTGTCGTCACCGTTGTCGCTGTCCTCGTCATCCGAAGCATCCACCTCGTCATCCGCCCCGGATGCCGGACTTCTGCGTTCGAATGTCAGCACGGCTATCGTCCGGGAATGGAAGAGGCCCTTCTCGACCTCCACCATTTCCACCGCATCCGCCCCCTGAGCAGGCGGGCGACCCGCTCGAATTCCGTCTGATATTTCTGCTGCGCCACGTGTCCCAGCAGCCAGCTGCCGCCCACGAAGGCCGACACCCAGCGCCATCACGCTGCCTGCCACCACCGTCATCCTGCTTCATTGTCACCATCCCCGCAACTGGTGCCCACGCACGTGCGGCATATGGTGCAGCAACAGCCGGTATCGTACCGGCTGCTGCCCGACTGGTTGGAAAGCAACGCCCGAAGGCGTTCAGAAGATCCGCTGGCCGTTCAGCATCAATTGGCCACCGGCAAACCGCACCTTGGTTTCCCCAGGCATCAGCCCGTTCACGGGCACGCCCTGATGACGCAGCTGGTAATCCAGGTTGCAGCCGTTCGCGTCCTTGCCAAAGGACTGCTCCAGACGGCGGTCTCACCTCGGCCGTGATGGCCTTTGGGCAGATACACGTTCACATCGGCCTTCAGCGTCTCGCAGCAGCTGTGACCCAGCGGAACGGAGGCGCTGCCTTGCAGCGGATTCAGCACCACCCTGGAATCCACATAGGCCGTCTTGCCCCTGCAGCGTGCCATCCAGCCGCATGCCCAGCGCGGGCGAACTGGCGGCCAGCGTGGTCACCACCGGACGCAGCCTGGCTTCGTCGGGCATGGCATCAGCGGGGTCCGTCGCCTTGCCCATCTCCCGCACGATGTCCCGCAACGGCACCAGCACCGCCTCATCGATGTTCGAGATCGACGCCGTGTAACCCAGCTCTCCAGCGGCACATCCATCACCACGGCCTTGCCGGCACCATTTTCCCTCGCTGGCCAGCAGCTTGCCGGAGGACGTGATCCTGCCCTGGCTTTCCCAGCCGTTCACCGAGAACAGCGGAGGACTGCTTTGCCGTCGTTCGAGACCGCCTTCAGCTGGAAATCATTCAGGCGCATCGTGTAATGGCCGGGCACCATCAGCCAGTGGTCGGGGTTCGTGCCCGTCTGCTGGATATTAGCCGACAGGCCCTGACATCACCAGGTTCATGCCCGGCTTGTCGGGACCGAAAGGCGCCCGGCGTGACCGACCACGTCAGCTCAGGCCATTGCAGCTGGGCCAGCACCTGCAGACGGTCGCCGCTCACCATGTAGTCATAGGTCAGCTGCTTCCAGGTCATCCGGTTGTCCGGCCTGCTGCCGGGCGGCACCATCTCGCCAGCAGGCAGCACGGCCTGACCGTCCATCGAGCCATCGAAGCCCACCAGCGTGCTGGCCGTCGGTGCACTGGCCTTGGCCAGCGCCTGCGCTTCAGACCTTCAGGAATACCTTCCACCTTGTCCAGCCGTGTCTCGATCCTGGCCGCAGCCAGCCGACCGCCCACGAAGGACCGTGCTTGATGGTCTGCACCAGATGCAGGCGCAGCGTGATGTCCTCGCCCGAATCGTCCTGATCGTCGTCACCCATGCCCTGCGGCGGCGGGCGCAGCACCAGCGTGAGGATGTCGGTGGCCTGGGACTCGAAAGATCCCTGCGGGTGTAACCGACCCGGCTTCACCTCGTCAAAGCCCATCCGCTTCACGATCTTGTCGAAACCGTCTGGTAGTGCTTCTCGGCCTGCTGGCCCAGCCACCAGCTGCTGCCCACATAGGCCAGCGCCAGCACCACCACACCCCCTGTCACCGATACCGCCTTGCTCCATCGCAATGCTCCTGAAACGAAGAGTCGAATGAACGGATTATCGCTTTGGGAGCATCAAGACAGGAAGGGAAAATTGTCGCGTCTTCCGACAGAGGGGAACTGGAGCCCCGGGAGGCGACGACCGGGCCTTCCGGGGACGTGAAAGGCCCGGTTCTTCGCCCTGAACGGTATCCTGCCGGTCAGGCAGGTGCGGACACCCGCCTGACTGCAGGCAGACTCTTTTCGATGCACGCGCTCAGGGCAGCGGGCTGAACTCGCCCCGCACCCAGTGGTAGCTTTTCTTGCCGTAGGGCACCACATGGCCCAGACCCGGGAACGGCAGGTGTGCACCGCCCACCCACCAGTCATGGCGGGCGGGCTCGGCAAAGAGGCGCTTGCGCGATGCAATGGCAGCGGCGCATTGCTGTCGAAAGACGAGGTAGACCTGCGGCCTGGCAAACTGCACCGCATGGAAGTGAACGATGTCGCCCCACAGCAGCAGACGATCATCCACCAGCCAGCCAACGTGGCCCGGCGTATGGCCGTTTGCTGCCACCATTCGGACGCCCGGCAGGACTTCCATCGGCTTGCCACCGGCATGGCTGCCCTTCACCCGCTGCATGCGCCCATCCTTCACGTGGCAACAGGCTGCGGAGGCCCCGAAGAAGGCTCTCTTGAACTCTTCAGGAAGCGCTTTCGCGTTCCTGCATCCAGCCAGTAGGCAGCCCTCGGCGTCCGAATCTATACCGTGCGCTTTTCGGTAGGCCTCTGGTGCCATCCGGCCGCAACAGACCACAGACATGATCCGATGCGCGTGGGTCAACAGTACATCCGTCACCGTGGCGGGATCGATGCCTGCACCTTCAGCGCATCCGTCAGCTTGCCGGTGGTCTGCCCAAAACAGGTTCCCGCCCCCGGTATCCACCAGCATGCGCCGGTCACCCCGATCCACCAGGAACACATTGATTTCGGCCGTCTGATGCCGTCTCCATCCGGGGGACATGAGCCTGTCGCAGCGCGGCTTCCAGGGACTTGGCGTCGATGCCTTGGCGGTGCTCGAAAGGCAGCGGCAGGAATCCGTCCAGCAACGCCGTCACGCGCAGGTTGCCGATTCGCTGCCGATAGACCCCCGGCACCCGCATGAAAGCGCCATCGACCTGGTGCGCCGCCGAAGCACCCTGTCGCACCCCGTTCAGCGGTGCCTTCATGCTGTCCGCGGCCGGATTCTGCTGCCGTCCGCGTGGACGGAACATCGGCCGCACGATCAGGCAGCTGCGCCGCCTCCCGGCCTGCACCGATGTCAGGGGCCAGGCCGAACCATGCGGCCGCAACCGCCACGGGCAATATTCCGATATCGGGATTTCATCATCACACCTCCTGTTTTCAAGGCAGATGAAGATACTCTCCCGTAGCCGGAACCGATCTCGCCCAGGATTCCGCCCGAAACGCTCAGGGCGTCGTCGCGACCCAGCTGCGAGGGCTCCAGACTCATAGCGCGCGCGGAATGCGCGAACGAAGTCATCCGGGGATCTATAGCCGACACGGGCCGCCACTGTCTTCAGCGGCAGCTGCGCCGTACAGCAGGTTCAAGGCAATGCCCATGCGCACATCAATCCAGCAGCTCGCGCAGCGAGGTTCTCAGCCGCCAGATGACGCCGCAGCGTGGCCCCCGACATGCCCAGCAGCGCTCCAGATCGCGTGACTGCCAGTCCCTGTCCGGAGCATCCATGACGTGCCGACGTATCCGCTGCGCCAGGGTTTCTGCAGGCGGAAACAGCAGACGCGTCATGCCCTGCCGCGCCAGCCCGATGACCAGCGATACCAGCGCCACCCGTGCGCCTGCGTGGTCATCTCGCAGCAGCGCCTCCGACCAGGCTGCCATCTCCCGAAAAACCTTCACTGCACACAGCGAAGCATGGGCCGGCTGCAGAACCGGCAACCGGCGTTCCCCACGCAGGCGTGCTGCGGCCAGCACCTCCTCGCACAGCGGCACCAGCAGCGTCAGATAGCGACCCGTGGCCGGATCCGGCCGGCTCACCACGTCCATCCGGGTGCCTGCACACATCACGTTCAGAAGCCCCGGTCGCAGCACCCATTCCCCATCGGGGCAGCGGACGTCCTTCTCCCCCTCCAGCGGGACAGCCAGCCCGGTTCGCAGGATGTCCACCGAACGGATCCCATGCTCCACCCTGTGCCTTGACCATGATGCAGTCCGCCAGCGACTCACTCTCCATCAGGCGCAGGAATCGGTCCCGCAGCGCCCCATCCAGTTCCTGGATTCCATCCTTGTTCCTGTCCATGACCTTATTCTGCCCGCACGCAGCGTTTTTTCAACATGGCCAGCACGCTGCAACGCCAACTTCCTGCCAGGGATCAGTCCAGAAGACCCTCGCGCCAGAAGTCCCCGCGGATCTCTTCGCCTGGGCTTGTCGCGGCTGTCGTAGCGGATGGTCAGGTAGCCAGCCATGCCCGTCATGCGCGTCACGCTCGGCATCCCGGTCCGCATCGTGCGTGCTGTCATCCAGCTCCACCAGCGCCACGATCCGATACTCGTCATCGACGATCGCAAAATCCACCACCTTCTGGGCAAAGGAGCCCCGGATGGACAGTGAAGCGCCCCGGCTCTGCGTCGTCTCCTCGTCCATGTCCGGCTCCCAGAATGGCGCCCATCGACACCTGCACCATCACCCGAACTCCGCAGCGCATCTTCCAGCCGATGACAGAATCTCCAGCCTGTTCGGTCAGCAGCGGCTGCGAGCGCACCTGCCAGGGCTTCTGGGCTTCGGGCCGCCCCAGCAGCACAAGGCCCACCACGAACAGCGCCACGGTACCCAGCACCCAGTAGCCCTCGTAGCGCCAGCAGCCAGGCATGTGCAGCCTGCCAGTTCAGGGAAGAGATCGGCATCGATCAGTGCCTCCAGACCTGCTGGCAACAGGCCGTCACTGCGGGCTGACAGACTCCGCACAGTCGCACGCCGAATGGGAAAGTTCTCTGCCCGCCCGGCAATGCTCCTCGCCCGCGCCAGCATCCCGTCGATCACGGCTTCTGCATCCGCATGCGGAACACCTCCCTGCCGGGCAAGTTCCAGCAAGTGTGCTACGCCCGATCCGATCACCCATCCCGCAGACATCCAGATGATGCTGTCCCCGGCCCTTCGCTGAAAGATAGCAGCAGCCCGGAAGCTTCAGATGCAACGGGGAAAAGCTCCAGCCCCTGTGCCAGAGCCTCAGGGCAATACTGAACAGCAGCTGACGGCCATCATCGGCCAACCGGGCCAAGCGGGCCAGTCCTCTCCCCAGCCACCGTAATCGCACCACCAGCTTCTTCATGATCCCTGCCTTTGGGGCGCGCTGTCGACGGGCCGGACCGTTGGCCTGCTCCATCTGCGCAATGACTGCCGCCGCAGCACGAACAGGTCTTCCAGCTCATCGACGATGCCCAGGACGAACAGAACCCGCACCAGGGCATCCAGACCGCTCTGGCCACCGCCTTCCAGCTGGCGGACTGCGCCCAGGGACAGCCGCCAGCCCGATCGGCCAATACCCGTTGCGAGATCCTCGGAGCCAGGCGCTGGGGTACGGATGCGCCCACCCAGCGTCTGCAGGATTCCTCGACCGAGGAAAAGCATAAGGTCATTTTTCTGGCAGTTAACCCAAAGAAAAGCGTCAATAGCCATTCTGATTGCAAAGTTATCCTCCTGTCAGAAGGAACAAGGTCCCGACCGTTTCAGCAGCACGAGACCCACCACGAAAGCGCCAGTGCCCAGCACCCAGTAGCCCCTCATGCGCCAGCAGCCAGCATGAGCGGCCTGCCCGTTCAGGGGAAGCGATCGGCCGGATCACCCGATCAGGCCACCGATCTTCCAGCAGGCTCGTCCTTGGTCCCGTGGATGCTGATGAGGCCAGCAGCGACAGCACGCCGCTGAACGCCAGGCAGCGCACCGACCCCGATCAGCCCGTAGTGGGTATCTCAGCTCGATGGCGATCGATGGTGGCTAGCGAGGCGCCGACGATGGCCGCCAGTTGTAGGCCAGCGAAGAACCCGGAGCAGCGCACCTTGTGGGGAATACAGTTCGGCAGCAGCGCCGCCATAGCTGAAGGTGCAGCCCATCAGCACCATGCCCACCAGCACGAAGGCCAGCACCGAGGTGGGCGTGCCGTTCAGCAGGAACTGCGGCATGAGAAGGCCGAAGGCAATGATGGCCACCGTGGGACCCAGATGAGCTCAGCGACGGTCCGATGCGATCAGCCACGATGCCCGAGAGGCTGGTGAAGATGCCGAAGACCACGGCACTGATCATCAGGAAGCCCGCGAAGGTATTGGCCGGAATGCCCAGGCCCATGGGTGGCGCCGCCGACATCACTCGCCGGGCTCTTGGAGAAGACCTGCACGAAGGCCGTCATCACGTAGAACAGCACATAGGTGGCCGTCATGATGAAGGTGCCCTGCACGATGGGCTTCCAGTAGTGCAGCACTACTTCCTTCACGGGGCACTCACCTTCTGGGTTGCTGCTGCTCGGCCTCACGGAAGACATGGCTTCTGCAGTGGGTCAGCCGCATGTAGAGGCCCACCGCCACCATCACGATGGAAGCAACGAAAGCGAATAAGTGGCCATGCCCACTCCACCAATGCTTCGTGGCCAAAATGAAGAGCTGATTTGCAAAGAAGGCACCGTTGGCTGTAGTAGCAGCTCCCAGCGGTGCGCCCAATTGCGGGAAGGTGCCGAACCAGGCGCGCTTTCCGTCCGGGGCATTCTCGGTGGCTACCAGCGCGGCACCTCCCCATTCACCGCCCAGCCCCAGACCCCAGTCCAATGCGGAAGATGCACAGCAGCAGGGCGCCCAGAGGCCGATGCCTGATAGTTGGGCAGCAGGCCGATGGCAACGGTGGAAAGCCCCATCAGCAGCAGCGAGGCCACCAGCGTCTTCTGCGGCCGATGCGATCACCAAAGTGCCCGAACAGCGCCGAACTGATGGGACGCGCCAGGAAGGCCAGCGCCAGCGTGGACAGCGCGACAGCAGCACCGCCACGTGTCTACTCGCCTTGCCGAAGAACTCGGGTATTGAAGACCAGCACTGCGGCAGCAGCGTAGATGGTAGATCGTAGAACTCGGATGGCGGTTCCCACCATCGAGGCAATGGCAACCTTGTAGGGATTGTTTCGAGATGAGGGACTTCTCTTGATGACCGTCTCATGGTCTGCGCCTGGAAAGAATCGCGCCGACTATAAAGCGAATTGATATGGACAGTCCATCGCCGACATGTCCCTGCGTTATACCTGTTTTCAGTAGAGCATCCTCTGCAGCCGCTGGTGGCCTCGCCTGTCATCCCGCCATCCGGCTTCATCAGAAGCCGTTCTCCGATGGATGCCGATGAGCCGCCCACCAGCGAAGCCATGTGTCTCCTGCATGCGCATCTGCGCCGCTGCCTGCTGCCGCAGCGATTTCAGCCAGGCCCGCACGCCCTGCTCGGTCTCCCGCCGGGCCTTCAGCGCATCCAGCTGCTGCAGCTGACTGCTTTACACCCGGCACGCACCCCTGCAGGATCCGGGCAAGATCGCGGGGGCGGATGGCCTCTGGAAGCGATTGAGCGGATAACGCGCCCGCAGCCACATCTCGCGCTGCTGCAGCCTGCGCCAGCTCTTCACCTGCTGCTTCCAGCACACGGATGTAGCTCCGCAGCTGTTCTTCACCCAGGTTTGCCAAATCGCCCATGTCCGCCTGGGCCACCCTGCTGAAGCTCCAGCAGGTCCACCAGCCGATGGGCGGTAGGCCAGGTGACCCGCTGCATCAGCGCCGCTCGTCTTGCGCCCGCTCGGCTGGATCCGTCTTCGGTCCGGATGCAGCACGCGGGCCAGATGCCGGAAGACGGTCTGCACCGCGTGGCTGGCCTGTTGCTGTGCCATCTCCCTCGGCCTGACGTCGCTTTCTCGGCAGCGTGCCGCGCGGCGACGTGCGTTTCTCTGCGGTTTTCGTCCACCGGATCCGTGGGGGCCCTGCGATCCGGACATGAGCTGTCGCGGACGCGAAGCTGCGGGGCTCTGCGTGGCATGGGTTTGACGTCTGACTCGTCGCCAGCTGATACCGACGGCGGCGATACCCCCGTCACCGGACGACTCGACATCAAGATGGCCAGACGACCTCATCCGGCCAGCCATGCGGGCTGGGCCGGATGGTCAAGCATCCTGGTCAACCGCCTCCCAGTCCTGTTCCTCCAGCTTGCGCAGCACCTGTTCCAGCAATGCACCCGGATCATCTCAGGTCGATGTCCTCTGTCCCCAGATCCAGCCCCACCTCATCCAGCACCCGCGCCCTGGAAATCGGCCCTTCCTCGGCATGGATGTCCTGCAGCGACACCCCGCCGTAGTGGTCGAACAGGGCTTCCAGCCGCTGGCACTCGTCCTCGTCCAGCACGCCTTCGGCCAGCACCGTTCCACCATGTCGCATAGCTCGGATTCGAGCGTGCCAGGTCCAGCTCGACAGCGATCGCGCAGCCAGCGCATCCAGCCGGTCGATGACCTCCACCACACCAGCCGCCTGCCGGGCCCGGAAGGGCGCAACATGCCGGGCCCAGCCCCGCGCAAGATCGCCTCCTTCGTCTCCCATGCCTGCAGCTCGGCACGCTGCCGGTCGATCTTCTTCAGCAGGCTGCTAGCGCTTCGCTCCGGACAGCGCCGGGTCAGAAGGCAGATCAAGGGGACGAACCCGCAGTGAAGAGGACATGGCGAAGGATCCGGCGCGATGAACCATCCGGCGATGCGTGCCGCCCATTTCACTCACATCGGATACGGTGATCCCGCCGATTCTCCGGTGCGGATGGGGTCAGCGCGCGCAGCCAGCGTGTCCGAAGGCTGCGGATCGTCGACGGGCGGGAATCGCCCTGTCTCAGCACGACGTAGGCCTGCAGGATCTCCTCGTGGAAATACTTCAGGCAGATGGGCCCAGTCATGGCATCGACCTGATGGATGGGCAGCATGCTGTCGGACAACGCCTGTCTGAGCGTGGATACTGCCCTGATGGGGTCTGGACAGGTCCTGCGGGCGTTGTGCAGCACGTGATGTCCAGGTCGCGGCATTTCATGGGCGCTGCCGCTGACCCGGCTTCCGTAGGCCCAGACATCCGCCTGGGGGACGTGGGTGCGAAGCAGGTTTCAGCATGTCCCCGCCAGGCGGGACGCAGGTTCAGGTGGTTGTCTTCGGCGTGGCATTAGCAGCCCTGTCCAGTCTGTCGGCCAATGCCTGCATCCTGCAGATAGGCAGGCAGGAGCTTCATGGTCCGTTGGCGAAGTCTTCACCGTAATCGTGGGCCGTGTGTTGCGATTGGCACGGATATTTCATCCACTGGAAACCCTCGTCGATTTCCGAGCCCATGTTTTCGGGCCTGGCGCAACACGTCGCTGAACACCAGACGATCGACTTCACGCGGCTGGACCGCATAGGGCTTCAAGGCCTGCGCGCAATTCTTCCGGCAGTTTCAGAGAAAGCTCGGAAACCCTTGATGGCGGCATTGCGATAGAGGTCATACAGCACACCATCAGCCGTCACGCTGATCCAGGCTTGGTGTCCCTGGAGACAGAAGGCATCAGTGCACTCTGCGACAGGAAGGGCCTCAGATGAAGGATGGCCCGTTCCAGGTATCGACAGTCCGACGCAGATGGATCGTGTCTAGGGGCATGACGACTGAGCCTTTCATGGAAGGTCGCGAACCAAGTGTATGACTCCATGCCGCCCAACTCTTCAACGCGACATCCCAACCAGCATCACTCCCGATGCAGAACCGGCTGAAGATCACCCGAGCAGATCATCGGCGGTGACGGCACCCGTGATGCGGCTCCAGTGGGCCAGGCGCAGCCTTCGGCAAAAAGGTCCAGCACGCCTGGTCGCCCAGGGACACAGCGCCGCGGGCGTTCTGAAGGTAATAGCAGCTCGACAGCGCCTGCAGGTGGCGCTCGCGCGATGAAGACGCTTTCCTGGCCCGGGGCTGGAAGCCGGCGATGTCCAGAAGCTTGCGGCGGAAGGCTCTGATGCCCCGCCCTGTGCGGGCGGAAAGCAACGTCCGAGGATGACCGCGTTCCCGCACGCGGAAGTACCCGTTACTGGCGGCATGCGGGAAGCGGATGGACTGAACCGCTCTCGTCCGCGGACAGCTGGGGTAGACGCCCCATCCGACATCCTGACGCGAGCCGCCCTCCCCCTTCCACCAGGTCGATCTTGTTGATGACGGTCAGGCGCCGGGCGCTGGCAGGTACGCGAGCCTCAATGGCAGCCTCCAGGCGACTGATGTCGAGCGGAACACTGCCGGTCTGCCCCTGTCCGGATCGCCTGTTCAGGTGAAGAACCCGTCCCGGCGTCCGGAAACGATCGTGCCGAAGAACTTTTATTCCTGTTGTGCGCCCTGTCGCGCCAGGTGTCTGATTCCCGTCTTCCCGCGCCAGCTCGTCGGCCCGCGCAGGTGAACGACGACATCGGCTTTCCTCGATCTCGGCCCAGGTGCGCTGGATGCCGATCTTCCTCGACGGGGGTCGTCGGTGTCGCGCAGGCCGGCGGTGTCGATGAGGTTGATGGGCACGCCTTCGATGCTGATCTGCTCGATGACGCGGTCGCGGGTGGTGCCGGCGATGGGGGTGACGATGGCGACTTCGGCGCCGGCCAGGGCGTTGAGCAGGCTGGACTTGCCGACACGTTGGGTGCGCCGGTGAGCGCGACGTTCAGACTCCCTGGCGCAGGCGGGCACCGCCCTGGGCGGTGTCGAAGAGACGCCGCAGGGGTGTCGTCGATGCGCGCCAGGCGCCCGGCAGCGTCGGCTTTCTGCAGGAAGTCGATTTCCTCTTCGGGAAGTCGAGGGTGGCTTCGACCAGCATGCGCAGGGTGAGCAGCTGTTCGGCCAGATCGTCAATCTGCCGCGAGAAGACGCCTCCCGAGCGACCGGGTGGCGGATCGCGGCCTGCCCGGTACTGGCTTCGATGAGGTCGGCGACGGCCTCGGCCTGCACGAGGTCGAGCTTGTCGTTCAGGAAGGCGCGTTCGGTGAACTCGCCGGGCTCGGCCAGGCGGATGCCGAAAGCAGCGCCTACCTGCAGCACGCGGCGCAGCAGGATCTGCTGGACGACAGGGCCGTGGCCCTGCAGTTCCAGGATGTGTTCACCGGTGTAGGAATGGGGGCAGGGAACCAGAGTGCCAGGCCGTAGTCGATGGGCGGGCATCGGCCGCCAGGAAGGGGCCATAGGCGGCCTTGCGGGCGACGAGACGGCGCTCGGGGCCAAGGATGTCGGCGGCCAGGGCGGTGATGATGTCCGGCTCGGGCGCCGAGACGCGCACGACACCGATGGCGCCCTGGCCAGGGGCGGTGGCAATGGCGCAGATGGGGCGTTTTGTCCCAGACAGCGTCTAGTCCATGGCCTGAACGAGGGTCCAGGCCAGGGGTGAAACACGGAGCTGTTGATCAGGCGCCCGGCCGAAGATGGCTTGCTTTCGATCTGGCGGGTGATGACCCACCGCTGGGCGATGGAAGATGTTGCTCACCACCCAGTACAGCACCAGGCCCGACGGGAAGAAGAAGAACATGACCGAGAAGATGAGGGGCATGAAGGTCATCATCTTGGCCTGAACGGATCTGCCGGCTTTGGGATTGAGGTGCGTCTGCAGGAACATCGTGCCGGCCATCAGGATGGGCAGGATGTAGAGCGGATCGGGGCTGGACAGGTCATGGATCCAGCCGATCCACGGGCGTTGCGGATCTCGACCGAGGCCAGCAGCACCCAGTACAGCGCGATGAAGACGGGGATCTGCACCACGATGGCAGGCAGCGCCCAGCGGGTTGATCTTCTCGGTCTTGGACAGCTCCACTCATGGCCTGATTGAGCTCATGCGGTCATCGCCATAGCGTTCGCGGGATGGCGCTGAGGCGCGGCTGACCCTGCGCATCTTGGCCATGGAACGGTAGCTGGCGGCCTGCAGCGGGAAGAAGGCCATTTGACCAGGATGGTGAGCGCCACGATGGCCCAGCCCCAGTTGCCGACGATGCCGTGCAGGAAGGTCAGCAGCCAGAAGAGCGTTTGGCGATGGCGGTGAGCCAGCCATAGTCGACCACCAGGTCCAGCCCCTCGGGCGACCTTTGGCCAGCACGTCCTGGTCCTGGGGACCGATGAACAGGGTCTCGGAAGCATCGACGCTCTGGCTGGCCGAGATCTGGCCCAGCTGCTCGTAGGCACCTGCTGAATACGTGCTGGGACCGACGCGGCGGGTGTAGTACTCGCGCGCGGCTGGCCCTGCTTGGGCACCCAGGCCGAAACGAAGTAGTGCTGGATGATGCCGACCTTGTCCCACGTTGGCGCGCCGGAGGTTTGGCCCTGCCTTCTCGATGTCGTCGAAGGAGACTTTCTGGAACTTGTCATGCCGGTGTAGATGGCCGGACCGACGTAGGTCTCTGTAGTAGCCGGACTGGCCTGGGGCCCGGGTGTCACGGGTCATTGCAGGTACAGCGACGGCGACAGCGGCTGCTCACCGATGTTGGTGATGCGGTTGTCGACCTGATCCTGCAGGAGCTGGGCCGAGCTGGTAGGCGCGCTCGATGGCAGGCCACGCCTTCGGCGGCCAGCACGACACCCGTGACCCGTCCGTCGGTCTCGATGGTGCGCACCACGGTCATGGGCGTGGTGTGCTTGGGCGCGTCCTGACGCCCACCAGGCCGGTCTGACCCACGAAGAAGCCGCCCTTGCGGTCGGACTGATGACCAGGTTGCCGCTGTCGGGTTGGCGGTGTCGTGGATGTCTTGAGCAGCTTGTTGCTCACGACCTGGCCACCAACGGTGTCGATGCCCAGCTCGATGACGCCGTTCTTCAGCGTGATGGTCTGACCGGCCTTGGCCTGCTCGGCCTGGTCGGCGGGCACGCTGGCCGGGGCGTCATTGCCCGCCTGGCTGGGGGCACCCGGAATGCTGGTGTCCGCACCGTCTTTCGGAGCGGACGCGGTGTTCTGCTGTGCCGTCTGGGCCTGCTGCTGATTGCCGCCGAACATGGCGGGCTGGCCGTTGTACTGCTGCCAGTTGTTCCAGAGGAACAATAGCGAGAGGATGAAAACTACCCAGAGAACGGTCTTGTGGCTCTGCTGCATCGTGGGGGACAGGTTCTGCTGTTGGATGAGGTGGCGCCAAGAATACCCGAGCTTGCGCCTGGATGCTGACCTGATCTTGATCGAAACCGGATCAGGACCTAAAAAAACGTGAATCGTCAGGAAGTTCGATGGCGTGCGGCCTTCGAATCACCGGGCGAGGGGGCAGGCAGGGGCACGGGATCCACCCCATGTCCGCCCCAGGGGTGACACCGGCACAGACGCCTGAGCGTGAGCCAGCTGCCCTTGCGCCAGCCCATGCAGCTGCAGGGCTTCGATGGCGTATTCCGGAACAGCTGGGGCCAGCAGCGACAGCTGGGCGGGAAAGACACTGCTGAATCCGCGCTGGTAGCCTTCACCACGGCCGGAGCGCCTGTACCGAGTGGACGTCGGGCCACGGACGGCTGAGCATCGGCGTTGCCGGACCGCGAGGCACCCGCGAGGCGATGCCCGACGAGGAAGCCTGCGGTACCGCCCCTGCTGCATCGGTCCGCGTGCTGCGCCCGGAAGGTCGGCGATTCAGACGCTCGGCTGCATCGGCAAGCAATCGGTCGAGTTCTGTACGCAGTTGCCGCTTGATGACCGCAAAGCCAGGAGGCTCCGGAACGCCCGATCCGGCTGCAGTCCGGCTTTCGCTGGGCCTGAGCGCGCATCTGGGCTCGGCATGCTGACTTTCGCGGCCAGCGCGACCCCATGGGTGCGCCTTCAACCGCAGCCGCCAGCTGCGTCCGCAGTCCAGCAGCTCGACAGGGGCCGAGCGCCAGGGCTTTCATGAGCGACGCGCTTGACGGTGTTGCGTCGACGGCCGCGCGGCACCAGGCGCTTGGGGAACACTGATCTGAGGCAACCCAGGCACGGATGCCGAGGTTGTCACGGAAGCGCCAGGCTGGGCAGCCCGGGACGATGGACGGCTGGGAGTGCTGACGAGGTCGATGCGCCACCAGACGGACTAAACGCGGCAGGACACTCGGGTCAGCTCGAAGAAGTGTCCGAGACACGGACGGAGGCGGACTGATCGGCTGCGAGGGCCTTTGTGCGCGCCTGTGAAGCAGTCCTGGCTCCCGACAGGCTTCCTGCGGGAGCTGGGCTCGAGTGGCTGGCTTTGCGGAAGGCATGACAGGCCCTCTACCCCGAGCCAGAAAAGGGTCGGGGCGGGACTGATCAGCAATGAACGTCGTGAGGAATCAGACGGCCAGGCGCTTGCGGCCTGGCACGGCGGCGCGCAGCACGGCACGACCACCCGGCTTTTCTGGGCGAACCAGGAAGCCAGAGTTCTTTTTACGACGGCAGACGGAGGTTGATAGGTGCGCTTCATGATGGCTACGCGCGGCCGCGGCGGATCACTGGCTTCGAAGGCCGCAGGCGATTTTCCAGAAACCTGCTATTGACAGGGTAAAACGAGGGTTTCGGTCAATGATTTCGTGATCCGGGGCGCCCTGATTCACGCTGGCGGCTGCCTCGAGGGTGCCAGGCGCCGGCACGCCGTGCGACCGCCGCGCTGACAGACACGATCGGTGTCCGGGGACAAGCTGTGGATAGCTGCGGACAACCTGTGGATAAGTTAGGGAATGAACGCCCTTCTTCGAGCGGCTCTCACTCAGGGGCGGGAGCAGTTTCTGCAGCGGCGCAATCACGTCGAACCTCAGATTCCTGTCGGCATCGAAGTTGGACAGATTGCCCATCTTGCATGGAATTTCATGCAAGATTCATGAACTGATCCGATTTTCTCAAATTATGAAGCAACAGCCGCTGGCCTTCCCCAGGCTGGCGCGGAGCCTTCGACCGCCATGCAGGAACAATGATCGCGTGCAGTGCCGCCATCGCGGCACGCATGCCCGAACAGGCCTACAAGACGTGGATAAAAACCGCTTGCCTTCCTGGAATTCAGCGCTGACGACTGTCTGATCCGGCTGGGTGCCGACCCAGATCAAGGCGGACATCGTGCGCAATCAGTACCAGAACCTCATCCAGGAAGTGCTGCGCGACGTGATCGACCCGGCCATGCGGGGTGGAGATCGGGTCGCGCGCCGCGCGCGGCTCTCGGCTGCGCCCGTGGCGGGGCTGCGGGCGCGACGCGGCCACACACTGGCAGGGGGCCTTCGTTGTCGGATCAGGGCCCCACTCACCTGGGCTCCATGTCGCATGGCGTTCAGCCTCCTCGCCCGCACGGGGGCGGGCAAGGCCATGTTCCTGCAGGCATGGGCAACGTCGCTGCAGGCGCAGGCAGCTATCAGGGGGCATGGCGCCCGCACGGCGCAGGCGCATTCCAGCCGCAGGCAGCCCGCATCCTGCGCAGCCGACCCACGAGCGACCGGGCATGGGCCCCGGTTACGGCGGATCCCAGGGCTGGAGCGATGGCAGTGCTGAACACGCGGGCCACCCGGGCTTCGAGGCACGGCACACCCCGGAAGCGCCGGACGTGCTGGATGACGGCACGAGCGACTCATCTGGATGACGGGCTCTGACATCGAAAGCCCGGACGACGACGGCAACACCAACGCGCCGGCCCGCAGTTTCGGCGGACTGGGCGGGCAGATGCTCAACGAGCGCCTCGCGGCTGAACCTGGGCTGACCTTTGCCGCCTTCGTGAACGGCAAGGCCAACGACCTGGCCCGGGCCGCGGCCCTGCAGGTGGCCGACCGTGCCCGGCAGCGCTTCATAACCCGCTCTTCATCCACGGTGGCGTGGGCCTGGGCAAGACCCACCTGATGCAGGCGGTAGGCAACGCCATCCAGCAGCGCGAGTCGCGGGCGATCATCCGCTACATCTCGTCGAACCAGTTCGTGCAGGACCTGATCCAGGCCATCCGGCGCAACGCCATCGACCGCTTCAGCACTATTACCAGTCGCTGGACGTGCTGCTGATCGACGACATCCAGTTCCTGTCGGACAAGCAGCGCTCGCAGGAAGAGTTCTTCCATGTGTCGAGACGATGACGATCAACCAGCGGCAGATCGTCATCACCCTGCGACACCTACCCGAAGGAACTCAAGGGCATCGACGACCGACTGATCTCGCGTCTGAACTCGGGCCTGATCGTGGCCATCGAGCCGCCGGAGCTGGAGATGCGGGTGGCCATCCTGCAGCGCAAGGCCGAGCAAGCGCGCATCGTCTGCCCGACGATGTGGGCATTTCATCGCCAAGAACATCCGCCGCAACGTGCGGAACTGGAAGGCGCCCTGCAGCGCGCCATTCATTATGCATCATTCAGGTCCTCGCCCCTGACGCTGGAACTGGTGAAGGAAGCGCTGAAAGACCTCATCTCCTTCAATCGTGGGCTCGGGATTCCACTCGATTTCATCCAGAAGACGGTGGCCGAGTACTACAAAGATCAAGCAGGCCGACATGTATTCGAAGCGCAAGCCGGCCAAGATCGCCCTGCCCCGTCAGATCGCCATGTACCTGGCCAAGAGCTGACCCAGAAGAGCCTGCCGGAGATTGGCGATGCCTCTCGGTGGCAGGATCACACCACCGTTCTGTATGCTGTACGCAAATTACAGAATTACGGGCCCATGACGAGGATCTGAACAAAGCAGATCCACGTGCTGGACCAGACCCTGCAGAGCATCTCTCAGGAATTTTCTGAACCCATCCTGCAAGTGGGTGCACTTCAGCAGGTGCCCTTCTTCAGAATATCATCGGCTCATCGCGCCAGGACACGGCTTCATGGGCGCCCATCTCTGCCCACCTCATGGGCATCACATCTCTCCCCTCTGTCTGCCTCGCAGCGCTTCGGGCGTCGAGGGGATGCAATCCGCAGACCCGCTTTTTCGGGCGAAGGGCCCTGAACCCGGCTGACGACGGGTTAACATCGCAACTCGTCGCCGATTGTGGATAACCGGAAGATATCCCCAGACCGTCCAGACAAGCGCATCGCAGCGGCAGTGGTAGAGTTATCCACAATGTTGGACACCGGATGTCCGGATTTCGAGTCATCGAATGCCTAGAATTCAGGCAACATGCCTGAGCGAGGCAACGGACGCTGGGGTTGTGCACAACCGGTCAGCAAGCAGGTGAGCCCATGACCGGCAAAATGTGGACAAACCGGGGTTTCGGGCAGGAGGCCGGAAATGTCCACAATCCGACGACTCGGCAATCCCGCCGTCCCCACATCGTTTCTCATCGTGAAGACCAGTCTACAAGCGCCTCGCCAAGGTTATCCACAAGGGCATCGACGCCTCTAAACAACAACAACATTAAAAGATATAGATAGATCTTCAGAAACGGAAAGACATCAGGAAAAAGACGCCATGCAGATCATTCATGCCCCGGACGCCATCCTGAAACCCTTGCAGACCGTGGCAGGCATCATCGAGAAACGGCAACACCCAGCCCATCCTGGCCAATGTGCTGATTCGTCAGCAAGGTGAAGCCGTGACATTCACCGGTACCGACATGGAGATCCAGGTCCGGACACAGGCCAGCATCGGTGCCGGATCCGGTACCACAGCCACGACCGTATCCGCCAAGAAGCTGATCGGACATCCTGCGGGCCCTGCCGGATACGGATGTCACCATCGAGCTCAATGGCAACAAGCTGAACCTGAAGACGACCCGTTCACGCTTTGCGTTGCAGACACTGCCGTCCGAAGACTTTCCGGTGATGAAGGCAGGAGCCACCGACCCAGCTGGCCCAGGATCGGGTTCGGCAGGAGACGGAAGCACGGTCTGATCTTCGCGCCGATGTGACGCTGTCCCAGAAGAAGCTTCGTCACCTTCTGCAGATGGTCCACTTCGCCATGGCCCAGCAGGACATCCGGCTTCTACCTGAATGGCCTGCTGCTGGTGCTGAGCCCGACCGGAATGCGCGCCGTGGCTACGGAAGGGCACCGGCTGGCCTTCTGTGAGACGTGGAGGTCCATGCCGCCGGTCAGGCGGACGCGATCCTGCCGCGCAAGTCGGTGCTGGAGCTGCTGCGGCTGCTGGGTGACAGCGACGAGCCGGTGCGGATGGAGATCATCGGTACGCAGGTGCGGCTGCGCTTTGGCGACATCGAGTTCATCAGCAAGCTGCTGGAAGGCAAGTTCCCGACTACCAGCGGGTGATCCCGAAGGGCTACCAGAAGGTCATCGAGCTGGAACGCGAGACCCTGGCCCAGGCGCTTCAGCGGGCCCTCCATTCTCAGCAACGAGAAGTTCCGCGGGTGCGGCTGGGCCTGGCGCCGGGCCGCCTGGGCATCCAGAGCAGCAACACCGAGCAGGAAGAAGCTCGGAAGAGATTGATATCGACTGTGGTGGTGCACCTCTCGATATCGGCTTCAACGTCTCCTATCTGCTGGATGTGCTGGGCACGCTGAAGACGGACCGGGTGACGATGGCCTTCGGTGACGCCACCTCCAGTGCGCCGCTGACGCTGCCGGGTGACGAGAGCTTCCGCTACGTGCTGATGCCGATGCGGATCTGAGCGCCGGATCGCCCTGCCCGCCTCCTGCGGTTCGTCGCGAGGCTTCGGAGGCTCGCCGCCCGCCGGATCCGCTGCCTGCGGGTGCCTCCCGGGGCAACGTCCTGTCGTGTTTCGGACCTTGCCGGGCGGTTTCAGGCCGGAAAGCGCCGGCCTGTTATGCTGTCGAATTGGCCGCCGTGTGCCTGCGGTCTGCCTATGCCTTCATGGATGATTCGTGTCGACACGATGGATACCGATGCGATGAACCCGAACTAGCCTTCCGGGGGCAAGCCCCCAGGGCGACGGGCCCGGGTACGACTCCTCCTCGATCCAGATCCTGGAGGGGCTGGAAGCGGTGCGAAAGCGCCCGGGCATGTACATCGGCGATACATCTGACGGCACCGGTCTGCATCACCTGGTGTTCGAGACGGTCGACAACCTCGGTGGACGAGGCGCTGGCCGGCTACTGCGACGAGATCCTGGTGACGATTCACGCCGACGAGTCCATCTCGGTGCGTGACAATGGCCGGGGCATTCCCACCGACGTGAAGTGGGACGACAAGCACGATCCCAGCGCAGCGCGGCCGAGATCGTGATGACCGAGCTGCACGCCGGCGGCAAGTTCGACCAGAACAGCTACAAGGTCTCGGGCGGCCTGCACGGGGTGGGGGGTGTCGTGCGTCAACGCGCTGTCGCGCTGGCTCAAGCTCACCATCAACCGCAACGGCAAGACGCATTTCATCGAGTTCGAGCGCGGCGTTCCCAAGGACCGCGTCATCGAGGAAAAGGACGGCGGTGGCCATCTCGCCCATCAAGGTGCTGGGCGACACCACCCGGCGTGGCACCGAGGTGCACTTCCCTGGCTGACGACACGATCTTCTCCAGGTCGAGTGCCACTCACGAGACGCTCTCCAAGCGCCTGCGCGAGCTGTCGTTCCTCAACAATGGCGTGCGCATCCGCCTGCAGGACCTGCGCAACAACAAGGAAGAGGATTTTGCGTTCGCGGGTGGCGTCTCGGGCTTCGTCGAGTACATCAACCGCGCCAAGAACGTGCTTCACCCCAACATCTTCCACATCCGGGGCGAGAAGGACGGGGTGACGGTGGAGGCCGCACTGCAGTGGAACGACGGCTACAACGAGCAGGTGCTGTAGCTTCACCAACAACATCCCGCAGCGTGACGGCGGCACCCACCTCACCGGCCTGCGCGCGGCCATGACGCGGGTCATCAACAGAGTACATCGAAGAGAACGAGATCGCCCGCAAGGCCAAGGTCGACACTCGGGCGACGACATGCGCGAGGGCCTGACCTGCGTGCTGTCGGTGAAGGTGCCCTGAGCCCAAGTTCTCGTCGCAGACCAGGACAAGCTGGTCTCCAGCGAGGTGCGGGCGCCCGTCGAGGACGTGATCGCACGCAGGCTGAAACCTACCTGCTGGAAAAAGCCCAACGACGCCAAGATCATCTGCAGCAAGATCGATCGAGGCGGCGCGGGCCCGCGAGGCGGCCCGCAAGGCGCGCGACATGACGCGCCGCAAGGGCGTGCTGGACGGCATCGGCCTGCCCGGCAAGCTGGCCGACTGCCAGGAACGCGATCCCGCGAAGAGCGAGCTCTTCATCGTGGAGGGTGACTCGGCCGGTGGTTCGGCCAAGCAGGGGCGCGACCGCAAGTTCCAGGCCATCCGCGCTGCGCGTGCAAGGTGCTCAACGTCGAGAAGGCCCGCTTCGACAAGCTGCTGGCCTCCGAGCAGGTGGTCACGCTGATCACCGTGCTGGGCACGGGCATCGGCTCCGGTCTGGGGTCCGACGATTTCAAGATCGAGAGCTGCGCTATCACCGCGTCATCATCATGACCGACGCGGACGTGGACGGCAGCCACATCCGCACGCTGCTGCTCACGTTCTTCACCGCCAGATGCCCGAGCTGATCGAGCGCGGCTACATCTACATCGCCCAGCCGCCGCTCTACAGAGATCAAGCAGGGACGCGAGAGCGCTACCTGAAGGACGACTTCGAGCTGGACCAGTACATGCTGAACCTGTCGATGATGCAGGCGGCGCTGGTGCCAGCCCGGGATGCCGAGCCCATCACCGGCGATGCGCTGGCTGCCATCGCACGCAAGTACGTGATGGCCGATGCCGTCGTCGAGCGTCTGAGCCGGCTGATGGATCACGACACGCTGCACGAGCTGATGGACGGGCTGGCGCTGAACCTGGATTCGGCCGACGAGGGCCCATGCCTCGGCCGAGCGGCTGCAGGCGGCGCTGCTGAAGAACGTCCACCAGATCAGCTGCTCGCTGGCGCCGGCCGTCGAAGTGACGGCCCATGCCGATGAAAGCGGCGAGTAGCGGCACCTGCGCATCATCCGCCACCTAGCATGGCAACCAGAAGGTCTCGATCATCACGCAGGGATTTCCTGAAGTCGTCCGACTACAAGGTGCTCAGCGACGTGGCCCAGACGCTGCGGCGGCCTGGTGGGCGAGGGCGCCGAGGTGCGGCGTGGCGAGGGCGACAAGGTCCGCAGCCAGCCCGTGGGGCAGCTTCCGCGAGGCCATGCGCTGGCTGCTGGCCGATGCAGGAAGGCGCGTCGCGCCAGCGCTACAGAGGGCTGGGCGAGATGAACGCCGAGCAGCTGTGGGAGACCACGATGGACGTGAATGCCCGGCGGCTGCTGAAAGTGCAGATCGAGGACGCCATTGCGCTGACCAGATCTTCACCACGCTGATGGGCGACAACGTCGAACCGCGCCGCGTGTTCATCGAGGAAAACGCCCTGGGCGCGCAGAACATTGATGTCTGAGGCCCTCATGGCACATGGCCGGCCCTGACGGGAAGGGGGCCGGATGGCACTGAAATCGACGATCTTCCGGCTGACGCTGAACGTCTCGGACATGGACCGCGGCTACTACGGCGAGCATTCGCTGACCGTGGCCCGGCATCCCTCCGAGAACGACGAGCGGATGATGGTGCGGGTGCTGGCCTTCGCACTCTTGCGGCCGATGACCTGCGCTTTGGCCGGGGGCTCTCTGCCGAGGACGAGGCCGACCTGCATGCCGAGGCCCCGGATGGCACGATCCGCCTATGGATCGATGTGGGCCTGCCCTGATGAACGGCTGGTGAAGAAGGCCGCTGCCAGGGCTGGCCGGGTGGTGGTGCTGGCCTATGGGCGCACGGCCCAGGCCTGGTGGCAGAAGGCCCGCGAGACGCTGGAGCGTCTTGCCAACCTGCAGGTCATGGCCCTGGAACCCGAAGACAGCAAGGCGCTGGCCGATCTTGCGCAGCGTGGGGCAGCCCTGCAGTGCATCGTGCAGGATGGCCAGATCTGGCTGGGTGACGGCGACCGGATGCTGCAGCCGGCCTGCCATGTGTTGAAAGATGTAACTGACCCCTACAGGGACCACAACCTGCTTGTCTTATTCCCTGAATGAGAGAGGTTAATGATTGGACTGGGAGTACACTGTGCTGTACATTGATGAACGTCTAATTTGACGGTCGTGACTTGATGTTTGTTCAGTTATGACCAATGTCGTTCCGATAGACTGAAACAGTCATTCCCTTTGTTCAATCGTTAAGCAGGAAAATCCATGTTCACCAAAGGTATTCTGGTTGCTGCACTGATGCTGGGCTCTGCTTCCGTCATGGCCAAGACGTGCGAAGCCGAGGTCGATGCCACCGACGCAATGACCCTACAGCACGAAGGAAAGTCAAGGTCGCTGGTGACTGCACCGAGCTGAAAGCTGACGCTCAAAGCACGTCGGCAAGATGCCTGTCTCCGCCATGGGCCACAACCTGGTCCTGACCAAGACGGAAGACTTCAAGGCCGTTGCCAGGCTGGCGGCAAGACCACCGCTGCCGACAACTATGTTCCCAAGGATGACGCCCGCGTGCTGGCCCACACCAAGCTGATCGGCGGCGGCGAGTCCGACACCATCACCATCCCGATGGACAAGTTCGAGAAAGGCGGCGACTATACCTTCTTCTGCTCCTTCCCCGGTCACTGGAGCGTGATGAAGGGCAAACTGATTTTTCGGTTGATGGACGATTCGACAGCTTCTCCATTCCAGGCCTGGCGTTCACTGGAAACGCACCCCGAGTTCGGAGCCGATTCCCTGAGGCTCGGGTCTGGAAGGATCATCAACAGGAGAAAGGTGTCGGACTGGATCGCCCGGGAGACTCCCGTCGCGCTGGTCTTCAACGGCATCTCGCATGCCGTCATGATGACCTCACCGGGCGATCTGGAAGATTTTGCCCTCGGTTTCGGTATCACCGAGGGCTTGCTGGCCTCCCCGACGAACTGTACGGGGTGGACGTGAACGAGGTCCGGCAGGGGTGGAAGTCCACCTCGAAGTGGCTTCGGCCTGCGCGTGGCGACTGCGTGAACGTCGCCGGAACATGGCCGGGCGCACCGGCTGCGGGCCTGTGCGGCACTGACAGCCTGGGACAGGTTCGGCGGGATCCCCCGGCACCGGCCCATCCCGTCCGTCTCACATCGACCGCCGTGCTGCGGGCTGAATCCAGCCTGAAATCCGCCCAGATGCTGCAGAAGCTCACCGGCGCCACCCATGCGGCTGCCTGGTGCGACCTTCGAAGGCGAAGTGCAGCTGCTGCGCGAGGGACGTGGGCCGTCACAATGCCCCTGGACAAGCTCATCGGCGCGATGATCCGCGCCAACATAGCCGTGGATCAGGGGTTTCATTGCCATCACCAGCCGGGCCAGCTTCGAGATGGTGCAGAAGGCAGCCATGATCCGCGCCGGTGCCCTGGTGGCGGTTTCGGCGCCCACCTCATTGGCCATTCAGACCGCCCACGAGTGTGGCGTGGCGCTGGCTGGCCTGGTACGTGACGGCCGGCGGATGGTGGCTCACACCTTTGCGGATCGGCTCGGCTTCGAGGACTGACCCACCGTCCGACCGGCATCCGCTCGGGATGCCGTTTCAGCGCCGATCGCCCAGCGCTTCCTGGATCCTCTTTTCGGTCTTGTACTGGCTGAGCGCGTAGGGTGGCCCAGATGGCGGCCGGAATCCAGCCGATCAGCGTGACCATCAGCAGCAGGCAGATGATGCCGGCGATGGGGCGACCGATCGTGAAGAACACGACGGGGGCAGGAAGATGGCAAGCAGAAGGCGCATTCGGTTCTCTCCATGAGCGCGTGAACATTGGCAGGTGCGGGCCCCTGCCTTCGGCTATCATCGCACGCTTGGAATATGCGACAGTGCCAGCGGCATGCAGGGGGCCGATGAGCGGCCTTTTCTCAGGGGCACTGTCTGTCACGTAACGTCTATCGGCCTGCCCGCAGGGCGCGTGGCCAGGAGTGAAAAGCATGGGTGCTGTACGGCAGGAGACTCTGTCATGGATGTGATCGCCAACGCCGCGACCAATGCGATTGATGCGATCAACACGGTCGTCTGGGGCTACATTCTGATCTACGGCCCTGCTGGCGGTAGGCATCTATTTCTCGATCCGTCTGCGCTTTCTGCAGATCTTCCGCTTTCGGGAGTTCATCCGTGCGGTGACCCGCACGCCCGAGAAGGACAGCCAGGGCATCACCCCCATCCAGGCGCTGACCACCAGCCTGGCCTCGCGGGTGGGGACCGGTAACATCGCAGGTGTGGCCGTGGCGGTCTACACCGGCGGTCCCGGAGCCCTCTTCTGGATGTGGATCGTGGCCCTGCTGGGCATGGCCACTGCCTACGCGGAAAGCGCGCTGGCTCAGCTCTACAAGGTCAACGACCATCATGGCCTCTATCGCGGTGGCCCGGCCTTCACATCAGCCGTGGCCTGAAGTCGCCGTGGGCAGGGCGCCGTGTTCTCGGTGGCGCTGCTGGTGGTGTTCGGTCTGGTGTTCAACGCCGTGCAGGCCAACGCCATTTCGAGTCGTTCAGTGAATCCTTCGGCCTGGATCGCACCCAGGGTGGGCGTGGCCCGTGGCCGTGCTCTCGGGCATCGTGATCTTCGGCGGCATCCGCAACATCGCGCGTGTGGCCGAGGTGGTGGTGCCGTTCATGGCGGTGGCCTACCTGGGCGTGGCCCTGTGGGTGCTGGTGGCCAACGTCGACAAGATCCCGGACGTTCTCGTTCTGATCGTGCGCAGCGCTTTCGGTCTGGATCAGGCGGCAGGCGGCCTGGTGGGCGGCATGACGGCTGCCATGCTCAACGGCGTCAAGCGTGGCCTGTATTCCAACGAGGCCGGCATGGGTTCCGCACCGAACATCGCGGCCGTGGCCATTCCCAGCCCGCACCATCCGTCCTCGCAGGGCTTCGTGCAGGCACTGGGCGTGTTCATCGACACCATCCTGATCTGTACCGCCACCGGCGTGATGATCCTGATGTCCGACGCACTGCAGCCCGGCTCGGGTGTCACCGGCACGGTGCTGACCCAGCATGCGCTGGCCTACCACATCGGTGAGCATGGCAAGGACTTCGTGGCGCTGGCCGTGTTCTTCTTTGCCTTCACCTCCATCATCGGCAGCTACTCCTACGCCGAGGGGCGCTCACCTACCTGAACATCAACAACAAGCCGTGCCTGTTCATCCTGCGCACGCTGGTGCTGGTGTTCATCGTCTGGGGTGCGCGCGAGGCCATCACCACGGTGTTCGATGCGGCCGATGCGGTGATGGGCATCATGGCCATCATCAATCTGGTGGGTATTTCGCTGCTGTCTGGTCTGGTGGTCAAGCTCACGCGCGACTACTTCGAGCAGGCCAAGCATGGGGATCCGCGCTTCCGGCTCAGCGACTATCCTGAGCTGAAAGGCCAGATCGAAGAAGAGATCTGGAAGTGACGCCCGATCCACGCGAGCGCTTCCTGACGCTGCTTCGGGAAGCCCTCGCGGCGCGCACGCTGAAGCGGCTGGTGCTGTCGCGGCCGGTTCGGCCGATTTTTCCGCCGGGCTTCACGGACGAGGGCCCGGTGCTTTAGCGGTTGCGCATCCAGCCGGTACGGATGCGCGATGGCGTGAAAGCTGGCCTTTGCCTGGCAGTACGACAGCGCGACCAGACCGACAACCTGTCGGTGGACGAGGCGCTGGTGCGGATCGATACGCTGTTGGGCGACATGCGCACGGCGCTTCTGGAAACGCGCGAGCTGACGGCCGAGCTGGGCTTCAGCAAGCGGGGACGGCCGTTGTTCCGGATGAAGCGGGTAGCTGAGACCCCGTCATTGCAGGATCGTGGGCCGGCAGCGGATGATCTGCCGAACCCGAACCCGAACCCGGGCCGAACCGAACCCGGGCAGACCGAACCCGAAAGAGGGCGTGCAGGCATCGGCCGGCGGTGCGGCTTCCTGGCAGCCGGGCGTGGGGGCGCTCACGCAACTGCGCAGGGGCTGGGAAAGCGGGCAGATGGCAACCCGTGCCGCGGGCGGTGCCTTCTCGCGCGCCCATGACACCCTGCCGGATGAGGGATGGCTGGGGCGACCTGGCTGATCACAACCGGCAGCGACGCTATCCGGTGGACATCGGCCGGCCCTATCTGGTGGACCCTGGGCATTGTGGGCAGGGACCGGCGCGCTGGTGCCAGCCATGGCCCGCAAGTGGCGGCAGATCAACAAGTTCGTCGAGATCGTGGCCCAGGCCTGGCAGCACAATACGCTGGCCAACCGCGTGGGACGGGCAGGGCAGCCGCCACTGCGCATCCGTGACTATGGCGCGGGCAAGGGCTATCTCACCTTTGCGCTGTACGACCATCTGACGCATGCGCTGGGCCTGCAGGTGGAAATGGTGGGCATCGAGCGCCGCGCTGATCTGGTGGCGCTCTGCAACCGGCTGGCCCAGCGTCACTGGCCTGTCGGGACTGCGCTTCGAGAAGGGCGACATCCTGCAGGCCTGTGAAGTCGCTGAGGTCGCACCGGGTGCAGCTGCGCGCGGCACTGCCGTGGCTGGCGTCATCGATGGACGTTCCGTGGCGGGTGTTGCAGGTGTCGGGGCAGATGCCGAACGGAGCAGGGATTCGGGCGCCACGGCGTCCGACGAGGCTGCGGTCGACATCGTCATTGCACTGCATGCCTGCGATACGGCCACGGACGATGCGCTCTTTCAGGGCATTCGTCAGCAGGCCGCCATGCTGGTGTGCTCGCCCTGCTGCCACCGTGAGCTGCGGCAGCAGCTGAAGGGCGCCTGCCCCGCTGGATGCACTGCTGCGTCATGGCATCCATCTGGGCCAGGAAGCCGAGATGTTGACCGACGGGCTGCGGGCACTGCTGCTGGAGACCCAGGGCTATGAGGCGCAGGTGTTCGAGTTCATCAGCCCCGAACACACGGGCAAGAACAAGATGATCCTGGGCAACCGCACCGGCCGGGCGCGGGATGCCGATGCGGTGCGGGCCGAGATCGAGGGCGCTGAAACGCTTCTATGGCATCCGCACGCAGCGGCTGGATGGGCTGCTGGGCGGCGGGATGAGCGCAGCCGGGAATCCCGGCGAAACTGACGCCGCCTACAGTTCGATCACGTTCAGCTCATCGCCCAGCACCTGGCGTGCCAGCGGCACCAAGTGGTCGTGGTGCGTGAGCAGGATCACTTGCATGCGGCGCGAGACGTCACCCAGCACCTGCAGGCCGGCCGCTGTGCGACGGTCGTCGAAGTTGATGAAGAGGTCGTCCGCAATCAGCGGCATGCGGTTGCCTTGGCTGGCCTGCTGGTCCAGGGCGGCCAGTCGCAGCGCCAGGTAGAGCTGGTCGCGCGTGCCTTCGCTGAGGCCCGGGCACCTCCACCGGCTTGTTGCCATCAGTGCGGATGCTCACCAGTCGTGGACTGTCATGGCTGTCGGCATCCACCAGCAGGCGGCTGAACGAGCCCAGCGTGAGCGCCTGGAAGATCTCCGACGCGCGGGCCAGCATGGGGCCCTGGCGGGTCTGGCGAAAGCGCTCCATGGACCATTGCAGCAGCCGTGCGGCGGTCTTCAGGCGCAGATGGCGCTCGGCAGCCTCGGCCATGCCGGCCGCGGCCTCCTGCTGTCGGGCGGCAGCCCGGGCGGCGGCATCGCTGCCGTTCAGGGCATCGAACGCGGCCTTGAGCTGGCCGTGCCGGGCGCTCAGGCGGCTGATCTCCTCCGACCTGTCCGGCTTCCGTACCCAGGCGGTTCAGCTCGACCTGCAGCTGGTCCGGTTCAATGCTGGTCGCCTCGGTGCGCAGGCTTTCGATGGGCTGACCGTCGCCGGCTTCCCGCAGCGCCGTTTCGATGCGCCGGATCTCGTGCTCGATCTGTCGCCGCTCTTCCGAGCGGGCGATGGCGGGCCCCAGCAGAGCCATGTCGTCGATGCCGGCGGCAACCCGCAGTGGCTGCAGCAGGGGCATCGACCTGGATCTGCTGCTGCCGGGCGGCTTCCAGGGCCCTGACGGTCGCGGGCCTGCTGCTGCTGCAAACGTTGGTGCTCGGCCTCGTCCTGGCGGGCGGTCTTCAGTCGGCCGGCCAGTGTCAGCGCCAAGTCCTGGACAGACATGTCTGCCGGCGCATCGGGCATCAGCTGATCGGCCAGGGTGCGGGCATGGCGTACCCAGCTGTCCAGGGCGCTCTGCAGGGGCTCGATGTCATCGGCACGCAGGCTGTCCATCTGCGCCAGCAGCGTCTGGATGTCCTGCATCCGGGCCAGACGGGTTTCCTGCTGTTCGACGGGCAAGGTGCCGTCGTGGCCGGCTTCAGCCAACGCCGCCTGCCAGGCCTGCTGCCACTCCTGCCATTGGCTTTCTGCCTCGGGTCAGTGTCTGTCTGCAGCGGGACCAGTCGTCGCTGTGCGTCCTGGATCTGCGTTTCCAGCGTGCTGCGCTGGCCGGCAATTCGCTGCGCCGTCTCCAGCCGTTCGCGGGCCTGGCGCAGGGGCATCGTCCAGGCCGGTCGTGGCAGGCAGCGCCAGCCGGTCCGTCAGGGGCCTGGCGCAGGGCTTCCACCCGCTGGTGGAGGGTCTGAAGCTGGTGTTCGGCAGTCTGGCGCCTGGCCAGCAACTCAGGGCGTCCTGATGGCGCTTCAGCCAGGTCGGCGCGGCATCCAGGGGCAGGTTGGGCAGACCGCAGGCCGCTGCCTGGGTCTGCCAGTCGGCCAGCCGCCGTGCCATCCGCGTTTCGATGGCCTGAATGTCGGATTCGATGCCCGTGCGTTCCAGTTTCAGCTTTTTCCAGCTGGTTGGCATAGGGACTGCCGGTCCGCTTCGTGCTGCGCCCGTTCCAGGCGGGCATCGGCCAGGGCGTCGGCTTCATGAATCCGTGCCTCGAATGCACCGGCCCGGGCGGGCAGGGGTGGCCGGGTCGGCCTTGATGGCCTGCCAGTCGTCATCGCGCTGTCGGCGGGCCTGAGCCACGTCCTCGCGCGAGACGGGCTGATGATGACGCACCAGCTGCAGCAGCGCCTGTTCCTGGTGCTGGATGTCCTGGATCTTCTTCTGCAGCGCTTCCTGTCGCGCCTGCAGTGCACGGGCGTCATCATGCTGCTGCACCCGCAGGGCATCGACCTGGCTGGTCTCGGGCACCAGCATCGCCTGCAGCCGATCGATGGGCTGTCGCCACGGCCCCATGCCGGCCAGGGTGGCTTCCAGTGCGGCGTCCAGCCGTTGCCGTTCGCTGGCCAGGGTATCCGACTGGGCATCGGGGTCTCCCAGCCGCCGGGCCTGTTCCAGCAGGTCGGAGAGCGCCGGATCAATGCCGTCTGATGCCAGTGACTGCAGCTGCGCCTGCCACTGGCTGAGGTTCTGCGCCTGAGCATCCCGCTCGTGCCGGGCCTTCTCCACGGCGTGCTGCAGCGCCTGATGCTGATGAATCAGCTCGGGCCGTCCGTTCCCGCCAGGCAGGGGCCGGCAGCCGGCGGGACCACGGCCGCTTCGTCCTCGGCCGGCCAGCCCAGCTCGGCAGCCAGTGCCTTGACCCTTGGCCTGGAGCATCTGCAGCTTTCTCCTGATGACGCTGCAGCCGGGCGGGATGGTCGTGGCACTGCACGCGCGCTTCGTCCAGGCGGGTGATCTCGTCGGCACGGGCCAGAACCGGGGGAGTCGAGGGTGACGGCTGCCAGTGCCTGGTCGAGTTCGGTCAATGCGGCTTTGCAGGCGCATCATCTCGGCCTGCACCAGCGCACCCTGCCGGCTGGCCTGCTCGAAGATCTGTCGGGCGTCTTCCGGCAGCAGGGGGGGCATGCCCGACGCCTGTAGTGCCTCCTGTCGCTGACGGACTGCTTCCGCGTCACGCAGCAGAGGCTGCACACGTCGGATCCGTTCCAGTCGATGGATGTGCTGCTGGATCTCGGCATGCTTGCTGCGGGCTTCCTCCAGCTGGTGCTGGACGTCCGCCAGTGCATCATGGCTTTCCTTCCAGTCCCGCGTGCGCAGCTGGGCCTGGCCCAGCGTGCGCCGGGCGTCCTCGTAGGCGTCCTGCTGCTGGTAGAAGACGCGGTTGCCGGACTTGCGGGGAGCCCAGAGCGAGTCGGCTTCCTGCTGCAGGGTCTTGAGCGCATCGCCCAGATGCTCGATGCCGGCGGCAGCCTGAAACAGCATGCGGCCGATGTCGTCGGAAGCCTGCAGGATGCTCTCGCTGCCTTCCACCAGCGTGGCATGGTCCAGCGCGTACATGCGCCTGAACTCATCGGTCTGCAGGCTGCCCAGCCATGCGTGCAGGGTGCTGTCGGGCAGCGAGTTCATCAGCCGGTGTGCGCAGCGTGTTCTTCTGGCCCTTGCGGCGCTCGAAGTTCAGGGACCGGATCTGCCCGTCGGAGGAGGCCCCTGTTTCCCGTGCTGTCGGTGGCGGTGTCCTGGGCCGGATGAGTGTTCTTCGCGGGAGGCCGTGTTGTCCTCGATGATGCCGCCCAGGCGCAGGTCCTGCATCGGGTGCAGGAAGTCCATGCCGGTGCTGCGCATCGGAAAGCCGAACAGCCAGTCGGACGGCGCGCGGCGCATCGTCGACTTGCCAGCTTCGTTGGCACCCACGACGAGATGGATGTCCTGAGGGGCATTCGGGCAGCGCCAGGAGCTCGATCAGTGAATTTGCCGTAGCGGGAGCAGCCGCAGTTCACGGATGCGCATGGGATTCTCCGGCAGGTCAGCGAGGGGATGCGGACTGCACCCGTTCGATGCGATCCACCAGCAGCGGCAGGGGCTTGCTGACATGCGTGCAGCCAGCTGTGACAGGGGATCCTGACGCAGTTCCTTCAGCTCGGGCGACAGGCGGCGTACATCGTCCGGGCAGCTTTTCCAGGATGGCCTGCCAGTCGCTGATGAGGTCGTTGATGAATTCCGGGATCGTCCCTGCGCGAAAGCACCAGGGACTCCAGGTCTGCCAGCGCATCCGGCAGCCCCTGGGATGGCGAGGTTGCGGCCTGTGGTGGGCGCGTGGCCACCTTCACTTTCTCGATCCAGATGCGCTCGGCATCCTGGGCCACAGCCTGAGCGATGATTTCCTGCCGAAGCTGTTCGTCCTGCGCCAGCAGGGTTTTCATCGAGCCGGCGTGGTTCCGGTGAAGACGACACGCACGGCCAGTGGCAGATGGGCAGGGCGTCTCCGCCAAGAAGGTTCTCCAGGGGTACGGCCGGCTGCCTGGAGGGCGGACGCCATGTCGTCGTCCTGACCGAGTTCTACATCCAGCTGCTGCCAGCGCAGCACGTCGACTTCCAGCAGCTGGATGTCGGTGATCTCGTCGGCTGCGCCGTGACCAGTAGGGGCACCGCGTGCGCCCTGCTCGCGGATATGCCGCCCTGGAGGTTGCCGGGAAGGCGATGACGGTCTGGCCCGGCCTGTCGATGTTCGGGAAGGATGCTGCGCTCATGCACATGGCCCAGCGCCCAGTACTGGTAGCCCTTGGCTTCCAGTTCGGAAACAGTGCAGGGTGCATACGTGGCGTGCTCGGCATTGCCTTCCAGGGCGGTGTGCAGCACGCCAATGTTCAGCCAGCCGGGTACAGGTTCCGGATAGTTTCGGAACCATATTTTTCCGTGGTGGCTTTCTGTCTGAAGCTTCGACCATGAATCGCCACCTTCAGTGATTCGATGGCAAATGTTTCGGCCTTGCGCGAGGAAAAGACATGCACGTTGTCGGGCAGCGTGAGGCTGCGCGTCATGTCGCTTTCGGCGTCGTGGTTGCCGTACAGCAGATAGACGGGAATGCCGGCCTGTCGCAGCCTTCCCATCTGCCGGATGAAGAAAAGTCCGGTGTTGAAGTCCTTCCAGTCGCCGTCGTAGATGTCGCCGGCGATGACCATGAAGTCGACGGCTTCATCCAAGGCGATGTCCACCAGCTTCACGAAGGCATCGCGCGTGGCGGTGCGCAACTGCTCGGCCGGTGCGTCGGAATACGCGGACAGCCCGCGAAGCGGGCTGTCCAGATGCAGGTCGGCGGCGTGAATGAACTTCACTCAGTCCTTCTTCAGCTGCGGCAGTTCATGGCCGGCACCTGCGCTCAGCAGACCGACGCGGCTGTAGTTGGCCAGCTTGTCGCGCGTGTCGGTGATGTCGAGGTTGCGCATGGTGAGCTGGCCGATGCGGTCAGTCGGCGAGAAGACCGACTCGCCTTTCTCCATGGTCAGCCGCTCGGGGTGATAGGTGAGGTTGGGCGATTCGGTGTTCAGCAGCGAGTAGTCGTTGCCGCGGCGCAGTTCCAGCGTGACTTCACCGGTGATGGCGCGTGCCACCCAGCGCTGGGCAGTCTCGCGCAGCATGATGGCCTGCGGGTCGAACCAGCGGCCCTGGTACAGCAGACGACCCAGGCGCAGGCCGTTGATGCGGTACTGCTCGATGGTGTCCTCGTTGTGGATGCCGGTGACCAGACGCTCGTAGGCGATGTAAAGCAGCGCCATGCCCGGGGCTTCGTAGATGCCGCGGCTCTTGGCCTCGATGATGCGGTTCTCGATCTGGTCGCTCATGCCCAGTCCGTGACGGCCACCGATGCGGTTGGCTTCCAGCATCAGCTCGACCGGGCTGTCGAAGGTCTGGCCGTTGAGGGCGACCGGCTGGCCTTCCTCGAAGCGGATGGTGACTTCCTCAGGGGCGGATCACCACGTCCTCGCGCCAGAAGGGCACGCCCATGATGGGCTGAACGATGCGGATGCCGCTGTTCAGGTATTCCAGATCCTTGGCTTCGTGGGTGGCGCCCAGCAGGTTGGAGTCGGTGGAATAGGCCTTTTCTCGGCCGACATCTTGTAGTCGAAGCCCGAGGCGGCCGCGAACGCCGACATCTCGGCATGACCGCCCAGTTCGTCGATGAACTGCTGGTCCAGCCAGGGTTTGTAGATCTTGAGCGACGGGTTGGTGAGCAGGCCGTAGCGGTAGAAGCGCTCGATGTCGTTGCCCTTGTAGGTGCTGCCGTCCCCCAGATGTTGACGTCGTCTTCCTTCATGGCGGCCACCAGCATGGTGCCAGTGACGGCGCGCGGCCGATGGGCGTGGTGTTGAAGTAGGTGACGCCGGCGGTGGAGATGTGGAAGGCGCCGCACTGCAGGGCGGCAATGCCCTCGGCCACCAGCTGGCTGCGGCAGTCCACCAGGCGGGCGGCCTTTTCGGCGCCGGAGCGCAGCGCCTTGCGGGGATCTCGTCGTAGTCGTTCTCGTCAGGCTGGCCCAGGTTGGCGGTGTAGGCGTAGGAACGGCCCCTTTCTTGCGCATCCAGTGCAGTGCGGCGCTGGTGTCCAGGCCGCCGAGAAGGCGATGCCGACCTTCTGGGCCGATCGGCAGGCTTTGCAGAATGGTGTTGCCCATGCGAATGCGCGCTCCGAGAAAAACTGTTGTGACGGAAGCCGACATTCTAGGAGCTTGGACGGCAGAACGCACGCCGGCACAAACCCTTCCCCGCACCCGCATGGGCTGCCGGTCCTGTCGGATGGCCCCGGTGATGCGTGGGCAGGCTGGTGCTTCGGCGTTGCCGAGGCCCCGGCTTCGAAACGGAAGGGGCCGGTCAGCGGGTGTCGTGCCGGGGGCTTTCAGTCGTCCGGTCCCTTCTCCGGGCTGAACCAGTCGAATTCGGCAGCGCCCAGCGGGGTGAGGATCCGGGTGATGGTGAAGGTCTCGGCCGTGTGCCCCCGTCAGCGTGGTGGGGTGCAGGGCCAGGCCATGGAAGTCCTCGCCGACGGGGCCGAGCGTGCCGCCGCGCACTACCGTGTAGGTGGCGCCTCGAGGCCAGTGCGGGCGTGCTGGCAATCATGTAGCCGGAACGGAAGGGCAGGTCATAGGAAAAGACGACGTTGCCGGCTGCGTCGCGCAGTGTCCACCGACCAGCTTCCACGTAGGTGGGAATGGTGATGACGTTCTGCGTGCAGGCGCTGTCGGTGGGGGTGCTGCTGTACGCACCGATGCCCACGAAAGGTGCCGCCCGTGATGGCGAACCGGTTGAGTCGCTGTCCAGGGCACCTTCGGGACGGGGGCATGGCTGATGGCCACCAGGACGCCACCGGCGATGGTCAGGGGTGCCGTTGGAGTCCACGGCATCGTCACTGGCTGCTGTGAGCGCATATGCGGCCGCCGCTCAGCTCCAGGTGCACCGGCGCTGATGCTGTCGTCGGTGGTGATCACCTTCAGGTTCCCGCCGCGCACGCTGAGGACGGACTTGGCTTCGATGCCTTCGGGCGAGAGGCTGTTGTCGCCTTCGTCGTCCGTGTCCCTGGCCGGGGTGCCGGTGGTGGTGATGTCGATCGTGCCGCCGTTGATGGTGATGCGCGGATCGGGATCGTCATCGGTACTGGGGTGAGGGCGTCCTTCCAGGGTTTCCAGCCGGTGGTGATGCCCTTGTCGTGGCTGCGGATGGTGATGTGTCCGTCGTTGACAGCCACGAAACCCAGCAGCTGCATCGGCACTCTTTCGCCACTGACCTTGATGCCCTTGCCCGCCGGCGCATCGATGGTCAGCCGGCCGCCATCCATGATGAAGGCCTGGGTGGGGACGCAACCCGTCACGCGTGTCCACCTTGAGCGTCAGGTTGCCACCGCTCAGACGCAGGTGGCCGGCGGTGGCCAGTGCATGGTGTGCCGTGGCATTGATGCTCAGCGAGCCGTCACCCCGGATCACCAGCGGACCGGTGGCCGACAGGGCCCCGCGGGGCTGACGGGTTCACCCTGGGCATCGGTGCGGCGCGTGCGGACCGGGGCATCAACCAGGGTGCTGTTGCCCCTGCAGCTCGATGAAGGCGGTGGCCGGCGACTGCAGGGTGCAGTGCGGGGCCGTCGGTACTGGTCAGATGGGCATCAGCCAGCACCAGCCGGTAGGCATTGTCGCTGTTCAGGGTGAGCGGGTGGGTGCCGGTACCGGTCAGGACATAGGCCAGATGGGTGTCGCCGGGGGTGGCCTGGATCGTCAGGCCATGACGCGCGCGCGTGAGCGTGACGACCGGTTTGCCGTCCAGCAGGACGGTGGTGATGTCATCAGCGCCCGTCTGGACGGTCAGCCGAGGGCGAGCGGTGCGGACGGACAGCGTGTCCAGGTCGATGGTCGGTGGCAGCCAACCGGCAGTGTCCATCCGGTCGGGGGCGTATGCGCCGGTGTTCAGATCCCAGCCGGCCGGGGTGCCAGGGACGGTGGTGTCAGGATGTGCGCCCGACGATGTGTCACGAGACGGCGTGTCGGACTTGCGGGAAGTCGCTGCGGCATGGGAGGGGCTCACCCGGTGTGCCCGGGGCCCCTCGTGTCATGGCGTGGGTGGGCTGTGCCGCTGGGGGCGGGAGCTGTGCGGCCGGGCTGACTGTCGCAACCGGTCAGGCACGCTGCAGGGCGCTCAGCAGGGCCAGGGTCGCCCAAGGGGTCTGTCGAGAACGGTGTCTGGTCATGGCCTGCCCATTCTATGGATCCCGTCACTGACGGGCATCATACAGGCCGATGACCGGAACAGGGTAATGGCGGCAGGGACATGGAACGGCGCTTTCCTGTCTTGCCGGCGTGAGGCGAGTGGACGCTTTGTGCGGGTGCCGCGTGCCTTCTCGTCGCGGGTGGGCGACAGAAGTCCGGGCGTTTCAGGCGCCCGGTGGTTCAGGCGTCCAGTTCGGCGATCAGCGCGTCCAGGGCCGGATCCTGGATGCCCCATTCACGCAGGGGCGGCCTGGGTGTTGAGGGCGTATTCGCGGTTGCTGCCCCGGCAGCCGGTGCATTCACGCAGCCGGCGCAGCACTCGCTGCGTGGACCGGGCAGGTAGCCGTGCAGGTCTTCCTGGCAGGGCGATGAAGGTGAGCGCCTGCACCTGGCGGCCGTCGGGCGGCGGGATGTCCACCACCAGCGGCCGATAGACCTCGCTGACCATCTCGCGCTGGTAGATGCGGTCCATGATGTCGGCTTCCTGGCCACGGCGCACGCGGTAGACGATGCCTTCGCACGAGCCGCCGCAGTCCAGTCCCAGCACCACGCCCGGAGCATCGGGCGTGCCCCGGTAGGTGTGCGAATTGATGCAGAAGGCGCGTGATAGCCCTCGATGCGCACTTTGTGCCGTTCGTCGAAGTCGAACTCCGGGTTCCAGATCAGCGAGCCGTAGGCAGAGACCCATTCCATCCGCTGGTACACGGCGGGAGTGGGCGGCGCGGGTGTAGGCGCGCTGGCGGGTGGCGGCTGTCGTGGCGGCCTGGGCGGCACCCTGCAGGGCCGAGGTCACGACGGGTGACGGTGTGGCCTGCAGGTGGCGTGATTGGAACGGGAAACGGGGGTGGCGACGGACATCATTCGCTGGGGTCGGCTGGGTGGTCTCCCGTATTGTCGGCCTTGGCGCTGGCAGCAGTCCGGCGGGTCCGACCAGCGGTCGAGGCAGCCTTGGCACCGGCCTTGGGTGTGGCACTTTCGCCCTCGGCAGCGGCCGGATCGTCGGCGGCCGCCTTGGTGGTGCGCCGCGTTGTGGTTGCCCTTGGCCGCACTGGTCTTGCGGGCGGTGGTGCTCGCCTTGGTGACGTGCCGGACCCTGGCAGCGGTCGTGCGGGTGGTGTGCTTCCTGTCTTCGGCGCCTTCTTCGCCGTCCTGCATCATCGGCCTTGGTGGCCTCTGCCCTTGGCGTTGTCGAACTCGAAGCCGATCTTGCCGCTGGGCTCGCGCACCAGGAAGGCCTTGAACTTGCGACGGGTGCGGGACGAGACGAAGCCGGTCAGCAGATCGGTGCGGCCGTCGGCCAGCAGTTTCTGCATCTGGGCAGGCTCGATGGGTTGCTGCAGGATCTCGCGGCCCGAGCGGAAGTCACAGGTCTTGTTGGGACCTACCGAGTGGCTGCAGACGTAGTGCATGCCGTGGATGTACACCGGGCTCTGGCACTTGGGGCAGGGGCCCAGCGATTCCCTGGCCGCTGAAGTCGACGGTTCGGACTGTTCGTCCTGGGCGTCACTCTGGCCGAAGTCGAATTCCAGCTTGTTTTCCGGGGTGATCTTGAGGATGGCCGAGAAGGGCCGGCCCATCTTGCTGCGGAAACCCGTCAGCGGGCCGATGACCTTGTCCTTCAGCAGCGTCTCGACCTCAGGCAGTTCGAACTGGCGACCACCGGGGATCTTGGTGATGGAGAAGTCGCACTGGCTGCAGGCAAAGCGCTTGTAGTTCTCCCTTGATGACGCCACCGCAGGCCGGGCAGGGGTCTCTGCAGCACGGCATAGTCGCCGGGCACCGTGTCGGCCTCGAAGTTGCGGGCCTTCTCCACGATGTCGCGGGTCATGGCAGCAATGTCCGACATGAAGACCTGCCGGTCCATGCGACCCTTTCGAGCTGGCTGAGCTTGTATTCCCCAGTCGCCGGTGAGTTCCGGCATGCTGAGCGCAGCCACGCCCAGGCCGCGCAGCAGCGTGAGCAGCTGGAAGGCCTTGGCGGTGGGGATGAGTTCACGCCCTTCGCGCAGCAGGTAGCGTTCGGTGATCAGCCCCTCGATGATGGCGGCGCGGGTGGCTGGCGTGCCCAGGCCCTTGCCGGCCATGGCCCCTGCGCAGCTCGTCGTCGTCGACCAGCTTGCCGGCGCTCCATGGCCGAGAGCAGCGTGGCCTCGGTGTAGCGGGCCGGCGGCCGGGTCTGGTTGGCCTGCAGGGCGATCTCGTCGGTCTGCACCGTTTCGTTGGGTTCGACGGGCACCAGGTTGCCGGGGCCGTCGCCACCGCTGGCGTCACGACCGTAGATGGCCAGCCAGCCGGGGTTGACCAGCACCCGCCCTTCGGTCTTGAAGGGATGGCCGGCCACGGTGGTGATGCGGGTGGTGACCAGGTATTCGGCGGCCGGGTAGAAGACGGCCATGAAACGGCGCACCACCAGGTCGTAGACCTTCTGCTCGGCATCCGACAGGTTCTTGGGAGCCTGCAGCGTGGGGATGATGGCGAAGTGGTCGGAGATCTTGCTGTTGTCGAAGACCCGCTTGTTGGGCTTGACCCAGTCCTTTTCCAGGATGGTGCGGGCAAATTCGCCGTGCACGCCGGATTCGGATAGCTGGCTCAGCGTCTGGCGCACCGTGCCCAGGTAGTCCTCGGGCAGCGCCCGCGAATCGGTACGCGGGTAGGTGAGCACCTGCCTGTGCTTTTGCACAGCGCCTGGGCCAGTCGCTGCAGGGGTGGTCTTGGCCGAGAAGCCGAAGCGGCCGTTGGCCTCGCGCTGCAGCGTGGTCAGGTCGAAGAGCGCGGGAGCGATCTGGGTGGAAGGCTTGGATTCCTCGGTGACGGTGCCGGGCTTGCCCTCGCAGGCAGCCACGATGGCCTCGGCGTCCTCCGGGTCCAGAAGCGGTCGGCCCCTGTGCCCGGGATCGTCGCTCTTCTGAAGTTGCGGTCGAACCACTTGCCTTCGTATTGGCCGCTTTGGCGCCGAAGGTGGCCTTGACCTCGAAGTAGTCGCGCGGCACGAAGCGGCGGATCTTCTCTTCGCGTTCGACCACCACGGCCAGCGTGGGGGTCTGCACCCGGCCGACGGTGGTCAGGCAGAAGCCGCCATCACGCGAGTTGAAGGCCGTCATGGCGCGGGTGCCGTTGATGCCCACCAGCTCGTCGGTCCTCGGCGCGGCTGCGCGCCGCGTCGGCCAGGCTGTTGAGCTCGTCGCCCTGGCGCAGCTGGCGAACCCTTCGCGGATGGCGTTGGGCGTCATCGACTGCAGCCACAGCCGCTGCATGGCCGCTTGGCCTTGGCGTACTGCACGATCAGCCGGAAGATCAGCTCGCCCTCGCGGCCCGCGTCACAGGCGCGTTGATCAGCGAGGTGACATCCTTGCGCTTGATCAGCTGGTGAGCTGCTTGAGGCGGTCGTGCGTCTTCTCGATCGGCTTCAGATCGAAATGCGGCGGGATGACCGGAAGGTGAGTGAACGACCACTCTCTTGACATCGTATTGCTCGGGTGCAGCGATCTCCACCAGGTGGCCCACCGCCGAGCTGAGCACGTAGTCGTCATTTTCGAAGCAGTCGTTGTGACGGACGAAACCCCCAGCGCCCGCGCGATGTCGGCGGCGACGGAAGGTTTCTCGGCAATGATCAAAGCTTTACTCATGGCGGCGCCATAGTAAAGAGGACGATTGCGGATCAGGCAAGTCGCGGATTTCCGAAAGGGCGTTCCGGTGTCAGTCCAGTCGTTGCCAGCGGCCGTCGACGTGGCGTCCAATGTAGCCGCCAAGCTCCAGCAGCTGGATGGTAATCAGGATGCGGTCGATCGGCCAGCCCAGCCGGCTGGCGAGCGCCTCGGCCGACATGGGACTGGCGGCCAGGATGGTGAGCAGGTCGCGGCTGTCGTTGTCGGGTGGTTCCGGCCGGAGGAGCCTGTTCGATCGCGCCCCGCTTTCCTGGTCGGCGATGATCGACCGCCATTCGCGTCGTTCCGCTGGCGCGCCGGGCGGTGTGCTGGCGGCATGGACCCGACCGCCCCGGATGGTCTCCCTGGTCCGGAAGCGTCCTGCCCGGGGCCGACCATGCCCAGGGCGCCTGCAGGATGTCGTCGACGGTTTCGATGAGGGTGGCACCGTCCCGGATCAGGTGGTGGCAGCCGTGGGAGAGCGGGTTGTGGATGGAACCGGGCACGGCCATCACCTCGCGGCCCAGCTCGGCCGCCTGCCGAGCGGGTGATCAGCGAGCTCGCTGCGCAGGGCGGCTTCCACCACCAGGGTGCCGCGTGAGCGCAGCGATCATCCGGTTGCGGCGCGGGGAGTTGGCGCGCATCGGGGCGCTGCCCAGGGGCTGCTCGCTCAGCACGAGTCCGCCCTGTTCCAGCACACGCCGGGCCAGGGGCAGGTGATGGGCCGGGTAGATGCGGTCGATGCCGGCTCCGGTCACGGCGATGGTGCTGGCCTGGCCTGCTGGGGCGCCTTCCAGGGCACCCTGGTGGGCCGCGGCGTCGATGCCTTCGGCCAGGCCGCTGGTGACGACGATGCCGCGCCGAGCCAGGGCTTCGGCCAGGCCTGGGCGTTGCGCAGTCCTTCGTGGCTGGCGCGTCGGCTGCCCACGATGGCCACGGCAGCGGGTTGCAGGGCGTCCAGCGAGCCGCGAGCGTAGACCAGCAGGGGCGCATCCGGCAGATCCAGCGGTGCAGCCGGGTAGCGGGGATCGTCCAGGGCCAGGATGGCGGTCATCGCCCGCGTGCAGCCAAGCCAGGGCTGCCTGGATGTCCTGCTCGTACCGGGTCGTCGGCCAGCAGGGGCGCGGGCCGTTTCGTCACTGCGACCAGGGCGCGCACCGTGGCGTACGAAGGCCTGCAGGATGGCTTCCGGCAGGGCCCAGCCGGCGAAGCAGCAGCTGGCCGGTGACAGCGCCGATGCCTGCGTGTGCACCCAGCCGCAGCCAGGCGGCCAGGGATTCGCTCGTCGGGGAGGAGGTCTCGGGAACGTCCGGCGGGGCTCATCGGGGGTACGGGCAAGGGCGGTGGAGCCATCGATATTGCCAGAAGTCCCCGGGTATCCGCATCAGCCGGATGGATGATGCGGCCGCATCGTTCTCCGAAGGCGGATAGCTGAAATGAAAAACGGCCGCCTGGGTTGCCCTGGGCGGCCGTTGCGATGAAAGTTCCGATTTTGCAGATCAGTGATGACCGCCTGCCGGCAGCCGTTGGCTGTCAGGGGTAGGCTGGCCGCCGATCCGCGGGTCGAGCCTTACGGATTCGTCACGATGTCGTTGACCGAGATCGGGGCGCTGGCGTTGACCACCAGGCCGTAGGCGATGTTGTCGAAGGTGCGGAACACCAGCAGCTGGCCACGTCCTCGTTGGGCAGGCGAACCATTTCCTTTGCTCACGCGGTCCTTCACCATGCGACCGGCATGCTCGATCTTCAGCACGTGGCCGTTGGCCGAGGCCGTTGCGGCTACCCATGTTGATGGCGACCACGCTGTTGCGGCCCACCATGGTCACGCCCCGGTAGATCGAGACGATGCGGCCGTCCAGGTTCTCGACTTTCGGGCGAGCGGGGGCACGAGTTCACGTCCTGGTCGACGCCGGCCGGCACCAGACGGTCACCGTCGGTGATCTCTTCCACCACCTGGTGATGGCCAGCCGGGCCGGATCGCCACGACGCTGCAGTTCAGCCGTGCCCAGGAAGGTGGCCTCACAGGCCAGCGTCTTGCGGGTCACCGGATCGACGAGCGGCTTGGCCGGGCGATAGATGTGCCAGGTGCGGACACCGCTGTCGGCCCTTGATGCCACGGGCGTAGATGCGATCGGCATTGCCGACGTTCACCCGGCCTTCCTGCTCGGGGCGACGATGTAGGGCGAATCACTCAGGCCCTCTCGTCGACGATCAGCGGACGGTTGATGAAGGCCTGGATGCTCGAGAGCGAGATGCTCGGGATGGCGGCCTTGTCGGTCATGGTGGCGCGCACGGTGGGCTCCAGCTTGCTGATGCCGTTGCCGTTGCGACCCTGAGCACCGGCGCCGTCGGAGCCGCCATACACATTGCGGCCCAGACGCAGACGCGGCGTGTCGCCCGAACGATCCAGATATACAATGTCGCCCGATAGATCAGGTGCGGGTTCTTGATCTCGGCCTTGTTAAGTTGCCAGATCTCCGGCCAGCGCCAGGGTTCCTTCAGAAAAGTCCGGCAATGCCCCATAGCGTGTCACCCTTGACCACCACTACGTGGCGGTCGGGGCGTCGGCAGCCAGCTGGATTTCATCTTGGCGGGTCTGGGCGATGCCCTGAAGCGGCATCACGGCGCCCGTGGCAGGGGCAATGCTCAGGCTCAGGGGTGCTCAGGGCCCGGCGCAAACTTTTTCATCGACATGGTCGGTCCTTGAGTCGTCTACGCACGCCCCACCAGGCTGATGGCAACTGCGTGCCGACCTGACGTGCAAGAGAAATTCTTTCTGACGCATCCTGCCCGGCAATACGCGGCAGGTTCAGTGGTGGATAGTGTCCGATGGCTGTGCTAGACATACTCAAGTATCCTGACGTCCGGTTGCATACGGTTGCCGAGCGGGTCCCGGTTGTGGACGATCGAATCCGCAAGCTGGTGGCCGACATGGCCGAGACCATGTACGCGGCGCCCGGCATCGGGCTGGCGGCCACGCAGGTCAACGTGCACGAGCGCGGTGGTGGTCATCGATCTCACCGAGACCCACTGACCAGCTGCAGGTCTTCATCAACCCCGAGATCACCTGGTCCAGCGACACGCTGCAGAGCTACGAGGAAGGGTGCCCTGTCCATTCCCGGCATCTGACGATAGGTCAAGCGGCCCGACGCCGTCACCGTCACGGCGCTGGATCTGGATGGCAAGCCCTTCACGCTGGAGACCGATGGCCTGCTGGCCGTGTGCATCCAGCACGAGATCGACCATCTGAACGGCAAGCTCTTCATCCAGCACCTGTCGCGTCAGGGCAGAACCGCATCCGCCAGAAGGTGCTGAAGATGGAAGCAGGAACGCAACGCCGCCTGATGAGCGCTCCATCCGACCACGGCCTGACCCTTCATCGCCCGGCGCTGCAGTCCTGCAGCGACGCCCATTTCCGCGTCCACCCTGCACCCACGGTTTCCGGCCAGCCTGCCATCCAGGCAGGACGGCCGCTGCGCGTCGTCTATGCCGGCACGCCTGTCTTTGCCGCCCAGGCGCTTGATGCCCTCATCGGGTCGCGCCACGAGGTGGTGGTCGTGCTCAGCCAGCCGGACCGGACCGGCCGGTCGTGGTCAGAAACTGCTGCCTTCTGCCGTCAAGCAACGTGCATTGGCAGCCAATCTTCCGGTCCTTCAGCCCGAGTCGCTGCGCATCCGCTCCGCGGCAGCCGATGAGACCGAAGAGCGTCGGGTCCGGCGTGAGGCGGCCAATCAGGGGCCGAAGAAGCCCTGGCGGCGTTGCGGGCCCTGCAGCCGGACGTGATGGTGGTGGCCGCGTATGGCCTGTTGCTGCCGCAGTTGGTGCTGGATCTGCCCCGGCTGGGTTGCCTGAACATCCATGCCTCGCTGCTGCCGCGCTGGCGCGGTGCGCCCCCATCCAGCGGGCCATCGAGGCTGGCGACGCCGAGACCGGCATCTGCATCATGCAGATGGAAGCGGGGCTGGACACGGGGCCGGTGGGCGCACGTCACGTGGTGCCCATCCTCGAGACCGATACCGCCAGCACCCTGCATGACCGTCTGGCCGACGTTGGCGCCCAGGCCATTGTGGCGGCGCTGGACGAGCTGTCGCGGGCCGCCTGGTCTTCGAGCCGCAGGCGCAGGCCGGCGTCACCTGCGCCGCCAAGGTCGACAAGAAAGAGCTGGGCATCGACTGGACGCGCACCGCCACGGAAGTGAGTCGTCACACACGTGCCTTCGATCCGCCCGGTGCCATCACCCTGGCTGGAAGGGCATCGGGATGAGCCGCCGCTGCGGGTCTTTTCAATCGCAGGTGCTGCGAAACGACGGGAACGCCGCGGATGCACCCGGCACCATCGTTGCAGCCGGCCCGGACGGTGTGGACGTGGCCTGCGGTCAGGGCAGCATCGTGCGTCTTGCGGCCCTGCAGCGAGCCGGTGGCCGCGCCAGCCGGCAGACGCCTTCCTGCGCGGTCATCCGCTGTCGCCCGGCGTGCAGTTTCATTTCTGCCGGCGCCTGGGCCTCCATTGGGGCCCCAGCCGGACGAGGCCGCCGCGCTCCGGTTTTCAGGTTCGGGGCATGCACGGTGGACAGGCCGGCATGGCCGGTTCATTTCCCCTTGAAAAACAACGCATTGCCCCCCATCTGAGGAAACGGCGGGCCCCTTGGGAGCGCGGGCTGCCTGCACCTGACCCGATCTGCTCGGCAAGCGCCTCGTTCATGCAGGCACGTCCAGGCTGCAGGCGCTTCAGGCCGGATCCGTTCGGGCTGCCAGGGCCTTGCAGGCGGCCTCATCGGCTGCCCGACCCGTTCCTGACCTTCCCTTTCCCTTTTTTCTCCAACACATTCCGACTGGAAACACCATGTTCAACTGGATCAAGACAGCTGCCCTGATGGCTGCCATCACCGCCCTGTTCGGTGTCATCGGCGCCTCCATCGGTGGCAAGAACGGCATGATCATGGCGCTGGGCTTCGCGGTGGTCTCCAATTTCTTCGCCTACTGGTTCTCGGACAAGATGGTGCTGAAGATGTATCGCGCTCGTGAGGTCGATGCGTCGTCGCGCCGCAGTTCTACCAGACTGTGCAGGAGCTGGCCCAGCGGGCCGGCCTGCCCATGCCGCGCGTCTACCTCATCGACGAGGATGCGCCCAACGCCTTCGCCAGGCCGCAACCCGCAGAACGCCGCCGTGGCAGCCACCACGGGCTCTGCTGCGCATGCTCAATGCCCGCGAGTGTGCGCGGCGTGATGGCGCACGAGCTGGCCCACGTGAAGCACCGCGACATCTCTCATTTCCACCATCTCGGCCACCATGGCGGGTGCCATCTCGGCGCTGGCCAACTTCGCCATGTTCTTCGGCGGTCGCTGACGAGGAAGGAGCGCCCCACCAACCCCATCGCCTCGATCGCCATGGCCATCCCATGGCGCCGCTGGCTGCCTCGCTCATCCGGATGGCCATCTCGCGGGCGCGTGAGTTCGAGGCCGACCGTCTGGGCGCCGAGATTGCAGGCGATCCGCGTTCGCTGGCTTCGGCGCTGGAGAAGATCCAGCACTATGCGTCGGGCATTCCGTTGCATACTACGGAGGCACATCGAGACTGCACAGATGATGATCGCATGAATCCGCTGACCGGTGGCAGCCTGGCCAACCTGTTCTCCACGCACCCCAGTACCGAGGAAAGGGTGCGCCGCCTGCTGGCGATGAACCCGAACGGGCAGGCGGCCTGAGGCCGTGGCCACCGAATCGATGAGGAGACATGCCGGGTCGCCCAGACCGCAGCCCGGTTCCGACGAGAAACCGCACGAGGCCGACAGCCGGCCCTGCGGCTCGGTACTGCGCGCCGCCCTGGCCGATGAGCTGGTGGCGGCTGCGGTGTCCCTGCGTGACATGCTGGCCGGTGCCCATCTGGACGAGAGCATCGACCACCACACGCGTGAACTGCCCAGCGCGTCTGCCAAGGCCGTGCGCAACATGGCCTATGACGCCACCCGCCAGCAGGGCCTGCTGGCCTGGCTGGGCGAGCGCTTCAACCGTCGCCAGCCGCCCCCGCTGCTGGCAGCTCTGCAGGCGCTGGGCATGGCCCAGCTCATCGATGCCCGCCGGCCGGTGCCGGTCATCATCGACCAGACCGTCCGGGCCGTCGGCAAGCTGCCCGAGGGTACGGCGCATCCGGGTGCGGCCGGTTTCATCAACGCCACGCTGCGTCGCTTTGCACGCGAGCGTGCCAGCCTGATGGCCGAGCCCTTGCCCGACGAGGCCCGCTTCAACCATCCCGGCTGGTGGGTGGCCAAGGTGCGCAAGCTCTGGCCCGATCGCTGGCAGGAGATCCTCACCGCATCGCTGTCGCGTGCACCGCTCAGCCTGCGGGCCAACCGTCGTCAGGGCGGGCAGCTTGCCGCGGCTGCGCGGCTTCAGGAAGCCGGCATCGGCTTTCGTCTGATGGGCCAGGACGGGCTGGTGCTGGACCAGGCCCTGCCGGTGGATCGCATTCCGGGCTTTGCCGAGGGCCTGATGAGCGTGCAGGACATCAGGGGCCAGTGTGCGGCCCAGCTGCTCGATCCTCAGCCCGGCGAGCGGATCCTGGATGCCTGTGCAGCCCCGGGCGGCAAGACAGCGCATCTGCTCGAGATGGCTGACTGCGAGGTCTGGGCGCTCGACATCGATCCTGATCGTGCATCCATAATTACGAATAATCTTCAGCGTGCCCGGGTACCGCTGCTGTCGCAGGATACCACCGAGGCTCCTGGTGCGGCTACAACCGCTTCCGGACAGGCTGCTGGGGCCATCTGGGGGCGCCCATGTACTGCTAGCTGCCGATGCCGGAGACCCCGAAAGTTGGTGGGATGGCTGGCCCTTCGACCAGATCCTGCTGGATGCCCCTGCAGCGCCTCGGGTATCGTGCGGCGCCATCCCGACGTGCTCTGGCATCGCCAGCGTCGTGATATTGCGACATTTTTCCGCCACGCAGGCGCGGCTCCTGAGAAGCTTTGGCCGCTGCTGCGTCCCGTGAGTACGATTGCTTTATGCAACATGCTCCATCTTTCGAGAGGGAGAGAAGGTCGTTTCGGCATTTGCATCAAGACAGGCGGATTGCCGGTGGCGGCGCGAGGTCCGCGTGCCTGGCTGGAGCCGACTGGCCCCAAGGCGGACAGCTGTTGTCCCGTAGCGATGAGCTGCATGAACATGATGGTTTTTCTACGCGCTGTTGAGCAAGCATCGGTGAATGAGGCGTCGTGCTCTGGTGACGCTGGCAGGTGCGGCGTTGCTGTTGCAAGGCATGCCCGCCCTGGCCGGCGAATCGATGCAGGTGAAGACCCTTCAACTCGATCTTTCACCTGACGATGGTGCTGTGCTGCTCTCGGCACAGTTCGCCGTCGACCTCAGCGCAGCCCCTGAAGGACGCCGTCTCGCGCGGTCTGCCCCTGCATTTCATCACCGAGTTCGAGATCTACAGGCCGCGCCTGTTCTGGTTCAACAAGAGAGGCGGCCAGCGGCCACGATGGGTGGCGTCTTTCCTATTACGCACTCACGCGGCAATACCGGCTCAATTCCGCCAGCGGCAGCGAATCCTAGCGCCACGCTGGATGAAGCCATCACCCAGATGGCCGCCCTGCGCGACTGGCCGGTCACCACCATCGACCGGCTCGATGCCGGTGAAGAATACATCGTGCGCGTCCGGATGCGGCTGGACACCGCCCAGCTGCCCAAGCCGTTCCAGATCACCGCGCTGACCGACTCGGACTGGAATCCCCAATCGGAATGGAAAGGGCCTCAGCTTCGTCGTACCGACCCAACCGACACCCGCTCCGTAAGCCGGGTCCTGCGACTGGCGCTGGTGCTGTCGGTGGCCTTTGCCGCCGTCCTGCCTCGCGCTGCTGGCCCCTGGCCAGCATCAACAACAGTCTTTTCCAGCAGCACTACGGCCTTCTACTGTGGCTCCAACATCGGCGTGGCCGTGGCCCTGGCCGTGCTGGCCATCGAACTGGCCCGGCGGCTGATGCAGCGCTTCCGGCAGCGGCTGTTCGGAACCCGGCTGATGGCTCGGCTGGCGCTGGCCTTCGTGCTGATGACCGTCATTTCCGGTCCTGCTCATCTATCTCATTGCCGTCCAGTTCCTGGAGCGCTCCATCGAATCGTGGTTCGACGTGCCCATGGAGCAGGGCACTGGAATCGGGCCTGAGCCTGGGGCGTGCCACCCCTGGATTCCATGCTGCTGGACGTGGTGGCGCGGGACGGCTGGCCGCCTCGATCTCAACGGCCTGTCGCTGCGCCATCAGTCCGAGGCCTGGACCGCGTGCGCCAGACGTTTCCGGCATTTCCGAGGCCGTGATCCTCACCAGCGGCGGACGCATCATCCGAGAGCAGCGGCGGCCGCTATGCCGCCCTGGTGCCGGATCTGCCTTCGCCCACCGCCCTGCGGCAAGCCCGCCTGGCCCACCACTATCGCGGCCATCGAAGGCAGACGAGCTGCGCGAGGACAACCCCGACCAGAACTACCGGGCGCTGCGCATGCGGGTGATGGTGCCCATCATCTCCTCCGATGTGCGAGGAGCTGCGTTTCCTGCAGTTCGTGCAGCCGTGCCCATGGCGCTGGCCCCAGAATGCCGAGGCCGTGCAGGGGCTTCCGTGACTATCAGGAACTGTCGCTGTCACGACAGAGGACTCAAAGCGCATCTTCCGCGTCACGCTCACCGTCACCGTCCTGCTCACCATCTTCTCGGCCATTGCCGCCGCCTTCCTGCTGGCGGGGCTGGATGACGGGACCCTTGTCGATGCTGGAGGCTGGCACCGTGCCGTGGCCGAAGGCGATTTCCGACCGTTGAAGGATTACGTGGGGCGTGACGAACTGGGCGCTCTCACGCAGTCCTTCAACGCCATGATGCGTCAGCTGGAAGAGGCGCGCAGCCAAGTGGTGCGAACCCGGCTGGGTCTGGAACAGGCCAACGCCCGACTGGCCAGCGTGCTGGCCAACCTCAGCGCCGGCGTCATCGTCTTTGACCGGGGCTTTCGGGTCACCATGGTCAACCACGGTGCCGAGAAGATCCTGGGCATGGAAGTGGGCAAGGCACTGGGTCAGCAGCTGGGTGCCATGGGAAGCCTGGGCGAATTCGAGGCCGAGATCGCCCGTGCGTTCGGCGATGCGCTCGTTTCACGGAAAGTGGTACCTGGCAGCGACAGATCGTGATCGGCGCTGAGCCGGAATCCGGTCAGGTGGCACGCGTGAAGCAGGGCAAGACGCTGCTGGTGCGGGGCGCCCTGCTGCCGGAGGTCGACGGAGACCATGTGTTGGTCATTGACGACATCACGGATGTGGTGTCGGCACAACGTGCCATCGCCTGCAGGGTGAAGTGGCTCGACGGCTGGCTCACGAGATCAAGAACCCCCTCACGCCCATCCGGCTGGCAGCCGAGCGCCTGCAGCTGAAGCTGGAAGGGGTGCTCTCGGGGGCCGAGCAGGAGCTGCTCATTCGCAACACCCGCAACATCGTCACCCAGGTCAATGCACTGAAGGTCATGGTCGACGAATTCCGGGACTACGCCCATCTGCCGGCTGCCAAGCTGGAGCCGCTGGACCTGAACGAGCTGCTTTCCGAAGTGCTGGCTTCTACACCGACCTGGATCCCACCCCTGCGGGTCATTGCCCGATTGAACCCTGATATTCCGCAGATCGCATGGGAGATGCGGGGCAATTGCGGCAGGTTATCCACAATCTGCTGAAGAACGCCGGTGAAGCCACTGAAAAGCAGGACGTCCGGATGATTGAGGTCAGCACCGACTTGATCCACAATGCAGCAGGCCAGTGCAGCGGTGTCCGGCTGGGCGTCAGGGACAACGGGCCCGGTTTTCCGCCGGGATTGCTGGCCCGCGTGTTCGAGCCCTACGTCAGCCAGAAGGCCAAGGGAACGGGACTCGGACTGGCCATCGTGAAAAGATCGTTCAGGAACACGGTGGAACGATCGAAGTCGGCAACCACACGACGCCGGGTTGTTGCATAATACATACACGGAAGAATCCGCTGTCGCCAGCACGGAACAAGTTGTTTCAGGTGCTTACACGTATATTGCTTTTTGCAGGGAGTGGTAAAAAGGCAGACAATTTTGAGGGTGCATGATCAACAGGGACATCGGTCGGCCGGTCTGTGACGCCGCGACGGCGGGCAGGCTCCTGTAAGCTCTCTGCTGACAGATGTTGGATTTGCTGGAAAAGAAATGGCTGAGATTCTGGTAGTCGACGATGAGATGGGCATCCGCGAGTTGCTCTCCGAGATCCTCGGTGACGAAGGGGCATGTCGTCACGCTGGCTGAAAACGCGCAAGCGTGCACGCGAGCCGCCAGCAGCAACCCGGATGGACCTGGTGCTGCTGGACATCTGGATGCCGGACACCGACGGCGTCAGCCTGCTGAAGGAATGGGTCGCATCGGGCCAGCTCACCATGCCGGTCATCATGATGTCCGGCCATGCCACCATCGAGACCGCCGTCGAAGCCACCCGCATCGGCGCCATGGACTTCCTGGAGAAGCCCATCGCACTGCAGAAGCTGCTCAAGGCCGTCGAACAGGGGCCTGGCCAAGGGCCGCCAGGGCATGGTGCAGGGGCGCGCCACGCCCGTCGCGCCTGTGCATCCCAGCTATCCGGGCACCATCACCCCTCCAGCAACACGCCGCTGGCCATGCTGCAGGTGCCGGGCTCCCAGAACGTGCAGCAGGTCATGCCGCTCAGCTCGCCCACCGCGCAGTTCATCGCGGCACCGTCCCGGGCTGCCCAGCATGAACCTGCATCCCTCCATCATGGTGCGCGACCTGCCGCTGAACGTGCCGCTGCGCGGCCCGCGAGGCCTTCGAGCGCGCCTACTTCGAGCACCATCTGCACCGCGAGCATGGCGGCATGACCCGCGTGGCCGAGCGCACTGGAGCTGGAGCGCACCCACCTGTACCGCAAGCTCAAGCAGCTGGGCATCGACCTGTCCAGGCAACTACCGCCGGGGTGTCTCCCAGTCGGTCTGATGGCTGCCTGAAAAAGCGTGCTGCCCGTGGACATCATCCCGGGGTGAGTCCGTCACCACAGCGCAAGCGCCTGCTTCCGGAAAGAGTCCTGAGGCCTGCCTGCCGCCTGGGCGGGCCTCGTGAAGACCCCTCCATTGCCGGTCGTCCGACTGGTGTGTCCCCTCCTGTTTCGTGCGTTAGTTCCGCAGCGCAATGTCGGTTTGTTGGCATCCCGTTGCATGGATCCAGGCCGTCTTTCGCGGTGTGAACAGTGCACGGCAACCCGGACACCCCTTCTGCACTTCCGTCCATGGCACTGATGCAACCCCGGATTCAGCACTTCTGAATCCCAGTCGAGAACGCACATCATGATTCAAGGCGGATCGACGGACTGGACCACCAAGCTCGACGCACTCGTCAAAGAGCCCGGTCACCGAGATCGAGGACCAGAAATCTTCATCCAGACCATGAAGGGCGCCCTGGCGTTGTCGCGAAGCAATGTCGAGCTGCCGGACCGGCTGCGCATGTTTGCTGTTCCTGGTCAATGGCCGCCGTCAGGTCAGTGAATATCGCGACCTGCTGCCGCGCCATCGGGGGCTGACCGACGCCTTCGACATCCTGCTGAAGAAAGGCCTGATCAAGCGCCGCAACGATCCGGGCTACTGATCCGCCCGCGGCGCCTCCGCATCTTTGCCGGGCGCTCGCCTATCATCGGTCTTTCGTCCAGGGCCTTGTGCCCGGCATGGTCCCTGGACAGTCCTCCCGTTCCCCGGGTGGTTTTTCGACGAACCCGCACGCACCACTGGCAGCGACGCATTCGCTGCCAGTGTCGTTCAGACATGGCAGAACCCGGCATTCCCTCGTCGCACCGTCACCCTGATCAGCGGGACCCGATGCCGCTGCCCGTCGCGCCCGCCATCGCGCGGCTGCGCGCCCAGCGTCGGGGCTTGAATCCCGCCGGTGAGGGACGACAGCCCGTGGTTGCAGGCGGGCGAGGTGCCATCCACACCGCTGGCCGTGCAGTCGCTGTCGCCGGCGGCTTGTGCGACCGGTGCGCCTGATCAGACGCTGACGGCGGGCTGCATCTCGCTGCCTGGGCGGCCCGGTGTTTCGGACCACCCTGGTGCGGCTGCTGCGCCAGCCCGCCTGGAGCACCTCTATCTGGAGGTTTCCGCGAAGGCGAACACCTGCTGCGCGTCGTGGATCAGCTGCGCCAGCCGCCATTTGATCAGCACCTGCGGCTGGTGTCGCTGGTGCGGGCAACAGGCATGGTCTTCGCACGGACGAGGGGAAAGGCTCCCTGACGTGGCCGGCGGCCGTGCTCAGCGGCAGCCATGCGCCCCCGCCACGGGCTGGGCCAGTTCGACCTGGGTCGATGGCCAGTGGTACCACCATGACCCCATGGCCCTGGATGAACAGGGTCTGTCATGGGGTTCTTCCATCACAAGCGCTCCGGTTCTCCGGCTGGCCCGCCGCTGGCTGCCTGAGGTGGGCGTTCCCACCCGGCAGGAAGCCCAGGAGGCACTGCAGGGTGCTGGTGGAAACGCCGGGCGTGCAGTGGATGCAGGGCCGTGTTGCAGACGGGGCGCAGCGGCTATGACTGGCGGTTTGCAGCAGGGGAAGCAGCGGCGGGAAGTGTGTCTCAGGATCGACGGATCCGGCGGAAATCGCACATTCCAGGCCAAACTTGAGCGCCGCTCTTCGGTCACGGGAAACCGTCTGGCGTCTGGACAACCGATTGTGGCTCGGATTGGCGCAAGGTACGGACCTGGCTCGACTGCAGCGGGATATCGACACCCTGCAGGCGCTCTGGTCCTGATCCCTTGTCCTGACTTTTTCCCGACGACGATCAGGCGTGCTGCCTTCTCCGCGGGCAGAATTTCAGGATCGGATCCGGGGCCGACAGGGAGACAATGCCAGGGACCGCCTCTGCAGGCCGTCGGGAGAACGGACGGCGCCTTCCCGGACCGGCCGCCGTTTAGGGTCACATGCCCCCTGCGATCGGGGTTGGACCCACGTGCACGCCTACGCTCATCGGAGGCGGTGGAACGATCATCGGGGGCTGCTGTGGCAAAGTGCCGCCATGCCCAAAACTGGCTTCCGTCGTTTGGGGAAGTCAACACGATGAACATGATCTACAACAGCCCGAATTACTGCATCGTCGAGTTCAACGGCGAGCAGCCCGACCGGATCTGCCGTGGTTGTAGAAATCATGGACAAAGGCGGCTCGGCGGGAAATCTTCATAGGGCGGCCTGATGGTCGACAAGTTCCAGCAGGATGTCTCGATGCTGATCGCCGCCGAGCCCAGCATCGAGGAAGTCGACCATTTCCTGTCCGGGTTCGAGGGCATCATGCACCAGCCGCTGCTGATGCATTGAGCAAAGGACAGCGCGGCCAGGCGGTCTCCAGACCCGCGATGTGCTGAATATTGCATTCAGCATTCAGAATCATATTCACGGACTTCCCGGGGTGCTTCCCGGATGTGGGGTCCGGGGCTGGGCGTATCGGTCTTCAGCGCCCTGAACGCCAGGCCTCCACGATCTGTCTGACCATCGTCCCCGTGGCGCCGGGATTGCCGGCGGGGTCGGGCAGTCTTTCCAGGTCACCCAGATTCATGACCGCGACGAGATGCGTGCGTCCCGCCCCGGAGCCCTGGCGCAAGGACGGAGCCGTTCTGTGGGCGCTCTCAAGCAGCTCCGCCATCAGGGCCTGGGCTTCGTCCTTGCCCAGCCGGGGCGCCAGAACCTGCACCAGCGTGGCCGGCAGGCTCTGTTCATGCTGGTGGACGATGTTGGCCTGCATGACCTCGCGATCGATCTGCAGTCGTCCCAGCAGTTCCTCGGCGGCGGCCAGGCTGCTGGCGGCTGCGCCAAACAGCTGTTGCAGCGTGTGCCAGCTGGACTGCACTGACTCATTCCGCCTTCGTGCTCGATGTCGCATGGCTCCCAGCATGATGGCTGCCAGGCCCGGGGCACGCTGGGCGGCCTCGCGCATCAGCTGCGTCGTCACGGGCGTCTGCGGGCGCCACAGCAGGGCGGCCGGCCCCTGCCGGCCTGCCTCGTCGTCGTGCAGCTCGCCGATCTCGGCCTGCGTGAGCAGCGCGATGTCCTGCCCGATCTTGCCCAGCGTCCCGCACAGCATTGCCAGCTCGGTGCCCAGCCGCACGAAGCGGTCGCGCGTCGTGTGCCACGAGGCGGCCGGCATCATCAGTCCCAGAGCATCCGCCAGTCGCTGCGCCACCGCCAGACTGCGTTCGGTCTGTGGTCCTTGCGAGGACAGCGTGCCATCCGGCCCGCCAAACTGCAGCACGGCCACATCCAGCAGCGCCGCACGCAGGTGGCGTCGGCTGCGCTGCAGGGGATCCAGCCATCCGGCCAGCTTCCACGCCAGGTAGATGGGCGAGGCTGGCTGCAGCCGATGCCGGCTCATCAGCAGGGTGTCCTGGTTCTCCTCGATGAGTCGCACGATGGCCGCGCCCACCCGCTCCAGCATGTCCTGCAGGCGCCGCCCGGCCTCCTTGCACTGCATGGCCAGCGCCGAGTCCATCAGGTCCTGGTGGCTGGCGCCATGGTTGAGGTGACGCACCGCATCCGGCGAGCGGGTGCCGATCGATTCGGACAGTGCCTTCAGAAAGGGGATGGCCAGCGTGCCGGCCACGCGGGCGGCCGGGTACAGCCGCGCCGGGTCGAAGCGCCCCTGGGCAATGTCGTGGCTGGCTCCATCGCTGGCGGCCGGGTCACCCAGTTCGTGGCAGGCCATGCCGATGGCGGGCGGCTCGTCGGGAATCATGCCCACCGAGGCCCTGGGCCTGCGCCAGGCGCGTTCTCGAAGCGGACCGCGGCCGCCAGCATGGCGGCGTCCGAAAACAGAATCGATCGGGGCGCGAAGATGCGTTCGAACATGGGATGACGGAAGGGCCGGGAGGGCCCATGCAAAATACCATTGCTGCCCACGTCGGCAAACCGACAGTGTTGGCTTATGCCAAAGCAAAGTGTATATGTGCCTCAACACGGGGTATGACCTACACACATCGAAATCCTCCAGAAACAGTCTGCTGCTGTTGCTTCTCCTCCTGTCCGCCTCACCTGCCTGGGCCTCTTCCGAGACGCTCGATGGCGCCAGCCCTGTCCCGTACTGGGGCATGCCCTGCCGGCATCCTGCCGTCCACTCGCCTGATGCCGCTGATCTCGCCCCTGTTCTGCAGCACCATCACTATGGCAAGGTCGCTGCGGGCTGGGCCCTAGCCTTCTGGTGCCGTTTGCCTTCATCCATGGCTTTGGCGCCGCCCCATGCGCTCGTGCATGCCGCCGTGGGTGAATACATACCCTTCATCCTGCTGCTCACGGCGCTTCACCTGCGCGGGCGGCATCCACATCAGTGGCACCTTGCGTGGCCGCCCCATCCTCAATACACCGGGTTGCTGGCGCGGGCACATCCATCGCCAGCTTCATGGAGCCCACGGGTGCCTCCATGCTCATCCGGCCACTCATTCGCGCTCACGACAATCGCCGCCACCAGGCCCACGTCATCAGTCTTCTTCATCTTCCTGGTGTCCAACATCGGCGGCCCTGCTCACCCCCGCTGGGCGATCCTCCGCTCTTCCTGGGCTTCCTGCCGGGGGTCGAGGGATTCAGCTGGACCATGCGCTACCTGTTCTGGGACATGGTGCTGGTGTCGGTGCTGCCGCTGGCCATGTTCTTCCCTGCTCGACAGCTGGATGTACCGCAAGGAAGGCGTTCTGCCTCGCGAATCCGTGTCCGATGTGCAACCCCTGGGGCTGCAGGGGCTGGGCCAATGTCCTGTTACATGGGCGTGGTGGTGGGCCTGGTCCTGATGAGCAGGCTCTGGAAAACCCGGGATCTCGTTCGATGTCTATGGCGCCGAGTCACGCTGCCCAGCCTGCACCGCGTGACCTGGGGCTGCTGGCGGTCATCATCGTCTCGCTGCGCATCACCCCGGCCTCCATCCACGCCGACAACCAGTTCTCCTGGCGCCCGCCGGAGGAAGCGGCAGCATTCGCCGGCATCTTCCTCACCATCATCCACGGTCATTGCCATGCTCCAGGCGGGTGCCGAGGGGCATTTGCCAGCGTCGTGCATGCGTCAGCAACGCCGATGGCGAGCCCATCCCCATCATGCTACCTCTGGGCCACCGGGCTGCTCAGCTCCTTCCTGGATAACGCGCCCACCTACCTGGTGTTCTTCAACACCGCCGGCGATGATCCGCGGGTGCCGATGAACGAGATGGCGCCGGTGCTGATAGCCGTCTCGGCTGGCGCCGTGTTCGGGGGCCAACACCTATATCGGCAACGCGCTCCAACCCGATGGTCAAGGCCATCGCCGAGGACCGCGGCATCCGCATGCCCAGCTTCTTCGCCTACCTGTTCTGGTCGCTCACCTTCCTGCTGCCCATCTTCGTGCTGGTCTCGCTCATCAGCTTCCGCTGACGATCTTGACCGGTCCGAGAAAATCGGCACATCGCGTCGCGCAGCGGGCGCTCAGACTCGGCGCATGCCGCCTGCGCGACTGGCGTGTGCGCCCTGGTTGTGACAGCTGCACGCGAACGAGAGGGCCGGGCGCCCTTGGCCACCCGGTCCATTCGGACACGTCCGCGGCGGATCCTTTCACCGTGGTGAGACCATGATCAAACGTGTCCCGCTTCTTTCCTCGCTGATGCTTTCCGTGCCGACCTGGGCTGCCACGCAGCCGGCTGCCGGAAGCGCACCTGGCCAAGGCTTCCAGCGCGGCACGACCACCACGACGGCTGTTCAGGGCGTGAATGTCCCGAAAGAGAAAGGCGATGGCAGGACATCATCGCGCGTGACCCCATGTCCGACACCGGCAATGCCGAGCGTGACGCCGCTGCTGGTCGAGCGTCGCCAGCAGCAGCGCATGGTGTGCTGCACCTGCGTGCCAAGCGTGATTCGGAACTGAATCGCCTGCATGAGCCCGCTTGCGCCGCTCCGCGGCGAGGGATCCCACGTTCAACGAGAGAGAGATCAGGCCATGCTGGAGCAGATGCGTGGCCCTGCAGGCGGACTACGACCGCCAGCTGGACAAAGCTCAGGCGGATCTGGATGCCATCGATGTCCGCCTGGCGAAGTTCAGCGGAAATTGACGATGACCGACGGGTTGCCCGGCGGCCTCGTAGCTCATCCGGTAGTCTTGCCGGCTTCGGGCGTGAGCGCTTGCCGAAGGCACCAGATGACAGGATGCTCGCCAGCGCGCAGGCGGATGCCGGCCTTTTCCGGGTCCTGGATCTGCCACAGCACGGCATTGAGCGGGTTGCCCTGCAGGCTGCTGCCCTGACAGCTTCCAGCGTCGTTGCCATCCTTGTCCGTCAGACCGCACCGTCATCTCGGCCAGCTGGTCCACCATCTCCCGATCCACGTTGATGGGGATGGGGGTGCCCAACACGCCGAAGCGGGCGTTATTGACCACGCCGTGGCGTCTGCCGCGTTCATCTGAGCGTGGTCCCTGATAGGCCAGATCAGGCAGCTCGATGAACGGGATGATGACCGACAGGCTGGCCAGCGGTACCCTCGCGCGGGGTCTGCGCGTCATGGATGGCGGCGCAGCACCACCACCACCATGTGTCGGCTTCCCATGCGCGGCTGGGTGGCGTAGCGGCTGGCCGACAGTCCCGCCGACTGGGCAGCAGCATCCGTTCCAGCGAGGTTGCCGCGCACCGCCACCTATCTTCTGCTGACCATCCTCGCCGCTCATGGGCATCTGCTCCCAGGACTTGTAGCCGACGATGCGCGTCCCGCCGACGGATGATGCCCTTCCGGAAAGGTGCGGCTGGCGCATCGCGCCTGCTCCATCGACAGCGCCACACTGACGCGAGTGGCAAGGGCTCGCGCTTCCAGGTAGAGATGAGCATATTCGGTCAGCTTGCGTTCATCGGCACAGAAATGCCGGCCAATCCGCATCTGGGCCACCTGGTCCTGATACGCCACGGCCTGCGCTCGGCCTCGGCCTTCTCGCGTTCGGCTGCCGGGCTTAGCACGCTCATGCCTGCGGTCTGGGGCGGCTGCTGGACAGGTTCCGACAGGCTGGCGCAGCCGGAAAAGCATCAGGGGCCGCTTTCACCCGGGATCATCGCAGAAGGAACGGCGGGGGCAGACATCGGTATTCTCCGTTGAGGGGAAGGTTCTGGATGCACGCAGCCGGATGAATGCTCACAGGCGCGGTCCATGCACGCGCAGCCGACTGGGCGGCCCGTTGGGTGCCGGCTGATGTCGAAAGATCGCGTCTACCTGAATGTTATCGAGGTGTGTGTGATCGGAGGGGTTTTCCGGTAAGGTTACGGCCGTATCAAAGCTGTGTCACCTGAAGGCCGACGACGACACCGTAGGCGGACGGCACCATATCCGGCCGGGCGTGCGGTGTCGAACCCGGGCCTGTCACGGATGGGCGGGTGAGGGGGCCCTTCCGGATCCTCGTGAGGGGGCCACCGTCTTTGCCTGCATCTCGCAGCCCCGCGCTGCCGTGGCGTGTCGATCCAGGAAGGGCTCAGATCCCCCGTCACCGTGACCGGGTCTCATCTGGAAGCCCTTCAGGGGCTGGGCGGGCACCATGGATGACCCTGGTTGGAAGGGGGCGGCGGCACGTGGATGCAGGCGGGAAATAGGGCACCAGCAGGAATTCCTCGATGGTGCTGGAATCGCTGCTGTCCAGCGGCACGATGAAGCCGAGATGACGATCTTTCTCAGTTCCTGGATGGCCGGATTGAGCGGTGCGTTCTTCCAGGCCTTCTGCAGCTTGCGCAGGGGCGGCAATGGCGCGCGCGTCGCTGTCGGACATGCCGTTGAGGTTCAGCGACTTGAAGTCGCAGGGCTCCAGTCCTCCGGGGAATCAGCACCTCGGTCCATTGCCGATAGCCCTGGGCATCGGCACCACTGCTGCTGGCCTGACCCTGATCCTGCCCACCTGAGCACGTCTTTTCGCCATCAGCTGCGGGCTGATTCTGACAGAACCGTCTCCCTGCTGTGGCGCTACCGGACCCCGCCTGGTTGCGGGCCCGCGCCTTGGGCAGCTCTCGCCCAGCTCGAGCGCCCCTGGCTGCAGGCTGTTCTGGATGTCCGTGCTGACCTGGCTATCTGTGCCGCCGACATCCGTGTTACCCCGCCGCTGCCTGGGCGGATGGCATCACTCCCGGTATTGGAATCGGTCGTTGACGCTGGCCGACGGAGGCGTAGTCGTGTCTTCGGCCGGCTGGCCATCTGCGCCCGGCACCCAGGGAACAACCATGGCGGCCAGCAGCAGTGCAGCCAGCGCTGGTCTGAAACCTGCAGACTTTCTGCTCAGGAGACCGGCATGGCTGCTCACGTTTCCGACTGCCCCTGATGCTGTCTGGGTACAGGGGGGCGCCTGCCGTTTGGCGGTCGGTGTGTTTGCAGGAGGGATGACGGACCGGGGCATCGAATCGGCAGGCAGGTGCATGGCAGGTGAGCAGGGCGGTACAAAGACGGTCCAACGTCTGGACCCGTCTGTCAGCATACATGACCTGGGCGCTTGGGCAGCAAGCGCGAAGCGGCGGACTGTCTTTGAAGCGGACTGCCTTTGAAGAAGGGGGCTCTTGAAAAAGACAGTCCGGACCTGGTCCACACCCGAGAACGGTGGCGCGAGAGCCGCACCCCGCTCAGAGCCGGGGCGTCAGCCCGTCGGCCAGTGCGCGCTGACTGGCACGCCAGGCGGGCCACAGTGCCGTGATGGGGCCTGCCACGGCCACCAGCGCCAGCAGCCACAGCTCGTCGGCAGCAAAGCGGGTCACGGGCCAGACAATGCCCCACTGGTTCAGCAGCAGCGGCGCGGCCAGCAGCGACCCCACGGTCAGAAGCAGATAGCCCAGCGCGCGCCGCCCACCGTCAGCACAGCATGCCTTTCCCGCACCAGCAGGAACAGCAGGTCCAGCGGGCGGGCACCCACGGCACGCAGGATGGCCAGCTCTCGCCGACGCTGCTCCAGGCTGGCCAGCAGCGCGGTGACCAGGTTGCACAGGGCTCAGCACCAGCACCAGCGCCGACAGTGCCCTGCAGCGTGCAGGTCACGATGTTCAGCAGCCGCCAGAGCTGATTCAGCGCCACGGCCGGCAGCACGGCCAGCAGCGCCTCGTCCTCGTCGGCATTGATGTCACGCTGCAGGGTTGAAGACGCCGCGCGATTTCAGGCCCACCAAGGCGGCTGTGATGAATTCAGGCTTCAGGTCGAAGGCCTTCACCTTGTCAGCCGGGATGTTGATGCCTGGAATGGGGGCGCCCGCCCGCCAGTTCAGGTGGATGGCCGTCATGGCGTCCAGGCTGATGTGCAGCGTGCGGTCCACCGGCGTGCCCGTGGGCGCCAGGATGCCGCTCACCTGGAACGGCTTGTCGGCGTGCTCGATGCCGGGGGCATCGCCCGTGCCGTGCGTGAGTGTGAGTCGATCTCCCAGCCGGTAGCCTCAGCCGGCGGGCCACCTCGGCGCCCAGCACCACGTCGAAGATCTGCGCGAAGGGCTTCGCCTGGGCCAGTTGCGGGTGTTCGCGTGCCCGTAGCGGAAATGTTCGAAATAGGCGGCATCGGTGCCCAGCACCGGAAAAGCCGCGGTGCGAATCCCCAGCGCGATGGGAATCGTCCAGGGCCACCAGCCGGTTGCGGCGCACCCGCTCATAGGCCTCCCAGCTGATCTCGTGGTGGGATCACCCAGCCGGAACACCGCATACAGCATCAGCTGCAGCGGGCTCGTGCGTGCCCCCACGATAAGGTCAGTGCCTGAAACCGCGCGGGTGAAGCTGTCGTGGATGGCCTGCTGGCCACGCTGCACCGTCAGCAGCAGGCAGGTGGACAGCGCGATCGACACCAGCGTCAGCCAGAAATTGACGCGCCGGTTGCTCGGCGCTGCGAAAGCGCCAGCCGCACCAGCGTGCCCAGCCGTACCAGCGTGAAAGGAAAGCGCAGACATGTCAGGCCGCCTCCGCCGTGTTGATGTCGTCCATCTGCAGGATGCGCCCGAAATAGGCTGCAGCTGCTCGTCGTGGCTCACGACCAGCAGAGTGTGCCGTCTGCTTTCCAGCTGCGCCATCAGCGCAGCGACAGCAGCTGGTTGCGGTTCCTGACTGTCCAGGGCCGAGGTCGGCTCATCGGCGATCAGCAGCTCGGGGCCGCCGATCAGGGCGCGCGCCACGGCGGCCCGCTGCTGCTGGCCCACCGACAGCCCCGTCATCGGCCGCGACCAGGCCGACTCGGGCAGCTCCAGCGCGGCCAGCAGCCGGCGTGCTGTCTCGCGCGGCTGGCGACCCGGCCCGCCTCGCGGCGGATGGCCGAGAAGTGGCAGGGCAGCGGCACGTTGTCTTCCAGGCTCAGGTAGGGCACCAGGTTGAACTGCCGGAAGATGAGCACGATGTGGTCGGCCCGCAGCCGGCCTCACGCTCGGCCGCGCCACAGCCCGACAGATTGTGCCCCAGCAATCGGACCTGGCAGGGCTGCAGCACCCCGCCCAGCAGGCCCAGCAGCGTGTCTTGCCGCCGCCGCTAGCCCAGCAGCAGCATCGTGCCGCCGGCATTCAGTGCCAGGCGGTTGATGCCCAGGCAGGGTCGTGGCGCTGCCCGGCCAGGTAAAGCTCGAGGTCTCGGCCAGCAGCACGGGAGTAGCCGCATCTGGTGCAGAGGTATCACGTGCATGTCCGTCGTGAAAGGGCATGGCGCATGCGAAAGCCGCGATGGTAGCCGGATGCCGACAGGCCGGCCCGGTCGGGCAGCCGGCGTGGTGTCCGGGCTGCCGCGTCCGGGGCTGGATCAGGCGAGGATCAGGATGCCTTCCAGCGGATCACCGCCTTGCCGGCCTCCAGCCGCTGCGCTCGCTCGCCCTGGTCGTTCACCACGGCGGCATCAATGTGCTTGAGGCGCGGCCAGTTGCCAAAAGGCCTTGACCGTCAGCGTCGATGGCGGCCGGCTGCTTGCAGGTGAACGTGTAGGTCACGGCCAGGTCGGCATGGTGGCCGTGTGCATGCTCGTCCTGTCTGCAGCGCGTGGTCGTGATCGTGGTCATGGTCGTCGCCGTCGTGCCCGCCGTCGTGGTCGTCATGGTCGCCGGCATCGTGGTCGTGATCGTCGTGGTCATCCACCGTCATCGTCATCCAGCAGCGTGGGGGCGTTGATGACCGAGGGCTGCCGCGCACACTGCGCCGCGGCCGGGACCCGTGCACTCACGCTGTCGGCGTCCCGCAGCTGGTCCAGCAAGGCTCTGGCCTGTGCGCGCTGCTGGTCGTTGGCCGGCTCGGTCTCGAAGCCGATCAGGCTGTCCAGCGGCGAGCGAAAGCTCACCGTCAGCGTCTCGCCCTGCTGGCTGATGTCCAGTGTGCCCAGGCCGTGCTGGTGCACATGGCCCCTGCTTGTGTCCATGATGGTGGTGATGGTCGTCGTCGTGCCCGGGCGCATGATGCGCACCGGCCGAGGCCGCCGCCGTCAGCAGGGGCGCCAGCCACGGCCAGCCGCAGCGCGTGGCGTCCGGAAACTCCCGGTCGTCCGGCCTGGGCGGCCCGAAGGGGAAGGGAATGTTCCGAAGCATGTTTCATCAGGATCTCCTCATGGGGAATTTGCCTCGCTAATGATAAGTCATTAGCATTAAGTCATGGATTCCGGCCACCCCACGCATATCCTGCGTCGACGCCACCGGCTACGTCCGCTGGCACGGCAGCCTACCCTGCCGCCTTATCTCAAAAATACCACGTCCCTGCCACGGCTGTCGCTCGTCTGGTGGGGCATCGGTGCACGGCTGCTGCTGGCCGTGGCCCTCACGGTCCTGCTGTGGCTGGTCATCCGGTGGCGCTGCAATGAACCGGATCGATACCCGCCAGACCGGGTCAGATGCGGCGCACGCGTCGGCCCATCGGACCGCCGGCCATGCCTCGTGGAACCCTGCCACGCTGCCACACCCCGTCGCGCGGCCGGATGCCGCCAGCGACACCGCACCCGTGCTGGTCTCCCCTGCAGAACGTCATGCGTCGGCTGCGACCAGCACCCGGCCATCCACCACCCGCAACTGCAGATCTCGGCCGGCGACATGCTGGCTGTGGTTGGCCCCAACGGTGCCGGCAAGAGCACCTTTTCTCGCTGCTCATCGGCGAGCAGCCTCGCTGGAAGGGCAGGTGACACCTGCTCGATCCCGACCGGGTGCGCGTGGCCTGTCTGCCGCAGATCAACCAGACCAACCGGCAGTTCCCGATCACTGCAGGACATGGTGGCCTCGGCCTGTGGCACCAGTGTGGTGCCTGGGCGCTGGGCCGCCAGGGCTGCCGCGGTGGCCGAGGCCCCGAGGATGGTGGGCCTGCGCGGCTGATGCGCCGCCGCGTGATCAGCGCGCTGTCGGGCGGCGAATTCCAGCGGGTGCGATTTGCGCAGCTCATCCCGCAGGATGCCCAGCTGGTCGTGCTCGACGGCCCTTCGTGGGCATCGATGTCACCACCGCAGCAGGTGCTGCTGGACCTGCTGGCCCGCTGTGCTCAGGGCGTCACCATCGTCGCCGCGCTGCATGAGCAGGACATCGTCCGTCGCGGTTCCCGCACACCCTGCTGCTGGCGCGCGAGATGATCGCCGTCGGTCCTACGGCCGAGGTGCTCACGCCAGAAAACTGGCAGCGTGCTCGACCGTTCGGTGGCCGCCCGCCAGCCCAGCACGCGCTGGTGTGAGGCCCACCGTTATTCCGGCCGCCGCATCGGCCGTTCACCGAGGGGCGGACAACGCCATGCCACGTGTCTGAGTTGTGGGACGGGCTCATCCGGCCCCTTCATCGAATCGGCTTCATGCGCCGCGCCCGGCCGGCTGTCTGGCCCTGTCGCTGGGCGCTGCACCGGTGGGGTCTTCCCCATGCTGCGTCGCATGAGCCTCACCGGCGACGCCACATGGCGCACGCCATCCTGCCCAGGGCGGCCATCGCCTCACCTCATCGCCGGCCTGTCGCTGCCCGCCGCGACCCTGGCGGCATCATCAGCGGCCTGCTGGTGGCGGCGGCCTCCACCCTGGTCGCACGCAGCGGCCGCCAGACCGAGGGACAGCAGCCTGGCGGCCTTCTATCTGATGTCCCTGTCGCTGGGCGTGGTCATCGCGTTTCCACCTACGGCAACCAGGTCGACCTGTTGCACGCTCCATGCCCGGATCGGTGCTGGCGCTTGATGACGACACCCTGCTGCTGATCGGCGTCATCGCCAGCGTGAGCCTGCTGGGCCTGGCCGTGCTCTACCGCCCGCTGGTCTTCGAGTGCGTCGATGCCAACCTGCTGCCCCGAAAGAGCCCCTGGGGCAGCATCGCGCACTTCGGCTTCATGGGCCTGCTGGTCATCAGACCTGGTGGCGGGCTTCCATGCGCTGGGCACGCTGGGATGTCCATCGGCCTGCTGGTGCTGCCGGCGGCCGCGGCCCGCTTCTGGGCCCGTACCGTCAATGGCCTGCTGGTCCTGGCGGCTGCGCTCGCCTTGCTGGGCTCGGCGTCAGCGGCCTCGGCGATTTCTATCACTACGAATGGCCTACCGGTCCCACCATCGTGCTGACCCTGGGCCTGATGCGTACTGCCCGTCATTGCTGCTGGCGCTCACCGGCGTGCTGCGCAGGAAGAATCGCCCACGGAGACACTACGAAACATGAACACCCGCTTCCTTCCTCCCTTTCCCGTCCGGTAGCGCTGGCCGCAGCCGCCCTGGCTGCGGCGCTGCTGGCCGCCGGCCCTGCCCAGGCGGCCCATGGCGTTGCCGCCACGGCTGGCCAGACTGGATGCCACCCGTCCACCCGGCCGCTGCCCGTCGTGGCCAGCTTCAGCATCCTGGCTGACCTGGTGAAGCAGGTCGGCGGTGATCGCGGCCTGTCGAGCCCTGGCCAAGGCCGGCGGCGACACCCACGTCTTCCAGCCGGGGCCTGCCCAGGTGCGCCAGCTGTCCGGCGCCAGCCTGGTCGTCGTCAACGGCCTGGGCTTCGAGGGCTGGATGCCCCGCCTGATCGGTTCCAGTGGCTACAGCGACCGGTCGTCGAGGCCGCTCCGGGGCCTGCAGGCCATGAAGGCCACGGATGATCACCACCACCATGGGGATGATGCTGACGAAGACGATCATGACCACGAAGGCCCGCATGGTCACGATCACGATCACGACGGGCCCCGCACGGTCATGATCGCGACGAGGACGGCTGCACAGCCATGCCGACCATGACCACGATGAAGCATCGCACGCCATCATCACCACCACCATGGCGGTCTGGATCCCCACGCCTGGCAGGACGCACTGAACGTTCGCCACTACGTCGCCAACATCGCCGAAGGCGTCCAGCTGCCGCCGGCACGACCGCAGCGGCTTCCGTGAACGCGCCCGCGCCACGATCAGACAACTGCTGGCGCTGGATCAGGAAACCACCAGGGCCGTTGACGTACGCCGACCGACCGACCGCCGCCGCGTGATGGTCTCGCATGCCGCCTTCAGCACTACGGCCGCGCCTACCACATCACCTTCATGGCTCCCGTGGGCGTCTCGACCGAAGAGGAGCCGTCTGCCTGTGGTGTGGCCAGCCTCATCCGCCAGGCCCGCAGCAGAACGCACGCGCCTTCTTCGAGAACAACAGCGATCCGCGCCTGCTCGCGCATGGCTTCCGAACTGAAGAATGTCACACATCGGCGAGCTGTATGCCGATTCGCTGTCGCCGGCCAACGGCCCGGCGGCCGACACCTGAGCATGATGCGCTACAACACCCGCGTCATCACCCAGGCCCTATCGAAAGTAAGCACTGCTTTCGTGAACAGGCCCGAGCGGTCGGCATCACGTCTACACAGGCCGAACTCCGGACCCCGCGTGCCACGCGGGTGTTTGGTCGGTCAGAAACCGTCAGCACCCCCATTCGGGCCTGTCGGCCAGGGTCCCTCGCTCAGGGCGCTTCGGTCCGGCGCACGTCAGCAGCACCACGCCTACCAGCAGCAGCGCCGGCTTGTTCTTCAGCGCCGCCGGTGGCGGCTGCAGCGTGCCCAGCACGCCTGGCACCATCGCTGCTCGGGCATGACACTCCACCATCCACAGCGTGGGCGTCTCCGGCAGCATGCCCAGCGCCAGCAGCGTGTCGCGCACCTGGTCCGAAACCGTGGCCGCCATGTACAGCGTAGCCGCTGCCGGCCGCCACGATGGCCTCGGCCCAGCGACGCAGCTCCCGGATCGGCCACGATCTCGGCCGCAGAAAGGACCTTCCGGCGCGAGGGGCGGCACCCGGTGCCGCCGCCTGTTGAAGATCCATCGGGGCGGCATCACGGGCAGCGGCAGCGCTGCCGTATTGCGCTGATCCGAGGCATGCACCTGGGGCGTGGCCAGCACCAGCGCCCGTCGCCGCCCGCGCTCGGTCATCGGTACCGCCAGCGCCGCATGCGCCGCCTGCGCCGAGCTGATGCCCGGGACCACCTCCACCGGCACCCCGGCTGCGTGCAGCACATCCAGCTCTTTTCCCTGGGCCCGTGCGAAGATCCAGCGGATCTCCCCCTTCAGACGCACCGCGTCAGACCGCCGCGCTGCGCACAGTCCAGCAGGATCTGGTTGATGGACGACTGCCGCGCACTGATTGCCGGCACGCTTGCCCACCGCGATGATCCGGGCACGCCTGGCCAGCGCCAGCACCTCCGGCTGCACCAGCGCATCGTGTACCAGCCAGTCGGCCTCGCCGATCAGCCGTGCCGCCTGCAGGTCAGAAGCTCCACATCGCCCGGCCCTGCACCCACCAGCACCACCCGGCCTGGCCCCAGGCCGGAGGCCGCTCACTGGACGGGCCTGTGCCGGTACCGATCGAAGGATCAGGCGCCTGCACCGTTCCCGGGGGGGCCGGAACGCCGTCGGCCATCAGCTCTGCTCCCACGGCAGGCCGGAGAACCGCCAGCCTTCCACGTGGTTGCGCTGCCGCTTCTCGTCCAGTCGTCCTCGAAGCCACCCACGATGTTCCACAGGTTGCTGAATCCCCGCCTGCGCTCCGGCCGTGGCCGCTGCCACGCTGCGCACACCGCTGCGGCACAGCAGCACCACCTTCTGGTCGGGTTTGGCCACCTGGGCCAGCTGCGCCAGAAAGTCCGGGTTCTGCCGCTGACCGTTGTCGATCAGCCAGGGCACGGGATGGCCCCGGGCACCCGCCCCACCCATTTGTGCTCTTTCGGGCGTGCGCACATCCATCACCAGCAGCGCCTCGCCGGCTCGCACCAGCGCCCAGGCGTCGGCCGGGGAAATGTCACCGGCATAGGCACCGGCCTGGGGTTGGAAGTCGTCATGTCCTGCTCCTGAAAAATGCGTCTGGCTGTTCCGGACCGGTCAGACCAGCTCGACCTGGATCCCGTCCAGACCGTCGATCGATCCCTCGCAGATGGTTGCCGCGCACCACCGCACTCCACACCGGCCGGCGTGCCGGTGAACACGATGTCCCCGGCCACCAGCGACCAGTGCCTCGACAGGTGGCTGATGATCTCGTTCACGTTCCAGATCATCTGATACAGATCGCCCGACTGGCGATCCTCGCCATCCACCGACAGCCGGATGCCGCCGCGCACCAGCGTGCCCACCTGTTCGCGCGGCGATGATGGCCCCACCGGCCCCGATGCCTCGAAGCCCTTGGCGATCTCCCCAGGGCGGCCCTTCTCCTTCAGCGCCGTCTGCAGGTCGCGCCGCGTCAGGTCCAGACCCACCGCATAGCCGTAGATGAGTTCCCTCGGCCCGGGCCGGATCGACATTCCGAGCCGCAACGGCCCAGGGCTACCACCAGCTCCACCTCGTGGTGCAGCGACTGCGTGCCCGAGGGTAGGGCACCGGCTGCACCGTCCCGCGGCCACCGGCACCACCGAACTGGCGGGCTTCATGAGAAGAAGGGGTCCTCGCGACCGCTGGACCCCATCTCCACGGCATGCTGCGCATAGTTCTGCGCCACGCAGAACACCCGATTGACCGGAAAACCGCTGTGCAACCCCGTGCACCGGCAGGCTCACGGTGCGGGCAGGTGCAAAGACATACGACGACATGAGGCTTTTTCCGAATGATGTGCTGAAAACGGCCCCTCATTATCCCAGAGCCGGCCCCGTGGTTGTCATCCATGAATCATGCCTTCATATGAGGAAAGCACTCGCAGCCGGGCACGGCAGATCCGTGCCATGCATCAGGCGGTCACATCCGCTGCGCCGGCCGCCCTCGTGGCCCATGTGGCCATTCGCCCCCAGAATGCTGGGTTGACCTCAAAGTACGTTCCAAGCCATGAGCCAAGAAAACGCCCCTGCCGCCTCTACCCCTGCCCGCCGGAACACGCCCGCCATGGGCCCGGAAAATCGAGACCCGGCTGCGCGAACTGCTCAAGGAACGCATCCTGATCCTGGACGGTGCCATGGGCACCATGATCCAGCAGTACAAGCTGGGCGAGGACGACTACCGTGGCGAGCGCTTCCGCGACCATGCCCACGACGTGAAGGGCAACAATGAACTGCTCTCCTCACCCGGCCCGACATCATCCAGGAAATCCACGAGAAGTACCTGGAGGCCGGTGCCGACCTCATCGAGACCAACACCTTCGGCGCCACGGCCGTCGCCCAGGCCGACTACCACCCTGCCGGAACCGGCCTACGATGAACGTCGCCTCGGCACGGCTGGCCCGGGCCGCGGTCGACAAGTACAGCACGCCCGAGCGTCCCCGCTTGTGGCCGGCGCCCTGGGCCCCCCAGCCCAAGACGGCCTCCATCTCGCCGGACGTGAAACGACCCGGCCGCGCGCAACATCACCTTCGAGGAACTGCGTGCCGCTCTACCTGAACAGGCCCGCGGCCTGGCCGAAGGCGGGGCCGACGTTTTCCTGGTCGAGACCATCTTCGACACCCTCAACGCCAAGGCCGCGCTGTTCGCGCTGGATGAACTGGCCGAAGAGCGCAGCGCCCAGGGCCCTGCCGCGCATCCCGGTCATGCGATCTCCGGCACCGTCACCGACGCCTCCGGCCGCATCCTGTCGGGCCAGACCGTCGAGGCCTTCTGGAACTCGGTGCGCCATGCCAAACCGCTCACCATCGGCCTGAACTGCGCCCTGGGTGCGGCGCTCATGCGGCCCCACATCGAGGAGCTGGCCCGCAAGGCTCGACACCTTCGTCTGCGTTCACCTCAACGCCGGCCTGCCGAACCCCATGGCCGAGACGGGCTCGACGAGACCCCGACATCACCTCCGCCCTGTTGAAGGAGTTCGCGCAGGCCAACCTCGTCAACATCGCCGGTGGCTGCTGCGGCACCACGCCCGCCCACATCCGCGCCATTGCCGAGGCCGTGCGTCCGCTCACCCCGCGCGTGCCGCCTGTCATCCCCGTCGCCACCCGCCTTCCGGTCTGGAGCCCTTCAACATCGACGAGGACTCGTCTTCGTTAACGTCGGCGAGCGCACCAACGTCACTGGTTCCAAGGCGTTTGCACGGATGATCCTCAACGAGCAGTACGACGAGGGCTCTGCAGGTCGCCCGCCAGCAGGTGGAAAACGGCGCGCAGATCATCGACGTCAACATGGATGAAGCCATGCTGGACGCGATGAAGGCCATGCCGCGCTTTTTAAACCTCATCGCCAGCGAACCCGACATCGCCCGCGTGCCCATCATGATCGACAGCTCCAAGTGGGATGTCATCGAGGCCGGCCTGCGCTGCGTGCAGGGCAAGGCGGTGGTCAACTCCATCTCGCTGAAGGAAGGCGAAGAAAAGTTCCTGCACGAGGCGCGCCTGGTGCGCCGCTATGGTGCTGCCGCCGTCGTCATGGCCTTTGACGAACAGGGCCAGGCCGACACCTTCCAGCGCAAGATCGAGATCTGCAAGCGCGCCTACGATCTGCTGGTGAACGAAGTGGGCTTCCCGCCCGAAGACATCATCTTCGATCCCAACATCTTCGCGGTCGCCACCGGCATCGAGGAACACGACGAATACGGCAACGACTTCATCCGTGCCTGCCAGTGGATCCACGACAACCTGCCGCATGCCCGCATCTCGGGCGGCGTCTCCAACGTCTCCTTCTCGTTCCGCGGCAACAATCCTGCGCGCGAGGCCATCCACACGGTCTTCCTCTATCACGCCATCAAGGCCGGCCTCACCATGGGCATCGTCAACGCCGGCATGATGGGCGTCTACGACGAAGTGCCGCTGAACTGCGCAACCGCATCGAGGACGTGGTGCTCAATCGCAAGCCCGTCTTCCCCGATGACCCGCCCGCCGATGCCCCCTGAGCGTGAACTGACCGCCACCGAACGGCTCTATCGAGATCGCCCAGACCCCTGAAGGACGACGGCGGCAAGAAGGAAGCCGACCAGGCCTGGCGCAAGGGCAGCGTGCAGGAACGCATCACGCACGCCATGGTGCATGGCATCACCCAGTACATCGTCGAGGACACCGAAGAGATCCGGCAGGAAATCGCGGCACGTGGCGGTCGTCCCATCGAAGTCATCGAAGGTCCGCTGATGGCCGGCATGAACGTCGTCGGTGACCTGTTCGGCGAAGGCAAGATGTTCCTGCCGCAGGTGGTCAAGTCCGCCCGTGTCATGAAACAGGCCGTGGCCCACCTGCTGCCTTTCATCGAGGCCGAGAAGGCCGCCCTGGCGGCAGCGGGTGACGACGCTCGCGCGGCAAGATCGTCATCGCCACCGTCAAGGGGACGTGCACGACATTGGCAAGAACATCGTCTCCGTCGTGCTCGAATGCAACAACTTCGAGGTCGTCAACATGGGCGTGATGGTGCCCTGCGCCCAGATCCTCGAAAAGGCCCGCGAGACCGGCGCCGACCTCATCGGCCTGTCCGGCCTCATCACCCCGTCGCTGGAAGAAATGGCCTTCGTGGCTGGCGAGATGGAGCGTGACGAATACTTTCCGTTCACGCAAGATTCCGCTGCTGATCGGTGGTGCCACCACGTCGCGTGTGCACACCGCCGTCAAGATCGCCCCAACTATTCCGGTCCGGTCGTCTACGTGCCCGATGCCTCGCGTTCCGTGCCCGTGGCCCAGGCCCTCGTGTCCGGAAGAGCAGCGCGAAGGCTTCCTGGCCGACCTGCACAGCGAATACGACCGCGTGCGCAACCTGCACGGCAAGAAGAAAGGCCCCAACTTCATTCCGCTGGCCGATGCCCGTGCCAACCGCGAGCAGACCGACTGAGCACCTACGTGCCGCCCCGGCCCAAGTTCATTGCCGCCGAACCTTCAAGAACCAGGATCTCGTCCAAGCTGGCCGAATACATCGACTGGGGCCCGTTCTTCCAGACCTGGGACCTGGCCGGCAAGTTCCCGGACATCCTCGACGACGCCGTGGTGGGTGAAGAGGCCCGCAAGGTCTTTTCGCCGATGGCAAGGCCATGCTGAAGAAGATCATCGACAACCGCTGGCTCACCGCCAACGGCGTCGTGATGTTCCTGCCGGCCAACACCATCAACGACGACGACATCGAGATCTACACCGACGACTCGCGCACCCAGGTGGCCATGACCTGGCGCAACCTGCGTCAGCAGAACGCCAAGCGTGAAGGCATCCCCAACAAGTCCCTGGCCGACTACATCGCGCCCAAGTTCATCGACGGCAAGCCCAGCGGCATTCAGGACTACATCGGCATGTTCGCCGTCACGGCCGGCATTGGTGCCGACAAGAAGGAAGCCGAATACATGGCGGCGCTGGACGACTACAACGCCATCGCCTTCAAGAGCATCGCCGACCGCCTGGCGGAAGCCTTTGCCGAAGCCCCTGCACGAGCGCGTGCGCAAGGACCTCGTGGGGCTACGCTTCTGACGAGAAGTTCACCAACGACGAACTCATCGCCGAAGCCTACACCGGCATCCGTCCGGCACCCGGCTATCCGTCCCTGCCCCGAGCACACCATCAAGAAAGAGATGTTCGAGCTGATGGACTGCCAGGAGATCGGCATGCACGTCACCGAGGCACTTGCCATGTGGCCGGCTGCCAGCGTCTCGGGCTTCTACTTCTCGCACCCGCATTCCGAATACTTCGGTATCGGCAACATCGACGAGGACCAGCTGCAGGACTTCATCCGCCGCTCGGGCCGTGACGAGGCCGAAGTGCGCAGGGCGCTGGCACCGCTGCTGGGCTGAGCGTTCAGGACGGGGCCGCATTCCGGCCCTCGTCGTTTCTTCAGGGCTCCGGCATCACGGCACGGCCTGGGTGGGGCTACCCGCAGCTTGCTGATTCGGTGCCAAAGAATTTCGGATGCCTGCGATTCAACGGAACCGGACTGTTCTCACGCAGCTCACGCAGGACGCCATGCGTTGAGCAATGAAGCCATGAGGCGCGACACGGCCCTGGAGTAGCCGCCGCTGCGTCGTGCCAGCGCCACCCGGATGCACAGCGCATCGCCTTCGACCAGCGGACGGAACACCACGCCCCGACGGCGTGCTGCTGCAGCGACGCCGGAACCAGCGCCACGCCCAGCCCATCGGCCACCTGTGCCAGCAGTACCGCCTGATCCTCTGGCTCCGGCAGCCGGGGTGGTGAGAAACGTTGCTGCGCAAAGATCTTCTGGCAATGGTCGTAGTACACCGGGTTCTGTCGGCGCGCAAACCAGAAGAGCGGCTCATGGCCGATGTCCTGTAGTGACAGCCGACGGACGACGTGCCAGCGGATGCCGACTGGCCAGACACGCCCATAACGCTTCTTCGTGCAGCTCGGTCACGACCAGTCCTTCCGTGCGTGCGGGCAGGCTGATGATCGCTGCATCCAGCCGGCTCACGAAGCACGCTGCGTATCAGCTGTGGTGTGCCCTGCAGGACGGTTTCAAGCTGCAGTCGAGGATGTTTCTCATGCAGCGCTGCTTCGGCCCCGAGAATTGCGCCGTATCGATGGCGGGCGTCATGCCCAGTCTGAACGGTGTGTGCTTGGCTGCGCCCTTCCGTTCAGCGCTTCCGGTGCTGTTCAGCACAGCGCGACCGAGTGATCCGGCGAGGAGGGTACGTCCTTCCTTCTGGATGCGCGAGCCCAGGGCGGCCGCTTTGTCTGAAAGACGACCTGTGTCCAGGGACATGCCGGCATGCGGGTGCAGGTCGCCAAAAACCCTGAAGCATGGTGTCCACCTGAAGAAGCAGTTGCCGGATCCGGGGCAATAGCCAATGTCCTTCCGTCGTCAGATGTACACCGTTCGGGGACCGGATCGCTGACGCAACAGAAGTGGTGCGCCCAATGCTTCTTCCAGCTGCCGGATCTGTCGACTGAGGGGCGGTTGCGTGATGAACAGCCGCTCGGCTGCCCTGGCGGAAATTCAGTTCCTCGGCCAGAACCATGAAATAGCGAAGCTGTCGAGCGTGATTCGGTCTGACATGGTGGGGTGCACAGGAGATGAAAGGGGTCATGCGCGGCAACGCACCGAAGAATGAAAGGTGTTGCGCACCACCCTTCATGGCAGTGTCAGGTACGTTGTTGGCGCGGAAGGTCATGCGCCGCCTCGCGATCCTTGGCGCACACCGTCATGATACCGAATAGGTATCAACAAAATGGAATTGGCCTTGATGCGTTGCTGCTTGCTACCTTCATCGCATTGCCAATGCCACGCTGTTCCCCATGAGACGTGGAAGGGAAGCGTCAGGAGAGGAAAGACGACATGAGTCACGACAACCGCATTCCAACGCATCACGCTAGCTCCCCATGCCCGTTGAATCCGCTTCCCTGTCCGTCAGGCACGTACCGATGGTCTGTCCGTCAGCGCCATCGGCCTGGGCTGCATGGGCATGTCCGAGTTCTATGGTCCCAGCGATGATGGAAGATCGCGTGACCTGATTCACTACGCCATCGACCGAGGCGAACGATTCTTCGACACGGCCGACATCTAGTGGCTTTGGCCACAATGAGGAACTGGTGGGAAGCGTGCTGCGCGACCACCCGCTGCGGGCAGACATTGTTCTGGCCACCAAGGGCGGCATTCTTCGGGACAGGACCGATGTCACCTGACGGGGCGTCGATACCTCACCGGAGTATCTGCAGGGGCCATCCAGCGCTCACTGATCGTCTGCAGACGCCCATCGATCTTTACTACCTGCACCGGGTGGAAGACGATGGCGCCCGCATCGACGAGAGCATGGCCGCACTGGCCGACGAGATCGGGCAGGGACGCATCGGCGCCGTGGGTCTGAGCGAGGTCTCTGCCGACACGCTTGAACGGGCCGATGCCGCATTGCGCAAGCACACGAAAGGGCGTCATGGCCTGGCGGCAGGACAGTACGAATACTCGCTGATGACCCGTAACGTCGAGAGCAACGGCGTGCTGACACCCGTCGACGCCTGGGCATCCTGCTGGTGGCCTACAGCCCCGTGTGCCGCGGGCTACTGGCCGCACTGGACTTCGATCCTGCGCGGCTGACGGAAGGCGACTTTCGTCGGCAGATGCCACGCTTCACGCCCAGCGCATTTCTCGCACAACCAGCAACTGGCCAAGGCCTTGCAGCAGGTGGCGGCGGATGAAGGCATCTCACCCGCCCAGGTGGCACTGGCCTGGGTCCTGTCCCGCGCGCCCAACATTGTGCCCATCCCGGGTACCCGAAGCTCTGCACGACTGGATGAGAACCTGCGTGCGCTGGACGTCACCTTGAGCGAGGAGGGCGCAGCAACGGTTGGCAGAGGTCTTCAAACCTCATGCCGCAGCCGGCTTGCGCTACACGGCCGAATCGATGAAGGCCTATGGCCTGCAGGAGTGACAGCGTGCTGGGAAGGCCGTCCACCCGGACATCAGGTTGATGAATCCCTGGGGCCGGGTGCGTGGGGAGGCCTTCCTGTCCGGGGCATCATCGCCCGTTGCACGCCGATGATGGACAGCAGCACCAGCACGAAGCCGGCCAGTGCACGGCCGCCCAGCTGCTCGTTCAGGAACACCCAGCCCAGCACGAAGGCGCACACAGGGGCTGAGCGGCCCCAGCGACGACACGATGGCGGGCGGCAGCCGGCTGATGCCCCGAAATACAGCACGTAGGCCAGCACCGCGCCCACCAGGCACAGGTACAGATAACCGCCCACGTTGGCTGCCGTGAAGTGATCGGGCCAGGGCTCCAGCACCAGCACCACCGGCAGCAGGCTAGCCCGCCCAGCAGCAGCTGCCAGCCGGTATAGGCCAGGACCGACAGCCCGTGCTGAAAGCGTGCCGAGAAGTAGATGCCTGTAGCCATGGAGGCCGATCCGGCCAGGGGCAGCGATGATGCCCAGCGTATCGAAACAGCCTGCGGCGAATACACCAGCAGCACGATGCCCAGCACGCCCAATGCGGCCGAAGCCCACGCCATGATCGGTGGCTGCTTCCCTGCCCACCCACCACGTCAGCACCAGGACCATCAGCGTCTGCGTGGAATTGAGGATGGCCGCCAGCCCGCCCGGCAATCGATAGGCCGACACGAACAGCATGGCCTGAAAGAAGGCAATGTTCAGGATGGACAGCACCAGCAGCCATCCCATGTCCCGCCAGCGTGGCCATTCCCGTGTCCAGGCCAGCAGTAGCAATCCGGCCGGCAGCACGCGCAACAGTGCGGCGGTGAACGGGGCGGCCAGGGTGGCAGGAATTCGGTCGTGACCAGATAGGTGCTGCCCCAGATGAGTGGGGCCAGCGCCGTGGCTGAGGATCACCATGATCGGGCTTTCTCGATCAGCCTTCAAGGCACTCCTCGTCAGTCAGAAAAGGACATGCTCTATTCTATTCGCGCCCCGCACCTACGCCTTGCCGAACACCTTCTCCACGTGCGCATGATAGTCGGACAGGTAGCGCTCGACCTGCGGATTCTTCACCACATCGTTGCAGGTGAACGTGGGCAGCCGCGTGGTGCCAAGGAACTCGTTGGCCTTGTGGAAATGGAAGTGCACGCCATCCACCCCGGCACCCTCAAAGAAATCACCTTCCCGGGTGAACGCCTCGATCGGTGCATTCCAGGTGGAGGAGATCATGTGCTTCTTGCCGTGCAGCAATCCACCCGTCCCGTAGCTCCACCGTCGGGTTGACACGGTGGCGGCCATCGTTGGCAACCAGCTTGTCTTCGCCAACGCCTTCGCTGAACACTTCGTCAACATATTTTTCACCGTCCACGGCTCGCCCATCCACCAGCCGGGCATCTGCCACACAACTGCATCCATCCACAGCCATTTCTCCACCTCGGCAACGGTGTCATAGCCCTGCTCAATCACGGTTTCCTTCACCGCGTGGCCGAGTGCGGTCAGCGTCTCTCGGGCGGTCTGGTGCAGTGTAGTGGTTCAGACGGCCTTCGGTGAAACGGAGGCCTGTCCGCCGTCGATCAACAGAATGTTCATGCGGGTTCCTCAGAAGTCGTGTTGGAAAAACGCGCCATTGTCCGTCTATCCTTCATGCAGGGAAAAATGGCAATAATCGCAAAACACTTTTTCCAGTGACAGCAACAATGAAGAGCCATTCCGATGAGCTGGCCGTATTCAGTGCAGGTGGTGGAAAGCGGCAGCTTCAGCCGTGCCGCAGAAAGGCTGGGGCTGGCCAACCCGTCGTCAGTCGCACCGTGAAGCGGCTGGAAGAGAAGCTCCACCAATCTGCTCAACCGCACCACGCGCCAGCTGCGGCTGACCGAAGAAGGCGGCCGTTTCTTCAGGCGCGCCCGGCAGATACTGCACGACATCGAGGCCGCCGAAGCGAACTCCTCTTCGGACGCTACACCGCAGGGCATTCTTCGGGTGGATTCCGCCACGCCCACGCTGCTGCATCGCATTGCCCCGCTCGTGCGCCCGTTTCGTGAGCGTTATCCGAAGGTGTTGTTGCAGCTCACCTCGTCCGAAGGCTATATCGACCTCATCGAACGGCGTGTGGATATCGCCATCCGCGCAGGCAGCCTTCACGATTCTGCAGCTGCGCGCCCGGCACCCGTTTGACAGTCGCCTGAAGCTTGTTGCTGCGCCAGACTATCTTGCCCGATTCGGAACGCCGGAAAGCGTTGCCGATCTGTCGCGGCACGTCCTCATCGGCTTCTCCGAGCCCAGAACCCTGAACAACTGGCCGTTTGCTGACAGCGGTCATGCCCCTTATGCCGCCGCGCCCCAGCTGTCTGCCAACAGCGGAGAAACCATCCGCCAGCTCTGTCTATCCGGCAACGGCATCGCCTGCCTGTCGGACTTCGTCGTGGCCAGTGACATCTGCCGCCGGCGACCTGCATGAACTCCCTGCCGGACCGTGCCCCTGAACGAAGTCAAACCGTTTCACGCCGTATATTACGGCGACACCACGGTCAGCCCGAAAATCCGGGCGTTTGTGGACTTCCTGGCAGAGCACTGGAGGCGTGGTGTACAGGCGAGGCCCTGACCTGAAGGTGGAGCCAGGATGGATCAGACGGATGCAACGCACACCATGGATGCCGTGTAACCGCGTGGCATCCATGATGCGCGTATCAGCCTTGCTGCCGAATCACTTTGGCGCGGGCCGGATTGCTGCGCCAGGTGCGTGTCACCGGCTGGCCGTTGTCTCCGGGGCGCGTATCCGTCACGTAGGAACTCACGCGTTCCAGCGCCTGACCATGCTGCCATCCGGAAGGCACCACGAAAGTCGAGCAGATATCGCGGTTCAGGTCACGGGTCCGGCTGGGCAGGGCTGCCGTCCAGCAACGAGTCACCTGATTGGCCTCGGACCAGGTTTCAGGGACATCCTCACGGTCAGCGGTTTGCCATCCTTCTGGCCCCTTCCATGTCATCAACGTCCCGAAGGGAACCAGCGAGTCATGGTGGAAGCCCTTCTGCCCGTCAACCGATGCGAGCACGCCCTCGATGCGATTGCTGGGGCTGTGGTCGTCGGGCTTGTCAGCAGGAGGGACATCGATGTACGTCTTCAGTTCGTTGGGCAGGAAGATCACCTGCTTGCCGCTTTGCGTGCCCGCACGTAGCTTCAGCGATATCTCCAGGTGCTCGAATGAGGGGTTGCGTTGTACCAGTTATCAATGCCCTGCCTTCAGTTCGTGATAATAGGTTCCTTCTGCGGGGACATAATTGTCGGCGGCGGGACGGGGACCGAAATTATCGGCCTGGCTGTTCTCCCAGAGCTTGAGGGCTGTCCGGATCAGGGGCCTTCGATGAAGGCGCCGGTGGCTGCTGGCAGCCTTCAGACGACCATTGTCATCATTGAAGCCGAGGTCCTCGTCTGGCAGGGAGTCGAAGGAGGCAGACAGCAGTGCACCACTGATGCCTCGTTCGTTCATCGGTACATCCGTGGTTCCGTCGACAATCCCTTCGGCGCGGTAGTTGGCGGTGCTCCAGGTGTCGGTGCTGCTGGATGTGCCGGAAATGACGCCATCGCCGTTGTATGCCGGCTCGCGTGTTTCATGAACCACCTGTTCACCCAGCTTGACGAGTGCATCGCCGGATTTCCAGTTTGCCGGAATGCGCCACGCGCTGCGGATCTCCATGGATCCGAACCGCCCGCCTTGGAGACATTCAGCGTCAGCAGGAAGGTGTTCGGGCCCATCAAGAAGACTCATGTCCAGTTCGGCGACATACGCCCGGTCTTCGGTCTCCCATGTCTTGAAACTTCCGCCGCGGTAGATCCGCTTCTCGCCGACAGCTGCGTGGCGGAGTTGTCCGGTCGACCCCAGGGGCTCACGGCACGGAACATGAGGGGTTTCTCGTTGAGACCCGCCCTGCGTGAATCGCAGGATATTGCCGATTGTCAGTGCCTGGCCGGCGGCAGGCTGGTCACCGACAGCGCCCAGCTCCCAGGTCACAGCGTTGAAAGCGGCCTTGCCGGTCTGGCCGGGCTGGGCTTCAGCATGTGCACGATAGGTGTACGGTTGCTGGAATGTACTGTCGGTCGACGGCTGAATGCCCACGTCCAGCTTCAGCAGGGGCTGCGGGCCTCGCCGGCCAGTTTGGGTTTCGTGAGTTCAATGCCACCCTTTTTCCGTGGGAATCAGCCTCGGGTCGCATCCGTGGCAGGGGCCTGGTCCTTGGCGGTTGCATGGTCCAGCAGGGGCTGCCAGGACCACGTCCGAGCGAATTTCCCGGTCATCGAGCAGTTCACCCAGTGCAGCGGCGGGCGTCGCAGCAGGTGTTGCAGCTGCAGCGTAGCGCGCTGGCGCCGCGTCCTGGGTGGCTGCTGCCGTGTCCGCTGCCGGCGTTGGGGTGGTTTCTGGGGCAGCGGGGTGTTGCGCCAGCGGCTAGTCTCGGTTGCCGTGGTGCTGGCCGATGGTGTGTTGGCACCCGTGGTCTCTGTCGCGGAGGTTTTGGTGGGCGGCGTGCCGGCAGCAGGGGTTCCGGGTTGCAGCGGCGTTGGTCGATGGCGTGGCGGCAGTCACGGCCCCCGCTTCGGAGGCGATCGTGGTGGGCGTGCTGTTCGTCGAGGGATCGGCCGCGGGGCGAGCGTTGCCGGCAGCGTCACTAGCTGGGCGGGTGTTCTCGCTGCTTGAGGTATTGCTTGCGGGCTGCTGGAAAGAGACAGCCGTGTCGGCTTTCTGTGTCAGCTGGGCAGGCTGTCCGACATCACCCGATCCGCTGCCGCCGCAGGCAGCCGGGGACAGCATCATCAGCAGCGCCAGCGGGCGACCGGGGTGACGGCGTGCAGGCGACGTGATGGGCGTGGAAGCATTCGTGAGGCGTACCGGGAGAAGCAGAGCTGGGCGAAGATGGAAGGAATGTGCGTATGGACATGAGTGATCCTTGGCGGCTGTTAACGATATAGAGCCTGGCGGAAGGTCGCCAGCGCCGAAGGTCACTGTAGAGCGGTGCGTCCGGCACTTCGTAGAACACGGAAAGGCTGGATGTATTTATCGGACAACGTTTTCATTCAGGGCATGTGTGTGCACGCATACGTTCCGTGTGCACGCTTGCACGAATGGGCCTGAAATGTATTTCATACGTTCGAGATCCTGCATCGATATCTGCCTTGAGGGACGGCAGATTGTTGGTCATGCCTTTGCAACGATGGTTGCAAAGAATTGCATCCGGATATCGGCACTCCCCATGAAATTGGGTGGTACGCACAGACTTGACAGTGCTGCATGCAGCCGGTTCCCGTTGTCTGGAGCCATCTGTGGAAGCCTGGATGACGGCGTGCTGATAAAAACCGGTTCCGGGGAAAATGACCGGGGACCGGTTTCTCAGGCTTGCAAATCAGCAGACTGTCGAAAAAGAAGGCAGTCTGTCGGCTGTGACGCCATGCGGCACACTATGGTGCGTTCTGTCTGGGCATCAGCCCGGAATCACATCCTTCCGGACACGTTCCAGTGCCTTGCGCACGGCAGCTTCCAGGCGGGCGTCGCCGGCCAGTTCCTGCCACAGCACACGGTCGGCGCACAGGGCCTTCACCGGGTCTCTCTGCCTGCACGATGGCGTGCGCTGCCTTCGGATCCATGCCTGGTCGTTGTACTGGAAGGGCAGCTTTTTCTGCATGCCAGCGCTTGAGGAATTCCAGGAAGAGGGCGGGCAGCACGGCCACCGAATTGATGCTCTCGTTGCGGGCCAGGCGGTCGCGGATGGTGGGCAGGATGAAGCCCGGGATCTCGAGAAGCTGTCGGCGGTGACGCGCTGGTTGGTGTCGCGGATGGCGTCGTTGCCGAAGCGCTCCAGCACCATGTCGCGGTAGGCCGGCAGGTCCACGGGATTGTTAGCCCGACAGGCAGGGGAATCACGTCGTCGGTGGCGTAGTCGAAGGCCAGCTTTGCGCACCACGGCATCACGCGCCCCTTCATGGATGTACTCGTGCCCGCGCAGTGTGCCGCCCCAGGCAATGCAGCTGTGGGTGGCATTGAGCAGACGGATCTTCGCTTCCTCGTAGGGATCAACCGAGGCAACCAGTTCGGCGCCTACCTTTTCCCAGGCGGGGCGGCCGGCCGCGAAATTGTCCTCGATGACCCATTGCAGATAGCTCTCGGAGCCCAGCGCGGCATTGTCGTCGCGTCCGGTGGCGGCCTCGACGCGTGCCTTCAGCTCCGCCGGCGGGCGCGGCGTGATGCGGTCGACCATGGCGTTGGGGGAAGCGCACGTTGGCGTCGATCCAGCTCAGGATGTCGGTGTCACCGATCTTCTGGGCGAAGTCGCGCAGGCCTCTCGCACCCGGTCGCCATTGTGGCGCAGGTTTGTCGCAGTTCTGCAGCGTGATGGGGACCGCCACCGGCCTTCTTGCGGGCGCGCAACAGCGTGATGAGGGCACCGTACAGCGTCTGGCCCGGTTCACCTTTCTTCACGCGTTCCAGGTCGGCCTTCAGGTCGGGAAAGCTGGTGTCCAGTTCGCCGTTTTCCAGCAGGTAGTAGCCGGCTTCGGTGACGGTGAAGGAGATGATGCGGGTGATCGGGTCGGTGGCCAGTTCGGTGATGGTCTTCAGGCTGGCATCGTAGGGAATCACCTGGTCGATGGCCGTGATCCAGTGGTATTCCACCTGCCGTGCGGATCGATGGTTTCAGCGTGAAATTGCCGTCCTGAGCAGCCAGGGCCTCCAGCAGCGGGTTGGCATCGACGGATGTTGAGTGCCGGCCAGCTGCCAGCCGGTCTCGCCCTGATCCTTCAGGCGTTGCAGGTAGACCACCTGGTGGGCACGGTGGAAGTGCTGAGCCCCAGGTGCAGGATGCGGCCGATGATGGGTCGGGAGGTGGATGCAGTCATGATGCGGCCCTCGTTCAAGGCGATGGAATCTCGGGCAGCAGCGTGTCAGGCAGCGCACTGCGTCGAGCCAGTTTAACCATGTGAAACGAATGAGGCGGCCTATACCTGAGCCGTCGTCAAGGCCGATGTGACCGGCCCCGGTGTTCCGTGATGAGGGGCGCCTCGGACGTCGCAGCGGATGTCGTGGCTGAACCCTCTCGCTTACAGACAACCCCAGGCGCGCTGGAATTCCATCCGGATCTGGAACTCGTGGTCGGCAAAGCCCAGCTCCCGCAGGTGGTGCTTGATGTCCTCGGGCGTCGATGTCGTGCGAGGTGGCGCGCCAGCGGGTTTCTGGCTGGCCTTGCGGCCGGTCTGCTCGGTGTCGATGGCAAATCCCTGGGCCAGCAGCGCGGCCTGCAGCAGCAGGTCGCGGTGGCCCTCATGGGTGGCGCTGTTGACGGTGGTGCGCAGGTTGACGAGCGTGGTGTTCATGATCAGAGCGCATTCCAGAAGTCGGCAAACACGTGGACCGACGGGAAGTAGCCCACCGGCACGTTGATGGCCACGCCCACGGCAAAGGCCAGGAACGGGCTTGATGCCGACAGCTGTCAGTTCCGAAAGCGCGTGGTCAGGCCAATGGCCAGGAAGGTGAGGGTGAAGAACCAGCCGCGCAGCGACTTGAGCGTGCCCAGCACTTCCTTGCTGTAAGCGCTGGCCTGGGCGCCGTCCAGCAGCGTGAGTGCCGCCGTGGTCAGCAGCGAGGCCACGAAGAAGCCCAGGATGAATTTCGGGAAGCGCCGCCAGATCTCGCGACGATCGATGCGCTCTGGCGCTGTCGCGCGACTGGCGTTCCCACACCGTGACCGACAGGATGGCCACCAGGAAGGCCCAGACGCCCACGAACATGTCGCGGCCCACCACCTTCATCAGCGTGAAGGCCTGCACGGCAGATTCGTGGCCAATGGCTTCGGCGGCGGCAAAACCGGCGGCATCGGCAAATTCCGAGGTGCCGATCCAGGCGCCGGCGATGCCGGGTTCAAGACCCAGCACACGGGCCGCCGAGGGCAGGAGGAAGATCATGGCCACGGCCCAGACGATGACCAGCGAGATGGCCACCGAGACGTGCTGGGGACGGGCACGGCAGGCGCCGCCGATGGCGATGGCACCGGAGACGCCGCAGATCGAACCGCCGGCCGCCAGGGTGGCGCCGAAGCGGCGATCCAGCCCGAAGAGTCGGGTCGCGGCGAAATAGATGCTGCCGAAGGTGACGAAGGGAGACGATGAGCGCCTGGCTGATGGCGGCCGGGCCGGCCTGCAGGATGATCGTGAAGGGCAGGGTGGCGCCCATCAGCACGATGCCGGTCTTGACGAAGTATTCGGTGCGCAGTGCCTCGTGCAGCCAGGCGGGCAGCCGCACGGTGTTGCCGATGGCCAGGCCGACGAAGAGGGCCACCAGCGGGCGCTTCCAGCTGCGCGGCTTTGAACCAGGTGTTGCTGAGCCAGCAGCGTGACAAGCACGGCCAGGCCATACAGGGCCAGCAGCCCTTGCCGAATTTCGTGACGTTGTAGCCGATGCGCGCGGCGCCGATGGACAGCGGTACCAGCAGCAGTGCATACAGGTAGATGAGTGAGGGCAGTGCTCGCCGAGGGCCGCCAGGCCTTCGCTGGCGTGCGCCAGCTGCCGAACTTGACGGTGATAAGCTTCAGTGCGCCGGATTCGCCGGCCAGAAGCGCCAGGCTGGCCAGGGCCACCATGCCCAGACCGATGAAGATGGCCCAGCCGTCTTCCTGACGATACCAGGGCGGGACGAACCGCCGGCGGCTGTGTGTCGGTCGGTGCCGGGTCGCGCTGGACAGGCGTATAGGATTCGCGGCCGAACCGTGTCTGGCTGCCCCGGAGCTCGGGGCGTCGATGGCCAGCGAAGAGGACAGGGTATGGGGTTGCATGATGTTGTCCCTGGGGGTGCGATGGCAGGGGACGTTACCGGCGCGCCGTACCGGTATCAATGTGCGTTTTTGTGAGTTAGACGCTGCCCTCATGCCGTCATGCGCGGCATGCATGAGCGTCAGTCGCTGATGTCTTCCAGCGAGCGGCCGCGGGTCCTTCGCCCAGCACCAGGATGGTCACGACCACGGCCAGCAGCACGGCGGTGAACATGCCGAAGATGTGGGCGAAGCCGTTGGCACCGCCCACCAGTGCGGCCACGGCCAGCGGTGCCATCAATGCCGCCGATGCGGCTGATGGCGCCTGCCCAGCCGGGAGCCGAAGGCCCGAAAGCGCACCGGGTACAGCTCGGGGGTGTAGGGTGTACAGCACGCCCCAGGCTCCCAGATTGAAGAAGGACATGAGGGACCCCACAGCAGGATGGTGGTGGGGTGGTGGCCTGACCGAAGAACCAGGCGCATGCGGCGCAGGCGAACAGGAACGAGGCCAGCGTGGCCTTGCGGCCGATCCGTTCCACCAGCACGGCCGCCGAGAAATAGCCGGGCAGCTGGGCCAGGATCATCACCCAGCATGTACTCGAAGGTCTTGACCACGGTGTGTCCCTGCTCGACCAGCAGCTTGGGCAGCCAGGTGAAGATGCCGTAGTACGAGAACACGATGCCGAACCAGATCAGCCACAGCATGAGGGGTGCGGCGGAGCAAGGGCGGCTTCCAGAGCTGGCCGAAGCGGATGGGCTCATGGGCGGCCGTGGCGGCCACGACGGCTTCTGTCACGACGGGCAAGCTCGGCCTGGGCTTCAAGACGCGAGACCAGGGCGTGGGCCTGCTCGACCCGGCCCCGGGCCAGCAGGTAGGCACGGATTCCGGCAGCTTTTTCCAGACCCAGAGGGCGTAGAAGATGGGCAGCGCACCGATCCAGAACGCACTGTGCCAGCCAAAGTGCGGAATGAAGCCCCACGAGGCCAGCGCGGCGGCCAGCCAGCCCAGTCCCCAGAAGCTTTCCAGAAGAACGATCAGCCGGCCACGCACCGCAGGCGCAAATTCGCTGACCAGCGAGACGGCCACTGGCAGCTGGCCCCCAGTCCGAAGCCCACCCAGAAACGGCAGAACAGCAGGGACGGGCAGGCTGGGCGAGAGGGCGCACAGGCCAGTGGCGATGCTGTGAGAGCACCATGGTGCCCACGAAGACGTTGCGGCGGCCGAAGCGGTCGGCAGCCCAGCCGCTGGCCACCGCGCCCAGCGCCATGCCCACGAAGGCGACACTGACGATCCACCCCGACTGCGCCGGGCGTGAGCTGCCACTGCTGACTGAGCGTGGGCAGCACGAAGGACACGAGGCCCCGTGTCCATGGCGTCGAACAGCCAGCCGACGCCGATGAGCCCCAGCAGCGTGTAGTGGAAAACGCCCGTGGGCAGGCGATACAGGCGGGTGAGGATATCCATCGGGGCGGTCGGGGGATGAGGGATGATGCGGTCTGATAGAGGATACAGCGACTGCATCATCCCTCGCTGCCTCGGGGGCGTGTCAGGCCCCCGAGGCGTGGGAGGTCATTTCTGGAAGAAATGCAGGGACCACGGCAGCACGTAGGCCTGCAGCACCGTGAGCAGACCCACGAAGGCGCAGAAGATGAGGCTGTGCTTGACCGTGAAGCGGAACAGGTTGGATTCCTTGCCTTCCAGACCCACCGAGGCGCGCAGGCGATGGCGATGGACTGCGGCGAGACTCATCTTGCCGGTGACGCCGCCGTGGTGTTGGCCGCCACGGTGAGTTCGGGCGTGACGCCGATCTGGTGCGCCGTGCTGGCCTGCAGCGAGGCCAGAACAGGGCGTTGGCCGACGTGTCGGAGCCGGTGAGGAAGACACCGATCCAGCCCAGGAAGGGCGAGAAGAACGGGAAGGCCGCACCGGTACCGGCCAGCACCAGGGCCAGCGTGGACGACAGGCCCGAGATAGTTGGCCACGAAGGCAGAAAGCCCAGCACCAGGCCGATGGAGAGGGATGGACAGGCGCAGTTCGGAGCAGCGTCTCGAAGAAGGTCTTGATGACGTTGGGAATGCGCATGTGCAGCAGGGCGAGCCGAGATGAGGGCGGCCAGCAGGATGGAGGTGCCGACGGCGCCGAGCAGGTTCAGCGTGACCCTGCGGCGTAGGGCCGTGGGCCTCGGCCACGATCGGGGCGGCCTTCATGACCAGGTTGTGCAGGCCGGGCCACTGGATCTTGATGGTGGCTGCGTCGAGCACGTTCTGCAGGCCCTTCAGCGTCCAGAGGCTGACGCAGACGGTGAGGATGGCGAACGGCGACCAGGCTTTCAGGATCTGGCCGGTGGTGTATTCGGCCTCATGGCGCTTCGCGGGCTTCTTCATGCCGTCGAAGGTGAAGATCTCCTCGGGCTGCCATTTCTTCAGGAACAGCGACAGGCAGACGAGGCTGACCAGCGCGGAGGTGACATCGGGCAGTTCAGGCCGATGAAGTTGGCGGTGAGGAACTGGGTGGCGGCAAACGAGACGCCTGCCACCAGCACGAGCCGGCCAGGTCTGGCGGATGCCGCGCATGCCGTCCATCATGGCCACCAGCCAGAAGGGTACGATGATGGAGAGGATGGGCAGCTGGCGACCGGCTACCTGACCGATGTGGTAGGGATCCAGCCCGGAAACCTTGCCGGCCACCAGGATGGGGATACCCATGGCACAGGCCACCGAGGGCGGTGTTGGCGATGAGGCACAGACCGGCGGCGTAGAGCAGGTTGAAGCCCAGGCCCACCAGCAGCGAGGCGGTGATGGCCACCGGCGCGCCAAAGCCTGCGGCGCCTTCCAGGAAGGCACCAAACGAAAAACCGACCAGCAGCATCTGCAGGCGCTGGTCTTCCGTGATGGAGATGACCGATGCGCGGATGATGTTGAACTGGCCGGTCTTGACGGTGATCTTGTAGAGGAATACCGCCGTGATGATGATCCAGGCGATGGGCCATAGACCGTAGGCAAAGCCGTAGAGGGCGGAGGAGATGGCCATGCCGGCCGGCATGCCGAAGGCCAGGACAGCCACGCCCAGCGCGATGAGCAGGGTGCAAAAAGCCCGCCATGTAGCCTTTCATCTTCAGGACGGTGAGCGCGACGAAGAAGAAGATGATGGGTAGCAGCGCCACGGCGGCCGTCAGCATCAGGCTATCGCCGACGGCCGAATAGTTCTGGATCCACGTTTCCATTGAAGGAATATCTCCGGGGTACGGGGTTGTGCGGCGTGGCGGGCATGGCCGGTTGGGCTGTTTTCCGAGCTCGCGCCGTCAATGGGTTCAGGGGTCGGAAACCTGCTGTCAGGGGCTGCGCATCCGGGTCAGTGGATGTCTCCTCAGGCTGTCCTTCTCCCGGGATTGGGTGCCGCTAATTTACAGAACCGGAGAAAGGCGGGCAATGAAAACCCATTTATGGATGTTTCATAAAATTTCCTTATGAATCAAGGGTTAAGCCATTCCGTTCTGATGTTCAGGGGTTATCCTAGTCAGGAATCCGGGGGCCTGCATGAGCCGGGGGCACGATGACTTCATGGATGGATCGCGCTGCTTCATAATCGCGGGATGCCTGCAGCCATCAATCTCGGTCTCTTTCGTTTGCCACTCTCGGTCCTGGTGCCGATGGTGGCGGTCTTTCTTGGTCTCTGGCTGGGCAACCGCCAGGTGAAGCGACAGGGGCACGGCGCCGGTGGAGCCGTTCTTCTGGCGCATCGTGTTCTGGGCGCTGGCGGTGGCGCGGCTGGCCTATGTGCTGCGCCACCACGAGGCCTACCTGGAAGATCCGTGGACGGCGCTGGACGTGCGCGATGGCGGCTTCGACCCATGGGCCGGGCTGGTTTGGGCCTGGCTGCTGGCGTGGCGATATGGCTGGCGGGGTTCGGCGCCGCGTCGGCCGCTGCTGGCAGCCATGGTGGGCATGACGGTGATCGGCGTGGCGGGGCTTCTGGCGTTGCAGAACGCAGCGACGCGGGTGCAGCCGTTGCCCGTGTTGCAGCTGCAGACGCTGGAGGGGCAGGCGGTGCCGCTACAGCGCTTCGGCAATGGTCGCCCGGCCATCGTGAACCTGTGGGCGACGTGGTGCCCGCACTGCGTGCGGGAGATGCCCGTGCTGGCCGAGGCACAGCGGCAGTATCCGGACCTGGACATCGTGTTCCTGGACCAGGGGCGAGGACGGTGCGCGGGTGAGCCGCTTCCTGCAGCGGCGCGGGCTTGCGCTGGACAACGTGCTGCTGGATGCGAAGGGCGAGGTGGGCCGGCATTTTCGGGCTGCAGGGCGCTGCCGGCCACGCTGTTCTACGGCCGTGACGGGGAGCCTGCAGGACATCCGCATCGGGGCACTGTCGAAGGCAACATTGCAGGAGCGCATCGAGCGGCTGCGGCGCTGAATCGGTGGCTGGCCGTGTCAGCTGCCCGATTCCGGTGCTCCGAGCGATTGGTGTGGCGCTCCAGCCGGGCCTGCAGGGGCTGACAGGATGCTGGCGATGGCCCAGTAGATGAGGGCGGCGCTGATGTACATCGCAAACACCTCGAAGGTGCGGGCCGTGATGAGCTGGGACTGACGCAGCAGCTCCGGCACCTGGATGGTGGCGGCCAGCGAGGTGTCTTTCACCAGGGCGATGAAGCTGTTGCCCAGCGGCGGGCAGCGCCGTGCGGGCGGCCTGGGGGCACGATGATGCGACGCAGGGTCTGGCGGCGATTCATGCCCAGGCTGGCGGCGGCCTCCCACTGGCCGGCATCGATCTGGGCGATGGCGGCGCGCAGCGTCTCGCAGGTGTAGGCGGCCGTGTTGAGCGAGAACCCGATGATGGCGGCGGGCAGGGGATCGAGCTGCAGGCCGATCTCGGGCGAGGCCGTAGTAGATGATGAAGAGCTGCACCAGCAGCGGCGTGCCACGAAAGAACGAGACGTAGAAGCGCACCAGCCACTGGATGGGGCGGCGCGCATACAGCCGACCCAGAGCCAGCAGGAATCCCAGCAGCAGGCCGAAGAACATGCCCGCCCAGGCTGAGCAGCACGGTGAAGCGCGCGCCGCTCAGCAGATCGGGCAGGGATTCGAGGACGAGAGACAGGGTTTCGGACATGCCGGGGGCGGGTCAGCGTGCGTTGGTCACGTCCGTGTCGAACCACTTGTTGGACAGCTTGGTCAGGGTGCCGTCGGCACGCAGTTTCTCCAGCGCCTGGTCGATGGCCTTGTGCAGGCTTTCATCGGACTTGCGGGATGGGAATGCCGGAGGTCTGGCGCGAGAAGGCCGGACCGCCCAGGGCAAAAGCGGTTCCTGCTCTGCTTGACCTGGTAGAGCGCGGCCAGCCGGTCCACCAGCACGGCATCCAGGCGCCCCACGGCCAGGTCCTGGTTCTTGGTGGGGTCGTCTTCGTAGGTGCGCACTTCGGCCGACGGCACGGTGCGACGGGCCCATTCCTCGTAGCTGGTGCCCAGACCCACGCCCACTTTCTTGCCAGCCAGTGCGCTGGGGGATTGCAGCGTGTCGGCATCCTTTCGCGCGGGTGACGGCCTGGATGCCGGAGACGGTGTAGGGCTGGCTGAAGCGGTATTTCTTCTGGCGTGCGTCGGTGATGGTGACCTGGTTGATGATCACGTCGATGCGGCCGGAATCCAGGGCGGCCAGCAGGCCGTCCCACTTGGTGGGCTGGAACTGCGCCTTCACGCCCAGGGTCTCGGCCAGGGGCATTGCCCAGGTCGATCTCGAAGCCGACGAACTGGCCTTTTTCGTCCTGGTAGTTGAAGGGCGGGATAGGGTGCCCTCGATACCGATGCGCAGCGTGCCGCGCTTCTGGATGGCGTTCAGGGCGTCGTCGGCCGCATGGGCGGGCGCGGCAGCCAGCAGGGTGGTGCCGGCCAGCAAGGCGGAGGCGCTCGCCAGCAGGCGGCGGCGCAGGACGTCAGGTTTCATGGTGGAGTGTCCGGGAAGGGGGTTCGGGGGAGGGCAACATGCTTGCGGATGTCAGCGCACCAGCACGCGGCCCGCCGGTTTCCATGTGTCCGATGGTGGCGGCCTGCGCAAAACCAGACCGGTTGAAGCACTTCAGCACGTCGTCGGCTGCTTCGGGGGCGCAGGCCACCAGCAGCCCGCCGGCTCGTCTGCGGGTCGGTTAGCAGGTCCTGCAGGAAGGACGGTGCATCGGGGGCCATGTCGACATCGGCACCATAGGAGGCCCAGTTGCGGCCTGATGCGCCCGTGCGGATGCCGGCCGAGGCCAGCTCGATGACATCCTTCAGGAACGGCACGGCACGTCCGTTGATGCGGGCCGTCAGCCCTGAACCCCGGGCCATTTCCAGCGTGTGGCCCAGCAGGCCGAAGCCGGTGACATCGGTCATGGCATGCACGCCGGGCAGACGCGCCAGCTCGGGGCCGGGCCGGTTGAGCCGCGTGGTGGCGTCGATCATCGTGGCATAGTCGCTTTCGTCGAGCTGGCCTTTCTTGAGGGCGGCCGAATAGATGCCCACGCCCAGCGGCTTGCCGAGAATGAGGACGTCGCCTGCCTGGGCACCGCTGTTGCGCTTGAGATCCTTCGGATCGACCGTGCCGATAGCCACCAGGCCGTAGATGGGTTCCACCGAGTCGATGGAGTGGCCGCCCGCCAGTACGCCGGCGTCACGGCAGACCGACTGACCGCCTTCCAGGATGCGGGCGATGACATCGTGCGGCAGCACGTTGATGGGCATGCCGACGACGGCCAGCGCCATGATGGGCTGCCCCCATGGCGTGAGACATCGGACAGTGCGTTGGTGGCCGCAATCCGTCCGAAGTCGTAGGGGTCGTCGACAATGGGCATGAAGAAATCGGTGGTGGCCACGATGGCCTGGTGCTCGTTGATGCGGTAGACGGCGGCATCATCGGCGGTCTCGGTGCCCACCAGCAGGTCGGGGAACAGCTGGGGCGGCACGCTGCTTCTGGCCAGCAGGTCAGTCAGCACGCCCGGGGCGATCTTGCAGCCGCAGCCGCCACCGTGCGAGAGAGAGGTGAGGCGCGGGGTGTCGGGGGTGGAAGCGGTCATGGCATGTGTCCTGGTTGACAGGGGATATGCTCATTCTATAGCGGGCGCCTGGGGGAGGCGCGGGCCCCATCCGGATGTTCATGCGGACGGTCTGTCGGATGGGCGGGCACGGCGGTGACAGCACTCTCCTCCATTCTAGGAATCCTTGAATCGTTGATGCCTGCCGACCTAGTGCATCAGGCGGCTGTGACTGAGCTGTCAGGCTATCACCGAGCTGTCTGCGGTGAGGGTGCGGTCAGTGCGTCTGGTGGTGTTGCCGCTGGGGCTTGTTCCGATTTCTCAGGCAGCCGTGGAACATGATGGTGATCGCTGGTGTGGCGAGGGGGATGCACTCAGATCAGAATGCTGTCGATGACTTCCGGCCAGGGGGTGCAGGGAGGTTCGTGGATCATTTCAGTAGCGATGTCTCCACCTGATGGGAAGCGCCTGCAGGGCAGGTCGTTGGGGTCGCGGCCGAAGGGGTTTTTCCAGTTCGGCGCCCAGGGCTCAGGGCCAGGAAGGTGTAGGCGATGAAGCAGACGATGACCGGGGTCATCAGGCCGATGCCGTCGAGCAGGCCGAAGGGGCAGCCAGAAGCAGTACAGGTAGGCGCAGCGGTGGATGATGACCGAGTAGGGGAAAGGGGCAGCGGGGTGTCGGCGATGCGTTCGCAGCCGGACAGGGCGGTGCTCAGTTCATGCAGGTTGCGCTCGAAGGCGGTGGCGATGGGCGGGGTGACTTCCCCGGCCTTCAGGCGTTCGCCCAGCCATTCGCTGGCCAGCAGCAGGGCCATGGCGGGCCGGTGTTCGGCCTGCAGCACGTTGGCTGTCGGCTTCGTCCAGGAACAGGTGGATGTCGGTGCTGGGGTCGGTGCGGGCCAGCTGGTGCTTCAGCAGGTGGGCGAAGGCGCACAGATGCAGGATCATCGGCCGGGCAAGCGGCCGGTTGCTGGACAGGGTGAGTGCCTGGCGGCCGAGTGATCGGGTGGCGGCCAGGACCTGTCCCCACAGGGTGCGGGCTTCCCAGTAGCGGGCGTAGCTGGTGCTGTTGCGAAAGCCCAGGAAGATGGCCAGCGACACGCCGATGAGGGAGAAGGGGCACGAAGTTGAGCGAGACCTTCCAGTCAGGATCTGGCCATGCAGTGCCGTGACCAGCGTGGCAAACAGCGTGATGATGATGAGCTGCGGGCTGATGGTGGGCAGGATGGAGCCGCGCGCACGAAGAGCATGCGCAGCCAGTGAGGCGGGAGCGGACGATCATGGCGCAGGGGCAGGTCGGAACAGGTCCGTGCTGAGTCGTGTTCACCCGGGGCGGTGGTCGCGCAGCGCTGCGCGGCGCTTGCCGGGGGCGAAGGGCAGGATTCTACGTGCCGCCGATGGGCGGCTGGGGCGCTGGCTGACGGAAGGCGACGCTGGCCGGCTTTCCCGTATGATTGTGGGATCACGGGCAAGGCGCTCGGGGGCCCTGACCGGTTGCGTGACCGCGGCTGGACAGTGCCGGGCGCTTGCCATCGGAGCATTCTTGGCCATTCTTTCGGAGGAGCGTCGATGAGACGGATGAGAAAGGCATGGGGGTACCGGTCGGTGCTGGCCGGGTTGGTTGTGGGCCTGACGATGACGGGAGGGATCTGTGATGGCGGCCGATGAGGCAACGCCGGCGGCGGGACAGGCTGCCGGGCAGGGGCGGGGCGGCGGCTCCGGCCCAGGTGGATGGGCTTCTGACGATCCGGAGCCGGTATTCGGTGTCGAGTTCGATCAAGCGGGTGCAGGAGGCACTGCTGGCCAAGGGCCTGACGGTGTTCACCGTCATCGATCATCAGAAGGCGGCGCAGCAGCATTTCGCTGGAGATGCCGGCCGCCAGCGTGATCGTTTTTTGGCAATCCCAAGGTGGGCACGCCGATGATGGTGAAGTCGCCGACGCTGGCGATCGACCTGCCGTCGAAGGTGCTGGTGTGGGAAGACAGCCAGGGCAACGTGTATGCGTCGATGAACACGGCGGCCTGGATGGCGCAGCGCCATCATCTGTCGCCCGAGGTTCTGGCCCCGCTGGCCGGGCTGGAAAAGCTGATCCCGGCCACGCTGGGACGGTGAGGGCGTGACCCGCGGCGCCCCCGTGAGCGGCCTCATCGGTAATCATGGGGCCGTCATGCCGCCGCCGATGGGGCCAGGGCAGGCGCCCGGAAAGGAAAACCGGATCCGGCACGCGGTGTGCGCGGATCCGGTTATGGATGTGGCTTTAGTCAAGGGCCTGCATGGGCCGGGGTCTGCGTTCCCGGCCGTTCCGTGGTGGCCACGGTAGCCGGGCCTTGATGAAGGCAGAGGGTGGACTAAGCCGCCCCGGATGAAGGTGCTCTCGATGAGCCAGACCGTGTAGCCGATGTAGCCGGCCAGCAGCAGGCATCCTTCCAGTCGGTTGATGCGCCCGGGCGGGACTTGCCGAAGTTGTAACCCAGGACGAACAGCGCCAGGGTCCAGCACGCACATGACCGGGATGTCGCGGCTCAGCAGTTGTGCTTCGACCGACATGGGCTGGATGACGGCTGCCAGGCCAACGACGCCCAGGGTGTTGAAGAGGTTGGAGCCGATGACGTTGCCCAGCGCCAGGTCGTCCTCGCCCTTGCGAGCGGCGGCCACGGACGAAAGCCAGCTCGGGCGGCGAGGTGCCGACCGCCACGATGGTCAGGCCGATGATCAGGTCGCTGACGCCGAAGCCGTGGGCGATTTCCACCGCTCCCCCAGACCAGCACGCGCGAGCTGATGACGAGAAGCGCCAGGTCGATGATCAGCCAGAAGAGGATGGGGCGGATGGGCGCAGCGTCCTCATCGTCGAAGGAGGGTGCAGTGGCGCCTTCCTCCGTGGCGGAGGCCGCCGGCGCGTGGTTCTTCTGCTCGGCACGTACTGTCCAGCCCACCAGCGCAGCCAGCAGGACCAGCAGCACGATGGCATCGACCCGGGTCAGCTGGCCATCCCACAGCTGCCAGACGGCCAGGCCGGTGACGAGCGTGAGCACGAGCAGTTCCTTTGCGCAGGACCTGCTGCAGGACGGTGATGGGGCTGATGAGGGCGGTGATGCCCAGGATGAGCGCGATGTTGGTGATGTTGGAGCCGTAGGCATTGCCCAAGGCGATGCCGGGGTTGTTCTGGATGGCCGAGAGTGCCGAGACCATCAGTTCCGGGGCGGAGGTGCCGAAGCCGACGACCAGCATGCCGATCAGCATCGGGGGTACCTTGAAGTAGCTGGCCGTTCGGGCGGCCCCGTCGACGAAAACGGTCTGCGCTCCAGACCAGCATGACGAGGCCGCAGAGGACGGCAAGGGTTGCCAGGATCATGCCTTGATGACCTGTTCTTCGCGCTTGGCCAGGATCAGGTAGCCGATGGCGGCAAAGACTGACAGGCCAGCCACCACGACATAGGACCAGAACCAGCCGAAGTTGTCGGCCGGGATGAGGCATGACCCAGTTGGCGCCCGTGCGCCGTTGCAGAAACGCCGTGAACTTCTCGGGGGTAACTTGTTTTCGGTTTCCATGCTGTTGTCCTTCGGGGGAGCGTGGCGGCCATTCCGGGCCGGGCCGCAGGCGGAGTGCTGCCAGTGCGTCCGGGTCTGTGACCCGTATACCGAGGTGTCTTGCCTGAGGTGCAGAACCGGGTCTGTCGGGGCGCGCTGGCCCTCCGCTGCCGCCCCCGTTTCTGCGCTTCCTTGGGATGAATCGGGAGATGATATCCATGAGTGATGTTCTGGAGAAGTTCAAGCCCAGCATTGATGTCGCCAGCCTGAAGCGTGAGAACGGCATCTATCTGTATCAGAATCCAGCCTACCTGAAGGGCGACAACGAGAAGTACATGAAGATGTATGACTGGATGTCGGTGGGCCAGTGATTTTGCCGAGAAATGGGTGGGGCGAATCAAGTACGGTGACTCCATCGCGGAGATGCGCCGTCATCTGATGAGCAGGCTGTCATGGAGGCCGGGCGGTGCGATGCTGTATGTCTCGATCGGTACGGGTGCCGATCTGGCCTATGTGCCCTGACGGGGTGGATCTGCAGACTATCGATCTGGCTGGCGTGGACATTTCGCTGGGCATGCTCAAACGCTGTCATGCCCAGTGGGGCCGAAAAGGCGAATCTGGGGCTGGTGAACTGCGCGGCGGAGGATCTACCCTTTGCCGACGATTCGTTTGATGTGGTGTTCCACGTGGGCGGGATCAACTTCTTCAACGACAAGGCGCTTGCGGTGCGCGAGATGCTTCGGGTGGCCAAGCCCGGCACGAAGTTGATGATTGCCGACGAAACGGCGGATTATGTCGACGAGCAGTACAAGAAGAGTGCGATGTCGAGGAAAGTATTTCGAAGGTGCAACTGTCGATCTGGGGGCGATTGAGGCCTGCATTCCAGATGCTGTGAAGGATCGACAGACCGAACTGATCTGGGATGATCGCTTCTGTGCATCGTTCTGCAAGCCTTGAGGCCGTTGCGCCGGTACTGCATCAGGCCTTGATGACCTGTTCTTCGCGCTTGGCCAGGGATCAGGTAGCCGATGGCGGCAAAGACCGACAGGCCAGCCACCACGACATAGGACCAGAACCAGCCGAAGTTGTCAGCCAGGATGGGCATGACCCAGTTGGCGCCCATGTTGCCGATGAGGGTGGCGGTGACGCCCACGAAGCCGATGGCGGTGCCGGCGACGTTGAGCGGCACGAAGTTGATGGTCAGGATGTTGACGATGAGCTGCGGCCCGTAGATGAGGGGCGCCGAGGACGCCGCAGACCACCAGCATGAGTGCGTAGTTGGGCGCACCCGATGCCGTGATGGCTTCATAGGCGAAGACGACGCCGGCCATGATGAACAGGGCCGATGGCACCGATGCGGGCCATCTTGTTGGGGTACTCGGCAGCCAGCCAGGCAAACAGCAGCGAGCCGGGGATGGCAAACCCCATTCCAGCGTGGAGATGGCCATCTGGGCATGGGCATCTTCCATCCTGGCCACTTCGTGCAGGTAGATGGGCATCCAGTCCTCGACCCCGAAGCGGATGAAGTAGAGTGCCACGTTGACGGAGGCCACCAGCAGCAGCGCCGGGTTGCAGAACACGTATTTCCAGATGAGCTGCCAGTAGGTGAGGTTGGTCTTCTCTTCCTCGCTGGCGACGTTGGATTCACCGGCTTCGCCGTACATGGTGCGCAGCGAGTCCAGGCCTTCGGCTTCGGGCTTGTCGCCACCATGCTTCCAGCAGAAGACGGCCACGGCCAGCACCACCACGGCGGGCACGACGAAGGCGTACGAGCACGTCGCCCGTCTTGGGCATGATCCAGCCCAGCGTGGTCATGAAGGCGATCATCATGGGCAGCATGGCCGAGCCCAGGTTCTGCGAGATGTTCCAGCCCGCGATGGCCGCCCCGCGCGTGCGGTTGGGGAAGTAGTTGGCGATCATGTTCTGCGAGGCGGGGGCCAGTGCGCCCTGCACGACGCCGCACAGCACCAGCAGCACGGCCAGGGCCGCGATGGAGTGTGATAGAAACCGATGATGATGCAGATGACGGCGCTGGCGGCCAGGCAGGTGGCGAAGAGCTTGCGCAGGCTCATCTTGTCACCCAGGGGCGCCCATGTAGAACTTGGCCAGGCCGTAGGGAGACGGTCAGGCATGACAGCAGCATGGCGATGTCGTCCTTGTTCCAGTCATTGGCCACCATGATGGACTTGGACATGAGCTTGAAGTTGTTGCGCACCAGATAGGCGCAGACATAGCCCAGGAAGGCGACGATGAAGACCATCCGTTGCCGTTTCAGAAAGGCCGCGAACTTCTCGGGCGGCGTCTTGTACTCGGTTTCCATGCTGTTGTCCCTCGGGTGAGTGTGGCGGCCATGTCGGGCCGGGCCGCAGGCGGTTTTTCTTCAGCGGCCGGGCCTGCAACCCGATGCGCAGGGTGTCTGCCAGGGGTGCGGACCCGAGTCTGCTCGGAGCAGCGGGGCCTCTGCTGCCGGGCCCGTTTGCTGCGCTCCTCATTATCTACCGCCCACAAAGGCCAACCCGCAAAGGGTTGGCCTTGAGAGGGAACGTGACGGGTGATGTCGCGTTCCCGATGCGGCTTGGGCGGCTTATGCCGTTGCGGCCTGTGCCTGGGTGGACATGGGCTTCTTGAAGATGCCCAGACCCAGCGCGGTGACGACGGCACCGGCAGCGATGGCTGCGCAGTACATCGGCACGTTGGTGATGGCGCCGGGGATCAGCATCACGAACACGCCACCGTGAGGGGCGGCCAGTTCGATGTGCATCAGGCCCACCAGGGCACCGGTGGTGGCTGCACCCGATCATGCAGGCCGGGGATGACGCGCAGCGGGTCAGCGGGCCACGAAGCGGAATGGCGCCTTCGGTGATGAAGGCCAGACCCAGCACGGCGGCCGCCTTGGAGGCGTCACGCTCTTCGTTGCTGAAGCGGTTGCGGAAGATCCAGCAGGCCACGGCGATGCCCAGCGGGGCACCATGCCGGCTGCCATGACGGCGGCCATCGGGATCTTGATGTTGCTGGCCAGCAGCGTGGTGCCGAAGACATAGGCCGCCTTGTTGACCGGGCCGCCCAGGTCGAAGGCCATCATGGCTCCCGAGGATGGCCGAGCAGCGCGATGTCCTGACCCTGCATGCCCTGCAGCCAGTGGGTCCAGCCCTTCCATGGCGGCGACCATGAGGCTCGCCGAGCACGCTCAGCATCAGCACGCCGATGACGCCGGTGGACAGCAGCGGCAGGATCAGCACGGGCTTGAGGCTTTCCAGGGTGCGCGGCAGCTTGATGGCCCTTGGCCAGGAACTGCGTGAGGTAGCCAGCCAGGAAGCCGGCCAGGATGCCGCCGAGGAAGCCTGCACCGATGGCCGAGGAGATCATGCCGCCCACCATGCCGGGCGCCAGACCCGGGCGGTCGGCAATGGAGAACGAGATGCAGCCGGCCAGGGATGGGCACCATCAGGGTGAAGGCGTACTTGGCGCCGACCTGGAACAGGTACCAGCCCAGCGTGCCTTCCAGCTTGGGATCGGACGGAACGTCCAGACCGCCGATGGCGAAGGCCAGTGCGATGAGCAGACCGCCTGCGACCACGAAGGGCAGCATGAACGAGACGCCCGTCATCAGGTGCTTGTAGGGGCCGCTGCGACCGCCGCTGCCGGCGCTTGGCTTCTTCCTTGGCGCCTGCGGCGCGCTGCTTAGCCATCCCCAGGGGTGGCTTCGGCCCAGGCGGTATCGAACACCTTGCCGGCATCATGAATGGCGGCCTTGGTGCTGGTGCTGTAGAGCCGCTTGCCCACGAAGCGGGACTTGTCGACCTGGGTGTCGGCGGCGATCACCACCAGGTCGGCGGCGGCAATCTCCTCGGGGGTGAGGGTGTTCTGCGCGCCGACCGAGCCACGGGTCTCGACCTTGATGGTGTAGCCCGCGGCCTCGGCACCTTCCTCCAGGGCTTCGGCGGCCATGAAGGTGTGGGCCACGCCAGTGGGGCACGAGGTGATGGCCACGACCTTCATGCCGGCAGGGGGCTTGCCCCCGGGAGCAGACAGCGCTCCCGGTGGCAGGGGCAGCCTTGGCGGCTCCGCCGCTGCCGGCCACGGGCCTGGGCGACCACGCCATCGGCGTCATCGAAGACGGCCTGCGGCGTGGTCTCGAAGATGCGCAGTGTCTTGGGAAGGTCGGACAGGTCGACGGGACCATCGGCCACCACGACGGCCACATCGGCCTTGGCCAGGTCGTCGTCCGAGAAACTGCCTTGCTCACCCAGATGGCTGATGACCTTCAGGCCGAGCGTATGTCCGGCCCGGGCGGCGGCAGACTTCAGGGCTTCGCCGACGATGAAGCTGTGGGCCGGGCCCGGATTGGCTGGCGGAAATCGCCAAGATGCTTGCCACGGGGACTCTCCTCTAGGGGGTTCTTGGGATGATCAGCGCGGGGAGACTTTGATCTGCTTGACCAATGTCTCGACCTGCTGCACCGACGGAAGCCCGAACTCGATCTGCTGAATGCGGGCGGCGGCGCAGGCCATGCCGAAGACGGCTGCATCGGGGAAGGGACTGCCCTGCAGCAACCGGGCAATGGTGCCGGCCACCAGGGTGTCACCTGCGCCGACGGTGGTTGCGACCTGGACCTTGGGCGGGGTGGCCAGCCAGCGGCCCTCGGGGCCGATGATCAGCGCGCCTTCGGCACCCATCGAGACAACCACGCGCTGCACGCCACCGGCGCGCAGTTCTTCGGCAGCCTTGAGCACTTCGTTGTGGTCGTGCTTGAGCGGGCGGCCAGACCAGTTCTTCCAGTTCGGGCCGGTTGGGCAGATCATGACCGGTCCGATGGTGGAGGACACCTCCTTGGGCCAGCGCTTCAGGATCTGGCCCAGCTGGGAGCCAGCCACGTCGATGACGATGTGGACGCCCTTGTTCACCAGCAGCTTGGCCAGACGCAGCCAGATGTCGACGGTGATGCCGGGTGGCAGGCTGCCGCCGAACTCGCACCAGTCGCCGGGCCGGGCCAGGGCTTCGATGCGCTCGGCCAGGATGAGCTCGTCCTTGGCCTGCTCGCCGGCGTCCAGCTTGATGCCGGGCAGGTTCACGTCCGTGGATTCACCGGCTTCGTTGTCGACGATCTTCACGTTTGTTCCGGGTATTGCCGGGTAGTCGCACCATGGCATCCTTGATGCCGTTGCGCCTCGAAGGCCTGGACGAACAGGCTGTCGTTGTCGGCGCCAAGCCAGCCGGTGGCGGTGGTGCGCACACCCAGCGAGGGCCAGGATGATGGAGACGCCGATGCCCTTGCCGCCTGGCGTGCTGCTGTGGCCGGTGGCGCGATGCACTTCGCCCGGGATCAGTTTCTGGACGGGAATGGTCTGATCGATGGCCGGGTTCAGGTAATGTGGTCAGGGACTTGGGTCATGCTGCATCTCCTGCAGTGGGGGAAGAAGCGGATTTGAGGGCGGCGCCCAGCGCGCGGACTTCCTGGACGGTCTCGGCCTCCAGGGCCTTGCAGGGCCAGTGCCTGCAGATCGCTGAGCGACTGGCGACGCAGCAGGGCCTTGATGGTGCTCAGGTCGCTGGCGCTCATGCTGAGTTCATCGACACCCAGGCCGACCAGCAGCGCGGCGCCCAGCGGGTCGCCGGCCAGGCCGCCGCAGACGCCCACGTGGCGCTTGTACGGGCGGGCGCCAGCCACGGTCTGGGCGATCAGGCGCAGCACGGCGGGGTGCAGCGCGTCGGCCAGGCTGGCCAGTTCAGGGGTGCTGGCGGTCGATGGCCAGCGCGTACTGGGTGAGGGTCATTGGTGCCGATCGAGAAGAAGTCGACGTACTTGGCGAACTGGTCGGCCATGACGGCGGCGGACGGCACCTCGATCATGATGCCCAGCGGCACGTTCGGGGCATCAGTTCGGCGCGAATGGCCTCCAGCCGCTCGCGCAGCAGCTTCACTTCCTCGATGCTGCTGATCATGGGGAACATGATCGACAGCGGGCCGTGCTTAGCGGCACGGTAGAGGGCGCGCAGCTGGGGCGCCAGCAGTTCCTCGCGGCGCAGCTGCAGGCGGGCGCCGCGCACGCCCAGGAAGGGTTGTCCTCGTGCGGCAGTGCCAGGTGCGGCACCTGCTTGTCACCGCCGATGTCGAGCGTGCGACGATCAGCGGCCGGCCAGACACGTTCACCATGGAACGGTAGACCTCGTACTGCTCGTCCTCGTCCGGCACGTGGTCACGCTCCAGGAAGAGGAACTCGGTCCGCATCAGGCCTACGCCCTCGGCACCCGATTCCAGCGCACGGCGTGCCTGGTCGGCCGTTGGCGTTGGCGCCGATCTCGACGCGGTGGCCGTCGGTGGTGGTGGCCGGCTGCATCCGGGTCTTGGTTTCTTCGGCCTGAAGCTGGCCCAGGCGCGCGATGCGCTGCTGGGCCTCGGCCAGGGCGGCTTCGGTGGGGGCCACGTACAGCTTGCCCCGGTAGCCGTCAGGATGGCCTTGGTGCCGCCCTGGGAGAGGGCCGGCGCCAGGACGCCAGGGGACCGGCCGCCACGACGGCAGGCATGCCCAGCGCGCGAGGCCAGGATGGCGGTGTGCGCGGTGGGGCCGCCGCTGGCGGTGCGAAAGCCCTTCACGCGGGAGGTGTCGATCTGGGCCGTGACGGACGGTGCCAGGTCGTCGGCCAGCAGGATGGCGTCATCGGGCGGGCCCTGGGCGAAGTTGCCGCCTTCGTTGCCCTTGCCCAGCAGGTGGCGCAGCACGCGCAGGCCCACGTCTTCCAGGTCGGCCGAACGGGCGGCCAGGGGTGGCGTCCTGCAGCTGCGCTGGGCTTCGATGCGGTCGGTCAGGCAGTTCTTCCAGGCCCAGGCAGCGCCGTGACCGTTGACGATGCAGCGGGTGACGTCACCCAGCCAGCTCGGGTCGCGCAGCAGCTCCAGGTGGGCCTTGAAGATGTTGGCCTGCTCGGCATGGCCTTGGCGCTCGGCGTTGGAGATGAGCGTGGCCAGCTGGCGCTGGGCATTGGCCAGGGGCATGGTCCAGGTCGGCAGCCGCCTTGGCCACGCCGTCCGCAGTTGTCTTCGACTTCCAGTTCCTGCGATTCGGCCAGCACCAGGGTGCCGATGACCAGGCCGGGGAGCGGCGGCAATGCCGCTGAAGGTGTTGCGGGCTTCGGGTTCCCAGTTGCCCAGCTCGCGGCCCAGGCCCTGGGCCTGCGCCTGCTTGTCGGCAGCCAGGCGGGCCTGGCGGGTCTCTTCGTCACCCAGCAGCACGATGGTGCCCAGCAGGGGCGCTGATGGCGTCCTGGGCGTCTTCCCCTGGGCCGAGATGCGCAGGCGCGCGTTGTTGCCGGCGCAGGCTCAGCAGCGAGGCCACGCTACGGGCATCGGCCACGATGTCGCCGCAGCGCACGCGCACCTGCGACTTGAAGCGAGCGGATGCTCTCGACCCACTGGCCGGCCGGGCGGGCGTGCAGGCCGTTAGGGGTAGCCCAGCGTGATTTCCCTTGCCGACAGGGAAGTCGTTCATAGCCGGGGCGCTGGGGGTGGAGGCGGGGGCCTCGCCGGTCAGGGCCTCGACGAGTTCGGCGGCGTTGGTGGTGGTGAAGAGTTTCTTCAGCCGGGCGTCGTCACGCATCAGGCGGGTGAGGCGACGCAGCACCTTGATGTGCTCGTCCGAGGCGGCTGCGATGCCCACGACCAGGTGGACGATCTGGGGCTTGCCTTCGGCGTCCTTGCCCCACACGACGCCCGTTGGGCACCTGCAGCACGGCCAGGCCGGTGCGCTTGACGAGGTGCTTGTCGTCGATCATGCCGTGTGGAATGGCGACGCCCTGTCCCAGGAAGGTGGTGGCGGTCTGCTCACGCTGGAGCAGGCTGTCGGTGAAGCCGTCAGCGGCAAAAGCCGGCCTGGATCAGCAGGCTGCCTGCAGCCCGCACGGCGTCGTCGCGGTTCTGGGGCGCAGCCGCCAGCTGGACTTCGACAGGGGTGTTTTCCGGGGATTGCGTTGTCGTGTTCATGAAGGTTCTTCCAGCCTGAGAAGGGTCCAGCCAGCCCGAACGACCCGGCAGCGATGTCGGTGTGGTCAGCGACACTGTCCTCGCCACGCTCCCGCCATGCCCGGCCAGCTCCGCGAGACGGGGGCCGGGTCAGCAGGGAGGCGCCTGTGGTCTGGGCAGGATTTCATTTTGATCAGGGTGACCGGGGATGTCCACCAGGTGCAACACGCCGGTGGCCTACGGAACCGAGCAACAGGCCGCTGACACGATTCAGGCCCCGGGTGCCCATCACGATCTGGTCGAATCCTTCCTTCTTCGCGTGGTCGGCGATGACCATGGGGGCATGACCCCGTTCGAAGGAGGATTCGTAGGGGATGTTGGCCTCGGTCAGCAGCTTCTGGGCGGGCGCCAGCTGCTCCTGGGCCTGTTCCGACATGAAGGCGTCGAGGTCGGTCTTGGTGAAGTAGGCGCGGGCGTGGCCGGAGAGGATTTCCGGCTGCACGTTGAGGAGCGAGACCTGGTGGTTGGCACCGGCACGGATCTGTTCGATGACCCATCGCACCGCACGCAATGCGGTCTCTGAGCCGTCGATCAGGGATGAGTATTCTGGCCATGGTTGGTCGCCTCTTGTGGGATTGGGCAGCACACATGTTCCCCGGACCCCGGCAGATGCCGTGACACGGATGTTAACCATCTTGAACTCTGATGTTACTCGTTTGGTGCCGGCTGCGGGGCAGGGGTGGAGAACGGGGATGTGGATAAGCCGCAATGCTGCAATGCGCCATGTGGGGCCTTGGTTAGAATGCCCGTTTTTGCGCCGAGCACGGCCGTGAAGCCAATGCTGGCGCGCCTGGCGGGTGAATGTGGCTGATATCCCGCCGGGCGACGGACCCCGCGGTAACAGATGAGGCTTGCCGACCAATGACCCGGCAGATTGCATGGCTTCTCAGGCCGCCGCCGGTGACCGAACCGGCGGGTGCGTCACCCGAACAGGGCTGCCGGAGCGTGTTCCGGCCGGACGAGCACCGCTGCAGGACGTGTTGCCGGAGCGGGAGGCACCCCGGACGACGCCGGCGCAGGCGTCTGTTCCTGCGCCCGAGCGCGGGCCCGCTCAGAAGAACGCCCCGGTGCCGGGAGCACACCGGCGACGGCGCACGCCCTGGGAGCGTCTTCCCCGGGCCCGGCGGGGTGTCAGGGCCGCATCCGCTGCCGTCGCCCGAGGCCGTGCGGGCGCTGCCTCCCTTCGAGCGGGCTGCCCGACGAGGGCCATCGTGATGGTGGGGTCCGAGCTGGCGCAGCAGGCGGCCGACGAGATCGGTGCGCTTTCGGTGGTGGGCTTCGATGCGGAGTCGAGAACCGGTGTTCGTTCGGGGGCAGGCGCAGGATGGACCGCACCTGGTGCAGTTTGCCTCGGCAGAGCGCGCGTGGCTGTTCCCGTTGCAGGATCCGGCCTGTGCCCGGGCGGTGGCCGGGCTGCTGGCGCGGCCTGAGCTGCTGAAGGTGGGGTTTCGGCCTGGCCGGTGATCGGGCCCAGCTGCTGGCGCGCTGGCGTGGCTCCCGCAGGGGCTGGTGGATCTGGACCAGACCTATCGGGCGCTGGGCTATCGGGCCTCGCTGGGCATCCGCATGGCCATGGCCGTCACCTTCGGACGGTATTTCGAGAAATCCAAGTCCATCGGCACCTCGGACTGGTCGCGGCAGCCGCTGTCGGCCGCCCAGTGCCGCTATGCCGCCCACGATGCCTGGGGTGCCTTCCGGATCTACGAGAGGCGTCTGTGCGCGCAGGGCATCGATGTGGTGCCGCCGCCTGTCGTCGGCCAAGGGCGCGGCGCTCAGACGCCCAGGTCACGTCACGTCCGCAGCCTTCGCCTCTCGCATCAGCTCGATCAGCGGATAGACGCGCTGACGCAGGCTGACAAGCGCTCGCGGGCGTCTTCCCGAAGGTTCTGGTCATCGGCGTCCTGTGGCTGATCGGCGGGCGGTTGCTCGCGTTCGGCTGCCTGTTCCAGGGCGGCAATGGCTGCCGGGATCTGGGCCACGGTGATGATGCCGGTGGCGTCCGGGCTCTGCCGATGATTTTCAGCACCTGTTCGGCGGCCTTGCCGATCATGGTGACACTGCCGGTGGCGCGGCTGCGGAATTCGTACAGCATGTCGTCTCTCCTCTCGGGATGCACCGTCGCCCACGCCGGGAGGGGCGTCGGGCGAGCAGGGCTCACGTCGATTATGCCGGGTTTGCCTCGGCGCTGACCAAATGGTCCAGTGGTCGGCGCAGGGCCATGGCCTCGGCCAGGTGAGGCTGGGTGTGACGGTGGCGCTGTCGGCCAGATCGGCCACGGTACGCGCCACCCGCAGCACACGGTGCTGGCTGCGCCATGACCAGCCGAAAGCGGTCGGCAGCCTGGGTCAGCAGCGCGCGGGCGTCGGGTTGCAGTGCCCAGGCAGTCATCAAAGCGCCCGACGGGCAGATGGCATTGGTGCAGGCCTGTCGGGTCAGCTGCCGTTGGCGGGCGGACTGCACGCGCCGGGCCACGGTGGCGCTGCTCTTCCGCCGGTGCTGTCGGGCACGTCCGGGTCGGTTCGCGCATCATCTCGATGCCCAGGTCGAAGCGCTCCAGTAGCGGCCCGGAGAGCCGGGCCTGATAGCGGCGGATCTGCGCAGGCGTGCAGCGGCAGGCCCGCGCCGGATCGCCCAGATTGCCGCAGGGGCAGGGATTCATGGTGGCCACCAGCGGGAAGCGCGCCGGGAAGGTCTCGCTGTAGGGGCCGCGGCTGAGCGTGATGCGCCCGGTTTCCAGTGGCTCGCGCAGCGATTCGATGACGGTGCGCCGGAACTCGGTCAGCTCGTCCATCATCAGCACGCCATGATGGGCCAGGCTGATGTTGCCGGGCCGTGGTGGCTGACCACCGCCCAGCAAGCCTGCCGGGCTGGTGCTGGCATGGCAGGGCAGAAAGGGCGCGCGCCGCGAACGGGTGGCCGGGCTGACCGCTGGCCGAGCGGATGGCGGCGATCTCCAGCGCCTCGGCCGACGTGAGGGGCGGCAGGATGCCGGGCAGGCGCTGCGCCAGCATGCTCTTGCCGGTGCCGGGCGAGCCGCACAGCAGAAGCGGGTGCAGGCCGGCTGCCGAGATTTCCAGCGCCCGGCGTGCCAGGGGCTGGCCGCGTACATCGGCCAGGTCGGGCGGTGCCTCGGTGTCGGGCTCGTCCGGAACGGAATCGTTGTCCGTGGGGTGCGACAGCAGCGTCTCGCCGCGCAGGTGGGCGATGACCGCCGCCAGGTCGGGGGCGCCATGCAGGGTCTGCAGGCCACTCTGTCGGGCCTCGGCCAGGGTTGTCACGGGGCAGGATGAGCGTGCGTCCCGGGGCGTCGGCTTTCACGCCGGCGGCCACGGCCAGGGCGGCGCGGATCGGTCGCAGTTCGCCCGACAGGGACAGTTCGCCCACCAGCTCCAGGTCCTGCAGTGCCGCAGCGGCACCAGAGCCCGCTGCCGCCGCGATGCCAACGGCGATGGGCAGGTCGAAGCGGCCGGACTCCTTGGGCAGGTCGGCCGGGCGCCAGGTTGACGGTGATGCGGCGGTTGGGAAACTCGAGACCGCTCTGCAGCAGCGCGGCGCGTACCCGTTCACGGCTTTCGCGCACCGAGGTCTCGGGCAGGCCACGATGCTGAAGGCGGGCAGGGCCGTTGGCCAGATGCACCTCGACGGAAACCGGAGGGTGCCGACAGGCCAACAGGGGCCCGCGCATGGACCACCGCCAGGGGTGTTCATCAGGCGTTCGGCTGGCCGCCGTCCCGTTTGTCGGCCTGCTGGGCCAGGCGGGCTTCCAGGGCATCCACCCGGGCCTGCAGCGACTGCAGCAGGGCGGCCTGGATGTCGAATTCCTCGCGGCTGACCAGTTCCAGCTTGTTGAAGGTCTGGCCCATCAGCGCCTTGATGTTGCGCTCGATGTCGGCGGCGGGGCTGGCCTTTGATCAGGTCCATGACCTTCTGCTGAAAGTCCTGGAGAAAGCCTGTTTTTTCCATGAGATGGGAACTCCTGTCGGTAGGAAAGAGATGTGAGGAGGGTTCAAGGCCTCGATGGTACGCAATCTGCGTCCGATCATCACGATTCCTGTCCGAAAGGCTTAGGCCGAAAGCATGGAATCAAGAATTCATGATGCAGAATTCATTCAGGATGGGATGGGCAGGCGGGGCAGGGATGCCAAAACAGCGGACACGCTCTAGAATGGGCCGATTGACCGGCATCCGGCCGGCCTGTCCCTTTTCGGGTGGCGCATGGACATTCTTTTCATCCTCGATCCCTTCGATTCCCCTCAAGCCCAAGAAAGAGACCAGCATCGCCATGATGCGGGCTGCCGTGGCGCGTGGCCACCGGGTCTTCGGGCTGCCTGCAGGGTGACATCAGTCTGGATCAGGGCAAGGTCACGGCCCGGGTGACACCGCTGGAGCTGACCGGCGAGCTCTCCCCTGGTACAGGGCCGGCGAGGTGCGCATCGAGCCGCTGTCGGCTTTTCGACGCCGTGCTGATGCGCAAGGATCCACCCTTCGACATGGAATATGTCTATTCCACCCTGCATGCTGGAGCGGGCGGTCGAGCAGGGGCGCGGGTCTACAACAATCCGGCTGCCATCCGCGACCATAATGAGAAATTCTCCATTACGGCCTATCCGCAGCTGACCACCGACGTGATGGTCACGCGCGATCCGGCCCGGCTGCGCGAGTTTGTCGCCCGCCATGGCGAGGCGGTGCTGAAGCTGCTGGACGGCATGGGTGGGGCGTCCATCTTCCGGGCACGTCAGGATGATCCCAACCTGTCGGTCATTCTGGAGACGATGAACCGCTTCGGCACGCGCACCGTGATGGCGCAGCGCTACCTGCCGGCCATCGCGCAGGGCGACAAGCGCATCCTGCTCATCGACGGCGAGTGGTGCCGCACGCGCTGGCGCGCATCCCGCAGGCCGGCGAGGCGCGGGGCAACATGGCGGCCGGCGGCAAGCCGGTGGCGCAGCCGCTGTCGGCGCGTGATGAAGAGATCGCCCGCTATCTGGGCCCGCGCCTGGCGGCCAAGGGCTGTTCCTGGTGGGTCTGGATGTGATTGGCGACAGCCTCACCGAGATCAACGTCACCAGCCCCACCGGGTTCACTGGAAATCACGGCGCAGACCGGTTTCGATGTGCCCGATTTCTTCATCGCACAGCTGGAAAAGCGTGTGGCGGCCGATCGTTCCGCCGCCGGGGCCTGAGCGGAACCTTCATGATCTCGGTGCTGATCATTGCGCATCAGCCCCTGGCCACAGCGCTCCTGGGGTGCTGCCGGCACGTCTATCGCGGCCTGCCGGTGCAGGCGGCTGCGCTGGACATCATTCCCGACGAGGATCCCGATCAGGCGCTGCGCGAGGCGCGGGCGCTGGCCAGCCGCATCAACGACGGCAGCGGCCAGGTGGTGCTGACCGATCTGTACGGTGCCACGCCGTCGCGCATTGCCATGCAGATGGCCGTGCCGGGTCGGGTCAGTGTCCTCTACGGCGTCAACCCTGCCCATCCTGCTGAAAGTGTTCAACTATCGGGCGCGCCTGCCTCTGGTCGAGCTGGAGTCCCTGGTGCTGCGTGATGCGGCCGACGGCATCGGGCGGGTCGATACCGGATATCCCGGGCGTCGGCTGGACAGGGGCACAGCAGTCCGACGACGCGGCTGACGCGGAAGCCCCTCCACATCATCAACCTCCGTGCGAAACGGCTGCTCCCCACTGTCCGAGACCCGACCCTCCAGACCCCTCACATTCATCGAAAGAAGCCGAAGTCAGGATCGTCAACCGCCTCGGGATCCATGCCCGCCCGTCCGCTGCACTCACGCAGCTGGCCGGCAAGTTCCAGTCGGGCGTGTGGTTCACCAAGGGCGCGCGGCGCGTCAACGGCAAGAGCATCATGGGGGTGATGATGCTGGCGGCTGCCTGTGGCACCGTGCTCAAGATCGAAGTGGATGGCGAGGACGAGGATGCCGCCCTGAAGGCTCTGGTCGAGCTGATCGCCTCGGGCTTCGGTGAAGAACTCGGGGCCGGCGCATGATGCAGACACTGGTCGGCGCACCCATCGGTGGTGGCATCGTCCTGGGGCAGGCCTGTAGCTGGATACCGCGCTCATCGATGTGCCGCGCTACTACATCACCTCCGGGGAGGTGGCGGGCGAATGGGCCAGACTGGGCGAAGGCTGTGCCGCGGTCGAGGCCGAGCTGCAGGGCGTGGCCGCCCAGTTGCCGGCTGATGCACCGACCGAGGCCCGGGCGCTCCTGGACGTGCAACTGATGCTGCTGAACGATCCGGCGCTGATCGAAGGGGCCAAGTCCCGGGTCGAGAACGAGCGGCTCAACATCGAATGGGCCATTTCCGAGACGGCCGAGGAATTGATGGCGCAGTTTCGTGCCATCGAGGATCCTACCTGAGGGAACGTGGCCGTGACGTCGAACAGGTGGCCGGCCGGCTGCTGAAGGCGCTGTCGGGCGCGAGTCACGCTGGACGTCGGACGCCACGGTGGCGGGGAGCCACTGATCTACGTGGCCCAGGACCTGCAGCCGGCCGACATGCTGCAGCTGCGCGGTGTATTGGGCTTCGTGTTCGAGCAGGGCGGCATCCATTCGCACACGGCCATTCTGGCGCGCAGCCTGCGCGTGGCGGCCGTCACCGGGCGTGGACGATGCGACCGGGACGCATCCGCGATGGCGACTTCCTCATTCTGGACGGTGACGCCGGGAAGGTGATCGTCCGGCCCGACGAGGCGCTGCTGGAACGGTATCGCGAACGCCAGCGCGAGGCGGCCGAGCGGGAGCGCCTGCTGGCGCGGCTGGCCGATGTGGACTGCGTCACCCAGGACGGCTGCCGCGTCACCATGCTGGCCAACATCGAGCGGCCCGAGGAGGCCGAGGATGCCGTGCGCGCGGGGGCGGAGGGCATCGGGCTCTTCCGGTCCGAGTTCCTCTTCCTGAACCGCTGCCAGCTGCCGGACGAGGAAGAGCAGTACCGCGCCTATCGCCAGGTGCTGGAGATCCTGCAGGGCCGGCCCGTCACCATCCGCACCATCGACGTGGGGGCCGACAAGATCCTGCCCGCCCAAGCGCTGATTCCCGGTGCCACGTCGGCCCTGGGGCGGCGTGCCATCCCGCTACAGCCTGGCCGAGCCCGAGATGTTCCTGGTGCAGCTGCGGGCGCTCCTGCGGGCCTCTGTCCACGGCAACCTGCAGATCCTGCTGCCGATGCTGACGCAGCCCCATAGAGTGGACGAGGCCATGCTGCTGCTGGCCCAGGCCCGCCAGAGCTGGCCAGCCGTGGCGAACCGGTGGCTGAACACATCCCGGTGGGTGGCATGATCGAGGTGCCGGCTGCGGCGCTGTCGGCCGGCATCTTTGCCAGCAAGCTGGATTTCCTGGCCATCGGCACCAACGACCTGGTGCAGTACACGCTGGCCATCGACCGCACCGACCAGCGCATCGCCCATCTCTCACGACGAGCTGCATCCGGCCGTGCTGCGCCTGATCGCGCTGACCATCCGCGCGCGCGCAAAGGCTCCAAACCCGTCTGTGTCTGCGGCGAGATGGCCGGCGAGCACAGGGTGGCGCCGCTGCTGCTCGGCATGGGGCTGCGATCCTTTTCCATGCTTCCGTCGCGCCTTCTGCGCGTCAAGAGCGAAGTGCTCAAGGTCGATACCCGCCAGCTCACGCCGCTGGTGCGTCGCATGCTGGTGCAGGACGACCTGGGCAGCATCCGCCGCGGTCTGGCCTGCCTGGGCATCGACGATGCCTCGGCCGTGCCCTCACTTTCTGGAGCCGTCAACGCACGAGCTCTGCTGGTCACCCCTGTCCGGCATCGCTTCGAGGAACGCTGCCGCTGACCAGCGGCGGACAGCTTTCCGGGCCGTATGAGCTGGTCTCACGAGACCTACGGCACCCTCAACGCGCAGCGCAGCAATGCCGTCCTCATCTGCCACGCCCTCAACGCCTCGCACCACGTGGCCGGCCTCACGGCCGGGCACGGCCGATGACCACGGCTGGTGGTCCAACATGGTCGGGCCCGGGCAAGCCGGTCGATACGGACCGCTTCTTCGTCATCGGCGTCAACAACCTGGGCAGCTGCTTCGGCTCCACGGGGACCCAAGTCCACCGATCCGGCCACTGGCCGGCCCTACGGTCCGAGCTTCCCGGTCATTACCGTCGAGGACTGGGTGCACAGCCAGGCACGCTCTGGCTGACGCGCTGGGCATCGAGCGCTTTGCCGCCGTCATGGGCGGCTCGCTGGGCGGCATGCAGGCCCCTGGCCTGGAGCTACCTCTATCCCGAGCGCCTGGCTCACTGCGTGGCCATTGCCACGGCGCCGCGCCTGTCGGCCCAGAACATCGCGTTCAACGAAGTGGCGCGTCGTGCCATCGTCACCGATCCCGACTTCCACGGCGGACGCTACTACGACCACGACACGGTGCCTGCCCGCTGGCCCGCAGGTGGCGCGGATGATCGGTCACATCACCTACCTGTCCGACTGATCACGCCATGGCCGAGAAGTTCGGCCGGATGCTCAAGCACGGACACTACGGCTTTTCCTTTGACGTCGAATTCGAGATCGAGAGCTATCTTCGCTATCAGGGCGAAAAATTCTCGCGCTACTTCGACGCCAACACCTATCTGCTGTCTCACCCGCGCGCTGGACTACTTCGATCCGGCCCGCGCCACCGGCGGAGACCTGGCCAGGCGCTCTCACCCGCGCAGTGCGCCTACCTAGTGGCGTCGTTCACCACCGACTGGCGCTTCGCCGGCGCGCAGCCACGAGATCGTCAAGGCGCTGCTGGCCAACCGTGCACCCGTCACCTATGCCGAGATCGATGCGCCCCATGGCCACGACGCCTTCCTGCTGGACGACGCCCGCTACCACAGCCTGGTGCGCAGCTACTGACCGCATCCATTCGGGGGTAAACGCCTGATGTCTGCTGAAACCCCGGAACTGCGGGCCGACCTGGCCATCATCGCGGACTGGATCCGCCCCTATGCCAACGTGCTCGACCTGGGCTGCGGTGACGGTGCATTGCTGTCCTACCTCTCGCAGGTCAAGCATTGCCACGGCTACGGCGTCGAGATCGACGATGCCGAGGTGCTGGCCTGTGCCCGACGCGGCGTGGACGTGATCCAGCGCAACATCGAGGACGGCCTGGGCATGTTCCGCGGCGGCGACAAGTTCGACGTGGTGATGCTGTCCATGGCCCTGCAGGCCGCAAGCGCACCGAGAAGGTCGCTCGAGGACATGAGGCCACGTGCGCGCGCGAGGGCATCGTCTCGTTCCCCAACTTCGGTCACTGGTTCACGTCTGGTCCATCCTGCGCGGGCGCATGCCCATCACGCGCGAGATGCCCTACGAGTGGTTCGACACGCCCAACCTGCACCTCACCACGCCGCATGACTTCGAGGATCTGGCCGAGCGGCTGGGCCTGGTGATCATGGAACGCATCTTCCTGGCCGAAGGGCTGGCCGGTGACGCTGGTTCCCGGTCAAGCGGGCCACCCAGGCCATCTATCGCTTTCCGCCGGCGCGGGGACTGAAAAGCGAGACGGATCGGTCGCCGGCCGACAGCCGACGGAACAGACTATCCCTGCTGCCCGGCAGGAGGAACGTCGTGCGTTCACCACGCCCAGTTCGAATGCGTTGCCGGCATATGACAAAGTTTGCTTTGGACGGATTCCCGTAACGCAATACCGACTGCAAATGAATGCCAATGTTGCGTGAGATACCGTTTGTAATCCTTGTACGCAGATCGGCCAGATAATGCGTTAATTGCACCTGCGGCGTCTGAACGCGCTGAAGGGACCCTGAAGCAGCCTCTGGCGCCGCACTCAACAGCACAACCAGCCAGGGATCGGTTCTGCCCTCGTCTTTGCCATCCTTCCAGCCTGATCAGCAGATCCGGGCGTGCCGCACGGACGCTCGTGGCGACGGGGCAGGCGGGAAGGCGTGCATCGACAGGGACTGGCAGAAGCGCCCCGGCAACGGGATCAGGAGTGATTAGATGCCACAAGTCGACAGAAGCGCACGGTATTCCGAGTACCGGGTATGGGGATTGGGCCAACGCGGCACGCCGCGAAATCTGTGATCCCGCCCGCTTCCCGGCCATCGCTCAGGTCATCGAGCACCTGGGGGCGCTTGCTGGAAATCCGCGGCGAGCGAGGCCCATCCAGATCGCCCCTGGCGAAGGCCGTCGCACTGATGATCCTGACGCTGTCAATCGTCGCTTCACGCCGTTCTTCTCGTCCCTCACCTCGCTGGACTTCTTCGCAAGCTGAACCTGCAGACCTACCTCTCGGTCGACTCCGACACCGCACCGCGTCGCTGGTTCTGGCAGGGAAGAGACCCAGGCCGGCTATCGTTCCTCGGGCGTCGGCTCCATCGTCAACGAGACCTCCGTCAGCATCGCGCGCAGCGCCGGGCACTGAAGTCGTCCGGATTGTCTCGGTCGTCCCGCCCGTCACGGGGCGGGATCGCTCTCCGATGCCTGGTCATCATGGGGCATCGCTTTTCGCTTTTCAAAATACCGCAAGGCGCCGACAGGGCGGCACGACGACGATCCGGATCTTCAGTGCAGCTTGTGCAGCCGGATCTCGCTGAAGCCGAACGTGCTGCGCAGCGATTGCGCCGCATAGGCCTGGCACAGCTCACGAGCCGCCGTCTGCGTCTTCCGGCACCGATTCGCACAGGATCACCCGCGGCAGGCCTTCCGCGATCAGGTCGAAGTCCGCGTGCCGTCCCCTGGCTGGGGCCTCGTTCATCAGCCGCCGGAGATCGGCCACCACCGTCGTGGGATGCTCCTCGACGAACAGTCGCAGTTCCGATGGATTGTCCTGGGACACTCAGTGCGCTCATGAGAGAGAAAAGGCGGCTACAAATCGTAGAGGCAAGAATGCTACGGTATTTGCCAATCACCGCATTCGCAGCATGGTTATCTGCCGCAACACGATCATCCGAACGGTCCCAAACAGGCCATGAACGGTGGGCTAAGGCGGGACTTTTCCATCATCCCGGTTTTATCGGGATCTGCGTGCGGGTTAATCCCTCTGTACATGGGGCTTGTCAAACGAGAACGGAACAATTCCTGTCACCAGGCTGAGCCAGCCAGCGTGTTTCGCAGTGCCTGGGCCTGACGGGCGGGGGTGCCCATGGCGCGTAAAAATCCGGGGGCGAACCTGAAACATTTCCGAGCCTGCCGCCTTTCGCTCCCGGCGCATGGCCGCGCCGGACTCATCCCGGCCTCTTCTGACGCCATGGTCCGGCACGCGTCCGGCGTCAGCCTCCATCGGGCACCACCATCATGTCAGATCAAGCTAAACACCGCCGATGTGCTGGTCATCGGCATGGGGCCCGTGGGCTCATCGATCTTTCCAGCTGGGACTCTGGGACTGCGGGTGGCCGCCGTCGATTCGCTGCCGGAGCCGGGTGGCCAGTGCCGTGCGCTCCCACGCCGACAAGCTGATCCACGACATTCCGGGCTCTGCCGATGGTCTCGCGCAGCAGCTGTCCGACAACCTGTTCCAGCAGATCCAGCCCCTATACCCGATCGCACTTCGGTCAGGTGGCGCAGGCGCTGCGTCCTGCAGCGAGGACGGCGTGCGACGCGGCTTTCGAGCTGACGACCCAGACGGGTCTGCGCCCAGCATGCCGTGCCGTGTGCTGGCGGCGGGTGCCGGCGCTCATGCAGCGCCGCCCGCTGGACCCGCCGAGGCGAAACAGTGGCGCGGCACGCAGATCTTCGAGGAGCCCAGCGCCGGCCGAGCGCTTTGCCGGCCAGCATGTGGCCGTGATGGGGGCGGCACGAGGCCATCGACCAGTGCTGGCGCTGGTGGCGGCCGGTGCGGCCAGCGTCAGCCTGGTGCATCGCCGTGCCTCGTTTCAGCCGCTTCACCACGGATGCGGCGCGGGGTGCAGGCTATTGAGAACAGACGCCGTCGGCCGTGTCCGGCTGGTGGTCGGTCAGCCGTGCGGCTGGTGGGCGAGACCGGATTCCGGCTCGGCACAGGACGATGTCTCCGGTCGGTCGTCTAGCGTGCCCTGGTCGTGGCTGATGCCGACGATAGGCCACGAGATCGAGGTGCCGCTGGATGCGTTGATCCTCTGCCAGGGCCTCAGCCCCACGCTGACTCGCTGAGAGCTGCGCAGTTGCCCATGGAAGGGCGCTACCTGCCGGTGGACCCGGCCACCATGGCCAGTCGCCATTCCCGGCATTCGTGCCGTGGGCGACATCTGCACCTATCCGGGGCAAAGCTCAAGCTCATCGTCACTCGGCTTTTGCCGAGGCCGCCCGCGCCGCCCAGGCGTGGCGCAGTTCATTGCCGGCAAGCCGCCGCTCTTTGAATACACTCGCTATCAGCCTGCGCCAGCAGCGCCGGCTGGGCGTGCTGACCGAAGAGACGTCTGGCCACACCGCTGCGACCGCACTGCATTTCCCGAAGGACTCTGGAACACCGGATGCACGCTGAAGACATCCTGCACCAGGTGTTCCGCTCACCCGGCGTTCAGCTGCAACACGACATCATCGAACACGTGCTGGCGGCGGCAACGCGCTGGTGCTGATACACCGGGGGCGGTAAGTCGCTGTGCTACCAGATTCCGCACCGATGCGCGAGGGCGGGCATTGTCATCTCGCCGCTGATCGCGCTGATGCAGGACCAGGTGCAGCTGCGCGAGCTGGGGTGGCAGCGGCCTACCCCACCTCCTCGTTGTCGGCGGCCGAGGCAGCCGACATCGAGCGTCAGCTGCGCCAGGGTGAACTAGCTGCTGTACGTGGCGGAGCGTCTGCCGACCGAGCGATGTCTGGCGCTGCTGCATCGCTGTCAGCTGGCCCTAATCGCCATTGACGAGGCGCACTGCGTCTCGCAGTGGGGACACGACTTTCGGCCTGAGTACATCGGGCTGGGCAGGCTGGCTGACGAGTTCCCGGCGGTGCCGCGCATTGCGCTCACTGCTACCGCCGACGATCTCACCCGCCGCGAGATCGTCAACCGGCTGGCGCTGCAGGATGCCGAGCCCTTTGTCACCAGTCTGACCGCCCAACATCCGCTACCGGATCATCGAGAAGCGTGACGGCTAACCAGCAGCTGCTGCGCTTCATCCGTGATGGCCATGAGGGGGAATAACGGGCATCGTCTACCGTGCGTCGCGCAACCGCACCGAGCAGGTGGCGGCCTTCCTGCAGTGGAGGAGGGCTTTCATGCCCGTGCCTACCATGCCGGCCTGGAGGCCGCCGAACGCAGCGACGTGCAGGCTGCCTTCCAGCGCGAGGACGGCATGATCGTCGTGGCCACCATCGCCTTCGGCATGGGCATCGACAAGCCGGATGTGCGCTTTGTGGCACACGTGGATCCGCCGCGTTCCATCGAGGCCCTGGCTACCAGGAGACCGGGCGTGCTGGCCGCGATGGCCCTGCCTGCTGAAGTCTGGATGGCCTATGGCCTGCACGACGTGGTGCAGCAACGACGCTTCATCGAGGCGTCTGAAGCCAGCGAGGAATTCAAGCGGCTGCAGGGCAGCAAGCTGGATGCCATGCTGGCGCTGTGCGAAGCCACCGACTGCCGCCGCGTGCGTCTGCTGGCCCATTTCGGTGAGCATGCCGAACCCTGCGGCAACTGCGACAACTGCCTGTCGCCCCCGAAGACCATCGACGGTACCGTGCTGGCGCAGAAAGTTCCTGTCCTGCGTCTACCGCCGCACCGCCAGCGGTCACCTTCGGTGCGCAGTACCTGATCGACGTGCTGCGCGGCCAGGCCAACGAGAAGGTCACGGCCAATGGCCGCGACAGCCCTGCCCGTCTTTTGGTGTGGGCAGCGATCTGAGCCTGACGCAGTGGCGATCGGTGGTTCGCCAGCTTTCCATTGCCGGCTATATCCACATCGATGCGGAACGCTTCCAGACCATCTCGCTGACGGAGGCCGCCCGTCCGGTGCTGAGGAAGGCGGGAAGACCGTGCGCCTGCGTGAGCCCGTCGAGCGCGAGCCGCGAAGTCGTTCACGCAAGCGCACGAGCAGTACCACGTCCACGCTGGAGCGTGACCTGGACGCGGCGCAGGGCGCGCGCTGCTTTGACCGTCTGCGCAGCTGGCGCAGCCAGCAGGCCCGCGACAGCGGTGTGCCGGCCTATGTCATCTTCCACGATGCCACGCTGCACGAGATCGCCCATGCGTCGGCGCCACCCTGCATCGCGCTGGCGGTACGAGCCGGGTGTGGGCGAGAAGCAGCTCGAGACCCATGGCGAGGCGGTGCTGGAGGTGGTGGCGGACGGGAGTGAGCGTCTGACCGCATGCGGCCAGATGGCTCAGGGCTACTTCCGTGGGTTTGGTCGCTGAAAGGGATGTTCAGGGACTACCATGAAGCCCTCTGCATGAATTTCTGTCTGCCATGACTCAGCCTTTCGCCCGGTTCCGCTCGGGCAAAGGCCTTCCGCCTCATCAACCACGGTCCCGCCGTTCTTGTCTCTGCCCGCCATCCAGGCGTTTGCAACGTCATGCGGCGGCCTGAACCTGCGCGCTGGACTATGCGCCGCCCAAGCTGACCGTCGTGCTGGACAAGGCGGCCGCACGCGGGAGCTGATCGAGAAGAGCGGCCATTTTGTCATTCAGATTCCCCACGGCCGCCCAGATCGAGGCTGACCTGATGAGGTGGGCATCGCAGCCTGAACGACGATCCGGACAAGCTGGCGCATTGCGGTGTGACGCTGTTCGACATGGCCGGATACGACTGCCTTTCGTGCGCGGCTGCAGCGCCTGGATGGCCTCGCCGCCTGGTGCCCGAGCCGCACAACCAGCAGACCTATGATCTGTTCATCGGCGAAGTGGTGGGCGCCTGCCGATACGCGCGTCTTTCGTGATGGCCACTGGCACTTTCGAGACGGCCGATCCGTCACTGCGCAGCCTGCACTGCGTGGCCGGTGGCCATTTCATGCCATGGTGAAAGCGCGCTGGACGTGGCCGAGGCAGGGCGGTAAGCCCCTTCACGGCATCGGGCCTTGATCGCATCGGCAATGAGATCGTGCGGATTCACGTATCTCGAAACCGGCTCCGCGCAGGTCCAGGCGATACAGGTCTTCAGGGATGAGCTCTGTCCGGCACCCTGTCCGTTTCAGGGCGGCGGTACTCGATCACGACGCCCTGGCAGCCCCGGGTGAACCGGCAGACCGAGCGAAGCCGTGTGTGGCAGACGGCCCGCACCGACGCCTTCGATGCAGCACGACAGGTCGTCTTCATCCAGACGGATGAACTCCCTGACCGTGGCGTGTTGCGCCACGATCTCCGCCAGGATTCAAACCCGAGGGCGCCGATGCTGCCGCACAGGGCCGACAGCAGGAAAAGCAGCCAGCCCAGTGAACCCGCCCGGAAAACGGCGCAAAACCACACCAGCTATGCACCGAGAGCAAACGGGATGGCAATCCACGCCAGAATGAAGGGCGAGCGTGACCGAAATGCCATTGCTGAATGTCGGGCGTGTCTCGGCATCGGTTTCCTGGGAAAGTCTGTCTCGGTCAGCCGTCAAACCGGAATCATCACCCCGCCGGCAGCAGTCCCTCGTCCTCGCGACCGGCCAGCACGTCACCAGCGGGCGCAGCGGCGGCCAGGGCGCTGCCCTGCACCAGGTCGATGCCCAGCTCTTTCAGTCGGCCGCAGGTCAGCGGATTGTTCACCTGATCCAGCAGGCATTCGATGCCTCATCGACCTCGCACAGTGTGCGGATGGCCGTGATTCGCGCTGGGCATGCGGGTTGGTGGCCAGATCGGCAAAGCGGCGGCCATCCAGGCGGATGTGGCGCACGGACAGCTGGGCCCAGCATGTGGATCGGAATCTGGCTCGATTCCGGAATCCGTCAGGTCGATGCCGAATGGATCGACATCAGGCGCAGGTCCTTCAGGAAGGCCTGCGAACCTTCCGGATCGTAGATCAGCGACTGCGACGACAGTTCGATGCACAGCCGGCTGTTGATGGCGGCATTGCGCTCATCGGCCGCACCTAGCAGGCGGATCAGGTTGCCGGTGAAGCCCGGTTCGGCCAGCGACGGCGGACTGAGGCCGGAAGATCACGCCGTCTTCCGGGCAGGGTGTTGGGTTGTGTGTTCGGCGTGCAGGATCTGCGGAGCAGCATCCGGTCCAGCATGCCGGAAGCACCCTGCTGGGCTGCGGCCTGCGCAGGCGGTTGGCGCGGTGCGTTGCCCGTTGCTGGTCAGCAGGCGAGCGCAGTACCAGTCAGTGACCGCACCGCGTCGCGGCGCAGTGGTGTGATGGCCTGGGCACTGCAGGCGGATCTGCGCCTCGGGCAGCTTCTGACGCAGCTGGTGTCCGAACCGACGCGAGGATCGGCGTCGGCGCCAGGCAGGGGCTGTCGGCCACACACCGCGTAGGGGTGCGAGCGCCTTCCTGCCGCGACAGTTGGCAGGCCAGCCGGGCCGATTCGATCAGCTGTTCGGCATTCATGCCGCTCACGCATTCCACGGCCCCGATCGGACCCGCAACGGTATCGATACGCCCCGGTATTCCACCGGTGTGCGCGAGCATCGTCAGCAGCAGCGTGGCCTGGGAGCGGGTCAGCGTCAGCTCGTTGCCGGGCAGAACCAGCGGAACCGATCGTCCCGCACACGGCCAACCGCTGCCGGCGGCGAGATCTGCTGCGCAGGTGTTCGCCTACGGCGCGCAGCACAGCATCGCCGGCATCCCGTCCGAAGACATGGTTGATGTCGCCGAACGCCAGGATGTCGACGTACACGCAGCTGAGTGGGCTGCTGGCGCGCAGCTGAGAAAGCTGCCGGCCCAGGATCCGTCGCAGTCCCACCAGGGTTGGAGCAGGCCGGTCAGATCGTCGCGCTCGGCGATCTCCTGGAAGGTGGCGGTCATCGCCGTGCGTGGACATCCCTTCCTGCATTCGATCTCGAAAGCCATCGCCTTCGCGGATGCCGCTTCAGCACCCACGCGGTCCTGACCGGCACGGGCAGTTGTCAGTTCGCTGGTACTGGCCGCTCTTTCAGGTCTGCCAGCAGTTTGTCGGGTCACCGCCTCGCCCAGCAGGGGCTTGACGTGCGGGGCTGGATGGCGGGCCAGGTCGCTCCCAGGCAGTCGGCCGCGCGCTGGTTCAGCGTTGCGGCGTGCCGTCGTCATTGATGCTCAGCAGCGCCACGGGCGACGTGTTGTAGATGCGGTGCGGTGCGCGCGTGCCCGGTGTCCATCTGAGCCAGGGTGGCCTTGATCCGGTTCTGCGCTGGGCAGCCTGCCGGGAAAGAAAGCGGCATCAGATACAGACCCGTGCCGCGTCACCTGGAGCCAGGATGTGTCCAGGATCGAATACGCCCAGGTAGCGCTTGAATGAAAGCCGACTGTCCAGGACCAGCCCGCACAGCAGGGCGCCGTCACGCCCAGACGGCTTCCAGCCCGGGTGCTTTCGAAGCTGACGACGATCTCGACCATCAGCATCACGGAGCATCAGGCCCGCAATGGCGGTGCCATCATTCGCCCAACGACTCCGGAAGGAATGGCAGCGAACAGCCCAGGACAATGGACGGTGGCGGCACGTGGCCAGAAGGTGCGGTACGCCTTCGCGCTGCTGCCAGCTGGCCACGTCCGATGCGGGGTTGATGAACATCCGGTGCAGCAGCCCGGTCACGGGCAGCAGTGCCAGTGATGCACGCAGCAGGATGGCCGTGTTCATCATGCCGTCCTGACGAGCGGGCACGCTGCTCTCGCGCAGGGGCCAGTATCAGCAGCGCCAGACGCAGAAGCTCCATGTGGTCAGCAGCGCGTGGCGGGACCACTGGGCCAGAGTTTGAAGGTCAGGCCGGCGATTTGCACGGTAGAGGCTCAGGTTCAGAGGGATGAGCCAGCATGCGCCGGCGCTGCCCGATCGGCAGCCATGCGATGCCGGCTGGCTGGCCATGGACGACGCCGGTCGGGCCTGCATGTTTGCCAAGTGTCTGTTTTGCATCGTCGGTTGTTTGTAAGCTGGGGAAACGTGGCGCGGGGCCGCACGGGCGGTAGTCATCCGGCTGGATCGGTGAGGGCAGCGCTAGTGCCGGCCGGCAGGGCGGTGGCGTCCGTCTGGCGCCTCGCGGTGCTCTGGGCCGCAGGGGCTGCCCGTGCTGGGGAGGGCGTGTCCACGCTGTCTTCCCCAGGGTCTTGTTTATTGTTCTGATCGTCTCACGGGCACTTCATTGCCGCATGCTCTGGCGCGGGCCAGGGAACTGTCACCGAGGAGAGGGGTTCCGCATGGCCCAGACTGATGCCGCTCAAACGTTCCGCAACCGCTGATCCTGTGGATGACCACCGTACCGGAGACGGGTAGTCAGAGCCGGGGTGCTTCCTGACGGACTGGCTCAATGATCCGCCGATCGCGGACTGTCGATTGCCCGCATCCGCGTGGCACCGGGTGCTGAGACAGCTGCGCCGTCTCGAGAACATCCAGGAACGCTACGTGGTGCTGGATGGCCAGGGGCGCATCGAGGCTGGTGGACGCAATCGGGCTTTGCCGAGGGTGATCACACACTTTCTGCCCTGGAGCCGGGCGATGGGTGGTGATTCCGGCCGAGTTATTCGCGCCGTGTCACCAACATCGGTGAATTCGATCTGGTCTTTCTGGCCATTTTGCACGCCGCGCTTCCGGCCTGCGGCGCTGCCGAGCCCATGCCGGCGCCCAGCGCCGCCGCCAAGCCCGGTCCCCGAATCCGGGCTCGCACGAGCAACGAGAGCATCCAAAACGCCTGTTCAGGCAGTAACATCAGCCGGTTTTCCACTGCCGCCTGTTCTGTGACGGGTTTGCCTGCCCATGCCAATCTGCATACGCTCACCCAGTACCTGTTGCCCAAAGCAGGCGCTTACCCGGCTGGCCGGGGCTGGCGCTCGCCATAGAAGGCGGTGCGCGCTCACCAATGGGCCATCCGTCGCTTCATTCAGCAGTATCAGGAGTGAACATCGGAGGCTGCCGAGCCTGATCCATCGGCCTCATCACCAGCTTCAATGCTTCTTCATCCCGGGCGCTGCGTCCGGGTGCAGCTGCTGGCCGACAGCGATCTGGTCTGCCCGGTGGATGGTGCCGTCGGTCAGCCGGGGAACATCGACGCCGTCGCTATCTTCCAGGCTAAGGGGCATGACCATCGGCCACGGCACTGCTAGCCGGTGACGGCAAGCGGCTGAGCATTTGTGACGGCCAGTTCGCCTACCATCTACCTGGAGCCCGCGCGACCATCACCGCATTCACATGCACTGCGCAGGCCACCCGCCAGATGGTCTCACGTGCCAGGCGACCTGTGCTCCGTCAGCCTGGCCACCGCAGCCGCCATTCCCGGTCTCTTTGCCCGCAACGAACGGGTGGTCTGCGTCTTCGATGCGCCGTGAGGCCGTGGAGTCGCTGGTGCTGGTGGGCGCGGCCATCGTGGGCAGCATGGCCACCGTCCGGCACGCCGGTACCGTCAATCCGCCCCTGACCGCACATCCAGCGCTGGGATTATCCGGCGCACGAGGGTGCGGACGGCGCGCAGGCAGGCGGCTGCGCCGACGGATGCCAACCGGAAGGCCACGGAAAACGGCGTCTTTCGGGACCGTGGGGCCGAGATGGGTCGTCTTCGCTGGGTCCCACCGTGAGGATGCGCTCGCCGGGGCGCCCAGGCTCACCACGGCGTGGCAGCCTGGCCGGTCGGTGCGCATGGGCGAGCCGATGTCGCAGGCGTAGGCCGGGGCCGATGGGGGCTGGCGCCCGTTGGGGTGTTGCTTCGCGTGGTCCGGCATCCTGCACCAGTGATCCGGCGATAGGGCTCCCCGGCGTTTGGCCGCATGATCCGCTTCCGTGTGGTAGCTTGCGCGGGATCAGATCCTCCAGGAAAGGGACCCCTGCCATGACGTCTGCGGACACCATCACCATCTACCACAGCCGCGCTGCAGCACTTCCCGCAAGGTGCTGGATGCCATCCGCGCCGCCGGCCATCGAGCCGGTGGTGGTGGACTACCTGAAGACCGGCTGGCAGCGGCACTGGCTGACGGCGCTGCTACGCGAAGCGGGCCTGACGCCCCGGCAGGGCGCTGCGCACCAAGCAGGAAGAGGCCAAGGCACTGCTGGCCGAGGAGGCCTGACGAGCGAATTCTGGAGGCCATGCTGGAATTGCCCGTGCTGGTCGAGCGTCCCATCGTGCAGAGCGCAGGGCGGTGTGCGGCTGGGTGCGTCCGCTGGAAAAGCTGGACGAAGATTCTCTGAGCGCCGGGCGTGCAGGCCGGCGAGGCTCGGCCGGGGACGGAGATGCGCCCGCAGGCTGGTGTGTGCCCGGTGAGGGCAGGCCGTCGATGCCGGCCTGAGCCTCAGTCGTTCACGGCTGCTGCGCGCCTGACCAGCAGCGCCGTCAGCCGCCGCGTGAGCACGTTCGGCAGCACTTACAGGCCGGCACGAACATCAGCGTGCAGATGGCCAGCTTGAACAGATGGTCCACCAGCGCAATGTGCGGCCAGTTCTCGGCCATGAACGGGTCGGAGCTGGCGTGGAACGCGATCGAGAAGAACAGCACCGTATCCAGGGCATTGCCGGCGAAGGTGGAGGCGCGTGGGGCGCCACCATGCCTTCATCTGCCGCAGCCGGTTGAACACGAAGATGTCCATCACCTGCCCGAACGCATAGGCGGCGAAGCTGGCCAGTGCAATGCGAAAAGACTAGGGGCTGGAGTCGGCCAGGCTGCCCCAGCCCGTCCAGGTGCCGTCATGGGTGGCACCGAGATCACATAGGACAGCAGCAGGGCCGGGAACATCACCCGGAAGATGATCCGGCGCGCCAGCCGCTGCTCGAAGATCCGCACCGTCAGGTCGGTGGCCAGGAAGATGAACGGAAAGCTCAGCGCCCCAGGTGGAGTGCACGGCAAAACCGTTGGGCGGCGTGATGGTGAACGGAACTGCACCAGAGTGAGTTGCTGGAGGCGATGACGGCAATGTGAAAGAGGACCAGCCACCGCAGGGACGCTTGTGCCGCTGGGCCGAGGTGAAGGAGGAAGTCGTTCATGCTCAGGGGCGGTCGTAGGCAACACAGCCGCCTCGCGCGCCAGCTGCTCGAAGGGGGTACCCGGCTGGCCGTGGTTGGCAAACGGATGGATGGCACAGCCGCCACGCGGCGTGAACTCGCCGAAGACCTCGATGTACTGGGCTGCATCAGCTGATCAGGTCCTTCATGATGACGTTGACGCGAGTCCTCATGGAAGTCGCCAGTGGTTGCGGGAAGCTGAACAGATAGAGCTTGAGCGACTTGCTCTCCACCATCTTCTGGCCAGGGATGTAGCGGAATGACGATGGTGGCGAGTCCGGCTGGCCGGTGATCGGGCACAGACTGGTGAACTCCGGGCAGACGAACTTCACGAAGTAGTCGCTGTCCGGGTGCTTGTTGTCGAAGGCTTCCAGCACTTCCGGGGCGTAGTCGGACCGGTACTGGGTCTTCTTGGCTGCCCAGGTGGTGATGCCTTGCAGGTCTTCTGTTCTCATGGGAGGATCCGGGGAAGGGAGGGAGGCCGGATCTTGGCCGCCACGCCCTTCCACGATGGAGCTGATTGCGTTGAGGATGATGTTGCGGGTGGCCATGCGCGCAAGGGAAGGTCATGCGCAGGATGGGGAGGTGTGCCACCGGTGTCGGCACAATATGCGAATACGGGGGCATGCCGCCATGGGCACCGGCGCTAGGGTCCCCGGCCAGTTTCCATGGGCCCATCGGAAACTGCGGGTAGCCCCGTTTGCCGATCAGAACCACCCCATGACCACAGCAAGACGAGGCGCGCCGCCGCACCTTTGCCATCATCTCCACCCGACGTGGCAAGACCACCCTGACCGAAAGCTGCTGCTCTACGCAGGTGCCATCCAGATCGCGGGCGGCGTCAAGGCGCGCAAGGCGTCGCGCCATGCCACGTCCGGACGGATGGAGATCGAGAAGCAGCGCGGCATCTCGGTGGCCAGCTCAGTGATGCAGATGGAGTACCGCGACTGCGTCATCAACCTGCTGGACACCCCGCCACAGGACTTCTCGGAAGACACCTATCGGGTGCTGACGGCGGCGGATGCAGCCCTGATGGTCATCGATGCCGCCAACGGCGTCGAGCCGCAGAACGCTGCGCCTTCTGGAGGTGTGCCGGGCACGCAATACGCCCATCATCACCTTCATCAACAAGATGGACCGCGAGGTGCGCGAGCCGCTGGAGATCCTCGACGAGATCGAGAGCACGCTGGGCATGCCCACGGCGCCCTTCACCTGGCCGGTGGGCGCTGGGCAGAGAACTTCGGCGGCGTCATCGACCTGAAGAAGGAACAGATGCGCGTCTTCCGCGCCGGGCAGGACCGTGCTGGCGCCGAGGACGACGAGATCTGGCCGGCCTGGACAATGACGAGGCCCGCAAGCGCTTCGGCATGTACTACGAGCGGGCAGGGCGAGATCGAGCTGGTCAGCGGTGCTTCGAGCCCTTCGACCGGGACGCCTTCCTGGCTGGCAAGCAGACGCCGGTGTTCTTCGGTTCGGCCATCAACAACTTCGGCGTGCGTGGTGCTGGACGCCCTGGTGGATCTGGCGCCGCCGCCGAGGCTGGCCGGCCCTGCAGCGCACGGTCGATCCATCGGAAGAGAAGTTCTCGGGCGTGGTGATCGAGATCCAGGCCAACATGGATCCGGCCCACCGCGACCGCATCGCCTTCCTGCGTCTCGTCCGGTCACTTCGAGCGCGGCGTGAAGCTGAAGGTGGTGCGCAGTGGCAAGGGTTCCGAACCACCAACGTGATGTCCTTCCTGTCACAGCGCCGCGAGCTGGTGGAAGAACGCCTGGCCGGGCGACATCATCGGTCTGCCCAACCATGGCGTGCTGCAGCTGGGCGACACGCTGACCGAAGGCGAGGAGCTGCAGTTCACCGGGCTGCCCTTCTTTGCGCCCGAGCTCTCTCCAGATCGTCGAGGCTGGCTGACCCGATGAAAGAGCAAGCAGCGTGCGTACTGCCTCGCAGCTGGGCGAGGAAGGTGCCATCCAGGTCTTCCGGCCGCATCTGGGCGGATCGCTGCTGCTGGGCGCCATCGAGCCAGCTGCAGTTCGAGGTGGTGGCCCACCGGCTGAAGACCGAATATGGCGATGGAGACGCGCTTCCTGCCGGCCCGCTACCAGATGGCCCGCTGGGTCACGTCCGAGACGAACGAGGCTGAAGAAGTTCATCGAGGCCAACGCGGCCCGCATTGCGTGGGACATCGGTCGAGGCCCCCACCTTCATGGTGACCTATCGCAGCGACCTGACGGTGGCCGAGGAGCGCTGGAAGAAGATCCGCTTCCACGCCAGTGCGCTGGCACGCGGGGCTGGTGTTTCAGTCGGCGTGAGGGGGCTGCGCGGGTTTGTGGCGCGGTCTGGGAGAACTGCGCCACAACCGCGCCATTACCGCGCCAGAACTGCGCCAGAACTGCGCCAGAACTGCGCCAGAACTGCGCCAGAACTGCGCCAGAACTGCGCCAGAACCGTGTCCGTCGCGCCACAACGGTGCCAACGGCTTTCATGGCGCGGAACCTGGCTGCGGCCGGCATGGCGAGGTCTCCGTCTGCGCTCCGGGAGCAAGCACGCGACAAGCCGCCGGTGGTACTGCCTGAAAAAGCGGGCTGACGCACTATCGCGCGGCATGAACGACGGCTGAGCATGGGTGAACGATGGCTAGAAGGCGGCGTGGGGCTGAACATCCTGATTGCACTGGCCCCGGCATTCTTCTGGGGCATTCTGCCGCTGGTGGTGTCGCGTGTGGGTGGCACGCCGGTGCAGCAGATCATCGGTACGACGGCCGGTACGCTGCTGGTGTCGATCGTGGTGGCGATGATCATGCCACCCACGCTGAGTGGCCCTGGTGTTCTGGTACAGCTTCGCGTCCGGGGCCTGCTGGGCTTTCGGGCAGATGAATCAGTACCGTTCGTTCCTGCCAGATCGGCGTGTCAACGCCATGCCCATTTCCGACCGGGCATGCAGCTGGTGTCCACCTCGCTGGTCGGGGTTCTGGTCTTTGGCGAGTGGCCGACGCTGGCGAGACAAGGTGCTGGGTTTCTGTGCCATTGCGCTGATCGTGCTGGGCATCTATCTCACCACGCATCAGGGCGAGGGCACGAGGGCGTGGACATGCGCGCCAGGCGTGATGACGCTGCTGATCTCGACGGTGGGCTACGTGGGGCATTCGTACTTTTCCGCGAGCCGGGCATGTTGACGGGCGGGATGCCTTCCTGCCGCAGGCGGTGGGCATGGTGGCCATGTCGCTGGTGATGCCGCTGTTCTTCCGGGGCAGCAAGCCCTTCAACCGGAAGACGGTGCAGAACCTGCTGGGCGGTTTCATCTTTGCGGCGGCGGCGCTGGCTATCTGCTGTCAGCCTACCGCAATGGCATTGCCACGGGGTTCCACGCTGTCGCAGATGAACGTGGTGCTGGCCACGCTGGGCAGCATCTACATTCTGGGCGAGAAGAAGACCCGCAGGAAATGCGCCACGTATTGACGGGGCTTGCGCTGGTGGTGGCAGGCGGCATCATGATCGGTCTGAACGCCTGAACAGCATCAGCCCCAGTCCGGAGGCTGACAGCGCGCGTGGCCAGCCATTGCTGCCAGCCCAGCAGTTCGTTCAGGACGATGGCGCCCGAGACCATGGCCACCATGGGAATCATGATGGGCGAGTGAGACCGGCTGCGGCGGCAGCCACTGGATGAGCGAGAACCACAGCAGGGTTGCCGAACAGCATGGGCACCAGCGTGATGTGGGTGAAGGCGGCCAGCGAGGAGGCCGAGGGCATGAACCACTGGTGATCGCCCAGCAGCCATGCGCCGATGATGACGGGCACCGAGGCCAGCAGCAGCTGCCAGCCGGTGAGCACGGTGGTGGGCACGGGAATGGGGCGGTGCTTGAGCAGCACGGTGCTGAGGGCCCAGCCGGCGCCGGAGGCCAGTCCGTGAGACAAGGCCCAGGGGGCATGGGCGCCCAGCTGGCAAAGGCTGGAATCATCAGCACGATGACGCCGGCCGTGCCCAGCAGCAGTGCCAGCCACTGGCGGCATCCAGCGTGTGGCCGAACAGCAGCCATGACCAGAGTGCCGCCCACAGCGGCATGGTGAAGCCAGCAGGGCGGCCTGGCCGGAGGAATATGGGTGAGGGCCAGCGTGGTGGCCACGTTCCAGAGTGCCAGGAAGGCCCATGCGAGCACAGCAGCATGGGCCAGTGCTGGCGCGGAATGGCCAGCGGCGGTTTGCGGCGATGGGCCAGCAGCGAAGCAGGAGGCCGGCCACCGGCAGGGTGAGGGCGCGGAAGGTCAGGCGGAGACTTCGCGCACGGCCAGTGCGATGACGGGCCAGTTGGTGCCCAGATGAGGGTCAGGGGCGACATCAGCCAGGGGCGTGGCGCTTGAGTCGGGCGTCCTGGACGTCCATGCGTGGCGGGCCTGACCCTGTCGCTGCAGCGACGGGAGTCAGCCTGCTGATTGTCGGCGGGTAGGGCTGGGCGCCGCGTTTGATCTCTTCCATGTCCAGATCGCGGATCTGGCGGATCAGGTCGTCGAGAGCCCCCCTTGGGCAGAGCACCGGCCTGCTGGAAGACGATGAGCGCGCTCACGGAAGACCATCAGCGTGGGGATGGAGCGGATGCCGAAGTGGCCAGCCAGGCTGGTTTCCTCGTCGGTGTTGATCTTGGCGAAGACGATGTCCGGGTGCTCTTTGGAGACGCTTTCGAGACCGGGGCGAAGCTCTTGCAGGGCCCACACCACGGCGCCCAGAAGTCGAGGATCACGATGTCGTTGTTGCTGATCGTGGTGTCGAAGTCGGCAGTTTTGAGTTCTTTGACGGCGCATGGGGGTACCTGTTTGAGGAAAGGAAACGACCGGCTGCGGCTTCGGGCTCCATCGCGCCGGAACCTGAGACGAGGTCATGCAGGTTGGCGCTGGACGCGGGGGCCCGAGGCGGTTTTGTGCCCGGTCGGTGTCATATTCATTGTCGTGCATGCCCAGACGGTCGGCAAGCGCAGGGCGTTTCAGCGTGTTAGATCACGCGACGAAGGGGCGACATATATGGCCGTGCGTGTCGCGATGCCATGGCCGTCATGAGACTCTTCGGGCGTGCCGGTGCGTTTTGCGCTTCTGGTGCGATGGCATTGGCGCTTCATTTTCGGGGATCGGACGGTGGCATGCGGCTGGACACGGTCGCGTTCCTTCGGCGAGGCGTCAGACCGTCGTCGGGTCTTTTTAGGGGCGGGCATGCCGCCGTTATTCTCCCAACCGAACAGGAGGGATCCATGTCGCCTTTCCGCGGCCGACGCCGTTGCCTGGCTTTCATTCCTGCTGCGCAGGTGCCGCGATGCTGGGCGGATGGACATCGTCGGTGTCTGCATCTCCCGGTTTTCTGGGCAAATACGATTTTCGCGCACCCGATGTTCCTGCAGGGCACGGTGGTGGGCATCAGAGCCACGCTGCCGCGCGCGCGCTGACGGTGCAGGGTGCCGCGCGCAGGCGGGCGACCACCCGTGATCGGGAATGGATGCGGCCGCTGGAGGATGCGAGGCGCGCCCGACGCTGACGATCCTGTCGCCGCTGAATCGCTCCGGGCAGCTGGTGCTGACGCTGGACTGGCGGCTGTCGCGGGCGGTTCTGGATGAGCCGGAGCTGCTGAAGGCGGGGATCCTGTTTCTGCTGTCGTGTATTTCCGATCGGCGCGTGATGAGTACCACGGCGAGTTGCTGGTGGTGCTGTTGCGCGCCGGATGAACAGGTGCTGGTCAGCTCACGGCCGCCGGTGCCGCGCCCTGATTTTTTTCTTTTCATGTCCCTGTTTCCGATCCCTTCGCATCGTGCTGCCGTGACGCCTCGGCGCCGATGTGCAGCCCACTTTCCCGGTGCCCGTGCATCCGCTTCCCGGTGGGCATTGTGTCGCAGCGTTGTCGGTCTGGCTATGCCAGGCTGGGCGGCGGATACCGCTACCATCAGAACGATGGCCAGGCGCGTTCGTTCTGCATCGGCGCAGCCTGCCGGCGGTCTGGGGAGGTGGGTGCCGGGCTGTCAGGGCATCACGCTGCCGGATTATCAGGGGCTCTTCCGGCAGCGGCAGTACTCTGCCCTTCCCGATGTTTGTCTATCGCTCGCCGCATCTGCGGGTGGATCGCAGCGGCATCCGGGCGGATCTGTGGGACTCCGATCGCGTCGAGCTGGATGTGAGCGTGGGGCTGACGCCGCCGGTGCGCCGCACCACCACGGGCATCCGGGCGGGCATGCCGCGGCTCAAGTCGCTGTTCGAGATCGGGCCCCGGCTGCGGGTGCATCTGTGGTCCGATACAAGTCGCAAGCAGGAGCTGCGGCTGGAGCTGCCGTTGCGTTACGCCATGCCGCTGGGCCGGCTGCAGAACCGGGGCTGGGTGTTCAGCCCCAGTCTGGGCTGGCGGGTGGTGACGTGGCCGGTTTTTCGGTTGGCAGTTCGGACTGTGCAGGGCGGGCCGTGTTCGCCACGCGCGCCTATCACCGCTGCTACTGCGAGATCGATCCGCAACATGCCCGCACGTGGCGTCCGGCCTATGCGGCCAAGGGGCGGCTTATGGCGGGCTGGAGCGGCGGCTGCGCTGAACAAGCGCTATCCGCGAACCTGGGTGGCCGGCTTCGTGCGGGCCACGCATCTGGGCGGGCGGCGCTTTGCCGATTCGCCGCTGGGTGAAACGCCGGACCAGCGTCGGTGCCGGTATCGTGCTGGGATGGCTGTTCGCCCGTTCGAGCGAAGAGGTGCGGCAGACGGATTGATCCGTCGATGGCGTTACTGGGGGCCCGCGCCGCCCATCACGCCGCTGTGCCGACCCAGCGAGGCGTGCCGCCTGGTTCAGGCGATCCGCAGCAGCATCGAGAGCGGTGGGTGATCGTTGCCTGACCCCGTCGGGTGTCCGAGGAGACAGTCGGGCTGTCGGGCGGGCGCACGTTCATCAGGTTGATGGCCTGTTGCTGCGCAGCTGTTCGCGCAGCCGGGCCGGTTCGCTATCGCTGGCGGCGAGGCCGGGTCTGCTTCAGGATGGTTTTCCAGGGGCGCGTATGGTGCTAGCCGGGCTGACGCAGCGTTCATGCGCCCGCTGGTGGGCTGGTGCCCGTGTTCATCCTGTTCGTACTGACGCGTCAGGCGAGCCTTTTTCCCGGTTGATGCGCAGCTCGTGCGCCAGCCGCTTCTTCCAGCGCCTCAGCTCGAAGCCGGCAATGGCCAGACTCATCTCGTTCTGGGCGGCGCGGGTGGCGTCGTACAGGGTGTAGCCGGCCTGGCTGACGGGCGGCGCGTGTGCAGCCGGCTGGCTCGGCTGGCCACGAGGGACGGCCTGGGTGGCCATGTCCACGCAGGTGCTGCCGACGGTCGACCTCGGTGGGCACATGGGCGGGCTGGGTCAGGGGGCTGCACCGCGTGGGGCGTTTGGGCTGGTGCCGGTTGCGGGGCGGTGCGGGCGCGTTCGGCGTACGCAGCATGGATGGCCGAGGCCGGGCGGCGGCGGCGGCAGCGCTCGGCCGTGGTGATCACGTTGCCGGTGGCGTGTGTTGGAGAGCGGACCGGTCGGGTGGTGGGCGCGAGCGAGGACATGCGGGGTTCGGTGCCAGGATCGGGCTGCGTCGCAGCAGGATGTGTCTGCCGGTCAGGATATCTGTGGCCGGGTTTGTGTCCGGGTCTGTCCAGGCCGTCAGGTCTCGAGCCGTCAGCCTGCTCAGGATGAGCGTGGCGGAAAGCGAGCGCCCGTCGTGTTCAGCCGGCGGGCCGGGTGGCGAGGCCGAAGCGGCGTGGGGGCGGCAGGGGGCCTGGTGCCGCGACAGCCTCGCGCTCACGCGCAATGTGGGTGGCCAGCCGTGCCTTCAGGTGGGCGTGCTGCGGAGCCTGCTGGGCCAGCCCGGCTGGCTGCTCTGCGCCAGATCCTCAGCCAGCAGGCGGGTTTCTTCCTGCTCGGCGTTCTTCCTGAATGTGGGTCTCGATGAGCTGACGCGACACGCTGGCGCCGGCTGGCCTGGATGAGCCAGGCCAGACTGAAAACCGCCGCGCCATGACACAAGCGCACCAGTGCACTAGGGCGCCGCTCAGCAGAGATCGGGGAGGTTGCGTGCTAGATGAGCCAGGTAGTCTGACAAACGCCGCTCCATCCAGAAGGGTCAGGGGTCAGAAGCCCTGGGTTATCTGCATGCAGGCAGCGGGCTGCGGCAGGTCTGATGTCCCAGGCGGTGGGCATAGCCCTAGTGTGCCAGGGCAACGCAAAACACGCTTTAATGTAACGCAAAGACGCATATGCGTCATATGTGCAACAGCACACCCTGAAAATGGCGCCTCATCGAGATCAACTGGTAACAGCGTTGCTTCTTTTGGACGGTCCTGGCGCCAGGATGCAGCAGAGGCAGCTCTCTTATTCATTGCATGCTGAATACAATATTGCCATGCCTAGAGTACGAGAGACCGCGAGCGTGTGACGCGGGTTGCGCACTGCGCCCTTGGAGGCGCAGGGCGGTCGCGGCGTTGACCAGTCCTTCCGGGTCGGAGGCGTGCTCGGGTAGGCGGCCACGCCGGTGGAGACGCTGACGGGGGCGCCGCCGACGGTCTCGACTCTTCTCCTGGACCTTGCGGCGGACCCTCGTCGGCGCGGCGCTTGGCCGGAGGTGCCATTGAGGCCGGGCATCAGGATCAGGAATTCTCGCCGCCCCAGCGACGACGACGATGTCGCCGGCGGGCATTCTGGACCAGGACTTCGGAGACCTGCACCAGCACGCGGTCGCCGCTTCGGTGACGCGTAGCGGTCGTTGAGGCGCTGAAGTGATCGATATCGACCGTCTGCAGGGGCCAGCGGCGAGCGGGCTGGCTGGCGCTCTGACTCGATGGCCAGCTGCTCGTTGAAGTAGCGGCGGTTGAACGGTTGGTGAGCGGGTCAGCGCAGCGGCGCCAGCGTCCGGCAGCGCAGCGTGAGGTTGGCCAGGAAACTGGGGCCACGTTTGCTGGCGAGAGAGACGGCGGATCTTCTGACTGGCGGCGGTGGTCTCGGCGTCGCACGCTGCCACGAGCTGGTCGCTGCGCAGGCAGATCAGGCCGGTGGTCTAGCCGTTGGCGAACATCGGCATGCAGCAGCTGTGGCGGTTGGGGCCGATGCTGAGGTGAGCAGCGGATGCCGATCTGGTTCTGCGACGTGCGGATAGGCCTGGTTCTGGCGACGCCCAGCAATCGTTGAGCTGCAGGGGTCTTCAGCGACTCTCGTTCTTGCAGCCCCCGATCCCAGGATCCAGAACTCGGCCTGACCGGGCTCGGCAATGTAGATGGGCGAGGTCGGCGTGGAAGAGCTTGAGTGGCAAACTCGCCGCCACCGGGGCTCGTTGGGCTGTAGGGACGGGTCTGCAGCATGTCGTTCAGATCACCGCAGATGCCGTGCAGGCCCGCGACTGGGCACGGCTGGTGCCAACGCTGGCGGCAGCTGGTTGGCGGTGTCACGGTAGGCCAGGGTGCGGCATGCACCTGTTCTGCAGGTCGGCAGCCACCTTGCAGCCTCGTCCTGCACCTTCATCTGGTCGCTCAGGGTCGGTGATGACCGACAGCAGGCGCTGCCGGTGTGGGCGCCCTGGCTCGCGGGCGTTGGAGATCTGCACGGCCGCAGGCGACCATCCGGGCGCAGCGGGTGGCACAGTGTGCGCACGGCTTCGCCGCGCTTCGCCGCAGCAGCGTTGATGCACGTCAGGACGTTCGGTCTCGGGCACCAGTCCAGCAGGGCAGCCCTTCATCTGCCGGGCGTGGTGCCCAGCATGTTGGCCAGTCGCGGGTTGGCGGGACGGTGCAGCCCACGCGGTCAGGATCAGATGCTCGGCGGCCGTGTCCATCAGCAGGCGGTAGCGCGCGCTCGGACAGGGCAGCCTCGTTGGTGTGCGATGCGCTCGATCTCGGCCTCGAAGCTGCTGGTTCTGGTTTCAGCTGGGTGCGCCCGGGGCAGCGAAATCAGCCAGCGTCCCAGGGAGACAGCCAGAGCCAGCGGGCCGTGGTGTGCCCCAGCAGTAGGGCGGTGCCCAGCAGCTCGCTGAGACTTCGGCCGGCAGGAAGGCCGAGCGACTTGCAGAGCGGAAGGCGGCGGCCGTGAGGCCGGTGGCTGCACTACATCCCATCGGCACGGCGGCAGGAGAGTCTGCCGTGGTGCGTCGAGTGCAGCAGCAGGCTGTGGCGACCACCAGGACAGTAGCAAAGCGCAGGCTGGGCGTGTGGGCGCAGGACGGTCAGGGGAGAGGACGAGGGCAGGCGTGGCCGATACCACCGAGAGCGGGCGGCCTGGATGCGGCGTGCCGTCCGTCTGCCGGATGATCGGTGTGATCATTGGCAAACGGCGTTTCTGCGCCTTTCGGCGGTTTAGGCAGCCGATGTTTCAGTCGTTTTCGTGCAACAGGGCAGCGTCTTTCTGTCGTTTCCAGGCGTCCATTTGTTTGGTTAGCAAACGGTGCTATTTGTATCTGCGAATGAAATATCGGCCTGCCGATCCTGTCTATTTTGGTGATATTTCTTTACATTGACCGGTGAAAGCGCGAAGAGCCCTGGGGAACGAAGACGCCCAGTCGTCAGTCTCGACAGAAGCCTGCATGAGGGCGAAGAATGGCGGGGGATGCACTGTTCCGGCGTGGAGAAACGCTGGAAGGGCTCGCCCGGGAGAGGGGCGGGCGCATGAGGCGCCCGGCTGAGAGCGAGCACCTACGAAAAATGGTAGGGTGGCGATGGAAAACGGTCAGGCCGGGTTCTCGATGAACCACGGCAGCGGCGATGCGCGAGCCGTCTTCCAGCAGGTGGCTGCGCTGGTAGCCCAGACGCTTCTCGCTGTGGCCTGTGTCGGCCAGCGAGTGGCGCACGTCGCCCGGGCGAAGTCGGCAACACCGGGTCAGGCATCTGCAGGTCGGGCTTCACTTCCTGGATGAGCTTGCGCAGCGTCGGCCAGTTCCGCAACGTGGTGCGGCGCAAGGCTAACCACATTGAAGACGTCAGCCGTGCCCAGGTTCGTCATCGGCCAGCGTGAGGGCGGCGCGGACCATGGCCCTGCACCACGTTGTCGATGTACGGGCGAGTCGCGGCTGGTCTGGCCGTCGCCGATTGATCTGCACCGCTTCCTGGCGCAGCAGCGTGGCGATCAGCGCGGGATGACGGCAGCGTGCGCCGTTAGCGGCTCTGACGGGCACCGAAGACGTTGAAATAGGGCATGACCGGCCGCCGCGCATGCCGTGGCAACGCGTAGTGCCGGCGAACGTGTTCCGTCGGCGGCCTTTGGTGGCGGCGTAGGGCGGAGCACGTTTGCCGAGGTGACGCTTTCCACCGTGGGCAGGGCGGGATGATCGCCGTAGACCGAGCTGGAGGAGGCGTAGACGAAGGACCTCACCTCGGCCTGGCGGGCGCGGCGTCGATGATCTCCAGCGAAGCCGGAGACGTTGGCCTGGAACGAGACCAGCGGGTCTTCAACAGGCGGGGCGCACGCCCAGGGCGGCCTGGTGCAGCACGCAGTCACGCCCTCGACAGACGCGGTTGCAGCAAGGCGCGGTCGCAGATGGTTCCTTCCTCGAACTGCAGGCCGTTCTGCCTGCGGTCGGGTGGAGGCCAGGATGGCATCGTATGCCTGTTTGCGGTCGAGAAGTCGTCGATGGCGATCACCGACTGGCCGGCCAATGCCAGCGATTCGGCCAGTGAGCCGATGAAGCCTGCGGCGCCGGTCACGAAAGCCAGCGCCCGCCCGGCGATCAGGAGGAAACGTCCATGGGGTTCTGGGTTTATTCGGGGTTTTGCGGAAAAGAGGTGCCTGCGGCGCGTGCGCTGCGGCGCGAGGCCGGCAGGGACATGGCTGCAAAGATAAGCGAGGTAGGAGGCAAAGGGTCATCAATGCCCCTACAGCAGTTCTAAATTGCTCGAAAAGTTTCAAATCGTTGCGGCCATCTGACATCCTCGGTCGCCGCCTCTCACGTCTTTTTCGGCCGGTGCGATAAGCTGACGGTCAGATGTCTTCTAGGGTCATCGAGCCATGCCAGCTTCGCCTTCGCCTCCTTGCTGATTGCCTTTGTCGTCGGCGGCGGCGAGCGCCGTCGCCGCTGCTGCGTGACTTCTCCGTGACCGGCCCACCGTGCGTTCGGCGGTGCTGCGGTAGCCATAGCCCTGGGCGTGGCGGTGGCCGCCTTCTATTCCGACCCTGGCCGGCATCCGACCGTCGATCTTCGGCGCGGCTGCTCTTGGTGCTGGCCGGACTGACGCTGGATGCAGGCTGGCCGGTGCGCGGCGGTGCCACAGTCCGGCGCATCTTCGAGTGGTGGGCACGCTGGTGCCGGCGTCTTCCTGTCTACGTATCTGGGCACGACCAGGTCACCTGGTCGGTGGGCTTCATGATGCTGGCCGCTGTCGGTCTGCCGCTTGCATTGCACGCGGCCTGGACCGGTTGTGCTTCGGCCAGCCGTCGCTGCCAGCCGGCATGGTGCTGGGTGCAGCTTCTGCTTGATGTTCTTTTTGCGGCCAATGCCGATGGCGGCTCGCGCTATTCGCTGTACGCCGAGTTCGCCATCGTGGCGCTGCCCGTGATCGGCGCGCCTGCTGGGCTGTCTGGTGCCTGCTCGGCATGCCGGCGCACTCGGCCTGGCGTCGCCCCGGGCACGGGCAGGCTGCTGGCGCTGGGTTCATGATCTCCTGGGGCGCTGGCCTGGAAATCCCATCACGCCGGGGTCTGCGGCACCACACAACGCTGCTGTGGCTGGTAGCCGTGCCGGTCTTCGAGTTCTGTTCGTGAGTCGGTGGGGCGGGCACGGATGAGCACAGCGCTGGCTGCAGCAGCCGGTCCAGCGGCAGGGCAGCGCCATTTCGGTGCAGGCGGTCTGCATATGCCCACTATTCGCCGGCCGCGCTGCTGTCGCATCCAGGCCGCACTGGGTCTGGCAGGCATCGGCCTGTGTGCTGGATACCTCAGGGCTACTTCCTGACGCTGCGCCCTGCTGGCCGCTGGGCGTGGCCTACATGCTGGTGCCGGTGTATCTCACCTGGCGCCGCCCGGCGCCCTCTTGGGGCGAGACAGCGTATTCTCAGCACGGCGGCGACCGTGCCTGATATCCTGCTGGCCCGTTGATGGTTTCATCGGGGCTGGCGGCACCTCCGGGAGCTGTCGGCCACGCTTCGGCACATGCGCGTTTCATCCGTACCCTCCGAGTTCGTTTTGCGGTCCTGCCGGTCATCGATGCCCTGGTGCTGGTGGCCGCGCGATGGTGCTCGGCTACCAGATCCGGTTGCTGAACGAGGACGGCCTGGTCTTCCTCCGCTGCGTGGCCTGGTTGTTTGCCGCGCGATGATGCTGACGATGACGGCCTTCGGCCTGTACAGTCGTCAGCAGGACGAGCCTTCCGGCTGGTGGTCCAGAAGGGTGCTCGCGGCGTACCTGGTGACGCTGCTGGGCCAGCTGTGCTCTTCTATGTCTTCCCAGAATCGGAAGTGGGGCGCGGCGTGCTTCGCCATTGCCTCGGTGCTGGGACTGGTGGGCATCCTGGTGGTGCGCTACTGGCGTTCGCTGGAGCTTTCCTGCAGCGGCGTGGGCGCCGCGATGCTGGTAGATGGGCGAGGGGAAGAGGCCGACATGGTGCTGCGCCACGCTGGCCGACAGCGTGCATCAGCGCATGCGGCCCACCTGGTGGCCCAGGTGCGGTGGACCTGAAGGGGCGAGTCGCTGCTGGCGGTGGCCCGTCAGCACAAGGCCACCCACATCGTGGTGGCTGCTCACTGAGCGGCGCGGTGGCCACATTCCGCTGGATCGGCTGCTGGCCTGCCGGCTGGCCAGCATCCAGGTGCTGGACCTGCTGAACTCCTGAGCAGGAGCTGGGGCTGATCCGCCCTGCAGTACCTGCGCATGCCGGCTGGCTGGTGTATGGGGACGGTTTCGACCAGGACCAGACCCGGGCCATCATCAAGCGCCTGTTCGAGCGTGGCGTTTGGCTTCGGCGCTGCTGCTGGTGGCCGCACCGGTGATGCTGGTGACGGCGGTGGTGATCCTGCTGGAGACCGGAAGGCCGATATTCTTCCGGCAGGGAGCGGGTCTGCGCGCCGGGGCGGTCATTCGACATCCTGAAATTCCGCTCGATGGTGCGGGATGCCGAGAAGGATGGTCCGCGCTGGGCCAGCATCGCGACGATCGCATCGCGCGGGTGGGGCGCTCATCCGGGCCACCCTCGCATCGACGATGCCGCAGCTGATCGCGTGCTGCGGCGGGGATGAGCTTCGTAGGCCCACGGCCGGAGGCCTTGTCTGTCGAGAAACTGAATCAACGGGTACCATATTACGATGTCGATGACATGAAGGCCAGGCATCACTGGCTGGGCACAGGTGCGGATGGATTGTGGCGCTTCAGTAGAGAGGCCATGGAAAAGCTGGAACACGATCTTTTTACGTCAAAAGAATCGCTCGCTGTTTCTCGATTTCATGGTGCTTATCGAGACCATTCAGGTCGGTTCTTCGTAAGAAAGGTGCTCGTTGACTTCACAGTTTGGAAGAAAATATGACAGCAGTTTGCAGTAGTTGGTTTTGGATACGTTGGCCTGCCCTGGCGCATCGAGTTTGAAAACACTTCGATACGATCGGTTTCGACGTGTCGAAAGCAAGGTTGCCCGTCTGCAGCAGCATAACGACGTGACTGGCGAGGTCGAGCGCGGTGATTTCGATCTGGCCGAAGCTGAAGATCACGGACGATCCGAAGCAGCTGGGGTCAGGCCGAGCGTGATCGTCGTGGCCGTGCCGACGCCGATCGATTCAGCCACGCCTGCCCGATTTTCACGCCGCTGGTCTCCGACCAGCGAGATCGTCGGTGCCAACGTGAGGCGTGCTGCGCGACGAGTGGTCTATGAGTCGACCGTCTGCGGGCGCCTGAAGGTGTACACCCGCGCGGAGAAGCACTCGGCACTGAAGTGGGGATCGGGACTTCAGCGTCGGCTACTCGCCCGAGCGGATCAGCCCGGGTGACAAGCGGCACCGCCTGCCCACGATCGTCGAGGTGGTTTCGGGTGACAACCCCGGACGCTGGAGAAACTGGCACAAGCTGTGCTAGAAAGCCGTCATCACGCCGGCGTTGCATCAGTGCCAGCAGCATCAAGGTGGCCGAGGCTGCCAGGGTGATCGAGACACCAGCGCGACCTGAACATCGCGCTGATGAACGAAGCTAGCCCATCTCTTCGAGCGCCTGGGCATCGACACGCTGGAAGTGCTGAAGGCCGCTGGCTCAGTCGGAACTTCCTGCCGTTCCGTCCGGGTCTGGTGGGTGGCCACTGCATCGGCGTGGATCCGTACTACCTCACGCACAAGAGGGCGCAGATGGTGGGCTACCACGAGGTGATCCTGGCCGGCCGCCGCATCGCGCGACAGGCATGGGTCGGTTCATTGCCGAGCAGACGGTGAAGATGCTGGCTCGTCAGGGCTCTGCATACCGCTGAGCCAGACGGTGATCGTGCTGGGCCCTGACCTTCGGGAGGATGTGCCCGATCTGCGCAACTCAAGGTCATCGACGTGGTGCGCGAGCTGGAAGCCTACGGCATCACCGTCGGTGATCACGATCCGATCGCCGACAGAGGAAGAGGCTCCACGAAGAGTAGCGAGCGTGAACCTGGTGGACTGGGACAGCTGCCCAGACGCCAATGCCATCGTGGCGCTGTCTCGCAAGGCATACCGAACGCAGGGCCTGCGGCGCTGCTCGACAGCTGGTCGACAAAGGGTGTCTTCATCGACGTGAGAGAGCGCCTGATCCGGCCGAGATCGAGAAGGCTGGCAAAGGCAGTCTGGCGCCTGTAAAGCGGGAACTGCAGGCCGGGCGGGTGCAGCCCGGCCGAATCGCCTGCGTGGCCGCTGACAGCCATCGAGGACAGATGCTCTGCCGGGCCCTGGGGCAAAACCACGCGGGAAACTGTCCGTACTGGGCGATGCTTTCCCGAAGGTCTTTTCAGGACCAGGGAGCGCTGAATCTCTGCGCGCACCGGATGGAGTGGCCAAGGTGGCCCGTCCGGGTAGGGGCAGTTCGGCGCTTTTAGAATGGTGCGGTGGGTATTGGCTTGAGTGGGCTGCAGGGTAGGGCTGGCAATGGAAAACCATGAACATCTCGGCTGGCAGTGGCCGCCAGCTGGCTGCGCTCTATCCACCCACCACGGGCGCGGATCGTGGGCGCGCGGTGCTGATCCTCAATCCGCTGGGCCAGGAGGCCGTGCGGGCGCATCGAGCTGCTTCGAGTGTTGGCCGACCGGTTGGCCAGGCTGGGCGTGCAAATGTCCTGCGCCGATTTTCGCATGGCAGCGGCGTTCGTCGGGGATGACCTGGAGGGCGAGATGAAGGGCTGGCAGCTGGATGCGCTGGCGGCGCGACCAGGCGCTGCGTCGGCGTTCCGGGGTCGATGCGATCGGCTGCTGGCACTCCGTCTGGGGTTCGCCGATGGGCTGGCAGGCTGCGGCGTTTTGCCCGTGGGCACGATGCGCGGCTGGCGCTCGCTCATCGAGGCCGCCTGATCGGCTGATTGGCTGGGATCGGTGGTGCAGGGACAGGGCTATCTGGATGTGTTGTGGGAGGACATCAGGCGGCGTTGCGCCGTGCCTTCAGTCTGCCCACGGTGCCGGATGCAACTGCGTCGGCAAGAGCGAGGCGATCTGTCCGAGGCCATGGGATTTGCGCTGTCGCCGCGGCTGGTGCGTCGTATCCGGGCGCTGGATGCCAGGATGGCGAACGGGTGCCGGTGGCGCATCTGGCGGCCCTGCACGAGCCAACAGGCGCGCTGCCCTGGCCCGAGGCGAAGCGGCCGGCGTCCTCACGCTGTCGTGCCGGTGGATGTGGATTTCGACTGGACATCGGAAGAGGCGCTGAACACGCCGCTGGTGCCGGGATGCGGCCCTGAAAGCGTCGTTTCGCCCTGGCTGTCGAGAGGTCTTTGCATGCCTGAAGCAGAGTCATGCCGCCACGCGCGGGGCGGATGCGTACCGGGAAAAGCCTGGTGCGGCTGGGGGCCGAAGGGCATCTGGTGGGCACGCTGGTGCAGCCTACGGGGCCTTCTGCAGCGGTCGGCGTGCTGTTCATCGTGAATGCAGGGGTGATTCACCGCATCGGGCGCACCGCATCCATGTGAAGCTTGGCAGGGGCGCTGGCCGCAGGATGGCGTGCCGTCGTTGCGGCTGGACCTGACGGGGCTGGGCGACGGTGGCCGTGCGGGCGGGACCGACGGCATGCTGGCGCAGGTGCGCGCGACATCCGGGCCGCTGATCTGCTGGCACGAGAGAACGGGCCTGTCGCGCTTTGTCATCACGGGCATCTGTTCGGGCGCTGAGTATGGCTGCCAGTATACGCTGGATGATGAGCGGGTGGCCGGACTGGTGATGGTCGATGGTTTACAGTTTCGGCAATCAGTCGCACCGGATGCTGCGCTATCTCGCTGCGCCTGCGCACCAGACCTGCCAGCGTGATGAAGAATGCCGTGCTGGGGCGTCTGGCACGCCTGCGTGCGGGTGGTAGCCAGCCGAGACCGGTGGACTACAGGCTGCCCGTGCTGACGGTGACGGATTTTGGCGAGGACTGGCCGAGCGTGCGCGGCGAGGCTGCCCTGCTATCTGGTGTTCACCGGCAGTCGTGCTGCGGCGCTACAACGCACAGCCAGTTCGATGACGTGATGCGTGCGGCGCCCTTGTCGGCCGAGGACCGCGATGCCATTGCACGGGATGCAGAGTGTCTTCCCTGCCGGACATCGATCACATCGATGACGACGCGCATGCGGGCAGCGTGTCACTCGCCGCTATGCGCCAGTGGCTGGCGAAGCGGCTGGTATGACGCGACAGGATGTCAAAACGTACTAGAAAAAGTGGCGTTTCGTCGGCGGAGTTTCCGTTGTGGTATGTTCGACGGCTTTTGGGATTCTCCGGGGTTTTGGAGGATCCCTGACTGAAGGCTGCAGGATGCGCGGGAAAAGCTGTCGATGTTGTTGCAGGGATGCCTCGCAGGTGGCTGTTGCCGATGCCGGTGACGCTGGTGGCGGTGATGCTGGTGTTCAGCCTGTGGCGACGGGATCCTGCCGCGGCGAGCGGCGTCTGCGCCGCAGCGTGGCGGCGGTGGTGGTGGTGGCTTTCGTGCTGGCTTCCACCGGCCATCATCAATATCGGCGTGAAGGCGCTGGAAGGGACGCCGCAGACGGTGGCGAGACAGCTGGATGCATTGGGCTTTCCGCCGGATCCGGGACGGATGTCCTGAGATGCGCAGGCGGTGCTGACCGTGCGCGAGAGCAAGGCCGGCAGGAAAGCTCTCGCAGAAGGCGGACGAGGCAGATCCGTCATCACACGGCAAGGCCGCAGACCGCGGAAGGACGGATTCATCTTCACGGCGTGAAGCCGCAGACTTCGTCAAGACGGTCGCGGCTCCGAGTGGAGATGCCGCCGTCCGTCGCCGGCCGGCGCAGTGAAGCGCCGCGCGTGTGCGTGGCGTGATCGTGCGCTTTCCGAGTGGTGCCGCGGCGCAATGCGCCAGCAGGCGCGGCTGGATCAGGGCGGCTACACTGCGGCTGCGTGCCGGCATCGAGACCTGGCGGCGCACGGGTGGGTTGCTGGTGCTGATGGGCGGGCTGGTGAGCAGCCGGGTAGTTCGCTGAGCGCCGACATGCGACGCCTGGCGATTGGACTGGGGTTCCGCCCTGAGGCCATCCGCGCAGTGCGAAGCAGCTGGACGACGTTCAGGACATTTCCGGGGCGGCCAGGCTCATCCGTGAAGAGGGTGGCCAGGACAGCAGCCGTCGAGGCCCGTTATTCTGATGACGAGCGCGCTGCACTGCAGCGTTCACTAGGTGGCGCACCAGGCCGGACTGGATCCGATCCCGGTGCGCAGTGATTATCGGCAGCTGGCGTCGCCCTCCTGGCGCCGCCTGGTTTTCCCAACAATGGCGCGCCCTGGAATGCGCGTGCCATGCTGCACGAGCTGATTGGCGTCTGGTACTACCGCCTGCGCGGCCGCGCCTAGAGTCAGGGCTTGGGGTGTGCAGCGACAGGTACCGCGTCCGACCGGATCTCCACCAGATGGGTGTCGAGGTCACGCACGTTCAGGCTGTTCCAGTCGGAGTTGAACAGCATAGGTGAAGCTGCGGTTGACGGTGCCGTTTCGGACGCGGCCAGTCGTTCTCTGCTGCCGTCCCACAGATGGTGCAGGTTGGCAATCGGACAGCACGCGGGCGGGTTCTCCAGGCTGAGAGCGAACATCTTGCGGTGGAACCACTTGCGGTCGGGACTATTGGCCGCCAGGTTGTTGAGCGCCGTCGCTTGCGTTCACCGTCCGAGACCAGCGCAGCCAGGCCGCTGCAGGGCGCGTCGAAACCTGAAGGCCGGTGCGGTGTTCTCGCCAAGCTGGTGGTCAGCGAGCGTGGTCTTCTCGCCGGTGGTCGGGTTCGTCGCGAACGGGTGGTGCGGCTTGCTGACGTCGAAGCCCACATACATGTCCTGTCCCACGAGGCGTTTGCGGGCCACGTCGCCGTACTTCATGTCGGGCTGCTTGAAGTTGCAGGCTGTTGCCGGAAACCTGTGCGCCTGTGCGGAGCCGAAAGTCACGCTTGTGCGTAGAACGCCGTTGGGGTACGGGAACTGCACCACGCAGTGGCTGCCGCTGGGACTGGTGGTGATGTATTCCGGTGCACTGGGCGGCAGACTTTGCGTGCCGATGATCTTTCCGGTCTGCAGATCCCAGGTGAACAGGCCGAGGGTGTTCCAGTTGCTGCCCTCATTTCGTTCGGCCATGAAGCACCAGGTGCGGCGTCATCGACTGACGTGCCGCCGCGAGTGCGGGCATGGGTAGACCGTGGGCCAGTGATGAATCTGCGTGCCCATGTCGGCCAAGCTCGGCCTTGTCCGTGCCGTTTGGTGAAAGATCGACGGTCGGGCGGAAGATCTTCAGTCGTCCTTGCATCGACGTTCAGGTAATACAGAACGTTCGGGTTCTTCGGATCCCATTGCGGTTCGGCATCACCGGCAATCCCGCTGAGCTTCCGGATGGCCTTTCCGGTCTTCGGATCGAAGATGTGCCATTCGCCATGGTCGGTGCGCAGCAGCACGGCGCTGTCGTCGGCGTTGAAGGCCTGCTGGGCTGCGTGCGGAGTGAATCGGATGGGCCGGCTGCGTCTCGGCATGATTGGTCAGTCGCATTTCACGCAGCTGCGCCGGATCAGTGATCTTCACGCCGGTCGTGGGGCGCGGTATGGCCAGCATCTTCTCCACGGCGGTGCCGGCGCTGCGTGGCCAGGCTGTTTGCAGCAGAATAGGGCACAGAGCACGCTGGTTTCCTGGCTTCCGTGACAGTGGCAGGACGCGGCACCGAATGACACGGAGCGGCACCCTGTTGATTCGGTGGCGCGCCACGTTGCCGGGAATCGAATGATTCGCGCCACCTGTTCCTGCCCGCCGTATTACATGCTGGCTGGCGAATCCGCCTGGGCTCTCCGCTGAGGCAGGCTGAACTGGGCAAGTCACGACGTTTCCACCGGTGCCCGGCGGCGGTGGCGATTCTTTTCACCCGTCGCGCTCCACCCGCCGGCTGCGCGGCTGTACGGGGCGACGGCGAGCGGTTCGCGACCACGGCGCGGGCATGGCGCCGCTAGCTCGGGTGCCCGAGCCGCGCATACGCGTTGGCTGCTTCGCCAGCGTTTCCGAGAAACGCGGTGCTGCCGGACTGGCCTGCGTTCCGCCCGCTGCGGCATCACCGGACGGACCACCACTGCGCGGCATTGGCGCCGTTGCTGCCAGCCGACGGCTGTGCGGGCTGGCTGCCGCCCGTTCGCAGCGCTGAGCTGGCCGATGACGCTGCCATCACAGAGGGGCCCTGGCCCGTTCAGGGGCTGCGGCGTCGCTGACCACGCCGGCACCGTCTGCTGGGTGTTGCTGGCACTGTTGCTGGCGTTGCCACTGCTGGGTGCCCGTGCCGTGACTGGCGGCGTTGCCGGATCGACGTCTGTACGCTGTCGGCCAACGGGTCGCCTTGGCCGGCGGCCGAGCCGCCGCCCGCCGCCACAGGCGGTCAGGCTTTACAACGTCACCAGCAAAGGGCACCCGCCGAGAAAGGCGGGCATGCCGGAGTGGTCAACGGCGGTTGTGAGGAGCGGGCGGAACGTTGCTGCGGCGGCGATGAACGGTGCCTGGGAAGGCGGTGTTATTCGCGGAAAAGGTTAGCACCGTGTCCTTTAAACCCGTCGCGCGTCACGGTGTATTACGTCAGACACTGGGGGAGATAGGAAGTTGTTTCCTGTTCTGCTCTCCGGAGGGTGACGGCTCAGGTTGAGCAAAGTCAACAGAGGCCTGTGTAGGGCACAGGGGATGGCCGTCAGAACACCCTGATCAATATGCTGCTGCCGTTCCAGGTGAATTGAACATGCGGGTAAGTTCAAATTGACGGTAACGTGGATTCGGCTTACCGACCACTTGAGTATGCATCGCTGGCCAGTACTTAGGCGATGGAGCGGATGTCCGGGTTTCGGTCGGGCTGACGGCGGAACATCTGCGATGCAGCCACGTATAACGTTCTCGGTACAGGCCACCACACTACTGTCGTCAACGGATGCTCAACATAGGTTCGCTGTCGCGGGTCTGTTGTGGTACTGCCGAAATATTTTGCAAGTACATTTCGGTGTTGACCAGATGAATTATGAAACGGGATGCGCTGACCAGCCAGGTCGCAAACATCGCCCATTCGCCGGTAGTGCGCCAGAGACATGAACGCTCCACGTCCCTGCGGGTCGAGAACGTGTCAGGAGTGTTCAGACGTGATTGTGCAGCTGCAGCCAGGCGTGCGTCCGGCGTGCTGTCACTGTTAAGACTGAAATCGCATCCGGTACGAACTGGGTGCGACCGGTAGCGTGATGTGCAGACCACGCGGTTACTTGCCGCTGGGACTCATGCTCCACGTGGTCGGGTGTCTCCGCAAGTTCCGGAATTATGACGATGCGCGCTGTTCCTGCAGGTCCCCAGGTGAAAGACACCACGCATGGGCCGGCTGCGTTGTCGACCATGGCGCGCGGGCATGAACACCAGTAGCCATCGGCCAGGGAGAACCTTCAGGCGTGTGGGAGGCGACGCTGGCATCGGGCCAGTGCTGCCTTGCTGGATCTGCGGGCCCATGCTCGTACGCTGACCTGGTTCGTCTGGTCGAGCTGGTAGATCTGCGGCCTGATGCCGTCAACGCGGCCAGAAATACTGCTGAATCCGGATCGGTGAGATACCGTGCGATTAAACGCGTCTCGCCTGCCAACCGGTCGGTAGCTCACATTCAGGTTGTTCCGCACCGGATGAAGCGGCGGTGGTGGCATCGTGCAGATGCCAATGTGCATCGTAACTAACCAACCAAAATAGGTGTCGTTGGCGTGTTGACCTGCCGGCGAGAATAGTCATGCGCCGTGCGGGTGCCTCAGGGGTGCTCGGCATTGTCGGTCACGCACGGTAGCAGCTGCCATGGATGGGAAGGTCTATCGTACTGCTCAGGAAGGGCAAAACCGGGCATTGTCCGGGCAGCGGGCGTTCGTGCTGGCGGGCGGGGGCGACATAGCGTGGCCAGATTCAACCGCGCAAATGCTGCCGGATTCCAGAGCTGGCAGCGCGGTCGGGGTTTGCCGGGCGTTGGCGCGGTCGGCGCAGAGCGTGCAGCCTGTCGTGTCGGGGTGGTGGGTGCGCTGGGCGTATTGCCGGAAATGTTCGGAGCTTCTGGCTGGCGCGTGTCAGGGTAGCAGCCGATGAGAACTTTCACATGCGGATCGCGGCGGACGCGGCCTGTCCACCTGAGCGACAAGGCCCAAGCCCAGCAAACTAGCCATGGCCAGGTGGGCGGCGCGCGTGGCACCTGTCTGCCGGGCATTGACGTGGTGCGCGCGAAGGCGTCCCAGGGGTGTTGCAATATGGGCAGTGCACAGCGCGATTGCAGACACGTTGGCGGTGATGGACGGTGGGCCGGTCGGCGTTCTTCATCGGACGGTTTCTGCGGAAAGGGCGGGCCGATGGTCGTTCTGTTGGCAGGGTGTGGCGGTGCGGAAAGTCGCAGTAGAGGCGGTAGCCCCGCTGACTGAAATGATCGGTAGCCTGCCGGTTATGGCAGGACCGCGGTGCTGACCCTCACGCCGGTGCTTTCAGGTCATAATGAACCAGCGGTTGCCCCGTGAGCCCGCTGGCATTTTAGCATGGGGTTCCGTCCTGGATGCGGCTGCTGTTGGCGTGGTTGACACCGTTGAAGTCGCTGTTGACGGTGGCACGGCTCGCCCAGTGACGTCGACCCCAGCTGGATTTCGAGTCGCGCTGTCGGCGTGAGGCCCGAGGATCGCAGGTTCTCTTTGACTCACCGCAAAGATCTCTGCGCGCGCACGGTGTCCACTGCTGCGTAGCGGTGTTGCGCGACTGCTGGCCTGGTTGCTGGCGTGGTATTGCCATGGAACAGAGACCAGCAACCGAGCTTATGGGCGTGCCGGAGAAGTGGATGGCCAGTGGCGGTGCGGACAGGTAGGTCGGGAAGAGGCGAGGTGCGCTTGCCGGTCTTCAGGTTCTGGGGACATCGCTTGTTGTGTGATCGACTGGTAGTCGATATTACGGCCGTCTTCCCTGCTTGTTCAGCGCGCCAGATCCAGGGGTGTTCGGACTGCTCACGTGCAACCACGTAGGGCTGGCAGGCGTGAAACGGCGTGCCGGGGTGGTAGTCTGCAGGTGTAGGCGGGTGCCCAGTTCACGGTTGTGCCCACAGAGACGACGCGAGTACTGGCCGAGGGCTCATGCCGACGTAGATGAGCGGGCGGGCGGGTCATCACGGCCCAGGATCCGGTCTTCGCTAATGTCCCAGGTGACACCCCGCCCTGCCACTGGTTGGCGTCACCATCAGGCACCAATGTAGCCGTCGGCCGAGGGCGCGCTGGACTGGTGGGCGGTGGCGGCGGTGGGCCAAACTCTTCAGGCGTACCCAGGTCACCCTGCAGCGCTGGTCGCTGGAGACATTCAACTCGGTGATAGTCAACCGTTGTTGGGGACGTACAGCACGTCAGGATTGGTGAAATTATTGCAGTTCATCGCCCGCGGGCCCTAATGTTCAGGTACTTGCCGGTGCCTTCACGTACAGGTGCAGTAACCGTTGGGCGCATCAGGATGCGCTGTTGTCAGCGTTGAAGAGCCTGACGGCGCAGTGGTCGCTGCGATGGCTCTTCTCGTCGCCGGCTTTCTGCCGTTGTGGGTCAGGCGAACTGGCGAGTGCCGTGGTGGGTTCCTGCACGGCGCCGGTGGCGGAAATCTGGCGGTCCGGCACTGACGCTTTCCTAGCCATGGCGGCAGGTTTGTTGCGCGCGGCAGGATGTCGCGGCACCGTCGTTGGCGGCAATGCGCGGCGTTGCTGGCCGGACGGGCGCCGGGCGGCAGGCGTGTTCTGGTCACGCGGGTTCAGGCCCGGCGTGGCGGAACCATTGCCGCCGGCGACGGGTTGGTGGCGACAAGGGCCCGCGGGCTGGACGATGCACCCGGATTGGATGCAGGAAGCTGCAGGCGCGGCGACCACCACCTTGATGGCGAGCAAACAGCCAGGTGACGTCTCACTTTATTATCACCCTCGATCTCTCTTCGGTGTGGTAGCGTCTTTACCCAGGTCGGCGGCGGTGACGGTGTAACGCTGTCACCCTGGCGGTCAGCGTGTTGTCCACCATCAGAGGCCTGGCACGCGGCTTCAATTGGTGCCAGTGCCACGGACCCATCTGGCCACTTCGGCAGTCTGGAGGCGACCGGGTCCAGAAACTGAGTGTGGATGGACGGGTAGTTGTCGGCGACCACAGGGGCAGTGCCGGCCTGGACTGGACGGGTCGGTGCCAGCGGATTGCGCACCGATCTCGGCCTCGCCCAGCTTCTTTACCGTCGGCCGGGTAGAGGTGTGGTCGGCCGTGGCACCGGCGATGAGCTGGCATCACGCACTGGCGGCTGATCTGGCCGTTCCTGGTAGACGCCGGCGGCGCTGACCGGGCGTCGGCGCGCTGCGGATGGTGTTACCACCGGCGGGACGCGCAACTGGTTTCAGGCTTGCGCGGTTGTCGTCTGACGGGGTGTCGGCAGCTGACGGTGACAGGGCTGCTGTAGGCGAGATGTGTTCCGCCGGTGCGCTGGTTCGATCACCGCTCATACGGTAAAGACCAGGCGCTTGCCGATATCCGGCAGTGGTGGGGTGGCAACCAGCCTGTGGCGGCCTTCAGGGATGTCGCGGCCGTCGCGCGGCTGCGGAAGCCGGCAGCTGCAACACCGTTGCGATAGGCGCCGGTCACAGACGATGGTGCCCCGCGCACGGTCTGGCCGGCGGCCGGGCCGCGAGCGAGACGCCTGCCTGACAGCCAGGCCGTGGCCGTGGTGACACTTCATGGCGTCGGTGGCGGAACTACCCTTCCGGGGTTGAAGGCGGCTTCATCAAGACCAGATATCGTCTTCCGGCAGCAGGAAAGGACGGGTACCTGATCAGCGACAGGGTTGTCGGCAGGGGGCACTTTAACCCTTGGGTTGAGGCGGCTTCGGCATCGCCACCGCCGCCGCCACCGGGCGCGGCCAGCAGGCTGGCCGCTCGAACAGGAGTCAGGGTGGTGAAGGAGGCGGTGCGGCGGGCAGGCGGCACCATTCCAGGGGTGAGTGAAGTCAGATGGGCCAGTCGTTTCAAGGAATAAGCAATGATCAGCAAATCGTGGGGTGCCACTTTCACGGCGAGCCGGCTGGGGCTGGTGAGGCCCTGCCAGCCGGACATGGTGGGCACCAGTGTCTGAAAAAAGTCACCTGAACTCTAGGACATGCGTTGCCTTGCGTCTGGGAGAAACGCCGGCAGACAGGTGGGCGCACCTTTCGACCGGGGAATGTGCAGGGAGATGGCGATTTATGGCCAGAATCGTCGAAAAGCCTACGTTTTCGACGTAAACCGACAAAATTGGTCGGCTGCCGATGGCGGAGGGTGGGAGGTGTGAGGCGGCTGCCCGGAGGGGATGGACAGCCAGGTTGCGGCTGTGTCCGCGCCCGGCTCTGCCCGATGAGGGCTGGCGGGCACGGGGAGGGATCAGAGGCTGCTGGGTTGGCCTTGAAGGCCTGGCCAGTTTCCAGCCCACAGGAGGCGGATCAGGCGACCGTCGAAATCGCGCGGGGAGGACGTCCGGTGGGTGGCCAGCCCTGGATGGGGGCGGGGTTATCCGGGCACGCCTGCGTCAGGGTTGTGGGGCCTGGGCTGGGTCTGATCAGGGCGCCGGTCTCTCTCGGTCGCACGGGTGCCTTCTTCTGAGAGCAGCCAGTAACGGGCCAGCGGTAGCGGATATCCAGCCGTTTTGGTGACGGCGCCATCCGCGCCGGCTGCCGTGCAGATTGCCCAACATGACGCGATGGTGGCGCCGGCCGTAACCGCTGCGCATGGCCTGCTGGTCGGTGTTCGGGCCAGTTTTCCGGAAGCATAAGTACCCCAGGGACGCCGCCAGGATTGAGGTCATGATGCCGCCGAGGCCCAGGCCCGGCTGGTGGTGATCAACACCCGTGGCAGGCGTCAGACCGACTCCAGCGAGGGCTCTTTCGGAATACGATCTACGCGCAAGTGGTTCAGTCCGATACCCCAGGGCGCGACGTCAGCAACCGGCCTGCACCACGGCCCGAAGGATGAAACGGCCTCGGTACTCGTCGGCTGCTCCTCGCCGGTCTCTTCCGAGTCTGTTGACCGGTCGCCAGTAGCCGGGTACGACGACGCCTTCCGGCACCAGGCCTGGTAGTGACGACGGCCACCAGGAGATAGGGATCCCAGCAGCACGTTGCTGGCTAAGATTCATCCAGCAACGGCATGGCATACCACGATCAGGCCGACTGGCGCGAAGTAAATTTGAAGATATTGTAACCTTGGATCACGACATGGTATGGCGCCGCACGGACGGTGAGCGCCCAACTGATGAGGGCCACGGCGGCGAACACCGGCATGAACATCAGGAAGAAGACGGCCGCTAGGAGCCTTGGTTGGGCCGAAGGGGCCGGCGGCGCTGCTGGTCTCTGCATGAACGCCGAAGCCGTGATCGATGCTGCGGATGGCCATATGCCGGCCACGGCCCGCCACAGGCTGCGACGTAGAAGGGTGGACGCTGAACTGCGTCACGTGCGCCATGGAAGGGCAGGCTGGTACATGAAGAGGATGCGTTCTTCTTGGTAGTGAGGATCTTCCATCATCAGCGACCGGTCGGTGAGCTGGCCAAAGCCGAAACCCTGAACAAGCATGCAGAAGTGCGCGATAAGGGCGCCGAGGGGTGGCTTCGGACGAACGCTTCTTGTTGCTGGTGGACAGATGATGGCCAGAAGACGGCGGGTTGATGCTGTTGGGCCTTCACGCGGAGGTCGGCCCGGCAGGTGCAGCTGGATTTGAGCACCACGATCGCGGCACCCAGCAGGATGTTGAGGTACTGGGTCTGCTAGCCAATGCGTGCGTCATTGATGGTCGGGTTGGTTGCGGATCGCCAGCGAAGTCGCCGACGATTCCGTCAGACATGCCGACCCGTGCGATGGCAAAGCGGGCAGCCGGCGCCTGGTTGATGCCACGCCGGGTGGTCGACGCCGCGCGTGGTGGCCGGAGGTGTATCGAAAATGGCCCAGGCAGGGCCGGCCTGCGGGATGCGGCAAGCTGTCGATGGGCTGCTGGCAGATGTCACCAGCCGGCAGCCTTAGTATTGGTCGGCAACATGTTGTTCATGATTGAAGAGCTTCGGATTGATGGCGGCTGGTGTGTGCGCCGATCTGGCCAACGCCGGGCCATCTCTGGACTGTTCGACATTCCATGCGGGGCGCGCGCAGAGCAGGCGGGATGGTGCCGGGACGTGCGCTTCCTGCGCATCTGGTCCAGAGCACTGGGCGATGGCGGTGGATTTACGCTCACAGCGTTCGGGATGGTGTTTCAGCCTGGCCGCCGGGTAGCGCGATAAAGCGACAGCTCGTGCGGCAGTTCGGGCGAGCCCACGGCGCGCGGGTCAGGCTCTGGGAGCGTTGATGGTCGTAGCCAGCATGTGACCTGAATCCCTATGGGCGTACCTTCTTCTAGCCCGCCGGTGATGATGTAGAAGGCGGGCAGTCTGGTATTTTTCAGCAGCGGGCGGCGCGAATTCAGGTTGCATCAGCAGGCCGTCATCGGTGATAGCCGCGGCGTAGGGGCGACGGCGGCTCGTTGTCGGGCGCTGCTGACCACCAGCGGCAGCACCTGGTGTTGACGCCAGTAGTGCTGCTCCTCGAAATCCGCCACAGCGCACCCTGCCAGCCTGGGATCAGGCAGATCGTCATTGACGCGGTGACCGCATCAGCACCAGCAGCCAGTTGGTTGGAACCCAGCAGGCTCACGCTTGTGGTCGTACCACGCCGACCCGGTCGTGAGGGCGTGATCGCCCGATGATTGCTTTCCGATATCAACATCAGTGCATCGGCGAAGGAGAGGTCTGATCCGGGGCGTTCGCGTCAGGTCTCAGGGCATCACCATCCACAGCGGTTCGCGGGTCACTTGCAGGCCTGCTGATGCTCGTCCACCAGGCGCTGGATGCCGGCCTGGTCGAAGATGCGCGCTCAAGCGCGGCTGCCGATCAGTGTCGGCCAGCATGGGCCGGAGGTCGTTGCGGAACCGCGCTGATGGCAAAAGCTGTTTGCGCTTGGTCAGCACCTCGGCCGGCAGCCGGGCGGCGATATCCGGAACAGATACTTGCCTGCTCGCCCGCCGCAGCTCGAGTCGAAGAACGAGCGGGCGGCAAAGGCGATCCTGGTCGACGGGGCGCGAACTCGAAGCAGGTTAGCCTGCATGAGTGGGCGATCCACCTTGACCAAGAGATAACCAGGTACGACGGTGCGTGTCCATGTCTGCCGGACAATATCTGCTCCGCGTGGGAATGTCGAGACGAACCGTTGCCGGACGCTGCCAGGCGAATCGCGTTCGCCAAGAGCGAGGTCGTGACCAGCGGCCAGCGCCACGGTGCCGGGTAGTCGTCGGGCCAGAACCGGGGCCCAGGCGCTGCCGATGCCCAGCGCCGGCCGCGCGCTCGAACGCGCGCCGCCAGCAGCCCGATCCGGGGCCATGCCCGGCGGCGTGGTGCTGGATGCGCTGCGGCGTGGCGTGGCGCCGGTAGCGTGAATAGCCCGGCAAACGGCTCGTGCTGTCGCCCGAGCACCATCTTCCGTGGCGGGCCGCCAGCGCGCGACCTGGGAAGGTGGGAATGGCCGATGGTCGCCAAGGGCTCGTCAGTGATGGACCGCGTCTCCAACGCGGAGTTGGCTGCACTCGGGGACGCCTCTCGCATCTCGTGGTGCTCGGTGCTGCCTTGCGGGTGCTGGGCCACGCGCCACGCGGGCAGCTCGTCGAGCCGGCAGCACACTCGTCAAAAGCCGATATGGAAGGTCTTGAGAGCGGCTGGGAGGTGGTGGCGGGTCATCAGCAGCGCGCAGACCGCGCGCTGGGTCAGCCCGCCGCTCGAGAAGGCGCCGCACGGCATCGTCCAGCGGCAGCTCGGCAAAAGGCTCCTGCCCGGCATGTCCTCGTCGTCGCGGGCGGGAGATCCCGTGGCACATGTAGCAGGTCTGGACGATGTTGAGGCCCCGTCCTAGCCAGGCTTGGTGGCCGGAACACCGATACCCTCGAAGATGGTGTCGGGCGCCGGGATGTGGCCAGGCCAGAAAGTCCCTGCGCGATCATGGAAATGCACGCTGACGCCAGCCAGGACAGCCAGCAGCGTCTTCGGCTCGGGAAGACCGGCCAGCACGCCCGGCGACAGCTCGCGCCGATGTTTGGCCCTAACGCCCGATGCGTGCGCGCGTACCAGCCGCCCGCCTGTCTGGTCGTTGATGGCGATATATGGCGAACATGCCGCCAGTGTTGATTCGCCGTATTCGGCGTAGGCGTGGGCGATGCACTCGAGTCGGGTGGCTCTGGAACACGTAGCCGCGTGCTTCGCGTCAGCGCAGCTCGCGGAAGTTATGGAATCTCGCCGTTGTGAAAGACCAGCTGAATGCGGCCACCGGCGCCGTGACCGGCGTTCCGCCGTCGATGATGGACGACCGGCGCATGCAATAGCCGCCCAGTCGTATGGAAGGTGCCCCACTGGTCATCGCGATGCACGACTTGGAAAGCCACGAAGTACGCATTAAGCGTCAATGCTGCTTCAGCATCGCAGCGAAGCTGCTGCGTGATCAGGGCCAGAAATACGGGCCTCGCTGGTACCGCGCGCATGGCCTTCGCCGCGGTAGCTCTAGAACGCCGGTCCATTTGCCATTGCAGCGCAGAATTCGACACACCACTGCTGTGATCTCCCCGATTCCGTTCAACGCTGAAGCACCAACATTCCAGGATGCGAGGCGCCGGAGAGGGGCAGCAACGCCCGATGCCGGCCGAGGTGCGTCCGCGTCAGGCAAGCCCGCTATGCCGCAGCGTTGTCCGGGCCGGAGCCACGGGTCAGCGGTGGCGACGGCGGCAAGCCGTCCAGCGCACGCCAGACGCCCACTCGTGACGAGCGGCGACGGGCGTGGCAGCCCGAGGCCGCCGGCCAGTGACAGAAGCTCGGGCGTGCGGCCGCCCGCGGGTGCTACGTAGACCGGTGACGGGGCTATGCCGATGGCATCCTCGATGGCCGCCTTTGAGTCGGCCAGTTCGCGCTGCGCTTCTGCCGGCGCGAGCTGATCCAGATAGCGATGGTTCATGCCGTACGACTGGATCGCCATGCCCGCATGTTGCTGCCATCTCGCGCAGCGCCGGCCAGTCCAGAAAGCCCGGTTTGCACCATGGACGGATTCACGAAGAATTCGTAGCCCGACCCTCTTCGCGAGCGGCGGCTCCCGGCCGCCGCTGTACACGTTGGTCAGGTGGCCGGAAATCGCGTCAGGTCAGGCACACGGGCCGCTCGCCGCTGCCGGCGATCCTTCGCACAGCAGCTGCGTGCGGCGCCAGCATGCGCCGGCCATGTGAGCTGATCAGCTGCGGCTGTCGGGCAGGTGGCGGGCGGCGCGTGGTAGGAATCGGCCCCTTCCATCATACGCCATCGACGATGGCGTGGTACGCTCAATCACGGTGACGGCTTTTCATGCCTTGCCCTGAACAATGAACCGAAACGGCCCAGCGCCTGCTGGGCCAGCGCACGGGTCTCGCCGGTATCCGAGCAGCACGGTGCCCACGGCGCAGATGGCCGCCGCCCGGCCGCTCATGCGCACCCAGCGGCGGCGCGAGCTGCTGCGGGAACTGGATCTGCATCAGCACCCGTACATCAGCGCTGCTGGCGGCCATGCCGCTGAAACACGGCTGATGCGCCGATATTCCGGTCGAACCGGTACGGTGCCGCGCCCCATCCAGGCGGCCAGCGGGCCACGCACATCAGCCCGTAGCCAGCAGCAGCTGCAAATGGCCGCGCCCTACGTGCCCAGTGACGATCAGCAGCAGGTTCAGCAGCGCATGCGGCCGCAAACAGACAGGATGGCCAGCAGGATGCGGCCCGAGCGTTTCGTGGATCTGCAGCGCAGGCGGGGCCGCGGGAGGACCCCACGCCACGCCGCAATCACCCAGGGGATGATGGCTGCGCCGGCGCGGTATTTCTCGGAAGCCACCAGCAGCAGCAGGGGTTCGGCCCACGGCCGAGACGCCCGCCACCATCGGGATGGCAAACAGCAGGTACAGGTGAAAGACCCGCTGCAGGAAGTGTTGGGTGACGGCTTTCGCCCTCATCGGCCCAGAGCCGCAGCACCATCGGGGTCACGGCACCGGTGAATCCGCCGTCACCAGCACGGCACCGATGTGTCGCACAGGGTTGTGAGGCGCCGAATAGACGCCCAGCCAGGCCGAGCCCAGCATGCGCTGGATCGAGCACCCGGTCGCCCAGGGCTCAGCATCACCGACGACAGCTCCATGGCCACCAGCGGCAGGCTGAAGCGCAGGCAGCGTCTTCAGGAAGGGGCGGAGAAATCGCGACCGACCAGGCCTCGCGCCGGAAGAACCAGCGTGCCAGCACCACCAGGCACAGCGTCTCGCCACGATCTGCGCGCGCCGTAGAAGCCCCACGGCGTGGTGGAGACGAGCAGCGTCAGCAGCATCAGCGCCAGGCCCAGGTAGCGCTGGAGGACCGAATACAGGGGACGCACGCCGCTCAGCTCGCGGGCGCGCAGCCGGTTGACCACGGCGCTGGACAGGCACTGCAGCAGCGCCAGCGGTGCCACCAGGTACAGCCCAGGTTGACCCTGCGGGGCCGGAGGTGAAGAGGGAGTCGGGCGAGGGTGATGCCCAGGCTCCAGAGGAGGGCAGCCAGTGCTGAAGCCCGCCAGTCCCATGTAGACGGTGGCCTCGCACTGCGGCAGCGTCCAGGCAGACTGGCCGGCGCGCACCTCGCTGTAGAACGCAGCGCGGCCTGTTGCAGCCCAGCTTGCCCACGGCGGCGGTGGCGGTCACCAGCACGTTAATCAGGCTCATCATCCCGTAGTCGGCGACCGGAAGATGCGCGTGAGAAACGGAACGACGATGCTTGCCAGCGTGACGAGCAGACTGGCAAGCGAGTAGCGCGAAAAGTGGGCAGCCAGCCGGCTCAGCATGGCCGGCACCCCGTGTCCATCGTCATCCCTGCCGCAGTCCGTCCAGTCGTACCAGAATGGTGTTGGTCACCCTGCGAGATCTGGTCCAGCGAGGCGTCCAGCGAGGCCATCCGGCGTTCCAGTGTCCTGCAGCCGCGCGGATTTCGAGGCGCTGGGGTTGTCGGCCACGGTGACCGAGGGGTACGCCATTCGTCTTCCCGCATGTCCTGCAGCGTGTTGTCCACGTCGGTCAGGGTCACGCGCGTCTTCTCTTCCACGTAGGCCTGCGTCAGCAGCCGCTCGCACAGGATGTCCACCTGGCGGGGGTTGCCGTCGGTGGCCTGCTGGATGCGCTCGATCGCTTCGGCGTCGAACGGGGTGTCACCCTCGCCAGCCGGCCTGCCGCATCCGTTTCTGGATGTACTGGGGCACTTCCTCGGACGTCAGGCCGTCACCGTGGTCGGTGACGGGGAAGCGCTGGCGCAGGGCGTCCAGACGGGGCGTGGCGAGGCGTGCGCGGCAGCACCGGCTGCGCCACCAAGAAGATCTGCAGCAGCAGGTTGCCGTTGAGCTGCTGTCCGACAGCAGCCGCACCACCTTCCAGCGCATCAGTACCCTCGAGGTTGTGGGCCTCGTCGATGACCAGCAGCAGCCGGCGGTTGGCCTGGACTTCGCCCAGCAGGTATTTCTGCAGCGTGCGCGGCAGCTGGTGTTGTATCGGCGTCGGCTGGCACGTCCGGCCCAGGGCGGCAAAAGATCTGCAGCAGCGGCAATGGCCGCTGGCGCGCGGCGGGCGATGGTGAAGACCTGGATGCCGGCGTCGGGCAGCCGGCGGCTGACGTTCTGCACCAGCATGGTCTGCTGCAGCGGCCCGGGGCACCGGTCAGCAGCACCAGCCCCTCACGCTGATACAGCCCGTACTCAGCGTGCTTGACTGCGCGCTGATGGCCTCGCTGCTGAAGAGGAAGCGCAGGTGCGGATTCAGTCGGAACGGCATGGACTTCAATCCGAAAAATGATTTGTACATGCTCAGTATCCGTAGTAAGCGGGTGCTTTGGGCTGTACGGGGCGCTGTTGAACAGCAGGCCGGACAGCCTCGCAATTTCGCGCTGAAGCAACGACTCGTTGACGGCACTGCGCGGGCGTCTCGCCCGCAGCGACCACCAGCATACCTGCCCGCACCAGGGCCGACGAGCGAGCGGGTCTCGGCGACGGCAGCAGGGGCGTATCGAAGATGATCACATGGTGCGGCAGCATGGTCTTTCGAGCCGCCTCGACCAGCTGCGCCATGTTGTTCGAGGCCAGCAGGTCCACCGGACGATGGTTCAGGTGGTTTCCGCCGTCATCAGCGACAGCCCGCACGGAAGTCTCGCGCAGCAGCTCGCTGATGGGGGATCGTGAGGTCTTCCAGGTATCGGTCAGGTCGACTTCGTCGATGTCCAGCTGCAGCGTGTTGGAGACGCTGGGACGTGCGATGTCGGCATCGATCAGCAGCACCGGGTGTTCACCCCTGATGGCGATGCTGATGGCCAGGTTGATGGCCGAGATGCTTCCTCCCTCGCTGGGCAGCGAGCTGGTGACCATGATCAGCCGGCCGTTGCCCACCACGGGGCGCAGGCGGCCAAAGGCGTTGTCCAGCAGGCGCCGCTTCACCAGACGGAACCCTGGTGAATCTTGAGGTGCTGTCGTCCGGTACCAGAAAGCCACGTCCCTTCAGGTAATCGAAACTAGTTGATGACGGGGGCGCCGGACGAGGGATGTGTCCGGTCGCGGAATGCCATTGCTGCCGGTGCTTCGCCCGCGGAGGACGCGCTGTTGGCCGTGCCGTCCTGCCGGTCTGCCGGGCCCTGGCCCCTGTGCGGCTGGAAGGGGGCACCGGCCGAAGCCCTGGTGTCGATCCTGGCACCCACCACGCTGCTCGTCCAGCCGGCCGTTGACCTGCTCGCCGCGCTCACGGGCCTGCCGCAGTGCTTCGGCGCGGGCGATGTCGGCCCGGATGCCGGCGGCCATCGCTCTCGGCCTCGGCCGAGGAAGCCCATCAGCGTGCGTGCTGCCCTGACTCAGTGTCCGCGGCGTGGTCGTGCTGGGGTGATGGTGGTTGTGGTGGGCGTGATGGTGGTGTGCTGGTGCATCGGCCGGGACGGATTCTGGTCCACCAGCTTCTGCTATGGCCCGCTGAACGAGTCGCTTGTCCATGACATCACCTTCTGCTGCGTGTTGTGTGCGGTGGAGTGCCGGTGCTGCTTCGCTGGATTGGCGCGCATCAATCACGTAGATGAGGATCAGCACGCACGAACACGCAGCTGTAGCCGACGAGGGTGGCGGTGAAAGCGGACTGACTGCTTGCGGGCCAGCTTCTGGGCGGCTTCATCACGATAGCGGGTGATGGCACCGAAGAGCGGCAACTTTGGTGGCGGCCTGCAGCGTTTGGGCTCGTAGAAGGCCGGATTGGCGAACTCGCGCACCAGCGCCACGGCCAGGCCTAGCACCAGCGACACCACGAAGAAGATGCCCAGCAGCAGCGGACGGTTGGGCGAGACCGGGCGCGGGCTCACGCGCGGGGATCGACCACGCGGAACTCGCGCGCTGCCGGTGTTTTTCCTCGATGCTGCCGGCCAGACGGGCGGCATCACGACGCTTTCGCAGCAGCTTCCCGTAGTTCTGCTTGTTGGAGTCGTAGTCGCGGTTGAGCTGGATGTACTCGGCCTCGACCTTCAGGGATGGCCAGCGCGATCTCGCGGGCACGCTTGGCTGCAGGCTTCGGCCTCGGCCACACTGGGCGGCCAGCGAGGCAACCTTGGCGTCGGCCTCGGCCATGGCGATGGACATCTCCTGGTACAGCCGGTTGGGGATCTTGGCCCGGCCCGGCGCGAATCCACCGGACGCTGCGCGTCCTTCTGCAGCCGGACTTCCAGCGCTCTGCGGATGGAATGGCGGGTGCTGATCACGTCCGTGTGCGTCGGTGTAGCGGGTCACAGGTCGTCCAGGCGCTTGCGGGCCGATTCCAGCCGGCGCCCGTCTCGCTGCCGCCACCGTCGGCCTGGCTCACCACCACCGGCACGTACCGGGAAACGGCCCAGACGGGTCGCGGATGGCGGTGCGAGTTGACGGCCTGACGGTATTCGAGGCAGGGCCGTCTGTCCAGCTCACGCTGGATGTCGGCCGAACGGGCCAGCCGTAGTCCTGCGCGAGGTTGGGCATCACCGATGTGCCGATCTTGAATTCCTTGAGCGCGGTCTCGGTCGCAGCAGCGGGTCCCGGCCTTGGCGATCTCCCGGTCGATGAACTGCACCTGCTGGGTGTCCGCGGTCTTGCCCGCGCGGGTGGACCCTTGACGAATAGGTCCAGCAGCATCGTCACCACCTCAGCCCGTTTCCCGACCGGTTTGCGGTATTCGATGCTGAGAAGTTGGTGCCGCCCGCCGGCTTGAACTGATGTTCTCTCCAGCGTCTGCATCAGCGCCTCGCGCCCTTCTGCGTCTGCATATCGGTCGTGCGCGGTGGCCTGGACGATGGCTTCCAGGCTGGGGGCGGCTGATCAGCGTGCAGGGCCATCATCTGATCTGGCATGTCCGTGCTGCACTCATGCCCTGCATGAGGGGCTGCAGGATCGACTTGGTGTCGCATAGGCACGTGCAATGGCCTCTGCCGGGCAGCACCACCGTGATGATGATGCCGAGCACGCCGGTGATGAGCATGGCCACAGACCCGAGACCCGATACTCCACAGGCCGGACAGGTAGGTTTTGTAGGACCTTCAGGAGGTCAAGCATGAATTCCTGCAGAAGATGCTTTCGCGTCGGACAGTATGCGCGGTTGGGGCGCCGGGCGCCATGCAGGCTGCCCGGCGGCCAGCCGGACGTTGCGCAGGCTTTCCGGGATCATGATCGAGTCAAAGCGGGGCGATCTCGACGTTGGCGCTGGGGTCGCCGCGCTTGAGCAGGTCTCCAGCCGACACGGTACTGCTTGCTGTTCTCGATGGCGCGGATCGTGGATGGCCTGGTTGCCGGCCGCCTGCGGGTGAGGCGGCCGTTGACGTCTTAATCATCACGTCCAACAGCGTGGTGCCGTTCTGATAGCACGGGCGCCAGGGCTCTGCGCCTGCCAACGATGACCCGGACCACCGACAGCGGGTCACCCACGATCTTGGTCACGACCACGACACGCTGGGTCGCGGATGGTGGCCAGCTTCTCGATCCGCGACCCGCACCTGGGGCGTCTGCCCACGGCCACGATGTCCTTGATCAGCGGCGCGGTGATCTTGCCGTCGGGCGCACCGACCTTCACCGACAGGTCGGGGTTGCGCAGACTTTCAGGTCCAGCTCGTCACCGGGGCCGATCTGGTAGACGGTTGTGCTTGGGCGCCTTGCCGGTGCCGGCGGCAGGGAACTCATGTTGGCGCAGGCGGCCAGGAGCTGGCCAGTACCAGGGCTGACAGGGGAGACGTATCACGTGGTCATGGCGAAAGGAGCAGGATGTGTTACAGAAACCTGTGCCGGTCTGGCGGGGTGCCCATAGGGCCGCTGCCGGTTGAAGGGCCAGCCACGCATACAGGCTGACAGCCAGACTGTTACTCTAGCGTGGACCCGGGGCGCCATTCCATCAGAATGATCGGCTCAATGTGATCTATAGCCGTAACGCAGTTCAAACTCGTATCCATTTGTGAATGATAGTCGTCAGTCTCCTTGTCTGGCGACAGGTGCCACGTGGGCTGCAGGCGTGCGTCGACGCCTTACCGGCTATTGTGCAGGAAATGTAAGGTTCCGATTTACACATGTCGTTGAATCGCATCGGTGTCGATATTAGTAATTCACTAGTAGTGATGGCGGGCATCGTAAGCGAGACGGCGGAGATACCGCGTGGAGCATTCCAGGGCACCGTAGTCGTGGCCCTCGGCCTTTATCAGGGATCTATCGGCCTCTTGCCGAAGGTAAGGCAGCCGCCCAGTCATCGCGCAGGCCATTCCGGATCGTCGGGGCCCGTCCCGATGTTTCCGCAGGTCGTGCAGCCGGACAAGCTGTTGCGGGCGGGTGGTGCGTTTTGTGCAGACAGTCCGGCTGCGGGCGCGCTCTGTTCGGGCCCAGAGGAAGTCGCCTGGGCCGTGCCCGGCAGGCTGCTGCTCTGGGGCCCGATGCGCAGGGCCGAACCAGGGTGATCGAGGGGAGGCATCGCGTGACCATGGACAGCATCGAGAGTTCGCGGCGCAATCTCAGGCCGTGGCGCCGGGAGGCCGGGGATGCTTTTCCGCCCACCAGCGCTTCAGCCAGTGCGGAATGGGTCGGCCTGCGCCCAGCACGCCGCTGACAGCTTGTCCGAGTCCGAGCTGATCGCCCTGCGGTGCGTCAACGACCAGGTCTCGCTGCCTGAGGTGGTGGAAATCTACCTGCCGCTGTCCCGGCTTCTGAACTCGCACTTCCGTTCGGCCAGGCGCGCCCGGCGCGTGTGCGACGACTTCCTGGGCCGACTGCGGGGCGCGCCTCTATGTGATCGGCATTGCAGGCAGCGGGCGGTGGGCAAGGCACGCGCGCGGGTGCTGCAGGCGCTCCTGGCTCGCTGGGCCCGATCACGTGGCGCTGGTCACTACGGACGGCTTCCTGCATCCCAACCGGGTGCTGCAGGCGCGGCCTGATGCAGCGCAAAGGCTTTCCGGAGAGCTACGACCGCAAGCGAATGATCTCCTTCCTGGGGGCGCTGAAGGCCGGTGAGCCGGTGGTGGAGGCGCCGGTCATCGCACAGGGCCTACGACATCGTGCCCGGCCAGATGCAGCGGGTCGAGCAGCCTGGACATCCTCATCTCTTTGAGGGCTGAACGTGCGTGCAGACCTGGGGCTGGAGCGCAGTGCCGGCGCAACTTGCGCCAGCGGTGGTAGTCCGACTTCTTCGACTTCTCCATCTAGGGTGGATGCCGCCGAGGCTGACATCGAGCGCTGGTATCGGCATCGCTTCCCTGTCATTGCAGCAGACAGCGTTCCGCCGGACGGACTCTATTTCCACCATTACCGGCACCGTCGCAGGAAGAGGGGCGCTGAAGGTGGCCAGCGACATCTGGCGCGAGATCAATCTGCGCAACCTGCGCGAGAATATTGCCCACGCGGGGGCGCGCGTCCAGCCTGGTGGTGGGCAAGCGGGCCGACCACTGTGTATGGCTGAGATCCTGCTGCGGATGATCTAGGGATCTCTGAATAAGTCCCGCGAACCGGCGCGCCACGGGACGGGATGCAGATAGGAGCGACTTGTGCTGTCAATAGCGGCGCTAGCTGACGAGCAAAAATGGCACGGAGTCAGCGCCCGTTACGGGATGTGACGGCCGACTTGTTCAGAGGATCCCAGAGTCAGCCATCTCCACCGCGATGGCGGTGGCCCCCGCCGCCGACGCGCAGTGAGGCAACGCGCGCCTGCCACCCGTCTCTTCAGCGCCCAGCAGCGTGACTCAGCACGCAGGCGCCAGAGGCGCCGATGGGTGGCCCAAGGCGACGGCACCGCCATGGATGTTGACCTTTGTCGTGCGGAATGCCGTGTTCCTTCATGGCGGCCATTGTCACCACGGCGAAAGGCTTCTGGGTTGATCTCGCACAGAGGTCCACGGAAGCAGTTCTGCCAGCCGGCCTTGCCAGCACTTTCCGATGGCGCCTACCGGCGCGACGGTGAACCACTCGGGCTCATCGCGAGAAGGTGGCATGCGGGCCACGAGGGTTGCAATGTGAGGCCGCGCTTGCGGGCCCTCGCTCTGGCCGCATCAGCACCAGCGCAGCGGCACCGTCGGAGATCGACGACGAGGTGGCGTGCGGTGACGGTACCGTCCTCACGAAGGCCGGACGCAGGTTGAGGGATCTTCGACGAGGTCGACCTTGAACGGGCTCTCGTCGCGCTCCCACCACCACGTCGCCCTTGCGGCCCGGATGGTGACGGCACCGTTTCAGGCAAAGCCGCGCCTGCCTCATTGGCGCGGTGCGGGCTCGGCGCGAGGATCCCAGGGCGTAGGCGTCCCAGCGTCAGTGCGTGAAGTGATGCCATTGCTGGCGCAGTTCGGCAGTGGTAAACAGGCGCATACTGACTCTGCCGCCGCCGCCGCTGCGCATCTTGCTGTGGCGTCTTCCAGGCCGCGTCAGTAGGGCCATGTGGTCGTGCAGCGCGTCGCGTGGCCATAGCGGTAGCGCGCGGTGCGGCCCCTGGGCACCAGGTCAGCGTTGGACATGCCTCCATGCCGCCGGCCACCACCACAGACGTCCTCCTGGCTGCCGCCGGCCCTGATCAGGCCGCGGGCCAGCACACGGCCTTCATGCTGAGCCGCACACCCTTGCTGAGCGTGGTGGCCCCGGTGGACGCGTGGAAGTCCTCGCTTTCAGCTGCGGCCTGCATACGGGGCCGGTGCCCGGACCCCGGCCGGCGGGCAGCAGCACGCAGCCCATCAGCACTTCCCGCACCGCGTCGGGGCGATGCGCCGCGCGCCTGACCGCAGCCTCTCGACGACAACCGCGCTCAGGTCGGTGGCTTCCAGGCTCGAGGAGCGCGCCCAGCATGGCGCCGATGGGGGTGCGGACAGCGGATACGATGACGATCGGGTCGGATTCATGATGTGTCCTGTCTCCTGTGTCGGGCGTTCCTGGATCTTCAGCGTCCGGGCTTCGGGGTGATGCTGGGCGTCTCGCGGGATCCTCGTCGACCCAAAAGCGCAGCTCGCGGGATAGGGAAAGACATCGTCCAGATGCCCCGCGGGATGCGGGCCCGCTGGTTCTGCCACCAGACGGGGTCCAGCAGTCTCGGCATGGCGGTTTTCAGGAAGTTGGCTGAACACGGGTTGCCAGCGGAAGCAGCCGAACTCTTCCGGAAACACGTCAGTGGTCGCCTGACGCCATACGGCTCCGACGCTCATCTCGTCCTCGGGTGCGCGGCTCGCACCCTGCGGAAGCAGAAATGGTGAGGTACTGCACCCCCGTCGTAGCTGTCGTAGAAGACCACCCGGTTCTGGCGGGTGACACCAAAAGTTCTTGTGAGCATGTCGCCTGGAAGATGCGTTGCCGCCACCATGTCGCGGATGGCCATGCCGTACCGATAGAGCGGCATATTGCGCGCGGCCCTCGCTCGGTCTGCTGTTCCAGGTAAGGTTCAGCGGAGAGTCATCCGCCGTCTCGATGTACAGGTGGCGGATGACGATGCGTGCCGTCCTCCCACGACCATCAGCGAGGGGGCGGTGGCCTCGCTCGGCCAGCAGCTCGGACAGCTGCTCGGGAAGCGCACGTCCGAGTATTCCCACGAGTTGGCCATCCGGCTGGCCGGTCGTCGGTTCTTCACCAGGTGGTGGCGGGTCCTCGATGTACTCGCGGCTGATGTCCTTGCGGCGCACGTCCTTGATGTACGGAAGACATACGCGAACGAGGGCAGCGTGAACACGCCCATCACCAGACTCTTTGATGCCGGGCGCGACGATGAAATGATCGGTGATTCGTGCGATGCTGCAGCAGGTCGCGTAGAAGAGCGTTCCCTGCTCTGCTTGTGCAGGCCCAGCATGGTGTAGAGCTCGGTTTGCGGCTTCGGTGGGCATCAGCGACACAGCAGGAAGCGCACGTAGCCGGACGGCTTCCCTCGCCAGTGTCCACCATGAGAGTAGGCCCGTGAAAAGTTGAAGAGCCCTCGATGCGTCTGCGCGAACAGTACCGTGTCGATGAACACGCGGCCTTGGCCGTTGCGCAGCAGGGGGCGAGAAGGGCTGCACCACGCCGTCATTGACGATGCGGCCGATGAGGTAGGGCGCCCTTTGTTGCGGTGAGAAGAGCGAGCGCAGCACGTGCACCTGGCAATCCATGGCCCGCGGTGCCTGCTCGCCGAACAGGGGTGGGGGCGGCGTCGATCACCTTCTGCAGGACGTCCTCGATGTCCCGGTAGCCGCAGGCCACGCCCATGTCGATGAGGACCTGGCGCAGGATCTCCTTCCAGGGGCCGTGGTCTCGGGTAATGACCCGAATGAGGGCGGCGTGCCGTCCAGGTGCTCGGTGAGACCGCCGGCCCACGAAGATGAAGTCGTTGTGGAGATACTGGCGCTGCAGCAGCCGTGCTGACGGTATGAAGAAGGACTCGGCTCCGGGTTGCTGGTGCTCGGCCCGGCAGCAGCACGTAGTACTGCTTCACCTCGGCCCAGACGTCGTCGGCCAGACTGTCGGTGTTGAACTGGGCGCGCAGCTCGACCGCCTCGCTCACGCGCTGCTCGTCAGAAGGTGATGCGCTGCGCTCGCTGGCCAGCATCGCATCCGGGTGCCAGGCGGTGTTCTCGACTAGGTCTTGGCTCGCTGCGCGTTGTAGCGGAACAGGCCGTGGTGCCGATTGAAGCCGGCCAGCATGGTGCGGGCCAGGGTGGTCGCGCGTCACCGTCCAGCATGCCGACGGCGTGGCGCGAAGGGGGTGGGGATGGCGTGCTTCGGGCATTGGACAATCATAACGGCGCCTCAGCACGGAGCGGTGCCCCATCGGGTGAGAACCGAGAGGGCGGGCTCGACGCGGTGCACCAGCGGGCCGCTGGTATTGACGGGGTGGGCCGCCGCATATCGGCCAGCATGCAGCCCGCGCGAGAGGGAAGATACTGCCCAATTGCGGGTGCACGTTGCTGCACCGTGAGCAGACAGGTTTTTCCCCATGCGGCCAACGACCGCCCGATTAGCCTCGTTCCGACTTTCGATGGTCGGTCCAGCGCCGCCATGCGAGACATCGGCGTCGGTCGACTGCCGTCATGTTCGCATCGAAGGATGTCGGACGGCAAGGTGCACGGGACAGGACGACATGCTGCGTGAACCTGCCCTACGTGGCCACGGCTGGTCAGGTGTTCGACTACCAGGCGCCGGGGTCGCGGGCTGCCGCCCAGGGGGCTGCAGGCGCAACCTGGTCATGTGGGCGAGGCTCGGTCTCCGCGTGATCTCGACTCCCCGAGGTGAGAGCTGCTTCGCACCTCTCGCCGGCGCATGATGGCGGCCGTCGACAAGGCAGGCAGCGCCCTCGTACACGCTGGCCGACGTGCTGCATCCGCGCTGACTGACGCTGCTCGGTTCCTTGCCGACCCGCGTACCGGTCTGGGGCGCTTCATGACTTCCGCATCTCCAACCTGCAGCTGATGATGATGCTGGTCGATGCCGCTCCATGACATCGCCGCATCCTGGCGCTGCCGGACGTGGCCGAACGCGCGCTGCTCCAGAGCATGAATCGAGCCATCGAGCAGCTGCGCCGCTGCGCCCACGGTAGGGCAAAGCACGGTGGTGCTGCACATGCAACGAGTCGATGATCATCTACGCGGCCAACCGCTTCCTGGTCTATGCGCCGTTCTAACCGCACGATGTCGCCGCACGTGATGTGGGGACGCAGAAGGCCAACACGGTGTTTGCCCTGGGCCCGATCCATCTTCAACACGGCCTCGACGATCGACATCGGCGACTGTGCACGCGCTTCGGCGGTGGTGGCCACCAGTATGCCGGTACCTGCCAGATCGCGCGAAACGAATGGGCCGAGCAGCGACTGGCCGAGGTGCTGGCCCGCATCGAGAGCGAACGCATCGCCCAGGACGTCGAAGGCGAGTCAGACGGCTGATAAGTTTGATGCGATCCTCTGACAAGCTGCGGTTGCCACATTCGGCCGGGCGCATGATCAGTAGCCAGTCATCGCGTCGTCAACAGCGCCGCTATTGACAGCAACGTCGCTTTGTCCCGCATTCCGTCTCCGTGCAGCGCCGGTTCGCGGGACTCGCTCAGGAGGATCCTTAATTTGCGCAAGCTATCAATTTAGGCGCCACATCGATCGAGCAGCCGTGGAGGCATCCGATGGCCCGTTCCGAAAAGCGATCGGGCCGCCTTTGCTCGGGTTCACGCGTCCGTGACGGAATATGTCCGAGCGGACGCTTTATTTTTGTGTGCCTCTTCCGGGAGGCGCGTTCAGGCCCTGTCCTGCAAGGTCGGGCAAGTCTTACGGGTTTACCCTGATATGATAGGGTGTCGAACCGTTTTTCATTGCCAGGGATTTTTCGTGACATTCTTCGGGGTTTTTCTGTTGCCCGACCCGAAACGGATGCATTATGGGAATGCCGGCTGGTGCAAGTTCATAAGCTGTATATAATCTTTCACATCAGAAGGTTGATATGTGTATCCAGCTTTCGTCCAAGGAGGCTCATGAAAGCTGTCATGCCGCGTGCAAAGGGTTCTGACGCATGGCTGTCACACGGCTTGGCAGGCAGTGCATCGTTCAGGTATTGCAGGCTGGCCGGGCGCACTGCGTCCCGCGCGCGTTCCATCGGCATCATCGGCACGAACCGTCTGCTTTTTGTCATCGTGGGCTGGTCTGGCTTACCCTGTGGGCCTCTTCGGGTTGCGCCCTGCTCGCGCCTACGGTGTCGCGCGCCTGGCAGCCCATGAAGCCGTTCAGGCCTGTCCCATCGGCACGCCGCTGCAGGCCGCGTGGATGGATCACCGCATGCCGCACGAAGCATCCGGGCAGTCTGCCGAACCGCCGGATGCTTCACCTCATCATCGGGCCGCACGGTCTGGTGAGCCCGTTTCCAGGGTTCAGCTGAGGGCGGGCTTCATCTGGCTGCACGCGCCGTGCGTGGTCCTGGTTCATCTTCTGGCGCCGCCCATGCCGGTGGCTGCCTTCGACGCCGTCGGCACCCGCCATGGTGCAAGTGCCTGCCGCCCGGGTGACGCTCGTTGCCGCGTCAGATTGCGCCCGCGCACCCGCGTGGGCCTCCCGCTGGCAGGCTGCCTGCGGCTGCCTGAAGCATTGGCACTTTCGGGCAAGCACCGGTCCGGCGTGCCTGATCGCTTGTCTGACGTTTGGTCGGACTCCGGATCGCAAGCGCGAAACGGACGTCCGCTGGCTGTCGCCATTCTCGCTCGCATCGTTTCCATCCATTCTCATTCCTTCAAGGAAGGTCATTTCATGAAACGTTTCGTGACCCCATCTACGCCGGCTGCTGCTGGCCTGCGCCGTCGGCTGACCGCCTGCGGCAGCGATGACAACAGCAGTACCAGCAACAGCGGCACGACGGGTGCCGTGCCACGGTGGCACCACGGGTGGTAGCTGGAGACCGGCACCACGGTGACGTGAGCATCGTTGCGGCTTACAAAGGTGCCGAGAAGATCGATTGCAACGGTGCGACGGTTGGGCACGAAGCAGCGAGCGTGAGTGGAGGACTCCGCTTCTATTCCAACGTCAGCCTGATCTGGGTGACGGCCCGTGAGGGCCAGGCTCAAGCGGCCACGACTTGGGCAACGGCGGCAAGAACGCATCAGCCTGATCGGACTGGAGCAGAGGGGCGGGGTGGGGTGGACGGTTTTACGCACCAATGCCGTCATCGGCGCGGTGAAGGCGGGTGCTATACCGGCGTGGGATGACGCTGGGCGTTCGCCGGGCTAACCCTGAATGTGGCTGATGGACCACGCCGCGCGTGCTGCAGAACGCGTGCGTCGTCTGTCCTGGAACTGGCGCGGTGGCGTGTTCACCAACATCCAGTTCGACCAGACGAGAACGTTGATCTCGGCCTGGGAATCGGCTGAGGTGAAGGACGGGGTTGAAGGGTTCCGTGCGCCTGCCCTGGGTTCTACCGGCTGTGTGGGAATCCGAAGGCAAGCCGATCTCCAGCTGCAAGGCCCCAACCGGGTCATCGTCACGCTGGCAGGCTTCAACCGCCAGCCAGGTGTGGCCTTCGATTCCGGCGCTGTTGCTTTGACATTGACGTTAGGCTGAAGGCTGGGGTTCATGTCGCGTGCGATGCGGCTGCGCGCCTTTATGCTAATGGCGGAAAGTCGATGGCAGCGGGGTGTGGTGTGTGCGGCAAGACGCAGAAGGTGTGAAGGGTCGCGCCCGGCGATGTGTACTTATGCGGGTGCGTGACTGGTGAGCATGCCGCGTGGGGAAGGGGGGAAGCGGTGGTCGTTCCCTGTCCGGGGTGCCTGCGTGGGTGGTCACCGGAGGTTTAGTTTCGCCCGTCGTCGTTTCGCTGGTGGTGTCGGCGTGAGGTGTCCGACGCGCGGGTGCTTGCTGGTGCTGCTGCTGAGCTGCGGGGGATGTGGAGGAGGGCTCGGATAGCGGCGACTAGGGATGCAGGTGAGTCAGGGGAAGTGGGCGCACAAAGCTGGATGGATTTATCGCTTCTTTGCCTGACGCCTGGGAATGGAAGCCTTGCATATGCCTGCGCCGGCGCGGCGAACTCTGTGAATGCCGCCAAGGTGGCGCTGGGGCGCTACCTGTTCATGAGCGGCGCTTCGGTGACGGCACCATGTCGTGCCTGTGTCATGATAAGGGGTGCTTTTTTTTGTCGGAGAAGGACCGTCCGGTGGCCAATGTGCAGCATCCCCGCAATTCGTTGGGGCTGGGCACGGGCCTGGCATGCCACACAGACGGGTCCAATCCGGTGCTGATGTTGCTGGAGGCCCAGATCCTGAACCCCGTGTTTGTACCGAACCTGTGGAGATGGCGTGAACGACAGTTCAGTTCTGGAGGTGTTGAAGTGCCTGGCGGTGCGGATGGATTATCCGGCGCTTTGCGGGCGTTGATGCCAGGGCGACCCGCTGAACTGGGAGAACATTCAGGCCATCAGCGCCTGGTACCTTGGTCACGGCCGACAGCCGCTGGACTGCTGGGCTGCGGTGCGAGCCATGCTGTAGGGTAGGAATTTGCGCGTATGTCAGCTGTTCGAGGATGCCGAATGCACGCAGTGCCATCAACTTTCTGTGGCGAGTTCGTCGGCGTCGAGACGATGACGCTGAAGGTCCAGTACACAAAATCGGGTCTATAACCTGATGGTTGGGCGACTACCCGCGGATACTGGCGCTGGGAATCACCGCTAATCTGGCTGACATGGGTATTCTGGTGCCCAGTCTGCGCTGGCGTGACCGGGCCCATGCACGATGGTTCGGTGGTTTGCTTGAAGAGGTGGTTGTTGTGGCTGGCGGCGGACGCAGATCGCCTGGTTGGGCGGGCGGTGATGGGCCATCCGCACAAGAGCGCTGTTGGTGACTGGGCTTTCGGCGCAGGATCGCGAGACATGTGGCTTTTCTGGAAGACGTTGACGGATGAATTGTTTTGAGCGATCCGGCATTCTCGGTCATTCCGGAAGGACATGACGAGGGACTTGAATGGATGATGGATGAACAAGAAGAAAGTTGGACGCAGGGCGATGCGGGCTAGGTTTTCGTGGCGGTGCTGTTTTGCTGGCTGCGGCGCTGGGTGCATCGTTGCCGGCTTGGCGCAGGACGGCGAGGGTGACACGCCCCAGACCCAGTACGAAACCGTGATTTGCAGGTGTTGTTCGTGCGTTGTTTTGAGGTGCAGCTCTTACATGTGGCCCGGGCGGACGGTCTGGATTCCGCGCTGTCGTCCATTACGGATACCACGGGCCTGGTTGAGTGACAGGCCCGGCGTGGATGCGGGGGCGGGTGGCGTGTGGGATGCGGGATCCATGGCTTGGCTGACGAGCGGCTGAGCTTGACGGTGGATTGCATGGACTGATGGCGGCCAGGCTAACCATGTGAACCTGCTGTGTCCTCAATGATCCGGCAAGGTGGAGAGCATCCGTGTCTGCAGGTATCCGCTTGGTCAAAGCAGGGCGACAGTGGCGGCAGTATCCAGGTATCTGCTCCGCCGTAAGTTTTGCTGATCCTGACGGCAGTTTCTGTTAAGGGCTGATGCAGGCACCGTCACCGCAGTACGGCTATGGGGTGGGATGTGAGCCTGGCGCGCACCTTTACGCCACGGAGCGGGCTGCATCTGAGCATGAAGGCCTTATGCGCGGGCGCCGCAACTACCGTGCGCAGGATTCTGCCGCGCTGAGACCGGGCCGCGAACAGGGCGCGTGCTGCGATGAAGCGTGGGCCCAAAGCGGCTTCGGGTGAACCACCGATGGCGGCGGCCTGGCGCGGTGCGGCGCATGCACCTGCTGGAGACCACCTTAGCCGGCAGAACATGCCTTTCAGGGATTCCTGGAACCAGCGTATGGGATATGACGGAGAACCGCGCCACGCTGGCCGGTCTGCGCTATCAGCAGTTCCAGAGAAGGTGCGTCCAGAAACCAGCGCATCCGCCACCGTACGGATTACGGGTGAGGCATCTGTTACAGTTGCCAGGCATGCCGCGCACCGTGCCAGCAACGATGGCGCTACGGTCGCAGCCAGCTGGCCGCTGGAAACGAACGGGACACCGCAGTTCCGGGCTGGCGTCTTGCAACGCCACCAGCGCCGCAGACTGCGGCCGCCGGTCGGGCCATGGCAGCGGCGCTGAACGGACTGAACATCGACGGATGCGCGTAACCGGCTGAGTGCCTATGCCGAATGGGAGCTGGCTGGATGTCGCTGGCGAGCGTCATCGGCTGCGGCATACGCAGGTACGTACCGACGCTGGTTCCCAGTGGGGCGAATGGCACGCCCAGACTGGAGCCGCACAGCGCCAGCCTTCATCTGATCAGTCGTCGCATGAGGACTGTCATTGACTTCGCTGCCGCCACGCCGGGCGGCAACCGCCATGTCATATCGCGAAATGCGCGGCCCAAGACCCGTCTGCCCAGTTTCAGACGCCGAGCGCCGTCCATATTCACCAACACCGCGGCCGCGGGCAGATCAATTCCGGCGATATACGAAGCACGGCATCCGGAATCGAGCTGGCGGTTTACGACGTTGAGTGCCAGCGGCAACTGGCATCATCCGAGGTCGAGGAAGCGCTGGGGCTGACTGGTGAGTGTACACCTGACCCCATCTCGACTACGGATGCCGCCGAACGTTGCTCACAGCGAAGTTGCGCGGCAACACCACGGCCGGGCAACGAAGCCCGTGCCACAGCTTGGCTTAACCGACGCACGCCTGCTGGGCACCGACGTGTCCGCCACTGGCTACGCCTTATCCGTGCTGCGCCTCTCCCACGCGAGCGGGGCAAGTTGGCCTGGGAAGGTGCCGCAAAAGAACGATACTGGCGGTGTCGCGCAACACCATGCCGCGGGCCAATCTGCGATGTGGGCTGGAGCATCGGCGCACCGTAAGAGGGTGAATGGAGCGTACGCTGGAATGGGAAGGCGCGTTCCAAAGACGTGGCGCTTGCCATCCGCAGCCGATCACGCCAGTGGGTGACAGCCGGCTACGGCTCACAAACCTGCGTGACGCGCCAGCGATCGCGCCCGAATGGATCTGGGGTAATGAATCAAGCGGACCGCGCTACGCACAAGGCGTTGGCGGGCCAAGCAGCCGTGGGCAGTCTGATGATGCTCAACCAAAGCGAAGTGGCAAGTTCAGATACAGTTCGCCCATGCCGGTCGCGAACGCAAACCGCGAGGGACAGATACGACGGATTCATATCGTCCTGCAGCAGCATCCAGACAGTACGACGATGGTGCTGGCGCCTGGGGCGCACTTGGTGAATCCGCGAAACTGAAAGTCGGTCAAGGCCTCACGGTCGCAGCAACGCCCCCGGCTGAGCTTCCGTGGTACGCGCCATCGGCCACCGCCTGCGCGGCAAGGGCCTGGTGAGAGCGGGGCTGGTCATCGCCTGCGTCCCAATCCTGCAGCCTGCTGCCAGCGCCTGCCCGTAAAGCCTGGCGGAACGCTACAGCCACGCGGCCAGCTCAGGCCCGGCCGCAAGCGCAACAGTTGACCACCGGATCTGCACGGTGGATGCCAGAGGCACGCCGCAGGTACCACCAGGCCACGCGGCTTGCAAGGGCGCGACACCACCTTAAGGCCAGCGCACAGCAGCAGGATCGCAGTCCAATGCAGTTCGGCGCCGTACCATCGCTGGACTGTGGTGACAGTGCCGCGTCACGGTCTCACACAGCGGCGCGATCGCCGACAAAGGCAGGCGCCTTGACTGAAACCGTGCGCGTTGACAGTGGCCCAGGAGATGGCGGCAGGAACTGCACCAGGTTGAACTGCGATAACGGGCCAGACGGGCACGCGCCTGACGTAGAGCCGAGATCATTGCCGGCGCCACAAGCGATTTGCTCTGCGGCGCCAGAAAAGGTGACGGCCCGTTGTCGTGCACGGTGAGCGAAGTTCGGGCAGACGGCTACGCGGCCGGGGCGTGGTGCGAGAAAGTCGAAGCTGGCGCCGCACATCGCACCGGGCCGGCACGCGGCGGAAAAGGTGACCTCGCCCAGACAGTATTCCAGTCCGGCCAGTGGCTGCGGGATATGCTCAGGCGCGTCGGTCACCAATGGCAGGTACGCATCTGCCGTCCGCCGATACCAGGCCAGCACTAGTGGTGGCGAAGTTCCGGTGAACCCGGCCCATGCGCGGGCGACACACCGATATTCCACGGCATTTGCTACACCACCAGCCATCGCTGCTCTACCCGTCACAGCTGAGGAGCGTACGGTAACAACCAGCTGAACCAGCCCTGCTGGATGCGGTATGCTGCTGTCGCTTCTGCATCAGCCTCCAGCATCGCCGCGCCGGCGGGGTGATGGCCTGCTGCGACGAGCTCCTGCCGATATACCATACGTCGTCGGTGATCTGGCGGGATGCTGGGGCTCGATATTGCTGGACGCCTGCACCGGCGCGCCGGAAATACCAGGTTATCGTCACGGCGAGCGCCGTCAGCCAGCAAATCCGGCACGCCTATGCCCGGCATCTTCGTCAAATACGTAGTTGATCCGGCGCGCGCTGACGCAGGCCCAGATCGACATGCTGGCCTATGCCGATCTCGCTGAGGCGCGGGGCAAGAAGAGGCCGGGCGATGACCGCATGATGGGCACTGGCGCGGCGCGGCGGCACGCGCGGCTCCATGCGCGGCCATCTGGTGTCGGCGAAGCAGTCAGCTGATACGCCGATTTCAAAGGAGGCCCGCCGCGGTGATTGATGAAGCTGCTGGCGATGATGTGAGCCAGCGCATGGAGCCCCGCGGCATTGTCGTGGCAAAATGAGGTGGTCACGACGCCGCGCAACGCAGAAGGAGAACGACTGGCAGAGCGCGAATGGGCCCGCCCGTCCAGTAGATCCTGAACATCACCAATACCTGAAAGGACTGGCCGATCGAGGCAGTCCGCAGCCGTGCTGCACTGAGTACGATATTGAATCTGTGCCAGCAGATATCCACCCAGCTGTAGTGGCAACCTTCCGCCGCATCGGCACCTGAGCGGTATGCGACATCTGGCTAAGCGGTGCGGCGAGTACGATCTGATGTCAGGGGATGATGCGGGCTGGCAGTCAGGCGCACCATCCATGCCGGTGGTGCCGCAGGCCGTACCGAGTGGAGACGCACGGTTATCAATGTCGCCACGAGATTCCCGTGTTGCTGTCAGAGCATCCGCCCTTCGCTGCCAGTTTCAGCCAGCCGATGCGCGGCCTCACGCATCTTCTGCTGGCAACGATTGAGCGATCGCCCGGTCACAACCCTGTCGGTGGTGCGCTCCTGGCCATGGGCTGGTTCTGATGCAGTAATTTGGCAGGAAAGCGCACTGGCGATCCGAAAGCATCTGGCCCGCCTGCTGATGGCAGGGATTGCTATTCGCTACGTTAGGCGAGCGTTAGATCAGAATACGTACCGGCAACCAGCCTGAGGTACTCCAGCGCGAGGGGCCTACTAAAGCATGTGGAGTCAGCAGCGCCCCGCAGAACAGACGCGCCAGTCACGGTGGGCGCACTGGTGAAGAAGGAGAACGGTGTCATCACGCCGGTGACCGACCGCTGGCAGAAGCAGGGTGACGACACCATCGTCACCGGCACGCCGAATGGCTCGGCGCCAGCATCCTGGGCGGCCCGCTGGCATGCCTCTTGGCGCCAGGTGTAGCGCCTGCGGGCAAAGATATGAAGACCGACCAGGGTGCTGCATGGTGCGCCACGCGCCATTCCAGAGACAGGCGGCTAAAGCTCAGCGATATTTCGCGATGTGGCGATCATTGCGCCGGGTGTGGTGAAAAACTGAGGCACCGCTGGACCGCCCTCGTGCAAGGTTCAAGCCGCTGGTGGCGTGCTGGGGACGCATCCGCCTGTAAACAGGCTCAGACAGGAGGATGCGCTGAGGTGGCGCTGACTGCCCGCGCTGCCGAGCCGAGCGCGGGCGCCGCACCCAAGGCGCGCAAGGAAAAGTTGAAGAGTTCAAAAGCAGTCCATCCATGGGTGAAGCCTGAGGAGCTGGCGCAGAAGCCCGCGCAAGCGGCTGCGAACCGATTCGCGGCTTTCCGGCGGGGCAGGCTGGAAAGCCGTCTGGCGTGGTCCCATTCACCCAGGTGCGGGTGGCAGGCGGCCCTGCTCGTTTTTGGGGCTCTGCCCTGGCTACGGGTCTACCCGTCAGGGGCCTGGAGACACGCGTGATATTGTTCAGGCATCACGAAACATCCGGCAGCGAGGGCCGCGGAGCCCCCGCGGCACCTTCCGGGCTCGTCCGGCGTGCCTGATTATCCGATCAATCCACCATAAAAGAATTAAATAATCATTCGGTTACTGCTTTTTGCATGCCGTTCAGGGGCGAATACCGGCGTTGACCGGCGGATGGTGTACCAGGACAGGGAAAACCATTTGGCGTCCAGCGCAGCGCGCCTGCGTGGCGAGTACAATTTCCAGCACTTGTAAATAACAGGGCTGCAGGTTGTCCAGGCCGGCGCTCGCGAGGTAAGCAACTGCCCGGAAAGTTCCCGGACATGGTACGGCGCGCTATCGGCCTGGCGTGACGGGATCTCCGTCTGGTCGGGCCAGGCGATTTCACATGGGCCATCGCAAGCCCTGGTTCCAGTCGACCGACGACAGCAGCGCCGCAGGTGGGCGCTTCCGCACGGACAGGGCGGCGCGGCACCCGGTAAAGCGGAACCATCCCATGGCGCCCGTTACGGATTGATGAGGCCCAGAGAAGTCCATGCTGAATGGAGTATCGCCAACATGTTGCTGGCGCGGCGCTGGGTATCTCGGCACGATGCCAAACAGACCGCTGAGCCGATCGAGCCGACTAAGAATCCACCCGCCAGGAAGAAGAATTGCTGATTGATCTGCTCACCTACCGGGTGCCACTGGGGGTGGACGATGCCGGGCGGTCAGGCGCCAGCTTCCCGTACGCCGCCGCCCGCAGACATCAGGCGTCGGGCTGATCTCCAGAGCTGGCGCTACTGAGCTACAATACGGTCGGGCTGGCAACGTCCACCCGCTGATCGAGCTGAAGGACGATCCTGAGGCCGGTGCGGCTGCCGACGTACCGGCGAAGAGCCGTGCCGATGTTCGACTCTCAACGTAGGCTGCCAAGGCTACAAGGCCGCCAAAATGCCAGCTCAGGAAGTGATGCAGGAGCTGAAGTGATGCCGACACCCACTACCAGCCGTCCCAAGGTGCCCATGAGAAGCACGCCTCGTCGCATGGTCTCCTCTTTGGCAAAGCGGCGAGACCACGTCACCGACCTCTCGCCCGCGCCCGACGCCTGGAGCCGTCCGACATCCGCCGCACTACCTGGCCATGTTTAACATAACGCCATCGCCCTGAACACGCGGCCTGTAAGCCTGGCAGGAAGACGGGTAAGTGGCCTACTCCAGCTCATCGAGAATTGCTAAAGAAGAAGCGGCACCTGCGGTTTACGGGGTGACGTGGTACCGGCTCCGTGTTCAAATGGCCACCGGGCCAGTGATTCGCTACCACAGACATCCCCTCATGTGCCCAACAAGCGCTTCGGCGGTGTCACGTTGGGCGGCAGACGTTCTATCTTCTTCTAACACACGGTGAAGACCTGCCTGCCGCCCACTGAGGCAGGATGTCTCGAAGATGGAGATGCGAAGCATGCCTGGTTATTCCCGCCGAGGCCGCATCGAGGAAGAACGGATGGCAGCATCAGATCCGCATCCTTCCGAAGAGCCGTGCGCTGACGAGGTGCAGGCTGGCAGCCGATCAACCTGATCATCGGCTGCCTGCTCACGGCCATGCGCGCCCGCGAGGCCCTGGCTCGCCGGTCCACCGCGCGTTCCGCTCGCCCAAGGCACGTCGATACCGGCAGGCTTCTGGCGCGCGCAGGAAGATGGCTGGTCGTGCCTGTGGCTCTGCCTGAGGGGCAGGCATCCGTCCACCCATTGCGAGCTGCGATGACGACCGTGGGCAGCCAGGACACCATCATTCCGCTGACCCAAGTGACGAGCTGAAGGATCTGGGCCCGCTTCCGCCTTCTCGGCCGACATGGCATGCAGTTTGCCCGCTGCTGACCGCCGCCTATCCTGTAAGCCGGTGACGTGAAGATGCGCACCAAGTGAGCCGCCTGCCTACTGTGCCCCGCAGGGCGCTGCGTCCGGGTGACGGCGCCATCCACTCGTGGCTCAACCGTCCGTTGCCGCTCCGACACCGTGGGTACCGGCGGCGATAGCCACACGCGCTCTCCCGGATCGGCATCAGTTTCCCGGCAGGTTCGTCTGTATTCTTCGGCGCGCCACCGGCGTGATGCGCCGCCGGACATGCCGAAAGCGTGCTGGTGTGCTTCAAGGGCGAGCTGGCCTGCGTCGCCGCGTGACCTGGTGCATGCCATTCCGTCGGCGCTATCAAGGCGGGGTTGCTCACCGTACAAGGCGCTTGGCAAGAAGAACATCTCTCGGCCGGCATCCCGAGATCGAGGGCTGCCCGTTGAAGGTGGAGGCGTCGATGTCCGACGCCTCGGCCGAGCGCCGGCCGCCGGCTGTACGATCGCCTGATAGCGAGCCGATCATCGAGTACCCCGTTGAACATCGTTCTGATGAAGAAAAGCGCATCGTTGACGGGTACCGTATCGCCGACGCTGCTACGCCGCATCGAGAAGGTTCGAGCAGTGGGCTGCCAGACCGCAGCTGCTGGAAGCGGATGGCGATGCCGAATACGCGCCGATCGAGATCGACAAGAACGAGATCATGGCCTACCCGTCCGCCGTCCGAACCCGGACGACGCTAAGCTGCTGTCCGATGGGCCGGCACTAAAGATTGATGAGGCTTCATCGGCTCGTAGCATGACCAACATCGGTCACTTCCGGTGCGGCAGCCCGCCCGCTGGGCGCGGCCAGCGTGATATCCCCGTCGCTGGTGGCACCAGCTCACCGGGGAAGATGACCAGAAACGAGCTGACCATTACGCTGCCTTCGGATTGCGCACCGAGATGCTGGCTGCTCGCTGTGCATGGGCAACCAGGCCCAGGCGAGAAGGCTATCATCGACCAGCACCCGCAACTTCCAACCGGCTGGGCAGAACTCCAACGTTCCTGGTTCTGCTGAGCTGGCGCCATTGCGTCGCAGAGTTAGTGTTGCCCACCCTGCAGGAGTACTTGAGATGGCAGGATTCCGGACAAGGACAGCATCTACTGCCAGCGAACTTCGACCAGACTCCTGCGGAAGTAAGCAGATGTCATCAAAGAACGCGCTGGAACATCCTGATGCCTGCCTAGTACGCGGCAGGGTCCCGGCACAACGGATGGCACCAGCCTCGGCAGCCGTTGAAGAACGGCCTCCCCGAGGCTGTTCTGCCGTTCATAGGCACCTGGTTCGTGCGACCGTTTGTACCGGGCGGTAAACGCTTCGACCATGGGTCAGGAGCCGTTCAGCCAGGGCTCAAAAGCAGGTAACCAGGGGTGCCGGAGTTCAGAACGGTCAGCGTCGGGTAGGCACCGGGCGGCTGCCCTTGTGACAGGATATCGGCAGCGGACCAGGGCTGACGCACCTGTCGCAGTCGTCACCAGCATGGTCGATGAGGATGGCGCGGACACGCTCCCGGCAGCACTTCCCCGAAACGCTTACCGCAGCTGCGGGCGCAGCGCTGATGGCCCAGTAACAGCGCCTTCGCCGATGAAGGGGATGATGCGCGTTCAGTTCACCTGCACGATAAAGTGCCCGTGTCGCGGCGCCGTCAGCACTGGAAGTGCGTTGTCAATGGATGCAAACCCGTATCGCAGCAGATCCTGGCGCTGGAAGCGGGTGGTGCGCCGGGCCACTGCCGGAAGCCCGTTCCGGCGGCGGCGCCCCTGTCATCAGCAGCGGCGATGGAAGCAATCACGCCGGTGAAGTTTTCTGTGGCGCCAGCGGTCGCATCAGCATGCCGATGCCGCGCCGGAACAGGTCGGCGTCATTCGTACAGGGCTTGAAGCAGTGGATGACCATCGCGCCAGCTAAGCGGCCATGGTGGGTAGGAGTGCCGGCCAGCCGCATTGGGCATCCAGGTGAAAGATAGGTGAGGATGCCGTCGCGCGTGGCGCCTGGTGGGCCGCTACAGATTGTCCTGTACCGTCAGCGGGGCCTGACTGAAGAAGGCCGGGTAGCTCGCCGCGTTGAACAGCGGCTGACGGCGCCGTGGCCGTTGGTCCGGGATGGTGTGCAGGCCGAAAGGTAGGCATCATGGGGTGTCGAGTTAGGGTAGGCGGGCATCGTCATCTCTGTGCGCCGCCGCGGCTGCCTATAGAAACAACACGCAGTGCCGCACACAGATTTGACAACCGGCACTGTTGGGTGATGTCCTGCCTTACGCTGATGCCGCTGGTCTCCCCTCGCCCCGTCGGGGAAGGAGACGCCCGTCATATCAGCAGAACGACTGGCCCCAGGGCCAGCTGGGCCGCGGCCCCTGCCTGATACAGCGACAGTGCCGTCAGAACGCCATATCCGGGAACGTGGCGCTGAAGAAGCGCGGCCACGGCAGCAGCGGCGTAGTCCAGGTTGGCCCAGTATTTTGGTCCAGGGCGTTCGTGACGGCCAGCGTGAGGCGGTAGGCCCCGGTAGTTCCCAGCGGCGTACAGATTCAGCAGTGAACGGCTTGCCCTTCGGTCACGTATACGCGGCCGCTGGGGCGAGGACGCGTACGCCCGCTTTGCCTGCCAGGGTCAGGGAATCCGCCCAGTTGCAGGGGGCGTAGCTCACCGAAACGGTAATCGCTGCCCGCCGTAGCTGCCAGGTGGGGAAGTCGACGCACAGCTTGTCGCTTTCCTGACGGGTGACCTTGGCCTGGCCGCGCCGCTCTCAGGTTCCAGTCGGGCCAGGCCCCTGCCGATCAGCCCACATCGAAACCCCGCCCTGGTGCCGCTGACCGTGCGCGGCAGATCCGCCAGTGAGGCTGTTGGGCGCAGTGTCGGCATTGACCAGCAGCAAAATTGTCCTGCTTTGGTCCTGAAGATCGCGAGACAGGGTCCGGTTCGTGGGCCAGTGCGCGCATCTCTTAGCCCAGGCTTCGCTGCTATTAAGGCCGCATGCGGCTTTGAGTGAACGTTGTTCAGCCGTCGCAGATTCTGCGGATTAGTGATGCGTGTGGCTGGCGTAGTAGCGAGCGACGGCGTGGATGTCGTAGACCACGCCCAGGTAGGGAAACCCATTGTTTCCCCGCCGCGCCGAGACACCGGAGAGAGTCGCGGGTGTCGTAGTTCTTCTGCTTGCTGCTGGTCCAGCGCGCGCGCGACGCGAGCGCCGGTCAGCAGCGACAGTGAAGTTCGCTGCCGGCCGCCAGCGCGGCTGAGGCATGCAGGCCGGTCATCCGCGGCTGCGTAACCAGGGTGTCGCGTTGCGGCGCGCAGTCTTGCTGACAGCAGGCTTAGGCGCGTGCCGTCCCAGGTATGACGTTGGCAAACTGTCGCGGCGCCAGTTGACGTGCTGGCAAAGGCAATGCTGGTGGTGCGGTGCCGCTTACGCCTACGGTCAGTCGTTCTGCCCGCCCAGATGCAGCTTTGCTGGCCAGATAGGCGTCCCAGACTGTTGCGGGTCTTGCGCTCGATAGTATATAGGGCCGATGCTGCTGCCGGTAGCCTTTGTCGATGAAGGGCGCATCGGAAGGTGTGCGGGCCTACAGCCGTAGGTGACCAGCCTGGGGGTCTTGCCGGTGGCGCGGTCCAGGCTGGCCTGGAAACGTCCGTGCGTCGTCATTGATCTGGTGGCTGATTGAAGCGAATGCCGTGCCCGAGCTGCGCTCCCATCGTGTCCAGGATGGCGAGAAGCTGGAAACCGGCAGTACGCCAGCGCGCCGTCGGTATTGAAGCGAGGAATGCTCAGATGGCGCGCGCGCACTGCGCGTGCCCTTCTGGCGCTGCAGCGCCTACGGAGACTTCGCGTGGCTGCTGGCCCAGGTCGGCTCCACCACGCAGCAGGAAAGTTTCGCCAGCTTGTTCCTCTCTGCAGCGCTTGTAGAAGCTGTGCTTCTCGCGGCGCCAGCACGAAGCGGGTTGCGCACCGGAGCCATCCGGCGGTGCGTGATGGGTACGTCTCACGTCGGCCACCGCCCGGTAGTAGTCCCAGCGTCCGCGCTCACGTCTCACGGTGCCACCCAACCTCGCGGGGAGGGACGCTTGCGGATCAGTTGACTGCGTGGCCGATAGCGTGGCGCCCACCGGTGAGGATGCCGTCCGGCGCTGCGTACCAGGTCCACGGTTCGTAGAGTGCGTGCCTGGCCTTTGGTTGGTTTCGCCGCCAGCCAGCGCGCCGTCGACCTGGAAACTTTGAATCACGAAGCCTCGCGTACAGGAGCGGTCGCTGCGTTGAGCGCAGGTCATCATACCCGCCAGCCGCATCACGGCATCCACGCTGGTCAAAGCGATTCATCAGTCCATCTGCTTGCGGTGGTGACGCTGACCGACTGCGGCGTTTCGGGCTTTCAGCGGTAGCCGAACGCTGCATCTCGCGCGTGCCAGTGATTTGGCCAGGCCTCCAGCGTGGCGGTGGTGGCGTGGTGATGCGCTTTTCAGGTGGTCGTGGGCCAGGTACCATGCCGTCGCTGGTGCTTTTGGCCCATAAAGCGAAGTGCTGGCATGGTAAACAGACTGATGACCATGATGGCCAGGCCGGCGGGCGAAGGAAGTGGGGTGTGAAGGAGGTCATGATGGCGTTCCGCCTGAGTGCGCAAGGATGGAGCAAGACATAAGGGCGCGAAGGCGAAAAAAGCGGGTGTTCCGGCACCCTGCGCGGCGCATCCCGCAACAGGCGGACGGACATCACGGACGGGAGATTGATTGCGCGCCTGTCAGAGCAGGCCGTCCGCGGATGGCGGGCCGCATGGTCCGGAAGCGCACCTCCAACGGGCAGAGGTGCCCGTTCCCCGGATCATGAGCGGATGAAAGGGTGCTGCCGGAGATCTTCCGATGCCTTTCGGTTTGTAAACGTCTGTGAAAACGTCCGGAGGTCCACGTCCCCTGATTGCTTGGTCGGGCTGCGGCGGTAAGTCTATCAACTGTGAGCAATCACATTGCACACAGAAGGAAAGTTTTCATGGGAAGCGGCCTGGGTACCCATGGTTCGCAGATCCGACAGATCCCGTACGGCATGCCTGCGCTGTCCGGAACATGCCGGGCTGTCCCGGCCAGTGAGGTACGCATACGGCCGAGACCTTGAATGCAGCCTTTGCTGGCTGGCAGGCTGCCGGGTGCCAGCGCTTGACGGGCGTCGCCCAGCACGCTGCCGAGGACGGCCCCTGTACCCCGCCGGCAGAGCGCTGATGCGGCGCGGCGGCTCGACGGCATCACGGCCATGAAGCGCCTGAATTGCTGAGGTTGGCGCTGCTGTATTCTGTAGATACGGGCCGGTAGCGTCCGGGGCGTAGTAGAAACGTCATTGGCAACGACCACATGTACTGGTGACATTCTTCTGGGTGTCCTTGTCCAGCAGCCAGCACATGGTGTACAGGCGGCCGATTCCGGGTGGCGCGCGTGCCCTTTGAGGATGGCGGCGCGCCGGCCCAGGCCACGGAGCCGTCGCTGCTGGGCAGGTGAAAGTACGCGCCACTGCGTCGGCATCAGAGCTGCCGTCGGACGAGAAGGTGACGGGCGTACTGCCGGCAGCGACTACATCGGACGGGGGCCTGGGGTGCCGCACGGAAGTGCGGCACCTTGCTCATGAATGCCCATCCACGCCAGCGTGGCGGTCGATGGCCTGCTTGTACCAGAACAGCACGGCATGTCGTCGTCGTTGATAGGTGGAGACGATCTTGCCCAGCTCAGGGTCGTAAAGCGTCCAGGTGAGTCACGGGCGCATCGAGCTGCTCGGACGCCGCCCAGGGCCTCGGGTGTTGGCCAGGTTGCTGAAGGCTGCATCCACGAACACGCCGGGTCCAGGCGCCGGTCTGATCCTTGAAGCGGCGTGTAGACCTTGATCCCAGCTGCGCGGCTTTCAGGGCCGCAGGCGGCACTTCACGGCGCCAGCGCGCGGGAAGTCCGCAGCGTCTGCAGCTGCACGACGCCGGCCACGACCTGCCATATCTGGGCAAACTGCTGGTCCAGACTGGGCATCGTGCACCTTTGCTGTGAAGTCCACCACCATCCAGCGCCACGCCGGAAGCGTTTCCTCGAAGGCGGCTGATGCCATGTCGAGCTGGTCGTGTCACCGCCCGCATAGACCACCAGCGTGCCGCCCTCTTCCTTCAGGGCTCGTGGATCTGATCGATGATCGGCTTTCAATTCGGCGGCGGCGGACCGATTGGGCTGAACAGGCCAGCGCGCGGACGGCGACAGAGGCAAGATATTTGCCAGGTGCGATGCCATGGCCTGATCTCGGCGTTATGGCACCGGTGGGGTCACGAGGTTGCGTTAGGGCGAAATGGCCGGTGCTGGGTGACGATAAGCGACCGTTCATTACACGCGGCAACTGCATCACGATGACTGTTTTATTCTGAACAAGCGACTTGAAATTTTAGCCGAAACCAAGAAAATACCTACAAAACCCAAGCGTATCCAGGGTATTCTGCCAGGTCGCTGCTCATCTGCGTACCCCGTTCGCCTGTCAGCCTTGGAGCAGTTTTCCAGGCTGCGTCCAGCGGGGGTAGTGAAGCGAGTTCTCGCTGTAGTCTGGGCCGGTTCCATACTGGCCATCCAGCACCAGGTCGGCCTGTTGCCCATGCGGCGGTGCGCATTGACCTCGGCCAGCCGGCAGCGACAGCCACAGCGAGGTGCAGCAGCCGGGCGGCTGTCTGTGCAAAGTCCCGTTGCGGTATTCTGTGCGCGGTGGGAGGTTAGACGCGCAGTTGCCTGACCGCTGGCGATGAACCAATGGCGGCTACCACAAGGTCCATGGGATCCACACTGGTTGTTGGCTACTGCTGATATGCCCGGATGCTGAGGCGAATGGGTTGAGCAGCTGGGCAGGATGCTGGCCCCTGCCTGGCGCACCACGCCAGTCGGCAGATGGCCACGCACGCCGTTAAAAGTTCCTGGCGCTGGCTTTCCCATTAGCCGTAAGGCGTACAGCCGCGAGACGAAGTATCCTTGCGTGCCAGGAGCTTTCGCGTTTTTCGCAGCGCGCGCCTGCCACCGCTGGCGGCCGCCGTTGCCGTAGCTCTGGCTAAATGAGGCCTGATGATGAGGCGTGGTCCAGCGCACAGGCGCTTGAGCCGCTTTCATCGTGGATCTGCTGTAGGGGCCCTGACGGCTGGCCGCAGCGCGCTTTGCGGCGGTGTTCCAGCGGCCTCGCCCACCGAGGCGCTGGCCAGTTGATGAGCAGTCGGCTGACGCTGGGGTCGAGGCGGGCCAGTGGCAGCCAGGGTCCTGATGCCAGCCGAGCTTGTCGCGGTCTGGCCAGCGGGTGACGCCAATGACGCGCCGCCCTTCTGCGCGAAATCACGTAGCTGGCGGCTGCCGATGAAAACCGCCGCCCAGAAGGATGACGACGCGCTTTTTGTTCCATGAGAGCTTCCTGCGGGACAGATCGTCCGCTTCCAGTATCATCATGTAAGCCACATTGTCACCAAACATGGTGATGTCCAGTGAGAGGCCTCGCCGGCCGATGCCCGCCGGTCAGGCGGGCAGGTGCGCGATTTGGTCGCGCGCGGACCCAGCTCTCAAAGCGGGTCCGGGCTTTGGTGTCAGCCGGTCATCTCGAAGAGGCTGGGCAAGTGCGAGAGGAACACCGCGAACAGTGGAATAGACTATGATGATGTGGGCCTCGATTGCGATCTACTTTGCGGATGCGGTGATGTCCGACTCGGCGGGCAGCGTGCCTTTTCTTCCAGGTTCAAACCAGGACTGCAGGCCATGGACGCGCGCCGACATCACGCCGACGACGAGAAATTATGGAGCACCTTTGATGTGCATGGCTGCGATGTATGAAGCGCTCGGAAGTTTTGATGATGCGGGTGATGCCGCTGCGGCCGCATGGCGCCGCCGCAGACTTTGTGGATGTCCGCGCTGCAGCGCGCTTGGAGCACGGCCCTGCTGAACCATCTGGGGCGGTGATTGCCGTGAAAGGAAGACGACTGCGATGCTGGGGCCAGATGGGAAGCGTGGCGTAGTGAGGGCTTCGGTGAAAGCAGTGCCGGTTTGGTTATAATATTTCAACAGGGCGGCGGGTGCGGGACGACCAGAGCGCGCGGCTGCCGGCCTTCGCGGCTCTTTGGTCACCTGCGCCGCCGCGTAACGGACGGTCGGATGGGCGGGATGGCTGGCATGTCCGGGAAAGAGGCGACTGCTGGTGCTGGGCCAGGCATGCCGCTGAGGTGAAGGATGGCCGGGCCAGGGGGCTACGTCAGAGGGGAGATGGGCAGCAGCCTGTATTCCTGCATCTGCCGGTCCACCACCTCGTCCTGCGCTGGTTATGGCAGGCTGCCGGGGATGCAGCACGTGCCCGATGCAGGCGGCGGGCCAGGGGGCCGGTCGTCCGGTGCTACTCGAGACCACGCTTGAGGCGCTTCTCGGCAGCCGATGCCGATCAGCCACCGAAGCTGCAGCGCCTTTGAGGACGGCCGCGGTAAGACGGTCGCAGGGAGCCCAGCGCGCGCTGCCGGATTGCTGGCAGCTGCACTGGGTGCGGTTCACCCGAGGTCGTCGAGAACACCCACAGCGGGCAGAGTTGAGCGACGAGGCCTGCGCAAAGAACTGCTCGGTACGCACAGCGGCGACCGATCCATCCCCAAAGCTCTGGCGGACCACCACTCCGGAGCGAGTGCATGCAAAACCGCCAACACCGACGCGTTTAAAAGATGGGTGGTGTCGAACTGGGGCCTCGATACCATCCAGTAGTCGCGGCACGGCTGAGACTCGCCGAAGGGCACGCCGGTCTGCATCACGCTGGAAGGACCGGGTTCCGCGCCCAGGAAGCGCGATCTTCTTGTGCCCCGCCAGCGGTCAGAGGCAGGCGGCGGGCCCTGGTGCACTGCTGCAGTGTTATAGACGGCGCCACCGGCGGGCAAAACGCAAAGCGCCCAGGTCGTCGCGCAGCCGGCGGCTGCATCGACTGTGCGCTGGCCAGGTACCGGTGGGTGGAAGTGCCAGGGCGGGGGCGTCAGGAGCCTTGCGCCGGACACGGGTCTGATGGCGTCCGAATGCAGCAGTGCGTCCATCCTACCCCACCGCCCCGACAGGCGCATGCATGAAACGACCACGAGCGCTAGAGCAACCCCTGAATGTGGGAGTCTGCCGCAAGGCTGGTCGTGGGGGCCAGGCCAGATCAGGCTCGCGGCGAAGCCCAGGTCCAGACAAGGGCGGCTGCCGCGGCTATGAAGCAGCTTGTCCCGGACAGGACCGCCATGAGAGGCAGTCGCCCGCTCGGTAGAATCGTGCCGATGATAAAAACCAGTGCGTCCGGATCGCCCCTGGCGGGCTGGCTTCCGGATCTGCCCAGTATCCAGGGATATCTTTCGCGAAATATATCGATTATGGCCGGGCAGGCGATGCCGGACGTGCCGCAGCTGGCCGACGCGACATGCCCGAAGTGGGGCCAAGGAGTGATCCGCGGCCTATGCAGGTGAACTGCCCGGAGTGCTGCGCGCATGGGCAGCTATCCGCGCTGCGCGGAAAATCACTGGCTACCTGGCGGTCTGGGTGGTGGCTGCTGGGCAGGGCGCTCGAGTGGGAAGCAGGGCGACTGTGGTGCGCTGGTCGATGGCGGTGGCTATGCTGAATACGTTTGCGCTGGCTGGATAGGTGCTGCTTGCGCCGGCCGGCTTCTCCATGGCGGTGCTGGCCTGCTGCCCGAGACCGCTTTCACGGTCTGGGCCAACGTGGTCACGAGCGCTTGTCTGGCGGGAGGGCGAGACGCTGCTGGTGCATGGCGGTCGTCGGCATCGGCGATGGCCATCCAGCAGGTGGGCTGGCGCTAAAGGCGCGCGTTCTTCTGCACCGGTGGGCATGCCTGAAGGCCGGAGGCCGCGCTGAAGCCAGGCCGATGCCGCCATCGACTACCGGCGGCGTGACTTGCGCGGTGGAGAAACCTCGCGCCTGACCGAAGCGTCAGGGTGGACGCATCCTGACATGTAGGCGCCCGCGCATCGAGCGCAACCTGAAGAGCCTGGCCGGAAGGCTGGCTGCGTGACTGCCTCCTGCAGCCTGAAGGTGGTGGAGGTGGACTGGATGCCTGATGCCTGCTGCCTGACCTCACCGTGGCTCCACGCCGTGCGCCCGCCTGCTGAAGAGGGAAGGAGGGTCAACAAGTTCCAGGACAACCTGCCGCTGCTGGAAGCCGCGGCAGAAGCCATTATCGACTGTGCTTTTCCTGAAAAGGCTGCCGAGGCCCATCGCCGCTCGCGCGGTTCGACGCAGGCGACAAGTGTCGGCCGGCGCATCAGACCAACCTGGAAACGGATGTTTTTCGGTACGGTCGGCTGGGCGGGACGTAATCGTCCTTGGTCCGATGTGGCCGGATG